>Ga0209051_1000029_pt1 | contig 403675 bp, 352 predicted proteins | sample AraplaCvi_mMS_r2_2_FD_184286 | JGI IMG/M metagenome (GOLD analysis project Ga0209051, IMG submission 184286) | Arabidopsis root microbial communities from North Carolina, USA - plate scrape MF_Cvi_mMS_r2 (SPAdes) (version 2) | ecosystem: Host-associated > Plants > Roots > Endosphere | place...
CGAACCCATCGGCTACATCCCACCCGCGGAGGCTGAGGCAGACTACTACAGGCAACTCGCCGGTCAGACCTCCGCGGTGGCGGCCTGACTTAAACCAACTGGCCTCCACGGATCCCGGGGCGATTCAAGCATCGCGAGAACCTGAGTGGAGACCCGGGATGAGAAAACCTTCGGCGCGGCGCACTTGATTTGCTCATGGACGTTTGCTTGGTTGCAGCTTGGCAGTGCGGCGCTGAGCAGCCGTACCCGTTCTTGAAACTTGTCCTGCAAGCGTTCTTCGAGATAATGCCGGTACTGACCCCAAATGTCGGCCGTGACTCCGGGTGGAACCAGGGATGCTGAGATGACCGCCCAAGCGCTCGTATCGTTGTCCGGCAGGAGAGTGGCATCGAAAGTCAGTCGATACAGCGTATGCCGATGAAGGTCATGCGTCTCATCAAGCGCGTTCTCATTTATCTCGTTGCGAATCTCCTCGCGCAACGCCAGCTTGTCCCTGAAAAGGTCAATCGGCGACGCCGCGACGTTGGCGAGAGCAGCGCTCGCGGGGCTGGGTGGGTTCAGCTGGTTGGCCTTAAGCGCATCGAGGAGCGATGTGCTGAGCTTTGACGCTGCGGCTCCAGCACCACTTGCGGAAGGGGACGGGGCGGACGCAGGGGCTGTGGCGTTCAGCTTCGGATAGTCGATGCCAAGCGCCTGAACTCTGGTGGCGGCCTCTTTTGCGTCTATCTCACCCTTGGCCAGGGACGTCTTGATTTGGTCCACGGCAGCGGAGCGGACCTGCTCGGCCGCGATTGCCGACGTGGCCTGCTGCTGCACCAGCGCCAGATTTGCAGCTTGCTGTGCACGGCTCAACGCGATAGCGGGGTCCGCCTTCACCGCTAGGCCGGCGGCAACAGCTGCGAGGCTGCGAGTGTCGATGCTCGCGTTGGTGTCAAAGTGCTGCTGGTTAATGGTGGCCAGCTGACTTTGAAGCCATTCCTCTTGCGCTCGCCGGTCGTTAATCAGGCGTTCACGGCCGGAGACCCTTGGGGTGCCGACCATGATTTGGCCGCCAGTCGTGCCCGGCTCAGGGTTCCGCTCGAAAACGCCACATCCGGCGACAAGGAGACAGAGCACAGCGGCGGAGCGCCGGGCATTCTTGGGGCTCATCGAATTTCTCCCTCCAACCCAGCGCATAGGATACCCATGGCGACGCTGTGAGGTTCATCAGTGTTGATGATGCGCGCCGCGTGGGCGCCTAGAGTCTTGGGGTCGGTCACGAGCGCTGTGCAACCCCACTTCTTCCTGGGAATACCCCAGGCTGGGCGATATCAGGTCGACATCCCCAATGTTGGGGATGTCCATTCGATGCGCAGCGACAAGGCTATAGGAAAGGCCTCGCACAGCAGGCGTAGTGTGCGTAGTGGCATTCCATCGGTCCGGATGCCTTTCACACTTAGGCCGGCGCACGAAACTTGAGTCGGCAGTAGTCGACCTTGGAGCGCCACGTATTAATCGCGGAGTGCCCGTGCGGCCAGGGAGGGCCTGGATGTCTACTTTCGAGTCGCAGATTGCCGCTGCCGAAAGGCGACACAACGACCGCACGGCCAATCGCGACGTCAACGAAGCACTCATCCGGGTCGGTGAGCCATTCAAGGCCGATACTTTGGAGCGGGTGCACCTCTGGTTCCGCCGGCGGTGGCTCAGTTCTGGGATGGCCGAGCGCGCTATCAAGGTCGGAGACATCCCGCTCGAGGTGCAAGAGGCCATGCGCCCACATGGCCGGCTCGAGCCGGTCGGCCTCGAACGGGTGCTCAGCACCTCAGACCTTCTGGGAATCGCCTTCCTGGAGCGAGGTCTACAGGTCGTGCGCACGGACGGACGCGCGTCAATCCGCGGTCGCACTGGCAGCCCCATCGGCTACGGCACTGGCTTCATGGTCGGCCCTCCGCTCCTCGTCACGGACAACCACGTGCTGACCGATGCAGCCCAGGCTGGCGATTCCGTAATACTTGCCTCTGCTTTGATGACCATGTCGACCAAGCGCCTGGCCATCTCGCTTGCCACCGTGCTTGCCACGGCGGCCGGCCACGCCAGCGGAGCGGAAATCGTCCTTGAGCAAACAGCCGTCCAGAAGCTAGTCGAACAGAACCTGTTCAAGGACAATGGGCGGTATTACGTCAAGCGGGGTACTTGTGCGGCCTACCTCGAAACCCCAACGGTGAGCCTGCGAGACGGTCGCGTCATCATTCGCGCGCATTTGAGCGGGCGGTTCGGTGCGGCGGTGGGGGGCAACTGCATCGGCGTGGGTCTTGCGTCCTGGGCCGTGGTCTCAGGGACACCGAGTTCCGAGGGACCAGTGGTTCGTCTCACGGGCATCCGCCTGGATGATGTTCAAGACTCCAACACCCGACTGCTGCTGAACTCCGGCCTTGTGCCGTCGCTGCCCAGCGCCATCGAGCTCGATGTCATGAAGGCAGTGAAGACGATGTTGCAAGGCGCTGGTGGAAAGATTCAGGCCGATGTTCAGGAGCTCGACATCCAGGCGGTCAGCGCTACGGAAAACAAGCTCTCGATTCGGTTCGACTTCAAACTTGTTGGGATGTAGACATCATGTCGAGAGCCGCGCTGACCAAACTCTGGTCCTTCTTTGCCCTGACGACGCTCACGCTGTCGTTCCTCTTCTTCTTGAGGACGACGGGCGCGGAGCCGAAGGGCGACAGTTTTGGGCTGTTGGGCTACAAGGCGGCGACCATTCCCGTACTGGCGCTGCCGATGGACGTCGTCCTGTTCGGCATCGTGCTCTGGCTCACCTGGGTGTGGAGTGAGTCCGTCAGGGCAGGCCCTTGGGTCGAGCGCATTCCAATCTTCTACTTCGAGCGGAAGGATGTCGACCCGATGACGCGCGGGGGGCGAATCTACCAGCGTTGGACCTTCGCACTTGCGCTGGTCGTGCCCCTGCTCCTGATTGTGCAGATGGCAGTTCGATTCTTCGAGGGCACCGTCTATGAGGGCGGGAAGCCTGCACCGTTGGCATCGGGAAGCGGGCTGTTCGGGTTCTCACGTCTCAACGCGGTTAACGGAATGCTGCGCTTTGGCGACCCCGAGGGTCCTCAGTTTTTCGCGTGGGAGCCTTGGTTGTTCGCTCTGATGTTGCTCGCCTTGCTTGGCGGCTGGCTGTGGACTTTGCGCAGCATCTTTGCCAACCGTACCGACCACTCGGCAGCTTAGGCGGCAGAGGATGCCGTCTCGCCCCTAGCCGCAGTCGCACTGCTATTTAAACTGCACGGTCGACTTCCAGGACGCAGTGACGCCCGCCCGATTGACCACAAAGGACTTTGGAACGAACACCAGCGAGTAGGCCCGGTCGCCAGCATTGCCCGGGAGCTTGAACTTGCCCTCCTGGGCAACCAGCAGCGGGAAGCTTCCTGTTGCGATTGGCGTCTTGGGCAGTGCGAACTTCATCGGTTGGCCCAGCTTACCTATCGGGCCGAGCCCTATCTCGGCGGTCACGCTGACCTCGTCTGGGCTCACGAATGCCGCGGAGTAGGCGAGTGACTTTCCATCAGCTGAGGCAGACAGCGCCACTTGCAATGCCAGGTCGATGGTTTTCGAGAACGTGACTCCGATGGGACTTCCAACGCCACCACCGGGAGGACACACGTTCCCGATGCCAAACGGGCCTTTCACCCGCTTGCCCATGAATTGGAACTTCACTTGTACTTTGCCGCTGGTCACGGCACGCGTTGTCAGCTGAATCCCGCCGTTGTCAAGCAGGTTAGCTGCGATATTGGTCAGTTCTGCCGTAGCGTGCAGGTCTCCAGGTCCCTGGAGCTCCACGAAGCTGTGACACCAGTCGCCGTCCTCCCAAAACTGTCCGTTCGCGCCGGTGGAGTTGATGGTTATGGTGCGCGCTCCCGCCGGCAACGCTGCGATGACGGCTACGCCCTGCACAAGTGGCGCCAGCGATAGAAACACGCGTGCGTCCGCGTCCTTGACGAGCAAGGGTGCGACGCGCGGCGTCAGTTGGGTTCGAAGAGCTTCGACCGCATCCTTCTTGGCGGCAATGTCTTCTAGCAGGCCAGCGTGAACGCCCGTCACTCCAACCAAGGAAGCGCCGGCCAAAGCACGAAGAAGGCGGCGGCTCATGTGCCTGCTCCGGACGCGGACACAGCGCCGTACACGTGGAGCCCGTCGGGCAATGTCAAGACCTGAGTGACCGTGGCGCGACCCGCCAAGGACAGAGCGGGCGTGTTGACATTGGCGTTGGCGCCCTTGAAGGAGACGGGCGTCTGTTTGGCTGGAAGGGTGAGCGGGAGGTTGCCTTCGACCGGAATCTCGATGACTCCGACGGTGCGTAGCTCGTCGGTGAGCTTCACCCTTAGCAAGTCCCTGACGAAGCCCCCTACCTTCCAATCAAGGATGCCCCACTGCGCTCGCGGCACCAAGCTGTCGAGATGGACGCGCAGTATCAACTTCTGTGGCGACCCAGCGGCGATGGTGGACTCGATTCTGGCCGTGCCGACCAGGCTCAACTCGGCGTCTAGTCCTGCTTTTGTCGCGGTGGCGTCGATGCGAACAAGAGGAAGGCCAATCCTGAACTCCGTTCGCATCGAGTTCACCAGGACTTGTGCGCCGTCAACTCCCGGAATCGCAACCTTTACGCCGCTTGCGCCAGCCAGAAGTCCGTTGAGCATCCCGCTTGATAGAAACAAGCTCACGCGGCCGCTTCCCTCAAGGGCCGCGGAATTGCTCAGCACCTCGTTGAGTCCCTTCAGGCCTCGTTCTTCCGCAACTAGAAGGTCGAACTCCTGCTTCTGCAGCGCGTCGTCGGTGTCACAGCCCGACAAGAGATGCATCAGACTGAGCGAAGTCAGCAGTAGTACGAGCAGACGTCTCATCGCGAAGGCCCTCTTGAACCGTAGCAGTGTAGAAGCGGAAGTAGCCTACAAAATCATCAACATTGATTACTACGAAGCTTGCGACCAGTGCCGCTCGACGAGTCGCGTGCTTGACGGCGGTTGTGCCGTGCGGCCTCGCGGGTCAGCTGGTTGCTCGCGCTATGACGGATGGCCGCAGCTGGCGATGCGCTCGGCCCAGGCGCATGCTTGGGCTTCTCCGGAATCAGACGGACCATCACCGCCGTGGGTTTGGCGATTTCTTCGGCTACTGGATTAGTGGCAATGCCGCAGCCTCGCTTTCGAGCGCCTTTACCTGGTCGCTCGGGGTGTCGAAGAACGTGTCGGCGTCAGCATTTTTGATGAGTGGGGGCCGCGCCGAGCGATAAGGCCCCAGCCTTCTCGCTGGGTCGCCACGACTGGTCCACCTGCAAGGAGAAGACGAGGGAGTTGATGGGGGCAATCATCGGTGAACTCTCTACGGGCGGGGCGCAGATGGGCAGATGGTCATAAAGGCACAGCGCCCGCAATGACGACCCTTGCTCGGCGTGTTGTCGCCGGCCAGCATTCGTACTGCGGCCTTGAACGACTTCGTGGACTCCACGCGCTTTGCCCCGAGGACGTCATCCACGCGCTCGGACAGCACGTGATTGAGCGTCAGCTTCTTGGTCCCACTGAGGGATAGCCCGTTCACCATTGGCTTGAGAATCGTAGTGACTTCCGACACCCTGCGTCGAGCAAATCGCATCATCGCGAACTCGACGGAGTACTGGCTCTTGATGATGAAGCCCCACGGCAGTTGAACCGTCACCCCGCCGACGACCGTCACCGGCTCGGCGAATGTGCCCCCTTCCTCCAGGATGACGCGAATGCGCTCCTGCCCGCTGGCAAAGGCGAGATTGGAATCACGCCAAAGAGAAGGGTCTTCCTCCGGCGATGGAAGCTTGCTCGCGTTCCAGGCAGCAAGCAGTTGGGCATTCGGGGTGCCGTTCACTCCTGAAGCGACGACCTTCAGCGTAGACATGACCGCCCACCGCGCTCGGATTGACACGTCGATGTCCGCCTCGCTACGAAGCTGCAGAACCTGCGAGTACCAGTACTGCAGGGCGCACATTGTGTACGTGTCGAAGTGCTCGAACTTGACGGAAGCTGGTGGTGAAAACGCCTTGCCCGAAGCAGCACCTGACAGCTCGATGACCGCACCCGTGTAGCCGACGACCTTGTACTTTCGCGGGTAGTGCTTCAGCTGCGGGGAGAGCGTGTCATCGCCAAACTCATTCTCTTGGTAGAGGTAGAGGTGACGCTTCGCGCGCGACACTGCGACGTACAGCAAGTTGTTCCGCTCGACAGCGGCTTCAAAGTCGTACTCGTCTTGGTCGCTTCCCAGTGCCTCCGGAGGAACGATGTCTAGGACGTTCTCCGGCGGAACCCAGGTGGGCTTCTCGGCGCCGTAGCTGCCTGCGCTGACATAGGCGACATGAACGGCTTCGAACTCGAGGCCCTTGCTTCCATGCACAGTTAACAGGCGCACGCCGTCGAGACCACTGGCCTCCGGCGGAAGTTCCCGGTCGACGTAGCTTTCACCGATGCGCTGTCTTAAGCGCTGCCGCATCAGGAAACGAGAGAGCCTGGCTTCCTTCATCTCGCCATCGCCGTTGCGCACGGCGTACGCGAACTGCCAAAGGGCAATGCGCTGAACCCATGCGGCGATGGAGTCGTCTGTATCGCTGGGTAGGCCGAACCGGTGCTCCAAGAGCATGTCGCAGACGAAAGCCCATGGATTTGAGCTGTGGTTGCGGCCTCGCAGCAACTGGCTCAGCTTATTGACGACTTCCAAGCCCAGTGCGGACATGCCCTCCGGAGGGGAAGTCAACCATCTCCCACGCTGGAAGGCCACGTCGTCGCTTGATGCTTCCAGCAAACGCTTGATGTCAGCCATGGGCATCGCCAAGCCTGGGATGTCCTGCAAGCCAATGAGTGCACGCGGCTGCCGCTCAACCAGCAGTTGCATGAGGCAGAGCAGGCGCTTGATTTCGGGTCGTTGCGCGAGTTCACCGATGTATATGACGGGGATGCCCTTTGACGCCAGCACCTCGGCCGTTTGCTGAACATCAGCCCCGTTTCGACTAAGTACGGCCTGCTGGCCGAAGGCGACCCCCTTGCTTTGAAGCGCCGTCACGCCCTTGACGACCGCGCTCAGCAGTTCGTCCCGCTTTGCACAAGAGACGACCGTGGGCAGCTCGCCGCAAGCACCTTGCTTTGCGGACATCGGGTCCAGCTTCATGCTGGGCTCCAGCTTGTGCTGTCTCCCAACCTCTTGCACAAGGTCAAGAACCTCTTGGTAGCTGCGGCGGTTCGTGTCGAGCGAGTAGCGCTGAATCTTGGTCCCACCCGCATGAGCCTTGAACTCGGCGTCGAACTTCAAGAGGCTCTTGAGCGATGCGCCGCGCCAGTGATGGATTGCTTGCCGAACATCTCCCACGACCCAGACCGACTTCGCCTTCGCCGCCAGTTGCCGCAGCAGCTCGACCATCGCTTGAGTGACATCTTGGTACTCGTCGACGAGGATGTGCTCAAAACGGTCCGCGAGCTCAGTGAATGGAGTGCGGTCTGCCTTGAGAGCAAGCGCAGGCTTTGAGATGAGGTCCACGAAGTCGACAGTTCGACGCGTTGCAAGCAAGCCCTCATGTGCTTCGTAGAGTGTGGCCACATCCAGCCGCCGACGCTGCAGCTCGGGGTCGTCTGCCGGATGGCTCTCCGTGTACTGGCGATAGGCCTGAGGAGACACCAGTTCCTCCTTGAGGCGTTTGATGCCTTCGAGGACAGGGCTCAGCCAGTCGTAGGGGTCTTCCACTCGCAGGAAGTAGCCCAATTCAAGTTGCGGCAGGCCCGCGGCAAGCATCGTCATCGACGTGAGGCGGTCCGCAACATGCAGGTCGGAGTCAAGCTTAAACCGCTGATGGAACTTGCGTAAAAACTCCAGGCCGAACGCGTGGAAGGTGCCCGCCCATACATCCGCAGCTTGCGCGATGCCCGCACTGCGGAGGCGCTCCACCAGCTCGAAGGCCGCCTTGTTCGTGAAGGTCAAGACGAGGACCTTGTTTGGGTCGACCTTCTTCTCTTCGACTAAGTACTTGACGCGATGAATGAGCGTCGAAGTCTTTCCCGTTCCGGGGCCAGCGACGACGTTGGCCGCGCGCTCTCCGGCTCGGGCTGCAGCGAGCTGGTCGGGACTCGGCGGCTTGAGTGCGCTGGTCGCGGACTCGGCGTCTGGCAGAAGGAGCGCGTCGAGCATCTGCTGGCGCGCGAATTCCAAAGGAATGCCGAGCTCTTTCGAGACTGTCTCGGGCCCCTTACCTTTGAGTGCAAGACTCCGTGCGAGACCTCGAGGTAGCAGAAGCTCTCTGGCGTAGACATTGGCCTGAAGCTCCTGCCGCTCGCGCGCGCCATAGGCTTCCACCTTCATGACGGCGGGGGAGCCGTCGCTCCCAAACAGCGTCTTCAGGTGTGCGACCGTAGTTGGTGGCTTGCTGGCATCCAGGAACCAATGGCCAAGTTCGTGGGCTACAAGCCCGCAGAACTTGTCGCCCCAGAGCGGGATGTCCTTGCTGACGTAGATGAACCGCTGTTCCCGCTGGAGGACTGCACTTCCTTGTCCCAAGTCGGGATACGTAGGTTCGACTGGCTCGACCGCAACGTTGAGTGCGCTTTCAACGGCCCCGAGAAGGTCCTTCGCGGAAATGGCCGTCTCCGCGCTTCCGGGAGCAAGCTTCTCCCGAGTGGCACTGGCTTCGTCGCGAGCTCGTTGAAATGGATTCATGCGCTCTACTCGTCAAGCCGGAGGAGTTCTTTGGTTTGGTCCGCCGGCAGCTTGAGCGATTTCACGGCGTCCTCCCACGCGGTAGCGGAGGTCGATACCTGCGGTTTACCGGCCTCTGCCTTAAACGCCGGCACATGGCGACTCGCGAAGGAGTCACTGAAGTAGCTCGCCAATGTTTGTGCGGGGGCTCCGATAACGTCACTCAGCCGCCCCAAGAGCTTCTTAGGGGCGCGTACGGACCCAGCGAGTACTCCAGAGAGCAGGGGCGTGGCATAGCTTCCCAGGCCAACGTTCGCGGCGAGTCGACGAATGGCGGGCCCTCGATAGGCGGAGACCTTCTGTTCAATTTCGGCAAACTGAGCCTGCAAGACATACCCATGTGCCAAGCACATCGCTCCGAACTCCGAAGCGGAACGACGGTACTCCTTAGCAGCAGAGCGCAAGCGGGCAGCCAAACGGGGCTCAATCCTGACCATTACTTGTTCGGTCTCCGCAGGTTGCCATCTCCGAACCTCAGACGACAGCAGAGACAGCAAGTCCTTGGAGCCCTCTGAGTAGGACCGCTCATCGAAGTCCTCAAAGCCCGCAGCTGCAAGTCGCCGAGCAACTTCCGCAAAACTTGATTGATGCCGGTCTGCGATGTCCTGCAAAGACGTCTTTAGGCCTTGCGGCATGGTGACTCCAATCGTGAACTGCCTAGCTTTGGACTTAAACCGTTCGGCCTGGTCATCCTCTTCAGAGCTGGTGACGCCTGGCGCGGTGGGCTGCGAGAGGGCCGGGTCACGCCATTCTTGAGGCCACTGTTCAGGCGGAGTCCTCGTCAATACATCGGTCAGTTCAAGAAGCGCTGCTCGGATTGCTTGAAGCGCCGTCGGAGCGGTCGCAGTCCGTGTGCCAAGGACCGGAAGTTCAAATGTGCAGTGGACGCTGGCCTCCGATGACTGCTCAAGGTGTGTGCTCTTGAGGACTGCGAAGTAGAGTCCCGGCAACTGGTCAATTAACACCTTTGCCTCGACCGTCCCCATCGCGTCAGGAGCGGATTTCATTTGCACCCTCCAAGGCGAAGCTGGGCGAACACTCGCCCCTTGACAGCAGTGTAGGCTCGTATCAACAATATATCAACCCCGAGGAGCCCCATGACGGAACCCGACCTCGCTGCGGCCGTCAGAGGCGCCGTGGACCAGTGGATGCGGACGACACCGCCTGCGCAGCAGCAGGCGGAGCTGTCCGTGCCTGCTAGTCTCAGCGTGGCCCTGGGGCTTACCGTCGCGGCGACGTTGGACGGCCAGGGGCACGACACGGCAGATGTTCGGGCCTTCCTGTTGAACTCTCCGTACCGCCACCTGCAGGGTGCTTTCGACGCGACTTCGCTGGTCGACACGCCGGAGGCGTTCTTCCCGGTGCCGAACACCGACGGCACGGTGGCTGGGCGGGCTGCGGCGCTGGCCGTGCACGGGTTGGTGCACTTGGAGACGGTGTCCTATGGCTCCGAGAATGACGGCAGCCTGTTTGTGAACCTCGTGGCGATGCCGGGTGTCGGGGCCTTCGCCGAGAAGTCGAAGGGCGGCATGCGTGGGCACACTGATGCCGTCAGCTTCCCGTTCAGCGGGGAAGACGACCCGGAGGACGCGCGCATTGCCCCTTCACCCGACCTCGTGACGCTCGTCGGATTGCGCAACCCAACGGGCGTGGCAACCAGAGTGATGCCGTTGGCGGATGTTATGTCCCTCATGTCCGCGGCTGACGTGGCAGAACTCAAGAAGGCCCAGTACTCGGTTACCGCGCAGAGGACCTTCCGGCTGGGGACCCGGCGCGTCCTGGGTGCGGAACACGTCGTCATCGACGCGCCGGTCCTGAAGGACACGAGCAGCGGCACCTACGTCCGCTACAGTCACAGCAACGTCACCGCTCAAGTGACTGGCGGGCCGGCGCAACAGGCTTCGGAACACCTCGAGGATGCCTGCAACCGGGTCGCCACGCCCGTTGTCGTGCAGCCCGGAGACATCCTGGTCATCAATAACCGTACGGCCCTCCATGGCCGCGGTGAAGTTGGCGCCGCCGTTGGCGGTCAGTCGCGTTGGCTGCTCCGCACCTATGCGCTCGACACGTCCAAGCTATCGGCGCAAAAGCGCCGGTCGGGCGCGACGGCGCACGTGCTGTTTCCGTAGAGCACCCGGGAAGCCTCCGGCCGGTGCGGAGTTCGGAGCCGTTCGAAGCGGCTCTTTGTCGGCGGAAGGCCTTCCCGCAACGACTATTTGTTTTCAGACGCCTGGAACCTGCATTCGGCCTCGTTGGCCTCGAATCCGTGGCGGCCCGTTGCGGCGCACGAAGCTTCGTGGTAAGCCATTGGCCGCACCGAGCAGCTTCGAGTAGGTTGCGAGCCACCTCAAGGTGTGGGCGCCGCACGGCGCCAAGGGCGGCACGGTTACTGCGTTTGTACCTCTTCGCGGCTGGCAGCACATCAGCAATCTCAAGGATGGAGAAGCGAAACGACCGCGCGCGGTCGCGCCCCAATGCTTTAATGAGCTTGAGAAGCTCTACGTTGTTGGCATGGCGTCGACGTACTGACACCAGCGGGACCAAATGCCTCCGTCTCCGGTGGCGCTCCCCACATAGAGCTTTCCGTCCGTCGGGTCAGATACCAGACCAGGACTTGGCAGGCCGGTGGAACTCAGTGAAAGTCGCGCGACGTCGTGCTCAGCTTGCCAAGCAGCGGTGTCAGGTCCATCAGCTTGCCCGCAATCAAACTCTTCATGTCGCCCTCTCGCTGCCAAGTTCCGTAGACTGCGAGCAGCCTCGAACGCAGAACCTCGGGACGCTGTTGCTCGCGCAGTGACTTCCAGACGATTACCTGGACCTCGCCGGTCTCGTCCTCGAGGCTGATGAAGATGGTCCCGTTGGCCGTCTCCGGTTGCTGCCGAAGAGTGACGATGCCTGCGTAGCGGACCAGTCTGCCGTTGGGGACGTCATCCAGCTCGGCGGCTGAGCGCAGCTGGCGTCTGGCAAGCTGCGGTCGAAGGAGGGCGAGGGGATGGCTACGAAGCGTGAGGCCAGTCGTCGCGTAATCGTGAACGACCTCTTCTCCCTCGAACGCAGGAGGAAGCTCCAAGAATGTTTCCTCAATTGGGGCGTCCCGCAGCAACTCTGGCGCACGTTTCAGACCCGATGCGTCCCACACCTGTTGACGTCGATGACCAGACAGGCTGGCAAGGGCATCGGCTCCCGCAAGCAGCCGCATGTCGCCTTGGTCGAGGTAAGCCCGTCGGGCCAGGTCGTCCGCGCTGTCGAACGGAGCCTGAGCTCTCGCAGCCATGAGGCGCTCCGCCGAGGCCTGCTTGAAACCCGAAATCTGGCGCAGCCCGAGCCGCACAGCCGGCGGGCCGGGCAGGTCCTCCAACGTGGTGTCGAAGTTGCTGTAGCTCACGTCAACAGCGCGCACCTCGACGCCATGCCGCTTGGCGTCTTGCACGAGCTGTGACGGGCTGTAGAAGCCCAACGGGAAGGAGTTCAGCATCGCCGCCAAGAACTCGGCAGGGTGGTGACACTTCAGCCAGCACGAGGCGTACACGAGCAAAGCAAAGCTTGCGGCATGGCTCTCTGGGAACCCGTACTCGCTGAAACCGTGTATCTGCTTGAAGATGCCTTCAGCGAACTCCCGCGTGTACCCTCGCTCGGTCATCCCATCGACGATGCGTGAGTAGTATTTGTCGAGCCCTCCCTTGCGCCTCCAGGCAGCCATCGCGCGCCGCAGACCATCCGCTTCCCCGGGAGTGAAGCCGGCCGCGATGATGCTGATTTGCATCACCTGCTCCTGAAAAAGCGGTACGCCCAACGTTCGCTCCAGAGCTTCCTTGAGCGCCTCCGACGGGTACGAAACCGGAGCTTTGCCCTGGCGCCGGTCGAGGTAGGGATGCACAGAGCCGCCCTGGATGGGGCCCGGACGCACGATGGCGACCTCGATGACGAGGTCGTAGAAGCACCGCGGTTGCATGCGCGGAAGCATTGACCGCTGTGCTCGGCTTTCAATCTGGAAGACTCCGACTGTGTCTGCCTTGCAAATCATGTCGTACGTAGCCGGGTCTTCGGCGGGGATGTCTTGCATCTCGAAGACGTGCCCCTTGCGCATGCTGACGAACTCGAGAGACCTGCGGATGGCCGAGAGCATTCCCAGCGCGAGCACGTCCACCTTCAACAATCCCAACGCATCCAGGTCGTCCTTGTCCCACTCGCATATGGTTCGGTCCTCCATCGCAGCGTTCTCGATGGGGACCATACGGCTGAGCGGCCCCTTGGTCAGTACGAAGCCCCCCGGATGCTGCGACATGTGCCGAGGCATGCTCATGAGCTGCGACGTCAGGGTCATCAGCTGCTGGACCGCGAGGTCGTCAGGATTGAGACCGACCTCAGCGACTCGCTCCTTCATCACTTCTCGGCCGTCCCACCACATGAGGTTGCCCGCAAGCGCGTCGAGCGAATCCGGCTCAAACCCCAACGCCTTCCCGACGTCGCGGATGGCTGACTTCGGGCGATAGGAGATAACGACTGCAGTCAGCGCAGCACGATGCCGCCCGTACTTCTCGTAGAGGTACTGAATCACTTCCTCGCGACGCTGATGCTCAAAATCAACGTCGATGTCGGGCGGTTCCCCGCGCTCCTTGCTGATGAATCGCTCGAACAGCACGCTCATGCGAGCGGGGTCGACCTCCGTTACCCCGATGCAGTAGCAAACGACAGAGTTCGCTGCACTCCCACGCCCTTGGCAAAGGATGTGCTGGGACTGGGCGAAGCGGACGATGTCGGCAACGGTCAGAAAGTAGTGCTCGTAGCTCAGGTCCTTGATGAGCTCCAGCTCGTGCTCAATCTGATGTTGGACCTTCGCAGGCATTCCATTGGGCCAGCGTCGACCAGCACCCTCGTATGTGAGTTTGCGCAGGTACGAGGTGGGCGTCTCACCGGCAGGAACAACCTCGTCCGGGTACTGGTAGGCCAGTTCGCTTAACGAGAAGTCGCAGCGGGCGGCAACATGGAGGGTCTCCGCGAGCAGGTCCGCCGGGAAGGTTTGGGCCAGACGCAGGCGCGTTCGGAGGTGTCGCTCAGAGTTGCACTGCAGTTCCAACCCACACTCGGTCAGGGGCTTCCCCACCCGAGTTGCGGTCATGACGTCTTGCAGCGGCTTGCGGGAGCGCACATGCATGTGAACATCGCCGCTCGCCACCAACGGTATGGCCGTCAACTCACTGGCTTGCCGCAGTCGGTGAAGCCACATTTCATCGTCGATTACTCGATACAACTCAACGGCAAGCCAGCAGCGCCCCGTGAAGTTGGTGAGCAGCCAGCGGGCAATCGAGGTCAGCTGTTCTTCCGAGGAAGACCGCTCAGGCGATGCGAGGGCGACGCAGTGTTTGAGTTCTTCCGGGTTGACATCGTCGATGCTCAGTGAGTACGTCCCCTTTGCGGCCGTGCGCCGCAACTTCGAGATGAACTCACATAGGTTCCCATAGCCCTCGAGGTTGCACGCGAGGACCACCAGCGAGAAGGGGGCGTCGCACTGGACTAGGAACTGGCTTCCAATGAGCAGCTTCAGGTCCTTTTCCTTGGCCGCCACGTGCGCGCGGACGACGCCCGCCATGCTGCATTCGTCAGCGATGGCCAGCGCCGAATAGCCGAGCTGATGCGCACGTTCGACAAGCTCTTCGGGGCGACTCGCGCCTCGGAGGAACGAGAAGTTGCTCAAGCACCGGAGCTCCGCGTACTCCGGTATCGCGAGGTGAGGCCGGCTGCTCATGCAAACGACCCCTGCAAGTACCAAGCAGTCTCGTCGTTGGCCAGTCGCTCCTGAAAAATCCAGAGAACACCGCAATGGTCGCTCAGGGCCACCCAGTAGTCGCGGACCACGTTCTTCGTGCCTTCAGCGTCGCCTTCCTTCACGCGGTGCCACCATCCGCCTTCCACTCGGTGTGGCCCGGTGAGCAGGTGAAGCGGGCCCTGGTACATGGGACGGTTGCCGCGCGTCGCCAGGCGCAGCGGCTCAGACAGTACGAACGTGGGCTGCGGAATGCCGCTGGTGCGGGTTCGCTTCTTCGCCATCGGCTGAGGTGCCGGCTGCCAGTGCTGCATCCATTCGAGTCGGTGGTCCTCGACGAGTACGGGCCGCAGAACTCGCTCAGGTCCGAGTCGGGCAGCAACGCGCTCGAGCACCAGCGTCAAGGACTCCCCCGCGCGGACGGTGTCTGGCAGGAGCGATGCCGTTTTTTCTTCGAGGGAGTGAACATCCAGGGCCTCGAGCTCGAGGTCACCTGCAGGCGCGAGCAACTCGACCTTGGCCAAGTTCTCGGCGAGGAGCCGGCAAAGATGCTCCAGGTCCCGCATTGGCGCCGCGGTGCGCACAACCAGCTCGCCACCAGTTCCGGCGGCCTTTGACCGCATGGTGTCGTGCGCCCACCGAAGGGCGAATGCTGTGGTTCCGGCGTGGCGGGCCGCGAGCCATCCGCACATTGACATCAGCAGCCGACGAGCCCCGAACAGGAGCGCAGGGGCCAGCTCTACACGAGACATGAGCTCCACGCGCAGCTTAAAACTATCAGGGACGGTCAGCCAGGTGTGTGCCTCGGGCCGAAGGCCGTACGCCTGGTCCATTGCTCCCAACAGTTCTTTGTCGAACCGTCGGCTGACACCGCCGCGCGGGAGCTTGCGAATGTCGCCCAGGGTTCTGCACCCGAGCTGGGTAAGCGTGGTCAGATGCTTGGCCGTGGCGCTGAGAGTCTCCATCGGAAGCTCGTCGAGAAGCTCTCCCACGGGCCGCCGCACACCGTTTTCCTTGCGGACACGCGCAAGGGCCAGGGCTGCCAAGCTCGTTGGCGCCCAAGCCACCGCAGTCACCCCGAGGTCCGCAGACTCCTGGACGACGCGGTCCCGCAGCGCCCGCCTGCCTCGGAACAGCCGCGTGCTGGCCTCGACCTCCATGACGACGGCTTCATCGACGACGGCAACGCGGGGCGTGAACTGCAACGCCCAGGTGCCGAGTCCTTGAAGTGCATCACTGGAGGGCGTGCTGTCGAGGCAGAGCGGTAACACCAGTGCTGCCCACAACATCGGCAGTCACCTCACGAGAAATCAGGCGGCTGGGCTTACGGAGCCGCGGAGTCAGAACAGAACTCAGACCACCGGGCACCGACGGCAGCACTAGCATCCCGTCGTGGACGGGGCCTCGGCGCTTGAACACGTTCACGCGCAACTCCCAGTCAAGCCCGACGGAGGCATGAACCCTCAACGGCGCAGCCGAGGCTTCATGGCGAGCGGCTTCGGGGCGGCACAGGAACACGGGCCCCTCGCACGCTTGCGCGCACACTTGCAGCCGCCGGAGTTGTTCTTGGCGGGCTTGCGGGAGCCACGCGACGATGGCGCCGGCCGCGTTGGACTTGATGAGCTGCTCGGTCACCCAGAGGCGCTCTGCTGGCATCTCCGCTTGAACCCAGACCAGCTGCCGTTCGTCCAGGCCTTCGTGGAGCAAGCCGGGAAGGTGAGGGCAGCGCGGTGGGCCGATAACCACGACCTGGCCGCCGTCGGCGACCACTTGGCGAAGAGCGGGTCCCAGCAGCCGCCATTCGAGAACGGACGGCTGGGAGGCAAGCACCTCGCAGACGGAGCCCAACGGCCAGCCGCCCCCGGGAAGCTCAGCGTCCAGCGCTGCCCATCCGGAGTTGCACACCGAGGTGACGGTACGACCGAGTTCGTTCCCACGCCAGAGCGCCGCCTCCACGGCGCGAGGAAGCTCACCGGGAGCTAGCGGCTCCTTTGGGGCGAGAGGTGGCGGGGACTCGAAGTCCTCCAACCAGTCGAGGGCGGGCGGCATGATGGTGAAATGCTGTATGGGCATACAGTATCATCCGCCGAACCACCTGTCGATGCCACTATCGGTAACTTTCGCCTCTTTCCGGCCACGTCCTACGTCGAGGAGAGGGCGTTCGTCCCCGCACGTCCATCGGGCCGCGGCAGGGCCCACTTCAGAACGTCGGCTCCTTCCGTTCGGCAGGCCGGGTAGGCTGGGGGCCCCACCGCTGTTCCTGCAAAACATCACTCACCGCTGAGTACAGCGCGTGCGCGGACCGGCTCGACCCGAACGAAATCGCGTCGTCTCCTTCGCCGAATGCAACGCCGGTGGGCGCGGGGTCGTCCCATGACTGCTCCAAGTCGAAGTAGCTGCGATTCGGTACAGGCGTGAACCAGTACGGGATGCAGAGCAGCAGGCGGATGCGTACGACTTGTCCGTTGGCAATTCGGAGAGCTGACAGGCAGACCAAGGGAGCGACGGCAAGCGCCACAAGTGTTGTCTGCCAGAATGTGAAGACGGCCCCGGGAATTATGTACAGCCCGCTAAGGAAGAGGACCATCACCGCGATGCTGTCGGGGGCGACCACGTACACGGTGCCCGTCCACAGGCGAAAGCCGAACCACCACCCGTACATCGCGACCAGCGGCCGCAACAGCATACCGATGGCACGCCCAATGAGCGGAGCATCCTGCCGTACGAGCATCGTCGCCTTCCCTTTTTTGCTTTGAATAAACCATCGCATACTGGGCCACTGGGAACTAGGCCGAGGCCTGACGGAGCAGTTGTACGTTTCAAGTTTCCCCTAGCTGCTAGCCAATCATTTCCGGGGGCGCTTCGAACTGCTCAAGTGCAAAGTCATCCCCGTTCCATACCGCCGCACAAGCCGTGAGCCGGTTCGAGTCGCCTTGATTCCAGTACGCGACGGGCACGTCTTCGATTAGGTCTTCAAGGTAAACGCGCTGGCCCCGCTTGAGGCCACGAGGAACAAGGTAGGCTCCGAGTGGAAATGGCAGGTCTGGGCGATGGTGGAACCAGTCGGCTACTAGCTCCCAGTCGCCCGGCTTGCCGTCTTCCGGCTCCTGCATGCGATAGTCGCCAGTGCACCAAACCTCACCGGTCAGCGTGTTTTGGAAAACCTTGTACTTGGGGCCAATATCCGGGTCGTGCCCTGCACGCTTCAAGAGCAACCTTTAGCCGCGTTGGAAGCCATCCTGCATCGCGTCAATCGAGCGCACTGTCCGGATGACCGGCAGGCCTTCCTGGTTCGCGTTGCCGTGGCCGACAGGTTTCAGCACGACGATGTTCTTGGCCGCACTCGTCGCGAATACGCAAAGGCTTGGAAAGCCCTCAAGTGCCTTTCGCATGTCATCGTCGGACCAGTCGTCGGCACACTGAATAGTCTTTCCGCACGAGTTGCAGAGCTTGTCCGGCGATGTGTCCGGGAGCTCCGCCAGGTCTACCACCCGCAGCGCCATCGGACAGTGAACGGTCTTCAGGAACTCGCCGTCGTTCGCGTAGAGCGCACCACTCCTAGGTTCGTAAATCAAAGCACTCCCCCTTCTGCTGAACTAGGCCGCTTCGTGCATCAGCACCGACTCGCCCACCTCGTCCTCGAACTCATGGTTGTGGACCGGATACCGTGACAACAGCTCTTCGAACTGTCTCCGCTCCACAAGCGATACCTTGTTCGCTTCCGCGTGCTCCCGAGCTCCGCTCGTGAACCGCTGATTGGTCACAGCCAACCGCCGGAACTTGGTCCCGGCAAACTGCGCTTGGTATCGGGCGGCCCCGGTCGTCACCTCTTTGATGGCGTCCCAACCAATCTCGTGGTTTCCGCTGCTCTTGCACTGAAGGAGTTCGCCGTCACGCCCCTTGAACGCGATGACGTCCACGCCGCCGTCTCCGCGCCGCTTTGGTGTCAGCTGAGCCGTGTAGCCGGCCTTCGACCACAAGAGCTTGCACAGCACCTCGAAACGGAAGCCGTCCAACCGGTCAACGTCGTCCATCGTGAGAAAGCGCTTCGCGATACGCACCCCTCCGGTACCGTCCCCCACCAGGTCGATGAAGGACACATCTCGGCCAACGCCGTTGAGCATCGACTCCATGGCTGAGCCGCCAATCGTGGCATCAGCGAGGCCTGCCTTCCGTCGCAGCAGTTCGTCGAGCCGGACATCGAATGTCACGTAGTCGTCGCAGACGACTACCGGGCAATACACGAAAACGTCCTTCTCTTGGCCGATGCGGTAGGCCCGGTCTGTCGCCTGGTTCTCCTTCGCGGGGTTCCATGCGCGGGTGAAGTGGAAGACGTGGTTGGCGGCCGTCACGTTCAGACCGGCGCCCGCCGCCAGCGTCGAAAGAATGATGACGTCGAAGCCCGCGGTCGCTGAGAAGCGCTCGATGTAGGCGTGCCGGTTCTGGGAGTCGCCATTGATGACATGCGGCTTGAGTCCGTAGACCTCGCGCATGAAGTAGTAGAGCGCCGCCTGAACCTCGCGCAGTTCCGTGAAGATTATGGCTTTCTCGCCAGCGGCCCTCACGCGCTCGAGCTCCGTAAGCAGCCAGGCTAGCTTTGGCGAGTTCGCGAGGTGAGCGTCGCGACCTGACTTGTCGGGCAGGAACTTCATTCCCGGCAAACAGTAAGGCTCGGCGCAAACGGCCTTCATCAGGTGCAGCGCCCCAAACGACAGTCGAGCCCGTTTGCGGGTGTCCTTTTCGCAATTCGCCTCCTGGAGCTTCTTTAAGCCGCCCAGGTACAGAAGATTCTGGTGCGCGGAAATGCGGACCTCGAGGCGCTCGCTGGCGGCGAGGTTCTCCTTGAAGCGTACCGATTGGTCGTTGGCCGCCCGATGGCCAAAGTACTTCTTCGGAAGCTCGTCGGCGATGTCGAGCTTCGTCCGCCGCAGCGTCTGGGGTGCAATGGCGTCCTGCAACCTTGTCAAGGCGGCCTTCTGCTCGTCCGTGTCGCACTCGATGGGGCGACGGTAGGTGCGGCCGAAATCCTCCAGGCCACCAAGAAGGCCCGGCTGCACGAAGTCGAACAGGCACCACAGGTCCGCCAAAGTGTTCTCGACCGGCGTACCAGTGCACGCAATGCGAAAGTCGGCCTTCAGCGCCTTGGCGGCGATGGTCGCCTGCGTTCCCGGGGTCTTGATTCGCTGGGCCTCATCGCAGATGACAAACGCGAAAGGCTGCCGGGCGAGTGAGAACTCGTAGCTCGTCAGCACTTCGTACGTCGTGATGACCACCTTGGCCTCACCCGCCCAGCCAGGCTTGAGCAGGTTTGTGACTCCCTTGGTGTGCAGCTCCTGGTCAATCAGCCCGAGCGGCTGTTTGCGCTTCTGCAGCTCTTCTCCGTAGAGCACCAGGACGTCGGGGTATGAGTCGTTGAAGAACTTCTTCGTCTCGGCAGCCCAGTTGTCGACCAAGCTCTTGGGCGCAAGGATGATGGATGGCGTGGCGTTCGGGTTCTTCTCGTAGTGCCAGCCAAGCACCGTCAGCAGTTGGACCGTCTTGCCAAGACCCATGTCGTCCGCCAGCAGGGCGCCACGGCAGTCACGCGGCGCCCGTGACACAAGGTGCTGAAACCACGCGATGCCGCTGTACTGATGCTTCTTCAGCTTGATGCTCGGACGCATCGACTTCGGCAGTTCCGCCTGGGCGTCGTTCGGCAACGCAAGGTTCTGCTTCCGCTCTTCAGCGTAGTCGATGCCGAAGAAGTTCAACTTGACGAGGAGCGTCTCCTTCTTGGGGCGGTCAGGACAAGGTTTCGATGGTCCATCCGGCTTCACCTTCTCCTGTGCGCCTAGCATGGTGCGAAAGCTGTCGACCAGTGTGCGCGCCTGACCCGTCTCGACGGGCGTCGGCAGCGAGCCGTTGACGACTTCCTTGGAGCCCGAGGTCTCCGCCGCCGTCACCTGGCCTTCAAACTCGTCGACCCACGCCTTGCTCAAGGGAATGACGACTTGCCCCTCGTGGCCAGCGAGCGTGACCTTGACAATGGGTGTGAGGTCGCCCGGAACCCACCCGGGCTTGCCCTCATCCTCAGCCGATGGCTTCTGGATGAGGGGGACGTAGACCGGCTTGGCAACGCCGATGCCCTCGATACGACCGCTGTAGCCTTCCAGCTCGTAGATGTCGTCGAAAGATATCTTGGCCGCCGGCTGCGTCCGCCAGAGGTGCTCGACCTGTCGGCCGTGTTCAAGCTGAACCGTCGAGTCACCATCTAGGGTCAGGTCGTATTCGTTCCAGGCAAGCAACGCCCGCTCGTCCCGAAGCGCCGCCTCAAGGCCGCGGAGGAAGTCGGCGAGCTCGTCGGCTCCTTTGAAAGGCGTCGTGCGCGTACTGGCTGTCCCGCCGTAAAAGTGCTCGGTGACGATGAGGTCGACACGTTCGATGCGACTGTCCTGCAAGCGAGGGGTGACCGAGAAAACCGCAGTCAGAGCACCCGCTCCTGCCTTGTCCTCTGCGAAGTCCTCCTCCTTCAGCACCTCGTGCGCCGCCTCGCCCAAGAATGCCCAGGGGTTGTGGACGAATCGCTCTGCTTTGCTTCCTGCTACACGGCGAGCTGGCATCTCCCGTTTCACAACCTCCAAGACCTTGCGTACCGGCTCCGAGATGACCACCCGGATGTGCCCGCCGCCTCGTGGAGTGAGGTCATAGTGGGACTGCACAGAGTTGAAGCCATCGAAGGCTTTCAACCAGCCCGAAGGGGCGCCCTCAAAGGTGGGCTCCAACGTCAAGACCCTTCCGAAGGGGGTTTCCTCCCGATGGAGGGGCATCCGCAGCGACTGCGGAGTCAGCACGTAGGTCGTCTCCAGGTAGGGGCCTCGGTACATGGCGCCCGCCTGGTCGGCGAACGCGCGCATGGCTCCCCACGCCAGCTCGTTTTCGTGTTGAGAACGACGGTCTGCCCCGCGGCTCGAGAACCGACGCGCTGCGTCGACGAGTTGCCAACAGGCCAGTGGCAACAGTACCTCCTCGCCGTTGACGGTCGCCACCGCCCCGGCCAGTCGCGAGACCTCGACCTCCGCCCCGCCCTGCACCCAGCCGTCGACCAACACTTCGAACGTGGAGTCCGCCAGTGTGTCGCGCGAGTCGAGGATGGGGTGCAAGGGTCGCGTCGGGGGCAGGCCGATAGAGGTAGCAGCGCCTACGTGCTCAGGCGAGTCGAGGAGTTCATACGCGGTCTTCCACGGGAGTGTCACGCCCCTGGTGGCAAGCAAAGCGCGCTCTTCAACGACCAGCTGGGCAAGATAGGCTGCCAAGAAGGTCTCTTCCGCGGACGCGTTGTCAGTCGATGAGAGCAAGCCGTCAACCGTCGGCTCCGTCAACGCCGACGCAAACCGAACGAAGACGCCGTCTTCAGTCCACTCGCGGACCAACGCGCGGGCTTGCTCGGACGAGCCGCCAATGCGTTGCCGAATGAAGTCAAAGAGCCCCATCAGCCCTCCGGAAAGTAGTAGGCCGAACGGCCTTCAGCCCAGCGGAAGCCCCACTGCTTGAGCCACCGTTCCAGCCGGCTGTGCTGCATCGGGTCTTCAACCCACAGACGGCCGCCACCTGCGCTCTTGCGCCGGTCATCAATGCGCGCACGCGGAAACTCCGCCACGAGCCGATGCAAAGACTCCATGCTGAAGGCGGCCCCCTTTGGGGCGCCGTCTGTGCTGGTTTGAGTGGGTCGCCCTGTAGCGGGTGGCTCCTGAGGGGGTGTTCGTGCTCCCGCGCCAGCGGGAGTGGCCCGCCGAGCAGTTGCGGCAGCGGGTTGGTCCGGGTAGATGCCAAGCTTCTGCAGCTCGTACCGAGCGGTGGACTGCCAACCATGCATGTGCATCAGACGCGCAGCGCACTGGTGGCGGTAGCCGTGCTTCAGGTCAGCCGTCGTACCCGTGTACTCGCGGCTATAGGGCTCAAATGGCAGTTCGTTCGCCTTGTAGATGTATGCCGCGTTCGGAACCTTGCTGAACTCGACCACCAAGTAGTCGCCGAGCTGCATCATGAACGCGTCGACGTCGGCATTGGAGCTCATCGTTGCGTACGAGTCCTCCTCTCGTGCAATCAGGTTGCGGATGCCCTCGTTGCTCCATGCCAGCGTTCGGGTTTGTGAGCTGAAGATGAGCCGTGTCCAGGAGATTTGCTCCATGTACTGACTCCAGAACTCCAGACGACCTTCGTCAGCCTGTCGCCGTGCCGCAAGCACCTCGAAGAAGTCGCGCAGGTTAGCCTTGTTGACCCACTGCAGCACCATCCTCCAAACGTCATCGCCGACCCGGTTCCATGCCGTTGCCAGGCCAGCCGCACGGAGCTTGGGGTTGCGCCAGACGTCCTTGCGGCAAACGTAGTCCCGCAGCTGCGGGTGCACAGACACGTCCGCACATCGGTGGTACCGGGTCAGTAGGAACTCGAGCGCCTCGTCCCGGTAGACCGGCCTCTCACTGATGAGGTTAAGCAGCTTAGGAATGGCCGCCTTGAACTTGTCGTCCGACTGCTCAGTGCATCGCCGCACGGCGCTCAGAACAAGCGCGTGCCAGAACCAGCTCGACTCAGGGATGGCTAGGTCTTGGGACAGCTTCTTGACGGCAGTCTCGTCACCGCGCAGGTAGTCCAGTGCGTAGCGATGCGCCGCCTTGGCACTGACAAGGTCGGGGTCGCCCCGCATGACGGTCACCCAATCCGGCACGACCTTCGTTCCGCTCTGTCGGTCGATGAGGGGCCACGTGCGCTGCAAAAACACGCGCAATCTCTCCCAGCCGGCATGTTCGGACTCCGCCGCCTTGACGGGGTTGAACGAAAAATACGAACCGAGCAGCCCGAACCAGGTTAGCCGCCAAAGCTTCCCCGCACTAGCCTCCCGGGAGTACGTATCGAGGAGGTCGGCGAGGTTTCGATGGCCGAGCGCGCATCCGTTGCCCTGCTCCCGGATGCGCTCACTGAGCGCGCCTGCCACGAGGTCGCCTTGTCGTTCATCAAGCTGCTGACCCCGCATGAAGGCCAACGCTGCTGCGTACGCGTCCGCCTTTGACGGGCGCGCCTTGGCGTAGCCCTGAAAGGCTTCCGCTGCCGCATCGGCCGCCTTCCGCACGACCTCCGGGTGGCCGAAGCTGGTGGCGGGCAGATTCAAGGATGCAAGGACCCCAGCGAGCTGTCTGGCAAGGGAGTCGAGCGCTGGGGTGGTCAACATTGGCCGAACTCCTTGCCGTTCATGTCGGGAGTGGCTTCCTTTTCTTCGTCCATCGCCCAAAAGTCGACCTTCAGTTCCACCCGCCGGCTTGCCTCCTTCGATGCCTTCATCGAGTTGAAGGAGTAGCCGCCAACCAGGAATAGGTCTCGAATCTGGCGCTTCTGGGTGTCGCTGAGAGCGACTTCGTCGGCTGCTGGCTGCGAGTACAGGACGCAGACGACCCGCCGGCTGCGGTCCAGGCTCAGCCCTAGGTTGTAGAGGTACGTGCCGTCTTGGTCGGTGAAGCCTTCGACGACGATGCGCCGAATCCACCTCTGACCGAGGTCAGAGGCCTGCGCCTTCAACAGCACGGGTACATACCGACGAAGGAACTTCGCGCCGGAGGCTTGGATGTCCGAGCGCCCGCTGTCGAAGCGCACGATGTCGCCCAGGTCAATGCGGTACGTCGACTCGTTGACCTTGACCTCGGGGAAGTCACGCGACTCCTCCCGGATGGTCGACATGAGCTCCTTGATGTCCTTCTCGCGCTGAATCTTGCGTTGTTCGGCGCTCGTCACATCCTTGGTGACAGAAATGAGTGTGACGGCCATCACCAGGAGGAAGAGAACCATCAAGGCCGACATGAGGTCGGAGAATGAAATCCAGAACGGACTCTCCCCTTCGACCTTCCCACTGCGCTTGAGAACGATGCGGGCAAGCATCGCTCAAGCCCGCTTCAGTCGCGAAAGTGCCGAGCCGAGCTCCTGCACAACGCCAGTGAGCTGCTGAACACCGCCACCGAGCTGACGGTCCGTCTCGCCAACGGCCTTGCGCACCTGCTCCGTCAGCTGCGTGCCGAAGTTCTGGAACGCCGTGGTAAGTGTCTTGTTGACGCCTTCAAGGTACTGAAGGCTTTGGGTCTCCGCCGCCTTCAACTGGACGACGATGCCCTCCAGGTCCGTAAGCATCTGACGCGACAGCCCAGCTTCCTTCTTGGCGTTCTCGATGAGAGCGCTCAGGGCGGAGACTCCAGCATCGACCGTACGACGAGTTGTTTCGTACCGGTCGAAGCCTTGTTTGACGGCCGCAGCTGCTGTTTGCAGGGTCCCTGCAGTCGTAGTCAGCTGCTCCGCCACCTTCGCCGACCGGTCGAACACTCCGGTGACAGCACCGCCTGCAGTCTCAAACCGCTGCGCGGCGGCGCCCATCGTCAGAGCACCCGAGTTCATGCCGTCAATGGCACGCGTCGTGACGCCACTGATGGCGTCGATGTTCTCTTGCGTCTTGGCGACCTGGGCCTGAACGGCCTTCAGCAACTCCTCGACCTGCCCAGTCAAGCCGCCGACCAGTTCTTGGGTCTTGTTCGCCAGCTTGTCGCTTCGACTCTGCTCTTGGGAAGCGGCCGTCTTGCGGGTGGCCTCCATCTGCTCGACAGCGGTCGAGAGCTGCTGGAGTACCTTGCTGACCGACTCATCCATGGCCTGGCGAGACTTCGCCAGTTCTTCGCCTGACCGCTGCTGCGCCTCGGCGATGAAGGCGCGCATCTGCTCTGTCATCTGCGACTGGTTGGTCGCTGACTGCTTCATCGCTTCGTCGATGGTCCCAGTCAATCGAGCCGTCGCACGAGCGCCGAACTGCGACATCGCCTCCAGAACCTCTTGGGACCGAGCAGCCAGCTTCTCACTGCGGGCACTTTCGACATCCTGCGCAGAGCTGCGCGCGGCCTCGAGGCTCTTGACTGCCGCTTCCACCGTCTGCAGGACATTCGCGACGGCATCGTCCATAGTCTTCTTGGACTTCGCTTGTTCGTCCGTGACCAGTTTGCGGAAGTCGTCGACGAACTGACGCATCTGGTCGGTCAGCAGTTGCTGGTTGGCCGCCGACTGCTTCATCGCGTCCTCAAGCGTGCCGCTCATGCGACTGGCAGCCTGTTCGTTGGAACTGTTGATGTCCTGGACGAGCTTCTGTAGGGCCTCCTGGACCGTCGTCATCATTCCGACCGAGCGGTCCATCTGGTCATGGATGCCGCGCATCTGTCCGCCAAACGTGTCTTCGAGCTTGCCCATAAAGCCAGCCAGCATCGTCTCCAGCATCCCCGTCACCGCTTGGGTGTTCCCCTTGCTGGACGTCTCCATGGCGTCGGTCATTTGCTTCAAGGGACCAGCCAGCGTGCCTGTGATGGCTTCGCCAATCTGGGAGCCGAGCGCGCGGTTGCTCTCTGCTTGCGCTTGAATCTGGCGCTCCACCAGATTGGTCATCATCTTCGTCAGGTCCTCGACCAGTGCCTGCTTCAACTGGGCCGAGTGAGCTTCCGACTTCTCCGACGCATGAACGAGGCGCGAGAGGTATTCCTCACCGGCCCCGGTCTCGTAGAGGGAGTCAATAGCATGGCAGAGCTTCTCGACAAGGCGATAGAACAATGCCAAGCAAAACCGGCTCGCGAACGTCACCACCATGGCGCAGCCGATAGCGATGGCCGACGCGATGAATGCGTGCGCGACGCCGTCCAAGAGTGGCTTTAGCCCCGCCACTGCAGTGGCAGTGCTGCTCGCGTCGAACTTGCTGAGCCCCTCGAGCAGGCCGGCGAACGTTCCAATGATGCCCAGGCCAGTCAGCACACCTGGTAGGTGCCGAGTGAAATCATCGAACAAGCGACTGTCCACGAGGACGTCCCGCGTGAAGAACATCTCCGCCGGGACGGTCGCACGAACCTCCGTGAGCGAAAGCGTGCCGTTACCGGCCTTCTTCAGTTCATGCAGCGTGTCGTCGTACTCGTCCCACAGGTGCTTCAGCGGCTCTTGCTTCAGCACGTTGCGAACGTCCGCGGGCTTGACTTGCTTACTGGCCTTTTGCAGCTTGCGAATACGCCGCACCGCGAGCCAGAGTTGAAGTCCGACACGCGTTCCTTGGACCAGGTAGCCCAGCAAGAAGACTGCGGTGAGCGCCGCGACGACGAGAAAGATGGCCAGCGGGATGCCGGACAAGTTCTTGAGGACAGGATGAACTTGCCCCAGCAGGTTGAGCAGCGTCGCAGTCATTTGGTCGTTGCCTTGTTGTTCTTGGGTTCGGATGAGGCCACCGCGATGCCACGTTGCTCGCAGTAGTCGAAGAGCAGCGTCTCGAGCATGTTCGTCTGCGAACGGCGCTCACGAGCAGCCGCAGCCTCGAGCAAGTGCTTGAAGCGAGGCGAAACCCTAAAGCTGACGGCGACGGTCTTCTCGGCTGACATGGCGGCTGTGGCTCTGTATAGAGCTTCACAATACATGCAACCGAATGTGTCGGGCAAGCGGTTTGCTCCGCTCGCCCTCAACTCGGGGGAGGTGCCGTTGTCGGGTAAACCCTCTACCGTCCCGCCAGGGAATAGCGGCGCCAGCGGTTCGGAGCGGACCTACTCAAATTCCACAGCAGTCGACCAGGAGCCCGGGACCGAATGATTTAGCAGAACGCCCGGGACTGGATGAAACCGACCGCCCCGCGAGCAAACGGCAACATCTCCGCGGCATTGACGTCGGTGCGGGTATCGCTACCTGCCGTGTCGTGGTGGTACGCCGCTGCGAACTCATTGAAGTTCACCAAGTCGTCCAAGTGCGGCTGCAGCCGCGAGAGCGGCGTCCCGACTTTTGCGTTCCTGACGTGGTCGAGCATCTCACCTACCGTTTGTCCGTCCTTGAATCGCTTCGGGAAGCAACGGTGGAGATGTCCTTCGACAAGTGGACGAAGAGACTTAGCCACCTCCAGCAGCGGCACAGTATGGTCGCCGTCGATGAACCGCTCTACCAACACGTAGTGCTTGTAGTAGTCGGACGAACAGTAGTCGTCGATGTCGAAAGCGGCTAGAAAGCTGTAGTCGTTGCCGTCGCGGTGCAATGCGAGTTCAACGTGGGGTCCGACCTTCTTCTTCGCAGCGCGCTTCTTCAGCTCACGAAGAAAGTGCGCGTCGTGCCCAAGCGCAATGACCTGTGCGCACTCGGCACCTATGCGTACTACCGCATCCGCAGTCTGGTGCCTACGGTGACGGTCCAGGCTTGTGAAGACGTCGTCGAGCACCACGATGGTCTCGCCACGACTACTGTCAGCGAACAGCCGCGCAAGGAAGAAGGCGAACGCTAGCGTGCGCTTGTCCCCCTCGCTCAGCGCTGCATGAAAGCCGAGTTCTCCCCGCTCGCCGGGCCCAACCTTGACATTGGTGCCACGCACGCTCAAAACATACTCCGAGCGTACCCCGCCACCCTTGTATGTCGGGGCCAGTTGTTGCACGGAAAACGGCGCGCCGAACTTCGCGAGCCAGACATTGATTTCAGTCTGGAAAGCTGTGAGCGTCGTGGCCATGTGCTTGTCCAGCTCAGCCTTGGCAGCGTCCTTGGCCGTCTCTGCCGCCTTGTAAGCCTTCCGCGCATCAAGCAGCGCCTGAACCAGCTGAGACGCCTCGTGCTGATGGCGTACCGCTTGAATGCTGAGCTCCTGCCGCTCTCGCTGCAGCGCAGCCACGTCTGTCGTGGCCAACGTTGCCTTGTGCGCCTCGACCCTCATGTTCAACGCAGCAACGGCCTTGTTGAAGGCCTCGGCCGCGGCACTGAGGGGCTCAAGTGACGCTCGTGCTTCGTCGAACACCTCGGTCGGGAGTGCCGTCAAGGGCTGCTCCACCTTCTTTGCCACTGCTTCTTGCAGTTGTTGCCTCGCGTCTTGCGCCAGACCGGTCCACTCGTCTACATCCAACGACGGTAGCGCAGCATCGGTGAGCTCAAGACTCGAAGCCCATGCGCTGAAAGTGCTGACTTTGGATTCGATAGCACGGTGCCAGTCCTCGACCTGTCTGACTGACACCGCAGCGTGCGCTTGGTCAGGTAAGGCAGCGACCTTCTTCAAGTGCTGCTTGTAGGCGTCGTCAAAGTAAGTACGGTAGGCCGCAAGGAGCTCCACGCCTTCCGTCGATTGCCCGCAGAAGGGGCAATCGTGGTCAGGCTTATGGTGCATGCCCTCTGCCACCCAGCGCTCGGTGGACGACCCGCTATGCGCAGCGAAGTGTGCTCGTGCTGTCTGCTCGGCTGTCGCAGCAACACTTTCGAAGCTGCTCGCGGCGAGCTTCTTGAGCGCAGTAAAGTCGTACTCGGGCACAGTCACCTGGCGGAACAACGGCCGATTTCGAATGCGCTCGGCATCGCGTGCCTCAAGAAGATTCTTGTCGATGGCGTCCAATTGCTTGTCACCGTCAACGAGGGGAGGGAGCCCGATAAACGCATCGACTGTGAGCTCACCGCGGAACCCCTGCAGTGCCCGCTCGGCGGTCGAGAGGTCGGTTGCCCTTTCACGCTGCACCTCAGCCTGCTTCTCGAACTCCGCACGCTGTGTGACCGCAGTGACACCCAGGGCAAACTCAAGCAGCTTCTCCCGGTGTTCTGGTTTCACACCGTCGCTGGCAAACACGTTCCGCTCGACAAACTCCTGATTGAAGACTGCGAGCTTCGCAGGATGCGCGCCCCAGGTAGTTCCGTCGAAGCTTGCGACTGACGTGGCTTGCCCGGTCTTGAACCGAAGGACGACCTGCGGAGGAGCAGCAGCGCCGACCGTCTTGCGCTCGAGGACGGCGGCAGCGTCACTCTCAGCGCACGCCCAAAGCAAGGATGAAAGCGTCGACTTTCCACGCGCGTTGTCTGCGTAGATGAGTGCCACCTTCTGTAGGTCCACTCTGGCCGGCGTTGCATTCTGCAGAACGCCTACATTGCCAATCTTGACGACCGTTTCAAGCATGTTGTCCTCCCTCGTGCTTGGCACTTTTTCATCTTTGGTGAGTGCGCTTCTGGAACTGCTGCCATACCATCTTCGCCAGCATCCCCTGCATTGCCGTGAAGATGCGTTCGTCCTTCAGGAGCTGCGCCGCGATGGCGTTGTGCGCCTCCTGCCCGTCGATGACGATGTCGGTCAGGATGTCTTTGAAGTCACCCATCGCGAACTGCGTCTCAGAGTTGTTCGCAGCCTGCTCCTTCAGCGTCTCGTTCTCCAGCAGCTTGCCCTTGATGGTCGTCACGTAGCCGACCATGTCGGCATCGCTGAGGTTGCCGCAGAAGAGGTCGTTCATTCGGCCCACGATTTCTGCGAGCTTTTTCTCCTCGTCCGTCGGTGCCTTGCCCGTGCCTGCTTCGATTGCTGGCTTCAGGGCGACGACGTTGCCGCCGGCCAGGTCGAGCTGTTGTTCGCCAATCTTCTGCAGACGGTAGTGGGTGAGGCGGACGTCGGAGTCCAACTCAAGGATGCTCGAGCCGCCACCGCTGTCGAGCAGGCGCGGCATCAAGTTCTTGCCGAAGACGTACAGCTTCTCCAGCTCCGCATCGTTATACGGGATGATTTGACTGAGAAAATCGTACATCCGAAGGAACGTGCCCAAGTCCTTGCGGAAGGGCTCCGCCTTCTCGTTCTCCAGTTCGTTGAACCTGTCGGCCGCCGGCTTCAAGTGGGCGTGAAGGCCGGCTTGCTTGCGCTTCGGGTCGAAGAACGCGGCGCCGAAGGCCTCCACCTCTGACCACAGGTAGACGTTCGCCTTGCCGAGCTTGGTCATCAGCTCGTGGACGATGTTGGGGTCCGTCACCTCCTCCAACTTTGCACCCCGGTAGTAGGGCTGGAAGCTGGCCAGGATTTCTTCGGGCTTGTTGACGAAGTCGAGGACGAAGGTGTCCTCCTTGCCGGGATAGGTTCGGTTCAAACGAGACAGCGTTTGCACGGCGAGGACGCCAGATAAGCGTTTGTCCACGTACATGCTGTGCAACAACGGTTGGTCGAATCCAGTTTGGTATTTGTTCGCCACGAGGAGTACCCGGTACTCGTCCTGCTTGAACGCTTCAGCGGGCTCTGCCCCCTTGATGTCGGGGTTCATGTTCGACTCGGTGAACTCCTCGGGACCAGACTCGGTATCGCTCACCGAGCCAGAAAACGCGACCAGCGCCTTCATGCCGGTGTAGCCCCGCTCCTTGAGGTACTTGTCCATTGCCAGCTTGTAGCGGACCGCGGCCTTACGGCTGTCGGTGACCACCATTGCTTTGGCCTTACCGCCAATCTTGGCGGCAACGTGCTCGCGGAAGTGCTCGACGATGATGACGACGCGCTGGGCGATGTTGTAAGGGTGCAGGACAGCGTAGCGGCCGAGTGCCTTCTTGGCCTTGAGCTGAGGAACGACCTTGTCGCCCGCAGTCGAGGCCAGTTTGTAGAAGGTTTTGTACGTCGTGTAATGCTTCAGAACATCGAGGATGAAGCCCTCTTCGATGGCCTGGCGCATCGAGTAAACGTGGAAAGGCACGGGCGTACCCTCTGGCCCTGGCCGACCGAACAGCTCCATCGTCTTGGCCTTCGGCGTTGCGGTGAAGGCAAAGTAGCTGACGTTCTCCGGGCGCTGCCGAGAGAGAACAACCTGGTTGATGATGTCTTCGGTGGTGACATCGTCCTGGTCAATCTCAACGTCGGCTGGCACCTCGACGGTCTGCCCGTCGAGTTCGACTGTGAGGATAGGCTTGGCCTTCGGCGCGTCCTTGGACAACGCCTTGCGCAGTTTCTGGGCAGCAGCACCAGACTGGCTGGAGTGGGCCTCATCGACGATGAGGGCGAACTTCTTGCCCCTCAACGCGCCGACCTTGTCGAGGATGAACGGGAACTTCTGAAGCGTCGTAACGACGATAGGTACGCCACCGTTCAGGGCATCCGCAAGCTGTTGGCTGTTCTCGTCGATGGCTTGGACGACGCCGGCCTTGTGCTCAAACTGGCTGATGGTCTCCTGGAGCTGGCGGTCCAGCACCTTGCGGTCGGTGATGACGATGACCGAGTCAAAGACCTTCTTGTCCTTGGCGTCGTGCAGGTTTGCCAGGCGGTGCGCTGTCCAGGCAATGGAATTGGACTTGCCGGAGCCAGCCGAGTGCTGGATGAGGTAGGTTTGGCCGACGCCCTCGTCGGCCGAGGTTTTAACCAGACGCAGCACAGCGTCGAGCTGGTGGAATCGCGGGAAGATGAGCGACTCCTTGGTCGTCTTCTTGCCGTCCTTGCCCTCGACCTCTTTCGACTCGAGATGCAGGAAGTTGCCGAGGATGTCGAGCCAGGGGTCGCGGGCTAGCACCCAGTGCCACAGGTACCACGTCGGGTAGCCAATCTCTGCCGAGGGCGCAGGCGGATTGCCGGCCCCGGCGCCGCCCATGCCGTCGGACTTTCCCATGTTGAAGGGCAGGAAGAAGGTATCGTCGCCGGCGAGCTTCGTGGTCATGAAGACTTCGTCCGTTGAGACGGCGAAGTGCACGAGCGCACGTGTCTTGAACTGAAGCAGCGCCTCCAGCTCTTTGGACTTCGGGTCCTTCGGCAGCCGGTCCTTCTTGTACTGGTTGATGGCGTCCTTGATGTTCTGCGTCAGGTCAGTCTTGAGCTCGACCGTGGCGACAGGTAGGCCATTCACGAACAGCACGAAGTCGATGCTGTTCTCGTTGTGCAAGCTGTAGTGCAGCTGCCGTACCAGCGTCAGGCGATTGCGCTTGTATGCCTCCATCAAGGCCGGGTTCTTGCCGTGCGCCGGGCGGAACTGGCAGAGCTGGAACTTCGCGTCGACATCCTTGAAGCCGTGGCGGAGGACGTGCAACGTCCCGTGCGTGTCGAGCTGCTTGGCAACGCGCTTGACGAACATCGCCTCAGACTGACCGTTGTGCCACTTCTTGAACTTGGTCCACTCCTGGGGTTGTGTCTCCTGCACGTAGGCAAGCAAGTCTTCACCGAGAAGAGCGAGCTGCCGGTCGTACGACGTAGCGTTCTTCAGGTGAGTCCGGACGCTCCAGCCGTTGCCGGCAAGGTGCTCGCATAGCTCATCCTCGAAGATGCGCTCTGTGTGGACGTTGGTCAGTTTGGCCATGGTCTGGCTTCTCCCTCTGATGATGGTCTTGTTTTGTTGTGTTGGGCCAGCCTTTACTAGCGCCGTTCGGCTCGTCGAGAGGTCTGCAGCCGCATGTTCACTTGGCGGGTCAGAAAGCTTCGTCGTCTCCAGTCTCGAACCGCCAGAGCTTCCAATAGTTGTAGAAGGCGACAAGGACGGAGACTGCGACAGCGCCAAGCGCGAGGTAGCTGACGGTCGGCCGGAACGCCTCAAACGACGGGGCGTTGCGTAGCGCATCGCTGAAGGCATTGAAAACGTTGGCGACGAGCAAGGCCAAACCCAGCAAGACGAACGGGGCAGCCGTGCTCCATACGCAAGCGCGCTTCAGCGCCCGATGACGTGCTGTCAGAGGGTCGTCACCGCGACGCGGCTTCAGGTTGTCAAAGAATGTGGCCGCGTCTAGTACCCACCCCAGAATGGTCTCAATGAACTTCATTTGCTTGGCACCTTGTACGTTGCAATCAAAGCTGCTGCGCTGCTACTGCGCCGGAGCTCGTCCAGGACTCCCAACACAGCGTGGTTCGCGGCCAGTGCCTGCGCCTCGGTAGAGACGACTTCACCGTACCGAACGGCCGGTGAGCACTCTGCCAGCGCTAGCACAGCGGAGCTAAGCACAACGCCGTGCCTGTCTTTTAGGAGCTGAGCGGCGTGCTCGAGGTTGTGGCCGTTCTTACCGCCCTTCGCGAAGTCGGTCTTCCCAATGGTCAACAGTCCCTTGAGCGTCTTCTCGATGGCCTGCTCGGCAGCCCAACGTGCCTGACCGTAGCGGCCGCCGAGCACAGCAGACGTGCACTCGTCGTAGTCATGGTGTGCCATGCCCAACAGTTCAGTGTCGGGCAAGCTGTGTCGCCACTGCAATGACTCGTGCATCAGCAGGTGGAACTCCGCATGCTCGTGAAGTGCCGCTTCAGGCAGCCGGTCAACCAACCCTTGGGGAAGCCCCTCGACCGCACAAAGCAAGTTGTAGGTCGCCGGGCCGGGGTTGCGCCCGCCGGCGAACGTTTTTCCGCGGTTCTGCAGGTTCTTGTCGACGAACAGCCGAACGGTTCCATACGTCACACTCGCTCGCACCCTCCAAAGTGCGTTTCCGAGGCGCGCAGGGGCGAACCCGTACGCGAAGTCGCTCTTAAGCTTGTCGCCGTAGGTCTGCTCGTACCAGCGATACGCCTTCGCCATGAGGACATCGCCGTCATAGCCCGACAGGTCGGCCAAGCGCTTGTCAGGGAAAGCGGCGCCTTCCCACTTGAACGCTTCCCAGAGCTTCGGCGCTGTGTGAAAAGGTCGCTGAAATGGCTTCACACCCTTGGCGGCAAGGGCCTCGTCAATGGCGTGCATCAAGCCTTCAAAGTCGGCCTCCGTCTTGGGCAGTGACGGCCATGTAAAGGTGCTCACGCCGCCTCCTTGTAAGTGCCGACGTCAAGCTGGCCAGTCACGGCTGCAGAAATCAGCGAGGAGCGATATTCACAGAGGCGGTCGACATGTTCGTCCACATGCTTCAAAAGAGAGTCCGTCCGCTGCCGTACTACAGACGCCTGTCGAACGATATCTCGCTGTTCGCCCACCGGAGGGAACGCGACTATCAGTTCCCTTAGCACGTCCTGCGAGATGTTCTGCATCGAAGAGCTGGCACCGCTGGCTCCCAGCTCAATCTGCCGGCGCGCAGACTCCGACCTTAGCGCAAGGACGGCAAACGCGGGGAGGACCCAATCCGTTCGCAGCTCTAGGCGATAAAGCTTGTCGCAAAGAAGAAGATTCGGGTGCTCGTCCTCGACAAGAGCAGCCATGCCTACCAGTTCGCGCGTGTTTGCACGAGACACCAGCACGTCGTTCTTCTTCAAAACGCAGCTTAGGTCCGGCTGCAGGTCCGGGGGCAGCGCCTTGTTCTCTCTCGGATTGAACGCCGTTCCGTTTACGCAACCAACCTTTAGCACACCCCATTCGTCGTGCTCGGCAGGCCGGTTCTCGCATTGAGGACTCCAACCTTGGTTCATGCCGAGCAAGGCGCGCTTGAATGCCGAGACTCGCCACCCTGCCGGAGCCTTTGGCAGCACCGCTCGGCCGGTAGCTATCAGCTCCGCACCTCGGGTCCCCGCCATTAGCAACCGAGAGATTTCCGCGCTTGCGTACTCGCTTACTGCAGCACGCAACTGCCTCTTTTCTGCAATCAACTCATCAATCCGCGCCGTCTGCTCGTCGAGGACATTGGCTATGACCTCTTGCGTGGAGGCGTTCGGAACGGGTACGGCCAAGTTTGCCCACTGGTCGGTCCGTAAGGTCTTGGTGCCGTGGGCGGACTCGTCGGTCATTGAGAGCATCACGGGCTCAAGTCCCTGAAGCATCCAAGCAAGGTAGCGACTGTCGACTCCCGTGACAGGGCGAAGGACCTTCATGTCCTGATTGACCGTGACAGGCACGGCGTTCCGCGCCACAGGAAAGGTGTGCGCAAGAATCATCCCGCGAACAACCACCATCACGCCTTCCGGCGGATGCAGCTTCAACCCTGTCTCATGCAGGGCAGCCTCGGACACGTGGTCAGTAGAGTCATCAAGCACCGCCTTCTTCATGTCCTTAGGCGATACCCATGGGACATCACCATCCCAAAAGTCGGCGCGGTCCTTAGACGGGGTCATCCCGCCGCTCGAGGAGGCGAGGTACTTGAGCGGGGTTGCCCGCCACTCTTTCGGCAGGACGCCTACTGCTGAACCGCTCACGCCAGTACCCCCTTCATGAGCTCCAGGAACCGCTTCTCCATCTCGCGGATTTCCTCGGCGATGACGTGGGGCGCACGCGGCGGCTTGTAGACGTAGAAGTAGCGATTGAAGTTGATTTCGTAGCCGACCTTGCCAACCTGGCCGTCTTTCTCGTCCTTCACGTCCTCGTTCACGAAGGCGTCCGGCACGTGGGGCAGCACCTCGCGCTTCATGTAGGCGGCGATGCTCTCAGCGAGAGGAATGTTTTCGGTGTCGCGCAGGTCGGGGTCGTAGGGCTTCTGGCCCTTCTTCAGCTTGACCGAGATTTCCTTCCCCGGCTGGGGCGGACGGTCCACGGTGACCTTGCGGTAGCCGAAGAACCTGGTGTCGAACACCTTCGAAACGACGCGCAGAGCTTCCGGCTCGGCAGGCTTGCCGCTCAAGACCTTGGCTGGCTCCTTGAACTCGCCCTCGAACGTAGCGTCCTTGGCGTTGGCGGCGTAGACCTTGACGATTTCAGCAATCTGCTCGTCTGTGATGAGGACGCGCTTGTTGCCAAGGCTCTTCTTCATCTTGGCGTACATGCGAGTCGCGTCGATGAGCTGGACCTTGCCCTTGCGGTCATCGCGCTTGTTGTTGTCCAGTAGCCAGATGTAGGTTGCGATGCCCGTGTTGTAGAACAGGTCGTTTGGCAGCGCGATGATGGCGTCGAGGAGGTCGTTCTCGAGAACCCAGCGGCGGATTTCAGACTCGCCCGAGCCCGCGTCACCAGTGAACAGCGGCGAGCCGTTCAGGACGATGCCGATGCGGCCGCCACCCTCGGATGCCGGGCGCATCTTCGAGATGAGGTGCAGCAGGAACAGCATCGAGCCATCGGAAATGCGAGGTAGACCGGGGCCGAAGCGACCGCCGAAGCCCTTCTTCTTGTACTCCGCTTCGACGAAGTCCTTGACCTTCTTCCAGTCAACTCCAAAAGGTGGGTTTGATGTCTGGTAGTCGAACTTCTCGTTGGGGAAGCCGTCGTCAGACAACGTGTTCCCGTAGATGATGTTTTTCGGGTCTTGGCCCTTGATGAGCATGTCCGCCTTGCAGATGGCGTACGACTCCGGGTTCAGCTCCTGCCCGAAGAGCACAATCTTGGCGGACTTGTTGATGCTCACGGCCTCTCCCTGTCCCGCGGACAGAAGGCCGCCAGTACCAGCGGTCGGGTCGTAGAACGAGCGCACCACGCCCGGCTTAGTCAGTGCGTCATCATCCCCCGTGAAAAGGCACTGGACGATGAGCTTCACTACCTCGCGGGGCGTGAAATGCTCACCGGCAGTTTCGTTGCTCAGTTCGGCGAACTTGCGGATTAGCTCTTCAAACACCAGACCCATCGTCTCGTTCGGGACGGTGTCCGGGTGCAGGTCAACGCTGGCGAACTTCTGCGTGATGAGGTACAGCAGATTCTTATCGTCGAGGTCCGCAATCTGCGCGGTGAACTTAAAGCGCTCGAACACGTCACGGGCATCGGCCGAGAAGTCCGTGACGTAGGCTGTCAGGTTCTTCAGGATATTGCCCGGGTCCGCCAGTAGGCCAGGCACCGTGAAGGGGCTCGTGTTGTAGAAGGACTGCTTGCTCTTGCGCTTGAGGAAGGTGTCGAGGTTCACGCCCTCGGCTTTCCGCTTCTCGTGCTCCTTGAGTACGTCGTCCTTCGTCGCTTCCAGGACGCAGTCCAGGCGCCGCAGCAGAGTGAACGGAAGGATGACTTTGCCGTAGTCCGCTTGTTTGTAGTCTCCCCGGAGGAGGTCGGCGACCTGCCAGATGAAGTTGGCAAGTTCAGTAAAGTTTTTCGACATGGATGGTGAGCGTGTTGTAGTTGTTATCGTGGCTTGCGCTGTGTAGGCAGCGCTTGTCACGTCTTGTCATTGCGGCGCACCCGGGACGGTTCAGCCGAAGCATCCGCTTCATCGGCCGCGATACCGTTGCGGTCGCAGTGTTCCAAGATGAGCACTTCGACCATATTTGAGAGCGTGCGGTGCTGCTCATCCGCTGCGGCTCTCAGCAGCGCCTTGACCGATGGACTCATGCGGAGGTTCAGGACCTCACTCTTCGGCTCGTTCATGCGTGACGAGTTAGGGCGGGTCATGGCGCCGCCGTGCGGATGTCTGTACAACATGTACACACTGTATACGCGTCTGCACCGCGCTCCGACTGGCGTTAACGCGGTCGCCGGCATAACCAGCTCTTGGCAGATTCCATCCGGGCGCCCCGTCCTCGACCAATACAACTCGCTTCGTTTAGCTAACTCATTGACAGGATTGGCATTTCCCCGACTTACGGGCTGTTGCGAACCGTGCTGTATGGGCATACAGTGTCGCTCAAACGAACGAACATTCGCCAAGCCGATGAACGACCACAACCACCTCCGTGCGCTTCAGCGCTACGGCAAGCAGCACCGGGGCTTCCCTGCCATGGCGAAGCTGTGCGAGGTCGCCGGAATGTCGTCCACGGCGAGCGTCTTGGGGCTTGCCGGCGGAGCGGTGCGCAAAACACCAACCAAGAGGAACCAGGCCATGAACATCGGCCAGCTACGCCGTCTGCTGAGACCATTGCCCGCCACCATGTCGGTGCTGCTCAGAGACATAGAGGGCGGTCTATCAGCTGAAGGGCTGGCCTGGCTGGAACAAAGACTCCGACTATGTCTGGAAGCGATGGCTGCGCATCAACGAAGCAGCGTCGTACGTTGACGTCAGCGCTTAAGTATGGGCCAGCTTGACAGGCGCTAAGCCGACTCCCACCGTGCTCACGGCCGACAAGCAACCACCGTAGGTGCGGTTGCTTGTCGCAGCTGCATCTGTCAGACTGACGTTGCGTTCGGCCGGGAGGCCAAACCCGCTGTCCGATGTTCCGGCAGCACAGCCGGCTCTGGCGCTATGCCCCGGCGCTCGCGTTCGAGCTTCACTTGGCGCCAGGACTTTCCGTCCAGGAGTCCTCATGCCGAATCAACTTCTTCGTTCCCGTCAGATTGCTTTCAACCGCCAGGACGGCAAGTGCTACTACTGCGGCATCCCGATGTGGCTAGTCGATGAAGGCAAGTCGCCTAGATTTCGCTGCACCGCCGAGCACCTGAAGGCACGCACCGACGGCGGGAGTGACCGCGCTGAAAACATCGTCGCGGCCTGCGCCCACTGCAATCAAACACGACACAAGCGGAATTGTCCGCCTGAGCCCGCGGCATACCGCGAAGAGGTCAGACGGCGAGTCAGGCGCGGTGGCTGGCATCCCGTGTGGGTCTATCGAGCAGGTCTGCTCGAGACACAACGTGCTGTGCCTAGCGATTACAGCCGACTATAGGCAATTATAGTTAGTGCGCGCTCACAATTCATCCCTTGCCTGCCTCCAATGGCTACACGTGAATACCTTGGGGCTAGGCTTAAGAGCCTCGCCGGCATTGAGTGCTTCCGGGCCATGTGCCTGGGAGACAAGAGAAGGGCTCTTTTGCCCGAGCTCGTGGCCGATACCGCCCGACCCTTGGAGTACTCAATTGCCAGACCTACACGCGGCGCGAGGGTTGGTTTCTTAAAGAGGCACTCCGTTGCGGAAGCAGTCTGAGCTATTTGCCCAGAAGCTTGATGGCTTGCGCCAAGCCCTGATGCGTCGTCCAGTACTCTCCCCAGGGGTCGTCCTTCTGGAAAGACAGGTACTCCCGGGCCGTGGCAATCGTCCACTGTGAACCGCTCTTGAGTTCACCGAGCTGCTCCCAGCTCACGGGCATCGAGACACCCATTCCTGGCCTCGAGCGCGCGGAGAAAGCACAGGCCGTCGTCTGGGCGTGGCCGTTGCGCAGGTAATCAATGAAGATTTTCCCAACGCGGTTGCTGCCTCCGGCAACCGCAACGAACCTCGATGGAATGACCTTGGCCATGTGCTTGACGACTGCCTGGGAGAAGGCCTTGACCTCGTCGTAGTGCAGCTTCGGGGCCAGCGGAACAACGACGTGCAGGCCCTTGCCGCCGCTGGTCTTCAGCCAGCTTTCCAACCCCAGCTCCGTCAGCATGGTCCGAGTCAGCATGGCTGCCTCCTGCAGCATTTGCCACGTCACTCCCTCTCCTGGGTCGAGGTCGAGGATGAAGCGGTCGGGCTGGTCAATACGCTTTGCCGTCGAGTTCCAGGTGTGAAACTCCACCGTGTTCATCTGAGCGGCCGCCAGCAGCGACTCGAGAGTGTCCACGGCAAGCAGGGCGGTGTGGCCGGGCCACAGCCCAGGGTCCAACTCCCGCAAGCCCGGCATCTTCGTTTCCGGGTGTTTCTGGAAGAAGAGCTCGCCCGCGATGCCAGTGGGCGCGCGGACGAGTGAAACAGGACGGTCCTTGAGATGCGGGAGCATCCAGGGCGCGATGGTCTCGTAGTAGCGCACGAGGTCGACCTTCCGGAAACCGGTCGACGGGTCAATGACTCGGTCGGGGTTTGTCACCTTCACCGAGACTTTGCTGACTTGAACTGGTTTTCCAGTCAGTACGCCTGCCGACGCGGCGCGCTCACGAATGATGTGCCCCGCTGGTTTGTCTGCTCGCACGCCTCTGAAGACAGCATGCCGGACATGGCCCTCGGGGGTCCACTCAGCAAATGCCACCTCCACGACCTTCTTCGGGCTCACCCAGCGCTCCGTGCCGGCCGCTCGCCTCGACCATCGGCCGGGCTTCACGGTGTCGACGGCCACAGCCGGCTTCTCGACCTCAAGCTTGCTGAGCATCGCATGAAGTTCGCGCGCGGTCGCGGAGTCCCAGCCGGTACCAACCGACCCGCCGTAGCGAAGCTTGCCGCCCTCGTGGTAGCCCAAGAGCAGACCGCCAACTTCCTTGGTCGAGTTCGAGCGGTTGGTAAAACCGATGACGACGAACTCCTGCCGCAACTGGCACTTCAGTTTGAGCCAGGACTCTGTTCGACCGGAGATGTACGGCGCGTCCGCCCGTTTGACCATCACGCCCTCCAGGCCCATTTGGCAGGCTGCGGCTAGAAGCTGGGTAGGGAGGGCGTCGAACGCTTGGCTGAAGCGGATGACCTCTCCCTCCTGGCCTTCCAAAAGCTGCTCCAGGACCGCGCGCCGAGTCACCAGCGGAACGCTTCGCATGTCTTTTCCATCGAGGAAAGGCACGTCAAACAGGAAGAGCTTGATGTCGGAGGAACGTACGTTGTCGATAGCATTCTGGAGACGGTTGAAGTCCGGCACGCCGCTTTCGTTCAACACCACGATTTCGCCATCAAGCCACCCGCTCCGGACGGGAAGGTCCGCCAAGGCCTGGGCAATTGGCTTCAGCTTCGTCGTCCAGTCGTTGCCATTGCGCGTGAACAAGCGAACGTCACCTCGCTCGATGCGTGCAAGCATGCGGTAGCCGTCAAACTTGGTCTCGGTCACCCAGTCACCCGAAGGCACGGCGGCAACGAGGGTTGCCAGCTGAGGCTCAAGGGCTGCGGGCAGCGAGGCCTTCTTGGCGTGCCGCAGGTCCGCCTCGGTGTCCGGCGCGTCCCGCGCGGCTCGAGTTGCTTCGCGCGGCTCTCGCTCTTCCACGAGCCCTAGCGGATTCTCAACGACGCTGTCGGGGAGTGCTGTGATGACGTCGTATTCAGCGATTGGTCGAGCCCATGCATCGCCGCGCTTCTTCAGGAGCAGCCACTGGTCCTGCTTCTTCGCGCCGGGCTTGGAAATGCGGACGAACTCCCAGAGCCCTGCGAGCTTCTGGCCGTGGAGCTTGAAGATGACCTTGCCCTTTGCCAAGCCCTCCCGCGGGTCCCCAACTGGCTCCCACGTGCCCCTGTCCCAGATGATGACCGTGCCTCCTCCGTACTGGCCCTTGGGAATGGTGCCTTCGAACTCGTTGTAGCTGACCGGATGGTCCTCCACATGGATGGCCATCTGCTTCAGCGCGGGGTCGAAGGACGGGCCTTTCGGCACGGCCCAGCTCACCATGACCCCGTCCATCTCCAAGCGGAAGTCGTAGTGCAGTCGGCTGGCCCAGTGCTTCTGAATGACGAACTGCCGCGCCGCACCTGCCTTTCGTTCTTTTTGGCTCGGGACATTGCCCGCGGGCTCCGCGGTCTTTTTGAAGTCGCGCTTGCGGTTGTAGGTCGCCAACGGAGTAGGCGCCTCGGCAGCAGCGGCGTCTGCAGCAGGAGATGGTGCTCGTGTCGACCGAGCGGCCGCGGCCTTTGCGGTCGTGCGGATGCGAGACCTCTTCGCTGGCGCGAGCTCCGCCCACACGGGGGCATGGTCGCTGCTGTTCTCGCGGCCCCGTTCGTCTCGGTCGACGCCGGCGTCGACCACGGTCAGCGAGGCACCGACGAGGATGTGGTCGATGCGAAGCCCAGCGTCGCGCTCCCAGCGCTTGCGTCGGTAGTCCCAGAAGGTGTACGGGGTATTTGCCGGGTGCACGGCCTTGAGGGCATCGGTCCAGCCCTGAGCCAAGACTGCAGAGAAAGCTGCCCGGGGCTCCGGCTGAAGCAATGCGTTATCGCGCCAGGTATCGGGCTTGTAGATGTCTGCGTCTGTGGGGACGACGTTCCAGTCGCCCAGCAGCACTACTGGCTGCCCGGACGCCCAGAGCTCTGCCGCCCGCGTGCGCATCCGCTCAAACCAGGCGAGCTTGTACTCGAACTTGGGGCCGGGCCAGGGGTTGCCGTTCGGCAAGTACAGGCAGCTGAACAGAACCCCGTTGATGGCTGCCTCGACGTACCTTGCTTCCTTGTCCTTCGGGTCACCAGGTAGGGCGGTCACGACCGGGAGCGGCTCGTGCCCACGGGCCAGGAGCGCAACGCCATTCCAAGACCGCTGACCGACGACGAGGGACTCGTAGCCCGCCGCGAGGAGCTCATCTGCAGGGAAGCCTGCCGTCGGAGTCTTCAGTTCCTGAAGGGCAACAACGTCAGGCTTGGTTCGTTGGAGCCAATCAAGCAGCAGGTGTAGCCGCTTCGAAACATTGTTGATGTTCCACGTCGCGACTCGCACCGTGTCACCGCTTGCTGCCCTTCAGATGCGCTTCAACGGCCGCCGCGTCGTTGCCCACGACCTTGACGGCGGCCTTCAGTTCATCCGGGGTCACTCCGAACTTCTTGGCCCAGTCGCGGACTTCATAGTCCTCGCTGAGACTGATGCGCGTTCGGTCTTGGCCGCCAGTTTTGGTCTTGTCGTCGGACATGGCTACTCCTGAAGTTCGGATGCCGACAAGGGGCATTCCATGTTCCCGAGGTCATCCGAACGCTTTAACAGCTACCTCCACAGGAGACATGTCGCGCCAGCGTGGTCGGACGGCGAGCTCTCTGGCCGCCTCGAGCGCCAGCTCTGGTTGGAGTTGGGGGTCAAGGCGGCGCATTTCGGATGCCACAGCATCAATCCACTCGCTATCCGTCAGCTCTGCGCGGGGGGCGTTGGCTTGCATCGTCGACTCCTCAAGACAACAGCTTCAGATGGTAGACGAGTAGCTCACGCCTGCTTCTATCCCAACCTTACCGTTGTCGCTGGAATCCCATGGACCCACCTGTCATGCCAGCGCCCCGCTGCCATCCGTCGCAGTACCGATGCGCGGTACGACGCTGGCTCGGGAGGCTTCCGTCGCTTGTGTCGTGTGGCGTTGCACCTCCCACACGCGGCTGCGATATTCGTGGCGGTGTCCTTCCCGCCACATGATTTGGGCTGGAGGTGTTCTGCGGTGCACCGGAGGAAAGCCGCGGCTCGGGCGCTCGGCGCCGGCCTGCGAAGCTCAGCGGGCGAGAGCAGCCACATCGCCTCGTGGCAATAGAAGCAGCGACCGGCTTGCTGTTTGAACGCGGATTCGCGGAGGGACTTGATTCTTGAAGGCATGAGGACAGCTCCGTAGGGGGGGAAGCGGAAAGTCCTCGCGCCTGGTCACCAGAACATCGAGCGCCGTCGGAAAACCGAATCGGCTATGACTGGCAGAACGCCAAGTCGGGTCAAGCCTCCCGGCCTGACGCGGAGGTAAGTCTGCCAAAAGAGCGGAGCGAATGCAACCTTCGGCCCTAGCTTGGAGCAAGCCTGCGATAGGCGCTGAAGTGTCTAAGCGCGCCCTGTGCGTCCCCCAATCTCTCCATCAAGCAACCGGCGTTGTAGTGGGCGTCTGCGAAGTTTGCGTCGAGTCGGAGCGCAAGTTCGTAGCTTGCCAAGGCATCGGTGAGTCTGCCGACGTCCTCGAGTGCGATGGCGTGATTGAAGTGAAGTATGGGGTCAGAGTTGCCCGCCGCGACCGCAGACTCGTAGAGCCATACCGCTTCGTCGCAACGGCCTTCCTCGCACAGGAGCGCGCCCAGATTGACGAACGCCTCCACGTGCGTGGCATCGAGCGCGATAACAGCTCGGTAGGCTCTTTCGGCTTCGAGCCTGTCATGAGCTTCGGCATTCTCGCCTCGGAGGAACAACGCGTCGAGCTCGTTGTCCTCCTGGCCCTTCGGCGCGGGCGCACTCAGTACCGTCACCTCGGGCCCTTGAGCCGACGGAGAGACCGCGAAGTCCATCACGAGCTGACCAGTGACGGCGTCCCTTGGGACATCTCGCTCGCGCACGACAACGCTCGCGCCCTCTGCGGTGATGCGCAGGCCCGTTAGGGGAAGCTCGGCAGGAAGGGTCGACCGCAGGGCCGACAGCGCCTCAACGATTTTCCTTGGCGGGATGTCCGCTCGCTGCAGTCCGTAGGCGGTGCGGAGCAACACCAAGTCCTGGAACGAGAAACGCAGTTCGTTGCGGGCACCGCGGGCAGGGGAGACGAACCCCTGCTCAATGAGCCGACGGATGACCGTTCGGGAAAGCCCAAGCGTGTCCTGCACTCGACTCAGCGAGTACCCGGCGCCGGCGGCCGGCGTCACTTCTTGGCGCGGCCCCGCGAGGCAACCGCTGGTTCAGGCGCCGTGACCGGGGCTGCCTTTGTCACGCGCTTCACCCCCTTGCGCTCCTTGGCCTCGGCCATCGCTGTGACCGTGCCGGCGGGCTTGGCGGGCGACTTTGCTGACTTCTTGCGACCGAGGCTAGCCTGAAGCGCGGCCATGAGGTCGATGACTTGGCCGCCAGCGACAACGTCCTCGGAGTGGGCCGACGCCACCACTTCCTTGCCAGCAATCTTCGCGTCGATTGCGGCGAGAACGCGCTTTTTCTCTTCGTCTTCAAAAAGGGTGGGGTCGTAGGTGTCCCGAGAAATCTGGTCGATGAGCTGGAGTGCCAGCTGTAGCTCGGCAGGAGAGATGGCAACGTCCTCGATATCGAGGTCCTTCAGGGAGCGAACCTCGTCAGCGTAGAGGAGTTGCTGCAGGATTAGTCCGTCCTCCGCGGCCCGAACCTGAACGACATACTGCTTCGCTTTCCACGCCCACTTGGCCAGTGCGCATCGCCCGCTCTTTCGCATGGCCTCCATGAGGAGCCGGTACGGCTTCCCTCCGCGCTTGTCCGGAGCCAGCATGTAGGCCTTGTCGTAGTAAAGCGGGTCTACCGCCTTCTCTGGCATAAACGCGACGATTTCGATGACGTGGCTGCTACCCTCTTCGAGGGCCTTCAACTCGTCGGGAGTGAAGAGGACAAACCGGTCTTTCTCGACCTCGTAGCCCTTGACCATCTCCGCGCGGGGAACGACCTTTTGGTCCTTCTCGGAGACATACTGCTGCTTCAGCCTCGACCCGTCTTTGGCAAGCAGGTTGAATTTGACGGCAGAGCTGCTCTCAGTGGCTGAATACAGGCGAATGGGGATGCTCACGAGACCAAAGCTGAGGGTCAGGGAAGCTATCGAGCGCGCTGCCGCCATTTCACTCTCCTCGAAACGAGTGTCGGAATCTTACGAGGACGATGCCGGACGAGGTAGGTCAAAGCAGCGACCTGAGGTGCCAGGAGGGTCTTACGAGGACCGTTCCCTCCCGTGCAGTTCGGCCACCTCCTCAGTTTGCAATTGGGGAAGGTCACTCATACCCCGGGACGCCCGAAGAGAGTCACGCGGCGCGCCGAGCCCGGCCCCCAATCCTCGCCTCAACACTTCTTCACCTGGAGCTGTCGGTTACGTCCGCGTCTCGTGTGGCTCTGACGTCTTGGTGCGCTTCGAGCCCTCACCTGCCCGGACGACCATTTTCGGCCTGAAAGCCAAATTACGCTGTCCATTAAACGCCCAAATCCCCAGGAGTTCTGCGGGAGTTAACGGTTTTTGCGCCTCGGATTCGCTAATTTGCAACGTATATCCGCACCATTTTCATCGCGGATGATGCGGATATATGAGCATGAAGTTGCCGCGGAAAAATCAAACTATGAGGGCCCGGACACGCAAATATAGGTGCAACAACAATTGCTGCGGTGCTAACTTTGACGCTGAGCTGCCGGTCGCCAATACGAGTGGGACCCAAGCACGAATCCCATCCAACAAGGGCTTCAGCACCTGTTCATTTCGACGCTTTCACGTGCCATAAATTCGCGCTCCCGAAGCAAGAGCAATTTTTTGGCGACCGTTGTGGCTCCGCTGTCGGCCGGGTTGCCAGAGGCGCCGAAACGAGCAAACTATTCGTGCGCAGTCTGTGTGGAGACGACGTCGTTGCCACGCTGGCGAGCCCCGCGAGTGACTCTTGGAGTGCGAAATGTCGGACGGCGAGAAATGGATTGCCGAGCAACCGGACTATGTTGTCGTGGAGAAGTATCGTGACCCCGATACCGAGCCGGACCCCCATCTCCGCGGCAATCCCATGGCAATGGTGTTTCCGCCTCCGATAGACGACAACGCGCTACTCAGGCAATTAACGGTCTTGCCTAAGCCCTTTCCGGAAGGCTGGCAAGGTTGGCCAAGGGCAGCGCGCGTAGGCTTGCTCCAAAGAATCACGGGGTTTCATTACGTCTTTGACCAAGACCCCCACCTCTTCAATAGGATTTTGGCGGTCGTGCGGGAAAGCCTGCGTCTACGCGACCCTAGGAACCCGCGTGTCATGCGCGCAATCATGCAGTTGGCCGCAGGCCAGATGGCCAGCGTCCCGCGCTTTGGTTCGACGGGCGGTGGCGGTGGCCTCGGCATTTTGGTCATCGGGATTCTTGGCGTCGGAAAATCGAGCACCGTTGACCGGGTGACTCATCTGCTTGGGAACTTCGGTCGAATCCACACCGAACTCCTCGGTCAGCCCGTTCGCTGGCCGCAACTGGGCGTCATCAGAGTGAATGTCGAGAGCAGTTGGAAGGACACCTTGAAAAACGTCCTTGTTGAGGCCAACCGGCAGCTCGGCCGAGCCCTGCACCATGCCCCGACAAGAGCGACCACCGGCGAACTGGCACTGCGAGTGCGGGCCGCACTAAGTATGGGTTGGGCGCCAGTATTGATACTGGATGAAATTCAGAGGCTGGACAATTTAAACAAAGCGGTTGCTAAGGAAATCTTGAACGGCGCCATCGACCTAATGAGTTGCGATGGAATACCGGTCGTGCTTGTTGGCAACGAGAAAGTCCGTGACTTGTTCGACCTTCACAAGTCGGAGCTTGCAAAGTTTTCCAACGGAGGTGAGTTTTACTTCGGCCCGCTTGGCGAACTTCAAAAGGACACATACAACTTTATCAACCTCCTAAAAAGGTATGCCGTGTCGTTAAACCCCGTACCGTTTGCCGAGGATTTCAATCATTGGCTCTGGATTCATTGTATGGGCGTTAGGCGCATCATGGTGGAGTGCATGCGGGTAGTCCTTGCGCGGCATGCCGAAAAGGAATCAATCGCCGTCGACGAGGCGCTCCTTGCCGATATCGCCAAGAATGAGCTAAAGGCTTTTCAACCGGCCCTATCTAGAATGCGTTTAATGCACCTGGGTCACAAACTGTCATATTCTGAACGAAAAGAATTTCAGGAGTATTTTGAGGCCGCCTTCGAAACATTAGAGCAGAGCAAGGCGCAAATGCACTTGCAACATGAATGGCAGCCGCCTAGCGCGCAACCAGTCGAGAAACTGATGGACGCGCAGACATTCGTCAAGGAGCGCCGGAAGCTGCAAAAACTCGAGGCTGACCTCCGTGAGACAGCCGTGGATGATGACGAGCGGACAGTTGAGGCAGACGACGACTCTCCAGTCGGGGGCGATAACAAGACCCGCACAGCCGCGGAAAAGCAGATAAAGCTTCGCCTCGCCAAGGCGAAGGCGAAGCTTGAGGGCGGTGGAAACGTCGTGGGTTTGGACGCAGCGCGTCGGCGCCGCAACGCAGAGGACGGAGGAATCGACCCGTCCGACCTTCGGTGACCGCCGTGGCAGCTCAGGCAACCCCTGCGCTCATCTGCCCCCTCCTGGACGAGGAGGCCTTTCGCAGCTACCACGACAGGGCAAAACTTCTCAACGGCTCGCCGAGCGGCGCCTTAGGAATTGCGCCACCCGGGTCGCGCTGGGCAAGGCCAGACTGGAATCTACCCACGGGATTGGCGTCGTTCGCACAGCACCTTGGGCCTTCGCTGGAACGTCCAGACCCTCACCACTGGGTGGCGAGACACACGCTTAGCCCGTACTTTCAGCAGGCGATGCGACCTGCATCGCAACGAGCCCTCGTCGACCGCTTGTTGGTTCCGCAGGACGGGCCTCGGCGGCCGCTGTTACCGATAGCCTTGGGCGAGTGGTTCGCGCAGTCTGCCGTCGCATGCCCCGCATGTGACGACGAGACACTCACCCAACACGGCTTCTCAATTGTGCGTCGCGCCTCGCTCCTTCCGTTCGCGACTCGCTGCATAGTCCACGACGAACCATTGTCGGCTTTTCCAAATTGGACTCCGCTTGGTCGCGGAAGGAACCTGGTGATTCCTCGCCGGGCGCACCGCACAGAGGAGGGCATCCGGTTCACCGTGGAAAGTGCTGCGCTGTTGACAGCGTCGTCGCACTGTGAAGCCGAGGGGGCGTTGCTTGGGCAGCTGGGCGCCCTACTGCAAACACGCGGCTTTACTGCGCGAGGAGGAAATGTGCGTAGGGCTGCTCTGGCGGAAGCGCTCGTGCGACACGCGAAGGGGCGATACGAACACGCCGAGCTCGACCAGCTGCTCGCCTCTCATGAGCGTGTTAAACGGCTTCTGCAGCCGCTCGCCGCGGCTCGAGGCGTGGTGCACCCTGCAGTTGGCATTGCTCTCCGAAGGGCGCTTGAAGACCTCCCAGAAGTGGAGCAGCTCGCCCTGAGCCCCGTCCTCACCGAGGCCACACACCAAAAGCTTGCCAGCGCGCTACATCAGGCCTCGTCCGCAACCGCGGCCGCCAAATTGGCAGGCGTATCGGTCAACACGGCCGTGAAACATGCTCATTCTTTGGGGAAGTCAGTTTCGAGCAGGCCAAAGAAACTGAAAGGTCCACTGCTGCAGCAACTGAACAGTCTGCTTGCGGAAGGACGGTCCGTTGCTGAGGTTGCGCGCGTGTGCGCCCTTTCGCCAGTCACAGTCTATAGACGCCTCAATGCAGACGCCGCCCTCAATGCCGTCGCAGCTGCAGAGAAAGAGGCACGAGAATCAGCCGAGCTGACGTCGCGCAAGCACCGATGGGAGATGCTCATCGAGGCGCACCCAACCGACAGCGTCTCAAAACTCCGCGCACACGCGCCGGCAGACTATTCCTATCTATATCGAAATGCGCGCGACTGGCTGCAGACGATTGCAGCACGCGTTTCGGGAGCGGCGGCCCGAAGCTTGGTGAATTCCAGCAGTATGCCGCCCGCCGTGCTCCGAGCTCGGAATCGAGCGCCCGACGGCGCCGACTTTGCGCTGGCCCAGCGCATTCGCGGTGCCGCAGATGCGGACAAGCTGAAACTGCCAAAGCGCAACACTGTCACGAGCCTGCTTAACCAGGCCGGCAGGCGACAAGCAAATCAACAAGCCTTGCCATCGAGTGCGGCTGTACTTCGTCAGAGAGTTGAGTGCCAAGAAGAGTTCGTGCGTCGCAGGCTTGAGGCTGCCGCACTGCGCCTGCTCGCTGGGGGCCAGGAGCTCGTCCCGTGGCGAATCGTGCGAGAGGCAAGGCTGCGTCCAAACCTCGTGGAAGCCCTTGGAGTCGACATTCTTACCTTTGCAGACCAGGCGAGCGAAAAGACCTTGAAGGCGCTATAGATGGAAAGCAGCAGCTACAAGGGCCTCGACCTCATCTACGTTCTGCCAGGCCTGCTCGGAGAGCACATTATCAGTTTGCTAAACCGGTGCATGGCTGCCGGCGGGCTTTCTCGCATGAAGGACCTGGCAACCACACTCGTTGACCGCCGCACCATACAGCCGCCCTGGACCTTGCCGAGTCACCTCAACCGGCTGGCCGAGAAACTCACTCCCGTGTTCGAGTCGGGCGAGGCCATCTTGCGTGCTCACACATGTCTACCTGCTTACTTGCCGTTCGTCACCAAAGAGAATGTCGCGCGTGTCCTTGACCACGCCCTGAATGGGGTAAGCCACCGCGGTCTTTCGTCAGCAATCGGCATTGGAGGCAGCTTTGCCGAGAGCAAGCCTGCGATGCGAATCTGCCCCGTTTGCGTTCGAGAGGATGAGCTCAAACACGGCTTTGCATACTGGCGACGCGTGCACGCACTGGCCGGTGTCACATTCTGCGCGCACCACGGGCGCCCGCTCATGACCGGGTGCGGGAGTTGCCGCTACTCGCAAGTCGGAACCCGTGAACCCCTGCTCCCGCAGCGCACGTGCTGGTGCGGAGAATCTCTGAAACCCGTAACGGAAGACCTTCCGGCGCGGGACAGACATGTGCTCACCCAAGTGGCCCGCCTGGGAAGTGCCCTCCTGGACGGGGCTCTTGACGGGCGCACGGCCGACGATGTTGGAGCGTACTTTCAGTACGCCGCCTTTGAAGCTGGGTACAGGGCCGGCACTCGAATTCGTTCGCCCGCTCTTAGCACTGACATCGCTTCGGCCTATTCAGAGAGTGTGCAGTCGATGCTGAATGCGCGGCTTGGAGGAAAAAACCTTTGGGCGCAACGCATCTTCGGCCTGGGTCAAACGGACTCAGTGCTCGGGCGCAACCTCCTCTTGTTCCATTTCTTTGGCGAGCGCCTTCCGACTTCCGAAGACTTCGCAAATAGCCAGGAGCATCGCCGCCGAATGGACGCTAGCAGGAGTTCCCCAACTGACCCCGAGCGCGAACATAAGGCCGAAAAGATGGCCGACCGTCACAAGATTGCGCGCTACCTCGCGGAGCACCCGCAAGCCTCTCGTACGGAGGTGCTCAAAGCCCTCGGCCGAGTGGTGATGCGCGCCCGCGAACGTGATTCCGAATGGTACGACCAAGTTCTACCTGCTAAGGCGCGGGGCGGAGTTCCGGATTCAGCCGCCAAACGGGCGAAGTACCTCTCGGAGTACGACGAACGCGCAAGCGCTCACATTGAACTTCGCAGGCGCGAGTTGCTTCTTCATCCCGGACTGTATCCAAAGGCAATCACAAGGACAGCGTTGCTGAAAGGGTTGCCGTCGGGAAACTCTTTGAACGCGTCACTTCTTTCGATGCTTCCAAAAACATCTGACGCGCTTGCGCGAGCCATCGAAAGTCGCGAACAGTTCCAGCGACGCTTCGCCGCGTTGATTCTCAACCAATACGGTCCATCGTCCCTGGCGGAACGCATGGCCGAGGCTTATCGGCGGACTGGGCTCAGCCCGTCTGAGCTGGAACAAATCAACTTTGGACTCTTGAAGGAAGAAGTATGGCCCAGTCAGCGTCAAAGCAACGGCTCCTGAACCACTATGTGGCCATGCTACCTGACGACGTCAACGGCGTTGCGGATGGCCATCGCTACAACAGCTTCTTGGACACCGCTGATATGCATGCGTACAAGAGCCTTCGTGGCGGAAAAGAGGGGGTGTGGTCGGGTCGTACCCACCTCCTGGCGTCGCTCGACGAGCATCACGTTTTTTCAGAGCTGGAAGCAAACCCCTATGTGCTGAGCATCCGGGAAAACTACCCCTTCTGGCCCGCTGACGTGATTGACGACCTCGAAGAAGGGCGGCCCATTGCCAGAAACCGTGTGATGACGGTCGACTTTGTTCTCACGTTGCCACCGAAGACCTTCTCTGGTCCGCTTCGCTATCACGGCTTGTATCGAAAGCCGTCGGCGCTGTCCGATTCGCCGGCAAGCAAGCGCCGAAAAGAGAAGGAGTCACAAGTGCTCGCTGAACGCGGGTGGTCATGGAACGCTGTGAGCGTACCGTCACCCACGCGCGTTGCCAGTTTGCTGAAACTGCGCGAATGGGCGAAAGCCGGCCCCATTGACTCGGTGCACGCTGATGCAGTTGAGCTTTCGAATCTGCTGTACAAGACTACAAGCGTCAAGGCACTCCACGGCGTTCTGCGACTTTTGGGAAAACGACTTGGCGTCTCCGTTTCAGACCAGTATTTCGTCTTTGCCGCTGCCTTCTACTTCGGGTACGTGAACGTGGTGAAGGACGCGGTTCTCGACGAGGACTTCCCACTGATGCTCGCTCCCCGAGTGCTCCATCCATTCGGAGTTCACGTCCGTGGCTGACCCGAACCCTCCGAGCGATTGCTACTCTTCGGTGCTGGCGACTGCGCCCATCGCCTTGCAGGTTGGGAGCATCTACCGCAGGACGCTGCCCGGTCACGGGAACAAGAAGGAAGTGAGGACCGAGCTTTGGCGGCTGCTTTGCATCGACAACTCTCACGATGAACTCATCTTCAAGAGTGTCGCTGTCCGCTGGGACAAAGTAGAGAAGATGGCCTTTCTCGTGCCTCGGACGGATGCGCTTAGCTTGCAAGCCAGCGGGTTGCTCGTGGAGGTGGATGACGGCGTACGACCGCACTTCATGAGTTGGGACGACGAACAGCTCATCGCCGAGTCCCCCAAGGCAGCAGCTCTCAAACGAAAACACAAATCCAATCTGCGAGCGCGGCTGCAAGGGTTGGAGTCTTGGCTTGCGGCGCGGGACAAGGACTTCGACGTCATCAAGTCACTCGTTGTCTTGCCCTCGGGTGATGGCGATGGACAAGAAGGGTTGAGGTCTGCAGGCGAAGTCCTTTCGCGCGAAGAAGCGCACCAGGAGCTTCTAGTTCGAGCCTACTCCCCTAGGCACGCTGCGCGGTCTGTGCGCGAATGTGCGACGGCGTCAGGCGTAACCCAACTGGTCGTCAGACGGCTGCTCCATCGCTACGCGTGGTTCGGCATGGGGAAGAACGCATTGCTTAGCTTGGATGCGCAGAAGGGCGTCACTGGCATTCTCAGCCGCAACACAACACGGAAGAGCGGTCCCAAGGATGCCGCGCAGAAAGTCGTCGGGGAGGACTATGCCGTTCGGCACCGGGAAGAGAGAGACCTGCCGAAGTTTCTGTATGCATTGATTCACTACTGGGCTGACCAGCATATATCCCTGAAAGCGGCGTACAGGATGATGGTGCGAACCTTGTACGTCAGCCGCAACCAGCACGGTCCGCATCGTATTCGCGCGACTCACATTCCGACGTTGAGGGCGTTTCGGTACGCAGCGAAAGCATTGAGGGCCGAGCACCAACTTGACCGGCGTCGTGCTGGGGACAAGGACGGGATGGACCTGTCGAAGGTAAAAGGCTACGACACCGACATCTCGCCGCATGTTGCAACTGTGTATGACCTTGACGGTTCACCCTTCAACAGGCAATTGGTCGGGCGTTGGAAGGTCCTCAACAAACGCCTCAACATCGGGAAGCCGTACGTCGTATTGGTGTTTGACCGCGCCAGCAAGAAGTGCGTCGGCTGGCATGTCTACATCGGAAACGAGAACTGGAAGGAAGGATACCGGCTCGCCTTTCTCTGCGCGATTACGTCAAAGGCGGAGAGACTGAATTGGCTTCGAATTTACGCCCCTGACGCATGGCCTGCGGGCTACGATATTCGACCTGCGGCCATCTACGTTGATGGCGGACCGGGTGCATCGAAGAATGGGCGCAGCGCGATGAAGTTGCTCGACGTCGACTTCTTCATCAGCCCGCCCGACACGCCATACTGGAAGCCAGCGGTGGAAGGCGGGCTGGGGCACCTCCAGGCAGCCCAGGCCCATTTGGATGGCGGCTATGCGCGAACGAAAGCAGCCGTGGAGGTTGACGCCAAGCGACTCGCAAAGCTTCATGCCAACACGACCCTCTGGGAGTTTGAGAGGGCTCTTGTTCTCGACATCATCGACTACAACGCGCGAGTACAGGAAAAAGCGCGGCTGACCGACCGCATGAAGCAGGACGGGGTCATGAGGACTGCGAACGCAATCTTCAAGTGGGGTGTGAACAAGATGGGTGGTGTCAACCACCGTCGAATCCTGCCGGCCGAAGCCTATGAGAAGCTGCTTGAGCACGAGACGGTTACGTTGACTGCAGATGGAGTGCGACTTCTCAATGCTCGCTTTCAATCGCAACGAATGGACAAGCATTTCGTCCAGTTTGGCCGCTGCAAGATTGTTGTGTTCTATGACCCGAACCGTCCAAGCGTTATCTACTGGCGCTCCCCGGACGGTGCTCTCGACTTGGTCGAGAGAGACCCCAAGTCGAACCGCGAGAATGGGCTGGCCTACGCTCACGACATGAGGCTGCACCATGTGCACCAGCTTGCAAAGGAACAGAAGGATAAGCGCCCTCGAGGCCGCGGGACGAACAAGCTGACGAGAAAACAAGAGGATTTCATTGAACAGGTTTCGAACGCTAGGCGGAAGCCGGTCCGCAAATCAGCGACCAAAAACGAGGCCGAGCTGCGCAACATAGAGGCAGCCGAAGACCTCCGCACTCGCGGCTACGACCGCGCTGAGAACTACTTGCCGGTTGGAGCGGACGCCGGTGGCGTTGGCAGCTCGGCGCCAGCCTCGAACACTCCTGGCCCGGTTCGAACTTCTCAGGCTCGCTTGTCAGCGCAGCGACCGGCGCCGAGCGTTTCAGGCCCGCGCTCGAAGCCTGTGGAGGCCTCTCCGCCTCCGTCGACGACCGTTCCTAGCAATGTGGTACCGCTGATGGCGTCGAGGTCCTCGGACTTCTTCGACGAGCTGCTGCGCGAGGAAGCTGAAAACAAGCAGCGCTGAAAAACTCCCAGTCTGAAAGCGCGGCGCTGGTGCATGCTTTCAGTGGGGCTAGCTTGCCGACTGTCCTTACGGCATGTCGACCGCACCTCAACCGCAGGTCCCGACTTCCGCAGCCTATGCCAGCTTCGCGGAGCCCGAACGGACGCAACTTGCGCGGTCGGGCACACGGGCCAGTGTTCTGGATGCTCGGTTGCTACATTGAAGCACCATGGTGCCGTTCACTGCCTCGGCACCTGGCAGCCCGCCGAAGATTTTTCGGCAGAGAAGGCGGGGCGGGCGGTCGGCATCCGCGCGTCTTTGAGTGCGGTTGGTGGGCTGAAAACCGACCTAAAATCAAGGGCTTAGGCGAGTTTACTCACCAAGTTTCGGCACTCGTACTCACCTTCTAATGTCACGCCGGACTTTCTGATTTCTTGCCGGTAAGCCTTGGGCTCGGCGTGGTGTCGCGCGGCGATTGGTTCCAAGCGACGCCGGCGAATTCAACAATAAGTGGCGAGCCTTGATCTGGGGAGGCCCTTTTCTCGCCAATATTTGGCGAAAACGAAGACGCCGCGCTGAATTCAGTGAGTCTTGGCTTTTCCCATCTGCATCGCCGCGATGTCCGCATGTCAAGATACAACCTAATACAAAGGGACGCAGGGGCGGGTCGTGCGTCCAGGGAGGGCTTCGAGCCCTGAGTCGTCAGTAGACTTAAAGGGGGCAAGCAATGTCTGAAGAACAGGAGCAGCCCCGGAGCTTTCGGGTTCCGGAAGGTGTGGTTGATGGGGCCGCCGAGGCTGTATCGACAGAGGGTGTCGATTTGCCTGACCAGCCGCTCCCAGCGCTCTCGATCGACGTCACCCTTTCCGCGAAGCTGAGCCTTGCAGACTTTCAGAATGCGGTCCCTCTGCTTCGAGAGATGGCGCTCTCGAGCACGCTTCCCGATGAAACCTCGCAGCTGGAACTGCGTCTGGCCTCGACCCCACCGTTCGTCAAGCCCAAGACGTGGCGGTTGGACTCGCTTCGTCCCGGAGAGCGCTATCGAATCAAAGATCTGGATGTCCAACTCGACGGCCCATTGCTGACGCGTTTGACCGAAGCGGAGACCGCGACGGTGACTCTGATGGTTTGTCGCGCGGGAAGCGATGGCGAGCCCATTGCGGAGGCATTGAAGACGGTTGAACTTCTGCCGCGCAACCAATGGGGTGGCCTTTCGCATCTGCCCGACATGGTCGCGGCATTCGTTCAGCCCAACGACCCTGCCGTTGACCGCGTGTTGAAGAAGACAGCGGAGTTGCTGCGCGAACACGGGAAGAGCGCCGCGCTGGACGGATACAAGCAGGGCGGCTCGAAGCGCGCATGGGAGCTCGCCAGCGCTGTCTGGGGCGCGGTTGTGTCGATGAAGATCGACTACGCGCTGCCGCCCGCCAGCTTTGAGCATCGTGGGCAAAAAGTTCGGGGTGCGACGCAGATCGCCGACTCGGGTCTCGGCACTTGCATGGATCTCGCCCTGTTGTTCTGTTCCGCGCTCGAGCAAGTCGGGTTGAATCCGTTGGTCGTTTTCACCCGCGGGCACGCGTTCGCCGGCGTGTGGCTCAAGCCCGAGGAGTTCTCGACCACCGTGGTCGACGACGTGACGGCGCTCCGCAAGCGGCTCAAGCTCAAGGAACTGGTGTTGTTCGAAACCACCTTGGTGACCCAACGGCCACCCGTTCCGTTCAGTCGTGCAGCAGATGTGGGCGCCGAGCAAATCGCCGAGAGCCACGATGACACATTCGAACTGGCAGTCGACATCCGCCGAGCTCGCTTGCAGCGTATCAAACCCCTGTCGAGTCCTGAGTCGGTGCAGACCCCGGTGCCCAGTGACATCGAGGCCGATGACAAGGTGCGGCTCGAGGATGCTCCGGATTTGCCAGAGGACGATGTGCGAGATGCAGAAGATGCCATCGTCGATCCTAAGGATCGGCTGGCGCGATGGCAGCGCAAGCTCCTCGACCTGTCGTTACGCAACAACTTGCTCAACTTCAAGGCGAGCAAAAAGGCTCTCAAGCTGGATGCTCCCGACCCAGAGCTGCTCGAGGACTTGATGTCCGATGGCAAGGAGGTGAAGTTGTTGCCTCGGCCGGACTTGATGGATGGCGGAGATCCTCGCAGCCAGGCAATTCACGAGAGCCGGGACCGTGAGAGTTTGCGCCGTCAGTTCGCGTTGGACGCACTGAACCGGCGGGAGGTCTTCATCGAGCTCACCAAGGAGGAGCTCGAGGCCCGAATGGTCGAGCTGTATCGCAACGCGCGCTCCACGCTGCAGGAGGGGGGAGCGAATACTCTGTTCTTGGCGATCGGCTTTCTGACCTGGAATCGGGCCGACAAGGAGGACACGAAGTACCGTGCTCCGCTGATCCTGATTCCCGTGACGCTGAACCGACGCAGCGTGCGGTCGGGCTTCACGATGACGCTGCATGACGATGAGCCCCGTTTCAACCCGACGCTCATCGAGATGCTCCGTCAGGACTTCCAACTCAATCTGAGCATTGCCGATGGCGAGCTCCCGCGCGATGATGCAGGGCTGGACATCGCCAAGATCTGGAAGACGGTGTCTGTCGCGGTCAAGGACATCAAAGGCTGGGAGGTTTCGGAGGAGGTGGTGCTGTCCACGTTCTCCTTCGCCAAGTATTTGATGTGGGTCGACTTGGTCCAGCGCACCGACCAGCTGCGCCAGAACCCCGTCGTCAAACACCTGATCGACACCCCGCGTGACCCGTATCCCAGCAGCACGTCCTTTCCAAGTCCCAAGGCATTGGACAAGGATTTCGGCCCGGAAAAGACCTTCTGTCCGCTTCCGTCGGACTCGTCGCAACTGTCCGCCGTCATGGCTGCCGCGCGGGGCAAGGACTTTGTTCTCATTGGCCCACCTGGTACGGGCAAGAGTCAAACCATCTCGAATCTCATCGCGCAGTGCCTGGCCGAGGGGAAGCGTGTTCTTTTCGTTTCCGAGAAGATTGCGGCGTTGGATGTCGTCTATCGTCGACTACGTGAAGTGGGACTCGGAGAGTTCTGTTTGGAGCTGCACTCGAGCAAAGCCCGCAAGGCTGACGTGCTTGCTCAGCTCAAAAGCTCTTGGGATGCCCGGGGTGAGGTGGACGCTGCCGTTTGGCTGCAGGAGGCCGATCGCCTGAAACGTGTCCGCAACGAGCTCAACGTTTACGTGGCGCGGCTGCATCACCGTCACGAAAACGGTCGTTCCATCTTCGATGCGATTGGAACCGTGGTCGGCGGGCAAGACCTCCCCGCATTGCCTCTGTCTTGGGCATCCCATTCGGCCCATTCCGAGAACGACACGGCGTTGCTCCGCGAAGTTGTCGACCGCCTCGAAGTCAATGCGGCCGCTGTCGGGACGCAAGCGCTGGCCCACGGGCCTCTGTCAGACATCGGGCACACGGACTGGTCACCGTCTTGGCAGCAGGGTGTGATCGATGCGGCGCGTCAGCTCCTGCCCGTTTGTGATGAGGTACTTTCGACCTACGAGCGCTTCCGCTCAGTGATCCAGCTGAATCAAGTTCCTCTGACGCGCCGCGCTCGCGTTTCGATGGCCTCTCTGGCTAGATGTCTTCCGCATGCTGCAGGCCGTGACTGGCGCTTCGCTTTCTCCCCGGACGCGAGGGCGACCGCGGCGCGCTTGGTCGAAGGGGACGCACTGCTTGAGAAGCATGCGACCTTGTCTCGGCAGCTGTCCACCGGCTGGGATCCGTTGGTCAGGGTGACAGCTTCGAAGGCCGTTGATCTCCTCAAGCAACGCCGCGAGGTGCACGCCAATCTGCCTGGCCTTTGGTCTCCCTTCGCGTTGGATACGCTCCGGAAGGGAGTCGCTCTCCTCGAAGAACTTCAGCGCCTGGATCAATCTCTGTCCGTGCGCTACTCGGCTGCGGTCGAGCAGTTGAACGTCTATCAATTGGGCCGGGATCATGCGAAGGCAAACAAGGCGATCTGGCCGCTCTCGTGGATGGGCAAGCGCAAGGTTCAGCAGCAACTCGAGGCGGTGGTGGCGGGGCAGGGCGAGCCGAAGATCGCAGATGACCTGACGACGCTCATTGCCATTCGCGACAAACGGGCGGAGCTTGAGAAGCTGGACGCCGCTGAAGAGTTGCAGGATGTCTGGCGTGGGTTGAACTCCCGACTTGATGTGCTCAAGGCTGCCGTGCTGCTACAGGAGGTTGTGAAGGCGGCCAGGGCGGAAGGGGCGTGGACCTTGACGGGTCTGGAGCCGTTGATCGCCGGGCGGGGCGGCGCGGCGCTGACGAGCGAAGTCAAGAGGCTGGAACGCATCGTCGAGTTGGATGGTCTGATGCGGGAGCTGGCTACGCTTGGCGATGCGACCGACCGCCTTTGGGCAGGACTCAACACGAATGTTCCGGTTCTCGAGGATGCCATCGCCTTCACGGGCGTGCTGCCTCATCTCGGAAGCGCTGGTGCCATGTCCGCGGTGTTCGAACACGTTGCGCAGGGGGCTTGTGGTGAGCGCCTGTTGAAAGACCATGCGACTTTGACGGAGCGTGCAGGCGTGGAGTCCAAGTTGTCGTTGCTCGACGACCTGAGAACTGCATGCCCCGAGGTCTGGAGTGGTCTCGGAACAAGCCGGGAAGAACTCGGCAGGGCCATTTCATTTCAGCGTTCGATCGCGGCTGCAGTGTCCAACCTTGCGACGGGTCCTGAGGATGTAGTGGATGTCTGCAAGGCGCTTGAGCGATTGGTCACCGAAGGGAATGCGCTTCTTGATGCCGCCGGTCCCGTCGTGGGCGCTGGAGGCTTCTATCTCGCCGCATTGGCAAGATTGCAACCCCATGTCGATCTTTTGGCCAGCCGTGGGTCGTTCACCCCCGACGCGGATTCCGGGTACGCCGACTTGGATGTTCTCGAGCTCAAGAAGCGAAGCGAGGCCATCATCCAATCCGAGCACAAACTCAACGCCTGGTGTGCATGGAAGAAAGTCAGCCAGCAGGCGATGGCGCTCGGGCTGACCCCTATCGTCGCCGGCTTGACCCATGGCGCGGTCGACCCGAGGGATGCACGTGCCGTTTTCGAAGCGAACTACTGCCGCTGGTGGCTCAATGCCGTCGTGGACAGTGAACCAGTCATCCGCGCCTTCGTTTCGGCGGAACACGAACGGCGCATCGTTGACTTCCGGCAGCTCGACAAGCGATTCACCGAGTTGACGAAGGCCTGGTTGAGGGCGAATCTCAGCAAGGGGCTTCCGACACAGGATGACGTGACCCGGAACTCGGAGTGGGGATTCCTCCGCCACGAAATCACCAAGAAGCGGGCGCACAAGCCGCTGCGAGAGCTCATCAGCAACATTCCTACCGCGCTGACTAAGCTGACGCCTTGCCTCCTGATGAGCCCTCTGTCCATTGCGCAGTACCTTGCCGCGGACTCGGAACCCTTCGATGTGGTGGTGTTCGACGAGGCGTCCCAGATCCCGGTCTGGGATGCCATTGGTGCGATCGCTCGAGGGCGTCAAGTTGTCATGGTCGGAGATCCAAAGCAACTCCCCCCCACCAACTTCTTCGACCGCGCTGAGTCATCGACCGATGATGAGGATGTCGAAGGAGACATGGAAAGCATCCTGGACGAGTGCATGGGCGCCAGCTTGCCGACGCTGAACCTCGATTGGCACTATCGGAGCCGCAACGAAAGTTTGATTGCTTTCTCGAACCACCGGTACTACGGCGGACGGCTGGTGACGTTCCCGTCGCCTGTGACTGAGGATCGTGCAGTCAGTTTCCATCACGTCAAGGGAAACTACGAAAAGGGCGGCGCGCGAGTCAACAAGGCCGAGGCCAAGGCTTTGGTCGCTGACATCGTGACGCGTCTGAAGACGCCCGGCTTCAAGGAGTCCAGGCTGACCATCGGCGTGGTGACGTTCAACACCGAGCAGCAGCGACTCATTGAGGACCTTCTGGATGAGGAGCGTCGCCGAGACCCAGGTCTCGAACCGTACTTCGCAGAGTCCGAGTTGGAGCCCTTGTTCGTCAAGAACCTGGAAAGCGTTCAAGGCGACGAGCGAGACATCATGTACTTCTCCATCACCTTCGGACCCGACTTGGCTGGGCACGTGTCGATGAACTTCGGTCCAATGAACCGGACCGGGGGAGAGCGGCGGTTGAACGTCGCAATCACTCGCGCACGACAGGAACTGCGCGTTTTCTCAACGCTCAAGGGCGAGCAGATGGACTTGTCCAAGACCCAGTCCATTGGCGTTCGCGACCTGAAGCATTTCCTGGAGTTTGCCGAGCGCGGGCCGAGGGCATTGATCGAGGCAACCGCCGGTAGTCTTGGAGGGTTCGAAAGCCCGTTTGAGGAGGCCGTGGCAAGCGCACTGGCCGCGAGGAACTGGCAGTTGCACACGCAGGTGGGCGCGTCAGCATTCCGCATCGATTTGGCTGTGGTTCATCCCGACGCTCCTGGTACCTATCTGTCGGGGATCGAATGCGATGGCGCAACCTATCACCGCTCTGCCACCGCGCGCGATCGTGACATGCTCCGGGAGCAGGTTCTTCGCGGCCTCGGTTGGGAAGTTCTGCGCATCTGGTCGACGGATTGGTGGGTGGATCCAAAGGGCGTCGTCGAGCGAGTCTGCAAACAGCTCGATGACTTGCTGGCGGCGAGTCGGGCAAAGCGTGCCGTCGCGGCCGAGAAGGCTGCTGCTGAAGCCGCTGCGCGGGAGGCCATCGAAAAGGCGATGAGTGAGGAGCCCGTCGCTTCCGATCCACCTGCCTCCGCAGGCGCGCGGCTGTGCGGAGCCTCAAGGTCGTCGGAGCAGGTTCCGACTCATGTCGCCGATGTGCCCGCGGAGGTCTACGCTCGGCAAGTGTCCAGCGGTGGTGCAGAACGACACGCCAAGAGGTTGTACGTGGAGTGTGATCCATCTTCAGTGGTGGAGTCGTGCGACCCGAACGCCTTCTTCGAAAAGGCATACGACGACCGCCTGCTTTCGATGGTGGCGCACGTGATTGAACAGGAAGGACCTGTACTCGACCTCGTGATGGCGCGGCGCGTGTCTCGTGCACATGGATGGCAGCGCACAGGAAGCCGGATTCAGGAACGGGTGGAAGAGATCGCGCGGAGGGCGTTCAAGAGCACCCAAGAGAGTGTGGGCACGTTTTACTGGCCTGCGGATCTGCTTCCTGGAAGCGACGTCCCGTTCCGTGCAGTGGGGCCGGATGCTCAACGCTTGATGGACGAGGTGTGCATGGAGGAACTGGTGGTGCTGGCCGCTGCCGTGGTGGATCCAACGGCGACCGACGATGACAACCTGGTGGCCATGGCTCGCGAGCTGGGACTTCTGAGGCTGCGGGCGGCGAGTCGTGGTCGATTGGAGGAGGCGTTGCGACGGTTCCGTGCGAGGCTCCCTTTGGCATGAAAATCGCACTCGACTGAGTACCTTTCGGAATGAGACCGGCAGAATCCAATGACTTCAGCGGGTCGAGTTCCAGGTTCCGCCGATAGCCATAGAGTTCCTTTCATCTCGACATGAAGCTCCACGTCACCTTGGATGAGTCCCTCTGCGCACATCTGATGGAGTGCCTGCTCGCGCAAGGTGACGCCTTGCTCGCCGCGCTGCAAGCTGCTGGCTGCGAGCGCAAGACGGAAGGGTGGGTTCAGCAGGGCCTGTCGACTTGGCTCGCGATCCGCGCGCCCGATCTCGTCTGCCTGACCGAGTACCTGGACATCGACTTCGCCGTCCTCCGGCGCGACTCGATTGGGCAGGACCGATTGGTCGTCGACACGATGATCGAGGCCAAGTTCAACTACACCTCGCAGACCGCCGAGCTCGTCAACAGGCCCGGCCGTGCCGCAGAGCAGCTAGACGGCTACCTGAAGACGCACCCGGGTGCCGATGGATACCTGCTCTACTTGCTCGCTGACCACGCACCCAGACCAAGGTCCACGGTGCTTGCCGACCGGGGATGGCGCTACCTGCGGCAGTTGGAGGAGGGAAGGTTCGAAACCGGTGTTGCGCTGATGCAGGCGTCCGCGCGGCGAGCCGGGCTGGTGAGCAAGGGGCTCGCTGCTGGACTGCTCGCGGGGTGGCGCCTGCACCTGGAGGTGTTCGCGCCGCAGTCTCAGGCCTCGGGGCCGTAAGGGTCATGGCCTTCCTTTTACTGCCTCTACGTTGATTCGGCGGCAACACCGGCGTCCTTGAGGGACGTTGCAAAAGGCCAAGCTTGATCTTGGCCTGTCCAGGGAGGAGCGTCAGCTCATCGCTTGGTCATCTCCAACGCCTCAAACCGCTTAATCGTCGAGGTCAACGTCAGCGTGTCTGACGATCTCAGGCACTTCACGACCGCGACTCGCCGCTCGTTACGTGTCACTTCGATCTCCGCGACACCCGAGATGCCTTCCAGCATCGCATAGGCGTAGGCCCCGTTCGTGAAGCTCACCTGGGCGCTCTTGTTGAACAACTCGTAGAGGAACAGCCCCGCCGGCGGTCGATGCTGTTCGGGAAACACGAACTCCGTCCGTCGCTGATGCTCCACGCGGTACTGCAGGTAGCCGCGGTCGCGCGCCAGGTCCTTGGAGGCGCACAGTGCGTAGGTTTTCGCCTTGGTCTCGCACGACCACACCACGTCTTCGCCCGTGGCGCAGGCCTGCCCCCATGAGGACGTGGCCAGCAGCAGTGATGCAGTGGCGAGCAGACGGTGGAGTTGGAACGTCATCGTGACGGTGATGATGCCAGGGGGAGCCTTGCGCAGTTCATCTGGGGGGAGAATCGCTGCCTGGACTGCCCGTGATCGGCAGACAGCCTGCCGATCTCCACCTGGCCCCGTCCAACTGTTCATGACCGAAGTTCAATACACCACCTTGCCCCACTGGCCCAACGCCCACCCGGCCAGCGGCGCCACCGCCACCCTGAAGTTCCTCAACGAGGATTTCATCGTGACCGAACTGCCGCTGCAGCTTCCCTCCGGTGAAGGCGAACACCTCTGGCTCGACGTCGAGAAGAACGGCGCCAACACGGCCTTCGTCGCCCAGCAGCTGGCCGACGCCGCCGGCGTGCAGGAACGGGACGTGGGCTATGCGGGCCTCAAGGACCGCTACGCCATCACCCGGCAGTGGTTCAGCATCTACCTGCCCAAGGGCGAGACGCCCGACCTGACCCAGCTTCAGCACCCGGAGTTCAAGGTGCTGAGCCAGAGCCGCCATGTGAAGAAGCTGCGCCGCGGGGATCTGCAGGGCAACCGGTTCCGCATCGTGCTGCGTGACGTGGCCGGCGACCGCGATGCCATCGAGGCCAACCTGAAGGCCGTGGCGTCGCAGGGCGCGCCCAACTACTTCGGCGCCCAGCGTTTCGGCCACGATGGCGGCAACGTCGAGCAGGGCCGGGCCATGCTCGCGCGCGAGATCCGCGTGCGCAATCCGAAGAAGAAGGGCATCTACCTGTCGGCGGTGCGCTCGTTCGTCTTCAACGAGGTGCTGGCGCTGCGCATCCAGCAGGGGCTCTGGGGCAAGACCCTGCCCGGTGACGTGATGGACGAGGCGGGCCGGCCCACCGGACCGCTGTGGGGGCGGGGCCGCGTGATCACCACCGACGAGGCGCAGGCCTTGGAGAACGGCGTGGCTGAACGTCACGCCACCTTGTGCCACGGCATGGAACACGCCGGCCTGGACCAGGAGCGCCGCGCCCTGGTGACGAGCCCGGTGGACATGGCGTGGGACTGGCCGCAGGCCGATCAACTGGTGCTCACGTTCTCCCTGCCCGCCGGGAACTACGCCACGTCCGTTCTGGAAGAAATCCTCCGCACCACGGAGCCTGAGCGGCACACGGAGAACGAGTCCCCGGTCGTCGAGTGAGGTGTCCTCGCTCAGCGCGGTGAGGATGCCGTCTCGGCGGGCACCTCGGCCAGCACGGACCGCGTGGCGGCGGCGGCGCGCAGGTGCCCCGGGAAGGCGGGGTCCTTCGGCGTGGGCCACGGGTTGATCTTGCCCACGTCCATGTTGATCAGCGCGGTCACGATGGCGCCCGCGACCGCACCGCCGACGCCTGACACGACGCCGGCCTGCAGCGGAGGCAGACCGCCGGGTGTTTCGGCCACGGCCGAGAGCGGGCCTCCGGGTTCGGTGAGTGTCACGACCGTGGTGTCGTGCGTGGTCCCGGCGTGCGGTGCCCGCACGACGCGCCGCCGATCGCACGAGTCGCCCGGTTCCGGCGACTGCACCGCGGCAGGCGTCGCGCTCAAGTACGTGTAGACGTACATGGCCTGGTTCGGGTCTTTCGGGACCCACACGCCGCCGTCGTAGGTCATGTGGCTGCCAGGCCCCGGAGGCAGGTGCTTGAAGTCGGGGCGGCCCATGTACACGCCGCCTTGCGGCGCGCGGAAGTAGGTGCCGCGGTCGTCCTCTCGCTCTGCCACGTAGGGGCCCTGTTCGAGCCGCATGGTCCAGCGCACGCCGCCGAGGCCGGAGTTCATGTCGAAGTTCAACGGGGCGTCGAGCAGGAAGCACGTGCGCTGCTCGGGCACGCGCAGCGCGGTGGGCTCGACGACGGTGCCGCAGCCGGCGCCGAAGAGTGCGAGCAGGGGCAGGGCGCGGCGAAGCGTGCCGGCCATCGGTCGGGTGTCGGGCATGTCTCCCCCGTGTGTGTTGTTGTGCGAGGGATGGTACCGAAACACCGCGGTCCGCGCGCTCCGGGCCTGCCCTGATGCCGGGGCCGGGAATCTCCTGGATCGCCCCTGGCCGTATGCCCGGTCGAAGGAGCGACCCATGGAGTTTCACTCGCTCAACGGTTCGGCTTGCCCGGCAGCGACAGGTTGCCCGACGCGACCTTGAACACGTCGCTCACACACAGCAGCGGGCTGTGCACGCTCGCATTGACCCGCAGGGCCGCGGTCACGCCATCGAACGAGCCGGCCTCCACCGCGCCGATGTCGTCGAACGGCACGCGCACTTCCACCGTGCCCTTCTTGAACGTGGGCGTCCAGCCGGGGCTGTCGATCAGGATCGGCAGGCCGGGCCAGGTCTTGGGCACGCGGGGCTTGGCGCCGGCGGGGATGTCGACCACCTTCAACGCGTCCTTGCCGCACGCGGCATCGGGCTGGAGCACGACCCAGTGGGAATGCCAGAGGTCACCGTCGTTGGCGAGGTTCCCGTCGCCGTTTTCGTCGAACAGGGGCGTGTCGTCGAAGTCGGGGTGCGAGGTCACGGCGAACGCGAGGATGCCCGCCTTCGGCTCGAAGCCGACGACCGCGGGGTCGATGCTGGTGGGCCACACGTAGGAGAACACGGTGCTGCCGGCCAGCTTGCCCGACTTCGACGGGCGCGACTTGCCGGCCTGGCCCGACACGGCCATGTGGAAGACGGCCACGTTCCCCTCCGTGGTGATCTTGGTGTGGACGATGTCGAAGGGTGCCTTCACGCCCTGGGCGGGCGCCGTGGCGACACCGCCGCCATGGGGCTTGTCGTGCGCCATCGCCGGCGTGGCGAGCGCGAGTGACACGAACAGGGCGGAACAGCCGAGGGCCAGGCGTTGCATGAGAGGAGGTCCTTCACGTTGGGTTGCGATGAAGTGACTGTCCGCGAAGGCACGACGGGCTGGATTCCTTTCCGTCCGGGAAACGCGCCATTTCGTCAGCGCCCGGGCGCCACGTACCGCGTCACGCTGCCCGCGGCCAGCCGGTACCCGCTCACCCCCATCCCCGAGTCCTGCCGCGACAACCCCATCGTGCCGCTGACCCACACGGTGTCCATCGCCGAGAAGCCCTTGACGGGTCTGGCGGACACGACGTGCACGATCTGGTTGGCCGGTGGCGGTGGCGAGTGGATGCACGCGCCGAAGTAGGGCACGAGCAGGAACTCCTTCCAGCCCGCCGCGGTCGTTTCCAGCGGCACCACGTAGCCCGGCAGCTTGACGACCTGCCCGTCGAGCGCCGGGTTGGTGGGCGCGTCGTCCCACACGCGGCGCAACTCGCGCATCTGCTCCAGCGCCTGCACCGTGCCGTCCCTCAGGTTGGCGCTTCCCTTGGCCTGGAAGGCCTTGGTGGGGTCCCAGCCCTTCGGCACGAGTTCCTCCCACTTGATCTCACGCGGGGCGGGTTGCGCCCCCGCGGGAACGCTCGCGAGCACCAGCACCGCGGCCACGAGGGCCGTCGTCGTCATCGCCTTCAGCATCGTCTTCTCCTCGTTCACACCTTGGGCGACAAGCCGTCCACCAGCGACAGCCGATACGCCCGGAAGCCCGGCACGAGGCTGGCGAACCAGCCGCATGCCACCACCCCGGCGAATAGCGCCCATTCGCTGGCGCCGGGGGCCTGCGACTGCAGGGCGATGCCCCACTGGGACAGCGCCCAGTCGCGCAGCGCGAACACGGCCCCTGCGCTCGCCACCGCGCCGAGCAGCGCGCCGGCGAGCGTGACGAGTGCGCCCTCCACGGCCAGCAGCACCAGCACGTGGCGTGGCCCCGCACCCACGGCGCGCAGGATGGCGAGCTCGCGGCGGCGCTCGTTCAACCCGGCGAGGATCACCGCGACGAGCCCCACGAGGCTCACCAGTGCGACGAGGCCGCTCACCGCGAGCAGGCCACGTTCACCCGCGCCCACCACGTCCCACAGTTCGTCGAGCGCGACGCCGGGCAGCACCGCGAGCAACGGCTCGGGCTCGTACTCGGCCACCCAGCGCTGTACCGAGAAGACGGCGCCGCGCTGCTTCAGCCCGACGAGCGCGGCGGTCACGGTCTTCGGCGTGAGGTCGTGCCGCGCCACCTGGTCGGCCGGCACCGACAGGCCGGGCAGCGGCGCCCCCGCCACCCAGTCGAGGTGGATGGCCTCCATCGCCTGCAGGCTGATGTGCACCGAGCGGTCGACGGGTGTGCCGGTGGGGGCGAGGATGCCCACCACGGTGAACGGCTTGTCGGCGTGGTCGTTGGCGGCGAAGGCGCCGTCGCCGTGGCTCAGCACGATGTGCTGGCCGAGCCGGTAGCCGAGTCGGCGCGCCACGTCGGCGCCGATCACGGCGTCGAACACGTCGGCGAAGGGGCGGCCCTGTGCGAACGCCAGCGCCTGCTGGTCGCCGTGGCGGAAGTGCTCGAAGTACGCGGCCGTGGTGCCCACCACGGCGTTGCCGCGGTGGCTGTCGCCGAGGGACAGCGGCACCACCCACGCCACGGCGCGGTGGCGCGCCAGCGCCTGCACGCTGTCCCAGCGGATGTTGTTCGTGGCGCTGCCAATGCGGAACACCGAGTACAGCAGCAACTGCACGGGTCCCGTGCGGGCGCCCACGATCAGGTCGGTGCCGGAGACGGACTGCGAGAAGTTCTCGCGCACGTCGTGCCGGATGCGGTCGATGCCGAGCAGCAGGAAGGTCGACAGCGCGATCGACAGCACCACGAGCGACAGCACGAAGCGACGGTTCCACGCACTGCGTGCCGCCAGGGTGAACAGCGGAGCCATGGGTGCCTTTCAGGGCCGGTCGGCCGGTTGGTACGGTTGGGCCGAGACGGCCTGCAGGCGGTAGCCGCTCACCGCGACCGACGACGTGTGCTGCACCACGTCGAGCGTGCCGGCCACCCACACCGTGTCCATCGCGCGCAGCGCCAGGGGGCGCGTCGACTGCACGTGGATGACCTGGTTGGCCGGCGGCGGGGGCGAATGGATGCAGGCGCCGAAGTAGGGCACGAGCAGGAATTCGGTGAGGCCCGTCGCCCGCGGGTCGAGGGGGACCACGTAGCCGGGGATGCGCACGGCGCGGCCCTGCAGGGCCGGGTTCGCCGGGGCCGCGTCGAGCACGTCGCGCAGGCGCGCGAACGACGCGCGGGCCTCCGGGGCGGCGTCGTCGATGCCGACCGCGGTGCGCTGCAGGCGCTTCATCTCGCGCGTGGGGTCCCAGTCCGCGGGCACCAGGTCCGACCAGGCGATCGTGGCATGGGCCGCGTCGCCTTCGCCGGTGTCGGCCGCGGTGCCGGTGATGTTGCGGAAATCGCGGGCGGTGTCGGGCACCGGCAGCAGGCGCGACGCGAGGACCACCGCGAGCACGACGCCCGCCAGCGCCAGCACCGGCGCGATCCACCCGCCCCGTGCCCCGGCCAGTTCGGCCTCGAGGTGGGCGAAGGGTTTCCGGCGGGCCGTCATGCCACGCGCTCCGCGGCCCGGTTGATCTCCGGCAACGCCACCCGCGTGTAGAAACGCGCCGCGAGGCGCTCGTCGTGACTCACGAAGACGAGCGTGCTGCCGGCGGCGAGGCACTCGATCCGCAGCAGGTCCATGAACCCGTCGCGCAGCGCGGCATCGAGCGCCGACGTGGGTTCGTCTGCGATCACCAGCTCGGGCCGCCCGATCAGGGCGCGGGCCGCCGCGACCCGCTGCTGCTGCCCGACGGACATCAGCGAAGCCGGCCGGGTCCACAGCGTGCGGGCCAGGCCCACCTGCGTGAGCAGGTGGCCGGCCGCGTCCTCGGTCGACCCCCCCTCGGCCGCCGCGCGGTCCCGGCGCACCCGCGAGAAACGGCACGGGAGCAGCACGTTGTCGAGCACGTTCAGGTACGGCAGCAGGTTGAACTGCTGGAAGACGTAGCCCACGTGGTCGGCCCGGAAGGCATCGCGCGCGGCGCCGGAAAGGGCGGCCCAGTCGGTGCCGAGCAGCGCGACGCGCCCCTCCCGCGGCACCAGCACGCCGGCCAGCAGGCCGAGCAGCGTGCTCTTGCCGCACCCGCTCGGCCCGTGCAGGAACACGCCCTGGCCGGTGGCCACGCGCAACGTGTCGATCGCCACGCAATCGTCGCCGGCGCCCGGCCAGCGAAAGCGCAGCTTGTCCACCTCGATCATGTCCCGGACCCTCAGCGCGTGAACGACAGGCGTGCCGCGGACGGCTTCAGCGTCCGCTTGAACTGGCCGGCGGGCGCGGCCACCTGCACATCGAGCCGCTGCAGGCGCTTGAACGAGAACAGGCCGACGTCGACGAAGGTGGCCTTCGTGGCATCGGTGCAGTCGAACGTGAAGCGGGCGTCGAGGTCGGCATGGCCGGAGGCGGCGTCCTCGGGGTCGGGCGAACCGAGCTTCAGCGCGGCGGAATCCAGCTCCACCGAGACGAGTCGGCAGCCCGCCGCCGCGTCGATGGTGAACAGGCCGCCGGCGTCACGCAGCGTCGCGATGGCGGCATCGGCCTGGCGGCGTTCGGCGTCGGTGCGGGGCGCGCGTTCGAAGCCCAGCAGGTTGTCGAGCGGGGTGGACAGCTGCAACGACAGCGACCGCGGCTCGATGGCCACGTCGAGCGTGGCGCGGCCGTGGGTGTGCGCGTGCCCGTGCGCATGGGCCAGGGACGCGGTGAGGAACAGGGCGAAGGACAAGCCGGCGGCGCGCGCGAGCGTGCCGGCCGACGCGACAGCGTGGTCAGGGAACATGGGAACAACCTCGAAACGAAGAACGAAGGCCCGCCCGGCGCGAAGGCCGCGGGCGGAACCGGCGAAACGACGATCAGAGGAAGCGCGGCGGGCCGCGGCTGCGTGGTGGCAGCGGTTCGGCCGCGGCCACCACCACGCGCGGGGCGAGGGCGGTGGCGTGGGACAGGCCGCCCAGCAGGCTTGGCGGCACCACGTCGGGCGCGGCGCCCGAGGCGATCTGGGAGAACGCCACGCACGCCACGCACAGGTCGCTGGCGCCCGGGTGCTCGTGGTGCGTGCCGTCGGACGACGCTGCCGTGCCCATCGCGTGTCCCAGCTCGTGCAGCACCGCGCCTTGCTGCGTGAGCAAGAGGGCGATGGCGAGGAGGAAACCGTGGAAGAGGGCGCGCATGGGAACGACGGACGACGCGCGATTGTGACCGGTCGGTTGGGGGAAAGGTTCCGGAGGGTCAATCGATGCGGCTCGGCACGGCGGTGGTTCGCCGATGCTCATGTCTTCCCGGCCACGCCGACTTCACCGCGGCGGATCGCCGCCGCGCGTTCCCGCACCGCCTCCCGCTCGTCCGACCTCAGGCGGTCCAGGCTTTTCACTTGATGGACCATCCGCGGATTGGTTGCGAGCGTTTCCGCATGGCGCATCAGGAAGTCCCAGTACAGGGTGGTGAACGGGCAGGCGGTGTCGCCGCTGCGCTTCGCGGGGTCGTAGCGGCAGCCCTTGCAGTGCGGGCTCATGCGCTGGATGTAGCGGCCGGTGGCGATGTAGGGTTTGCTGGCCATCAGGCCGCCGTCGGCGTACTGGCTCATGCCGAGGGTGTTGGGCAGTTCGACCCACTCCACGGCGTCGACGTACACGGCCAGGTACCACGCGTGCACCTGCTTCGGCTGCACGCCGAGCATCAGCGCGTACACGCCGGTGAGCATGAGGCGCTGGATGTGGTGGGCGTAGCCGTGTGCGAGGGTCTGCGCGAGGGCGTCGCGCAGGCAGGCCATGTCGGTGTCGCCGGTCCAGTACCAAGCGGGGAGGTCTTCCTGCGCATCGAGCGCGTTGCGTTCGAGGTAACCCGGCATCTGCGTCCAGTAGATGCCGCGCACGTATTCGCGCCACCCCAGGATCTGCCGGACGAAGCCTTCGACGCTGGCCAGCGGCGCAAGCCCGCCACGGTAGGCCTGTTCGGCGGCGGCCACCACCTCGTGCGGGTCGAGCAGCTTCAGGTTCAGCGCGGCCGAGAGCTGCGAGTGGTACAGCCACGGGTCACCCGGCCACATCGCATCCTGGTAGCGGCCGAACAGGGGCAGCCGGGTGCGGATGAAGTCGTCCAGCGCCGTCAACGCCTGCGCGCGGGTGACGGGCCAGGCGAAGCTGGCCAGCGCGCCGGGGTGGTCGGCGAAGCGGGTCTCGACGAGTGCGAGCACCTCGCGGGTCAGGGCGTCGGGTTCGAAGGTGGTGCGAGGAGGCACGAGGCCGGGTCCCGACGGGCCGAAGCTGTGCCGGTTCTCCGCGTCGAAGTTCCACTGGCCGCCCACGGGCGCGTCGCCGTCCATCAGCACGCGGTGGCGCTGGCGCTGTTCCCGGTAGAAGTACTCCATGCGCAGGGTGTCGCGGCCCTTGGCGAAGGCGGCGAAGTCGCGCACCGTGACGAAGAAGTGGCGGTCGGGGCGGATGTCGAGCGGCAGCGCGTGGGCCGTGGCCACGGCGCGGATGGCCTGCAGCACCCGCCAGTCCCCGGGGGCGGTCATCACCAGCCGCGCGGGGCGCAGGCGCTGTACGTCAGCGTGCAGCTGCGCCTGCAGCGAGGTCGCCGTGCCTGGCGAATCCATGCGTGCGTGGTGCAGCGGACGGCCCGCGGCGCGCAGGGCCTTCGCGAAGTGCCGCATCGCCGCCAGGAACAGGGCCGTGCGCTGCTTGGTCGACCACACGTGCGTCGACTCCTCGGGCACTTCGGCCATCCAGACGGCATCGCTGCGCGGGTCGAAACCGTCGAACGCGGCGGCCGAGAGGTCGAGCTGGTCGCCCAGCACGATGACAAGGTCGCGCAGTTCAGCCATGCCGTCGGATCGTGGGGGTCGGGTCTGCATCGGCGCGCCTGCGGAGGCGTCATCCTACCGAGGTCGGCGGCCGCCCGAAGCCGCCATTGCCCTGCTGCTCGAAGGCCTCTTGTCCGGCAAGGCGGTTCGCGACCCGGGCATAGGCTGGAGGCGTGTCCACATCGCAGGAAGCGCCATGCAGATTCAAATCGAAACCGACAACCACATCGAGAACAAACAGGACTTGCAGGCCCACGTCGAGGCGGTGGTCCGCGACGCGCTGGACCGGTTCTCGGAGCAGGTGACGCACGTCGAGGCCCATCTGGGCGACGTCAACAGCGGCACGAAGGCCGGGCCCGACGACATGCGGTGCATGCTCGAGGCGCGGCTCGCCGGCGCGAAGCCGGTCGCGGTGACCCACAACGCGCAGAACCTGCACCAGGCCATCGAAGGCGCCGTGCACAAGCTGCGCGCCGCACTCGACACGGTGGCCGGCAAGCAGATCGATCGGCAGCGCCGGGCGGTCGGCACGGGTCACGTGAGCGCGGACATCGTGCGGGAAGCCGACGGTTGACCGCGCCGATGGTCCCGCACGCAACGGTCACTGCGGCGTGAACGCCAGGTTCGCCGAGACGTAGCCGATCGGCATGAACACGCCGTTGCCGACGTACTGCAGCTGCAGCGCGTCCGCCTGCCCGCCGGAGAGTGACCCCGTCGCACCCCGCGTGGTGGCGGACCGGCGAATGCCGCCGTAAAGCGTTGCACCCGATTTGCCGGCCAGCAGCGTCAGGCCGTCCGCACTGCTGGCCACCGCGGTCCACAGGCCGACGTCGGCCGTGGCGCGCCAGGTCTGGCCGCCGTCGGACGATTCATGCAAGGTGCCGCCGCTGGTGGCCGCCACCACATGGCGACCGTCCGACGACGCGGCGATGCCGCGCCAGTCGCGGTTCAGCGTGACGGTGCCCCACGACGCGCCGGCGTCGTCGGATCGCCAGACGGCACCGGTGTCCACGGTGGCGTACAGCCGCTTGCCGTCCGCCGACGCAGCGGTCGCCCACCAGAACTGGGCGGTGGCCCTCGCGCTCCAGGTGACCCCATGGTCGGTGGAGACGAAGAGTTGCCCGCCATTGGTGCCCGCCACCAGCACGCGGCCGTCGGCCGACGAGCTGACGGCCCTCCAGGCACGGTTGCTGTCGCGCGCAGTCCAGCTGGCGCCGCTGTCGGACGAGGTCCAGATCTGCCCCAGGTAGGCCGTGGCCACGAGGCGCACACCGTCCGCCGAACTGGCGACTGCGCTCCACGCACGGCTGGAACCGTCGTTGGACCAGTTGGCGCCACCGTCGGCCGACCGGTACAGGGCGCCGCCGTTGGTCGATGCGAGGATCTGCAACCCATCGGACGAGACCGCCACGCCGGACCAGGGCTGGCCCGTGAGCCGAAGTGTCCAGTGGGCCCCGGCGTCCGACGAGGTGTAGACCTCACCCGAGGACGACGTCGCGACCTGGCGCGTTCCGTCGGCCGACACCGCGGCAGCAGTCCACGACGAACTGGGCGCCAGGGCTGCCCAGCGAATGTCGGTGCCGCCCGGCAACCCCACAGTCGAGATGCGCTGGCCGGCATTCTGCGCGAGGGTCCATCCGCCGGCCCCCACGCCGGTCACCTTGATCCAGTCGCCAACGGCCGGAGACGCCGGCAGCAGGAGGGTGATGCGACTGTTCGCGTTGGCCAGGTAGCCGGTGTTCGAGACGGCCTGTACGCTGGCGCCCGTCACTTCCACCCACCGGGTGTCCGCCGGGGCGGCGCTGCAGGCGAAGGACGTGGCGGTGACCTCGCCGGCGTCCAGCACGCCGCTGCGATTGGTGTCCTGCCCGGACCGGATGCGCTGGCCGCCGTAGGCGCAGTTCGCGCCGGCGGGTTCGGCCACGACCGCGACCAGTGCGTCGAGGCCCGACGCTCCCGCAGGCCCGGTGGGGCCCACGCCGCCCGTGGGGCCGTTCGAGCCATTGGCGCCGTTGCACACGTGCGAGACGCTGCTGGCCTCGCTGTCCTCGAGCGCGCCGTTGCCGTTCGTGTCCGAGCCCGCCAGCACCGCCGACCCACCGAGCGCGCAGTTCACCCCCGCGGCTTCCGGCCGGACCCGGACCAGCGTCGACGTTCCGGCGGCGCCGGGGTTGCCATTCAGTCCGCTGCACACGTACTGCGTGGCGGACACTTCCGAGTCGCCCAGTTGCCCGTTCGCATCGGCATCCGGCCCCGACTCGATCCGCATGCCACCCGCGGTGCAGTGGCTTCCGGCGAGCTCGGCCGCGACACGCACCACGGTCGCGGGGGCAGGGCCCGCGTCGGTCCCCGGCACGGCGTCGCCGTCGGAAGAGCCGCAGGCCGTCACCGCGGCCGTCACCGCGACGAGCAGCAGGTGACGGGCCGAAGGGATCGCGGGGGCGCCGCGCGGGCGACGATCGACGGTGGCGTGATGCATGGCGGGCGGGCGCCCCTTGCCGCCGCACCATGCGATGGCTCCCTGGGGCAGGATGAAGGAAGTATCCCCAACTCCCTCCTGCCCCGGACGCCGCCCCATCGCCGGTGCGCGGCACAATTTCACGGGTCTTCCGCGCGGGCATGCGGATCGTGGGCGTGAAGGCGATGTGCCGCGTGACATCGCGCAGCGCCGCCGCATGCGCATGCGGGGCCGCCCGGTCGAGGTGATCTCGGTCGAGACCGACGACCACCGGGCGAGTTATCCCGTGGTCGACCTGCGCGAGTACGGGCTGTGGGCGGGCGCGCCGGCCAGGTCCGTCCAGACGTCGTCGGGTTGGGCGCGGTCGCGCAGGCAGACCCGGTCGTGGTCCGGGTAGGTGATGCGGTCGACCGGCGCCCGGGTGCCCACGACCAGGCAGCGGGTCGGTGCGTCGCCGCGGTTCTCGAGGAAGTGCCCCACCGCCACGCCGGCCTTGAACGTGGCGGCATCGCCGGCGCGCAGCTGCGTGACCCGCTCGCCTTCGACCAGCGTGACGTCGCCGGAGAGCACGTAGACGAGTTCGTCTTCCGCGCCGTGCCAATGCTTGATGGAGGAGCGCGACCCGGGCTGGAGCTCCTCGATGAAGGCGCCGAACTGGGTGAGTCCGCCCGCTTCGCTGATCCACAGCGTGCGGTCGGGCGCCGAAGTGCCTTCGGCGGGACGTTCCTCGGACACGAAACGGTCGGGTGTGATGGCAGGCATGAGCGGGCGGGCGAAGGGCTGGCGGTGTGCGCAGGATATTCCTTCGCCCGGAGGACGTCCCCGCATGCGGTTTCCGGCAGCAGGGGCGCGGTCTTCGCCTACAGCGTCTTCAGGTACTCGATGAGCGCCTTCCGCTCCGCATCGGTCAGCACGGAGTTGAACGTGTGCCCGCCGTTTCCCTGTCCGAACATGGAGGTGTTGTAGATCTTCCGGTCCTCGATGTCGCTGTTCGTGATGGTGGGCGGGAACAGCACGTTCCACGTCAGCACGACGTTGCCATAGAGCCCGCGGAGCAGGTCGTCGTACCAGGACTGCAGCTGGCCGTCCTTCGGGTCGCAGCGCCAGTACGGCGACGGCACGGGGTCGAACAGCGTGGGCTTCCTGCACTGCAGCGCGTCGTACTTCCACCCCATCTTCTGCGCGTCGTACGCGCCCATGCGCGTGTCGTAGCCCATGATCGCGCGGCCCACCTGGTCCCAGCGCACGGGGTTCGAGACGCGGCGCCACAGCGGCTTGCGGTCCGCTGGCTTGAGCACTTCCCACACGTTGGGGATCGACCCGTTGTGCATGTACGGCGCGGTGGCCCACACGCCGTAGAGGGGCGGGGCGAGGTAGCCGAGTTCGCGGGTGCCGCGCAGGTCGGCGCGGTTCTGCGGGCCGCAGTCGTTGGCGGTGCCCGACGTGCTCGGGTAGCCGAAGAAGTTGCTGGCGCCGGCGACCTGCACGGCCTCGTTGTTCGTCTTCTGCCGCACGATGTCGGTCTGGATGATGCGCTGCGGCGTGATGTACGCGGCCATGCCTTCCAGCGCGGGTGTGGCGAGGTACGCGGGGTCGTTGACGTAGCGCGGGGCGTAGGCGCCGTGGCAGCTCGCGCACGAGCCGTTGCCTTCGTTGGGTTTCGGCACGGGGTTGTTGCGGGCCGTGGCCCAGAGGTTCAACGTGTGGAAGAGCACGGCGCCCTGTTCGGCCAGCGCGGTGTCGATGGCGCCGGGGTACGCGGGCGCCTTCAGCGATTCGATCCACGTGTTGGCGTCGGGGCCGTGCGCGCGCATCCAGTCCTGCCCGGCCTCGGAGAGCGGGCCGCCCAGCGAACCGAACAGACCGAGCAGCGGGGTGTAGAACACCATGTCGACCCGAGGCGCGTCCATCGGGAACACGCCGTCGACGAACTTCACGGGGCGGTGGCCCATGTTCCACCAGGCCGGCGTGTCCATCGACGCGGTGGAGCCCGACGCGAGCACGCCCAGCGCGGTGTCGAGGGGCAGCACGCCGCGGTCGGGGAACAGGAACGCGAGGTTGATGTCGCTCGCGTTGTTGGTGCCGCGCGTGCGGGTGAGGTTCGCCAGCGATGCGAGCGAGGCGAGGTAGCCGAGGGGCAGGGTGTCGCGCAGGAACAGGTGCAGGTCCTGCAGGCTGCTGCCGCCGCCGGGCGCGAGCACGCCGTTGACGGCGCCGCTGTGGCACGCGTGGCAGGTCACGCCGATGCGGCCGCTCCAGGTGCCGTCGGGATTGCGCAGCTACGTGAACATCTCCGGCAGGCGGCCCGTGCCGCCGTTCGTGCGGTTCGGGTCCTCGAAGGGTTTCGGGTACGGGTTGCGTTTCGTGCCGAACGCCGAGCCGTAGCGTTCGGCGACGAGTTCGTCGAAGTTGTCGGGGCGCAGCACGAAGCCGCCCCACGTGGTCCACAGCGCGTTGTACTGCGTGGCGGTGAGCGTGCTCGCGCCGAACACCGATTCGAGCGTGCGCGTGTTGTCGCCGGTGAACAGCGCGGCGACGGTGGGCGAGCCCGTCTCGAGGAGGCCCGCGCCCCGGTAGAAGCGGTCCTTCAGTTCGCCGCAGGTCTTCGGGTGGGCGGCCTCCTGCACCGCCGCGGGATCGGTGTGGCAGTCCTTCCAGAACGCATTGAAGGCGACCGATCGGCCCGTGCTCACGCCCGGTTGAACGAGCGTTCGGGGATCGGCGGGCAGCACGGTCGCGGCGGGTTTGCCCTCGCAGTAGTCCCACAGCTGGGAGCCGCCGCGGCTGCTCTTGATCAGGTCCGTCGCCGCCCGGGCGTGGGTGGCGATGCTGGCGGACAGCCCGAGGACCAGGGCGATCGACAGCGGATGGGGAAGGGAACTCATCGGAGACCTCCATCGGTTGGCTGGGGAAGCGCGCCGTGTCGGCTCGCGCCAGGGGCGGAAGAGTGGGCGCCGGGGGTGTCGCTGCGTATCGTCAGTTCCGACGATTCGAGGGCCTTCGTCGCGGACCGGCGGCCGGAAGGATTTCCCCCGTCTCTGCGTGAACAGATGTGCACTGCCACCACGGCGACGCCCGGCAGGCCCGTCTCAAAGTAGACGTTTGTCCATCGCCAGGAGACCGCATTCCCTAGTTCTCGCCACATGGGCGCGCTCGAACAATTCCGGACATTCCAACACCCCGTGGGGGAGACACCTTGAAGGCACAACTCGCATCCATCCCGTTCGCCGCCCTGCTCGCCTTGACCGCGTGCGCGGCCCACGCGCAGTCGAACGTCTCGGTCTACGGCATCGTCGACCTGAACATCAAGGTCGTGAAGAACGACGGCTCGCCCCGCCAGGTGTCGATGAGCCAGGACGGCCTCTACACGAGCGAACTCGGCTTCCGTGGTGTCGAGGACCTGGGCGGTGGACTGCGGGCCGGGTTCAACCTCGTCAGCACGCTCAACGCCGACACCGGCACCGCGCTCGGCAAGTTCTGGAACCGCCGCGCCACCGTGAGCCTGATGAGCGACGCATGGGGCGAACTGCGCCTCGGGCGGGACTACGTGCCCACCTTCTGGAACAACGTGATCTTCGATGCCTTCAGCACGATCGGCATCGCCGGCTCGTTCAACATCTGGCAGCTGCAGGCGCCCTATGCCGCGTCACCCGTCTTCGGCAACGTCGTGCGCAGCGACAACGCGGTGGGCTACTTCCTGCCGCCCAACCTCGGCGGCCTGTACGGCCACGTGATGGCGGCCCCGAGCGAAAACGGCAGCAACCAGGGCCGCTACCTCGGCCTGCGCCTCGGCTACAACGACGGCAGGTTCAGCACCGGGTTCTCGGCGGGTCAGCAGCGCTTCGACGCGGCGGCCAACCCGGCCGTGACCGGCATCACCGCCGGCAGCCACCAGACCACGGTGAACGCCGGCGCTTCGTACAACTTCGGCATCGCCAAGCTGATGGGCCTCGTGGTGCACGACGCACGGGACGGCATCAAGGAGCTGCGCTGGTCGATCAGCGCGGGCATTCCGGTCGGCGTGGGCGACGTGCGCATCGCGTACCACAACAGCAAGCTGACGAACGACATCGCCCACAACAGCAACACCAACGCGCTCTTCGGGCTGGGCTACGTGCACAACCTGTCGAAGCGCACGGCGCTCTACACCACGGCCGGCTGGCTGCAGAACGGCGACCACCCGCTCGCGGGCAACACGCAGTCGGTGGCGGGCTTCAACGCCCTCTTCGCCGGCAACACCCAGTCGGCGCCGACCACGGTGGGCGGCGAGTCGCGGGGCATCGAGTTCGGCCTGCGCCACTCGTTCTGACACCTCGGGAGACCCACATGCCGAACCCGAAGATCCTCCTCGCCACGGTCGCCGTCGCCTTCGTCGCCACGTTCTCCGCCTGCGGAGGCAGCGACACCAGCACCATCGACCGCGGCACCGTGATCCGCAACGTCACCGTCGTCGACACGCGGAACGGCGCGCTGGCCCCCGGCCGGAACGTCGTCGTCGCCGACGGCCGGATCCAGCAGGTCACCGACCAGCCCGTCGAGGTGACGGGGTCGGCCCAGGCGATCGACGCGGGCGGCCGGTACCTCGTGCCGGGTTTCCTCGACATGCACACGCACCTGCTGAACGCGAGCCCCGCGGAGCGCCCGCTGATCCAGAAGCTGCTGGTGGCGAACGGCATCACCGGCATCCGGGAGATGGGTGGCGCGCCGGACTGGATCGCGCAGGTGCGGCAGCACAACGCCGACCGCGCGGCGGGCGCGACCATCGCGCCCGAGATCCTGCAGATCCCCGGGCAGATCATCGGCATCCCGCCCACCGGCATCCCGAGCTTCGACGTGGGCGCGCCGGCGGAGGCGATGGTGTCGGCCTCGGCGGCGGCCGCGACCGTGCGCGCGCAGAAAGCCGGCGGTGTCGACTTCGTGAAAACGATCGCCGCCAACCGCGAGGCCGCGCTCGGGCTGCTGGTGGAGGCGAAGCTGTCGGGCCTGGACGTGGCCGGCCACCTCACGCCGTGGGTGAGTGCACTCGAGGCCTCGGCCGGCGGATGGCGCGCCATCGAGCACCTGGGCGGTGGCGGGGGACTGATGCTCGACTGTTCGAGCGACGAAGCGGCCGTGCGCGCAGACGTGCTGGCCGGGGCCGCCGGCAGCCCGCCCGCGCTGCCCGCCAACTGGACGAGCGCGCCCGCCGCCGCGCCGCTGTACCAGCGCCTGGTCGACACCTTCGACGCCGACAAGTGCCGCACGCTCGCGTCGTCCTTCGCGCTCCACGGCACCTGGCAGGTGCCCACGCTCGTGCGCATCCGCACCGGGCTGTTCGCCGAGGAAGCGCAGTACCAGGCCGATCCCGACCTCATCTACGTCAGCAAGTCGACACGCGCGGCGTGGCTGACGGCCGCGCAGCAGCGGGCCGCCGCGTACTCGCCCGCGCAGCTCGCGAGCTACCACGCGTTCTACGAGCGCGCTCGCACGCTGCCGTTGCTCTTCAAGTCGCGCGGCGTGAAGATGCTGGCGGGCAGCGACATGAGCATCAACCCCTTCCTCACCGCCACCTGGGTCGTGCCCGGCGCGAGCCTGCACCGGGAGTTCCAGCTGCTGGCCGACGCCGGCCTCACGCCGCTCGACGTGCTGCAGATGACCACGCTCAACGGCGCGCAGTTCCTGCGCCGCGAGTCACGCATGGGCACGGTCGAGCCGGGCCGGAACGCCGACCTGGTGCTGCTCGACGCCGACCCGCTGCAGGGCGTGGCGAACCTGGGCCGCATCGCCGGCGTGTTCCAGGGCGGGCGCTATTTCCCGAAGGAGGCCCTCGCGCAGATGAAGGCGGAGGTGGCCGCGGCCTACGAGGCCGCGTCCGCCACCGCGCCGGCGAGCACCGCCGACCACGCCAGGGTCCTCCACGTCCATTGATCCACTCGACCGCAGAAAGACGCACCATGACTTCACCGCTTCAACAACGCCGGGGCGCCCTGTTCGGCATGCTGGGCCTGGCCGCCAGCGTCGGCGCTTCCCCTGCCTTCGCCCAGGCCACCCCCGCCGCCGGCAACCCCCGCCGCGTCGACGTGCACCACCACTACATCTCGCCGAAGTACCGCACCGCGCTCGAACAGGCGGGGCAGGGCAAGCCGTCCGGCATGCCGGGCATCCCGAAGTGGAGCGTGCAGTCGTCGATCGACACGATGGACCGCATGGGCATCGAACACGCCGTCATCTCCGCGATCAACGGCGTGCACTTCGGCGACGACCAGGCCGCGCGCGAACTCTCGCGCCAGGTGAACGAGGACGGCGCCGCCGCCGTCGCCGCGCACCCGAAGCGCCTCGGCTTCTTCGCCACCGTGCCGCTGCCCGAAGTGGACGGCGCGCTGAAGGAGGCCTCGTACGCCCTCGACGAGCTCAAGGCCGACGGCATCGTGCTCCTCAGCAACTCCCGTGGCGTCTACCTGGGCGACCCGCGCTACGAGCCGCTGTTCAAGGAACTCGACCGCCGCCAGGCGCGCGTCCTGCTGCACCCCTTCGACCCGTTCTGCGCGTGCTGCACCAACCCCACCGCGCTGCAGCCGCTGAACTACCCGTACCCGATGATGGAGTTCATGTTCGACATGACCCGCACCGTCGTGAACATGATCCTGTCGGGCACGCTCGAACGCCACCGGAACCTGAAGGTCATCGTGCCGCACGCCGGCGCGGGCGGCATCCTGCCGGTGCTGGGCGAGCGGGTGGCCACGGTGTCGACGTTCCTGAAGCTCGGCGGCGCGCAGATGGACGAGGCGAAGGTGCGCCAGTCGCTCAAGCGGCTGTACTACGACCTGGCCGGCTGGCCCGAGCCGGTGGCGCTGTCGGCGCTGCTGCAGGTCGCCGACCCCGCGAACATCCTCTACGGCAGCGACTGGCCGTACACGCCCGAGCCGTACGCGGCGGGGCTGGCGAAGACGCTCGACACGTCGCCGCAGCTCACGGCGTCGATGAAAAACGCCTTCATGCGCGACAACGCGCTGGCGCTCTTCCCGCGCTTCAAGGCCGGCGCCTGACCGTGGCGAGGCCTGTTCTCGGCGCGTGCCTCCTGGCGCTCGCCGGCCTCGCCGCGGGCGGGGCGTTCGCGCAGGACATCGCGGTGGGCCACATCGCCGCGTTCGGCACGCGGGAGTTGCCCGAGGCCTCGGAGTTGCGCGACGGCGCGCGGGCCTGTTTCGAGCAGGCCAACCGCGCCGGGGGCGCGAAGGGCCGCCGGATCGACTTCTTCGCGCTCGACGACGAACTCGACCCGGCCCGCTTCGACCAGCGCCTCGAGGAGGCCATGGCGCGCCGGCCGGTCGCGCTGGTGCTGCCGATCGGGTCGGCCACGCTGGGCCACCTGCTCCAGGCCCGGGCGCTCGACACGCACGACCTCGTGGTGATGGGCGCCGTCCCGGGCGCGGAGGTGTTCCGCGAGCCGGGGCACCCGCGGCTGTTCCACATCCGCGCGGGCGACCGGCTGCAGCTCGAACGCCTGCTCGAACACAGCCGCACGCTGGGCCTCGAACGCCTGCACGTGGTGAACCAGGACCTGGCGGTGGGCACGTCGGGCCTGGCCGTCGTGCAGGCGACGGCACAGCGCCTGGGCGGGCTGACCATCACCGCCAGCACGGCGGCGCACGAGGCGGCGTCGTTGAAGGAGGCCGTGCGTCTGGCGGCGGCGGCGCCGGCCGACGCCTACGTGCTGGTCGGCTACCCGATGTTCATGGCCGAGGCGCTCGCGAAGGCACTGCACGGCATGGGCGAGGTCGACTTCGGCGGCTTCCGCATCCGCTTCGGCGACGGCCAGGTGGGCAGCACCTGGACCGACATCGGCGTGGTGTCGGAATCGGGGCGCCTGATGTATTGAGCGGGGGAAAGCGAGGCCCGTGACGGGCCTCGCGCCGTTCACACCGGCTCGGCGATCACCACGTTCTCGATGTGCCCGAGCCCGTCGATCTCCGCGCGCATCACGTCGCCCACCTTCAGGAAGCTCGGGGGCTGCATTGCCGCGCCCACGCCCGACGGCGTGCCGGTGGCGATCAGGTCGCCAGGCTCCAGCGTCATCACGGTCGACAGGTAGGCGACCTGGTCGGCGACGCTGTAGATCATCTCCGAGGTCGACACCTCCTGCCGCACCTCGCCGTTCACGCGCAGGCGCAGCGTGAGGGCCTGCGGGTCGGGCACCTCGTCGGCGGTGACGAGCCACGGTCCGATCGGGCCGGTGGTGTCGAACGACTTGCCGAGTGTCATCGTCGGCGTGCGCAGCTGCCAGTCGCGCACAGACACGTCGTTCATCACCAGGTAGCCGGCGATCACCGAGGCCGCGTCCCGCGCGTCGATGTGGCGGCAGCGCTGGCCGATCACCACGCCGAGTTCGACTTCGTAGTCGAGCTTGTCGGACACCTTGGGCATGTGCACCGGGTCGTACGGGCCGTTGACGCAGCTCACCTGCTTGTTGAACCACACCTGCGCGTCGGGCACGTTGATGCCGCCGCGCTTGGCCTCTTCCACATGGCGGCGGTAGTTCATGCCGATCGCGAGGAACTTGCTGGGGTCGGGCACCGGCGGCTCGAGGCGCACGGCGGAGAGCGGGTACGACGGGGCGCCGTCCGCCTTCACTTCCTGCGCGATCGCGAGGAGGGGCTTGCCGCCGGCGAGCAGCGCCTTCATGGTGGAAGGCAGGCGCGGGTCGGCGGCGGGGAGGTCGATCACGCGGGAGCCCACCAGCTTGCCGATCGAGGTGCGCCCTTGGCGCGAGAAGGTCACGAGTTTCATGGGGATGTTCCGGAAGGATGTTTCAGAGGGGCGCGGCGACGTGGGCCGCGAAGGCTTCGGGCGGCTGGTGCCCCCAGGTGCTGATGCGGTTGTATTCGCGCACGTCGTCCCAGTCGTCGCCCACGGTGCGGCCGGTCGCGCCGACCTCCACGCGCCAGCCGCCGGGGCTCACGCTGTAGAAGCTGACCATGCCGTCGTTGTCGTGCTGGCCGATGGTGTTGGCGAGCGGCGTCCCGTGCGCCATCGCGCGTTCGAAGGCGCGGCCCACGTCGTCGACGCGGGTGACCTCGAAGTTGATGTGGTGCAGCCGCTGCGGCACCGCGGGCATCGGCACGAAGGCGAGCGCGAGCGAGTGGTGGCGGGCGTTGCAGTGCATGAACGAGACGTGCATCTCCGGCGCACCCGCCGGGCCGAGCGCCATGCGCAGCCAGTCGGTCAGGTGCAGGCCGAGGGCCTCGGCGAAGCGGCGCGACGCGTCGTACTCCTCCTGGCTGCCGACGACGAAGACGGCGTGGCCGAAGCCCTGCTCGCCGGTGACGATGCCGTCGGGGAAATGGGGGCTCGCGAACGGCGTGCCGGCGTCGGCGAGACCGAGCACCAGCTCGATCGGCACCTGCCACGGCGACTGCATCGTGACGCCGTCCACCACGCCGCGGGCCTTGCGGCGCGCGGCGTCGAAGGGCAGCACCGACATGCCGGCCTCGGCCAGGCGGTCGAGCGCGCGGTCGTAGGCCTGCTGGCTGGTGGCCTCGAAGCCGAGGCAGGCGGCGTCGTCGCGTTCGCCGGGCTGCACCCAGACGCGCTGCCGCTTGCCGTCGGCGCGCCACGCGGTGTGGCCGGAGGTTGACGCCTCGGCGGGCATCAGGCCGACGACCTGGCCGAGGTAGTCGTTCAGGGCCGAGGGGTTCGTGCTGTCCAGGCCGATGTAGGCCGTGCGGATCTCAGGGGTCATGGGCTGTTCTCCAGGGGGGGTTCAGGACGCGCACTCGGCCACGGCGAGCCGCCCGTAGCGGCCCCCGAAGAAGAGCAGCGGGTCGGCCTGTTCGGACTCGTCGAGCGCGAGCACCTGCGCCACGTAGAGCTGGTGGTCGCCGGCCGGGTGGATGTCGACCACCTGCACCAGCAGGCGGGCGATGCTCTCGGGGAGGTACGGCGTGCCGCAGGGGTGGTGGTCGAGCACGCCGGGCGTGTCCTGCGCCTGGCCGGCGAAGCGCGCGCTGAGCGACTCCTGGTGGCAGCCGAGGAAGTTGATGCCGAAACGGTCGCCGGCCCGCACCGCGCCGCAGAAGCGCGAGGCGTTGCGGATCGAGACCAGCACCAGCTGCGGGTCGAGCGACACCGACAGGAAGGCGTTCGCCGTCATGCCGGTGGATTCGCCGTCGCGCAGGTAGGAGAGCACGGTCACGCCGGTGGCGAACTTGCCCATGACCCGGCGGAAGCGGGCGCGTGTGTCGAGTTCCTGTTGGTCCATGGCGGCCTCACACGAGCGGGGTGTTCGGCTCCTGGCCGCAGGCGATGCGGCCGAAGAGTTCGAGGTTGGTGGCGGGGCAGACGATGCCGTGCAGGTTGGCCACGCGTGCGTCGCGCCAGATGCGGTTGAACGGGTTGCGCGTGCCCGCGAGCGAGCCGCCGGTGGCGCTGGCCAGCAGGTCCACGGCTTCCCAGACGAGCTGGCTCGCGTAGCCGGTGTCGCGGCGGATGCGGGCGCGCGTGAGCGGGTCCATCAGTTCGCCCTTCGCGGCGGCCGCGTCGATCTCGTCGACGCAGCGGCCGGCGATCAGCTGCGCCGCGTCGATCTTCGCGGAGGCCTGGCCCACCTGCAGGTGCGTGACCGCGGCTTCGTTCTGCTTCCCGTACCAGGTGTACTGGATGCCGCGTCCCGGCAGCTTCTCGAGGAACACCTCGAGCGCCGCGCGCGCGATGCCCAGCGCCGGGAAGACGAGGATGATCGACAGCACCGGCATGAAGGCGCCGCGGTACACCGCCTGCGCGTCGCCGTGCTGGCCCACGTAGTCGCCGGCGAGCGCCGACGACAGCCGCGCCACGCGGATGTCGGGCACGAACACGTCCTTCACCGAGACGGTGGTGCTGCCGCTGCCGCGCAGGGCCATCGTGTCCCAGTCGTCCAGGGTGGTCACGTCCTTCGCGGGCAGCAGCGCCATGCCCTGGTCGACCACGTTGCCGGCCTCGTCGACGAGCGGGATGCCGAGGCCGTCCCACTGCGCGTGGTAGATGCCGCTGTTGAAGCCCCACACGCCTTCCTCGATGACGTAGCCGCCGGCGACCTTGCGGACGACGGCCTTGCGCGGCGACAGCACGCCGCCGGTGCGCACCTTGCCGCCCGCGCCGAAGACTTCGTCCTGCACCTCCTTCGGGTAGATCGCGCCGACGATCCAGTTGCACACGTTCATCAGCGCGCAGACCCAGGCGGCCGAGCCGTCGCCGCGGCCCACTTCGCTCACCACGTCCATGTAGGTGCGCATGCTGGTCTGCAGGCCGCCGTAGGCGTGCGGCACCATCAGGTCGAAGAGGCGCGCGTCGTCGAGTTCGCGCACGGTGTTCTCGGGCAGCCGGGCGAGCGTGTCGACCTCGGCCGTGCGACCGCGCAGCGTGGGCACGAGCGCTGCCGCGCGGCGGACGAGTTCGGCGGGTGACACGGTGTCGGGGCGGAGGGTCTCGGAGTGGACGGGTGCGTTCATGCGTGTTCCTTTGGGTAAGTCCGGAGGGGCTGAAAACGATCAATCAACGCAGAATGACGTTTACGTCACTCTAGGATTCGGTGCGGAAAACAGGGAGGGGGCTTTCGATCTCCTCGCGCTGCACGTTTGTCCACGGTGACGGTCCGTCATTCCTGTTCCATGGAGGCCCCATGCCCCAGACCCCCGTTCCCATCGAGCGTGAAGACCACCGCTCCGTCACCGCGCGACGCAAGCGCGAGGCGATGCGCGAGCGCATCCTCACGGCCTTGATGCACTCGTTCTCCGACCACACCAAGGTGCTGCGCACCATCGAGGACCTCACGAAGGCCGCCGACATCTCGCGCGGCACCTTCTACAAACACTTCACGACGCTCGACGAGGCGATGGTGGCCGCCGGGCGCGCGGTGGCCGACCGCATGGCGATCGATCTGCAGCCGATCTACGAGGTGCTGACCGACCCGGTGGAGCGCGTCAGCGCCGGCATGCGTTCGTTCATCTCGCGCGCGCTCTACGACCCGCGCTGGGCCGCGTTCGTGCTGCGGGCCGAGCTGGTGGTGGGCCAGTCGGTCGTGATCGACTACGTGGTGAGCGACGTGCGCCTCGGCGACAACGAGGGCGTGATGGACTTCGACGACCTGCAGGCCGCCGCGGACTCGGTGATGGGCGCCACCATCGAAGGCATGCGCACCCTGCTGCTCGGGCGCACGCAGCACCCGGAGGCCTACATCGACTCGGTGATCCGCATCACGCTGCGCGGCCTCGGAGTCGAGAAGAAGCGCGCGCGCGAAGCCTCGGCCTTCTCGAAGAAGTTCGTCGCCTCGCTGCCGAACGCGATCGTCGACGAATGGAAGGCCGGGCATTGAAGACGAGGGCCGGGGCGGGCGCCCGGCCTTCGTCTCTCGTCAGAACGCGACCTGGTCGCGGCCCTTGAGCTGGAGGATCTCGCGGGCCTGGTCGGGCGTGGCCACCTCGAAGCCGAGCTGCTCGACGGTCTTGCGGATGCTCGCCACCTGCTCGGCGTTGCTCGCGGCCAGCCGGCCCTTGCCGAGCCACAGGTTGTCCTCCAGCCCCACGCGCACGTTGCCACCGAGCAGCAGCGCCTGCGTCACGAGGCGCGGCTGCTGCGGCCCGGCGCCGAGCGCGGACCAGACGTAGTCGTTGCCGAACAGGCGGTCCGCGGTGCGTTTCATGTGCATCACGTCCTCGGGGTGCGCGCCGATGCCGCCGCGGATGCCGAAGACCGACTGGATGAAGAACGGCGCCTTCAGCAGGCCGCGGTCGAGGAAGTGCGCCGCGGTGTAGAGGTGGCCGATGTCGTAGCACTCGATCTCGAACCGCGTGCCCTGCTCGTTGCACGAACGCAGGATGTTCGCGATGTCGCGGAAGGTGTTGCGGAAGATGCCGTCCTCGCTGTTCTCGAGGTACGGCTTCTCCCAGTCGTGCTTGAACTCCTTGTACTTGCCGAGCATCTCGAAGAGCCCGAAGTTCATCGTGCCCATGTTGAGCGAGGCGATCTCGGGCTTGAAGCGCGTGGTGGGCAGCAGGCGCTCCTCGATGCTCATCGTGGGCGAGCCGCCGGTGGTGAGGTTCACGATCGCCTCCGACGCCGGCTTGATGCGCGCGAGGATCTCGCCGAACAGGTCGGGGTCCTGGCTCGGCTTGCCGGTGGCCGGGTCGCGCGCGTGCAGGTGCACGATGGCGGCGCCCGCGCGGCCGGCCTCGATGGCCGACTCGGCGATCTGCTCCGGCGTGACCGGCAGGTGCGGCGACATGGAGGGCGTGTGGACGGAGCCGGTGATGGCGCACGTGATGATCACGGGGCGGGAGCTGCTGCGGGAGGGTGTCGTCATGGGGGTCTCGCGAAAAAAAGGCGAAGGGAAGGGCATCGCGCCGGCGGCGCGAGGACGGGATGGGAAGGCGCGCGCTACGCCGCCGGGGCGAGGTCGCTGAAGACGAGGCGGTAGCGCCGGTGCGTGATGCGCCACGTGCCGGGCGACACTTCGTGCAGCAGGTCCTCGATGTCCGCGACGGTGGCGGCGGGGCGCGAGGGCAGCGGCAATTCACCCTGGCCCGAGAACACCTGGACGGTGGCGTACGCGCGCACGCGGTGTGCGTCGACGAACGCCAGGCTCAGGTTCGTCGCGAGGTGCCGCGTGGTGCGCCGTGCCGCGGCCTCCCTGAGGGCGCGCTGCTCGTAGAACGCGGCGATCGCGTCGCGGCCGTGCAGCTGCATCGTGCCCATGACGAGCTGGGCGTCCTCGGCGAAGAGCGCATCGACGGGTGCGTCCGTCGTGCCGTCGACACGGCGCCAGTAGTCGGCCAGCAGTGACTGGATGCGGCCCCGGGCCAGGATTTCCTGCGTGTTCTGCATGCGGGAGATCGTAGGCACTCGGACCGCGGCCGGGGATCGGGGCTAACGATCCCGTGGCGGTGCACAGTTGTTCAGCGCGGCGGCGCGCGCGATCGCACGCCCTCGTCCTACACACCGCGTCCCGGCCTTGTTCTACGCTGGTGCCGTATCAACCGACGAGGAGGGCGCCATGGAAACTACGAACCACGAGTTCTACGAACTCTTCGAACAACTGGGGCTGCCGTCGTCCGAGAAGGACATCCACGCCTTCATCGACGACCACCGTCCGCTGCCTGGCGACGTGAAGGTCACCGAGGCGCCGTTCTGGACCGATGCGCAGAAGGCGCTGCTCAAGGAGCTGCTGCTCGACGATGCGGACTGGGCCGTGGCGGTCGACCAGCTGAACGTCGCGCTGCACTGACTCGCCGCCGGCGGCGCGGATCGCGAACGGCCGCGAGAGTTCCGTTCGCCCGTGCCCCCGGATGGGGGGTGAGGTTGTCACGCCCCGTTCATGCACCCTGATGAACATGGGTCCTTCACTTCCAGAAGGACTCCCGTGATTTCGCGCTTCCACAAGCTGGCCGTCTGCACCCTGGCCGCCGCCGCCCTGACCGCCTGCGGTGGCGACGACGACACCGCCGTCACCACGCCGACCGTCTCGCAGCCGATGGACCTCACCATCCTGCACATCGACGACCACCACTCGAACCTCGACGGCAAGAGCAAGACGCTGCAGCTGCAGACGGTGGCCGGTGGCGCCCAGGCGGCCGTGGTCACCGATTCGGCCGGCTTCCCGCGCGTGACCGCCGCGATCGAATCGCTGGCCGCGAAGTCCACCAACGTCCTCAAGCTGCATGCGGGTGACGCGCTCACCGGCACGCTGTACTTCAACCGCGCCGGCGCCGATGGCGAAGCCGACGCGGCGATGATGAACACGGTCTGCTTCGACGCCTTCACGCTCGGCAACCACGAGTTCGACAAGGGCGACAGCGGCCTCAAGGGCTTCATCGACCTGCTGCACAAGGGCACCTGCAAGACGCCGGTGCTCAGCGCCAACGTCTCCTTCGCCGCCACCTCGGCCCTGGCCAACGCCAATGCCAGCGGCACGGTGAACAAGTCCATCATCCTCAAGCGCGGCGGCCAGGACATCGGCCTCGTGGGCCTGACCATCGCCGGCAAGACGAAGCAGTCGTCGAGCCCCGATACCGGCACCACGTTCGAGGACGAAACCGTCGCGGCCCAGCGCGAGATCGACGCGCTGCGTGCGAAGGGTGTCAACAAGATCATCGTGATGAGCCACATCGGCTACGACTACGACAAGACCGTCATCTCGAAGCTGAGCGGCGTCGACGTGGTCGTCGGCGGCGACTCGCACACGCTGCTGGGCCCCGACAGCATGACCACCTACGGCGTGGGCTCGCCGGCCGGTGCGTACCCGACGCAGCTGACCAACAAGGACGGCAAGAAGGTCTGCCTCGTGCACGCCTGGGAATACAGCCAGGTGGTGGGTGAGCTCAAGGTGAGCTTCGACGCCAACGGCGACGTGACCAGCTGCACCGGCACGCCGCACGTGCTGATCGGTGACAACTTCACCGTGGGTGGCGCGGCCGCCACGGCCGACCAGAAGACCGCCATCCTCGCCGACGTGGCGAAGTCGGGCTTCCTCGCCGTGACCACGCCGAACGCGGCCGCGGCCGCCGTGCTGGCCCCGTTCAAGGCGAAGATCACGACCTACAGCCAGACGAACGTCGCGACCGTGCCCACCGAACTGTGCGCGCGCCGCGTGCCGGGTGGCGTGGGCACCACCGACTACACCCGCTCCAGCGCGGCCTGCAACGCACTGGGCGAGGTGAGCGCGCGCGGTGGCGACATCCAGCAGCTGGCCGCCCAGGCCTACCTCGAGGTGGCCAACGCCAACTACGGCGGCGCCGACATCTCGCTGCAGAGCGGCGGCGGCGTGCGCGTGGCGCTGCAGGGCACGGTGACCGCGGCCAAGGTGATCGAGGTGCTGCCGTTCGGCAACATGCTGTACCGCCTGGACATCACCGGCGCCGAGGCCAAGGCGATGATCGAGGACGGCCTCGAAGCCGTGTACGGCGCGGGCGGCACCACCGGCCCGTACCCGTACACCGGCGGCCTGCGCTACGACGTGGACGCGACGAAGGCCTTCGGGTCGCGTGCCACGAACTTCGAGGTCTACACCGCCGCCACGAACACCTGGGGCGCGCTGGACCTCGCCAAGACGTACCGCCTCTTCGTGCTGAGCTTCAACGCCAACGGTGGCGACGGCTACAAGACCCTGGGCGCCGTGCCCAAGGAACGTCGCCTGGACGTGGGCGTGGTGGACTCCGACGTGTTCCAGGCCTACATCGACAAGCAAACCAAGGACGGCACGACGGGCCTGCCGATCCTCAACAAGCTGAGCGCGGACAAGTACAGCACCAAGTCGTACGTGAAGCCCTGATCCGCCGCGCGGTGTGATCGACGAACCCCGTCCGCCGTCTCGGCGGGCGGGGTTTTCGTTTTTTCAGGCCGCTGCGGCTTGCAGATGACGCACTTCATGGCTGGAGCGACGACATGTTTTGGTTCGCGTCAGGCTGAAAGCGGGCATCGTCACCACGCGTCCGTATCGCGTGTCGCGCCCAGCCCGGCAGCTTCAAACTCGTCCCCACGCTCGTCCGCCTGGACACCCAACCATCGGAGCGAACCCTCGGGGTCAGGTCTGGATTTCGAGTGCAGATTGCAGACCTGATCCCGAGAGCGCGCTGAGCATCTCAGCCGGCGTTTGGAAATCGGTTCACGCGGCCCGCGTGTCAGTCGCCCGGCCGCAGGACGGGCGTCCACCGCCCGCGGGTCCGACGGCTCAACGTCCACGCGGGGAGTGGCCGTGGTCGTGGTCGTGGTTGTCGTCGTGGTCGTGGTCGTGGTCGGCATCGGGCCCCGCCTTCTTCACTGGCGTCAGCAGGACCACCGTGGTCACGTTGCTTCCGTCGCGCAATCCATATGCCAGGATCTGTCCCCGATCGTTGATCGCAAAGGCGTCCCAGAGCCGCCAGCCCGCCAGGTCGGCCGGTGCCACGAGCTTGGACAAATGAACGATGCCGGTCTTCTCATCGAAGTAGAAGCCTGCCGTTTCCCTGCCGTTCCATCCCGAGCCCACCACCTGCCCCCGCTTGTTCAGGCCCAGTCCTGTGGTGTTGATGAAGCCGTCGTTCGCACCTCCCGCCATCAGGTCCACGATGCCGGTGCCGGGCTTGTACAAGAACGCCTGGCTCCTCACCCTGTCACGGGACATGCCGCCCGTGACCCATCCGCGGTCGTTGATGTCGTACGCGTAGACATACGCCGCGCCGGTGCCCTGGATCTCGGTGACCGTGCCGCGGTCGTAGATGTAGCTTGCCAGCTTGTCGTTCGTCAGGAGGGTGCCGAGGATCTGCCCGCGGTCGTTGATGCCTTCGGGTTGAACGTCCAGCGCAGTGGGGAGGACTTCCAGCCCGCGGCCTAGTGAGAACGTGACGGTCTCCCACCGGGTCCCGCCGACCGACATGCCGACGACCACGCCACGGTCGTTGAGACCCACCCCATAGGTAGTCGGCAGGTACTGCGTCGGCAGCAACCCGATGTCGGTCATGCCGACGCCCGGGGTGTAGAGAAAGCCGCGGACGATCACCGGCGGATCGTTCTCGGTGGTGTTGTAGTGAACGGTTCCGCTCACCTGGCCATGGTTGTTGATGGCGGCGGGCACCGGCCGCGTCTCGAAACCGGGCGACTGCGACGGCAGCGTGCCGATGTCGATGGGCTCGCCCTGGCCGGGCGTGACGATCACCGCATGCCCATCGCCGCGCGTGCCGACAAGGGCGCCGCGGTCGTTGAGGGCCGCCGCCTGGAAGGTGTGCCCGGGAATCAGCGTTGCGGTGTCGACGAAGGTGTAGCGGGGCGCAGCGGCCGCGGGCAGCGCGGCGAGGCACAAGGACCACAGCAAGGTCCGCCCTGCGGCCCGCAGGATTCGTGCGTCGTTCATGGTCATTCCTTGAAGCGCCGCAGGGTGCGGCATTCCAACTTATGTGCACCGCATGACGTCGTCAAAGCCTTTGACAGACGGGCCCCGCAAGTCGGGGGGCGTGTGGCGCGAAGCGGCGCCGAGGCAGGTGCTCGCGGAGCCCTGTGGGTTGGTCTATGACAAAGCGGATTGTCCGTGGATCCGAATGACGGCTCCCGCTGCTGAGCGTCGACTTCAGGCTGAAGGCGGCCATCAGCCCCTACCCGTGCCAGCGGCCAGTTGACTTGTCCAGGTCGTAGTGACGAAAGATGCCAACATGCAAGCGGTCCGGTGTTTGCTCGTGGATGAACGCCTCGCCGATGACCATCTCCGAGCCCTCGTCGAGGTAGACCACCACCGGAAGCTTTTCGCCGTTGCGGAGCGCCGCGCTGATGTCGAGACCGATTTCACCAATGTAATTGGGGGATGAGGCGACCACCTTGTATGCGCTAACCATGACGTCCGACGCGGAGCAAAACTCCGGGCCGTCTATGAGTCGCATGCGAGCAGTCATAGCGCTCATTGAGAATTCCCCCTGTCTGCAGCGAAGTCTCGCACACCTGGACGTCCGTCAGGCAAGCCACAGATGTCCGCATCCGCTGCAAAGCGGTCGTTCGCGCCGGTCGGTATCCTGCACTGTGAGCCTCAGCGTCGCGCCGTTGCCTGGTGATGCATGGTCGAGCGAGTTCAGGATTGAGCGAAAAAGCTCGGCCTTCAGTGAGCGCCGACCGCCGGAACGGGCGGCAGCTCGGGCGCACTCAGTCCCGCGAACGGATCGGCCCAGGCGGGAAGGGCCATCAGGCGCTGGTGCCAGGCCGCCACGGCGGGATGGTCGGCCAGGGGCAGCCGCGCGACATCGTTGAACGGCAGGAACGTGGCCATGCGGAAGTCCGCATGGCTGAGGCCGCTGGCGAGCAGCCACGGTTGACGTGTCAGGACCGCGTCGAGGATGGACGCGCTGCGGTGGAAGACATCCAGCCCCTCGGCGAGCACGGCCTCGTCGCGCGGGCCGAGGCCGTAGCGCGGCTTCGTGCCGCGCTCGAAGTGCACCATGTCGCAAGCCCGCATGAAGTGGTCACGCGCCCAGCTGATCCAGCGGATCATGTCGGGCTGGTCGGCGCCGTTGCGCCAGAAGTCCGAACCCTGCATCTGCGAGAGGCGGCATGCGATGGCGTCCGCTTCCCACAGCGAGCCGCCGTCCTCCGCGAGGATGGGCAGGCGCAGCGACGGGTTGAGGGGGCGGTACCGATCGGCCTGGCCCGGCGCGAGCGGTTCGGCGAACTCGAACCGGACGGGCGCCTGCAGGTGCCGGGCCACCGCCACGGCGAGGCGCGGGTTGGGGTTGCGGGAGAAGTAGAGGGTGCCGTTCATGGACCTGCCTGGAAAGGTGGGGGCGGTGGACTGCGGCGAGTATTGACAGGCCCGCACCGGGCGTCAACGGCGGGGAGGGCCGCTTCGCGCCGCCTGACCGGGCACCACGGGTTTCTCCCGACGTAGCCGGGGCGTCGAGGTGCCGATAGTCGGCAGGTGTGCAGCCGACTGCGGGCACGGCCGTTGCCGTCCCGCGCCTCATGGAAAGACCGAACATTCCCGCCCGATGGAAGGACATCCGCATCGGATACCGCCTCGCGCTGGGCATTTCCCTGATCCTGGTGCTGATGGTGACGATCGCCCTCGTGGCGGTCATGGGCCCGCGCCAGCCACGCATCGAACTCGCCAACACCATCCACGTGGCGCACGAGCGTGCCACGCTGCTCGCCGACCTGCGGTCGCTGTTGTTGCGGCAGGAACTGCTGGCGCGGCGGCTGTCGCAGCCCATCTCGTTCGATGAATCCGTCGAGGTCGTCGCGCGGCTGGACGTGGAGCGGGGCGACTTCGCGCGCACCCTCGACCGCCTCGAGCAGCTGCGGTCGCCCGACGACGACCGGGGCCGGCTCGCGGAACTGACGGCGTTGCGGGCGAAGACCGCGTTCGCGGTGACCGAGGCCCGCGACGCGGTGATGGCCTACAACCCGGCGATGGCGGGCCTCGCGCTCGCGCGCGGCCTGTCGCCGGACAACGCGAGCGCGCTGACCGCCATCGAGGCGATGTCGCGCCGCCATGCGGCGGCGATCCAGTCGCGGGTCACGGAACTGAACGCCATCGCCGAGCGCACCGAATGGGCGGTGCTCGCGTCGAGCGCGCTCGCCGTGGCGGCCGCGGCCCTGGTCGCGTGGTGGCTCACGCGCGGCATCACCGAACCGCTGCAGCGGGCCGTGAACTACGCCGAGACGCTGGGGCGCGGTGAACTCGACGCGCCGGCGCCGCTGTCGTCCGGCGACGAGACCGGGGCGATGCTGAACGCGCTGAGCGGCATGGCCACGCGCCTGCACGCCGCGCGCAGCGAACTCGAGAAGCTGTCGACCGAGGACGCGCTGACGGGCCTCGCCAACCGCCGCCGGTTCGACCGCGCGCTGCGCGAGGCGCGGAACCAGGCGCCGAGCGTGGCCGGGCCGGGGCGGCGCGACAGCGACGCCGGCTTCCCGCTCGCGCTGGCCATGATCGACGTGGACCACTTCAAGTGTTTCAACGACCGCTTCGGGCACCCGGCGGGCGACGCCTGCCTGCGGCGCGTGGCGCAGGCGCTGCGCGGCGCGCAGCTGCGCCCCACCGACGTCGTCGCGCGGTACGGCGGCGAGGAGTTCGCGGTGGTGCTGCCGCGCTGCACCGAGGAGGGCGCCATGGCCGTGGCCGAGCGCATCCGCCGCGCCGTCGAGGCCGAACAGATTCCCGGCGCGATGGCGGGCGCGCCGTGGGTCACGGTGAGCGTCGGCGTGTGTGTCGCGCCCCATGCCGCCGACTTCGACGACGAGGACCTGGTGCGGTGCGCCGACGCGGCCCTGTACGCGGCCAAGGAGGCGGGGCGGAACCAGGTGCGGCTGTCGCGGCTGCCGCCCGCGGACGGGGGCGGTCCCCCGGAGCGGTCCGGGCGACCGCGGGTCACCGCATCCTGACGGCGAGGTCGGTCAGGCGATCAGCCGCGCGCGCAGCTTCTCCTGCGTGGCCGCCGGGATGCCCAGCCCGTTGGTGATGTAGCCCGCCATCGACCCGTAGCTGGCCGTCGCCTGGTCCAGGCCCGCGACGAGGAAACTCTCCTGCACGCCCAGCAGCGGCTTGAGGATGTCGGCGTACGCCTGGCCGTAGGCCTTCACCATGCCCTGGTACGACGCCTCGATGGACGCGGCCGAGCAGGTGTTGGTCAGCAGGTAGTCCTGGATGATCGTCGCGCGCGGCACGTCCAGCAGCGACAGCACGATGGCGGCGCTCCAGCCGGTGCGGTCCTTGCCCGCGGTGCAGTGGAACAGCTGCGCGCCGGTGCCGTCGGCCAGCGCCGTGACCAGCTGCGCGTAGCGGGCGCGCATGCCGGCGTCGGTCACCATCATGCGTTCGGCGTACTCCATCATCGCGATGGCGTCGGCGGCCGAGGTCATCGCCGGCAGGTCGGCGCTGCTCGTGCCGGACACATTGATGTTGAGGTACGTCGCGCCGGTCGGCAGCACGTCGGCCTTCTGGGCGATCTCGGCGGGCGTGCGCAGGTCGTAGACGGCCTTGATGCCCAGCGAGGTCAGCGTCGCGAGGTCCGCCGCCGACACGGCCAGCGCGTTGCAGCGGTACAGCACACCACGGCGCACCTTGCGGCCGCTGCTGGTGCGGTAGGCCGAGGCATCGTCGGCGCCGCCCACGTCGCGGAAGTTGTCGGCCGTCGCGAGGCGCGGCGTCGCGGCCACCACAGGCGTGGTGGTGGCGACGTCGTCCTCGTCGTCGCCCCCGCAGGCGGCCAGCAGCGGCGACAGCGCCGTGGGCAGCAGCAGGGCGCCGAGGCCGTGGCGCAGCAGGTGGCGGCGGTGGAGGGGCAGGGCGGTGGACGTCGACGTGGAGGCCATGGCGGGGTGCAAAAAGCCGCGATTCTTGAACCCGTCCGTGACCGTTTGGTGTCAATCGAATGTCGGTGACACGTGGACCGATCGGACCATGCCGTACCGGCCGGTCGAGGGTTTCGGGAGGGCGCCGCAGCCGGTTTTCCGATGCGGCGATGCCCGGGGGTTAGCTGGGAGAATGCGGGGATGACTCTCCATGAATTCTTCCGGGGGGCCTCTTGACCCCGGCCAGCGACACGCCGACCCTCGCGCGGCCCGCCACGTCCCGCGGCGTGGCCCTGTCCGTCACCTCGACGACGCTGTTCGCGGGCCTCTACTACTACGCGACGCTGCTCGAGCCGCTCTCGGGCATCGAGATCTTCGGCTGGCGCATGCTGCTCACGCTGCCGTGCGTGACGCTGTTCCTGATGCTGACCGGGCAGTGGGGCCGGGTCGTGGACGTCTTCGCGCGCGTCAGGCGCAACCCGGCGCTGGTCCTGGGCCTGGTGGCCAGCAGCGCGTTGCTCGGCGTGCAGCTGTGGCTGTTCCTCTGGGCGCCGCTCAACGGCGCGGCGCTGCAGGTGTCCCTCGGGTACTTCCTGCTGCCGTTGTCGATGCTGGCGGTGGGCCGCTGGCTGTATGGCGACCGGCTGACGGCGCTCCAGAAGGTGGCGGCGCTGTCGGCCGCGTTCGGCGTGGGCCACGAGATCCTGCGCATCGGCATGCCGTCGTGGCAGGCGCTCCTGGTCGCGATCGGCCTGCCCGTCTACTTCGTGCTGCGCCGCAAGCTGCGCACCGACCACCTCGGCGGACTCTGGTTCGACATGGCCTTCACCGTGCCGGTCGCGGCGTGGTGCGTGCTGGGACAGGGCGACGTGGCCCGTGCCTTCGCCGAGGCGCCCCGGCTCTTCGGCCTGATTCCCCTGCTGGCCGTGATCAGCGCCGCGGCGTTCATGTGCTACACGGTGTCGAGCCGGATGCTGTCGTTCAGCCTCTTCGGCCTGCTGGGTTACGTGGAGCCGGTGCTGATGCTGGTGGTGTCGCTGATCCTGGGCGAACGGGTGAAGCCGGACGAGTGGCTGACCTATGTGCCGATCTGGGGGGCGGTGGTGCTGCTGGTCATGGATGGCGCGCTCCACGTCGCACGAACCACGGCTCGCCAGGCCCCTGCCGCCAGCTGACCGATCCGGATTTGCACGGGTATCCACAATTTGAAATAACCCGTAGATTCGGGGCTCACGACAACGAGGCCCGGCATGCGCATCGAGGCCTCCCAGGGGAGGAGCGATGACGACGAGAGGTTCGTGGCCGCGTGTGTGGCGGTTCGTGCGTGGCGCGGTCGCGGCTTCGATGCTGGCGTCCGGGCTGGTGGCCTGCGGTGGTGGCGGGAGCGACAGCGACACCTTCGCCGTGGCCTTCGACCGCAACGAGGTGACGTGGACCATGCCGGAGGGCTCGTCCGTCGAGAGCCCCGTCGTCCTGGCGTCGTCGCGCGGCACGCCGCCGTCGGGTGGCCTCTACGTCGGCGCCACCACCCCCACCGGCAACCCGGACCCGAACATCGAACGCGTGGATGTCGAAGTGGACGGGCGCGCCGGCACCGCGCAGATCCGCATCAGGCCGAAGGCGAACCTCGACGCCGGCACGCACAAGGGGGACCTCATCGCGCAGGCCTGCCTGGACTCGACCTGTCGCCAGCACGTGAACGGGTCGCCGTACCGGATCGGGTACACGATCACCGTGACGCAGACCACCCGCCTGCTCGTGAAGGACCCCTACGTGTCGCTGCGCGCGAAGGCCGGCGAGGCCACGAGTGCCCGTGTCGCGATCAGCCTGCCCGCCGGTGCCACGACGTTGCCCGAGCTGACGGTCACCGGGCCGAAGTGGCTGACCGTCGGTGACGTCACCGCCACGGGCTTCTCCGTGAACGCGGAGGCGATGCCGCCCGGCGCTTGGGACACGCAGGTCCTGGTGCGCCACGGCGAGGACGAGGTGTCCGTGTGGGTTCGCCATCAGGTGGAGGGCTCCGGGCAGTACACCCCGCTCGCCGTTTCATCCACCGGGGTCACGCTGTCCGCCGTCGAGGGTGGCTCGTCGCCGGTCGCGTCGTTGCAGGTGACACGTCCGAGCTGGAACCCGAAGGTGACGATGGCGACCACCTACGACACCGGCGAAGGCTGGTTGACCGCTTCGCTCGCGGACAACGGTCTGCTCGACCTCACCGCGAAGGCGCAGGGGCTCCCCGCCGGCACCTACCGCGCGACGCTGGTGCTCTCCAGTCCCTTCCCGTCCCAGGACGTGCCGGTCTCGGTGTTGCTCACGGTCGGGGCGGGACTCGCCGTGCCCGCGCCGGTCACCGTGGTCATGGGATCGGAAACCGTGGCCGGCAGCCTCCGCGGCAGTGTTCCGGTCACGGCCGGCGCGGCCACGTCGCTCACCTGGACGGCCACCACCGACGTCCCGTGGCTGAAGCTGCTTCGCACGTCCGGCGGCCCGGGGCAGGGGGTCGATTTCGAGGTCGACGCGGTGGCGGCCTCCGCCTTGGCCGCTTTTGAGGACGTCGTCGCGAACGTCACCATCCAGCCGCGTCCGGCCGATGGCTCGGCCGTGTCGTTCACGCCCGTGACCGGTACGGTGGTGCTGCGGAACGAGTTGGCGCAGGTGCTCGCCGTGGGACCGTCCACGGTGACGGCGGGCGAAGGCGCCTCGGTCATCGTGCAGGGCCGCGGTTTCGACCGGGTCTCCGACCCCGCCTCGCGCCTCGTCGTCGATGGCGTCACGCCGCTGCAGGTCACGCGCATCGCCGCCACCGCCCTGGCGGTGAAGCTGCCCGCCATGCCGGCTGCGGCACGCACGGTGCGGATCACCAACGCGCTCGGCTCCCCGGCGGCCGCCGCCAGGCTGCACGTGCTGGCCCCGAAGTCGCACGCAGCGGCGTCGATGGGGACGGGCGGGGTGCCGTATGCCGTCGTCCATGACCCGGTGCGGGACATCCTGTACATCGCGAACCGGGATCTTTCCGCGGTACAGCGCTTCACCCAGAACGCGGGCACGTGGACGAAGAGCACGCTGCCTTTCGCCGGGCTCTTCAACATCGGCTTGAGCCGCGACGGCAACACGCTCGTCGTCGCCCAGCGTTCGGGCGCGCTGAGCCTCGTGGACGTCGCGAGCTTCTCGACGGTGGCGACCTACCAGGCGTCGGGCGAGTTCACCGGTTCCGGGTCCTACGTGGGTGACCCGCTGGCGGTGACCAACGACGACAAGGTGTGGCTGTCGGTGCGGTTCGGGCGGTCGATTCCGGTGTACTTCGACCTCCGGGCGCGGCGTTTCGAGACGTTGCGGGTGGAGGGGACCGAGGTTCTGGCCTTTGACCCGCGCTACGCGGTGTCCGGCAACGGCGAGCGGCTGCTGGTGGTGCCGTTGTATCCCTCGACCGTGTCGTCGCCGCTGCGATACCACGACACGTCGCAGTCCGCGTGGCCGCCGGTGCCGGCCGGCAGTGCCTCTCTCTCCGGAGCTCGCAGCGTGCTGGACACCACGGGCAACCGCCTGCTCGATGAGAGCATGGTGCACGACGGCACGTTCGCGAAGGTCGGGCTGGCGCTGCACATTCCGGATGCCGGCTGGTACCGGCGCGCGTCCACGCTGTCGGCCGACGGCCGCCGCGTGTACGTCGTGGCTGCTCTGGACCAGGGGTACTACCCGACCGGTCCGGGCCCGCTGCCCCGCGTGTACGTGTTCGACGCGTCGGTCGACGCGGGCGTGCAGACCGACCTGCCGCTGCTCGGCAGTTTCGAACTGTCGGACCATCCGAGCTGCTACGAGCCGGTCCTGGACTACACCTGCCGATCCTTGTTGGTGGACATCTCGGCCGATGGTCGTACGCTGTTCGTCGCAGGCAACGAGAAGCTGCTGGTGGAGCCGATCCCATCGACCTGGCAGTCCCCGTTGCGCGCGGCGCAGGGCCGCATGGTGCCCTGGGCGTTGCAGCGCTGACGAGATCGCGGACGCTCAACGCCCCCGGCTCGACAGCGCCGCGCCGGCGCTCGCCCCGATGACCAGCGCGACGGCGACCCATTGCACGCCGGTCAGCCGCTCGCCCAGCAACACGAACCCGGCCACCGCCCCGATGGCCGGCGCCGCGCTCACCACGAGCCCGAACACGCGCCGCGGCAGGTGCCGCAGCGCGCGCATCTCCAGCAGGTAGGGCAGCATGCTCGACAGCACGGCCACGCCGAGGCCGGTCAGCAGCACGGGGGGCGAGACGAGGACCGTGCCCGCGTGGGCGACGCCCACGGGCACGGTGACCAGCGCGGCCACCGTCACGCCCCACGCGACGGCCGTGCCGCCGTGCAGCGAGGCCACGCGCTGGCCGAACGCGATGTAGAGCGCCCAGCACACCGCGGCGCCGAGGGCGAAGGCCACGCCGACGGGGTCGAGCGGGCCGGCGTGGTCGTGGATCGGCAGCAGCAGCGCGAGGCCGCCGATGGCCAGGGCGGCCCAGGCGAAGTCGGCGGGGCGGTGCGAGGACAGCAGCACGACGGCCAGCGGTCCGGTGACCTCGATCGCGACGGCGATGCCGATCGGGATGCGTTCGAACGCCTGGTAGATCAGCAGGTTCATCAGGCCCAGCATCGCGCCGTACACCACGAGGTTCCAGCGGTCGCGCGGTTGCAGCGGTTCGCGCCACGGGCGCCACCACGCGAGCAGCAGCACGGCCGAAAGACCGACGCGCAACGCCGTCATGCCGGTGGTGCCGACGAGGGGGAACAGCGACTTGGCCCAGGCGGCGCCCACGTTCTGCGCGGCCAGCGCGAGGAGCACGAGGCCGGCGTTCAGCGGGATGCGCGACGGCCCGGACACGGATCAATCCAGCGACCGCAGCCACTCCCGCGCCACGTCCGCGGCCGCGTCCGGCGTGCCGACGTGGTCGGCCGTGACGACGACGTAGCGGCTCGCGGGATGGGGCGGGGCCTTCGCGAAGGCGAAGGCTTCGCCGGCGGGGTAGAGCGGGTCGCCCGTGCCGATCACCCACAGCAGCGGCACCGGCCGGCGGAAGTTCGCGGCGCTGCGGGGCATGTCGCCGAGGCCCTCGGGATCGAAGTAGCTGAGGTAGACGTCGGCCCGCATGCGCATCGAGCGCTGCCGGCCCTGGTTGACGTCCACCACGGACAGGGTCTGGTCGCCGCGTCCTTCGGCCACGAGCGCCCGGGCCTGGTTCACGGCGTCGGCGGTGATGCCGCGGCGGAAGGCGGCCGCGGGCTGGTGGCCGGGTGCGAGGGCGATGACCGCGTCGACGTCGTCGTGCAGGCTCGCGTAGGCGAGGGCGGCGTTGGCGCCGAAGCTGGTGCCGGCGACCACCACGCGCCGGTAGCCCTCGGCGCGGAAGGCCGCCACCTGTCGCGCGACGTCGGCGAGCGCGGCCGGGTAGCCCGCGTCGTAGCCGCGCCGCTGCGCCCACGGCATCTCGAGCGCCTCGTAGCGGCAGAGCGGTTCGAGCTTGCGGGCGAAGAAGGTGATGTCGCGCGGGGCGCTCCACTTGCCGTGCATCACGACGAGGGCGCAGGCCTTGTCGTCCGCGTGCGCGGCCGATACCAGCACGGCGGACAGCAGGACGGCGATGAACGGGCGGACGGCCATGGGCGGGACTCGGCTCGGGCGACGGTCCCACTGTACCCGCCGTCCGCCACAATGCGCGGATCCAACACCCGGACCACCCCATGACCATCGCCCAGCTGTGCCTGCTCGTTGCCGTCCTCCTGCCCTTCGCCACCGCCTGGATCGGGAAGGCCGGCGCGTTCGGCCTCGCCGACAACCGCGACCCGCGCGGCTGGGCGTCGCGCCAGTCGGGCTGGCGCGCCCGGGCGATGGCCGCGCAATCCAACGGCTTCGAGGCGCTGCCGCTGCTGCTCGCGGGCCTGCTGGTGGCGTGGCAGAACGGGGCCGCCCAGGGCACCGTGGATGCGCTCGCGATGGGGTTCGTCGGGCTGCGCGTGGTCTACGTCGGCCTGTACCTCGCCGACCTGGGCACCCTCCGGTCGCTCGTCTGGACCGGCTCGGTCGCCTGCGTCCTGGCGATGTTCTTCGTGGGGCGCTGAGTCACGGAGAGCCGCTAGCATCGGGCCTATGGCACACGGTCCCGCTCCCCTGCTGCAGTTCGGCCCCTTCACGCTGGACCGCGCCGATGGCCGGCTGCAGCGCGGCGGGCGCCCCGCCGAACTCAAGCCCAAGGCGCTCGCGCTGCTGCTGGCGCTGATCGACAACGCCGGCCGCGTGGTGGCGAAGGACGAGCTGCTCGACGCCGTGTGGGGCACGCGCTACATCACCGAGGGGGTCATCAAGACCCAGGTGGCGGAGCTGCGCGCCGCGCTCGGCGACGACCCGAAGGCGCCCCGGTGGATCGAGACCGTGCACGGCCGCGGCTACCGCTTCGCCGGGCAGGTGGACGTCGACGTCGTCGTGCCCGCCGACGAGACCGCCGACAACCCGCTGGTGGGTCGGGCCGAGGAACAGGCCGTGCTCCGCCAGGCCTTCGAACGCGCCCGCGCGGGCGAGCGCCAGCTGGTGGGCGTGGCCGGCGACCCCGGCGTGGGCAAGAGCACGCTGCTCGCGACCTTCATCGCCACGCTCGACGGCGCGCGCGTGGCCTCGGGCCAGTGCGTCGAGCGCTGGGGCGGGAACGAGCCCTACCTGCCCGTGCTCAACGCGCTCGACCAGCTGTGCGCGGCCGAGCCCGGCCTCGTGCCCGCGGTGCGCGACGTGGCCCCGATGTGGCTCGTGCAGATGCCGTGGCACCTGCCCGACGCCGAACGCATCGCGCTGCAGGCGCAGCTCACCGGCGCGTCGCCCGAACGCATGCTGCGCGAGTTCGGCGCGCTGGCCGAGCGCCTCGCCGCGGAGCGCCCGCTGGTGTGGCTCGTCGAGGACGTGCACTGGGCCGATCCCGCCACCGTGCACCTGATCGCCGCGCTGGCCCGCCGCCGCGGACCGGCCGCGCTGATGCTGGTGCTGACCTTCCGCCCCATCGACCTCGCCTTCACCGACCACCCGTTCGGCGACCTGCGCCGCGAGCTGCGCCTGCAGCGGCTGATGAACGAGCTGCCGCTCGAGGGGCTGTCGAAGGACGCGATCGGGCAACTCGTGCGCCGCCGCCACGGCGAGCGCTGCGCCCCCGAACCCTTCATCGAGCAGCTGCACCGCTACACCGAGGGCCTGCCGCTGTTCGCGCTGGGCGTGCTCGACGAGCTGGTGGACGCCGGGGCCATCGCCCCGTCGCCCGACGGTTCAGGCAGTTCGCTCGCCGCCGATGCCGTCTCGCGCCTGGCCGTGCCGCGCACGCTCGCCGACATGTTCGACGGGCAGCTCGACCGCCTGCCCGCCGACGTCAACGAGCTGCTCGAGGTGGCCGCGCTGGCCGGGCACCCGTTCGATCACCTCACCCTCGCGGATGCGCTGGCGCAACCGCCCGACACGGTCCGCGCGCACCTCGACGACCTCGTGCGCCGCCGCATCTGGCTGCTGGCCGCCGGCGTGGCGCAGCTGCCCGACGGCCGCATCGCCACGCGCTGCGCCTTCCGCCACGCGGTGATTCGCCACGTGCTCGCGGCCCGGGCCGGCACGCTGACCCGCATCGAGCGGCACCGCGCGCTCGCCGCCGCGCTGGAGCGCCAATGGGGCGCCACGCCCGAACTGGCGCCACAGCTGGCGCTGCACCACGAGGAAGGCCAGCAGCCGGCGGCCGCCGCCCGGCAACTGGCCGTGGCCGGCACCACCGCGCTGCAGCGGCAGGCGCCGCGCGAGGCGCTGGCGCTGGCCGAACGCGGGCTCGCGCTGCTGTCGCCGTCGGGCGCCGCGGCCGATGCCGACCGGCTGGCGCTGATCTCGGTGCGGCTGACCGCCACCGTGCTGTCCGAGGGCATGGCGTCGCCCGCTGCGCGCGCCCAGGTGGTCGACCTGCTGTCGCGGCTCGACACGCTGCCGGCCAGCGCCGACACGCTGCCGCTGTGGCAGGTGGCGCTGCTCACGCACGTGACCGGCCGCCTGCCGGGCACCACCGCGCTGGTGCAGCGTTTCGGCGCCGTCGTGTCGCACCTGCCGGGCGACGCGGGCGAGGTGGGCCGGGCCGTGGCGGGCAACGCCGCCGGGGTCGACGCGCTGCACCTCGGCCGGCTCACCGACAGCCTGCGGTCCTTCGAGGCCACGCTCGAGCTGCCCGACCGGTCGGCGAGCGCCGTCCTGCTGCTGCGCAACCCGCGCGACGAGGCCTCGGCGTACCTGTGCCTCGTGGCCGAGACCCTCGCACGCCCCGCGCTGGCCGCGGCCGCGTTCGCCCACGTCGACACGCTCGTCGCCCGCGGGTCCGACCTCATCACCGTCGCGATGGGCCGCTGGTTCCAGGTCTACGCCCACTACTTCCGGGGCGACGCCGCGCGTGCCCGGGAACTCGCGGGCGACTGCGTCGCGCTGCTCGAGTCGCGCCGCGCGTCGCCGTTCCTGCAACCGCACCGCATCGCGCTCGGCTGGGCGAACGCGGCGCTCGGCCAGGTCGACGAAGGCCTCGCGATGGCCGAGGACGGCCTGCGCCGCTACGTCGACCAGGGCAGCCAGCAGGGGCTGGCCGGCCTGCACGCGATGGTGGCCGAGACGTGCCGGCTGGCGGCGCGTCCGGACGCGCTGGCGCAACACGTGCGCCAGGGGCTCGAGGCCGCGCAGCGCAACCGCGATGGCTTCGCGCTGTCCGAGCTGCACCGGCTGCAGGGGGCCGTCGAGGCCCTGCCGGCGGACCAGGAGGCCGCGCTGCGGCGGGCGCTGGCCCACGCGCGGGACCAGGACGCCGGGTTGCTGGAAGCGCGCGCCGCCGGGGCGCTGCGGGACTGGCTGGTGGCCGCCGGCCGCACGGCGGACGCCGCCGAGGTGGTGGCCGCCACCCGGGCGCGGCTGCCGGACGGGCTGGATGCGCCCGTCGTGGCGCGGCTCGGCGACTGACGGGCCTCAGGCCCGGTGGGCCCGGGCCAGGTTGCCGTGGCGCGTCGCCATCAGGTGTTCGCCCAGGGCCGACAGGCACCGCGCGACGAACGCGTGCACGCGCGCCTGTTCGTCGTCGTCCGCGGCGGGTGCCGTCAGCAGGGCCTGGCCGGCGACCAGCGCGTCGGTGTAGCTGCGGGCGCCGTACAGCCGCTCCGCCGCGTCGAGGCGCGAAACGTCAGCGGACGTGTTCATGGGGCACCGCCGGCGGGACACGGGCCGCGGCCTCCTGCGCCGCGCGGGCCTCCTCCAGCGCGAGGCACTGCAGCAGCGACGCGCTGTCGTGGAACTCGTGCCGCCGTCCCGACCCCACGTGCTCGAGGCGGCCGGCGGGCCCCGGCTGTCCGGGCACGGCCTGGTTGAGTTTCAGCACGTAGACGTGGTCGAGCGGGCGGAACGGTTCGGTCATGGGCGGCTCGGTGGGCGGCGAATCGATGACCGGGAGTCTCCCGCGCCGGCGCCGCCGAGTCGTCAGGCGCTGGTCAGCGATTGGTCAGCCGGGCGGTCATGCCTTCCACGCAACGCCCGTGCCGCTCGTTCACCCGGTTCGCGAACCACTCCGTGGTGAGCGGGCGGGTGATCTTGGGGCTCTTCAGGTCGATGCGCGGCACGACGGCGCGCGGCAGCGGGCGGCCTTCGAGCGTTTCGGCACGGGCGAAGACCCGCTCGTACAGCTTCGTGCGTTCGAACGCCGGTTCGTTGCCCGTCTGCAGGTCGCGCCGGGCGTCGGCGTCGCTCAGCTGCAGTCGCCTGGCCACCACCAGCGCGGCCCGCTCCGTCTCGCCCATGCGCGCCGACCCGGCCGGCGGCACCAGGTCGCCATCGAGCGCGAGCGGCAGGCCCGAGGCGAGGGACAGCGCGTTCTGGAACGCGGCGTTGCGGCTCGCGTAGCGGCCGGCATTGAAGTCGGCGAAGCGGTAGATCTGCGCGTCGTACGGCGCCTCGTAGGCCAGCAGGTGGGCGGTGCCGAAGTAGATGCCGCCGCGGCGCGTGAACACCTCGTGCCGGATGGAGCCGTCCACCTCGTACGGGTAGCGGTGCGCCTGCGCGTGGGCCTGCGCGAACGCGACACTCACCTGCATCGGCCCGCCGGTGCGCACCGGGTTGCGGTCCGCGAGGAACCGCCGGCCGAGCGGCACCATGCCGACGAAGTCCTCGAAGATCTCGCTCAGCTGCCGTTCGGTCTTCACCGTGTCGAGCCGCTTCGCATAGCTGCGGCCGTCCGGCGAGTCGAGGGCCAGCGCGGCGCGCACCGCCAGCATGGGCACGCCGGCCTCGTCGGCCCGGCGTTCGATCTCCTTCCACGCGATGGCCGGCAGGTTGGGCACGGCGGGGTCGGCGCGGTAGCCCGATTCCTGCTCGATGACCGCCATCACGGAACACAGGTTCTGCACCGTGGACGGCAGCTCGAGCGTGGTGAGCGCCGCGTTGATGTCCGCGGCCCAGCCGGCGGCGTCGGTCGCCTTGCCCTGCATCTGGGCGGCGACCACGCGGCGGGCCTCGGTGGGGCCGAGGCCTTCGGGCAACGGCGCCGGCGCGGGGGCGGCGCAGCCGGCGAGCAGGGCGACGAGGAACAGGAGGACGGCAAGGGGCAGGGTGCGCATGGGGCGATTGTCGAGCCGGGGCGGACAGTCTGTCGTGCCGGGAGCCCCTACCCGCCGTGGGCCCGATCGCCAAGAATGACAGCCCGACGCGCGGGCCCGTCTCCGGCCCCCCACGCGACGGCACCGGAGACGCCATGACCGCACCCCGCCCGACGTGGCTTGCGGCCGGACCGGCACGACTCGGCGTGTTGCCGACGTCGCCGGCGCAGGGCCCCAAGCACCACCTGTACTTCCTCGACTTCAAGAGCTACGCCTACACCACCGGGCGCATGGACTTCCCCTGGACCGCGCGGCCGCACGCGGTGCTGCTGTTCTCGGTGGACGGCGACCCGATGCGGCTCGACACCGGCGACGGCCCCGCCGTCGTCGGCAGCGCCATCGCCGTGGCGCCGCTGACCGCGCGGCGGCTGCGCACGCTGGCCCCGGGCCTCTTGAGCATCAACCTGCCACCCACCTCGCCGTTCTACGCGGACTTCCGCGGCATGGGCTCGCCCGGCGCCGTGCCGCTCGAAGGCGCGGCGTTCCGCCCGTTCACCGCGTTCTTCCAGCGGCTGTACGCGGGGGCGGGCCGGCCGTGGGACACCGAACTCGTGCTGCGCGACCTGATCCACCTCGCGGTCGCCCAGCTGCCGCGCACCACGGCCATCGACGAGCGTCTGCCGCGGATGCTGCAGCTGGTCGAGGCGGAGCCGGAGGTGTCGTTGCAGGAGCTGGCGGGTGCGTTCGGGGTGTCGTACCACCGCGCGTCGCACCTCTTCTCGCATTCGCTCGGGCTGCCGTTCAAGCAGTTCAAGGCGTGGCAGAAGCAGGTGCGCGTCTGCAAGCTGCTGTACGGCGCGCAGGCGTCGCTCACCACCGTCGCGTACGACGCGGGCCTCACCGACTCGGCCCACCTCAGCCGCTACTACCAGCAGTGGTTCGGCCAGAGCCCGTCGTACTCGCGCGACCGCGACAGCGTGCGCCTGTTCGCCTGAACCCAAAAAAGCCCGCGCCGGCGAGCCGGGCGGGCAAGGTTCCGAAGAACGACGGAACCGTTGGCGCTCAACGGGAGAACTGTTTCGTCGTGATGGTGGCGAAGCCGGTCTTCACGAGCGACGGGACGCCGATGTCGAGGTACTGGTCGGCGTCGCCGTAGGTCGGCCACGTCGCGCCCAGCGTCGGGTTGTTCGGGTTGCCCGTCGCGGCGAAGGTGGTCCAGGCGGTCATGACCTGGTCGCTCAGCGCGTGGTCCTTCTCGGTGATGCCGGGGTCGGGGTTCAGGTCCGGGCGCGCCGGCAGCAACGAGGTGCCGTAGATGCGCGACACCGTGTTGATGGTGCCGTACTGGTACGACACCTCGAGGCCGTGGTACGCCGCGACACCGCCCGCCGCCCAGTTCTTCGGCACGTGCGTGAAGATGTAGGTGTAGATGGGCGACTTCACCACTTTCGCCATCTGCTGCAGGAACTGGCCGCGCGCCGGGTTGGCCGCGGTGATCTCGCCGCCGCCGTTGCCCACCATGTACGGCACGTCACTGTGGCGACCCGCGAGGATCAGGTTGCCGATGGTGTCCGGCAGCGACCAGTTGTCCACGGTGAACGCGGTCGTGTAGCCGCTGTCGGCGGCGTTCGAGGCCGCGACGATCTCCTGCCACGTCTTCTTGCGCATGTCGGCGAGGCTCGTGGCGCCGAGCTTGGCCTGCAGGTTCCTGCCGAAGTTCTCGGTGGTGGCGAGCGCGGTGCCGCCGGTGGTCCAGCCGGCCTCGTGGATCGCGCGGTGGAACAGGCCCTTGGCCAGCGGCGAGGCCAGCAGCCAGTTCGTCTTCATGCCGCCGCCGGAGTGGCCCCAGATGGTCACGTTGTCGGGGTTGCCGCCGAACGCCGCGGCGTTCGCCTTCACCCACTGCAGCGCGGCGACGAGGTCGAGCTGGCCGTAGTTGCCCGACGAACCGCGCGCCGACTCGGCGGTGAGTTCCGGGTGCGCCATGTAGCCGAGCGCGCCGATGCGGTGCTGCACGGTGACCGAGACCACGCCGTGCAGCGGCAGGCCCGGCGAGTTGTCGCTCACGCGGTTGGCCGAGCCCGTGGTGAGGCCGCCGCCGTGGAACAGCACCATCACCGGCAGCTTCTCGTTGCGGCGCTTCGCGGGGGTGGAGACGTTGAGGTACAGCACGTCCTCGCCCATGCCCGACTCGGGCACGCTCTCGTACACCGGCGAGGCGGGGTAGGGCTGCGGGGCCATCAGGCTGTAGCGGGTGGCGTCGCGCACGCCGGTCCACGCCGTGGCGGGCTGCGGCGGCTTCCAGCGCAGGTCGCCCACCGGCGGGGCCGCGTACGGAATGCCCTTGTAGAGGTGCACCGTGCGCCCGTCCTGCGTCATCGTGCCGCCGGACACGAGGCCCTTGTCGGTGAGGACCGGTTCGTTGAACTCGTCGGTCGCCGTGACCACGTCCTCGCCATCGCTGCCACCACACGCCGCCAGCAACCCGGCCGACAGCCCCACACACAGGGCCCAACGCCATCCCGAAAACTTCATGTCGCTTCCTTGGTTCATTCAATGGGAGCGCGAGCTTAGGAAAATGCACGCGGAAGGGATTGGCGTGAGTTGCTGCCGGTTCGGGTCGGGGTTTTCCCGCGCGGTGTCGCGCGGGTCGGGTAGCATGGGGCATCCCGCGAAAAACGAGGGCCTGCTCCCGCAGACCTCGCACACACGCCACCTCGCCCCTCGAGCCGGTCGGCCAGCGTTTCCCCCGACACCCGTCGGATTCCTCCCGGAACGCGCCATGAACCGCTCTCTCGCCGTCATCTACCTCTGCGTCGCGCTCGATGCCATGGGCATCGGCCTCGTCTTTCCCATCCTGCCCGCGCTGGTGCGCGACGTGGCGCCGGCCGCCGACGTCGCGCCCTTCATCGGGGTGCTCGCCGCGTTGTACGCGGCCATGCAGTTCGTGTTCGCGCCGGTGCTCGGCGCGCTGAGCGACCGGCTGGGCCGGCGGCCCGTGCTGCTGCTGTCGCTGGCCGGGGCCACCGTCAACTACGGGCTGCTGGCCTGCGCGCCCAGCCTCGGGCTGCTGCTGCTCGGCCGCGCCATCGCGGGGCTGACCAGCGCCAACATGTCGGTGGCCACCGCGTACCTCACCGACGTCTCGCCAGAGGAGACACGCGCCCGCCGCTTCGGCCTCTTCAACGCGATGTTCGGCGCGGGCTTCATCGTCGGGCCGGTGCTCGGGGGCGCCTTGGGCGACCACTGGGTGCGGCTGCCCTTCGTCGCCGCGGCGGTGCTGAACGGCGCGAACTTCGTGCTCGCCTGCGTGGCGCTGCCGGAGTCGCGCACGCCGGGCCGCGAGCGCATCGACCCGGCCTCGCTGAACCCCCTGCGGCCGCTGCACCGGGCGATGTCGACGGGGCACCTGTGGCCCATCGTGCTGACCTTCTTCATCCTCGCGGCCACCGGCGAGGCCTACGGCATCTGCTGGGCGCTGTGGGGCGCCGATGCGTTCCACTGGAACGGCACCTGGATCGGCCTGTCGCTGGGCGCCTTCGGCGTCTGCCAGACCGTGGTGCAGGCGACGCTGCCCGGGCCGGCGAGCCGCGCGCTGGGCGAACGCCGCGCCGTGCTGGCGGGCATCGCCTGCGCGTGCGCCGCGCTCGCCGCGATGGCCTTCCTGCGCGAGGGCTGGATGGTCTTCGCGGTGATGCCCCTCTTCGCGCTCGGCAGCATCGGCACCCCGGCGCTGCAGGCGCTGGCGAGCCGGCAGGTCGACGCCGCGTCGCAAGGGCAGTTCCAGGGCGTGCTGGCGTCGGCGGTCAGCCTGGCCTCGGTCGTCGCGCCGCTCGGGTTCTCGGCGTTCTACCACCTCGTCCGGTCCGACTGGCCGGGGGCGGTGTGGCTCCTCGTGGCCGCGGTGTATGCGGTGGCGGTGCCCCTGGTGGTGCGGGGCACGGCCCGTCGACCCCGGGACGGGGTCGCCGCGGCTTGATACGCTGCGTCGCCCCGGCACGAAAAAAAGCCGGGCCGGCTGTCGAACGGACGCCGGCCCGTTCGACGAGGTGATGGCGGGGCTGTTCCCGCGAACGAACGGAATCGACATGGCGACCACCGACAACAAGGTCAAGGGCCCGGCGTCCTACTTTCCCTCCATCGAGAAGACCTACGGACAGCCCATCGCGCACTGGATGGACGTGCTGCGGGCGGCCGGCCCGCGGAAGCACATGGAGCTGGTGGCGCACCTGAAGGCCGACCACGGCCTCGGGCACGGCCACGCGAACGCGCTCGTGGCGTGGTTCCTGGCGCAGAAAGGTTAGCGGGGCGAGGCCGCCGACACGGCACAATCGCCCATCGGCAACCCGTCGGCCCCCGGCAATGAGCAACCCCCTCCTCGCGGCGTATCGGTACACCACCAACAACTGGACGATGATCCAGGAGAGCCGGCTCTGCGGCTGCTGCAACTGCATGCAGACCTTCCCGCCCGAGGAGATCGTGGGCTGGACGGGGCTCGACTTCAACCAGGTCGACGACCCCGTCGCGATCGGGAAACAGACGGCGATGTGCCCCCGCTGCGGCAGCGAGGCCGTGCTCGGCGACAAGTCGGGCTATCCCATCGACGTGCAGTTCCTGGGGCGCATGAACGAGGCGTGGTTCCAGCGCACGCTGATCCGCCCGTCGAAACCCAGGAGCTGAGGGGGGCGGTCAGCCCCAGGTGGCCTGGGGCACCTCGATCCACACCGCTCGCGCGGACGCGAGCACCCGCCCGTCCGCCGCGTAGACGGCGGTGCCGGCCAGGTGCTTGCGGCCGTCCTGGCTGAGCGACCAGCCCGCGACGATGTGCGGTTCGCCGGCGCGCACCGCCGCGGCGAGGGTGGCGGTCAACTCCCCGAGCACGACGGCCACGCCCTGGGCCAGCCGCGGCATCACCGCGAACGCGCCGGGGCAGTCGAGCGCGGACCACACGAACTCGGGGCGCACGGCGCCGGTCTCGTCGGCGAGCGACGGGTCCGGGGTCCAGGGCGACGCGATCAGCGGGGTGCCCTCGACCGGGCCGGGGAAGATGCAGAGGCCGTCCTTCGGCTCGCGCTCGGGGCCGCACACGAAACAGCCGGGGAAGCTGTGGCGGCGGAAACCGATGAAGGCGGGCACGGCGTCGCGGGCCTGCGCCAGCGTGGGGGCGGGTGGCACCTGCAGGTCGAGCGTGGCGGGCCTGGCCTCGCCCACGAGCGTGTCGCCGGCGAACAGCCGCGAAACCCCTTCGACGGTCTCCAGGCGCAGCGGCGCGCCGAGCGGCGGCGGCGCCTTCAGGCGCGCGGCCACCGTGCCGTCCAGGTGGGCGGCGAGGCGGCCGCAGGTGTAGCCGCCGTTGCCGGAGCGCGGCGGGCCGCGGAAACGGGAGTCGATCTCGAGGTGTTCGGTGGACATGGGTGTTCCTGGTGGTGCGATCAGATGCCGGGGCCGATGACCCGCGCGGGCAGCGCCGCGAGGCGGGCCCAGCCGGCGGTGTCGATCTCCGCGGCGTTGGACAGCGACAGCGTTTCCAGCGGCAGTTCGACGAACGTGGCCACCGACGCCGACGTGAGTTTCGATTCACCCGGGCCGGTCTCGATCCTCAGGTGCTGCAGCGGCAGCCCGGCGAGCTGGCTCACGCCGGCGTCCGTGAGCCACGGGCTCTCGTAGAGGCAGAGCGACCGCAGGGGCAGCTGCCGCAGGCAGGCGAGGTCGGTGTCCCTCAGGTGGAGCCCGCCGAGTTCCAGGTGCTCGAGCGGCAGCCCGAGCCCTGCCAGCACACGCAGCGCGTCGCCGTCGATGCCCTGGCAGAAGCCCAGGTCCAGCGACTTGAGCGGCAGGCCCGCGAGGTGCCGCAGGCCCTCGGCCGTGATGTCGTTCAACGACAGGTCGAGCGCTTCGACGGCATGGCCGCGCAGGTGGGTCAGCTCGCGTTCGTCGAAGCCGCGCAGGTCGCTCAGCGTGAGCCGTTTCAGGGGCAGGCCGCGCAGCGCGTCCAGCGTGGCGGCGAGGCTCTCCAGCCGCTGCGGGCTCTTCAGTTCCAGTTCGGCGAGGGGCCGGCCCGCGAGCGCGGCCAGGCCCTGCTCGGTGACGTAGCCGCCGTGCAGCGACAGCCGTTCGAGCGGCATGTGGCGGAGGGACTCCAGCACCCCGTCGACGATGTAGCCGTGCTCGATGCGCAACGACCGCAGCATGCGCAGCCCCGCCAGGCACGACGGATCGTCCGAGAACGCCGAGGTCGAGCCGACCGCGAGGTGCTCCAGCGGATGCGCTCGCAACAGAGCCAGGCCCCGCGCGGTGATGCCGTCGGCCTCCTCCAGCGCCAGCGACCGCATCGACAGCCGCGACAGCGCGCGCAGGCCGTCGTCGGTCACCTCCTCGGTGCCGTTCAGCGAAAGCTCCTCGAGCACCCCGCCGGCCAGCTGCTCGATGAACGTGTCGCCGAAGTCGTCGCTGCGGGTGCGCAGCGTCAGCCGGCGCAGGCGTTCGAGCGACGGCAGGCCGCTGCCGTCGTCGGCGCGCGAGAACCCGTCGATCTCCAGCGACTCCAGGCGCAGGGCGGGCAGGCGCCGCCACAGCGAGCGGCCGCACGTGAAGCGCGGGCCGGCGAGCTTGAGCGAACGCAGCGGCAGGGCCGCGAGGGCGTCGAGCCAGCCGGCTTCGGGGTGGGGCAGCTCGAGGTGGTCGACCGGCAGGCCCTGCAGGTGCATCAGCCACGGTTCGACGCGGTTGGCGCGCGCGGGGGTGTGCAGCGTGGCGAGGGCCGCGCCGGCGGCCGGGTCGCGCAGGCCGGCGGCCACGCGCACGCCCTCCAGCGAGGCCTCGCCGGTGTCGAGCAGGTGGAGGTACTGCTCGGTGCGGGCCGCGAGGTCGAGGTGATCGGTGGACATGGCGCTTCAGCGGGGAGGAATACGGGACCGGTGCATTCTGCCCCGGCCGTCAGGGCCGCAGGCGCAGCGCCTCGATCACCACGGCCAGCGCGCGCGAGGGTTCCCGCCGGCTCGCGTAGTACGCGTGCAGGCCGGGGAAGGTGGGGCACCAGTCCTCCATCACGCTGACCAGGCGACCGGCGTCGAGGTGGGGTTGCACCAGGTCGAGCGGCACGAAGGTGAGGCCGGCGCCGTCGAGCGCGGCGTTGACCATCTGGTAGACGCCGTTGAAGACCACCTGGCCGTCGACCCGGGCCTGCAGTTCGCGCTTGCCCTTCTTCAGTTCCCACGCGTAGATGGACCCGCGCGTGGGCAGCCGCAGCGTGATGCAGCTGTGCGCCAGCAGGTCCTGCGGGCGCACGGGCGCGCCGCGCTTCGCCCGGTACGACGGCGAGCAGACGATGGCCATCCGGCTGTCGGTGGTCACACGCACCGCGACCATGTCCTTGGCCACCTGGTCGCCGTAGCGCACGCCGATGTCGAAGCGGTCGGCCACGATGTCCGAGAGCCGGTAGTCCACGTTGATCTCGACCTTCAGGTCGGGGTAGTCGGGCAGCACCTTGGCCAGGCGCGGCCACAGGAACATGTCGGCCGCGTAGTCGGTGGCGGTGATGCGGATGGTGCCGGCCGGCTTGTCGCGCAACTCGCCGAGCGCGACCAGCTCCGCGTCGATCTCGTCGAGGCGCGGACCCACCGTGTCCATCAGCCGCTGGCCCGCCTCGGTGGGGGCGACGCTGCGGGTGGTGCGGGTGAGCAGCCGCAGGCCCAGGCGCGTCTCGAGGGCGCGCACCGTGTGGCTCAACGCCGACTGCGAGACGCCGATCTTCGCGGCGGCGCGGGTGAAACTGCCTTCGCGGGCGACGGCGAGGAAGGCGAGGAGGTCGTTGATGTTTTCGCGGGCCATGGCGGGGGGAGTGTGCCACCGGCGCGGCATTCATGAATGGCATTCACGAGTCCATGCCGATCCAACGGGGTAGTCAGGCGTCCACCCGCTGCCGAGAATGCGAGGCTGACCCTCACCCCGAAAGCCGACGCCCATGTTCAAGACCCGTGGTTATGCCGCGCACTCCGCCGACACCCCGCTCGTGCCGTTCGACTTCGAACGCCGCGCCACCGGCCCGGGCGACGTGCGCATCGAGATCCTCTACGCCGGCATCTGCCACTCCGACCTGCACCAGGCGCGCAACGACTGGAGCAACTCGAAGTACCCGATGGTGCCGGGCCACGAGATCGTGGGCCGTGTCGTCGAGGTGGGCGCCCTGGTGCAGAAGTTCAAGGTGGGCGACCTGGCCGGCGTGGGCTGCATGGTCGACTCGTGCCGGCACTGCTCGGCGTGCAAGCTGGACCTCGAACAGTACTGCGAGAACGGCGCCACGCTGACCTACAACGACGTCGAGCGTGAAAGCCGCGCGCCCACGTTCGGCGGCTACTCGGAGCAGATCGTCGTCGAGCAGCGGTTCGTCGTGGAGGTGTCGCCCAAGCTGGACCTGAAGGCGGTGGCGCCGCTGCTGTGCGCCGGCATCACCTCGTGGTCGCCGCTGCGCCACTGGAAGGTGGGGCCGGGCTGGAAGGTCGGGGTCATCGGCCTCGGCGGCCTCGGCCACATGGGCATCAAGTTCGCGAAGGCGCTGGGCGCCCGCGTGGTGATGATCACCACGTCGCCGGCCAAGGGGCAGGATGCCACCCGCCTGGGCGCCGACGAGGTGCTGGTGTCCACCGACGCCGAGGCCATGAAGGCCCACGCCGCCAGTTTCGACTTCCTGCTCAACACCGTGCCCGTCGGGCACGACATGAACCCCTACGCCGCGCTGCTGGGCCGCGACCGCACGATGGTGCTGGTGGGCGCGCTCACCGAACTCACGCCGGCCCTCGAGGGCTTCCGGCTGATCGCCGGCCGCAAGTCCATCGCGGGCTCGTCCATCGGCGGCATGGCCGAGACGCAGGAGATGCTCGACTTCTGCGCCGAACACGGCATCGTGAGCGAAGTCGAGATGGTGGACATCCAGGACGTCAACGCCGCCTACGAGCGCTTGCTGAAGAACGACGTGCGCTACCGCTTCGTCATCGACATGGCGTCGATGAAGAAGCAACCCGTCACGGCCTGACGCCCTTCACGGCGGTGGCCCGCGCGGTCACCGTCACCGGGCCGTCGCCCCCGCCCAGCCGTTGCCGCACGTTCGCCTTCAGCGTGGCCTGCTGCTCCGCCGTCAGCACCTCGGCGGCGGTGCGCAGCGCCTGGCTCGACGCGGCGCTCCGCCAGTAGTCGTCGAAGTCCGCGAACGCGCGCTGCACGGTGATCGTGCGGGTCTCGACGTCGCGCAGCCCGGCGTCGCGCCACAGCGCGGCCGAGGCCTCGAGGGTGGACGCCTCGACGCTCGGCGGCATCGGCGGGCGCGCGCCCAGCTTGACCATCTCGGCGCCGATGTCCGCGAGCGGGAAGCCGCGGTTCAGCATGTCCCAGTGGTAGGCGGCGACGGTGCCGCCGGGGCGCACCACACGCACCATCTCGGCCACGCCGGCCGCCGGGTCCGGCACGAAAAAGAGCACGAGCGCCATCGCGGCGGCGTCGCACGAACCGTCCGCGACGGGCAGCTGCCGGGCCCCACCTTCGAGCCACTCGACCGGTGAATCGGCCGGCAGGCGGGTGCGGGCATAGGCGAGTTGCCCGGGCGACGGGTCGATGGCCACGACGTGCGACGCGCGGGTGCGGTCGATCAACTGCTCGGTGAACGCGCCGTTGCCACAGCCCACGTCCACCCAGCGCGACCCGGCCGGCACCGCGAGCCAGTCGAGGAACTGCTCACCGGCGAGCCGGCTCCACCGGCCCATCATCACTTCATAGCTGGCACCGTCGTCGAACTGCATCGTCTGGGTCATCGCGGGATCGGGTCGTGGAAGGAAAGACCCACAGGGTGCCACGATCCCGGTAACCGCATGCCGGGTCAGGGCAGCGCGACACCCCGCGCCGCCTCGTACAGCGCATACCACTCCCCGCGGCTCAGCTCGACCTTCAGCGCGTCGCCGCAGGCACGGATGCGCGCCGGCTGGCTCGTGCCGAGCACCGGCTGGATGCGGGCGGGGTGGCGCATCAGCCACGCGAGCACGATGCCCTCGGGGCTCACGCCGTGTTCCTGCGCGAGGCGGTGCACCAGCACGCGGGCGGGTTCGTCGCGCGGGTCGGTGGTGAGGTCGCCGGTGAAGCGGCCGCGTGCGAGCGAGCTCCACGCCTGCAGCTGGATGCCGTTCGCCTGGCAGTGTTCCACCGTGCCGCCCCAGGCCAGCGCGCCGGGCAGGTTGGCGGCCTGGCGGTCGTTGAAGCAGGTGCCGGCCTCGATGGGTTCGAGGTGGCCGAGGCCCAGTTCGAGCTGGTTGGCCACGATGGGGCGGTCGAGCGAGCGCGCGAGCCACGCCATCTGGCCCGCGTTCATGTTCGACACGCCCAGGTGCTCCACCTTGCCCTGCGCGCGCAGGCGCGACACGGCCTCGGCGATCTCGTCGGGCTCCATCAGGGGGTCGGGGCGGTGCAGCAGCAGGAGGTCGAGGCGTTCGGTGCCCAGGCGGCGCAGGCTCGCCTCCACCGCCTCGACGATGTACGCGCCGGACAGGTCGTAGCGCTTCGGGCCGTGCGCGTCCTCGAACCGGATGCCGCATTTGCTCTGCAGCACGATGCGGTCGCGCAGCGACGGCTGGCGGCGGAACAGTTCGCCGAACACCGACTCGGCCTTGCCGAACGTGTAGATGTCGGCGTGGTCGAACACCGTGACGCCGATCTCGAGCGCCGCCTCGACGGCCGCCTGCGCGTGGTCGGCGTCGGCCGGGCCCCAGGGGCTGTCGTTCCAGGCGCGGCCGAGGCCCATGCAGCCGAAGGCGAGGGGACTGGCGGAGGGGAGGTGTTTCGCGAGGGGCAGGGCGTGTGCGCTCATGGCGGGACGGTGCGTGAAAAAGTGGAATCGGTTCCGCATTGTGCGCGACGGCGCGGGGGCCGGCAGAATGGGCCGCATGAACCTTCGCCTTGCCGTCGCGGTCCTGCTGTTCTGGTGTTCGGCCTCCGGCGTGCTCGCGGCGGAGCAGGTGCGGGTCGGCTCCAAGCGTTTCACCGAGAGCTACATCCTCGGCGAGATCGTCGCCCGCACGGCCACCGGCGCGGGCGCCGACGCGGTGCACCGCCCGGGCCTCGGCAACACGGCGGTGGTGCTCGAGGCGCTGAAGGTCGGCGCCATCGACGTGTACCCCGAGTACCTCGGCACCTTGCAGAAGGAGATCCTGCAGCTGCCCGACGGGGCGAGCGAGGCGGAGATGCGGCGCGCGCTCGCCGAGCGCGGGCTGGCGTACGGCGTGCCGCTCGGGTTCTCGAACGGCTATGCGCTGGCCACCACCGGGGAGCGTGCACGGGCGCTGTCCTTGCGGTCGCTCGGGGACCTGCGTGCCCATCCGGACCTCCGCATCGCGCTGTCGCAGGAGTTCCTGGGCCGCGCCGACGGCTGGCCCGGCCTCGCCGCGCGCTACCGGCTGCCGCAGCAACCCGCCGGCATCGACCACGGCGTGTCGTACGACGCGCTCGCGAGCCAGCGGATCGACCTGACGGACATCTACACCACCGACGCGAAGATCGCCGAGCTGGGCCTGGTGGTGCTGGCGGACGACGCGGGCTACTTCCCGCGCTACGACGCCGTGCTGCTGTACCGCGCCGACCTGCCCGAGCGTGCGCCGGCCGCATGGCGGGCGATCACCGGCCTGGCCGGCCGCATCGACACCGACCGCATGATCGCGATGAACGCCGAGGCCGAGCTGGGCGGCAAGCCGTTCACCAGCATCGCCGAGGGTTTCCTCGCGGGCAAGGCGCCCGCCACCGCGCGGGAGGAACGACAAGGCCTGTGGTCCCGCCTCACCGGCCCCGACCTCGGCCGCCTCACGCGCGAGCACGTGGGCCTCGTCGCGGCGTCGGTGAGCATCGCGGTGCTGCTGGGCGTGCCGCTCGGGGCCGTGGCCGCGTCGCGGCGCCGGTTGGGGCAGGTGATCTTCGCGGTGGCGGGCATCCTGCAGACCATCCCGTCGCTGGCGCTGCTCGCGGTGCTGATCCCGCTGCTCGGGCGCATCGGCGCGGTGCCGGCGGTGGTGGCGCTGTCGCTCTATGCGGTGCTGCCCATCGTGCGCAACACCGCCACGGGCCTGCTCGAAGTGCCGGAAGGCCTGAAGCTCGCCGGCACGGCCCTCGGCATGACCCGGCTGCAGCGCTGGCGCCTCGTCGACGCGCCGCTGGCCGCGCCCGTGATGCTGGCCGGCATCAAGACGGCCACCGTGCTCACCGTGGGCACGGCCACCATCGCCGCGTTCATCGGCGCGGGCGGCTACGGCGAACGCATCGTGCAGGGGCTGGCGCTGAACGACAGCGCCGCGCTGTGGGCCGGCGCGATCCCGTCGGCGGCCCTCGCGCTGCTCACGCAGGGGTTGTTCGAACTGGCGGAGCGCTGGCTGGTGGCGCGCCGCTAGGTCATTCGACCTCGATCTTCGCCTTGCGGATCACGTCGGTCCACCGCTTGATGTCCGACACGAGCAGCGCCTGCGCCTGCTCGGGCGAGCCCGCCTGCAACCGCATGCCCATCTTCTGCAGCTTGTCGACGATGGCCGGCGACGCGATGGCCTCGCGCACCGCGCGGTTCAGCCGCTCGATCACCGCCGGCGGCGTGCCGGCGGGCGCGGCGATCGCGTTCCACGAACTGACGTTGTAGTTCGCCACACCCGACTGCTGCAGCGTGGGCACGTCCGGCAGCGCCGGGTTGCGTTGCGACGAGGTCACGGCCAGCGCCTTGAGGCCGCCGCCGTTCAGCTGCGGGATCACGGGCCCGGTGATCTCGAGCGCGACGTCCACCTCGCCGCTGCGCACGGCCATCAGCACCGCGGGCGAGGTCTTGTACGGCACGACGAGGAATTCGGTGCCGCTCTCGGTCTCGAAGAGCTTGGCCGCGAGCTGCTGCGTGCTGCCGACGGCGATGGTGCCGAGCTTGATCCGGCCCGGCGAGGCCTTGGCCTGCTGCATCAGCTGCGCGACGGACGTGAAGCGCGAGCCGTTGTCGACGACGAGGGCGAGGTCGAAGAAGCCGAGCGTCGAGACCGGCGCCAGGTCCTTCACCGTGTCGTACGGCAGCTTCTTGAAGAGGCCCGCGCTCACCGCGTGCCCGTTGCTGATCAGCAGCAGCGTGTGGCCGTCGGGCTTCGCGCCGATCACCATCTGGGTCGCGACGATGCTGCCCGCGCTCGGGCGGTTGTCGACGACGATGGGCTGGCCGAGGTTCTTCGCCATGACCTCGGCGACGGCGCGTGCGGTGACGTCGGCGATGCCGCCGGGCGCGAAGGGCACCACGAGCGTGATCGCGCGATTGGGGAACTGCGCGGCCGCGAGGCCGGGCAGGGCGAGGGCCGCGGCGGCGGCGAGCAGCGCGCGGCGGAGGGGGCGTGGGGACATCGCTCGATTCTCCCGGGGTTCAGAAGGTGTGGCGCACGTCGATGGTGAACGCGGTCTGGTCGCCCGTCGTGCCCATGAAGGCCGGTTTCGCGTAGCCGCCCTTGACGTCGTTGCGGTCGACCGTCGCGGCGATGTCGGTGCGCTTGGAGAAGCGGTACGACGCGGACACGTAGCTCACCTTGCGCGAGCCGTCGAGCGCCGCGCTGCCGTCCTGGTCGTCCGACAGGTGGGCGAGGCTGAGCGTGACCTCGGGCAGCACCTCGATGTTCGTGCCGAGCGTCCACACCGTGTTCTTCTGCGGGCTGACCTCGTTCGTGCGGCGCATCGCGCCGGCGTAGAAGGTGAACATCGGCGAGGCCTTCCAGTTGCCGCCGAGGCCCACGATCTTGCGCCGTTCGGTGTCGGCCAGGTTGTTCATCTGCTGCACGTAGCCGCCGACGAACACGGGACCGCCCGTCCACGTGGCCGACAGCGCCCAGGCGTCGCTGCCGCCGTTGGCCGCGACCTCGCCGAACGTCTTCGACACGGCCACTTCCACGCCGCCGGCCTTGCCGTCGATCCGCATCATGTTGTCCTGGCGCGCGATGTGGTGGCTGCTGAAGATCGAGAGCGCGGTGTTGTTCGGGTTCCCCTGCGGCTGGAAGCGCGCGGCGACCGCGTGCGCGAGCGTGTACTGGTGGCCGAACAGGACGCTGCCGTACGGCGCCGTGAGGCCCATGAAGATCTGGCGGCCCCAGAAACGGGTGGGCGCCTGCACCTGGCCGTAGTCGGCGGTGGCCGACCCCTGCAGCGGCGTGCCGGTGCTCGGGTCGAAGCCGTGTTCCATCGTGAACACCGCGGCGAGCCCGCCGCCCAGGTCCTCGCGCCCGCGGAAGCCGAGTCGGCTGCCGGTGAAGGTGCCGTCGTCCATCGACGTGTCCGACGCACCGGTGGCCGTCACGTTGTTGGCGCGGCGCACGGCCACGTCGACGAGGCCGTAGATCGTGACGTTGCCGGTCGACTGCGCGGCGGCGGCCAGCGGCAGCGCGAGCAGGGCGAGGGCGAAGGGGGTCGAGCGGAAGGTACAGCGGGTCAGGGTCACGCGTGTCTCCTGGGGAGGTGGGGTGGAGCGGCCGGACGACGTGCACCTGGCCGCGGGTGCGAGGCGCCGGCGCGGGGCCGGCGGTGGAACGGAAACGGTCAGGCGGTCGCGGCCTCCTCGGGCCAGTACAGGCGCATCGGGTTGTCGACGAGCAGCCCCTGCCGCACGGCCGCGTCGGGCGCCACCTGCAGCAGGTGGTCGACCAGCAGGCCGTCGTCGGGCATGTGGTGTTTCAGGTTCGGGTGCGGCCAGTCGGTGCCCCACAGGGTGCGGTCCGGGGCCACCTCGAGCACGCGCTGCGCGAACGGCACGACGTCGCGGTAGGGCCGCGCCTCGCCGTCGCGCGCGGGCGGCCCGGACACGCTCAGGCGTTCGGGGCAGCTGAGCTTGGTCCAGACGTTCGGGTGTTCGCGCAGCAGGCGCAGGAACAGCGCGAACGACGGGCCGTCCACCGGTTGTCCGACGTCGGGCCGGCCCAGGTGGTCGACGACGACGGGCGTGGGCAGCGCGGTGAAGAAGTCCCACAGGTCGGGCAGGTCCGCGGCCTCGAAGTACACGACCACGTGCCAGCCGAGCGGCGCGATGCGCCGGGCGATCTCGGCGAGTTCCTCCTTCGGCGTGAAGTCGACGAGGCGGCGCACGAAGTTGAAGCGCACGCCGCGCACGCCGGCGGCGTGCAGCGCCTCCAGCTCGGTGTCGGCGACGTCGCGGCGCACGGTGGCGACGCCACGCGCGCGGCCGCCGGCATGGGCCAGCACGTCGAGCATCGCGCGGTTGTCGGCGCCGTGGCAGGTGGCCTGCACGACCACGTTGCGGCTCACGCCCAGGTGGTCGCGCAGCGCGAAGAGCTGTTCGCGGCTGGCGTCGCACGGCGTGTACTTGCGCTCGGGTGCGAACGGGAACCGCGCGGCCGGGCCGAACACGTGGCAGTGCGCGTCCACCGTGCCGGGCGGCAGCGCGAGCCGCGGGCGGGCCGGCGCCGGATGCCAGTCGAGCCAGCCGGGGGTCTTGTCGAACGTCGTCATGGGCCGTGATTCTGGGAAGGCCCGGCCCATCGTCCTAGGGCCTGCGGACGCTAGCTGCTATGCCGGTTCGGCATGGCTCGGGCAGAATCGGGCCGTGGACCTCAAACAGATCGAGTACTTCGTCGCGGTGGGCCAGGCGGGCAGCTTCAGCCGCGCGGCCGACACGCTGGGCATGACGCAGCCCGCGCTGAGCCGGCAGATCCGCGCGCTCGAGGTCGAGCTGCGCGAGACGCTGCTCGAGCGCAACGGCCGCGGCGTCGCGCTCACCGAACCCGGGCGCCGCCTGCTCGCGCGTGGCCGCGAGGTGCTGCAGCTGATGAGCGACACGCGGCAGGAACTCGGCGCGTTGCGCGGCGAGGCCGTGGGCCAGATCGTCGTGGGCCTGCCGCCGAGCCTCGCGCGGCGCATCACGGTGCAGCTCATCGAGGCCTTCCAGGCCGAGCTGCCGCACGCGAAGGTCGCCGTCGTCGAGGGGTTCTCGTCGCACATCGCCGAGTGGCTGGCGGCCGGGCGCGTGGACCTGGGCCTCGTCTACAACCCCGAGCCCCACGCGCAGCTCGCGCAGGAACCGGTGCTCGAGGAGACGCTGTGCCTCGTGGGCGCGCCGGGTTCGCTGCCGCGCGCGCAGGTGAGCCTCGCCGAGGTCGCCACGCTGCCGCTCGTGATGCCGCAGTGGGGCCACAGCTTCCGCCGGCTGATGGAGTCGCGCGCGATGCTCGCGGGCCTGCGGCTGCAGGTGGCGTGGGAAGTGTCGAGCGTGCCCACCATCCTCGACATGGTGCGCCGCGGGCACGGCTACGCCGCGCTGACCGGCAGCGCCGTGGCGGCCGGCACGGCGCCGGGCGAGGTGGCGCTGGCCACCATCGTCGACCCGGTGATCATGAGCGCGCTGTGTGTCGCGTGGAACCACCAGCGGCGCCGCGACGCGCTGCACGTGCGCACGGCGGCGATGCTGGGCGAGCTGTGCCGAGCGGGCGGCTGACCCGCGGTCACTTCCGCCGCTGACGACGCGCCGCCGGCTGCAGCCCCTCGGTGGGCCCCGTGTACCGCCCGCGCGGTCGGATCACCGAGTCGACACCCAGCTGCTCGATGCCGTGGGCCAGCAGCCCCACGCTGCGGGCGATCGCGAACATCGCGAACGCGGCGTCGGCGGGCAGGCGGTGGCGGGCGGCGAGCGAGGCCAGCGCCACGTCCATGTTGGGCGGTTGCCCGGTCAGCGCCACCACGCGGTCGATCAGCCGCGCGACGTGGACCGGCGGCTTCACGTCGGCCATCAGCGCGGCGGCGCGCGGGTCGCCGTCGGGGTAGATCGGGTGGCCGAAGCCGGGGATCGGGATGCCGGAGGAGAGGTAGCGGTCCACCACCGCGTCGGCGCCGTCGCGTTCGGCCTCGCCGAACAGCGTGCGCACGCGGCCCGAGGCGTCGCCGTGCAGCGGTCCCGAGAACGTGGTGAGGCCCGCGAGCAGGCAGGCCGGCAGCGACGCGCCGGTGGACGCCGTGATGCGCGCCGAAAACGCCGAAGCCGTGACCTCGTGGTCGGCCAGCAGCACCAGCGTGCGGCGCAGCAGCGTGGCGACGGCGCGGGGCTGGCCCCAGCCGCGCGCGAGCCGCTCATGCAGCGGCAGCGCGGCGTCGTCGGCCGCGCCGAACGCGGCGGCGAGCCGGCCCACGAGCGACGCCGATTCCTCGAGCAGCACGCGCGGCAGGCGGCCGCGCGTCGAGTGGCCCGTGGCGGTGAGCGTGGCCAGTTCGGTGAAGGCGCGCACGCGGCCCGGCGCCGCGGTGGACGCCGGGCCCGCGGGAAAGCGGGGCGGCTGTGCCATGTCCCACAGCAGGCCGGCCGCGTCCTCCAGGCTCGCGGTGGCGGCGAACGACACCGCTTCCACGCCGCGGTAGTACAGGCGACCGCCGGAGAACGTGGAGATCGACGTGGGGATGCTGGGTTCGGACCCGAAGAGCGTGGTGGCCGCGAGCGTCTCGCGCGTGCGGCCCGTGGCCTTGCGCGACACGAGGCCCTCGACGTCCTCGGCGCGGTACAGGCTGCGCCGCGAGTCCGCGGGGTCGGGGCTCACGCCGATGCGGCCGCGGCTCACGTAGGCATAGATGGTCTGCGGTCGCACGCCCAGCACCTGCCGGGCTTCATCGAGGGTCAGCCAGTGCGCCATCGGGATGGATCCTTCCTCGTGATCATCAATGTTCGAATCAACATGTTCGAGTGTAAACCCTGATTCGACGAGCGAAATGCACCATTGTTCATCGGGGCTGACGCTTGAAGTTGATCTTGATGATCAATATTGACCCGCGATCCGGACGCTGCCCAGAATGGCGGCACGCGATCCCGACGTGGGCGGTCGACCCGGTGCACACCACGAACCCATCGCGACCTCGATGACTCTCCCGAACGGAAGCAACGCCATGAACATCGCCCGCACCTTCGCCGTCCTCCCGGCACTCGTCCTCGCCGCCGCAACCGCCGCGGCCAACCCGTACCCCGCGAAACCCATCACCATCGTCGTCGGCTCCAGCGCCGGCAGCACCACCGACGGCCTGGCCCGCGCCATCGGGCAGGAGATCACCGTCGAGACGAAGATCCCCGTGATCGTCGACAACAAGCCGGGCGCGAGCGGCGGCATCGCCGCGCAGGCCGCGGCCCGCGCGCCCGCCGACGGCTACACGATCTTCATCACGACGAACACCACGCAGGCCGCGAACCCGCACCTCTTCCGCAAGCTGGGCTACGACCCGGTGAAGGACTTCGCGCCGGTGGGCGCGTTGGTGAAGGGCTGGCTGCTGCTGGTGACGAACCCGTCGCTGAAGTCGCAGAACGTCACCGAACTCGCCGCGCTCGCGCGCAAGCAGCCGCTGACCTTCGGCGCCGGCAGCTCGTCGGCGCGCGTGGCGTCGGAGCTGTTCCAGCAGATGACCCACACGCAGCTGACCTACGTGCCGTACAAGGCCAACCCGCAGGCCATCATCGAACTGGTGGGCGGGCAGACCGACATGATGATCGTCGACCTCACCACGAGCCTGCCGCAGGTCAAGGCGGGCAAGCTCCGGGTGTTGGGCATCAGCAGCCCGAAACGGTCGCCGCTCGTGCCCGACGTGCCCACCATCGCCGAGGCCGGCCTGCCCGGCTACGAGATCAGCTACTGGAACGCGGTCTACGCCCCGGCCGGCACGCCGGCCCCCGTGGTCCAGCGCATCAACGAGCTGATGCAGAAGGCGCTGGCCACCGAAAACGTGCGCCGCTTCGTCGAGCAGAACGGCATGGAGCCGTTCACGTCGACACCCGCCGAACTCGCGACCTTCCAGGCCGCCGAATACAAGCGCTGGGGCACCGTCATCAAGACGGCCGGCATCCAGCCCGAGTGACACCCATCTTCCGCGAGACCGCCATGAAACCGAACATCCTCCAGCTCAACCCCATCCTCGTGCCGTCGGTGAACGAGCGCCTCGACACGCTCTACACGATGCACCGCCTCTTCGAACAGGCCGACCCCGACGCGTACATCGCCGCGCACGGCGCCACCATCCGCGGTGTCATCACCGGCGGCCACACCGGCATCCAGCGGTCGCTGATGGCGCGGCTGCCCGCGCTCGAGGTCGTCGCCGTGAACGGCGTGGGCACGGACGCCGTCGACCTCGACTACGCGCGGTCGCGCCAGCTGCCCGTGACCGGCACCTTCGGCGCGTTGACCGAGGACGTCGCCGACCTCGCGGTCGCGCTGCTGCTGTCGACCTGCCGCAACGTGGGCGCGGTGGACCGCTTCATCCGCGCGGGCGCGTGGGTGCGCCACCCGCAGCCGAGCGCGATCCCGCTCGCGCGGCGCTTCAGCGGCATGCGCGTGGGCATCGTGGGCCTGGGCCGTGTGGGCCGCGCCGTCGCCACGCGGGTCGCCGCCTTCGGCTGCCCGGTGCGCTACACCGACCTGCGCGAGATGGGCGACGTGCCGTGGACCTTCGAGCCCGACCTGCTGCAGCTCGCCCGCGACAGCGACGCACTCATCGCGTGCGCGGCGGCGGACAAGGCCGAGGGGCTGATCGACGCGGCCGTGCTGGACGCGCTCGGCCCGCGGGGTTACTTCGTGAACGTCGCGCGCGGCCGCCTCGTGCGCGAGCCCGATTTGGTGCGCGCGCTGGTCGACCGGCGCATCGCCGGCGCGGGGCTCGACGTGTTCGTGGACGAGCCGAACGTGCCGCCCATCCTGTTCGAACTCGACAACGTGACGCTGCAGGCGCACCGCGCGAGCGCCACGGAGGAGACCCGCACGGCGATGGGCGAGATGGTGCTGGAGAGCCTGGCGCAGGCGCTGGCCGGGCAGCGGCCGACGCACAGCCTCACGACCTGACCGGCCAGGGCGTCCTTCCGGACGGGGAGGGTATTTGCGTACTGACTTGTGGGGCTGCTAGCCTGAACGCGTTGTACGGAGAACCTCATGACGACATTCGGAACCAGCCACGCCGCGCTCCTCGCGGAGTACCAGAGCCTGATGGACGAGGAAGCCGTGCTGTGGGAGGTCATCTCCACGCAGTTCACCGGCGTGGCCGGCGGCGCGGCGGGGGAACTCCCGGTCGACGCCGACCTCGAGCGCTGGGCCGAGGTGCGCCGGCGCCGGGCCAAGCTCGATGCGGTGTTCGAGTCCCTCGTGCGTTCGAGCGTGCCCGCCGCCTGACGCGTGTCACGCCCCGCACCCCAGGTCCGTCGCGGCGAGCTGCAGGAGTTCCTGCGGCATGTCGCGACGCAGGGGTTCGCGGTGGGCGACTTCCACGTCTCGGCACACGAGTCGGTGAGCGCCGCCGGCCGCCAGCCCGAGCGGGTCATCAGCATCAGCCGCCAGCAGTTCGGGCGCGACTTCGCCGTGACGGCGACCGACGGCTGGGTCAGCGAAGCCGTGCAGGCCTTGCGCGAGGGGCACTTCGGGCGGCCCTGATCCGCCGCCCGGCGGCGTTCAGGGCCAGGCCTTGTTCACCCAGTCGTTCCAGGTCTTCAGGCGCGCCGCGTCGCCGCCCATCTGCGTGACCTTCCACAGGCCGTATTGCTGCTTCTGCTCGGCCGTGGCGCGGTAGTCGGTGGTGTTCATCGCGAAGCCGCCGTTGGCCGTGGCCGCGAGCGGCTGGCGCGCGCGGTCCAGGCAGAACCCGAAGCCGGCCGTGGGTTCGGGTTCGCCGAGGTCCGTGTTCGCCGGATCGCATCGCCGCCACGCGGCGGGGTCGGTGGTGGCGTACAGCTGGTTGAACTGCTGCATCGCGCCGTTGACCAGCTTGAGGTGCAGGCCGGCCTGCACCTGGTCGAAGTCCTTGAACCGCGCGACGCCGTTGCCCTGCGTGGTGGCGGTGTCGATGAAGTTGACGAGCGACAGGTGTTTCATCGCGTTCCCGCGGCTGTAGCGGCCGCGGTTCAGGATGATGGACCGTGTGTCCGCGGGCACCCACAGCGGCACCGCGTTGTTGACGAACTGCGCGCTCTTGATGCGCGCCTGCAGCAGCCGGATGTGCGAGAGCCTCGTGGCCGTGGCGTGCGCTGGCGTCGAGGTGCCCACGGTGTTGGCCAGCACCTCGTCGAAGCCGGTGAGGTATGGCCAGTCCACCGAGAAGTTGACCCAGTCGCCCTGGCCCCCGGGGTTCACCGACACCTGCATCTGGTACCACGCGTTCGTGCGGTAGTACGAACCCACGGTGTTGTTGCGCTCCCAGGCGAGGTACCACTCGCGGGTGATCTTGCCCGAGCCGTCGCGGTCGCTCTGGTACAGCATGTGCGGGGCGAGGAAGAACAGGCTCACGGTGTTGAACGGCCAGCCGCGCGCCTCGCCGCGGCCCTTCCACGTCTTGGTGGCCGCGTCGTAGTCGCCGATGAACCACTTCTGGTTGCCCTCGAGGCCGTGGGCCTGCGCCCACTGCCATTGGTTGATCGCGTTCCAGTGCAGCATGCTCATCACCGCGCGTTCGATGAACGCGTTGGTGGTGAACGACGCGGGGTCGCCCGCCGTGGTGGTGGTCGACGCCAGCGCCGCGAGGTTGCGGGCGCCCACCTGCGCGCCGTAGTCCCCGTTGGGGCCGATGTGGTCGCCGCGGCCGCCGCCGAGGAAGTTGTAGGCCTCGAAGCCGGACGGCTGCAGCATCCCCTGGATCTCGTTGCGTTCGGCGGGCGTGAGGTGGCTCCAGTCGCCGAAGACCCCGTTCGGGTTGCGGTGCGACGTGAACCACGCGTCGATCCTGCGGGCCGTGGCCGCGGGGTTGAACGACCCGTTCGAGAACTTCGCCCCGGCCTCGAACGAACCGGTGGCGCCCCCGGTGGGCCACACGTCCATCGGGTGGATGGTGGGCAGCCACGCGTTCCAGTCGGGGTACTGCAGCGGCATCGCGACGTCGCGGGCGTTCAGCGTGGCGTTGGCGTCCATCACGCGGTCCACGTCGGCCTGCGTGAGGGCGAGCGGCGTGTTGTCGAGCGGCTTGCCGAACAGGGCCTTCAGCGCGTGCGACGGCGTTTCCAGCACGGCGTCCAGGCCCGCGCCGGCGGCCCACTCGGCGAGCGGCTTCGTGTCGAGCCCCGCGCCCGGCTGGTACGGCGGGTTCCACGGCGCCGCGGCGGCCACGTGCGGCACCGCGCGAAGGCTGTACCGCAGGTACGCGGTGATCTGCTTCCCCTGCGCCGCGGTCAGCCCGTGGAAGCGCGCACGCTGCACGATGGCGTTGTCGGAGTAGTTGAAGTACTGCAGGTCGCGGCCGTCCGCGGCGTGGCACGACGCGCACGCCGCCTTCATCCTGCGCGGCACGATGCTCGACTTCGCGAGCAGGCCCTGGCCGTGCCAGAGCGACTCGCCGGCGTCCGCGTCGGCCGTGCGCATGGCGCCGGCGGTCTTTTCCGCGGCGATGTCGGCGCGTGCCACCGGGTTCGTCGCGAGGCTCGTGCCCGAGGCGTCCTGCAGCTGCAGGTCGACGATGCGGTAGCCGTTCGATTCGCCGTCGGTGCCGTTGAAGCGGAACTGCACGCGGTTGACGCCCGCGACGAGGCGCGCCTTCGCGGTCGTGTCGAGCGCGAGGCTCATGCGCGTCGTGTAGAGCCCGCCGCGCGTGAGCCCGCCCTGCACGCGTTCGGCATCGGCCAGGGTCACGGTGGCATCGGTGATGTCGATCCAGGGGATGCCGTTCGCCTGCGACGGATCCGTGCCGCCCAGCACCCGCACGCTCGCCTTGACGACCGTGGGCTTCTGCGTCGTGGCCTCGAACTCGGGCGCGCCGAAGAAGCCGCAGCGGTGGCAGCGGAACCACAGGCGGGTGGCGGTCGCGACCGCCGAACTGTCGAGGACCAGGGAGGCGTCGGCCACCACCGGGGTCAGCGGGGACCCATCGCCCAGCAGTTCGAGCGGCAGCGTGAGGGTGTGGGTGTCGGGGGCAGGAGCAGGAGCAGGAGACGGCGCGGGGGCCGACGGCACGTCCGGCGTGGGGGCGGGGGCGGGCGACGTGGCCGGTGCGTCGGCGGTCGCGCGGTCACCGCCGCCGCAGGCGGACAGCAGCAGCGCGGCGGCGAGGTGCACGAGGGCCCGGTGGGCGCGGCGGCGTGGGGAGGATGCCATGGCGGCGGATTACAGCCGAGCCCGCCGTCGCCCGCAATCGATGTGGGAACGTTTCCACAAAGAGTTACCCGAGTGACCAAGTCGGTCGCTCGCCCGTCACGCGGAACGCACGGATGCACCACGGTGCGATCCTCTCCGGGGGCGGGCGGGCCCGGCGCCACGCCCCGCCGGTGCCGACTCGCCGCGTCAGGCGACCATGCGCGCCAGCCGCTGCGCGATGAGGCCGTGGGCCTCGGCCATGATGCGGTCGACCAGCACCTTCACCGTGGGCACGTCGTGGATCAGGCCCGCCACCATGCCGCACGACCACGCGCCGGCGTCCATCGCGCCGTCCTGCATGATGCGCGGGTAGACACCGGCCACCTCGGGCAGGATGTCCTCGAACTTGATGTTGGCGCCGAGCTCGCGTTCCTTCACCAGCAGGCGTTCGACCGCGGCGTTGTTCAGCACGCGTTCGGTGTTGCGCAGCGGGCGCATCACGAGGCGGGTGTCGAGTTCGGTGGCGGCCACGATGGCCTGCTTGACGTTCTCGTGCACCGGCGCCTCTTTCGTGGCGATGAACCGGGTGCCCATGTTCATGCCCTCGGCGCCCAGCGCCAGCGCGGCCACGAGCGAGCGGCCGTCGGCCATGCCGCCCGACGCCACGAACGGGATCTTCAGCGCCTCGGCGGCGCGCGGCAGCAGGATGAAGTTGGGCACGTCGTCCTCGCCCGGGTGGCCGCCGCACTCGAAGCCGTCGACGCTCACCGCGTCGCAGCCGATGGCCTCGGCCTTCAGCGCGTGGCGCACCGCGGTGCACTTGTGGATCACCTTGACGCCGGCCTCCTTCAGCGCGGGCAGCCACTTCTGCGGGTTGTTGCCCGCGGTCTCGACGACCTTCACGCCGCCGTCGATGATGGCCTTCACGTAGCCGGGGTAGTCGGGTGGCGTGACGGACGGCAGGAACGTGAGGTTCACGCCGAAGGGCTTGTCGGTCATCTCGCGGCAGCGCGCGATCTCCTTGGCCAGCAGCTCGGGCGTGCGCTGCGTGAGGCCGGTGATGATGCCGAGGCCGCCGGCGTTCGACACGGCCGAGGCCAGCTCGGCGAGGCCGACGTAGTGCATGCCGCCCTGGATGATCGGGTGCTCGATGCCGAAGAGTTCGGTGATGCGGGTCTTCATGGGTCGTCCTGTGCGGTGGGGGTTCAGCGGCCGTTGAACACGGGGTCGCGCTTCTCGACGAAGGCGCGCGCGGCGTTCTTGTGGTCTTCCGTCTGCGCGCAGTGCACGTGGTGGGTGACCTCGAGGTCGAGGCATTCGTCCACCTCGCCGCCCATCGCGCGGTTCAGGTTCTCCTTCATGTAGCGGTAGGCCACGGCCGGGCCCTTCGCGAGCCGCTGCGCGAGTTCGCGCGTGCGCTCGGCGAGCTGTTCGGGCTCGCACGTCCAGTTGGCGAGGCCCAGGCGCAGCGCCTCGTCGGCCGTCACGCGTTCGCTCAGCATGTACAGCTCGCGGGCCTTGGCCGCGCCGATCAGCTGGGTCATGAAGTAGGTGCCGCCGTAGTCACCCGCGAAGCCCACCTTCGCGAACGCGGTGGTCAGGAAGGCGCTGGTCGACATCAGGCGCAGGTCGCACGACATCGCGAGCGACAGGCCCGCGCCCGCGGCCGCGCCGGGGATCACGGCCAGCGTGGGCTTGGGCATCTTGAACAGGCGGCCGGCGGTCTCGCGCTGGCTGTGGCGCTGCTGGTGGATGGCCTCGTCGATGGTGCGCGTGGCCGCGGCGCCGGACGCCATGGCCTTCACGTCGCCGCCCGCGCAGAACGCCTTGCCCGTGCCGGTGAGCACGATGCAGCGCACCGCGGGGTCGAACTCGGCCGCCACGAGCTGCTGCTGCATCGCCTGCAGCATGGGGCGGGACAGCGCGTTGCGCGCGTCGGGGCGGTTCATCGAGAGCGTGAGCACGCCCTCGTCGAACGAGGCCAGCAGGTCTTCGGTTCCGGTGTCGATCTGGGGCATGGTGGTCTTGTCCTCGAGGGTCATTGGGCGAAGCCGAGTTCGCGCGCTTCGGCGTCGTACCTGGCGTAGGAGTTCTTCAGCGTGGCGCCGTTGAGGATCATCTCGGCGGCGAGCGTGCGGGTGCCGGCCTCGAACACCGACGTGCGCACCCAGACGGATTCGGTGCGGGCGCTTTCGCTCAGCGCGACGATCTCGCGTTCGAGGTCGTAGGCCTGGCCCACGAACAGCGGACCGCGCGCGAGGCGGATCTGCTGGCCGGCGAACAGGCCGACGGCGGGGCCGCGGCCACGCAGCCCGGACAGGTGCGACGAACTGCCGAGCAGCACGCTGATCATCTCGAACGGGATGATGGCGCGGCCCCACGGCGACGCGGCCCCGCCCTCCGGCGTGTACCAGGGCGACGGCTCGGTGATCACCTTCAGCTTGGCCGCGAGCGAAAACGGGTAGTGGTCGCCCATGTGCTGGTCGAAGCCCATCGCGATGGACTCCTTCGCGGCGCCGCGCTGGCCCACGCGCAGGTCGCGGTTGATCACGAGCGTGGTGGCGGGGCGCAGCTTCGCGATGCGCCGCGGGATCTCGTGTTCGGCGTCGGGCACGTCGCCCACCGACGCGGTGCCCGTCAACACGGGTGTGCCGTCGCGCTTCTCGGCGTGGATGCGCGCGACGCGTTCACCGGCCTCGGGCGGGGTCACGAAGGCGCGCACCTCCTCGCCCTCGACCACCATGTTCTGGTAGTGCGCGCTGATGCAGCCGGTCTCGAACCAGGCCTGGCCGAAGACCTGGAACAGCAGCGGGTCGAACTGGCTGAAGTGCGTGGGGCCCTCGATGGGGCCGGCGCGCAGGCCGAGGTCCTCGGCCATCTTGTCGTCGTGGATCGACAGGTGGCCGTCGTACGTCTGCTCGGCGAGCATCTGGCGCGGCTGGCGCAGCGGGCCGCACAGCGCGGCGGCGGGCATCTGGGGGAAGGCCGTGGACATGGGTGCGTTCTCTCCTGGGGCGAGCCACCGAGCTTAAGCGGGGCCGCGCTGCGCCGCTGTCACGAGAGTGGCAGCGCGCGGCGGCCGCGTGGCGCACGATCAAGGGCTTCATCCACGTCCGCCTTCCACCATGCAGATCGAAGCCACCAACCCGCCCCCTCTCCACGGCTGCATCGACACCCAGGTGGTCGGCCACGTGTTGCTGATCGGCATCAACCGTCCCGCCAAGCGGAACGGCTGGACGCCCGAGATGTTCCGCCAGCTGGGCGAGGCGTACACCCGGCTCGACGACGACCCCGAACTGCGCGTGGGCGTGCTGCACGCCATGGGCGACCACTTCACCGCGGGCCTCGACATGCCGTCGGTGCAGGCGCACCTGGAACGCGGCGAGCGGCTGATCCCGGAGGGGCTCGTCGAGCCGCACGACTTCGGCAAGCCGAACTACCGCCGCCGCACGAAGCCCGTGATCGCCGCGGTGAAGGGCATCTGCTTCACCGTGGGCATCGAGCTGATGCTCGGCGCCGACATCGTGGTGGCTGGCGAGGACTGCCGCTTCAGCCAGAAGGAAGTGCAACGCGGCCTGATGCCGGGGGGCGGCGCCACGCTGCGCATGTCCGAACGGGCGGGCCTCGGCAACGCGATGCTGTACCTGCTGACCGGCGACGAGTTCGACGCACCCACGGCCTTCCGGCTCAACTTCGTGCAGAAGGTGGTGCCCAACGCGCAGGTGCTCGACGAGGCCGTGGCCATCGCGCAGCGCATCGCCGAGCAGGCGCCGCTCGCCGTGACGGCCACGCGCCTCAACGCCATCAAGGCGGTGGAGGAGGGGCCGGCCGCCGCGGTGGCCGACTTCCCCGCGATCAGCAAGCGCATCTTCGCGAGCGAGGACTGGGCCGAGGGCGTGCGGTCGTTCGTCGAGAAGCGGGCCGCGCGGTTCACCGGGCGCTGAGCCGGCGCCGGCGCAACGTCGCGCCCAGCCCCGCGAGGCCCAGCAGCAGGGTCGCCGTCGTCGCCGGTTCCGGCACCGGGGCCGCGACGTTGAACACCAGCGCTACGTCGTAGACGCTCGCCGGCCCCGGGAAGGCCGACGTGGGCGTCCCCCAGACGCGCAGCGAGTAGGTGCCCGCGGCCAGCAGCGTGGATGCGAACGTCACGTCCTGGCGCGGGAACGGCGGGTTCCACACCGTCCGCGAATCGCCTTCGACCAACGTCACGTTGCCGCGGTCGAGCCGGCCGTCGAGGTCGCCGATCCAGAAGCGGTTGCTGAACGGCGTGTACGCCGTGCCGTGGAACTCGAACGTGTCGCCGGCAGCGATGGTGAACGTGAAGACGTCGGTGAACGGGTCGGTGCGCCAGAGGTCCGAGAACGGGTGCAGGCCGGATCCGGAAATGGTGCCGAGGTCGTAGGTCTCGGCGCGAGCCGGTGAGGCGGCCAGCAGCACGGCGCAGGCGGCCGCGACCCAGTGGTGGAGGTGAGGGGTCATCGTCGTCTCCCTGAGGCGGCAGGTCGCCGCAGGCGGACGGTAGGACGCCCGGTCGCCGAAATCAACTGCCGCCGGGAAGCCCCTGACGGGCTCGCGGCGGCGATCGGCCAGTGGGCGGTCAGCGGAACCGCGGCGCCCGCTTCTCCAGCCCGGCCAGCGCAGCCTCGCGCTGGTTGGGGCTGCCGATCAGGGCCTGCTGCTCGCGGGCTTCGGCGAGCAGCACGTCGGCGGCGCGCACCGGCGACGCGCCGTTGAGCAGCCGCTTGGCCGCGCGGATGGCATCGGGGCTCGACGCAGCGATCTGCGCCGCGAGCGCGCGGGCCTCGGCCAGCGGGTCATCGGCCACGCGGGTGGCCAGGCCCAGCGCCTGCGCCTCGACGCCGGAAACGATGCGGCCGGTGAAGGTGAGCTCGCGCAACACGTCCGCGCGCACGAGTTCGGTCATGAAGACGCAGCCCGACATGTCGGGCACGAGCCCCCACTTGACCTCCATCACCGACAGCTTCGTGTCGGGGTGGACCACGCGCACGTCGGCACCGAGCGCGATCTGCAGGCCGCCGCCGAAGGCGACGCCGTGCACCGCGGCGATCACCGGCACCGGCAGCTCGCGCCAGCCCCAGCCCACGTGCTGCGCGGCGTTGGCGAGGCCGTGGCTGCGGGCGAGCAGGTCGGTGCCCATCGTGCCGCTGGTCTGGCCCTGGCCCATCTGCTGGAAGCGGCCCATGTCGAGGCCCGCGCAGAAGCCGCGGCCCTCGCCGTGCAGCACCACGGCGCGCACGCGCGGGTCGTCGCGCAGCGTGGCGATGGCGTCGTTGATCGCGTTGAACATCGCGGCGTCGATGGCGTTCATCTTGTCCGCGCGCACGAGGGCCACCTCGGCCACGCCCTGGTCGTCGACGGACACGCGCACGCGCTGGGCGGAGGAATCGTTCATGGCATCACCAGGGAAGTCGGAGGTCGACCCATTCTGGTGGAACTCGCGGGCGCGGGCCGTCACCTGGATGACGGTGTGCCTGCTGGTTTGCCCCACTTCGAAACCGGGTCGAGCGTCGTAAAAATATCAGATCACACGTTTGATACATAAAACACAGGAGATGCCATGAAGAAGTTCCATACGCCGCCCGCGGCGGCGGCTGTGCTGCTGTCCCTCGCGCTGTCCGGCTGCGGCTCGGACGACACGGTGGACGGCCCGCGGACCGGCACGTTCGGCGAAACCCCCGTGGCCGGCCTCGATGTCGCGGGCACCACCACCGCGGCCCGCCGGACGGACGGCGCCGGCAGCTTCCAGCACGCGGCCGGCGAGACGGTGCGCTTCTCGATCGGCGCGCTGGCCCTCGGCAGCGCGCCCGGCGCGCCCGTCGTCACCGCGCGCGACGTGACGGGGGGCGCCGCGGTCTCCGACCGGCGCGTCACGAACAAGCTGATCCTGCTGCAGACGCTCGACGTCGACGGCAACCTGAACAACGGCATCGAGATCACCGACGCCATCCGCACGGCCGTGTCCGACCGCGCCGCGTCGATCGACTTCGACCAGGACCCGACCGCGTTCCGCACGAGCCTCGCGCCGCTGCTGTCGGCGCTGAACACCGCCGGCCTCTTCACCGACCTGGACCCGCGCCCCCGCGCGGCGCGCACCGCCGCCGCGGCCGTCGAGCACTACACGCGCGCGGCGAGCCCGCGCCATGTCGTGACCACCACGGCCGGTGCATTGAGCGGCTTCGAGGCCGATGCGACCACCTGGCAGTTCCTCGGCGTGCCGTACGCGAAACCCCCGGTGGGTGCGTTGCGGTGGCGGCCGCCGCAGGCGGTGACGCCGTGGACCGGCGTGCGCCACGCCACCGCCTGGGCCGACCAGGCCGCGCAGACCACCGCGCTCGAGCGTTTCGGCGAGGGGGGCATGAGCGAGGACAGCCTGTACCTCAACGTCACCGCGCCGAAGGGCGCGACCAAGGTGCCGGTGATGGTGTGGTTCCACGGCGGCGGCTTCACTTCGCTCACCAGCAACACCAAGGCCTTCAACAATGCGAAGGGTCCTGTCACGAAGGGCGTCGTGCAGGTGTCGGTGAACCACCGCCTCGGGCCGTTCGGCTACCTGGCGCACCCGCTGCTGTCGGCCGAGTCGGGCTACGGCGGCTCGGGCAACTACGGGCAGATGGACCTGGTCATGGCGCTGCAGTGGGTGCGCGACAACATCGCGGCCTTCGGCGGGGACCCCACCAACGTCACCATCTTCGGCGAGTCCGGCGGCGGCCGGAAGGTGCTGTCGCTGATGGCGTCGCCCGAGGCGAAGGGCCTGTTCCACCGCGCCATCAGCCAGAGCGGCACGCTGATCCCCGACACCCGCACGCTCGCGTCCGCGGAGGCCGTCGGCACGGTGCTCGCCACGAACCTCGGCGCCAGCACGCTCGAGCAGCTGCGCGCGAAACCGTGGACCGAGGTGGTGACCGCCGCGGCCGCGCTCGTGCCGTACACCAACATCGACAACCGCTACCTGCCGCACAGCGAACGCGTGAGTTTCGAGACACACACCCACAACGACGTGCCGTTCCTGATCGTCACGAACACGGCCGACACGGTCGACCCCATCGAGACGGTGAAGGACGTGTTCCCGTGGATGACGACCCACAGCGCCCAGCCCCACTACGCCGCGATCTTCAGCCGCGTGCCGGCCGGCTGGACGCAGCGCGGGCTCAAGGCGTACCACGGCGCCGAACTCACCTACGTGTTCAACGCGCCGGAGAGTGTCGTCGCGCATTTCCAGCTGAGCCTCGTGCTCGACCCGGCCACCAACGCGCGTGTGGTGATCGGCGACCTCAACGGCAACGGCGTCACCGGCACCGCGGGTGACACGGCCGACGTGCTGGCCTCGGCCGGCTTCGACGCGACGGACGCCGCGGTGGCCGACCGCACGATGACGATGTGGACCACCTTCGCGAAGACCGGCAACCCGAGCATCGCGGGGCTGTCGTGGCCGGCCTACACGACGTCGAACGACGCCTATGTCGAACTGGGCGCGCAGGCGGTGGTGAGGACGGGGCTGTCGGCGGTGTTCCCGTGACCGGGAGGCCGCGGCCGTGACGGATGCGGCAACCGGCGGCGCCAGGCCTTGAAATACCTGGCCCGAAGGTTGATACATTCATGCCATGAGCATCGACCCGGCCCCTCCGCGCACCCTCGGCGGCAGCATCCAGGACCGCATCCGCGCGGCCGTGGAGGCCGAGATCGTGTCGGGTGAACGGCCGCCGGGCAGTGTCATCGACGACCGCCAGCTCTCCGAACGCTTCCAGGCCTCGCGCACCCCGGTGCGCGAGGCCTTGCTCGTGCTCGCGGCCCAGGGGCTGGTGCACATCGCACCGCGCTCCGGCATCTATGTCCGCCGCGCCAGCATCGACGAACTGGTGGCGTCGCTCGAGGCGCTGACCGAGGTGGAATCGGTGCTGGCCGGCATGGCCGCGCGCCGCGCCACGGCGGTCCATTGCGCCGAGCTGCGCACGGCCGTCGCCACGTGCACCGAACGTGCCGCGGCGGGCGACCAGCCCGGCTACGAGGCCGCCAACCGAGACCTGCACCAGGTGATCTACCGCGCCGGCGGCAACCCGGTGCTCGTCGAGACGGTGCGGTCGCTGCGGCGCACGCTCGCGGCGTACCGGCAGTGCAGCATCCGGCACCCGGGCCGGCTCGGCGCCTCGGCCGAGGAACACCGCGCCATCGTGACGGCCATCTGCGCCGGCGACTCCCTCGCGGCGTCCGCAGCGATGCGGCAGCACATCAACCTGGGCGGTGAAGCCCTGGTCGAACTCGTCGTGACCGCCCAGACGATGGGCGCGCGGCACGACACGGCGGCCTCGCCCGAGGCGGCGCCGGCGCGGCGGTCCACGCGCCGCGCGATGTCGCGTCGCTGACAGGTCTCCCGCGGGTTGGTCCGCATGCGGGCCGGCTTCCGAGTCGTAAAAATATCAGATGACAAATCTGATACGAATATCGACCATGGCAACCCAGGAGACAACCATGAACCGAAGCGACAACCGGCGGCGCCTCGCGGCCACCGCCGTGGCCGCCGTGCTGGCCCTCACCGCGTGCGGAGGCGACGACGTCGACGAGGCGCTGTCCGGCATCTTCGTCGACAGCCCGGTGTCGGGCCTCGACGTCACCGGCTCCATCGGCCCGGCGCGTTCGACGGACGCGAACGGCCGCTTCACCTACGCGGCCGGCGAAACGCTCTCGTTCGCCATCGGCAACCTCGCGCTCGGCTCGGCCGCGGGCGGGGGCGTGCTCACGCCGCTGTCGGTCACGGCCGGCGCGGCGTCGGCGGCGGACGTGCGCGTGAACAACAAGCTCATCCTGCTGCAGACGCTCGACGCCGACGGCGACCTCAACAACGGCATCCAGATCACCGCGGCGATCCGCGCGGTGGTGTCGCAGCGGGCCGCGTCCATCGATTTCAACCAGCCCACCGCGGCGTTCCGGACGAGCCTCGCGCCGCTGCTGGCCGCGCTCGGCGACGCTGCCGTGTTCTCCGACCTCGACCCGCGTCCGCGCAGCGCGCGCACGGCCGTCGCCGCGCTCGAACACTTCGGGCGCTCGATGGCGCCGCGCAACGTCGTCACCACCACCGGCGGGCAGCTGAGCGGCTTCGAGGCCAATGCCGGCACGTGGCAGTATCTCGGCATCCCGTACGCGCGGCCGCCGGTCGGCGCGCTGCGCTGGCGTCCGCCGCAACCGCCCGTCGCCTGGGCGGGCGTGCGCCAGGCCACCGGCTGGAGCGACCAGAGCGCGCAGAACCCCACGTTCGAACCGATCGGCGAGGGCGGCATGAGCGAAGACTCGCTGTACCTCAACGTCACGGCGCCGAAGAACGCATCGAAGGCGCCGGTGATGGTGTGGTTCCACGGCGGCGCGTTCGCGATCCTCACGGGCAACTCGAAGCAGTACAACAACCCGGAGGGCGTGACCACGAAGGGTGTCGTGCTCGTCACCGTCAACCACCGCCTCGGGCCGTTCGGCTACATGGCCCATCCGCTGCTGAGCGCCGAGAGCGGCCACGGCGGCTCGGGCAACTACGGCCAGATGGACCTCGTGATGGCGCTGCAGTGGGTCAAGGACAACATCGCGCGTTTCGGTGGCGACCCGGCCAACGTCACGCTGTTCGGCCAGTCGGGCGGTGGCGGCAAGACCTACGGCCTGCTGAACTCGCCGGATGCGGCCGGGCTGTTCCACAAGGCGGTGGTGCAGAGCGGGGCCAACGCGATCGCGACCACCGGCACGGCCGCATCCTCGCTGGCCGCGGGCGAGGCCATCGGCGCCGCGATGTTCGGGCGGCTGAACGTCACGACGCTCGCCGCCGCGCGGGCGCTGCCGTGGACCGCGTTCGTGCAGGCCGACCTCGACGCGGGCATCCCGCGCGAGATCTACCGCCCGAACGTCGACTACGCCCACCTGCCGAAGACGTACCTGCAGAACATGACCGACGGCATGCCGAGCGACGTGCCGCTGATGGTGGGGGCCACGTCCGGTGACTACCCGTCGCTGCGCGCCGCACTGCCGGTCTTCATGGTCCAGCGCACCCCCACCTACAAGTCGCCGCAGTTCGTGTACCGCTTCAGCCGCGTGCCCGACGGCTGGGCCGCGATGAACCTCGCGAGCGGCCACGGCGGCGAGGTGCCGTACCTCTTCAACTACCCGGCGGGCATGGCGAGCAACTACGCGATGGGCCTCGTGCTGACGGCGGCCGGCGCGAAGCCGCCCATCGGCGACCTCAACGGCAACGGGGTCACCGGCACCGCGGGTGACGTGGCCGATGTCTACGCGTCGATGGGGTGGGGCGCGGGCGACGTGGCCACGGTGGACGCGGTGATGTCGATGTGGACGCAGTTCGCGAAGACCGGCAACCCGAGCACCACCACGTTCGCGTGGCCGGCGTACACGCTGTCCAACGACACGTACGCCGAGATCGGCCCCACGTCCACGCCGAGCGTGCGCACGGGGCTCGCCACGGCCTTCCCGTGACCGGCGACGAGGGATAACCCCGCATAAGAAACCTCGGCGTTTCGTCAACGCGAACTCACGCCAGCGCGTGGGTTCGCTGCCGACACTGCGGCGAGCGTCCGGTCCATGACACCGGCGCATCCGACCACAGGAGTTGACGATGACCTTGAAGACGTTCCTGACGACCTGCCTCGCGGCCCTCGCCGCGATGCTGGTCTCCGCCTGCGGGGGTGACGACACGCCCGCACCGACCACCACCACCACCCCGACGACACTCGCCGTCGTCAAGCCCGCCGCCGCGTGCGCGAGCCTCGCCTCGGTCGACCTGACCGCGATCGGCGGCGTGGGCAGCACCATCGCGTCGGCCACCGAAGGCACCGTGACGGTCAACGGCGCGGCGGTGAAGTTCTGCACCGTGGAGGGCACGCTCGCGCCGGCCGTGGGCTTCCGCGTGCGCCTGCCGGTCGACACGTGGACCCAGCGCGTGCTGCACATCGGCTGCGGCGGGCTGTGCGGCAGCATCAGCGCCGCGGTCGACCCGGGCACGGCCTACGGCTGCCCGCTCGTGCAGTCCGGCGGCTTCGTGCTGTCGTCCACCAACATGGGCCACACCGGCGCCGACGCGAACTGGGCGCTCGACGCCCAGAAGCGTGTCGACTTCGCCTACCGCGGCGTGCACGTGACGACGCTCGCCGCGAAGAAGCTCACGGAGGTGTACTACGCGCAGCGCGAGAAGTTCTCGTACTTCGTGGGTTGCTCCGACGGCGGGCGCGAGGGCCTGATGGCCGCGCAGCGGTACGCCGACGACTACGACGGCATCGTCGCGGGCGCCCCGGCCTTCCTGTTCAACATCCAGAACTCCCTGCACCACGGCTGGATGGCGCGGTCCAACCGCGACACGGGCCTCAGTACCGGCACCGTGGTGCTGTACCCGGCCAAGGCCGCGGTGCTGCACGCCGCCGTGGTGGCCGCGTGCGACGGGCTCGACGGCCAGGTCGACGGGTTGCTCGCCGACCCGCGGTTGTGCAGCTTCGACCCGGCCACGATCCAGTGCCCGGCCGGTGCCGTGGACACGAGCGCGTGCCTCACCGCCACCGAAGTGATCACCGCGAAGAAGTTCTACGACGGCCCGCGCGACCCGGTGACGAACCGCCGCATCCTCGTGGGTGGCCCGCAGTACGGCTCGGAACTGAACTGGGCCGGCGTCTTCGTGCCGGCGACCGACGTGGTCACCAACCGCGTGGGCAGCGACAACTTCGTGGCTGGCGCGCGGTCGGTGATCTTCACCGACGCGGTGCCGCCCACGCTCGACGAGTTCGAGTTCACCGAGGCCTTCTACAGCCGGCTGCGCACGCGCCACCCGCTGAACGACGCGACGAACCCGGACCTGTCCGCGTTCAAGGCGGCGGGCGGCAAGCTGATCCTGTGGCACGGCTGGGCCGACCAGCACATCTCGCCCGTCAACACCATCGCGTACCACGAGGCGATGCAGCGCACGATGGGACAGGCGAACATGGACGCCTTCATGCGCATGTACCTCGCGCCCGGCGTGAGCCACTGCGGCGGCGGCGAGGGGCTGCCGAACATGGACCTCGTCACCGCGGTGGTGAACTGGGTGGAGAAGGGCACGGCGCCGGCCGAGATCACCACGAGCCGCACCGACACCGCGGGCGTGGTCACGAGCTCGCGCCCGATGTACCCGTACCCGGCGCTCGCGACCTACAAGGGCACGGGGGATCCGAACGTGGCGTCGAGCTACACGAACGGCGCGGCGAAGTACACCGCGGCGACGCCGGACTGGACCGGGGTGGACTTCTTCAGCCCGTACGCGCCGGCGCCGCTCTGAACGCCGTCAGTCCGGCGAAAGCCGGGACCTACCGTCCCCGCCGCGCGCGGGCGAACGGTGGGCCCCGATGTTCATCGGGGTGACCGCGCCGGGGGCGACACGGTGAACTCCGCCGAGTCCGCCACCACCTGGCGGATCTCCGCCATCAGCGCCACCGCGCCTGGGGAGGGCAGGGCGCCGAGCCGCTGCGACAGGCCGATCTGCCGCCGCGTGCGTTCGAGCGGGAAGTCGAGGGCCACGAGGCTGCCGTCGCGGATCTCGTAGCGCAGCTGGTGGGCGGAGATGGCGGTCAGCATGTCGCTCTCGCGCAGCAGGCCGCGCAACACGGCGAGGTCGCCCGTCTCCACCGCGGGGACGGGCGGCGGCTGGCGGGCGTCGGAGAAGAACGACTCGAACAGCTCGCGCGACGGGGACCCCGGGCGGGACAGCACCCAGGTGGCGCTGCGCAGCGTGTCGAAATCGATGCGATCGACCCGCGTGAACGGATGCCCCGCGCGGGCGATCACCGAGAGCCGGTCCTCGAACAGGGGCGCCTGCTCGAGTTCCTTCGCGTCCGCGGGGGGGCGCAGCGCGCCGAGGATGAAGTCGACGTCGCCGCTGCGCAACGAGGCGGCCAGCACCTCGTACGGGCTCTCGACGGTGCCCACGTGCAGCTGCGGGTGGCGGGCGAGCAGCGAGGCGATGGCGCGCGGCAGGATGTGGGTGCGCCCGAGCGGCAGCGCGCCCACGTTCACGCTGCCCTGCAGCGTGCCTTGGCTCGCGGCGAGGTCGGGCGCGATGTGCCGCAGCTCGGCGAGCACCCGCTTGAAGTGGAACGCGAGGATCTCGCCCGCCGGCGTGGGGACGAGCCCGCGGGCGGTGCGGTCGAACAGCGAGGCGCCCAGGCGCGCCTCGAGGTCCTTCACCGCGGTGCTCACGGCCGGCTGCGTGAGCGAGAACTCGCGCGCCACCGCGGCCATGCTGCGGCGTTCGACGAGGCTCGCGATCACCGCGAGGCGCCGGCCGTTCATGATGGACGCGAACAGCGAATGCACGTCGGCCGATGACGACACCCCGCCGCGCGCGATCAGCTGCTGGCGGGCCTCCTCGAAGAGGCCCTCGACACGCCGGGCTCGCACGAGCACGATGTCCCCGTACCGGTTGATCACCATGCCGCGGGACCGCCGCTCGAAGAGCGGCACGCCCAGCACCGCCTCCAGTTCCGAGATGGACCGGGCGACGGCCGAGGACACCCGGTACAGCCCCTCGGCCGCGTGCGCGATGCTGCCCGCCTCGGCCACGGCGCACAGCACGTGGAGGTGGCGCAGGTTGGTGCCCAGCGCGCCGGCCGGACGGGGATCGATGAATTTCTCTGGCATGGACAGGCGTGATTCTTCTCGATCGCGGTGCCGGATCGGGCTCGGTGGATACCCTTGCCCATAAAAAAGTTCGAGGTCAGCGCAAACGCTACTCGCCCCACGCCGGCCCGGGCGGCGGAACACTGTCGACACGACGAACCCGTCCTCTGGCGCCTCCGTGGCGTGCAAGGCTTCACCCGAGTCCGAAGACATGATCATCGATTGCCACGGCCACTACACCACCGCCCCGAAGGCGCTCGAACGCTGGCGTGACCAGCAGGTCGCGAGCCTGTCGGGCGGCTCCGACGCCCCCTCGGCCGCGTCGCTGCACATCAGCGACGACGAGCTGCGCGAATCCATCGAGACCAACCAGCTCGCGAAGATGCGCGAGCGGGGCATCGACCTGACCATCTTCTCGCCACGGGCCAGCTTCATGGCCCACCACATCGGCGGGTTCGACACCAGCGCGACTTGGTCCTCGATCTGCAACGAACTGATCGCCCGCGTGGTCGGCCTGTTCCCCGGCCAGTTCATCGGCGCGGCCATGCTGCCGCAGTCGCCCGGTGTCGATCCGGCCACGTGTGTCGCCGAGATCGACCGCTGCGTGAACGAGTACGGCTTCGTGGCCATCAACCTGAGCCCGGACCCGTCGGGCGGCCACTGGACCTCGCCGCCGCTGTCCGACCGCCACTGGTACCCGGTGTACGAGCGGATGGTCGAGCTCGACATCCCCGCGATGATCCACGTGAGCACGAGCTGCAACGCGTGTTTCCACACCACCGGCTCGCACTACCTGAACGCGGACACCACGGCCTTCATGCAGTGCCTGACGTCCGACTTGTTCAAGGACTTCCCGACGCTGCGCTTCGTGATCCCGCACGGCGGCGGCGCGGTGCCGTACCACTGGGGGCGCTTCCGCGGCCTGGCCCAGGAGATGAAGAAGCCGCCGCTCGATGAACACCTGCTGAAGAACATCTTCTTCGACACCTGCGTGTACCACCAGCCCGGCATCGACCTGCTGACGAAGGTGATCCCGGTCGACAACGTGCTGTTCGCCTCCGAGATGATCGGCGCGGTGCGCGGCATCGACCCCACCACCGGCTTCGCGTACGACGACACGCGCCGCTACATCGAGGCGGCCACGCTGTCGGCGGACGACCGCCACAAGATCTTCGAAGGCAACGCCCGGCGCGTGTACCCGCGCCTCGACGCCGCGCTGCGCGCCCGCGCCGCCGCCTGAACCTCACCCGGATGCTGAACATGAACACGCTCGGAATCGTCAAGCGCAACATCCCGCGCCCGCCCCGCGACGCGGTCGAACACCTCTCGAACTTCGGCGTCGCCACCGTCCACGAGGCCATGGGCCGCGTCGGGCTCACGAAGCCCGTGCTGAAGCCCATGTACGACGGCGCCCGCCTGTGCGGCCCGGCCGTCACCGTGCTGCTGCAGCCGGGGGACAACTGGATGTTCCACGTCGCGGCCGAGCTGATCCAGCCGGGCGACGTGGTGCTCGCGGCCTGCACCACCGACAACGTCGACGGTTTCTTCGGCGACCTGCTGGCCACGTCGTTCCGTGCCCGCGGCTGCGCGGGCCTCGTGATCGACGGCGGCGTGCGCGACGTGCGCACCCTGCGCGAGATGGACTTCCCCGTCTTCGCCCGCACCGCGCACGCGAAGGGCACCGTCAAGGCCACGCTCGGTTCCGTGAACGTGCCGGTGGTGTGCGCCGGCGCGCTGGTGCAACCGGGCGACGTGGTGGTGGCCGACGATGACGGCGTGGTGATCGTGCCGTGCGCCGACGTGGCCCGCGTGGCCGAGGCCGCCGCGAAACGCGAGGCCCTCGAGGAAGGCAAGCGCCAGCGCCTGGCCGACGGCGAGCTGGGCCTCGACATCTACCAGATGCGCGAACGACTGGCCGAAGCCGGCCTGCGCTACATCGACTGAGGAGAACGACATGGCCAGCATCATCGGCGCCATCGCGTGCTCGCACACCCCGACGATCGGGTTCGCGCACGACAAGAACAAGCAGGACGACCCGGTCTGGGCGCCCATCTTCGAGGCTTTCGCGCCCATCAAGGGCTGGCTCGCCGACAAGAAGCCCGACGCGGCGATCGTGATCTTCAACGACCACGTCACCTCGTTCTTCTTCGACCACTACTCGCCGTTCACGCTGGGCGTGGGCGAGTGGTACACCGTGGCCGACGAAGGCGGCGGCGCGCGCGCGCTGCCGGCCGTCGCGGGCCACCCGGCGCTGGCCGCGCACATCGGCGAGTCGGTGGTGGCCGACGAGTTCGACCTGTCGTTCTTCCAGGACAAGGGCCTCGACCACGGCTGCTTCTCGCCGCTGTCGGTGCTGTGCGACCACGACCCGTCGTGGCCGTTCCCGATCATCCCGCTGCAGGTGGGCGTGCTGCAGGCGCCGAGCCCGAGCGCGAAGCGCTGCTGGAAGCTCGGCCAGGCGCTGCGCCGCGCCGTCGAGAGTTTCCCGGAAGACCTGCGCGTGGTCATCATCGCCACGGGCGGCCTGTCGCACCAGGTGCACGGCGAACGGGCCGGCTTCAACAACCCGGCCTGGGACGCGAAGTTCCTCGACCTGATCGAGAAGGACCCGGTGCGGCTCACCGAGATGACGCTCGCCGAACTCGCCACGATCGGCGGCTGCGAAAGCGCCGAGGTGGTGATGTGGCTGATCATGCGCGGCGCGCTGTCGTCGCAGGTCACGAAGCTGCACCAGTCCTACTACCTGCCGTCGATGACGGGCATCGCGACGCTCGTGTTCGAGAACCACGCCGAGCCGCCGTCGCCCGCCGCGCTGCAGCGCCACCGCGAGCACATCGCCCGCGAGATGCGCGGCATCGAGCTGCTGGAGGGCACGTACCCGTTCGACCTGGCCCGCAGCGTCAAGGGCTACCGCATCAACAAGTTCCTGCACGAACTGGTGGAACCCGCGCACCGCGCGCGTTTCCTCGCCGACGAGGCCGCGCTGATGCGCGAGGCGGGCCTCACCGACGTCGAACGCGACCTGATCCAGCGCCGCGACTGGCGCGCGATGATGCACTACGGCGTCATCTTCTTCCTGCTCGAGAAGCTCGCGGCGGTGGTGGGGGTGTCGAACCTGCACGTGTACGCGGCGATGCGCGGCCAGTCGCTGGAGGAATTCCAGAAGACCCGCAACGCACCCGGCGCGCTCTATTCGGTGTCGGGTGGTTCGGGCCCGGCGGGCAGCTGGGACCAGAAGGACACCGCCAAGCCATGAGCCGCGAACTCCACGTCCTCTCGTCGATGGCCACGCGGGCGCTGCTCGCCGAGCTGGCGGCGCAATGGCCGGCGCCGGTGCGGGTCGAGTCCGTCGGGGGCGTGGACGCCGCGAAACGCGTGGCGGCGGGCGAACCGTTCGACGTCGTCGTGCTCGCGTCGGACGCCATCGACCGCCTGGTCGCGGCGGGACACCTCGCCGCCGACAGCAAGGTCGACCTCGTGCGTTGCGACGTGGCCGTCGCCGTGCCGTCGGGTGCACCCCGGCCGTCGGTCGCCGACGAAGCGGGCCTGCGCGCGGCGGCCGCAGCGGCCGGCCGGATCGCGGTGTCCACCGGCCCGAGCGGCGTGGCCCTCGCGAAGCTCCTGGAACGCTGGGGCCTGGCCGACCGGCTCGTGCAGGCGCCCCCCGGCGTGCCGGTGGGCCGCCTGCTGGCGCAGGGCGACGCCGACCTGGGTTTCCAGCAGCGGAGCGAACTCCTCGACCTGCCCGGCATCGCCGTGCTCGGCGCGATGCCGCCGGGCCTGGAGATCGTGACCACGTTCAGTGCGGCGAGCCGTGACGCGGTCGACGCGGCGCCCCTGCTGTCCCACTGGCGGTCCCCCGCCACCGACGAAACGAAACAACGCCACGGCATGATGCCCGCGCGTGACTGACCGATCGATCTTCCACCCTGAAGGAGACCTCCATGACGTTCATCCCCCGCCGGGCCCTCGGCCTCGCCATCACGCTCGGCCTGCTGGGCGCGGCCCTGCCCACGTTCGCGCAGGACTGGCCCACCAAGCCCGTGCGCATCCTCACCCCGTTCCCGGCCGGTGCCGGCCCCGAAGCGGTGCTTCGTGTCCTCGCTGAAAAGCTGCAGAAGAAGTGGGGCCAGCCGGTGATCGTCGAGAACCGCCCCGGCGGCAACGGCTTCATCGCGATCGACGCGTTCAAGCGCGGCGCCACGGACGGCTACGACCTGATCCAGCTCGACAACGTCCACCTCGTCGCCTACCCGTACCTCTTCAAGAAGCTGCCGTACGACCCGGTCAAGGACTTCGATCCGCTGGTGCCGCTGTTCCGCACGTACTTCTTCGTGGGCGTGCCGGCCACCAGCAAGTACCGCACGGTGGGCGACATCGTCGCGGACGCGAAGGCCCGTCCCGGCGCGCTGAACTACGGCAGCTGGTCGGTGGGCAACCCGGTGCACCTGGGCGCCGCGCTGCTCGAGAGCATGACCAACACGCAGATGCAGCACGTCATCTACAAGGAGACGTCGATGCTCTACACGGGTGTCGCCACCGGTGAACTCGACTTCGCGCTCGGTTCGCTCGCCACCGCCGGCCCGCTTCAGCGCATGGGCCGCATCAAGTTCATCGCGGTGACCGCGCCCAAGCGCCACCCGGCCTTCCCCGACGTGCCCACGGTGGCCGAGTCCGGCGGCCCCGCCGGCTACGAAATGACCGGCTGGACCACCATCGCCGCGCCGAAGAACCTGCCGAAGCCGGTGGCCGACAAAATCCAGCACGACATCGAGGCCGCGCTCGCCGAACCGGACATCAAGGAACGCTACGCGACCTTCGGCTACGAGACCTTCCCGGTCACGCGCCCGCAGTTCAACGCGTTCATCGCGGCGGAATCCACCAAGTACGCCGACGTGATCAAGCGCGCCAAGGCCTCGCTGGACTGACGCCATGACCACCTCACCCCTGCAGCGGATCGGCCTCGTCGGCTACGGCGAGGTGGGCCGCATCCTCGCCGAGGACCTGCGCGCCCAGGGCGTCGCCGTGTCCGCCTTCGACCTGAAGTTCGCGCGGCCCGGCGAAGCCGCGCCGCTGCGCGCGCACGCCGAGGCGCACGGGGTGACGGTGGCCGCGTCCGCCCGCGAGGCGGCCGACGGCGCGGACCTCGTCGTCTGCGCCGTCACCGCGAGCCAGACGCTCGCCGCGGCCGAGGCCAGCGCGCCCGGCTGCGCGGGCGGCACGTGGTTCCTCGACTTCAACTCCGCCTCGCCGGGCGCGAAGGCGCGCGCGGCCGCGTGTGTGAACGCGGCCGGCGGGCGTTACGTCGAAGGCGCGGTGATGACCAGCGTGCCGCCGTACCGCATCCGCGTGCCGCTGCTGCTCGGCGGACCGGACGCGCGGGCGCTCGCGGCGCTGCTGTCTCCGCTCGGTTTCGCCCCGCAGGTCGCAAGCGACCGCCTGGGCGTGGCCTCGGCCACGAAGATGTGCCGCAGCGTGATCATCAAGGGCATGGAGGCGATGATGATCGAGAGCCTCGTCACCGCCCGCCACCATGGCGTGGAGGACGCGGTGCTCGCGTCGCTCGCCGAGACCTTCCCGCAGATCGACTGGGAGAAGCAGGCCGCCTACTTCTTCCAGCGCGTGATCGAACACGGGCGCCGCCGCAGCGAGGAAGTGCGCGAGGTGGCCGAGACGGTGCGCGAGGCGGGCCTCGTGCCGTGGAGCGCCGACGGCACGGCCGACCGCCAGGCCTGGGTGGCGGACCTGGCCGACGCCGGTGTCTTCACCCCGCGCGGCGCGCCGGGGTTCGCCCGCAGCGCCGACTGGCGCGCCGAGGCCGACCGGCTGCTCGCGCACCTGGATCCGCGACAAGACGCGTGACCCCGCGGGGGGCTCCCCGCATCCTTTCCCCCTTCACCTGGAGTTCCTCGATGTCCTCTGACGATTTCCTGCGCGCGCGCAGGACGCTGATGCTCGCCTCCGTGGCCGCGATGGCCTGGCCCGCCGCCCGCGCGCAATCGACCAAGCCGCTGCGGATCGTCGTACCGTTCCCGCCGGGCGGGTCCACCGACATCCTCGCGCGCGCCATCGGCGCGAAGATCGGCACCGCGCTCGGCCAGACGGTGGTCATCGACAACAAGCCGGGCGCCGGCGGCTCGCTCGGCGCGTCCGAGGTGGCCCGCGCCGAGCCGGACGGCAACACGCTGCTGATGGGCCACATCGGCACGCTGGCCGTGAACCCCGCGCTGTACCCGAAGCTGCCCTACGACCCGGTGAAGAGCTTCGCGCCGGTGGCCTGGGTGGCGCGTGTGCCCAACATCCTCGTGGTGAACGCGAAGTCGCCGGTGAAGACGCTGGCCGACCTCGTCGCGCTGGCGCGGTCGAAGCCGGGGCACCTCACCTATTCGTCGGGTGGCAACGGCAGCGCCGCGCACATCGCGTTCGAGTACCTGAAGCTTCAGGCGAAGTTCCCGATGCTGCACATCCCGTACCGCGGCACCGGCCCCTCGGTGACGGACCTGATGGGCGGCCAGGTGGACGCCACGTTCACGGGTTCGCCGGTGGTGCTGCCCCACGTGCGCAGCGGGCAGCTGCGCGCGCTGGCGGTGTCGAGCGTCAAGCGCCTGCCGTCGCTGCCGGAGGTGCCCACGGTGGCCGAGAGCGGTTTCCCCGGCTTCGACGCCGACCAGTGGTACGGCGTGGTGGCGCCGGCCGGCACCCCGCCGGCGGTGGTGGCCCGCCTCAACGCGGAGATCAACAAGGCGCTGCAGAACCCGCAGGTGGCGCAGCAGCTCGACGGGGAGGGCGCGGTGCCCGTGCCCGGCTCACCGCAGGCCTTCGGCGAGCTGATCGCGCGGGAGATCCCCCGCTGGGCGAAGGTCGTGAAGGCCGGGAACGTGCGCGCGGACTGAGGCCTCGCCGGCACGCCGCCGCGCGAGGCGGCGTTGCATCGACCGCGCCGCCTCGCCCGCGCGCAACGCGGCGAGCAGCGTCAGCACCATGCACAGCGCCGCGAGCGCGAGCGGGCCCAGGATGCTGCGCTGCTGCTTCACGGCGTCGCGCACGACACCGGCCGTGTCCGGTTTCGCGAAGGCCTCGCAGAGCGACTGCACCTCGTCGGCGCCGAACGGGCCCAGTGCCGCGGGCGGATGGGCCGCGCAGTTCGCGGTGGTCACGCGTGTGCCGCCCGACAGCGCGGTCGCCGAGTCGGGCCCGAGCGTGAACACGACCTTGCTCGCGCGGAACTGCAGCAGCGCGCGGTCGGTGGCGAACCCGGCCGCGAGGAGCATCCCCGCGAAGATCGCGCACGCGACGAGGACGACCCGCAGCAGCTGCCGGCTGGACGACGGCAGCTTGTCCTCCGCGATCCCGCACTTCTCGTGGTCGAACAGCGGGCCGCACGCGTTGACGTCGGCCAGGTCCTCGTCGTGGGCGACGGACCACCGCCCGAGCCGACGCGCCTGCGCGAGCGTGCGCACCCGCGTCACGAACAGGAAGCGGAACTTCAGCAGGCGGTCGCGCGATTCGACGAGCGCGCCGATTTCGCGGTCCGACATCGCCGCCCCACCCATCAGCAGCCGCCACACCCGCACCAGCACCGGGTGCGTCGAACGCGTGCGCCAGCACAACCACCCCACGAGCACGCCCATGATCGCCGCGCCGGCGAGCGGCGCCGGCACCGAGAGCCAATCGCCGATGCCAGCGGCGAGGTCCGTGATCTGATCCATTCGTGTCCCTTCTCGTTGTTTCCCGGAAGAACAGGATCTCATGCGGGAGGCTCAGGGCGTGAGCCTCGCAAGGCAATGTCACCCCGGCGAAAGCCGGGGCCCACCGGGCCATCGACGCACCGAAAGCGCAGTGGATCCCGGCGTTCGCCGGGATGACCTTTTTGGGGCACGATGTCGTGCGCCCACCCGAGGACCCCGCCATGACCCGCATCGCCACGCTCCGCCACCGCTTCCGCGCCCTCCACGCGGCCGGCTGCTTCGTCCTCCCCAACCCGTGGGACCGCGGCAGCGCCCGCTGGCTCGAGGGACAGGGCCACGTCGCGCTGGCCACCACCAGTTCGGGCTGCGCGTGGTCGTCGGGCCGGCCCGATGGCGGCATGACACGCGAGGAGGTGCTCGACCACCTGCGCGAGATGGTGGCCGCGACCGACCTGCCCGTGAACGCCGACTTCGAGAACGGCTTCGGCGCCGACCCCGCGGCCGTCGCCGAGAGCGTGCGCATGGCGGTGGACACCGGCGTGGCGGGCCTGTCGATCGAGGACTCGACGGGGAACCCCGAGCGCCCGCTGTTCGACCTCGACGTGGCGGTGGCCCGCCTGCGCGCGGCCCGCGCGGCGATCGACGCCACCGGCCGCGAGACGCTGCTGGTGGGCCGGGCCGAGAACTTCTTCGTCGGCCGCCCGGACCTCGACGACACCCTCGCGCGCCTGAAGGCCTACGCGGAGGCCGGCGCCGACTGCCTCTACGCCCCGGGCATCCGCACCCGCGAGCAGATCGCCGCCGTGGTGGCGGCCGTGGCCCCGAAGCCCGTCAACCTGCTCATCGGCTGGGCGAGCGACCTCACGATGGCCGACATCGCCGCGCTCGGCGTGCGCCGCGTGAGCGTGGGTGGCGCGCTCGCCCGGTCGGCGTGGGGTGGTTTCATGCGCGCGTCGCGCGGCCTGTCCGACGGGCGCTTCGACGGCTTCGCCGACGCGGCGCCCGGCGCCGAACTCAATGCCTTCTTCGCGGGACCGCCGTCGTCCACGTGACAGGCAGATCGCCCGAAACGCCTAGGATGGGGGCATCGTTGTCTTTCCCGTTCCCACCATGACCTTGTTCGACGACGCCATCGCGCTGCAGCCGCAGCCCGACGGCACCCAGACCGGCCACACGAGCCCCGCCTACGCCAACATGGTGGGCCCGTTCGGCGGCATCACCGCGGCGCAGGTCGTGCAGTCGGTGCTCGTCCATCCGCAGCGGCTCGGCGAGCCCGTGTCGGTCACCGTGAACTTCTGCGCGGCGCTGGCCGACGGTCCGTTCACCGCGGTGGCGCGCCCGGTGCGCACGAACCGCTCCACGCAGCACTGGACGGTGGAGCTGCAGCAGCAGGGCGAGGTGGTGGTGACGGCCACGGTGTTCACGGCCCTGCGCCGCGAGACGTGGCGGCACGACGAACACCGCATGCCCGACGTGCCGGCCCCCGAGACGCTCACACCGCTGCCGCCGCAGAACCGCGTGAAGTGGCTCGACCGCTACGAGATGCGCCTGCTGCAGGGCGGCATCCCTCCGAAATGGGATGGCTCGGAACAGCCCGACAGCGTGACCCGCCTGTGGGTGCGCGACCAGCCGCCGCGCCCGCTCGACCACGCGTCGCTCACGGCGCTGTGCGACGTGTTCTTCCCGCGCGTGTGGCGGCGCCGCGCGACGCCCGTGCCCGCGGGCACCGTGTCGATGACGGTGTACTTCCACGCCGACGCGGCCCGGCTGGCCGAGACGGGCGACGAACCGCTGCTCGGCCAGGCGCAGGCCCAGGGCTTCCGCGGCGGCTACTTCGACCAGACGGCGCAGCTGTGGAACCGCGGCGGCGAGCTGCTCGCCACCTCGCACCAGGTCGTCTACTACAAGGAATGACCTGAACCGGGTCCCTGGCGTGGTGCGCGACACCCTTGCGTGCGCACCGCGTTGCGGCGCCGGTGGCCGGGTGCCGGCATGGATGTGGTGCGCGACCTGGCGGCCCGTTGGTGCGCGCCATCCCGTCGCACCAGTGGAGCGCGGTGCGTGCACCGCCTTTGGCCCGCTTCTTGCGAACGGGTGCATTGCCTTCAAAACAATGCACCAGTCCGAGGAATCACTTCATGGCGTACCTGGCCCCTTCCGAATTCGTCACCAAGATGGTGGACGCCGGCGAATCCAAGCTCTGCATGGCCACGCGCGACGTGCTGATCCGCGCGTTCATGGCGGGCGCCATCCTGGCGCTGGCCGCGGTCTTCGCGGTGTCCGTCAACGTGCAGACCGGCAACCCCATCGTGGGCGCGCTGCTGTTCCCGGTGGGCTTCTGCATGCTGTACCTGCTGGGCTTCGACCTGCTGACCGGCGTGTTCGTGCTGACGCCGCTCGCCCTCATCGACAAGCGCCCCGGCGTCACCCTCGGCCGCGTGCTCAAGCACTGGGGCTTCGTGTTCCTCGGCAACTTCGGCGGCGCCTTCACGGTGGCCGTGCTGATGGCCATCGTCTTCACCAACGGCTTCCAGACCGACCCGGGCAAGGTGGGCAGCGTCATCGCGCACATCGGCGAATCGCGCACGCTCGGCTACGCGCAGTACGGCGCGGCCGGCATGCTCACGCTGTTCATCCGCGGCGTGCTGTGCAACTGGATGGTGTCCACCGGCGTGGTGGGCGCGATGATCTCCACCACGGTGAGCGGCAAGGTGATCGCCATGTGGATGCCCGTGATGGTCTTCTTCTACATGACCTTCGAGCACTCCATCGTGAACATGTTCCTGTTCCCGTCCGGCATCATCATGGGCGCGCACTTCTCGATCATGGACTACCTCATCTGGAACGAGATCCCCACCGTGCTCGGCAACCTCGTGGGCGGCCTCACCTTCACCGGCCTCACGCTGTACGCCACGCACGTGAAGACCGGCGCGAAGCGTTCGCTGGCCTGATGCCCGCCGGGGCATGGCCGCCGCGCTGAAGCTTTCCGTCGGACAGCACTCGGACAAGGGCCGCAAGGCGGTCAACCAGGACTTCCACGGCGTGGCCTCGCCCTCCGGCGCGCAGTGCGTGTCGAAGGGCATCGCCGTGGCGCTGGCCGACGGCATCGGCAGCAGCGACGTGAGCCAGGTCGCCAGCGAGTTCGCGGTGCGCGGGCTGCTCGACGACTACTACTGCACGTCCGACGCGTGGACGGTGAAGAAGTCGGTCGAACGCGTGATCGCCGCCACCAACTCGTGGCTGCACGCGAAGACGCGGCAGGGCCCGCACCCGTTCGACCAGGACCGGGGCTACGTGTGCACGCTGAGCGCCCTGGTGTTCAAGTCGAACACGGCCCACCTCTTCCACGTGGGCGACACGCGGGTGCACCGCGTGTCCGCCACCTCGCTCGAACAGCTCACGAACGACCACCGCGTGCGCGTGGCCGACGGGCAGAGCTGCCTCAGCCGCGCCGTGGGGTTCAAGCCGCAGCTCGAGATCGACTACCAGGCGCTGCCGCTCGCGCCGGGCGACACCTTCCTGTTGACGTCCGACGGCGTGCACGAGCACCTCGACGCCACGTTCATCACCGAGACGGTGCGCCAGTCGCGGGGCGACCTCGACGGCGCCGCGCGGGCGCTCGTGGCCGAGGCCTTGCGCCGCGGCAGCGAGGACAACCTCACCGTGCAGCTGGTCGTCGTCGACGCGCTGCCCGGGCCCGACGCCACGGAGGGTCTGGTGGCGGGCGCGGCGCTGCCGCCGCCCTCGCTGCTCGAGGCGCGCGCGGTGCTCGACGGCTACACCATCGTGCGCCAGCTCCACGCCAGCCACCGCAGCCACCTGTACCTGGCCGTCGACGGCGACACGGGCGAACGCGTCGCGCTCAAGACCCTGTCGGTGGACCAGCACGCCGACCCGGCCGCCATCGAGCGTTTCCTGCTGGAGGAATGGATCGCGCGGCGCATCGACAGCGTGCACGTGCTGAAGCCGCACCTGCCGGCCCGGCCCCGTCGCCACCTGTACGTGACGCTCGAGTACGTCGAGGGCCGCACGCTCGCCCAGTGGCTCGTCGACCACCCGCGGCCCGACGTCGAGACGGTGCGCGGCCTCGTCGAGCAGATCGCGCGCGGGCTGCAGGCCTTCCACCGGCTGGAGATGCTGCACCGCGACCTGCGGCCCGAGAACATCATGATCGACGGCGCCGGCACGGTGAAGATCGTCGACTTCGGCGCCACCCGCGTGGCGGGCCTCGCCGAGCTGGGCCGGGGGGAGGGCGACATCCCCGGGTCGGTGCAGTACACCGCGCCCGAGTGTTTCCTCGGCGAGGCGGCCACCTTCCGGTCGGACCTGTTCTCGCTCGGGGTCATCACGTACCAGCTGCTGTCGGGCCGGCTGCCCTACGGAACCGACGTGGCGAAGGCCCGCACCCGGTCGGCGCAGCGGAACCTGCGGTACGACAGCGTGCTGGCCGACGACCGCGAGATCCCCGCGTGGCTCGACGGCGTGTTGCGCAAGGCGTTGGCCGCGGACCCGCTGCGCCGCCACGACAGCCTCTCCGAGTTCGTGCACGACCTGCGCCACCCGAACCCGGCGCTGATGGCGCGCGCCGCCCCGCCGCTGCTCGAGCGCCATCCGGTGCGGTTCTGGAAAGGGGTGTCCCTGGTGCTGGCCGTGGTGGCGCTCGGGCTGCTCGCGCGGCTGAACGGGGCCTGACCTTTCGCTCAAGTCCGGCGGCGTTCCGGCCGATACTCCCCGGGCACCATGTCGTCGCTGCACATCCCCACCCTCCTGCTCGCCAACCTGCTGGTCGCCCTCGCGCTCGTGCTGATCGTGATGAGCACCCGCGTGGGCCTGGGCGCGGCCTCGCGGGGCATGCGCACCTGGCTGCTGGGCGACGTCGTGCTGCTGGTGGGCCAGGCCAGCACGGCCTTCGACGTGCTGCCGGGCCTGTCCGGCTGGGCCGTGCCGGAACTGACGCTCTCGGCGGGCATGGTGATCACCGGCATCACGCTGCACCAGCTGGCGATGTTCCGCCACCGGCAGCCTCCGGGCACGTCCGGCACGCGGTGGCTGCTGCTGGCGCCGGCGCTGGGCGCGGCCGTCGGCCTCGTGAACCTGTCGTTCGACCATCCCGCGCCGCGCGCCGTGGTGCTCAACGTGGCGCTGGTCGGTGTCATCGCGACCACGCTCGTGCGCAACCTGTGGCCCGAGCGGCGGTTCCTCGGCGTGCGCGTGCTGATCGCCGCGCTGCTCTTCGCGGTGGTGGCCAACCTGGGCATGCTGCTGTCGGCCGCGGCCCATCCGGAGCTGGTGTCGAAGGGCGCCGTGACGGGGCTGCTGCTGAACCTCGTGATGACGATGGTGACCACGTCCGGCTTCGTGCTGTGGCTGCAGGAAGGCCTGCGCGAATCGCTGCGGCATGCGGCGCAGACCGACGCGCTCACCGGCGTGCTCAACCGCCACGGCCTGCTGCCGCAGCTGCGCCGCGAGCTGGCGCGCGCCGAAAGGCTGGGGCCGCCGCTGTCGGTGGTGCTGTGCGACATCGACCACTTCAAGCGCATCAACGACACCCAGGGCCACGCGGCCGGCGACGTCGTGCTGCGCGACTTCGCCGAAAGCCTCCGCACCCATGCCCGCGCGAGCGACCTCGTGGGGCGCTGGGGCGGCGAGGAGTTCCTGCTCGTGCTGCCCGACACCGACGCCGAGGCGGCCCGCCGCGTGGTGGAGCGCATCCGCACGCGCCGCGCGGACGCGCCCGCGTCGTTGCGGGGCGTGACCTTCAGCGCCGGCGTGGCCAGCACGTCCAGCGCGTCGGACGTCGACGGCCTGCTGGCCCAGGCCGATGCGCGGCTCTACACCGCCAAGGCCACGCGCGACACGGTCGTGGCGGCCTGAGCGGCGGCGTGCCTCAGCGGGTCGACCCCACCACGCCCTCGACGAGGTAGTTCGTCGCCTCGAGCACCGGGTCGTACAGGCCGTGCGTGCCGGTCAGCACCACCTTGCCCTGGTTGTCCCGGATCGGGCCGGTGAAGATGGGCGAGCCCGACTTCAGCTCGGCGATGCGCGCGAGCGCGGCCGCGCGCGCGGCCTCGGTGGCGCCCGCGCCGAACGGGGTGGAGCGCACCATGTCCTTGTCGTAGCCGCCGATGCTGACGTTGGGCAGCGGCTGGCCCTTCGCGAGCAAGTCCGCGTACCCCTTGTAGATCGTCTCGTACTTGTTCTCGGCGCCGGTGATGAACCCCTTCGGCGCCAGCGCGGCCTGCGACGCGTTGTGCCCGAGCGACTTCACGCCGCGCGCCTCGGCCGTCTGCACGATGACCTTCGGGCTGTCGACGTGCGACGCGATGACGTCGCAGCCGATGTTGACCAGCGCGTGCGTGGCCTCGGCCTCGCGCACCGGCAGCGACCAGTCGCCCGTGATGATCAGGTGCACCTGCACCTTCGGGTTCACGCGCCGCGCGCCCAGCGTGAACGCGTTGATGTTCCGCAGCACCAGGTCGATGGGCTTGGCCGCGACGAAGCCGATCTTGTCGGTCTTCGTCGACAGCGCGGCGGCGATGCCGTTCACGTGGTGGGCCTGGTCGAGGTAGCAGAAGTAGCCGCCGAGGTTGGCGGGGTGTCTGTCGGCCGACCACAGCATGGTGGGGTGGCGGAACTGCACGCCCGGGTTCGCCTTCGCGGCGTCCACCATGAAGGGGTTGAAGTAGCCGAACGAGGTGCCGAAGACCAGCTTCGCGCCGTCCTGCTGGATCATCCCCGAGAGGCTCTTGGCCACGGCCGTGGTCTCGGGCACCCGTTCCTCCTCGATGACCTTGATGCCCGGCACGGCCTTCAGCGCGCGCGCGGCGACCGCGTGCGACTGGTTCCAGCCGTAGTCGTCGCGCGGGCCCACGTAGACGATGCCCACGGTGAGCTCGGTCGCCGCGGCGGCGCCGAACGGCAGCGTGGCGGCGAGGGCGCCCGTGGCGCCGACGAACTGCCGGCGGGTGAGGGAGAAGGGACTGCTCATGGCTGGGGCCTTTCGTCGGCGGGGGTGGGGGAGGAGGAAGAGGTCACGGTCGGGGCGCCGTTCGGGCTGGTGACGTACTGCTGCTCCCACCAGGAGAAGAAGATGTCGCGCAGCGTCGCGCCCGGGTCGCCGCGGTAGAGCGGTGCGTGTTCGTAGTCGCGCAGCAGCGCGAGTTCGTCGTCGTCGAGTTCCACCGCCACCTCGGTCACCGACAGCGGCGTATTGAGGAACGTGGGCTCGTAGTCGGGGTCGCGGCGCAGTTCGCGGTCGGCCTTGATCGTCGCGTTGCGGAAGTCCTTCGGCGTGCGCTGGCTGGTCAGCACCGGCAGTGCGGGCACCCGCGCGAGGTCGTCGGCGGACGCCTCGAACACCGTCACCTTCACGGGCTTCAGGAAGAAGTTGCTGGTGCGCATCACGTCGGCGCCGCAGACGTTGGGCACGGCCAGCGTGTCGATCAGCGCGAGCAGCTCCACGTGGTCGCCGGGGCGGCTGTCCTGGCGGCTGATGCGCACGGCGCCGCCGGGCAACACGTCGGTCGCCATGAAGAGGTTGAAGCTGTCGTGCACGTCGTCGGGTGTCAGGCCGTACTCGCGCTGCGCCTCGGCCTGGATGTCGTGGCAGTTCGTGTGCGCCGAGAAACCGTAGGTGCTCTCGTAGACGTAGGCGCTGCAGCGCGGGAACAGCACGTCGTTGCGGCCCACGGTGTCGGCGAGCAGGTAGAACATCGCCCGCTCGCGCGGGGGCGCCGACCACAGGAACGTGCCGGTGCTCGGGTTGAAGCCGTGCACGGTGCGCGTGCGCCCGCAGTGCATGAACTCCTTGTAGTCGTGCAGGTTGAAGGCGTTGAAGTCGACGCACTGGCCGCCGTCGACCTGCTCGATGCGCAGCACCTGGCCCGCCAGCACCTCGATCGCCTTGCCGGTGCCGGGTTCCAGCACCCACTCGGCCACGAACGTGCGCGCGGTCATCGGCCGGTCTCCTTCAGCGGCGTCGTCGCGCGGTGGGCCGGCGCCCAGGACCGGAGCGCGAGCTTCAGCAGGGCGGCCCGGTCGGGTGCGGCGCCGCGGGCCACCGTGCGGTCGAGCAGTTCCAGTTGCTGCCGGTTGAGCGGCACATGCACGAGGTGCTTCATGTATCCTCCATTCGTGAATCCTGTATCCACGATTTGTGTACGAGCAAGCGCCGTGCCGGACGCGATGCACCGTGATCGGGCATCCGGGACAGTGTCGAATTCGCATACAGTCCGCCCATGAACCAGGACGCACCGGCGGACATCGCCTACGAAGCCCTTCGCCGGGCCATCATCGAACAGGCCCTGCTGCCGGGCACCAAGCTGCGCGAGGACGAACTCGCCACGCAGTTCGGCATCAGCCGCACGCCGGTGCGGGCGGTGCTCGCGCGGCTGCAGGCCGAGGGCCTCGTGGCCGGCAGTGCCCGACGCACCGCGGCCGTGGCCCGTCCGGGCCTCGGCGAAGCGCGCCAGGTGTTCGTGGTGCGGCGGGTGCTGGAACGCGAGGCCGTGCGCCTCGTGATGGCGCGCTGGACGCCGGCCTGCCGCGACCGCCTGCGGAAGATCGTGCGCGACGAGCAGCGCGCGCACGAGGCGGGCGACCAGCGGGCGTCGAGCCGCCTCGCCGGCGACTTCCACACGGCGCTCGCCGAGATGACCGACAACTTCCTGCTGCAGCGCTACCTGTCGGAGACGGTGTCGCGCTGTTCGCTGATCCTCGCCGTGCACGCGCGGCCCCAGGCCAACGAGTGCTCGATCCACGAACACACCGACCTCATCCAGCGTTTCGACGACGGCGACGTGGATGCGGTGGTGGCGGCGATGGACGCGCACATCGACGCCATCGCGCAGCGGGCGCTCGCCGCCTCGGACGAGGAGGAGAAGGGGCCGGACCTCGGCGGGGTGCTGTCGCGGTACGCGGACCTGCTGCGCACCGAAGCCGCGGCGGCGCCGGCGAAAACGCGGCGCCGCTGAGAACCACGTCACACTGGATCGTGCACGCGGCCGGGGTCTGCGGTCGGACTGACATTTCTGGTCGTTCACGCGTCACATTTGGAAGCGTTTCCACGCCGCGAACCGGCTTAACCTCCGCGCCGTGAGCACCGACCACCCCACCCCCTCCGGCGACGCCCTCGACGCGTCCTCCGTCTCCCGCCGGCGCATGCTCGCGCTGGCCGCGAGTTTCTCCCTCGTCGCCTGCGGCGGCGGCTCGGGCGGCGACAGCCCGGCCGCGGTGCCGCCGCCACCTCCCACCGGAACGCCGCCGGCCGGATCACCTCCCGCAGGGTCACCGCCCGCGAGTCCGCCGCCACCCGCGTCCGGTCCGGCGACCCCGCCGCCGCCTCCTCCTCCCTCCAACAAGAGCGCCAAGCGCGGCATCGCCTACGACCTGAAGGCCACGGGTGACGTCGCCGCGCTCGCCCCGGGGGTGAGCTGGTGGTACAACTGGAGTTCCAGCACGTCGGTGACCCCCGCGGTCGCCACGGCGAACGCGATGGACTTCCAGCCCATGCTCTGGAACGGCACCTTCAACGACGCGCAGATCATCGCGGGACTGAAGGCCACGCCCGCGGTCAAGTACCTGCTGCTGCTCAACGAACCGAACCTCCACGGCCAGGCGACGATGACACCCTCGGCCGCCGCGGCGCTGTGGCCGCGCTACGAGGCGGTCGCCGCGGCCACCGGCGTCAAGCTCGTGGGCCCGCAGATCACGTGGGGCACGCTCGAGGGTTTCACCGACCCGGTGGTGTGGCTCGACGCCTTCTACGCGGCCTACCGCGCGGCCAACGGCAACCGCGACCCGCGCATCGACCACCTCGCGTTCCACTGGTACGACTACGGGCTCGACGACCAGCTCAAGCGCCTCGAGAAGTACGGCAAGCCCTTCTGGGTCACCGAGTTCGCGAACTGGCACGTGGGCGACGGCAACGCGCAGATCGACACGGTGGCGAAGCAGAAGGCGCAGATGACCGACATGGTGGCGACGTGCGAGAACCGCGCGGACGTCGTGCGCTACGCCTGGTTCACGGGCCGCTGGGACAACGACATCCACCACTCGAGCCTGCTCGGGGCGTCCGGCCAGCTGACCGAGCTGGGCCAGCACTACCTGACGCTGCCCTACAAGGCCTGACGGCCCGTCAGCGGCACGCCGGCACGCGCAGCACCCGCCGCGCGCCGGCGGCCTCGATCTCCACGAGGTACTCGGGCGCGAGCAGGTCCGGCGCGCCGCGGAACTCGTCGGCCTGGTAGACGAGCCGCTGCCCGCGCACGCGGTACGCGGGAGGGTGGCCGGCGTGCTGCTGGCGCAGCGTGTCGTCGACGGCGCGCGCCACCGCGTCCTCGGGCAGCCGCGCGCGTTCCTCGTGCACCAGCAGGCTCTCCCACATCGCCACGTGCAGCATCACGGGCGCCTCGGTATCCTTGAAGAGCATGCGCGCCTTCGCGCGCGGCCCCACCACCGGGATGCCGTTGACGGTGGTGCGCGAGGTCACGTCCGTCTTCGTCTTCACGCGCCGGCGCGCGTGGCCGTCGTACACCATGCCCTCGGTCTCCGCGGCGTCCAGTTCGAACTCGACCCGGATGCGCCGGTCGTCGCTCGGGCGCGGCAGCAGCTCGAACTTCTCCAGCAGCGCCATGGCCCACGCCTGCGCGCGTTTCGGGTCGAGCACCTTGCCGACCGCCTCGCCCCACGCGATGGACTGGTCCGCGAAGAAGAGCAGGCCGCCGAAGGGCGTGCACGGCTGGGCGTACGCGAGCGAGCGGGCGCCGTCGCTGCAGCACAGCGCGTCGTCGAGCGCGGCGGGGCGGGCCTCGACGCGCAGGTGGCGGGCGAGCGCGTCGAAGGTGTCGGCGGCGAGCCGGCGCGTGCGGCGCTTGAGGACGAGGATCGAATCGTTCATGGCCCCATGTATAGGTGCCGCGGCGCGATCCCACAACGCGCGACCCGAGGGGGGTCTCATCAATGTGGGGGACGTTCCGCGCCGTTCTTCGCCTCGAGCGCCTTGACCAGCGTGTGCAGCATGCGGTTCGCGGCCACCGGCACGCCGAGGGCCTCGCCGCGACGCACCACGATGCCGTTCAGGTGGTCGATCTCGCTGCGCCGGCCGCGGGCCAGGTCCTGCGCGGTGGAGGACACCTGCGTCGGCATGGTCTCGGCGATGCGGCGCACGGCCAGGTCCACGTCGCCCGGCAGCACCACGCCGTCGGCCGCGGCCACGGCCCGGCATTCGTCGACCACGTCGCGCAGCATGCGGGTCACGCCGGCCTGCTGCACGAGCCAGCCGTAGGGCATCTGCGTGATGGCCGACATCGCGTTGTAGGCGCAGTTGAGGATCAGCTTGACCCACAGCGCGCCGCGCACGTTGTCCGACACCTCGGTGGGGATGCCGGCGTCGGCGAAGAGCCGCACGAGCGCGTCGCCGCGGCTCGTGGGTTCGATCACCAGTTCGCCGCGGCCATGGTGCTGCACGTGGCCGGGCCCGGCCATGCCGGTGGCCACGTACACCACGCTGGCCGCGACTTCCCTCGGCACCACGTGGCGCAGCCGGTCGGCGTTGTCGACGCCGTTCTGCAGCGTGAGCACCACGGCGTCCTCGTCGAGGTGCGGCGCGATCGACGCGCCGGCGGATTCGGTGTCGGTCGACTTCACGCAGAACAGCACGACCTTCGCGCCACGCACGGCCGACGGGTCGGTGTCGGCCTGCAGCCGGACCGATTCGTCGAAGGTCAGGGCCTGGAGCCGCAGGCCGTCGCGGCGGATCGCGTCGACGTGGCCCGGGCGGGCGACCAGCACGACGTCGTGGCCGGCGCGCGCGAGCATGCCGCCGTAGAAGCAGCCGACGGCGCCGGCGCCCATCACGGCGATCCTCGGGCGGAACGGGGAAGAAGTCTCGGCGGCGGGCATGGGCGGGTCTCCGGAAGGTCGGGCGACATTGTGGGGTGTTCCGGCGCCGTTGACGGTCCGGCGACAGGCGACCCCTCGGGCAACGCGGGTGGTCCTTGCTGGCGACGCGGGGTGCACCGGACACTCGTCGCATGAACGCCCCACTGCCACCCCTCGCCCCCGCTTCCCACACCTGGCTGGAACTCGGGGAGGTGCAGCGGCTGCTGCTCGACGCCTTCCCCGGGGTCGTGCTGGGCCTCGGCCTCGACGGGGTGGTGCGGTGGGCCAACCCGGCGGCGGCCACGCGACTCGGTGTCGGGCGCGGCGCGCTGGGCGGGCGGCGCTTCGGCGGCGACCTGGTCGAGACGGGCGCGCTGCAGCAGCGCGCGGCGCAGCTCTCCGAGGAGCTGGGCGAACCGGTGCCCGACGATGCCGGCGTGCTGTCCGCGAAGTTGCGGCGCGGGCTGCTGTCCGACGAACACGAATGGCCGCTGCGCCACCACGACGGCTCGCTCGTGCCGGTGCGCCTCGCGGTCGGCGCGCTGCGCGACCACGAGGGCCGGGCCACCGGCCTCGTCGCCATCGAGACGCCGCGCGAGGGCGACGAGGCGCCGCTGCACTTCACGCACCACGACACGCTGACCGGGCTGCCCAACCGCGCCGTGCTCACCGATCGCGCCGAAATGGCGCTTCAGCGGGCCGCGCGGCAGCACTCGGTGGTGGCGTTCCTGCTGGTGGAGATCGCCGGGTTCGACGCCCTCTGCGAGAGCCGGGGCCACGGCGTGGGCGGCGACGTGCTGCGCGCCACCGCGAGCCGCCTGCACTTCGAGCTGCGCAAGACCGACACCGCGGTGCGGCTCGAGCGTGGCCAGTTCGTCGCGATGCTGGTCGACCTGCACCAGGCCGACGAGGCGAAGGCCGTGGCGGAGAAGGTGCGCAACGCGCTGTCCGCGCGCATCAACGTGGGCGTGGCGCTGCTGCACCTCGACATCCGCATCGGCGTCGCGTGGTCGCCCGACCACGGCGACCAGCTGCTGCCGCTGCTGGGCGCCGCGGAGTCCGCGCTGGCGACGCTGCCGGCCGAGGGCAGCGGCGTGGCGTTCGCGCCGCCGCCGCGGGCCTGAATCCCGACGACGGCCGGTCCGAGGGGCCTACAGCGGCTTCACGAGCGACAGCACGGCCCTGAAGTCGGGGTGCGCGCAGTGGTGCAGCCACTCGAACGCCACCATCTCGACGCTGACGATGTTCACGCCCGCGCCGCGCAACCGCTCGAGTGCCAGTGCGTGTTCTGCGGGTCGGCGGGTGCCACACGCGTTCGCCGCCACCCACACGCGCTGGCCGGCCCGTCGCAGCCCCAGCGCCGTCTGCAGCAGGCACACGTGGGTCTCGCAGCCGGCCACCACGACGTCGTGCGGGTCGCCTCCGCCGAGCCGCGCGACCAGCCCGTCCTCGCAGGCGTCGAAGTGTTTCTTGGCCACCACCTCGTCGAGGCGGCCGCGCAAGGCCGGAGCCGTGGGACCGAGGCCGGCCGGGTTCTGCTCCGTGCCGATCACCGGCACACCCAGCGCCCGGGCGACGTCGGCGAGGCGCACGGCCTCGGCCAGCACGGCGTCGGCGTCGTGGATGGCGGGCAGCAGCCGGGCCTGGTAGTCGACGAGGACGAGGCGGGCACGGGCGAGGGCGATCGTGTCGGTCATGGGCGGCTCCGGTGGACTCCGGACATTTACCACACCGCCGGCCTCGCCGTGCGGGCGGCCGGCCGCCAGGGCCGGGGTGTTCGGTGAAAGTCCCGAGGGCGCGTGGCACATCGGTCGGTAGCATCGCCGACGTGTTTTCAACGCCCATCCACTTTTCTGCCACGGCACCCGCCAGCGCCTCGCCATGGTGAGCGAGGAGGATCGCCCCATCCTGTGGCGCGTGGTCTACAACGGGCAGACCAACCGGCTGGGCAGCGCGTGGGACGCGGGCCCGTGGCACCCCGACCGCCAGCGCGTGGAGCACTTCGCGGCCTGGCTGCGGAGCATGGGCCATCGGGCCGAGGTGCAGCACAACGGGACCCCCGTCAACAGGTTTTGACGCGCTGCAGTAGAGTCGGCGCCTGAGTTTCCCGCCGTCCCCATGATTTCCGACCCCTGGTTCTACGCGGCCGCGATCCCGGCCGTGCTGCTGATGGGCCTGGCCAAGAGCGGTTTCGCCGCCGGCTTCGGTTCGCTCGCCACCCCGCTGATGGCGCTGACCATCGCCGTGCCGCAGGCCGCCGCCGTGATGCTGCCGCTGCTGCTGGTGATGGACGCCGTGGGCATCCAGCAGCTCTGGAAGGAACGCGACCCCGAGCTGCTGCGCCTGCTGCTGCCCGCGGGCCTGATCGGCACCGGGGTGGGCACGCTGCTGTTCGGCCTGATGCCACGGCACGCCGTGGCCGGCGTGGTGGGCGCGCTGACGTTGCTGTTCCTCGCGCAACGCCTGCTGTTCCCGCCGCGCGGCGACGTGCCGCGCCACTCGAAGCCGCTCGGCTTCGCGCTCGGCATCGTGTCCGGCTTCACCAGTTTCGTGGCGCACGCCGGCGGGCCGCCGATCATGGCGTACATCCTGCCGCTGAAGCTGGACCAGGTGCGCTTCACCGCCACCATGGCCGTGTTCTTCGGCGCGGTGAACCTGTCGAAATGGATCCCGTACGCCTGGCTCGGCCTGATCGACCTGCGCAACATGACGACGTCGCTCGTGCTGCTGCCGCTCGCGCCGCTGGGCGTGTGGGGCGGCGTGTGGCTCGCCCGGCGCATCCAGCCGAAGTGGTTCTACCGGCTGGCGTACTCCGGGATGTTCCTGACCGGGGTGAAGCTGCTGTGGGACGGCCTCACGGGGTGAGGGCGGGGCGATCAGGCAAAATCGCGTTCTTATGAACGAGGTCACCCCCATCGCGGAGCCTGCGGAGTCGGCTCGATTCGAGGATCTGTTCAGAGAACCCGCCTACGCACACGACAACCCGCTCGCGTTCGCCCTCGCGCGCAAGCAGGACGCGGTCGACGCGCTGCGCGGCCTGTTCACCGGCTCGTCCGCCCTCGTGCGGCTGCGCCTCTGGTGTTTCCTGACGCTCGCCACCCACCCGCAGGGCCGGCTGTCGCGCGACGACGTCAACCAGCTCTTCCACGCCGTGCTGCCCGAGCCGCTCGACACGGCGCTCAAGCGCCTGCGCGAGCTCGACCTGCTGGTGTGGGACGCCACCGCGCAGGACTACCACCTCTCACCGCTCGCGCACCAGGTGCAGGCGCTGCTGGCGCCGCTGTCGTCGGCCCCGCAGGACGACGACGAACTGTCGGGCCTGCTGGCGCAGGTGGCCGGCGCGCAGCAGCTGGGCGTGGTCGACGCCGCGCAGCTGCAGCACCTGCACGCGCAGCTCGCCCGCCTGCACGACGAGTTCGCCGACGCCATCGCCAGCGGCTCCGAGGCCCGGCTGCGCCAGGCCCAGCCGCGCTTCGACCGGGCGCTGGCGCTGGTCGACAAGGCCGGCCAGGCGCTCTCGGCCATCATCCGCGACCACCACGACAACGCCCGGCTCGAGAAGGCCGCCCGCGCGCTCGGCCAGGACCAGGCCCGCCTGCTGTCGATGGCCAGCCAGTTCACCCGCGCGCTGCAGCAGGCCGACCGCCAGCGCGTCACGCTCGGCAGCACCGGCCTCACGTCGTCGGACGTGCGGCACTGGCTGCAGAACCACCCCGCGCTGCACACGCTGATGGCCGAGGCGCTGTCGACCGGCGTGCGCCCGGTGTTCGTCAGCCAGCACGACCTGGTCGACGTGACCGAGGGCGAGTTCGACCGCGACCGCCCGGACCCCGAACGCAGCGCGGGCCTGCCGCCGGCCACCTCGGCCGCCGAGGGTTCGCTCGACATCCTGAGCCTGCCGCCCGAGCTGGGCCACCTCGTGAACCTGTTCGGTCGCTGGAACGACAAGGCCGCCGCGGGCGAGCAGGCCGCGCCGCCCACGCTGGCCGAGGCAGTGCTCAACCGCCGCTTCGCCCACGCCGCCTACCGCATGCAGCTGATGCCGCTGCTGGGCGACCGCCAGGCCGCCGAACTCAAGAGCCAGACCGGTGACCTGGCGCGCGCGCCGTGGTCGCTGGCCATGACTCCGAACCTCGTGAAGACCACGGACACGGAAGTCGCCGTCATCAGCGAAGGCCACTTCCACTCCCGCCTCCACCCCCGGCCGGCCCCTGCCGCCGACACCACCCCGATTCCCGAATGAGTGCTCCTCTCGACGACGCCGCCTTGCTGGTGGCCGAACTGCTCGCGCGCCGCTGGCTGCCGCGGCAGCATCCGAAAGTGCGCCGCGCGCTGATCGACGCCGACCTGTGGGCCACGGTGCAGGAACGCCTCGCGCAGGTGGGCCTGCGCCTGGTCGACAACCTCCACGCCGACCACGTGGCCGTGGCGCTGCTGCGGCCCGCCGAGTCGGCCGTGTTCGGCGAGGCCGGGCTCAACAGCCACAACAACATCGACCTGCCGCGCGACGCGGTGTCGCTGCTGGTCGTGCTGTGGTCGCTGATCATCCTGCCCAAGCGCGAGCGCCAGGCGGCGCGCGCGCGGAGCACGGAGTCCGACGGCCAGAACGAGATGTTCAAGACCGACCGCCCGATGCCGTCGGCCGCGAGCGTGAGCGGCATCGTGTCGTACCGCTCGCTGCTGGCCGACTTCGGCGTGCAGCTCGGCAAGAAGACGCGCATGGACGGCAACCTGCGCCGCCTCGCGAACCACGGCTTCATCCTGTTCCGCGGCGACGACATCAGCGAGGGCCCGCTGCTCGACCTGCTGCTCGACTACGACACGCTCGCCCCCCGCATCCTCGACGGCGCGCTGGGCGACGTGCTGACGCAGGCCCGCGCCATCGCGCCGCCGGCCCACGTGGTGGTCGACGAGACCCCCGACGACGACGACGGTGAACCCGCCGACGACCTCCACCCCGACAGCGTGCCCGACTGATGTTCCACCTGCAAAGCCTCGAACTCCTGCACTGGGACTACTGCCAGCGCCTGACCCTGCCGCTCGACGGCGCCATCATCACCGTGGCCGGCCCCAACGGCTCGGGCAAGACCACGCTGCTCGACGCGATGCGCACGCTGCTGGGCCTCGAATGCTCCGGCGGCCGCAGCTACAAGACCTACGCGCGCCACGCCAACGCCGACAGCGCGTGGCTGCGCGCCACCGTCGACAACCGCCCGCAGACGCGCCAGGCCAGCAGCCGGCCGTTCGCGCGCTGCCTGCTCTACACCGACCGCGTCACGCTCGCGTGCCGCATCGACCGCAACGGCGGCGACTGGCAGCGGCGCTACATCATGGTCGAGGGCGACGAGGGCATCGAGGCGCTCGTCGAACGCTCCGACAAGGAATGGCTCGGCATCGAACACTGGCGCAAGCGCCTCGAGGGCGCCGGCCTCAGCCGCGCCATCGCGCGTGTGCTGGCGCTGGAGCAGGGCCAGACCGACCGCCTCTGCGAGTACTCGCCGAAGGAACTGCTGCGCCTGGTGTTCGACGTGTTCGGCGACCAGGACGTGCTGGACCGCTACGAAGAGGCCCGCGGCCACCAGCGCCAGCTCGGCCAGGAGGTCGAGGCCGCCGAACGCGAGCTGGCCCACGGCCGCGCGCAGCGCGCGGAACTCGAGTCGCGCGTGAACCTGTACCAGCTGTGGCGCCACAAGATCGGCGAGCGCGAGCTGCTGGGCACCGAGGTCATCCCCGTGCTGGGCTGGGCCGAGGACCGCGCCCAGCTCGCCGGCAAGGTGCGCGACCTGCATCGCCAGCGCCGCGACCACGCCGACGAACTCCGCCAGCGCAGCGAACTGCGCGGCAACCTGATGGGCCTGCTCGACGCGCAGACCCGGGCCGCCGCCCGCGTCGAGTCGTTGCACGAGGAACGTGCCGCGGCGCTGAAGGCGCAGGAAGCCGCCCGCGCCGCCGAGCGGCCGGTCGAGGAACTCGTCAAGCGCATCAAGGAGCTGGAAGGGCTGGCCGCCATCGAGAGCGACGCGGCGCAGTTGACCGCGCTCGTCGAGCAGCTCGAGTTGCAGAAGCACAAGCTCGCCGCCGACTGGCAGCGCCTGAACGACCAGCGCCAGGACGCGGAACGCGCGCTCGCCGGCCTGCAGGGCCAGCGCCAGGCGCCGCCGCCGCCCGACGTGATGCGCTTCAAGCGCACGCTGGCCGAGGCCGGCATCGGCCACCACGTGATGGCCGACATCGTCGAGATCGCCGACGAACGCTGGCGTGGCGCGGCCGAGGGCGTGCTGCGCGGCTCGCGCTGGGTGGTCGTGCTGGAGAAATCCGCCGACGAAGGCAAGGCGATGGCGCTGGCCGAACGCGAGCGCTACCGCCACTACGTCGTGTCCGACGCCGAGTCCGCGCCCGCGAACCCGCCGGCGCAGAGCCTGCTGGCCGTGATGAACTTCAGCGCGAAGGCGCCCAGCTGGCTGCTGCGGCAGCTCTCGCACATCCAGCGTGTCGACGGCACGGAGGCCGGCGCGAAACAGGGTGGCGAGTGGATCACGCCGCAGGCCTACCACCGCGATGGCCGCGGCGGCCGCAGCGTGTTCGTGGACCCGGGCGACTACCAGTTCGGCGCCGCGGCCGTGGCGTCGCGCCGCCTGTCGATCGAGCAGCGCCTCGCGCAGCTCGACGAGAAGCTCACCGCCGTCGCGCAGGAACAGCACGGCGTGCAACGCCAGCTGAAGGACGCGCAACACGCGGCGCAGGGCCACCGCGCCGCGCAGGAGCTCGCCACGCGCAGCGAGGAATTCGCCGACGCACGCCAGGCGCTGCCCGCGCTGGCCCGCGCGCGGTCCGACGCCAGCGCCCGCTGGCAGCGGCTCGACACGGAACACGGCGAGGCCGTGAGCGCCCGTGCCCACAGCGAGAACGACTACCGCCAGGCGCAGGAGCGCCTGCGCAACATCGAGCGCCGCGCCGACGAACACCTGCGCGAGTGGACCGGCCGCCAGGCCGACCTGCGCGCGCGTTCGGCCACGTCGCGCGAGCACAAGCTGCGCTTCCCCGCCCGCTGGATCGCGCCGGCGCAGATCGAGGGGCTGCGCGACAAGTTCACCAGCGCCACGCAGGCGAAGCTGCGGCTCACGTCCATCGAGGAGGAACTCGAACGTGGCCACTGGGAAACCGATGGCAGCGTGGAGGAGAAGCTCACGCTGATGACCGCCGCCGTGATGCTGCAGGACGAGCAGCTCCAGCAGCGCAAGGCCAGCAACGAGGCCGCGCGCATCGCGGTGGACAACGCCCGCTCGCGCTACATCGATGTGCTCAAGGCCACCGTGCGCCGCTACCGCAAGAACCTGATCGACCTGGGCGAACAGGCCGGCGTGGTGGTGAGCGCCGAACTCCCGCACCTCGACCAGGACGACGCGCTGCTGCGCCAGGCCGAGCTGAAGGTGAACTTCAACTTCGACGGCAAGGGCGAGATCGGCCTCAACGACGGGGAGGCCTCGGGCGGCCAGCAGGTGATCAAGTCGCTGATCCTGCTCGTGGGCCTGATGAAGGACGACGAGACCCCGGGCGGCTTCGTGTTCATCGACGAACCCTTCGCCCACCTCGACGTGCGCAACATCCAGATCGTGGGCCACTTCCTCAAGAGCACGCGGGCGCAGTACGTGCTGACGACACCGATCACGCACAACGTGGAGGTGTTCGAGCCGGCGGACATCACGCTCGTGACGGCGAAGAAGGTCAAGGGTGAGCGCTGGGCGCCGCCCATTGGCGTGCTGCAGCGGCGGGTGCCGCCGCCGGACGTGCGGTAACGCCGCGGGGCGAGTGGGCCCCGGCGTTCGCCGGGGTGACACCTCTTTCGTCATCCCGGCGAACGCCGGGATCCACCGCCGCCGAAGCGTGCCGCGGTGGTCGGTCAGAACGGAAACGGCCCCGCGAACGCCCCCACCGGCTGCTGGTGCGTGACGAACCCGTCCCCCGTCCACCGGTGCAGCATGAACCCCGACGGTTCCAGGTTGAACCCTTCGAACGGTTGCTCCCTCAGGTCCAGCGGAATCTGGTGCGCCGGGCTCGGGCACGTCAACGCGCGACGTCCGCCCACCAGGGTGTGGATGGGCCGGTGCAGGTGCCCGCACAGGATCAGCTGCACCTGTGGGTGGCGCGCGACGATGTCGGCGAAGGCCTCCCGACCGGTCAGCCCCATCTCGTCCATGAAGCGGATGCCGGTGGCGAACGGCGGGTGATGCATCAGCACGACCGTCGGGCGAGACGGCTCGGCCGCCAGCGTGGCCTCGAGCCAATCGAGGCGCGACGCACACAGCTCCCCGCGGGCCTCGCCCGGCACCAGCGTGTCGAGCGCGACGAAGCGCAGCGGGCCCTCGTCGCGCACGTAGTGCACGAAGCCTGACGATGGCAACCCCGGGAATGCGGCGCGCAGGCCGTCGCGGCTGTCGTGGTTGCCCGCGATCACGAGCGTCGGGAGCGACAGCGGCGCCAGCAGCGACTTCAGGTGCGCGTATTCGTCGGCCGCCCCCGCGTCGACGAGGTCCCCCGTCAGCACGAGCAGGTCCGGCGCGACGGACAGCGCACGCACCGAGTCCACGCACGCGCGGAGCATCGCCGCGGTGTCCACGCGGCCGTTGGCGAGCTTGCCCGGCGCGACGATGTGCGTGTCGGTGACCTGCGCGATCAGCATGGCAGCAGCCGGTCGACCCATTCGGCGAAACCGAAGCCGCCCGGCGCGGACGTGACTTCCGCCGGCGGACGGGGCAGGTGCGGCAGGTGCGGGCGGATGTTGGCGACCCCCACGCTGCGTGGGTAGGCCTCGAACATCTGCGCGTCGTTCGTCGAGTCGCCCACGAACACGACCTCGGCGGCGCGGGTGACGTCGTCCATGCCGTGGCGCGTGCCGAGCCAGCGTGCGGCGGCGAGGCGCTTGCTGAAGTCGCCGTGCCACAGGTTGATGTGGATGGAGCTGGCGGTGGCCTGCACGCCGGCGGCGTGCGCGAGGCCCAGCGCGCGGCGCACCTCGGCGGGCGCGACCGGTTCCACCTCCTGCGCGTGGTCGAGCGCGAGGTCGTAGCGGCGGTAGCCGTTGTCGCGCGCGGCGGCGAGGCCGGGCACCGCGTGCATCAGCTGGCCGGCCACCTCGGACAGGCGAAGCCGGTGCTGCGCGCGCGTGGCCTCGTCCTGCGTGTCGTGCCAGCGCAGCCGGCGGCCGTCGCGCTCGATCACGAAGGCGCCGTTTTCGCCGATCACCGCGGACACCGGCCACGTGCGCGCCATCTGGTCGCACCAGCCCGCGCAGGCGCCCGTGATCGGGATCACGCCGATGCCGGCGTCGTTCAAGCGATAGAGCGCGCGCAGCGTGTCGGCAGGCAGCAGGCCTTCCCACGTGAGCGTGTCGTCGACGTCGGTCAGGATGAAACGGGGGAGGGGCATGGGATCACTTCAGTCCGGCGTTCATGAATGATTGCATGAACTGCCGCTGAAAGAGCAGGAAGGCGATCAGCAGTGGGCCCACCGACAGCAGCGTGCCGGCGGACAGCACCCCCCAGTCGACCCCGGTCTCGGGCGACGCGAACAGCGCCATGCCCACGGTGACGGGGCGGCTGGCCTCGGTGTTGGTGACGACCAGCGGCCACAGGAAGTTGTTCCAGTGGTAGCTGATGGAAACGAGCGCGTAGGCGAGGTAGGTGGGCCGCGCGAGCGGGATGTAGACGCGCCACAGCAGCGCGAGGCGCCCGAGGCCCTCGACGCGCGCGGCGTCCTCCAGCTCCTGCGGCACCATCAAGAAGGCCTGGCGCAGCAGGAAGATGCCGAAGGCGCTCGACACGTACGGCAGCGCGATGCCCAGCACGTGGTCGATCAGGCCCAGCCGCGCGACGACGAGGTAGTTCTCGGAGATCAGCACCTCGGGCATCACCATCAGCTGCAGCAGCACGAGGGCGAACACGAGGCCGCGGCCGCGGAACGGCAGGCGCGCGAGTGCGTAGGCCGCGAGCGTGCACACGGTGAACTGCAGCGCGACCAGCAGCGTCACGAGCGCCACGGTGTTGAGCAGGTAGCGCGCGAACGGCGCCACGCGCCAGGCCGCGCGGAAGTTGTCGAGGCCGACGGGCGCGAACGGGTCGAGCTGCATCGCGCCCGCGCCGGGGTGGATCGAGCCCCACGCGAGCAGCAGCAGCGGCGTGATCCACAGCAGCGCGAGGGTCCAGCCCGCGAAGGGCATCAGGAAACGGTGGAGGCGCGTCATCGGTAGTGGATGCGGCGGGACAGGAAGAACTGGCCCGCGGAGCAGGCGGCCAGCAGCGCGAGCAGCACGAGCGTGAGCGTCGCGGCGTAGCCCGTGTCGTGGAACTTGAAGGCCGCTTCGTACAGGTGGTACAGCAGCAGCGTGCTCGCGTTGCTGGGGCCGCCGCGCGTGAGCACGAACAGGTGGTCGACGAGCTTGACCGCGTTGATCAGCGCGTTGACGGCGACGAAGAGGGTGGTGGGGGCCACGAGCGGCCACACCACGTGCCGGAAGCGGAACCACCGCGACGGCGCCTCGAGGCGCGCGGCGTCGAGCTGGTCGGGCGACAGCGACTGCAGCGCCGCGAGGTAGAAGATCATGAAGAAGCCGGCTTCCTTCCACACCGTCACCACCATCACGGCGGGCAGCGCGGTGGCGGTGTCGCCGAGCCAGTTGGGACCGGCGACACCGAACGCGGCGAGCGCGCGGTTGAGCAGGCCGATGTCGGGTGCGTAGAAGAAGAGCCACACGTTGGCCGCGGCCACCATCGGCAGGATCGTGGGCGTGAAGAACGCCAGGCGCATCAGGCCGCGCCCGGCGAACTTGCCGTTGACCCACAGCGCCATGCCGAGCGCGAGGCCCACCGACAGCGGCACGGTGACGGCCGCGTACCAGAGGTTGTTGCGCAGCGCCTGGCGGAAGACCGGGTCATCCACCAGCGCGGCGAGCTGCTCGCCACCCACGAACGTGGGCGGCACGCCGGGCGCCTCCATGTGCAGGCTGCGCCACAGGCTCGCCGCCATGGGCCAGTACGTGAACGCGGACAGCAACACCAGCGCCGGCAGCAGCAGGAGCCAGGCGAGGGCGGTGGTGTGGCGGGGGCGCATGGCGGCGGGAGCGAGGCTCAGCGCTGGTACGGCTTCAGCACGCGGTCGGCCTGCGCCTGGGCGCCGTCGAGCGCGCTCCTGGCGTCCTGCTGGCCGGTGATCACCGACTGGATCGCGTCGTCGAGCAGCTTGCGCACGCGGCCGGCCTGGTGGGTCGACAGCTCGGCGGTGGCCACCGACAGCTGGTCACGCGCGACGAGCGCCTGCGGCACCGTCTCGGCGTACTTCTTCAGCGCGGGCGTCGCGTAGCTGGCGGCGCTGACACCCACGTAGCCCGTGGCCACGCTCCATTCGGCCGAACGCTCCGGCGCGGTCAGGAACTTGACGAGGCGGAAGGCGGCCTGCTGCTCGGCGTCCGTGCCGCTCTTGAAGAGGTAGAAGTTGCCGCCGCCGGTGGGCGAACCCGGTTCGGTGTTTGCGGGCAGCTGGGCCACGCCCACGTCGAACTTCGCTTCCTTCAGCACGGCGGTGAGGTTGCCGGTGGTGTGCCACATCATCGCGGTCTTGCCCTCGACGAAGTTCTGGCGCAGCGTGCCCCATTCGATCAGGCCCTTGGGGCTCAGGCCGTCCTTCGCGAGCGACGCCCAGAACTCGAGCGCCTCGATGGTCTTCGGCTGGTTGAAGCGGGTCTGCGTGCCGGCCGGGTTGGCGAGCTGCTGGCCGTTCTGCTTCGCGAGCGCGCCGAACATCCAGTAGGCATAGCCGGTGGACGGGATCATCATGCCCCAGCGGGTCGTGGCGCCGTTCTCCTGTTTCACGAGCTTCGTCGCGGCGGCGCGCATCTCGGCCCAGGTGCGCGGTGCCTTCTCGGGGTCGAGGCCGGCCTGGCGGAACGCATCCTTGTTGTAGAACATCACGATGGTGGAGCGCTGGAACGGGATGCCCCAGGTCTTGCCCTCGGCGCGGCCGTTTTCCATCAGCGCGGGGTAGAACGACTGCAGCCAGGCCTTGTCCTCGGCGGTCTTCGCGAAGTCGTCGAACGGGCGGATCACGCCCTGGTCCTTCAGCTCGTGCAGGTCGATCGAGAACAGCACCGAGGTCTGCACCGGCGTGCCGGCCTTCAGCGCGGCCATCGCCTTCATGCGCGCGTCGTCGTAGTTGCCGGCGTAGATGGCTTCCACCTTCACGTCGGGGTTGGCCTGCTGGAACTCGCCCACCAGCTTGTCGACCACCTGCGTGAGCGGGCCGCCCACGGAGACGGGGTAGTACATGCTGATGCGCGTCTGCGCGGACACGCTCAACGCGGACAGGGCGCCCAGCGCGAGGGCGAGGCATTTGACTTGGAAGGACATCGGGGACTCCTGGAGGGGACGGGTGGGGTCAAGCGGGGAAGCGGTGTTCTCGTTCGGCGGGCCAGCCCACGCGCAGCGTCGTGCCGGCGTCGACGCGCAGGCGGCCGGCGTGCTTGAGCAGCAGCGGCTGGCCGTGGCAGGTGACCTCGACGAGCGTGTCGGCCCCGTGGTACTCGCTGCGCACCACGGCGCACTCCCACGGGCCGTCGCCGATCGCGACGTGTTCGGGGCGCACGCCGCGCAGCTCGCCTTCGCCGGGCAGCCGCAGCAGGTTCATCGGCGGCTGGCCGATGAACCGCGCCACCACGGGCGATGCGGGGCGTTCGTACAGGTCGTCGGGCGAACCCACCTGCGCGATGCCGCCCGCGTGCATCAGCACGATGCGGTCGGCCATGCTCATCGCCTCGACCTGGTCGTGGGTCACGTAGACGAGGGTCAGGCCGAGAGCCTGCTGCACGCGGCGCAGTTCCGCGCGCATCTCGGCGCGCAGCTGGGCGTCGAGGTTGCTCAGCGGCTCGTCCATCAGGCACAGCGGGTGGTGCGACACCACCGCGCGGGCGAGTGCCACGCGCTGTCGCTGGCCACCCGACAGTTCGGCCGGCCGCCGCGCGAGCAGCTGGCCGAGGCCCAGCATCTCCGCCGCCTCGCCGAGGCGTTTCGCCTGTTCGGCCTTCGGTGCCTTGCGCGCGCGCAGGCCGAACACGATGTTGTCGCCCACGGTCAGGTGCGGGAACAGGGCGTACGACTGGAACACCATGCTCATGCCGCGTTCGGCGGGTTCGGCCCGGGTGACGTCGCGGCCGTCGAGGCGGATCGTTCCGCCGTCGGGGTGGTCGAGCCCGGCGATCAAACGCAGCAGCGTGGTCTTGCCGCAGCCGGAGGCGCCGAGCAGCGCGACGAACTCGCCGCGTTCGACCTGCAGGTCGATGCCGCGCAGCACGTCGTGGTCGCCGAAGCGGCGGGTGAGGCGGTCGAGGGTCAGGAAGCTCATGGGGTCAGCAGCGGTGCAGCGGGACACCCGCGGGGTCGAACAGGGCGTCGAGCGCGGCGGGCGCGTCGGCATCGGTGAAGGCCCGCGTGATGCGGGCGAGCGGCGCCACGAGGCACGGTGCATCGCGCAGGTGCTTGCTGCCGTCGGCCAGCAGCCAGGCCTCGGCGGCGTGTTCGAGCAGGCAGCGCGTGAGGTCGGCCTCGTCGGGCTGGAATTCCATCAGCGCGCCGTCGGCCGCGATGCCGCCGATGCCCACCACGGCCAGGTGCGGGCGGAAGCGGCCGAACGCCTCGAGCGCCCAGCTGCCCATGGTGTCGCGGTCCTGCGGGCGCAGCCGGCCGCCGGCGAGCCACGTCTCCACGGCGGGCTTTTCCGCCAGCGCGAGGGCCGCGTCGAGATTGTTCGTGACCACGCGCAGCGGCCGGTCGGGGGGCAGGGCCCGCGCGAATTCGGCGACCGTGGTGCCGTAGCCGAGGAACACCGTGGCGTCCTCCGGCAACGACGCCGCCGCGATGCGGGCGATGCGGCGCTTGCGTTCGGCCTGCGCGTCGCTGCGCTGGGCGAAGCTCAGGTTGTGCTGGCTCGCCGGCAGCGCGACGCTGCCGTGCTGCCGGCGCACGAGGCCCTGGTCGCTCAACTCCTGCACGTCGCGCCGGATGGTCTGGCTGCTGACGCCGAAGCGAACGGCGATCTGCTCGGTGCCGAGCGGCTGCCCGTCACGGAGCCAGTCGAGGATCGCGCGTTGTCGGTCGCTGAGGTTCATTCGGTCATGGAAATGTTTCGAACGAAACTCTAGGGAGCCGTCATGTCAGGCGAATGACACTTTCTGGATTGATCTGGGCCGATCCCTACAATCCCCGCATGGCCCCTGCCGTGATCCGCCTGCTCCTGATCGACGACCACCCGCTGGTCCGTGACGGCCTGCGCGCGCGGCTCTCCACGGTGCCCGGGTTCGAGGTGGTGGGCGAGGCGGGCAATGCCGAGGAGGCCGTCGCCCAGGTGGACCAGCTGCGGCCCACGCTCGCGCTGATGGACGTGGGCATGCGCGACACCAACGGCATCGACCTCACCGCGCAGCTGCTCGTCACGCACCCCGACCTGCTCGTGCTGATGCTGAGCATGTACGACAACCCCGAGTACGTGCAGCGCGCGCTGCAGGCCGGCGCGCGGGGCTACGTGCTGAAGGACGCGCCCGCGAGCGAGATCGTCACGGCCATCGAGGCGGTGACCGGCGGCGGCACTTTCCTGAGCCCGGCCGTGTCGAAGCGCCTCTTCCGCAACCAGGCGCCGCGGCCGGTGCTGTCGCTGCGCGAGAGCCAGATCCTCTCGGGCCTGGCCAAGGGCCTGTCGAGCAAGCAGCTCGCGCGCGACCTCGACCTGAGCGTGCGCACGGTGGAGGCGCACCGGCAGAACATCAAGCGCAAGCTGAACCTCGAAGGGCAGGCCGAGCTCATCAAGTACGCGGTGGAACACGCCGGAACCCACGAGCCGCCTAGGGACTAACCATTAGGTGGTGCCGCGTGTACCTCTTGCGTGGTGGGACGCTTGTGAGGGCTTTTTCGCGGGCGCAGACTCCTCCGGTCCCACTGAGAGGAGAACAACATGCCCTTCGTTCGTCGCCACCTGCCGTGGCTGCTCGTGTCCGTGCTGGGCGCGTTCGCGCTCGCCGTGATCGCCCTCGGGCGCGGCGAGGCCGTCAGCGCCCTCTGGGTCGTCGTGGCCGCCGTCTGCGTCTACCTGATCGCCTACCGCTACTACAGCCTTTTCCTCGCCACGAAGGTGATGGGGCTGGACCCGACCCGCAAGACCCCGGCGTGGACGCACAACGACGGGCTCGACTACGTGCCCACGAACAAGTACGTGCTGTACGGCCACCACTTCGCGGCCATCGCGGGCGCGGGCCCGCTGGTGGGCCCGGTGCTCGCCGCGCAGATGGGCTACCTGCCCGGGCTCTTGTGGATCCTCGCGGGCGTGGTGTTCGCCGGCGCGGTGCAGGACTTCATCGTGCTGTTCATCTCCACGCGCCGCGACGGCCGTTCGCTCGGCGACCTCGTCAAGCAGGAGCTGGGCACGGTGCCCGGCATCATCGCGCTGTTCGGCGCGTTCATGATCATGATCATCATCCTCGCGGTGCTGGCGCTGATCGTCGTGAAGGCGCTGGCGGATTCGCCGTGGGGCACCTTCACCGTCGGGGCCACCATCCCGGTCGCGCTGTTCATGGGCATCTACCTGCGGTTCATCCGCCCGGGCCGCATCGGCGAGGTGTCCATCATCGGCTTCGTGCTGCTGATGCTGTCGATCCTCGGCGGCCAGTGGGTGCACGAGAACCCGGCGCTCGCGCCGTGGTTCACGTTCGACGGCAAGGCCCTCACGTGGATGCTGATCGGCTACGGCTTCATCGCGTCCGTGCTGCCGGTGTGGCTGCTGCTCGCGCCGCGCGACTACCTGTCGACCTTCCTCAAGATCGGCACCATCCTCGCGCTGGCCATCGGCATCCTGATCGTCGCGCCTGAACTGAAGATGCCGGCGATGACGAAGTTCGCCGAAGGCAACGGCCCGGTGTGGTCGGGCAACCTGTTCCCGTTCCTCTTCATCACGATCGCGTGCGGCGCGGTGTCGGGCTTTCACGCGCTGATCTCGTCGGGCACCACGCCCAAGATGCTCGAGAACGAAGGCCACGCCCGCTTCATCGGCTACGGCGGCATGCTCGCCGAATCGTTCGTCGCCGTGATGGCGCTGGTGGCCGCCTCGTGCATCGAACCCGGCATCTACTTCGCGATGAACAGCCCGGCCGCGCTGGTGGGTTCCACGCCCGAGACCGTCGCGCAGACGCTGTCCACCTGGGGCTTCGTGATCACGCCCGACGTGCTGATCCAGACCGCGAAGGACGTGGGCGAAAACACCATCCTCGCGCGCGCCGGCGGCGCGCCGACGCTGGCCGTCGGCATGGCCCACATCCTCCACCAGGTGGTGGGCGGCCAGGCCATGATGGCCTTCTGGTACCACTTCGCGATCCTGTTCGAGGCGCTGTTCATCCTGACCGCGGTGGACGCGGGCACCCGCGCCGGCCGCTTCATGCTGCAGGACCTGCTGGGCACCTTCGTGCCCGCCCTCAAGCGCACCGACTCGCTGCCGGCCAACCTGATCGCCACCGGCCTGTGCGTGGCCGCGTGGGGCTACTTCCTGTACCAGGGCGTGGGGGACCCGCTCGGCGGCATCAACACGCTGTGGCCGCTGTTCGGCATCTCGAACCAGATGCTCGCCGCCGTGGCGCTGATGCTCGGCACCGTGGTGCTGTTCCGCATGAAGCGCGGCCAGTACGCGTGGACCACGGCGCTGCCGGCGGTCTGGCTGCTCGCCTGCACGCTGACCGCGGGCTGGCAGAAGATCTTCTCGGCCGACCCGAAGGTGGGCTTCCTGGCGCACGCGAACAAGTATGCCGACGCGCTGGCGCAGGGCACGCTGCTCGCCCCGGCGAAAACGCCCGAGGCGATGTCGCGCATCGTGTTCAACGACCGGCTCGACGCCGCGCTGTGCGCCCTCTTCATCGGCGTGGTGCTGAGCGTGCTGGTCTACAGCGTGAAGGGCGTGCTCGACGCACGGGCGAAGTCGAAGCCGAGCGCGAGCGAGACGCCGTACCAGCCGATGCCCGAGGCCGCGCGATGAACGCCGCCCAGCTCGCCGGCGAGGTGCAGCAGGCCGGGCGCTACCTGGTCCAGTCGCTGCGGCTGATGGTGGGCGTGCCGGACTACGGCACCTACCTCCGCCACATGGCCGCGACGCACCCGGACCAGGAACCGATGGACTACGAGGCGTTCTTCCGGGAACGGCAGGATGCGCGGTACGGGTCGCGCACCGGCCGTTGCTGCTGAGGGTTTCCGGGCGCGGGCGACAATGGGCCATGCGCCTCCAGTCCAAGCTGATCCTGCTCGCCGCGTTGCCCCTGGTGCTCTCGCTGGTGCTGATCGCCGCGGCGGTGCGGCACCAGGAGCGCTCCCTCGCGAAGCGCGAACACGAACTCGTGGAGCAGGCCTACATGGCCGCCCGCGAGGCGGAGCTGCGCCACTACGTGGACCTGGCGCGGGGCGCGCTCGCCCCGCTCTACGACAAGTTCGACGGTGAACCCGACGCGGCCACGCGCGCCGAGGCGCTGAGCCTGCTGTCGTCGCTCGAGTTCGGCGCCGACGGCTACTTCTTCGTCTACGACCTCGACGGCCGTTCGCTGATGCACCCGCGCCAGCCCGAGCTCGTGGGCACCGACCTCTGGAACCTGCGCGACGACCAGGGCGTGCCCACCATCCAGCACCTGATCGCGAAGGCGCGTGCCGGCGGCGGCTTCATCCGCTACCAGTGGCGCAAGCCGTCGACCGACCAGCGCGTCGCGAAGCTCGGCTACGTCATCGCGCTGCCGAAGTGGGGCTGGATGATCGGCACCGGCCTCTACCTCGACGACATCGAGGGCACGCTGCAGGCGCTCGACCGCCAGGTGGTGTCGCACATCGAGACCACGATGTGGTGGATCGCCGGCATCGCCGCGCTGGGCATCGGCCTCATCAGCGCGAGCGGCCTCTGGCTCAACCTCAGCGAACACCGCGTGGCCGACGCGAAGCTGCGGCTGCTCGCGCGCCAGGTGGTGCGCTCGCAGGAGGACGAGCGCGCCCACCTCGCGCGCGAACTGCACGACGGCACGAGCCAGACGCTCGTGTCCGCGAAGCTGCTGATCGAGTCGGCGGTGGACGGCCTCGAACGCCGCCAGGAGGCGGTGCCGGCGGGGCTGCAGACGGCGCTGCTGCGGCTCAACGATTCGCTGACCGAGGTGCGCCGCATCTCCCACCGCCTGCGCCCCGCGATGCTCGACACGCTCGGCCTGCCCGCCGCGCTGGAGCAGCTGGGCCGCGAGTTCGGCGAGGCGGGCGGCACGCGGGTCGTGGTGGCCATCGACGACGGCGCGGAACAGCTGCCCGACGACGTGAAGACCGTGCTGTTCCGCGTGGCGCAGGAGGCGCTGACCAACATCGGCAAGCACTCGGCCGCGCGCGAGGTGCGGCTGTCGCTGCACGCCGACGCCGAGGGGCTGCGCCTGGCCATCGCCGACGACGGCCGCGGCTTCGACCTCGACGCGGTGCAGCTCGACCCGCGCCGCGGCATCGGCCTGCGCAACATGCGCGAGCGTGTCGAGGCGATCGGCGGCGGGCTCGTGGTGGTGTCGACGCCGGGGGAGGGGACGCTGGTGGAGGCGCGCCTCGTGTCGCCCGTGCTCGGCTAGCTCGAGCAGCCCAGGCGCCGCGCCCGCGTCTGATCCGCCTCGCTCGGCCCGCCGAACAGCCCGCCCCGCGTGAGCCTCGTGCATTCGGTGCGGCGCACTTCCTCGGCCGCCTGCTCGGCGGTGCGTCTCGGGGGCGACGGCGCCTGGGCGGGCTGGCGCGGCTTCTCGGCCGGTGCGGCGACGACCGCCGGTGCGGGAGCGGGCGGCGTGGGACCGGCTGCGGTGGGCGCGGTCGTCAGCACCGTCTCGATGCCGTCGTCCTCCCTTGCCGCGGCCGGCGGCGCGGTCTCGACGGGCTCGGGGGCTCGGGCCGACGGTGTGTCGGGCGTGTCCCCGGGACGCATCGTCCATGCCGCCGCGGCGAGCACCGTGCCCGCGACGACGGTCGCCACCGCGTACGCCGGCCGGCGCGAGCGGGGCGTTGCCGGCACCACGTCCTTGACCACGGGCAGCGCCTGGGCCACGGTGCTGTCGGGATCGACCTCGCGCGTGGCCCGCGGTCGGGGTTCGGGCCGTGCGTTCAGGTCCATGCGGAACGCATCGATGGTGGGCGTGCGCTGCTCCGGCCGCACGACGAGCGCGCGGTCGATGGCGCGCAGGAACTCGGGGCTGTAGCGGCCCGCGGCGGTGACCTCGAGCGGCACGTAGGCGTCGTCGAGCATGCGGGCCACGGCAGGCGGCGGCGTGTGGCCGGTGATGATCCAGTGCACGGTGGCCGCGAGCGCGTACACGTCGGTGGCCGGGCCCTGCCGCAGGCCGGGCACCTCGGCGTACTGCTCGATGGGCGCGTAGCCCGGCTTCAGGATGGTGGTGAGCGAATGCGTCATGCCGCCGATCACGCGGCGTGCCGCGCCGAAGTCGAGCAGCAGCGGGCGGTCGGCCGGGGGCAGCAGCAGGATGTTGTCGGGTGCGATGTCGCGGTGGTAGCAATGGGCCGCGTGAAGCATCGCGAGCGCGTCGCACAGCGGGGTCAGCAGCCGGCGCAGCCAGGCCTCGTCCGGCGGATGGGGCATGGCCTTCACCGCGGCCTGCAGCGTGCCGGCTTCGTAGAACGGCATCACCATGCACGCGGTGCCGTGCGCCTCCCAGAAGCGGTAGACCTTGATGAGCGCGGCGTGGTCGAAGCGGGCGAGCAGGCGCGCCTCGTTGACGAAGCTGCGCAGGCCGGCCTCGAAGGTGTCGCGGTGGCGTTCCGACCGCGGGCTCACCGTGGTGCCGTCGGCACGCGACGCGAGCATGGCCGGCATGTACTCCTTGAGCGCCACGCGGCGTTCGAGGGAGTGGTCCCACGCGAGGTAGACGATCCCGAAGCCGCCTTCGCCGATGACGCGGATCAGCTCGAATTCGCCAAGGCGGGTGCCTTCGGGCAGGGTGCCCGTGATGTGCAGTTTCGTGGACAAGGATGAGCCTCCGACTGTCGGACACTGCGGTCCGATCCTCATGGGCTCGAAGATGCGCAAAGGTCGGTGCGCCGTCAAGCGCGGGCTAGAAACCCTTCGAGGCGCCGATCATTCCATCATGCGCGACGCGCGTGCTTCAGCACCGACCGCACCAGCTCCTCGGTGTCGATGGGCTTGGTGACGCGGTCCACCATGCCGGCGGCGATGCAGTTGGCGCGGTCCTCTTGCATGGCGTGCGCGGTCTGTCCGATGATCGGCAACTGTGGGTCGGCGACGCGGATGCGGCGGGCGGTCTCGTAGCCGTCGATGCCCGGCATCATCAGGTCGAGCAGCACCACGTGGTACGGCTCGCCGTTCTGCGCGGTCACGCGGTTCACGGCCTCGAGGCCGTCGGGCACCACCTCGGCCGACGCCCCCTCGAGTTCCAGCAGGCCCTGGATCACGATCTGGTTGATGGCGTTGTCCTCGGCCACCAGCACCCGCAGGCCGTCGAGGCGGTTGCGCTGCGACTCCACGCCGGCCGCGCGTCGCGCGCCGGCCAGCGCCGCGTCGTGCGGCGCGGCTTCGGTGTCGGTGGGGGCGGGCGGCAGCGGCAGCCGGACGGTGAAGGCCGACCCGGCGCCGGGCCGGCTCGAGACCGAGATGCTGCCGCCCATCAGCTCCACGAGCCGCTTGGAGATCGCGAGGCCGAGCCCGGTGCCGCCGTAGCGCCGCGTGGTGGTGGGGTCGGCCTGCTCGAAGGCCTGGAACAGGCGCGCCATCTGTTCCTCGGACATGCCGACGCCGCTGTCCGTGACCATCAGCATCAGCTGGTCGTCCATCATGTCGACGTTGAGCGCGACGTGGCCGGCGTCGGTGAACTTCACCGCGTTGGACAGCAGGTTCAGCAGGATCTGCCCGAGCCGCAGCGGGTCGGTGACCACCACCTCGGGCACGCGTTCGTCGACCACGAGGCGCAGGTCGATGCCCTTCGCGAGCGCGCGGTCCTGCACCAGCTCGATGGTGTGGCGCACGGCGGGGCGCAGCCGCGTGGGGGTCTGGTCGAGGGTGAGCTTGCCGGCCTCGATCTTCGACATGTCGAGAACGTCGTTCAGGATGCCCTGCAGCAGCTTGCCCGCCTCGAGGATGCGCGCGAAGTTGCGGCGCGCCTCGAGCGCGATGGCCGCGTCGCGGTGCCCGATCTGCGCGAAACCCAGAACGCCGTTGAGCGGCGTGCGGATCTCGTGGCTCATGTTCGCGAGGAACTGCGACTTCGACTCGTTCGCCGCCTCGGCCAGCAGCTTGGCCTGCTGCAGCGCGCGCCAGGCCTGCTCGCGCCCGCGGCCGGCGCGGGCCTGCTGCACGAGCGCGACCACGGCCACCGCGGCGAGCGCGGTCCAGAACAGCAGCGTGGTCCACAGCTCGCTGCGCCAGGGGGCGAGGAAGTCGGTGTCGGACAGGCCGACGAGGATGTACGCCGGGTAGTCGCCGAGCTTGCGGTACATCAGCAGGCGCGTGTGGTGGTCGATGGAGCTGCTCGCGCTGAACATCGCCGTGGTCTTGCCGGCGCCCAGCGCCTGCAGGGTCTCGGGGGCCGACAGGCGCGGCGGGTTCTCGTCCTGCATCAACGGGTGGTCGGGGAAACGCAGCAGCACCTGGCGGTGGTCGTTGAACAGCGTGACCACGCCGTTGGGGCCCACCTTGAGCGAACCGAGCAGGGCGTTGAGCTGGTCCACCTCGACGTTGATGTAGACCACGCCGCCCGGATCGCCCTTGGCGTCCTTCAGCGGTCGGGCGATGGGCAGCACCCAGCGCTGGGTGATGCGTGACTTGAGCGGCAGCCCGACCACCAGGCCGTCGCCGGCCATGGCCTCGATGAAGAACTGGCGCTGGGCCACGTCGAACGGCTTGCCGGGGTCGACCCGCGTGCCGTACAGCACGCGGCCGTCGCGGTTCGCGGCGCGCACGTCGGGGGCGTCGGCGAGGCGGGTCTGCAGGTCCGCCAGCGCGTCGCTGTAGGCGGCCGCGTCCAGCGAGCCGGACATGGTCAGGCGGCGGTACTCGCCCGCCGCGGTCTGCAGCACGAGGTCCGTCGACTGGATGCGCGTGAACAGGTACCGCTCGAGGTTGAGCGTGAGGTTCTGGACGTTGTCGGCCGCGGCGTCGCGGTACCGTGCATGGCTGAGCGAGAGCGCATGGGCGAGGAAGGCCCCCACCGCCACCAGCACGACGAGCATGCCGAGGGCGAAGCGGCGGAACGACCGGCGCCAATCCACGAATTCTTCGTCCACGTGGCCTCCCTGGTGGATCTTTGAGCCGTTATACGTGGCGTTGGTGCGATTGGGAACCGGTTTTCTGCGTAAGGCGTGAACCGTCCACGAACTTCGGGGAGGCCCGGGACGGGCGGCGACGTCGCTGGGCGAAAATCCGCGCCCATGACCCCGATCGTCCTCTTCGCCGTCGTTTCCGTGCTGTTCGCATGGATCTCCCGCCATGCGTTGCGCAAACCCGACTCGCACGGGTTCTACCGCTTCTTCGCCTGGGAGTGCATCCTGGCGCTGGTGCTGATCAACTTCCCGGTGTGGACGACCGACCCGTTTTCCCCGCACCAGCTCGTCTCGTGGACGCTGCTGGTGGCCTCGGTGTTCCTCGTTGTCGACGGGCTGCGCCTGCTTCGCCGCGAGGGCCGGCCCGGCGCCGCGCGCGCGGACGCCGAGCTGCTGTCCTTCGAGCGCACCTCGCGGCTGGTCACGTCGGGCACCTACCGCTACATCCGCCACCCGATGTACGCGTCGCTGATCCTGCTGGCGTGGGGCGCCTTCTTCAAGCAGGCCTCGTGGACCGGCGCCGCGCTGGCCTCGGGCGCCTCGGGGGCCCTGCTGCTGACGGCGCTGCGCGACGAGGCGGAATGCATCGCCCACTTCGGCGAGGCGTATGCCGAGTACATGGGCACGAGCAAGCGGTTCGTGCCGTTCGTGGTCTGATCAGTCGGGCGCCGGAATGCCCGGCATCGCGATGAAGCCCGGGAGGCGCTTCATGCGTTCGATCCAGGCGAGGATGCGCGGGTAGGCCGAGAGGTCGATGCCGCCTTCGCCCGCGAGCGCGGTGTACGGGAAACACGCGATGTCGCCGAGGGTGGCGTGTTCCAGCGCGAGGAAGGGGTGCGTGGCCAGGCGGTCGTCCATGATGCGGAAGACGCGCCGGGCGCCGGCCTGCAGCGCCTCGAGGTCGAGGTGGGTGGCGCCGAAACACTTCACGAGGCGCGCGCCCGAGGCGTTCATCACCTCGCCGCCGCCGGTGGACAGCCATTGCTGGATGCGGCCCATCGACACCGGATCGTCGGGGTACCAGCGCCGCGACGGGTCGTAGCGGGTGGCGAGGTACACGAGGATGGCTTGCGTGTCGCGCAGCCGGAGGTCGCCGTCCTCGAACACCGGCAGTTCACCGAAGGGGTTCAACGCGAGGTACTTCGCCGACTTGTGCTCGCGGTTCGCGAAGTCGACCGGCACCCGTTCGTACCTTTGCCCGAGGATGTTCAGGAACAGCCGGATCTTGTAGCAGCTGCCGGACAGGTCGAAGTCGTGCAGGGTGATCACGGGCGCCTCCTCGTCGGACGGGACGAGAGGCACTGTAGGCGCGGCGCGCCGCGGTGTCGAGTGGGCCGTGCGTCAGCCGAGCGCGAGGGCCCCGACCACCACCGACACCGCACCGGCGACGCCGGCCAGCACGGTCGCGAACCGCGGGGCATAGGGCAGCAGCAGCACGAGCGACAGCGCGCCCGCGGACAGGAACCCGACCCAGACGACGGGCCCGATGGCCCCGCCCCAGGCGCCCAGGCACAGGAAGAACCCGCCGGCGAGCAGCACGGCGCCGGCGATGCGGAGCAGGCGGCGGAGCAGCGGGCTGGCGTCGCGGCCCCACACCTGGTCGTGGTGGCGGTCCATCGCGAGGCACAGCCCGGCCATGCCGGCGTAGCTGGAGGCGAGCCCGAGGGCGGTGGCGGAGGCGATCGACAGGGCGGCCATCACGAGGCGGTTCCGGTGGCGGGTTGCTGGCCCACGGGGGCCTGGACGACCTTGGGTTGGCGGGCCGGGTTGCGGGCCGCGCGGCGCAGGTGGACGACGGCGGCCACCATCAGCAGGCCGATGGCGAAGACCGAGGCCTCGACGCTGGCCGACAGCGCATCGCCCCGGGCGATGGCCAGTGCCAGGTGGTCGCCGGTGGTGAACGCGTTGAGCACGGGCAGCAGCAGGCACATCGCCGCGCCGGCCGCGAGTTGCTCGATCCAGGCCTGGTGCACCGGGCGCACGAACGCGTGCAGCAGCGTGACGACCCACACCGCGAAGAACAGCGCGATCTCCCACGTGTTGCGGTGCTCGACCGCGAGCGGCACGAGCCGGTTGGCCCAGAAGAAGGCGATGGAGGCCACGGCCAGGCCCGCGACGGAGGCGATGTTGAGCGCCTCGATCACGCGGTACACGCGCTGCGTGGCCTTGCCGAACTCGTTCTCCTGCTTGCGGCGGCGCTTCACCGTGAAGAGGATCATGCCGGTGGCGAGCATCGCCGCGCCGGCCATGCCGCAGAAGAAGTAGAGCCACTTCGCCAGGTAGCCGCCGAATTGCACGAAGTGCAGCGCGTTCATCACCTGCTGCACGTGCTGGGCGGGGCCGCCGCGCGAGCCGAGCGGCATCTCGGTGTCGAGCACCTCGCCGGACACGGCGTCGAAGGTCATCTCGCCGCTGCTGAGCGGGCGCAGGCGGCCGTCCTGCGCGGCGGGGTCGTTGCGGCCGAACACGCGCAGGCTCGCACTCGAGTCGCCGGGGTGTTCCACCACGACGAAGCTCGCCGGCCGGCCGAGCTTGTCGACGGCCTGGGCGACGAGCGGGCCCATGGGTTTCACGGGGGCGGAGATGCCGGTCTCCTCGCGGTGGGCCGTCTGCTTCTGCACCTCGGCGAAGTAGGCGTCTTCGTTGCCCTTGTAGCGCGCTGCGATGCCGGCGGGCATGTACGTGGCGTAGAACACGATCACGCCCGTGTACGAGATCATCAGCAGGAACGGCAGCATCAGCACGCCGGTGGCGTTGTGCGCGTCGAGCCACGAGCGCTGGCCCTTCTTCGGGCGGAAGGTGAAGAAGTCCTTGAAGATGCGGCGGTGCGTGACGATGCCCGAGACCAGCGCGACGAGCATCGCGATGGTGGCGACGCCGGCGATCCAGATGCCCGCCATGCCCGCGTGGAACTCGTAGTGCATGTGCACGAAGTGGTGGCCGCCCTCGGTCTCGCGCGTGAGGCCCGGGGGGATCGCCTGGCCCGTCGTCGGGTCGAGGCGGGCGCTCTGGAAGTTCTTCTTCTCGTCCTCCCAGAACACGCGCAGCGCGGGTTCCTCGTCGTCGGGCAGGCCGATGCTCCAGAAGTGCGACTTGGGCGCCACCTTGAACAGGTAGGCCTGCGCGCGGTCGACGATGGCCGGCTGCTGCTTCGTGGTGTCGCCCGACGCGGCCGCGAGGGCGCGCTTCTCGGGGTTCATCCAATGGGTGATGGCCTCGTCGAACACGCCGATGGCCCCGGTGAAGAAGATGGCGTAGAGCACCCAGCCGAGCCACAGCCCGCCCCAGGTGTGCAGCCAGGCCATCGACTGGCGGAAGGTGCCGTTCATGTGTTGAAACCTCCGAAGGTGTCCAGGACGATGGACAGCACACCCATCGCGATGGCCGGCACGATCAGGCCGAGCCACGCCTTTCGGAGCGTCTTGACCGCGAACACCCAGATCACCGCGCCGGTGTAGACCGCGTAGCTCAGCAGCGTGGCCGCCAGCACCGCTTCCGCCCGCTCGGTGGGGAAGAGGTAGCTCAGGAACACGGTGGCGCTCGACACGAGCACGTAGCCGCCGAACACGGCGGCCGCGACACGCGACAGCAGGGCGTTCCGCGATGAAGTGGGAATGGCCTGGGCCATGGACGCTCCGTCTGGAAAAGAGGGGGGCCGGCGCGGGGCGCCGCCGGGAGCGGGATTGTAGGCCGTTTCTAGATAGTGAGAAACATTCGCATCTGAACGCGGGGTTACTTCCCGAGTGCCACCACCGCGTCACGCATCACCGTGTCCATGAACCGGATGTCGTCGCCCTCCACCTGCGACGGCCCGAGCCGCACCACCACGAGGTCGAGGGACGGCACGATCACGACGTACTGGCCCATGAAACCGCGCGCGAAGAAGGTGTCGCGCGGGGCGTGGGGCAGGCCCCACGGCACGCCCCAGCCGGGCACGTCGCCCTCGCGCACGTTGACGTAGAAGCCGGCGCCGTACCCGGTGCCCGGCGTGGGCGTGCGGGCGCGCGCCACCCAGCCGGCGGGCAGCACGCGGCGGTCGCCCGCCATGCCGTCGTGGAGGTACAGCAGGCCGAGCCGGGCGTAGTCGCGGGCCGAGGCCGAGAACGCGTGCGCGCCGAGCGGGGTGCCGGTGACGTCGAACTCGACCGTGGTGTGCGCCATGCCCAGCGGGCCGAACAGCGCCGCGCGGGCGTGTCGGGCCACGTCTTCGGCGTGGCCCCCGAGCCGGTCGCGCAGCACCCGGGACAGCAGCGTGAAGTGCCCGTCCGCATACGCCCAGCGGGTGCCGGGCGGGGCGTCGAGCGGGGTGGCCGACGCGAAGCCGGCGGGGTCCGCCTCCAGGTACTTCATGCGGGTGGACGGGTCGAACGCGGTGGGCATGTGGGTCAGCGCGAGGCCGCTGGTCTGGCGCAGCAGCATGTCGACGGTGATGGCGGCGCGCGGGTCGCCCGGTCCGGCCCAGGCCGGCAGGCCGGTGGGTTCGTCGGGCGCCACGCGGCCGGCGGCCACGAGCGTGCCCGTCAGGGCGTGGGAGATCGACTTCGCGACCGACCAGCTCGGCATCGCGGTGTCGACGCCGTGGCCCGGGGCGTACCGCTCGGCCACGATGCGGTCGCGGTGGACCACCAAGACGGCCATCGTGCGGTGGTGGGGCGGGGACGGGGTGTCGGTGAACGCGTGGTCGAGCAGGTCGCGCCACGGGCCGGGCCCGGGCTCGACCGGCGCCGCGGCGTCCAGGCCGGGCCAGGGCGACTCGAACGCGACGGGGGCCGGCGCGCGGAACGCCGGCGGCGGCGCGCCCTCGGGCAGCAGCACGCAGCCGTAGCCGTCGCGCCACACCGCCCGGCGCTCGAAGCCGCCGAGGAAACGCGCGGACACGCTTCGCCCCGCCTGGTCCACGTCGAACGACAGCAGCGGCTCGGTCCACCCCATGCCCGGCAGGCCGAGCACGTTCTCCTGGAAGACCGTCTCCGGGGGCTGCCCCGACGTGAAGACGCCGGTGCACAGCTGCTGGCTGGTGATCCCGGCGGCGACGCGCGGCGCCGTCGTGGGCCCGACGGCGCAGCCGGCCAGGGCCAGGGACAGGACGACGGCGCCGGCGCGCGGCGTCAGGGGGCTCGGGGAGACGGGCATCGCGGTTGCTCCGGGGCGGGGTGGAGCGGCGAGCGTAGGGCCCCCTGTTTAAGGTCCGGTTAACGGGACGGGCGCGGGCGGGCCTCCCGTATGATGGGCCCCACACCTCGCGGCAGTACGACACCCAAGTCACACGGCGGCCCTCCGGCGCCGGGAAGGAAACAGGATGCCTCAGTGGTGGGAGCGGCTGTTCGGCCGCCCGACGATCGACCGCCTCGCGCACCTCGTCGCGGGGGCGCTCCAGGCGCGCGGCTCGCCCGCGTTGACCTTCGACCCGGCGCAGCGCGAACTGCGCACCGGTGAAACCCCGCCGCGCATCTATTACCTCGGCAACGTCTTCAGCGACTACGCCCGCGCCCCGCGCGCGCAGCGTCCCGCGGTGGTGGCCCGGTTCGTCGAGGCCATGGCCGCCGCCGAGGAGGCCATGCCCTTCAGCTACGCCGCCGCCCGCCCGCATTTGATGCCCGTGGTGCGCGGCGCGGGCGAGGACGACCTCGCCCGGCTGCAGGCGCGGCGCTCCGGCGCCACCGAGTCGGAGGTGGCCACGTTTCACCCCGCGGCCCGGCCCCTCTTCGGCGAACTCACCGTGGGCCTCGCCTACGACACACCCCACGCCATCCAGCGACTGAGCACCGACCAGCTCGCCGACTGGGGCGTCGGGTTCGACGACGCGCTGCGCGACGCCCTCGACAACCTGCGGTCCCGCCCCGAGAGCCCGGGCTGGGCGCCGCTCGCGCACGGCGTCTGGTCGGGGCAGTGGGGCGACGACTACGAGTCCTCGCGCATCCTGCTGCCCGACCTGATCCACCGCCTCGGCGTGCACGAACCGGTGGTGCTCACGCCGCTGCGCCGCATGCTGCTCGTGACCGGCGCGCGCAACGAGGCGGGCCTGGCCGAGATGGCGCGCGTGAGCCGCGAGGCCCTGCAGGAGCAGCCACGGTGGCTGTCGGTCACGCCCATGAAGCTGGGCGACGCGGGGTGGGAGCCGTTCGAGCCGCCTCCGGCCATCGCGCCCGCCTTCGCGGAACTCGCCGCCATCGAACGCGCCGAACGCTATGCCACGCAGAAGGCCGCGCTGGACGACCTGCACGCGCGCGACGGCCTCGACGTGTTCGCCGCGTCGGTCACCCTGTACCGCGACCCCGAGGGCCGGCCCACCGCCGTGACCACGTGGACGCGCGGGGTCACCACGTGGCTGCCGCGCGCCGACCTGGTGGCGCTGGTCGACGGCGACACGTCCATCGCCGTGCCCTGGGCCGACGTGCGCGAACTGGCGGGACCGCTGATGACCTCGCTCGACATGCAGCCGGAGCGGTTCGAGGTGTCGGGCTTTCCGGATGCGACGGCCTGGGCGGCACTGTCGTCGAGGGCGCGGGTGGGGCCCTAGGAGCCCTTCTCTCTGCCGCCCAGGCTCCTAGAGGAAACTCTCCGGCGTCACCGCCCACAACACCTCCGACAGGAAGCGCCGCCACGCGGTGGTGTCCGGTTCCACGTCGGTGGTGATGCGGATGCCGCTCTCCTCGCGTTCCCACACGAGCCGGTCGTCGCGCCACGAGACGCGGTAGCACTGCGTGGCCAGCACCTCGTCGAGGCCGGCGCGCAGCTCCAGCGCGAGGGCCTCGCTGTCGATGACCACCGCGGTCTCCGTGTTGAGCCACACCGACCGCGGGTCGCCGTTGAACGAGCCGATGACCACCGTGCGGCCGTCCACCACCATCGTCTTCGCGTGCAGGCTGGTGCGCGAACGGAACGGACCCGAGCCGCCGTCCTTCACCTCGGGGTCGCGGGTGGGTTCGAGCGGGCGCAGCTCGTACAGTTCGACGCCGGCGCGCGCGAGGCCCGGCCGGTAGTGGGCGTAGCCGCCGTGCGCGGGGATCACGTCGTTGGCGCCGAGCGAGTTCGTCACGATGCGCACGCGCACGCCGCGGTCCACCATGTCCTTGAACTGCTTCACGCCGAGGTCGCGTGGCACGAAGTAGGCCGACACCAGCGTGAGCTGCTTCTGTGCACCGAGCAGCATCTGGCGGATGCGCGGCCCGATGCGCACGCCCTCGCGCGCGGCCGCGACCTCGCCGCCGACCTTCTCCGGCAGGTCCCACAGCACCTCGGCCGGAGCCCACGTGAACGGCACCGTGCCGGCGAGCAGGTGGCTCGCGAGCGTGCCCGCGCCGGGCATCGGCGTGACGTTCGTGCCCACCGGGGGCAGGGCGTCGGGCAGCGTCTGGAGGAAGTGTTCGACGGGGATCGCGTACGGGCTGTTCCAGTACGCGTCGAACGCGGCGGAGGTCTGCCGCGCGACTGGCCCCACGGCCAGCACGTCGAGGTCGACGAACGCCGTGGCGGCGCCGGTGCCGAAGTACTCCTCGCCGAGGTTGCGCCCGCCCACGATCGCGACGGCGTTGTCCGCGATCATCGCCTTGTTGTGCATGCGCCGGTTCAGCCGGTCGTTGTCGGCGAGGAACTCGGCGGTGCGCCAGAAGCCCATCGTGCCGCGCACGCGGAACGGGTTGAACACGCGCACCTCGATGTTGGGGTGGCGCGCGAACGCGGCGGCGAGTTCGTCGCGCCCGTCGGTGTGGATGTCGTCGATCAGCAGCCGCACGCGCACCCCGCGTTCGGCCGCCTGCGTGGACAGCCGCAACACCGTGCGGCTCGTCTCGTCGGCGGTGATGATGTAGTACTGGAGGTCGAGCGTCTTGCGCGCCGCCAGGGCCAGCGCGTGCCGCGCCGTCAGGGCCTGGTTGCCGCGCGGCAGCAGGCGGAAGCCCGACTGGCCGGGGTGCTGCGCCGCCAGCTCGGCCACCGTGTCGCCCAGCGGGGTCGATTCGGTCGCGGGCAGCGCGAACGAATCGGGCCGGGGCAGGTCGGTGCGGATGGTCGTGCAGGCCTGGAGAAGCAGCAGCACGAGGCCGAGCCAGAGGAAGCGACTGGACGGGTGCAGGGTCATGGGCGATCCGCGGCAGTGTGGCCCGATGGTAGCCCGGTCGCGGGCCGGGCGCTCGTCGCGCTGGAGAGAGCCCGACATCGGCCTTCCGGCACGAATCGGCCGCCCGATGAATAATCCCGCCCGATGTCCACGAAGCCTCTCCCCGCGGCGATCGACCCCGCCGCCCTCGCGTTGCTGGTCGAGATCGTCGACGCGGGCAGCCTCAGCGCCGCCGCGCGCCGCAAGAACACCACCCGGTCGGCCGTGAGCCACCGGCTCAAGGTGCTGGAGGAAACCCTCGGCGTGCAGCTGCTGCGGCGCACCACGCGCCGCATCGAACCCACCGAGATCGGGTTGCGGCTGTGCGAGCGCGGCCGGGTGATCGCGAACGAACTCGCGCAGGCGCGCGCCGAGGTGTCCTCCGCCGGCCTCGAGCCGCGCGGGTCGGTGCGCCTGAGCGTGCCCACGGGCCTCGGCGAGGCGTTGATCGGCCGGCTGCTGATCGAGTTCAAGCGCGGCTACCCCGACATCCAGCTCGAGGTGCACTTCGCCAACGCCGTGGTCGACCTGCTCGCCGAGGAGATCGACGTGGCCGTGCGCATCATCCCGTCGCCACCCGAACACCTGCGCGCCATCGAGCTGGGCGAGGTGGACTGGGTGATGTGCGCCGCGCCGGCCTACGTGCGAAGGTCCGGCCTGCCGGCCGGGGCCTCGCAGCTGGCGCAGCATGCGATCGTCACGTCCGTGGCCTTCAGCGGCCGGTTGACGGTGACGCCGCCGCGCGCGCCGGAGCCGGTGCGCATCCCGATGCAGCCGCACCTGAAATCCGAGAACTTCGCGTTCGTGAAGCAGGCGGTGATCGGTGGCCTCGGACTCGGGCTGCTGCCGTTCTACCTCGTGGCGCCGGACCTCGCCGCCCGCAAGCTCGTGCGGGTGCTGCCCGACCACGCGTTCTCGGCGACGGGACGGCGCGCGATGCTGCTCGCCGTGCCCGACCGCTTCCGCACCGCGGCGAGCCGCGTGCTGATCGCGTTCCTGGAGACCCGGCTGCGCCAGGAACTGGCCGCGTCGCACGGCCAGTGCCGCGCCGGTGGGTTCGTCCCACCGGCGACGGCGCGCCGGGGCTGATCAGTACTTCTGGTAGGTGCCCTTCAGCGCCACCTGGCCCACGCCCGGCTTCGTCCAGTCGCACACGCCACCCGGGAACACGGCCTGCAGGCGCGTCTTCTGGGCCGGCGAGAACGCCACCGCGTAGTCCGCGTCCGCGATGGGCTTGAGCGCGCACTTGTTGATGTCGTTCGACAGCGGCGCGCCGGCCATCTGGCGCGGCTCGCCGTGCACCGGGTACAGCGTGCCGCACTTGCCGGTGGCGCCGATCGCGGGCGACTCGGCGGTCTTCGTGCCGTCCGCCTCGAAGCAGGCGTCCACCGCGGCGGCGGGCTTGTGGGCGACCACCTTGGCGGTCGACAGCGGCGCCGGGTCGGCGACGAGGTCGTCGAGCCACTTCGTCATCGTGTCGAGCGACAGCGCGGCCAGCGGGTAGCCGGTGCGCGGCCCGACCCAGATCACCTGGTTGTCGGTGCGGCCGTTGGCCTTCTGCAGGCGCGCGCGCACGACGAGGTCGCGCTCGTGCGAGTGGATGTCGCCCACCGCGTCGGTGTAGCCGCGCGAGTGCAGGATGGGCACGTTCGCGAGCCCGCCGCCGCCCGAGTTGATCAGGCCGCTCTCGTAGGCGCGGGTGAGCGCCGCCGTGTCGCCGACGCTGCGGGCAGGGACCGGGTTGCCGTCCTTGTCGTAGCCGCCCACCTTCTCGTTGAGCACCACGAACTCCTCGGGCGTGATCACGCCCTTGTTCAGCGCGTCGAGGCCGTACTGCACGCCCACGTTGTCGAGCGGGCTCAGCGCGAAGCCGGTGGCCGGGTCGCGGCCGTAGATGTTCGTGCGCATGTCCGACGTGGTGCAGCGCGCGCCGGTCGGGTTGTTCACGGGGTGGTACAGCTTGCTCGTGTCCTTCAGCGCGCAGCCGGCCGCGTTGGTGGCGACGATGGTGTTGACGAAGCTCAGGTCCCACGCGCGGCAGGTGCCGTTCGTGAACCCGTCGACGGCCGCGCGCTTCGCGTTGGTCCACGTGGTCAGATCGGCCTTGTAGACGTTCTCGAGCAGGCGGCAGTCGGCCACGTGCAGGCTGCCGTCGGGGAAGGTGGCCGACGGCTGCAGGCCGTCGAGCAGGCCCGGGTAGATCTGCGTGATCACGAGCTGCTGGATCGCCCCGCCCGAGCCGCCGCTGCCCACCGTCCAGCGCGGCACGCCGTAGCGTTCGACGAAGTGCTCCTTCAGCATCATCAGCGTCTCGCCCTGCAGGACCGCGTTACCGCGCTGGCCGTTCACCAGTTCGGTGGAGATCATGTACGCGAAGCCGCGCGAGAGCTGCAGGTCCGACAGCGCGTCGGTCGCCTGGTTCACGCCCTGGTTGTACTGCGTGCCGGCGCCGTCGCCGAACGAGACGACGAGGCGGCCGTTCCAGCCCGGGCCGGGCTTCCACTTCGCCGGGTCGACGCTGTCGGCCGTCGGGTTGTCGAGCACGGCGATGCGGTAGATCGTGCGGCCCACGGTGCCCGAGTCCACGCGCACGATGTACGGCACGGTGGCCCCGTCGATGGTGGTCGTGTTCATGAGGTCGGTGGGGCGCGACAGCGGGTCGGTCAACGGCTTGAAGGTGTTGACCGTCGTGCGGTAGTAGTAGTCGAAGCGTTGCGTCGCGGTGCAGTTCGCGTCCAGCGCGTCGCCGAGGTTCGATTCGACGGTGCGGCACTCGTACGGCGTCAGCAGCGGGCCGGCGAGGATGGGGCCGGTCTTCGGCGCGTTGACGAGGTCGAGCTTCGCCTCGGTGCCGCCGGCCATGCGCGCGGTCAGCGTGTTCGGGCCGGCGACGAGTCCCGTCACCAGGCCGCGCAGTTTGCCGCTGGTGGTGTCACGGGTCAGCGTGGGCGACACCGCGGTGCCGTTGAGCTTGAGTTCCACGGTGGCGCCCGAGGCGGCGCCGGCCGGCGGGGTCACCTCGATCAGCGCGTCTCCGCCGCTCACCATCGTCGGCTTCGACGACAGCACCGACAGCGTGGGGGCGGCTGCGGCCGGAGGTGGCGCGGCCGCGTCGTCGCCGCCGCATGCGGCCACGAGGGCCGAACAGGCGAACACGCTCAGCCACGTCGCCGGGGCACGGGGCGTCCTTGTACTTCTCATTTGCTCTGCTCCTGGATGCAGCGGGGCGCTCACCGGATGGCGGCGCGGAACCGCGTCGGCGGATGCTAGGAGCGGGGCGCTCGCCGCGAGGGCGCGCGGCGCGGACAGACTGTCCTCGCCAACTCGACAATGGCGACGGACGTCAGCAACGGCGGGGGCTGGCGGGGACCGGGTCCCCGCCCCACGAGGGTTTGTCCCGGGCTCAGGCTTCGGTGCCGCGCGCGACCCATTCGCCGAAGCGGGCCGCGTCGATGTTCGAGCCGCACACCACGAGCGCGACCTTCTTGCCGTCGAGCCGCGAGCGCAGCGGACCGAGCAGCGCGGCCGTGGCCGCCGCCGCGGCGGGTTCGGCGACGAGCTTCATGTCGCGGTACAAGTGCGCCATCGCGCGGCACAGTTCCTCGTCCCACACGCGCACGATCTCGTCGACGAACCGCCGGCACACGCCGAAGCTGTACGGCAGCGTGTACGGCGCCCCGAGGCTGTCGGCGATGGTGTCCACCTTGTCGAGCTTCTCGGGCGCGCCCGCGCGGAAGCTGCGGTACATCGCGTCGGCGCCGTACGGTTCGATGCCGAACACCTGGCAGTCCGGGTTGACCTGCTTCACCGCGGCTGCGATGCCGGCGCACAGGCCGCCGCCGCCCACGGGCACCACGACGGCGTCGAGGTCCGGCAGCTGCTTCATCAGTTCGAGGCCGATGGTGCCGGTGCCCTCGGCCGTCAGCGCGCCGTCGAACGGGTGCAGCATCGTGCGGTGTTCCTCTTCCACGAGGCGCAGCGCGAGCGCGAAGGCCTCCTGGATCGTGTCGACGAGGATCACCTGCGCGCCCTCGGCCTCGCACGCGGCGATGCGCGCGGGGCTGGCGCTGCGGGGCATGCACACCTTCGCGTGCGTGCCGGCCACGCGCGCGGCGTAGGCCACCGCGATGGCGTGGTTGCCGGCGCTGGCCGCCACCACGCCGCGCGACAGCGCGTCGGCGTCCATCGCGGCGATGTTGTTCAGCGCGCCGCGCAGCTTGAAGGTGCCGGTGCGCTGGAAGAGTTCGAGCTTGAGCCAGACCTCGGTGGACGGGTCGAGCGCGCGTTCGACGATGCCGGTCTGCCAGCGCCACACGGGCGTTTCGAGCACCTTGCCGCGCAGGCGGTCGGCGGTGGCGCGCAGCTGGTCGAGCGACGGGTAGGGGGCGGAGAAGGCGGTGTTGGTCGTGTCCATGTCGATTCGGGATTCGCGGTGTGAGGGCGCGCGGGGCGCGCGACGGAACGTGGGACCGTCGAGCACCGGCACGCGCCGCAGCTCAACGATCCGGGCGAATTCGAATGGACGACGCGATGAACACGGACGCCACGGCGCCGCCACGCGGGGTGCGTGCGAACGGGGTGGGCGTGGGGTGGAACCGGTTCATGGTCCGGCCATCATACCCATTTCAATGGATGATGCCCTGTCGCACCGCGTAAAGAACGAGTTCGGCCGTGCTGGTCACCCCCAGCTTCTCGAGCACGTTGGTGCGGTGCGTGCTGACGGTCTTCACGCTGATCAGCATCTCCTCGCCGATCTCGGCGTGCGACATGCCCTTGAGCATCATCAGCATGATCTGGTGCTCGCGCACCGTCAGGCGCTGGTGCGCCGGCCGTTCGTCGCGGCCCTGCAGCTGGGCGTGCACCAGCGGCGCGGCGCGCGCGCTCAGGTAGCGCCCGCCGCCGGCCACGCGGCGGATGGCGGCGACGAGTTCGGCCGGCTCCGCGTCCTTCGCGATGTAGCCGCTGGCGCCATCCTGGATCGCGACCAGCGCGTACTGCTCCTCGGGGTACATCGACAGCATCAGCACCGGCAACGCCGGCGCCGCGCTGCGGATGGACGCGAGCACGTCGAAGCCGTTGCGGCCGTCCATGTTGATGTCGAGCAGCACGACGTCGTAGCGGTGGTGGCGGATGCGGTCGAGCGCCTCGGCGCCGTTGCTGGCCTCGCCCGTCATGCGCACGTCGGCCTCGTCGAGCAGCAGGCGCTGGATGCCGGAGCGGAAGATGGTGTGGTCGTCGACCACCAGCACGTCGATCATGGGGCCTCCTACAACAGTGGCGCGTCGAGTTCGAGGCGCGTGCCCTGGCCCGGGGCGGAATGGATGCGCAGTTCGCCGCCCACCTCGCGCGCGCGCTCGCGCATGCTGAGCAGCCCGAGCGCGCGGCGGCCGGCGGCCTCCGGGTCGAAGCCGACGCCGTCGTCGCGCAGGTCGAGGTGCAGGTGGTCGCCACTGAAGCGCAGGCTGACGGCCACGTGCGTGGCCTGCGCGTGCCGGGCGACGTTCGTGAGCCCCTCCTGGAACACGCGGTAGACGGCCGTGGTGCGTTTCGGCGGGAGCCGCACCGTGGTGCCGTCCGCGTCCAGCGTGTGCGTGACGCCGGAGCGGCGCGTGAACTGCTGCAGTTCGTGGGCGAGCGCCACCGACAGGTCGAGGTGGTCGAGCACGGCCGGGCGCAGCGAGTCGGAGATCTCGCGCACCGCGTCGATGGTCTGCTGCGTGAGCACCTGCAGGTCTCGCGTGAGGGCCTGCAGCTCGTCGGTGTCGGCGCGGCGCGCCACGCGGGCGAGGTCCATCTTGATCGAGGTCATCATGCCGCCGAGCACGTCGTGCACCTCGCGGGCGATGGCGATTCGCTGCTCTTCCAGCTTGGCCGCGGTGTACGCGGTGAGCGCCTGCAGCTGCTCGCGCGACTGGCGCAGTTCCTCCTCGTTGCGCAGCCGTTCGGTGACGTCGATGCCGACCCCCATCACCGCGGGCCGGCCGCGGTAGGTCATGCGCGAGCCGTGCACCTCGACCAGCACCACGTGGCCGTCGCGGTGCAGCCCGCGCGTGATGAAGTGCATGCTGGGCGGCGAGCTGGCGAGGCGGTCGCGGATGCGAGAGCGCACCGTCTCGACGAAGTCGGCCGGCACGATGTGGTCGAGCGTCTTGCCGATCATCTCGTCGGGGGTGAGCCCCACGATGGCCGCCCAGGTGGCGTTCGCGTAGACGAAGCGGTCGTCCTGGATCACGTAGATGCCGGCGACCGACTGCTCGACGATGGCGTCGAACGGCATGGGCGTGTCTTCGAGGGCGGTCATGGCGTGCTGCGGCAGGGTTCGGGACGATCATAGAGCGGCCTCCGGGTTCGCGAGCAGCAGGCTTATCCCGGTGTCCGCTCGGAAATTTCCGATGGACGGCGCAGCCCCCGGCCGAAGACAGTGGCGACCCTTGCCGTTTCGAGGATGTCGCCATGGTCAACCGGTTCGTGCTGCTGGGCCTCCTGTCGTTCGCCGGTGTCGCCGCCGCGCAGGACATCGTGCTCGGCCGGTCCACCCCGCTCAGCGGGCCGCTCGGCGCGGCGGGCCAGTCGGTGCAGGACGGCATGGGCGCCTACCTCGCCCGGGTGCAGCGCGAAGGCGGCGTGAACGGGCGGCGGGTCGTGCTCAAGGTGCTCGACGACGGCTACGACGTGGACCGCCACGCGGCGAACGTGCGGCAGCTGCTGGACCGCGACAAGGTCGACGCGCTGGTGCTGTCGGCCGGCACCTCGCACATCGACGCCGCGTATCCCGCGGTGCGGGCCTCCGGCAAGCCGCTGATCGGCACGATGAGCGGGGCGACGGTGCTGCGTTCGTCGGACAAGCCGCTCGTCTACCACCTGCGCGCGAGCTACGCCGACGAAGTCCACCGCCTCGTGGCGCAGGCCGTCACCGTGCGCCAGGCGCGTGCGTTCGCCGTGTGGCAGGACGACGGGCTGGGCCGCGACGCGATGGCCGCGCTCGACACCACGTTGCGCGGGGCGGGCATCCCGCTCGCCGGGCAGCGCAAGGTGCGGGCGTCCGCGATGGACACGGCCGACCTCGCCCGCGAGATCCGCGCGAGCGGCGCCGATGCGCTGTTCCTGCTGTGTGTCACGCCTTGCGCCGCAGCGACCCTCGTCGCCACGCGCTCGGGCGGCGGCCACGAGCTCACGCCGTACGCGCTGTCGATCGTCAGCGGCGAGACGCTCGCGAAGGCCGCGGGCCCCGCCGCGCGCGGCACGGTGATCTCGCAGGTGATGCCCAACCCGTTCCGCGCCAGTTCACCCCTCGTGCAGGACTACCAGCGCGACGTGCGCGCGTTCACCGGCCGCGAGGCCTTCAGCTACTTCTCGCTCGAAGGGTACGTGGCCGCGAAGGTCGCCGTGGAGGCCGCGCGCGTGGCGACCGCCGGTCCGGCGCGCCGGTCCATGGACGACGCGATGCAGCAGTTGGTGCGACGCGGCGGTGACGGCATTCCCGTGTCTCGCGCCGACGCGCCGGGCGCCCGCCCGCACCCCGTGACGCTCTCGATGATCGACGCCAACGGCAGGCTCATCCACTGACCCACGCGTTTGTCCCGAAGCTCGCTCGGACTTTTCCGATGGCCTCGCGACGGACCGATCCCTATCGTTCAACCACGAGATCACAGGAGTCCCCGACCATGCGTTCACCCCGTTCCCTCCTCGCCTGCACCCTGGCGCTGTCGTCGCTGCTCGTCGCCTGCGGCAGCGACGACGACACGGCCGCGCCGTCGCCGCTGCGCCGCGCCACCGCGCAGGGCACGGTCGACGGCGTGGCGGTGTCCGGCACGTACGCGTGGCTCGGCCTGCCGTACGCCGCCGCGCCGGTGGGCGCGTTGCGCTGGATGCCCCCGGCCGCGCCCGCCGCATGGACCGGCGTGCGCGAGGCCCGCGCCTTCGGCCACGCGTGCGCGCAGGCCGGCCGCTTCTACAGCCCCGCGCCGAACGACGCGCCGTACGGCCTGGCGGTGCGCGACAGCATCGGCAAGCCGGTGGGCAGCGAGGACTGCCTCACGCTCAACGTGTGGCGCCCCGCGAGCGCCACGACGAACCTGCCCGTCATCGTGTTCATCCACGGCGGCAGCAACATCTCCGGCTACAGCGCCGACCCGGTGCAGGACGGCGCCACGCTGGCCCGCAAGGCCGACGCGGTGGTCGTGACGATCAACTACCGCCTGGGCGCCTTCGGCTGGCTGAACCTCGCCGCGCTGAAGACGGGCGACGCGACCGTCGACTCCGGCAACTTCGGCACGCTCGACCAGGCCGCCGCGCTGAAGTACGTGAAGGAGAACATCGCGGCCTTCGGTGGCGACACGTCCAACGTCACGGTGATGGGCCAGTCGGCCGGCGCGGTGGACGTGTGGGCGCTGCTCGTCTCGCCGCTCACCACCGGCCTGATGCACAAGGCCGCGCCGCTCAGCGGCGGCCTGCAGTTCACCACCGCGGCCACGGCGCAGACGTACGCCAACGGCCTGCTCGCCGCGTCGCTGGTGGCCGACGGCACCGTCACCGACACGACGGCCGCCGCGGCCTGGGTCGCGGCGCGCACGAACGCCCAGGTGGCCGCGTACCTGCGCGGCAAGACGGCCGACCAGCTGCTGCAGGTGGTGCTCGCGAACCCGGCGCTCGCGGTCGCGCCCGCCGTGATCCCCGACGGCACGGTGGTGGCGGCGAACCCGGCCGCGGCCATCGCCGCCGATGCGTACCGCCAGGTGCCGCTGCTGGCCGGCAACACGCGCGACGAGGGCAAGCTCTTCGGCACCACGCTCGGCGCGTACAAGCCGAGCGAGTACGACCGCTTCACGCTGCAGTACGACTTCGCGCCCGACGGCCCGGCGAGTCTCTCGGAGGCCGACCTGCTGACGGCCGCGGTGCTGCCGGTGGACACACCCGTCACGGGCTGGAACGCCCGCGCCGCCACCATCACGAACGGCCTGTTCCTCGCGGGCGCGACCGCGTCGCTCAACGCCGTGGCCGCGCGCCAGCCCGCGAAGGTCTGGTACTACCGCTTCGACTGGGACCAGCAGCCCGTGCCGTTCAACACGGTGTACGGCGCGGTCCACGCGCTCGACGTGCCCTTCGTGTTCGGCAACTTCGGCCCCAGCATCTTCTCGCACGGCTGGAGCGCCGCGAACCAGGGCGGGCGCGAAGCCCTGTCCGACGCGATGGTGCGTTCCATCGCCGCCTTCGCCCGCACCGGCGATCCGAACCACGCCGGCCTCGGCGTGACCTGGGCCAACTGGCCTTCGAAGGTGGTGTTCGGCGCCACCCCCACGGCCGCACGCATCACGGCCGAGTGATTCCCCCATTCCAACTCAGGAGACACCCATGACTGTCCTGCGCGGCCGGATGATGCAGATGCCGCTGCTGATTTCCTCGCTGATCCGCCACGCCGCCCGCCACGCGGGCGACACCGAGATCGTCTCGAAGCGGGCCGAGGGCGACCTCCACCGCAGCACGTGGGCCGAGGCCGAACGGCGTTCGCGCCAACTGGCCCAGGCCTTCGCGCGGCTCGGCTGCGAGGCGGGCGACCGCGTGGGCACGCTCGCGTGGAACGGCCACCGGCACCTGGAGATCTACTACGGCGCGTCCGGCTCCGGCCTCGTGTGCCACACGATCAACCCGCGCCTGCACCCCGACCAGATCGCGTGGATCGCCAACGACGGCGGCGACCGGGTGCTGTGCTTCGACCTGAACTTCCTGCCGCTGGTGGAGGCCGTCGCTCCGGCGCTCGCCAGCGTCGAGCGGTTCGTGCTGATGACCGACCGGGCACACATGCCGGCCAAGACGACCCTGCCGGGCCTGCTCTGCTACGAGGACCTGGTCGCCGCGGAAGACGGCGCGTACGCGTGGCCCGAGTTCGACGAGAACACCGCGTCGATGCTCTGCTACACGTCGGGCACCACGGGCAACCCGAAGGGCGCGCTCTACAGCCACCGCTCCACCGTGCTGCACGCCTACGCCGCCGCGCTGCCCGACGCGATGAGCTGCTCGGCCGCCGACGTGGTGCTGCCCGTCGTGCCCATGTTCCACGTCAACGCCTGGGGCATGCCGTACTCGGCCGCGCTCGTGGGCGCGAAGCTCGTGCTGCCCGGGCCGCACCTCGACGGCAAATCGCTCTACGAGCTGTACGAGGCCGAGCGGGTCACCTTCACCGCGGGTGTGCCCACCGTGTGGCTCGGGCTGCTGAACTACCTCGCCGCGAACAAGCTGCGCTTCAGCAGCCTGAGCCGCACCGTGATCGGCGGCGCCGCGTGCCCGCCGACGATGCTGCGCGCGCTGCGCCAGGACCACGGCCTCGACGCGATCCACGCCTGGGGCATGACCGAGATGTCGCCGCTCGGCACGCTGTCGAAGCTCAAGGCGCACCACGCGACGATGCCGGTGGCCGCGCGCTCGCGCATCCTCGAGAAGCAGGGCCGCGCGATCTTCGGCGTTGACATGGCCATCATCGACGCCGACGGGCAGTCGCTGCCGTGGGACGGCGCGACGTCGGGCGAACTCGTCGTGCGCGGCCCCTGGGTCATCGACCGGTACCACGGCATCGACGCGTCGCCGCTCGTCACCGTGGACGGCGAGGGCGCCTGGTTCCCGACCGGCGACGTGGCCACCATCGACGCCGACGGCTACATGCAGATCACCGACCGCAGCAAGGACGTGATCAAGTCCGGCGGCGAGTGGATCAGCTCGATCGACATCGAGAACATCGCGATGGCCCACGACGGCGTGCACGAGGCCGCCGCCATCGCGTGCCACCACCCGAAGTGGGACGAGCGCCCGCTGCTCGTGGTGGTGCGCCGGCCCGGCGCCGCCGCCACGCGCGAGGCGGTGCTGACCCACCTGGCCGCGAAGCTCGCGAAATGGCAGGTGCCCGACGACGTCGTGTTCGTCGACGAACTGCCCCACACCGCCACCGGCAAGGTGCACAAGCTGCGGCTGCGCGAGCAGTTCGCGGGCCACGTGCTGCCCGGCCTCTGACCTTCCTTCCTCACCGGAGATCCCGATGACCGCAGTGTCCTTCCGTTCCCTCGTTCCCGCGGTGCTGCTCGCCGCCGTGCTGCCCGCCGCTGCCCAGCAGGGCCAGACCGTCAAGGTCGCCTGGCTCGACCCCCTGAGCGGCCTGATGGCCCCGGTGGGCCAGAACATGCTCAAGAGCTTCCAGTTCACCGCCGAGCAGTTCAACAAGTCGAACCCGGCCGGCGTGAAGTTCGAGCTGATCCCGATCGACAACAAGCTCAGCGTGGCCGAAAGCATCAACGCGCTCAAGTCGGCCGTGGACCAGGGCGCGCGCTACGTGGTGCAGGGAAACGGCTCGGGCGTCGCGCTCGCGCTGTCCGACGCGGTGGCGAAACACAACGAGCGCAACCCCGGCAAGGAACTCGTCTACATCAACTACGCCGCGGTGGACCCGGACCTCACGAACCAGAAATGCTCGTACTGGCATTTCCGCGTCGACGCCGACACGTCGATGAAGATGGAGGCGCTCACGAGCTTCATGAAGGACAAGCCCGACGTCCGCAAGGTCTACCTGATCAACCAGAACTACGCCCACGGCCAGCAGGTCGCGAAGCTCGCGAAGGAGACGCTCAAGCGCAAGCGACCGGACGTGGCCATCGTCGGCGACGACCTGCACCCGCTGGCCCAGGTGCGCGACTTCGCGCCGTACGTGGCGAAGATCAAGGCGTCGGGCGCCGACACGGTGATCACGGGCAACTGGGGCTCCGACCTCACGCTGCTCGTGAAGGCCGCGCAGGAGGCGAGCCTCGACGCGAAGTTCTACACGTACTACGGCAACGTCACCGGCACGCCCACGGCGCTGGGCGCGGCGGCGGCCGGGCGCGTCTACATGGTGGCCTACAGCCACTCGAACATGGGTGGGGAGACGGGCAAGCTCGCGGCCGAGTTCAAGAGCCGCTACAACGAGGACTGGTACGTCAACGGCACGTACACCACCTTCTCGATGCTGTCGACGGCGATGGCCCGCGCGAAGAGCACCGATCCGGTGAAGGTGGCCGCCGCGATGCAGGGCCTGAAGTTCAAGGGCTTCGACGGCGAGGTGGAGATGCGCAGGAGCGACCACCAGCTGCAGCAGGGCCTCTACATCGCCGTGTGGCAGAAGGCCGACGCGAAGTTCCCGTACAGCGTCGAGAACACCGGCTACACCTTCGCGCCGGTGAAGGCCTACGAGCCGTGGGTGGCGAGCACGCCCACCACGTGCCAGATGAAGGCGCCGACCTGAGCGAGGCACCGTGGACCAGCTTGTCATCAACGTCCTGAACGGGCTCAGCGCGGGGCTGCTGCTTTTCCTGCTGAGCTCGGGCCTCACGCTGATCTTCAGCATGATGGGCGTGCTCAACTTCGCCCACGCGAGCTTCTACATGCTGGGCGCCTACATCGCCCACACGCTCGCCGGCATCGTGGGGTTCTGGGCCGCGCTCGTGGCCGCGCCGCTGCTCGTCGGCGCGCTCGGCGCGGCGTTCGAGCGCTTCGCGCTGCGGCGCGTGCACCGCTTCGGCCACGTGCCCGAGCTGCTGATCACGTTCGGTCTTTCGTACGTGATCCTCGAGCTCGTGCAGCTGGCGTGGGGCCGCTCGCCGGTGCCGTTCGCGGCGCCCGAGGTGCTGCGGCAGGCGGCGTTCACGCTGGTGCAGTCGTCGGGCGGCATGTCCGTCGTCGCGGGCACGGCGCCGGCCGACGTGTGTTCGGCGGCGGGCGCGGCCTGCTCGACGTTCCCGGCCACGCGTGCGTTCATGGCGGTGGTGGCGGTGGGCATGCTGGTGGCGCTGTGGCTCGTGCTGACGCGCACGCGCATCGGCCTCGTGATCCAGGCGGCGCTGGGCCACCCGGAGATGGTGGAGTCGCTCGGCCACAACGTGCCGCGCGTGTTCATGCTGGTGTTCGGCGGAGGCTGCGCGCTCGCAGGCTTGGCCGGAGTGATCGGCGGCATCACCTTCGTGACCGAACCCGCGATGGCGGCCATCGTCGGCTCGATCGTGTTCGTGGTGGTGGTCGTGGGCGGCATGGGCTCGCTGGCGGGCGCGTTCGTCGCGTCGCTGCTGATCGGGCTGCTGCAGACGCTGCCGCTGACGGTGGACGTGTCGCTCGCGATGCTGGCCAACGGCTGGGGCGGCGAGATCGGCCCCGACACCTTCGGCTGGCCGCTGCTGCGCATCACGCTCGCGCAGGCCGCGCCGATCCTGCCGTACCTGCTGCTCGTGGCGGTGCTGGCGTTCCGCCCGCAGGGGCTTCTCGGAAAACGGGAGGGCTGACGTGACGGTCGCCAACACCCTCGCCGCCACGCCCGCGTGGCGGCTTCCCCGCGGCGCGTCCGGCCCGTGGGTCACCTGGGGCGGCTTCGCCCTCGTGCTGGCCGTGGCCCCGTTCGTGTGGGGCAGCGGGCTCGGGCTCAACGTGCTGTCGCAGGTGGGCATCGCGATCATCGCGTGCCTCGCCTACAACATCCTGCTCGGGCAGGGCGGCATGCTGAGCTTCGGCCAGGCCGTCTACAGCGGCCTCGGCGCGTACCTCGCGGTGCACACGCTGAACCGTGTCGCGGACGGCGCATGGGCCGTTCCGGTGAGCCTCGTCCCGCTCGTGGGCGGGCTCGGCGGCCTCGGTTTCGCCGCGCTGTTCGGCCTCGTCACCACGCGGCACTCGGGCACCGCGTTCGCGATGATCACGCTGGGCCTCGGCGAGCTGGTGTGGTCGATGTCGCTGATGGTGCCGGAGTTCTTCGGCGGCGAGGGCGGCATCTCGACCAACCGCGTCGTGGGCGCGCCGGTGTTCGGCATCACCTTCGGGCCCCAGATCCAGATGTACGGCCTGATCGCGGTGTACTGCTTCGTGTGCACGGCCGCGATGTACGGCCTCACGCGCACGCCGCTCGGGCGCATCCTGAACGCGGTGCGCGACAACCCGGAGCGGGTCGAGTTCGTGGGTTACTCGACGCGCCAGGTGCGGTTCCTCGCGTTCTTGATCTCGGGCTTCTTCTGCGGCATCGCCGGCGGCCTGTCGGCGCTGAACTTCGAGATCGTCACGGCCGAGGTGGTGGGTGCCGCGCGTTCGGGCGCGTACCTGCTGTTCGTGTTCCTGGGCGGCGCCTCGCACTTCTTCGGGCCGATCATCGGCGCGGTGCTGATGGTGCTGTCGCTCGTGCTGCTGTCGGAGGTGACCCCGGCGTGGCTGCTGTACCTGGGCCTCGTGTTCGTGCTGATGGTGGTGTACGCGCCCGGCGGCATCGCGAGCCTGCTCGTGGCCAACGCGCGGGTCGCGGCGGCCGGGCGGCTCGGTCGCCTGACCGTCGCCTACCTCGGGCTCGCGGCGGCGGGGCTGCTCGCGTTCGCGGGCGCCTCGGTGTTGATCGAACTGATCTACCACCTGAAGCTCGACACGGGCGGCGGCGCCGCGCCCACGCTCTTCGGCATGACACTCGCGCCGGACCGGGCGTCGACGTGGATCGTGGGCCTCGTGCTGCTGGCCGCGGGATCCGCCGCGCTCATGCGCGCCGGTGCACGGTACCGCCGCGACTGGGACCGTGTCCAGGCCGACATCGCCGGGAGGGCGAACGCATGACCCACGCCATCGAACTCGCCGACGTGCACAAGCGTTTCGGCAAGACCGCCATCATCCGCGGCGCCAACCTGCAGGTGCGCCAGGGCGAGCGGGTCGCCGTGATCGGCCCCAACGGGGCGGGCAAGTCGACGCTCTTCAATCTCGTCAGCGGGCGTTTCGGCATCTCGTCCGGTGCGATCCACCTGCACGGCGAACGCATCGACGGCCTCGCGCCGTCGGCGATCAACCGACGCGGGCTCTCGCGCAGCTTCCAGGTGAGCAACCTGTTCCCGAAACTCTCGGTGTACGAGAACCTGCGCTGCGCGGCGCTGTGGCACACCGGGGCGCGGTATGCGTTCTGGCGGTCGCTGGGCCGATGCACCGCGGCGAACGCGCGTGCCGAGCAGGTGCTCGAACAGGTTCATCTCGGGGCCAAGCGGGACGAACTCGCGATGAACCTGACCTACGCCGAACAGCGCGCGCTCGAGATCGGCGTGACCATCGCCGGCGGCGCCGACGTGGTGCTGCTCGACGAACCCACCGCCGGCATGAGCCGCGCCGAGACCCGCGCGTTCGTGCAGCTGATCCGCGAGGTCACCGTCGGCAAGACGCTGCTGATCGTCGAACACGACATGAGCGTGGTGTTCGGCCTGGCCGACCGCATCGCGGTGCTCGTGTACGGCGAGGTGATCGCCTGCGACACGCCCGACGCCGTGCGGGCGGACGCCCGCGTGCGCGAGGCCTACCTGGGCTCCGCGCTCGCCGAACAACAGACCGCCGAGGCGGGCCACTGACATGCTCCAGCTCGACGACCTGCACGCCTTCTACGGCAACAGCCATGTGCTCCATGGCGTGAACCTCGACGTGAACCCCGGCGAGATCGTGAGCCTGCTCGGCCGCAACGGCTCGGGCCGGTCCACCACGGTGAAGGCCATCATGGGCCACGTGGCCGGGCGCGGCGCGGTGCGCTGGCAGGGGCGGAACATCCTCGGCCGCCCCGCGTTCGAGATCGCCCACCTGGGCCTCGGCTACGTGCCGGAGAGCCGCGACGTGTTCTCGAAACTCACCGTGCACCAGAACCTGTTGCTCGGGCAGAAGCGGGGGCGGCGCACGCCACGGTGGGGCTTCGACGAGATGTACGCGATGTTCCCGCGCCTGAAGGAGCGCGAGCACGTGCCGGCCGGCGTGCTGTCCGGCGGCGAGCAGCAGATGCTGACGCTGTGCCGCACGCTGATGGGCGACCCCGACCTGATCATGATCGACGAGCCCACCGAGGGCCTCGCGCCGAAGATCGTGGAACTCGTCGGTGACTACCTGCGCGAACTGCAGCGCCGCGGTGTCGCGGTGCTGCTGGTGGAGCAGAAGCTCACCATCGCGCTGGAGGTGTCGGCCCGCTGCCTCGTGATGGGCCACGGCGAGATCGTGTTCGAGGGCACTCCCGACGACCTGCGCCGCAACGACGCGGTGCGCAAGGAGTGGCTCGAGGTGTGACCGTCACGCGGCCGACAGCGCCACCGCGCGGTGCAGCCACGTCGGGCCGGCGATGGCGCCTGCGAGGAACCGCCCCACCTGGCGCCGCGCCACCTTCATGCCGTGCGTGTCGCCGTCGGCGGAGGCATGGGCGGGAGTGTCGACCAGCACGTCGGTCAGGTTGACGGGTTGCACGAGCACCCAGTCGAGCCTGCTGTCGCGCACGATCGCCTCCTGGCGTTCGGTGTCGGCGATCTGCGGCGCGAGCAGCAGGCGGAACACCAGGCGTTCGACGAACGGCAGGCGGTCGCGGGTCTCGCCCACGCCGTAGCTCGACTGCACCACGAGGCGCCGCACGCCGTGCCGGCGCATCGCGTCGATCACGTGGCGGGTGCCGGTGGAGCGCACGTCCATCGGGGTGGCGCGGGGGCCGCGCAGCCGCACGGTCACGGCGCTCTCGTGGATGCCCAGCGTGACGACGACGGCGTCGTGGCCGGGGACGACCCGGTCGACGTCGGTGGGGCGGGTGGCGTCGCCGTCCACGCAGCGCAGGTGCGGCGACAGCCCCTGGAGGCGGGACGCGCTGCGGGCGAAGGCGGTGACGTGGTGCCCCGCGGCGAGCAGGGATTCGACGGCGGCGCGGCCCGAACCGCCGGTGGCACCGATGACCAGGATCTTCATGGCGATCTCCTCGAGGAGGTGGTTGAGGCGTCCAGTGTCTGGCCGCAACCCTGGACGATCCATGCCCGCGCGTCCGCTTCCCATGCCCGAGCGTCCAGGAATGCTGGACGCCGGGGCCGAAGCGGCGCACAGTCGCCGCCATGGACACGCCACCGCCGCCCGACCTCTGGCCTTCGATCGACCCGATCGGCGAGGCGCTGCACGCGCTGCGCATGAGCGGCGTGTTTTGCTGCCGCTCCGAGGCCACGGCGCCGTGGGGTGTCGCGATGCCGCCGATGGCCGGTTGCGCCATGTTCCATGTGGTGACCGAAGGCCAGTGCTGGATCGAGACGCCCGATGCGCCGGCCCGCTGCCTGCGGCCCGGCGACTTCGTGCTGGTGCCGCACGGCCACGGCCACCGGCTCGTGAGCGAGCCGGGCGGGCACGCGGACGAGCTGTTCGCGCTGCCGCGCGAGTTCACGAGGGGCCGCTACGAAGTCATCCGGTTCGACGGGGGCGGCGCGGCGTGCGGCCTCGTCTGCGGCGCCGTGAAGTTCGAGGACCCCGCCGCACGCCGGCTGATCGCGCTGCTGCCGCCAATGCTGTGGATCGAGTCCGGCGAGGCGCCGTGGATGCAGGCGACGCTGCAGCACCTGGCCGCCGAGGCGCGGCAGATGCGGCCGGGCGGCGAGGCGGTGGTCACGCGGCTCGCCGACATCCTGATCATCCAGGCGATCCGCGCGTGGATGGCGCACGACACCACGGCCCGCACCGGCTGGCTCGGCGCGCTGCAGGACCGTGCGATCGGCGCCGCGCTCGCCGCCATCCACCGCGATCCGGCGCGCGACTGGACACTGGTGTCGATCGCAGCCACCGCCGCGATGTCACGTTCGGCTTTCGCCGCGCGCTTCACGCAGCTCGTGGGCATGCCGGCGATGCAGTACCTGGCGCAGTGGCGCATGCAGGTCGCGCACACGCGGCTCGCGGAACACGGCGGCGCCATCCCCGAGGTGGCCGAGGGCGTGGGCTACCAGTCGGAGGCCGCGTTCAGCCGGGCGTTCAAGCGCCACCTGGGCGTGGCGCCGGGCGAAGTGGCGCGGCGGGCGCGCGCGGCGGCTCAGTAGCCGTACAGCTCGGCCGGGTTGTCGACGAGGATGCGGCGGGCCTGGTCGCCGAAGCGCGCCTCCGCCCAGCCGAGCAGCGCGCGGCTGTCGGGCGTCGGGTTCACGTTCGGGTGCGGCCAGTTGCTGGCCCACACGCAGCGCGACGCGTGGTGGCGCACGAGGGCGTCGGCCAGCGGCACGATGTCCTCGTAGCCCGGCGGGCCCTTCTTCGAGGTCTCGTACGGCGCGGCGATCTTGATCCAGCAGAGGCCTTCGTCGAGCACGCGGCGCAGCGACAGGAAGGCCTCGTCGTCGGGTGTGGTCGGGCCGAGGAACTTGCCGATGTGGTCGATGATCAGCTTGCCCGGCAGGCGGCGCAGCCGCGCCTCGTGTTGCGGCATGTCGCGGCCGTCGATCTGCAGGTCGATGTGCCAGCCCATCTGGGCGATGCGCTCGGCGAGCGGCTCCAGGTCGTCCCACTTCAGCAGGCCACCCGACAGCATCATGAAGCGGATGCCCCGCGCGCCGGCATCGTGCAGGCGTTTCAGCTCCGCATCGTCGACGTCGGGCGGCACCACGACGACGGCGCGCGCGCCGTCACCGAGCTGCGCCACCGCCGACATGGTGCAGCGGTTGTCGAAGCCGTAGCCGGTGGGCTGCACGATGACGGCCCGCTGCAGGCCCAGCGCCCGCTGCACGGCCTGATAGGCCGAGGTGGGTGCGTCGGGCGGCGTGAAGGTGGCGGTGGGCGCCAGCGCGTAGCCGGGCTCGTAGATGTGGACGTGGGTGTCGCAGGCGCCGTCGAAAACGAGAGGGGACATGGGCGTTCCGGAAGAAGAGGTTCAGCCCGCGGTGGTGGCCGCGGCACGGGCGAAGCCCGGCCAGCGGCGCAGGCGGGTGGCGTCGGGGGTGTTGACGGCGCCGGTGGGCACCTCGCCCCGCAGCAGCGCGGCGAGCTGGGTCACGGTTTCCATCGACTGGTGTTCCACCGCCGGCGGCGTCAGCCCGCCGATGTGGGGCGTGGCGACCACCTTGGGGTGGGAGGCGAGCGCGACGCTGGGCATCTGGTCGGGCGCCATGCCGACGTCCAGCGCGGCGCCGCCGAGGTGGCCGTCGAGCGCCTGCAGCAGCGCGGCCTCGTCGACGAGTTCGCCGCGCGCGGCGTTGATGAAGAAGCTGCCCGGGCGCATGGCCGCGAACGCGTCCGCGTTGAACAGGTGGTGGGTTTCGGGCTTGGCCGGGGCGAGGCAGACGACGAAGTCGCTGTCCTTCAGCAGCTGCGGCAGCGCGACCTGGCGCAGCGGACCGTTTGCCGCCACCGGCTCGGGCGTGTTCACGAGCACCGTCATGCCGCAGGCCTGCGCGATGTCGCACACGGCCTTGCCGATCTGCCCGTGGCCCACGACGCCGAGTGTCGAGCCGCGCAGCTGGCGGCCCATGAAGGGCGCGAGCGGCCAGCCCGCGTGGTACGCCGCGGCGTAGCGGCTGATGCCGCGGCCGAGGTCCACCATCGACGCGATCACCCACTCGGCCACCGCGGCGACGAAGCCGGCGCTGGCCTGCGTCACCAGCACGCCGTGGCGGCTGGCGGCGAGCACGTCCACCGTGCGGATGTCGATGGCGCAGCGCAGGAACACCGCGAGTTGCGGGCACTGGGTGAACAGCGCCTCGGGGCCCGCGGTGCCGCGGTAGGCGATCAGCGCGTCGCAGCCGTCGAGGGCGTCGACCAGGGCGGGCAGGGGGAGCTCGTGCGACGTCTCGTTGAGGCGCACGTCGGCCACGTCGCGCAGCGCGGCGAGGGCGCGGGCACCGAAGTAGTGGTCGAACTTGTCCTGGGGGTGGCTGACGAAAACCGTTGTCATGTACTGGCCTTGCTGGGAGGTTTCTTCTTGGCCGGCGGGGGCGCGACGGATTCGCGCTCGACCAGCCGCGCCTGGCTGAACAGTTGTTCGCGGGGCGCCGCGCCGTCGGTGGCCACGGCTTCCACCATGGCCTGCGCCATCTCGCGGATGGGCATCTGCACGTGCGTGAGGCCCGGGTTGGACAGCGCCGCGAGGAACAGGCCGTCGATGCCGACCACCGACACGTCCTCGGGCACGCGCAAGCCCCCTTCGCGCAGCCCGGCCATCAGGCCGAGGGCCATCAGGTCGTTCAGCGCGACGATGCCGGTGGGGCGTTTCGGGTCGGCCGCCAGCTGCAGGCCGGTGGCGCGGCCCACCTCGGCGATCACCGAGTCGCCGTATTCGTCGAGCGCGCCGCCGTCGAGCACCACGGCGCTCTTCGACAGCCCGGCCGCGTCGGCCGCGGCGCGGAAGCCGGCGATCTTGTCGCTGCGGCTCATCGTCATGCCCGACACCGTGACGAACGCGAGGCGTTGGTGGCCCTGGGCGATCAGGTGGGCGGCGGCGAGCCGCGCCGCCTCGAAGTTGTCCGGCGTCACGTGGCCCACGCCCGTCTTCTGGCCGAGCGTGGCGCGCCGGTCGTAGCTCATGACCGACATGCCGCGTTCCACCGCGCGCTCGAGGTGGCGTTCGTCCGCGAGGGACGAGATCACGATGACCCGGCGCACGCCGTGCGACAGCATGTCCTCGAAGAACGCCGCTTCTTTCGCGGCGTCGCGGTACGTGCTGCCGATCAGCAGCCGCAACCCGAAGCGGTCCTGCGCGAAGGTTTCCACCTCGCGCGCGATGAAGCCGTACATCGGGTTGGACATCGACGGCACCAGCAGCCCGAGGAGCGGGGTGTGTCCCGTCTTGAGCTGCTGGGCCAGCTTGCTGGGCCGGAACTGCAGCGCCTCGATGGCCGCCTCGACCCGCAGGCGGGTCTCGGGGCGCATGCGGTCGGCGCGGCCGTTGAGCACGTTGGAGACGGTGCTGGTCGACACGTCCGCATGGCGCGCGACATCCTGGATGGTGGTCACTGTTGGTTTACCCGGGAGAGGCATCGGCTACAGGCCGAGCCGGTTCGGCAGCCACAGCGAGAACGACGGCACCAGGACCAGCACGATCAGGGTGACGAGCAGAACAGCCAGGTACTTCATCATAGGTCGGGTCACGTCCTTCACCGTCGTGCCCGTGATGGCGCAGGTGGCGAAGAGGCCGAGGCCGATCGGCGGGGCGAACAGGCCGAGGCCCATCGCGATCACCATCACCGTGCCGAAGTGCAGCGGGTGGATGCCGAGCTGCTGCGCGATGGGCGTGAGCAGCGGGCCGAAGATGATCAGCGCCGGGGCGCCTTCCAGCACCGCGCCGAAGATGATCATGATGCCCACCGACAGCAGCAGGAACATCACGCTGCCGTAGTCGTTCGCGAACGCGATCATCGAGGCGGACACCAGCTGCGGGATCTGCTCGATGGTCAGCGCGAACGACACGCTGGACGCGGCCGCCACGATGAACAGGATGCTGCCGGCCATCGACGCCGACTTCACGAACAGTCGGGCGACCGACCGGACCGTGAGTTCGCGGAAGGCGAGGCCGCCCACCACCAGCGCGTAGACCACGGCGAAGGCCGACACCTCGGTGGACGTGGCCACGCCGGACGTCACGCCCTTGCCGATCATGCCCACCATGATGAACGCGACCAGCGCGCCGCCGATCAGCGGCAGCAGCGCGGTGCGGGTCTCGAAGGCGTCGTCCGGGTTGATCTTCTTGCCGACGATCACCGCGATGACGGCGAGCGACAGCGCGAGCACCGCGGCCGGCACCAGACCCGCCATGAACAGCCCCGCGATGGAGATGTTGGCGACGAAGCCCATGATGATCATGTTGATGCAGGGCGGGATCGTCTCGGCCATCACGGCGGTGCAGGCGAGCAGGCCGGCGGCCTCGTTCGGGTCCTGCTTCGTGCGGCGCACGGCCGGCATCACGATGCCGCCCACCGCGGCGATGTCGGCGAGCTTGGAGCCGGACACCCCCGAGAAGAAGGCCGTGGCGGTGATCGAGATGATGCCGAGCCCGCCGCGCACGCGGCCGAAGATGCGCAGCAGCAGCTCGATCAGCCGCGACGACATGCCGTTGGCCTCCATCAGCAGGCCGGCCAGCACGAAGAACGGAATCGCGAGCAGCACGAAGTGGTCGGCGCCGGCCATCACCTGCTGCGAGTACACGAGCATCGGCAGCGTGGGGTCGGACAGGAAGTAGAGCAGGGCGGCGAACGCGAGCACGAAGCCGATGGGCACGCCGAGCACCAGGCCGCCGACGAAACCGACGCCCAGCAGCAGGCCGTGCGGGATCGCATGGTCGGGCAGCACCTGGTTCCAGCCGAAGACGACCACCGCGGCGATGGCGCAGCCCACCAGCGTGTTCACGACGAGGCGGCGCGGGCCGTTGCAGGCGTTGGCGATGCCGAAGAGGGTCATGAACGCGCTGCCGAACACCACCGGGAACACGTAGAGCCACTGCGGCAGGCCGATGGACGTGGTCTGCTCCCACGTGTCGATGAGCAGCAGCACCGACGACAGGAAGAGGCTGGCCGAGACGCCGGCGATGATCCAGTGGACGACCTGGACCATCGCGGGTTGCCAGCGGGTGGGCAGCTTGTCCCGGAACAGGTCCACGCCCACGTGCTGGCTGCGCGCGAGCACGGTGGCCGCGCCGAAGAACACCAGCACGATCATCAGCGCGCGGGCGATCTCTTCCGCCCAGTCCACCGGGTCGTGCAGGAAGTAGCGGTAGACCACCGACAGGAACACGACCACCACGTCCACCGCGAGCACGATGCCCGAGAGCACCTCCGTCGCGCGGGTCAGGCGGCCGAGCAGGTTGCCGGCCGTGGTGTCCGACCGGAAGCCCAGCGGCGGGGCGCCGGCGACCACAGCGCTCACGCCTGCCCCCGGGCCGCGTCGATCGCGGTGAACAGCGGACCCGTCACGGCGTGCTGCTTGGCGAAGGCCGACCACAGCGACTTCTGCATCTCGGCGCGCACGGCCGCGCGTTCGGCGGGAGCCATCGGGAAGAACGTCATGCCCTTGGCCTTGAGTTCATCGACCGCGGCGGCGCTCTTCTGGTTCGCGATGGCGCGCTGCTGCGTGGTGGCGTCGGCCACGGCCTTCATGAAGGCGGGCTTCAGGTCCGCCGGGATCTTGCTCATGCCGCGCTTGCCGATCACGACGACCATCGGGCTGAACAGGTGTTCCGTGACCCAGCACGACTTCACGACTTCGTTGAGCTTGCTCGCGAGCACCGTGGCCGCGTCGTGCTCGAAGCCGTCGACCACGCCGGTCTGCGCGGCCATGTAGAGCTCGCCGAACGGGATGGGGGTGGGGATCGCGCCCATCACCTTGAAGGTTTCGATGAACGCGGGCGTGGGCAGCACGCGCAGCTTCACGCCCTTGACGTCGGCCAGCGACTTCACCGGGGCCTTCGTGTAGACGCTGCGGGCGCCGAAGTGCGAGGCCCAGGTCAGCACCGAGCAGCCCGAACGCTTGTTCAGGATCTCGTCGAGCTGCTTGCCGGCGGGGCCGTCGAGGGCCTTGGCCGCGTGGGCGTAGCTGTCGAACAGGTAGCCCAGGTCGAGCATCCCGATCTCGGGGGCGACCGTCGCGAAGATCGACGAGCCGGTGACCATCATGTCGATGGAGCCCACCTTCACCTGCTGCACCACGTCGGCTTCCTTGCCGAGCTGGTTGTTCGGGAAGTAGTCGATCTTGAAGCGGTCGCCGGTGCTGGCCTTCAGCGCGGTCTCGAAGCTGCGGTACCAGACGTAGTGGGCGGCGTTTTCGTCGGCGAGCATCGACGACGAGAAGCGCAGCGAGATGGGGGCCTGCTGGGCGCGGGCGACGAAGGGGGCGCCGGTGGCGGCGGCCACGGTGGTCACGGACGCGGCCTGGAGGAAGCTTCTGCGGGAGGTCATGGGGGGCTCCAATGAAAGACAGGCGCCCCGGAGTCGGCGGGGCAGCCGACGGTGTATCGGTTTACTGCAACGATTTACTGTAACGGTTTACCGATTTTGGGAAGCCTAGGGATTACCCCGCCAAAAGACGTCAAGATGCTTGTCATCCCGGCGAACGCCGGGACCCACTCGCCCCGAAGCGCGTTGGCGAACGGTGGACCCCGGCGTGCGCCGGGGTGACCGTGGTGGAGGAGAAGGAACGGGCGCCTCAGCGCACGTACGCCTGTGTCAACGCCGCCGGCGACGTCTGCCGCCCGACGAGCCCGCCCACCGCCAGCAGGGCCAGCAGGTACGGCAGCATGATCAGCAGCGCCCCCGGCACCTCGATGCCCATCGCGGGCAGCTGGAACTGCAGCGCGGTGGCCGCGCCGAACAGCAGGCAGGCGCCGGCCGTGCGGCCGAACTTCCAGTTGCCGAAGATCACCGCGGCGATGGCGAGGTAGCCCGCGCCGCTGGTCATGCCTTCGGTGAAGGTGTGGATGTCGCCGATGGACAGGAAGCAGCCGGCGAGCGCCGACGTGAAGCCGCAGAACAGCACGGCGCCGTAACGCACCGCGTTGACCGACAGGCCCGCCTTGTCGAGCGCGCGCGGCGCCACGCCGGCGGAGTGGATCGCGAGGCCGAGCGCCGTGTAGCGCATCACCCACGCGGCGGCGAGGATGACGACCACCGCCACGTACAGCAGCCACGCCTGGCGGAACACCGCGTCGCCGAAGACGGGGATGTCGCCGAGGAAGGGCGGGGCCCACTTCTCGAGGCCGGGGATGGTCTCGCGCGAGCGGCCGCCGAAGATCTCGCGGTACGCGAGCGTGGTGGCGCCGAGCGCGAGGATGTTGATGCCGATGCCCGTGACGATCTGGTTCGCGCGCAGCGTGATGCTGAGCCAGGCCTGCAGCAGCGCCACCGGCATCACGGCCACGAGGCCGATCAGCAGCCCGAGGCCCGGCGAGCCGGTGGCCCACGAGCCCACGGCGCCCGCGAACGCGCCGGTGAGCATCATCCCCTCGACGCTCATGTTCAGCACGCCCGCCCGTTCGCTGACCAGTTCGCCGGTGGCCGACAGCAGCAGCGGCGCGGCCAGGCGCAGGGTGGAGCCGACGAACACCGCGGCCATCTCTTCCGTCATCGCGGGGTCTCCTTCTTGTCCATCCGGTGCGCCGCCCCGGCGAGCGTCACGATGATCAGGCCCTGGATCACCACGACGAGCGCCGTGGGCACGTTGGCCGACATCTCCATGTTGATGCCGCCCGAGCGCAGGAACCCGAACAGCAGCGACCCCGCCACCACGCCGGTCACCGACCCGCGCGCGAGCAGGCCCACGACGAGGCCGTCGAAGCCGTAGCCCGACGAGAAGCCGGTCTTCAGCGAGTACTGCTCGCCCTGCAGCATGAAGGCGCCGGCGAGCCCGCCGAGCGCGCCGGCGGCGAACAGCGCGCCCACCACGGACGACACCATCGCCATCCCCGCCCGCCGCGCGGCCACCGGGTTCAGGCCCACCGCGCGCAGGCGCAGCCCGAGCACGGTGTGGTTCAGCACGACGGCGACGGCGATCGCCAGCACGATGCCCACGGGCAGGCCCCAGTGCAGCGGCATCGAGAAGTCGCCGGTCAGCAGCGGGACCTTCGTCGGGTCGGGGATCTCGAGCGACTCGGGCAGCGTGGTGGCGTTGCTGACCGGCTGGCGCAGCAGCTGTTCGCTCTGCACGCTGCCGTACACCATCCACACCGCGATGAACGTCAGCATCAGCGTGCTGATGACCTCGTTGGTGCCCACCTTGGCCTTCAGCACGCCGGCGATGGCGCCCCACAGGCCACCCGCGAGCGCGGCCGCCAGCGCGGGCAGCACGAAACCGAGCCCCGCGGGCAGGCCCGACACCCCGCCGTACAGCGCGACCGCCGTGGCCACGATGCCGCCGATGGCGATCTGGCCCTCGCCGCCCACGTTCGTCAGGTTGGCGCGTTGCGCGAGCACGAAGCCGAGGCCCACGAGCGCGAAGGCGAGGCTGCGGTTCAGCGACGCGGCCACCGCGTAGGGCGAGCCCCACGCGCCTTCGGCGAAGGCTTCCACGGCATCGACCACCGGCACGCCCAGCAGCGCGATCAGCAGCAGGCCGAAGGCGAGGGCGCCCAGCACGGCGGCGGTGGAGATCCAGACGGCCGGCCGTGCCAGCGCGGTCCGCCACGGAGAGTTCACGGTGAGGGTGGTCATTCGGTGTGTCCCGCCATCCAGGCGCCGATGCGGTCGCGGTGGGCCGCGTCGGCGGGGCACTGGCCCATGACACGGCCGCGGTACAGCACGACCACGCGGTCGGCCACGGCGAGCAGTTCGTCGAGTTCGGAGGAGATGAGCAGCACGCCCACGCCGCGCTCGCACGCGGCGCGGACATGGCCGTACACGGCCTCCACCGCACCCACGTCGAGTCCGCGCGTGGGCTGGGCCGCGAGCAGGAAGGTCAGCCCGTCGAGCGTGAGCTCGCGGGCCAGCACGGCCTTCTGCTGGTTGCCGCCGGACAGGCCGCCGAAGGCGACGTCGGGGCTGGCCGCGCGCACGTCGAAGCGCTGCATCAGCGCGAGCGCGTCGCGGCGCATCGCCGCGCGGTCGAGCAGTCCGAAGCGGCGGTAGCGGCCGAGCCGGTCGAGGAATAGGTTCTCGGCGACGCTCATGCCGGTGATGCAGCCGACGGCATGGCGGTCTTCCGGCACGATGCCGACGCCGGCGGCGGTGAGCGCGCGCGGCGTGGCGTGGGTGACTTCCTTGCCGGCGACGAAGCAGCGGCCTTCGGTGGCGGCCAGCAGGCCCGACAGCACCGCGCCGAGTTCGCCTTGGCCGTTGCCCTCGACCCCGGCCACCGCGACGATCTCGCCCGGTTCGACGAGGAGCGTGAAGCGGTCGAGCCGCACCACGCCGTCGGGGTCGCGCACGGTGAGGCCGTCGACCATCAGCGCCGGCTCGGGCCTGCGCGAGGGGCCGGCGGGCGGCGGCGCGACGGTGCGTTCGCGCGGGCGCAGCGGGCTCTTGTCGCGCTGGATCATCGCGCGGACGAGGTCGTCGAGGTCCTGCTCGGGATGGTCGGAGCGGGCGGCGATGCGGCCGCCGCGCAGCACCGTGGCGCGGCGCGCCACGCGCTTGATCTCGGCGAGCTTGTGGGTCACGAGCAGGATGCCGCAGCCCGTGTCGGCCACGCGCTCGCACACGTCGAGCAGCGCGGCGATCTCGGCGGGCAGCAGCACGGCCGTGGGCTCGTCGAGCACCAGCAGGCGCGGCTCGCGCATCAGGCACTTGACGATCTCGACGCGCTGGCGTTCGCCGATGGAGAGGTCCTGGATGCGCGCGTGGGGCGAGAGCTGCAGCCCGTATCGCGCGGAGAGGTCGGCGACGCGGTCGGCGCATTCGCGCCGGCGCAGCACGCCGCGGGTCTGCTGGCCCAGCAGCAGGTTGTCGACGACGCTCAGGTCGGGCACGAGGCTGAAGTGCTGGTGCACCATGGCCACGCGCGATGCGAGCGCGTCGGCGGGACCGGCCGGCCGGTAGGGCCGGCCGTCGAGGGCCATCTCGCCGTCGTCCGGCGCGTACACGCCGAAGATCAGGTTGCACAGCGTCGACTTGCCGGCGCCGTTTTCCCCGAGCAGGCAGTGCACCTCGCCGGGGGCGAGTTCGAGCGACACGTCGGCCAGCGCCTGCAGCGCCCCGAACCGCTTGCCCATGCCCGCGAGGGTCAGCAGCGCGGGCGCCCCCACCGCCTCGGCGGGCGGCGCGGCGCGCGCGGGCTCCAGCACGTCGTGCGACATCGCGATCAGCCCTCGAGCACCTTGATCTTGCCGCTCTGGATGTCCTTCTTGATCTCGTCGATCTTCGCCTTCATCGCCGGCGTGGCGCCGCAGGCGCTCATGTCGGAGGCCTTGGCGCCCATCGCGAGGCCGAAGGGCTTGTAGCCCGCCTTCCAGGTGCCGGCCACCGCCTCGTCGATCGCGTACTCGACTTGGTAGCCCACGCCGGTGATGCTGTAGGCGATGTAGAGCGGGTCGGTGCCGCAGCGGTCGGTGTAGCTGCCGATGATGTGCGTGCCCTTTTCCTTCGCCGCCTGCTCCATGCCGCGCAGGCCGAGGTTGAGGATGTGGTAATGGACGTCGGCGCCCTGCGCGATGGCCGCGAGCGTGGCCTCCTTCGACTTGGCCACGTCGTCGAAGTTGCCCGTGTAGTTCTCGACGTACTTGATCTTCGGGTTGATGTACGCGGCGCCCTTGCCGAACTCCTTGCCCGCGTTGACGATGGACGGGATCTCCATGCCGCCCACGTAGCTCACGGCCCCGGTCTTCGACAGCATCGCGGCGGTGGCGCCGGCCACGAAGGCGATCTCGGCCTGCTTGACGTCGTAGCCCGCCACGTTGGGCAGTTCGTCGCCCTTGCTGCCGCCCACGATCGAGAACTTCGTCTTCGGGAAGCGCTTGGAGACCTTCAGCAGCGCGGCCTGCGTCTGCCCGCCCACGCCGATCACCAGCTGGTTCTTCGACGCGAGGTTCGTCAGGGCCTGCTCCATGTCGGCGTAGTTGATGTTCTCGATCATCTGCACCTTGATCTTGTCGCCGTGTTTCTTCTGCGCGGCGACGAGGCCGTCGTAGCCCGACTCCATCCAGCCCTTGTCCGACTTGGAGCCGGGGATCAGGATGCCGATGCGCGTGGCGTCGGCGGAGAAGGCCGCGAAGGGCACCGCCACCAGGCCGGCGGCGAGGAGGGCGCGGAGAGAGAAGGACCGGCGGGACGTGGAGCTGGACAACATGGCATTCCTTTCGCTTATGGGGGTGTGTTCTTGTAATTAATCACTTACTGAGTTCACGGTCGCGATGTTTGCAATAACGGTGCCAAGCGCCCTGTCCCTCGACGACGCCCGGCGATACCTGTCCGGACGTGTCGGACGGACCTCCGGCGTGCACCGCTTCGTTCGGTGCGCCACGCCCCGAAGCGAGGCGCGGGGCCCCGCAAGCGTGCATCGCGACCTCGACGACGTGAGCCTCTCCCACCCCTGGAGCACCCCATGACCACCGACACCAAGGGCCGCCTCGGCACCGCCTCCCACTACCACTGGCTCGCCTCGCCCGACGAGGTCGACATGGCGATGCCCGCGCCGGCGCCCGTGCCGCTGCGCGTGCTGGCCGAGCCGCAGAACATCAAGGTGGACCTCGCGCGCACGGCGATCGTCGTGATCGACATGCAGAACGACTTCTGCGCGCCGGGCGGCTGGGTCGACGCGATCGGCGGCGACTACCAGAGCGACCGCGCACCCATCGCCCCGCTGCAGAAGCTGCTGCCCGCGCTGCGCGCGAAGGGCGTGCCGGTGATCTGGGTCAACTGGGGCAACCGCCCCGACCTCGCGAACATGCCGCCGAACCAGATCCACCTCTACAAGCCGAAGGGCGAGGGCATCGGCCTCGGCGACCCGCTGCCCGGCAGCGGCGCGCCGGTGCTGCAGAAGGACTCGTGGGCCGCCGCCGTGGTCGACGAACTCGCGCCGCTGCCCGGCGACATCTCGGTCGACAAGCACCGCATCAGCGGCTTCTGGGACACGCCACTCGACAGCATCCTGCGCAACCTCGGCACGAAGACGATCCTGTTCGCGGGGGTCAACACCGACCAGTGCGTGCTGCACTCGCTGACCGACGCGAACTTCCTCGGCTACGGCTGCGTGCTGGTGGAGGACTGCTGCGCCACCAGCTCGCCGGCCTTCTGCACCGAGGCCACGGTGTGGAACGTCAAGAAGTGCTTCGGCTTCGTCACGGACTCGGCGCGCCTGCTCGATGCGCTCGGCGCCGGTGCCTGAGGTGGTGGACGACCACGGGGCGTTCGTGGCGGGCGGTCGGGTGGCGAGGGGCCCGACCGGGTCCGGCGCGCTCGACGGGGTGCGGGTCGCGGTGAAGGACCTGATCGACGTCGAGGGCCCGGTGACCGGTGGCGGCAACCCCGACTGGGCCGCGTCCCGCGCACCCGCCGAGGTCGACGCGCCGGCGGTGCGCGCGCTGCGGGCCGCCGGCGCGTCGCTCGTCGGCAAGACCGTCACCGACGAACTGGCCTTCAGCCTCGAGGGCGAGAACCACCACCACGGCACGCCGCGCAACCCGCGTGCGCCGGGGCGGCTGCCGGGCGGGTCGTCGAGCGGTTCGGCGGTGGCCGTGGCCGCGGGCCTGGCCGACGTCGCGCTCGGCACCGACACCGGCGGGTCGGTGCGGGTGCCGGCGTCGTTCTGCGGCGTGTTCGGCTTCCGCCCCACCCATGGCCGCGTGTCGCTCGACGGGGTCGTGCCGTTCGCGCCGAGCTTCGACACCGTGGGCTGGTTCGCCGGCACCGGTGAACTGCTGCAGCGCGCCGGGCGCGTGCTGCTCGGCAGCGACGGCCGCGCCACACCGCCGCTGCACCTCGTGCGCCTCGACGACGCCCTGGCCGCGGCCGACCCCGGCAGCCGCACGCGCCTCGTGCCGCTGGCCCGTGCGCTCGGGGCGGTGGATGGCTTCGACGTGTTCGAGGGCGACCACGCGGCGTGGCTGCGCGCGTACCAGGTGCTGCAGGGCGCGGAGATCCGCGACACGCTCGGTGCGTGGATCGAGGCGCGGCGGCCCCGCTTCGGCCCGTCGATCGCTCCCCGGTTCCATGGCCTCGCCGACCTCTCCGCTGCCGAGATCGACACCTGGCGTGCCTGGCGAACGGCGCAGGTGCGGCGGCTGCACGCGCTGTTCCCCACCGACCGGCCCACCGCCTGGGTGCTGCCGAGCGCACCCGGCGTCGCGCTGCGCCGCACCGCGTCGGCCGACGACCGGAGCCGCTTCTACGAGGTGGCGCTGGCGCTCGGTTCGATCGCCGGCCACGCCGGCCTGCCGCAGGTGAGCCTGCCGATCGCGACGAGCGACGGGCTGCCCATCGGCCTGTCGGTGATCGGGCCCCCCGGCAGCGACGACGCCCTGCTGGCGCTGGCCGCCCGCCTCGACACCGACCATCCTTGAGAATCCGTGCCCATGCCGACCCCCACCGCCCGCCGCCCGAAACGCGATCCCGCGAAGACCCGCGCCGGCATCCTGAAGGCCGCCGTCGCCGAGTTCGCGGCAAAAGGCTACAGCGGCGCCCGCACCGAACAGATCGTGAAGCGGGCCAAGACCAACATCCGCATGCTGTACCACTACTTCGGCGGCAAGGACGGCCTGTACGTCTGCGTGCTGGAGGAGGTGCTGTCGAAGCTGCGCACCGAGGAACTGAAGCTCGACGTGGCCGGCACCGCGCCGCTCGACGGCGTGCTGCAGATGTTCGACTTCATCGACGGCCACTTCGCCCGCCACCCCGAGCTGCGCAACCTGCTCGCGTTCGAGAACCTGAACCGCGCGCAGCACCTGAAGCAGTCCACGCGCATCCCCGAGATGGCGACCCCGGTGCTGGGCCTGCTCGACGGGCTGCTGCGGCGCGGCGCCGAGGAGGGGTCGCTGCGCCCGGACGTCGACGCGCTGCACCTCTACATCACGATGGTCAGCATGGTGTACTACAGCAAGGCCCACGTCTTCACGCTGTCGCGCATCTTCGCGGAGGACCTGCTGGCGCCCGAGTGGCAGCAGCGGCAGCGCGAGCAGGCGCGGGCGATGCTGACGGCGTACCTGGTGCCGTCGGTCGACTGTTCGAAAGCCAGCAGGCGCAAGGCGAAGTGATGGAAATGCAGCAGACCTGCTGCTTTCCCGATGGCCTCGGTGTCGGGCGTCGATTCTGGATTTGTTCTTTGAAATCAATGGCTTGAATGCATCGTGAGGGGCGATTTCGCCTCGGCACATGGCTTGCGAAAGACCGGTCCTGACATGACCAGTCCACGCAAGCCCGCATGACACCCAGCAGCAGCCTCCGGCTCCCCACCCCGACGCTCCACGGCCGCATCCGCGAGGAGCTGCGCGAGCGCATCCTCTCCGGCGCGTGGCAGCCCCACGACCGCGTGCCGTCCGAGAGCACGCTGATGGCGCAGTACGGCGTCAGCCGCATCACCGTGCGCCAGGCGCTCGGCGACCTCGAGAGCGCCCGCATGATCTTCAAGGTGCCGGGCAAGGGCGCCTTCGTCGCCGAGGCCAAGCCGTTCCAGGAACTGGGCCGGCTGCAGGGCTTCGCCGAGGCCATGGGCGCGATGGGCCACGAGACCTTCAACCGCGTGTTGCGCAACGAGACCGTGGCCGCCGACGAGACGGTGGCCGAGCGCCTGCAACTCGCGCCGGGCACGCCGGTCACCCACATCCGCCGCGTGCGCTACCTCGGCCGCGAGCCGGTGTCGGTGGACCACACCTGGCTGCCGGCCGGGCTCGGCGAACGCGTGGCCCGCGAGGACCTCGCCACGCGCGACATCTTCCTGATCCTCGAGAACGAGGGCGCCACGCCGCTCGGCCATGCCGACCTCGCGCTGGGCGCCACGCTGGCCGACGCCGAGATCGCGGACCACCTGGGCGTGTCGACCGGCTCGCCAGTGCTGCACATCGAACGGCTCACCAGCGACCGCGACGGCCGGCCCGTCGACTACGAACACCTGTACTGCCGCTCGGACAGCTTCCAGTACCGCCTGCGGCTGCAACGCCGTTGAAGGACCACGCCATGAACACGATCGAAACCGAAGTCGACGTCCTGGTGATCGGCGGCGGCACCGCCGGCCCGATGGCCGCCGTCAAGGCCAAGCAGGCCAACCCCGCGCTGCGCGTGCTGCTGCTCGAGAAGGCCAACGTGAAGCGCAGCGGCGCGATCTCGATGGGCATGGACGGCCTGAACAACGCCGTGATCCCCGGCCACGCCACACCCGAGCAGTATGTGCGCGAGATCACCATCGCGAACGACGGCATCGTGAACCAGAAGACGGTGATGGCCTACGCCACGCAGAGCTTCGCGATGATCGAGGAGCTCGACCGCTGGGGCGTGAAGTTCGAGAAGGACGAGACGGGCGACTACGCCGTCAAGAAGGTGCACCACATGGGCAGCTACGTGCTGCCGATGCCCGAGGGGCACGACATCAAGAAGGTGCTGTACCGCCAGCTCAAGCGCACGCGGGTCGAGATCACCAACCGCCTCGTGGCCACGCGCCTGCTCACCGGCCCCGACGGCCGCATCGCCGGCGCGATGGCCTTCGACTGCCGCACCGCCGACTTCCACGTGATCCGCGCGAAGTCCGTCGTGCTGGCCTGCGGCGCGGCCGGGCGCCTGGGCCTGCCGTCGTCGGGCTACCTGTTCGGCACGTACGAGAACCCCACGAACGCGGGCGACGGCTACTCGATGGCGTACCACGCGGGCGCCGAACTGTCGGGCATCGAGTGTTTCCAGATCAACCCGCTGATCAAGGACTACAACGGCCCGGCCTGCGCGTACGTCACCGGCCCGTTCGGCGGCTACACCACCAACGCCGAGGGCCAGCGCTTCATCGAGTGCGACTACTGGAGCGGCCAGATGATGTGGGAGTTCTACCAGGAGCTGCAGGGTGGCAAGGGCCCGGTGTTCCTGAAGCTCGACCACCTCGCCGAGGAAACGATCTCGACGATCGAGACCATCCTGCACACGAACGAACGCCCGAGCCGTGGCCGCTTCCACGCGGGCCGCGGCACCGACTACCGCGAGCGACTCGTCGAGATGCACATCTCCGAGATCGGCCTGTGCAGCGGCCACTCGGCCTCCGGCGTGTGGGTGGACGAACACGCACGCACCACGGTGCCGGGCCTGCACTCGGCCGGCGACATGGCCTGCGTGCCGCACAACTACATGCTGGGCGCGTTCGTCTACGGGCGCCTCGCCGGAGAGAGCAGCGCGGCGTGGTGTGCCGAACACGACTTCGCGCCGGTGGACGCGGACCAGGTGGAGCGCGAACGCCAACGCGTGTGGGCGCCGCTGCAACGCGAGCACGGGCTCCCGCCCAACCAGGTCGAGTTCAAGCTGCGCCGCTTCGTCAACGACCACCTGCAGCCGCCGAAGGTCACCCGCAAGATGGAGATCGGACTCGAACGGTTCGAGGGCATCCGCGAGGACCTCGATCACCTGAAGGCCCGCGACGCGCACGAGCTGATGCGCGCGATGGAGGTGCACGCCATCCGCGACTGCGCGGAGATGGCCGCGCGCGCCTCGCTGTACCGCACCGAAAGCCGCTGGGGCCTGTACCACGCGCGCATCGACTACCCCGAGCGCAACGACACCGACTGGTTCTGCCACGCGCAGCTGAAGAAGGACGACCAGGGCCGCATGACGAGCTTCAAGCGCGCCATCGAACCGTACCTCGTGCCCATCGCCGAGACCGAACGCAACGCCTACCGCGAACTCCGCATCGCAGTGCCCGCCTGACAGGAGAAGCCATGCAATACGCCCCCATCGCGTTCACGCCCCACGCCGTGCCCGTCTCGGTCGATGCCGACAAGTGCATCGCTCACAAGGGCTGCACCGTCTGCGTCGACGTCTGCCCGCTCGACGTGCTGGCCATCGACCTGTCGAAAGGCACGGCTTACATGAAGTTCGACGAATGCTGGTACTGCATGCCCTGCGAGAAGGACTGCCCCACCGGCGCCGTGACCGTCGAGATCCCCTACCTGCTCCGCTGACCGACCGAGGAAAACTCCGATGAACCTCCGCATCCCCCTGACCGGCCTCGCGCTGGCCTTCGCGCTCTCCGCCGCCCAGGCCGGCGAAACCATCCGCGTCGCCCTCGGCACGCAGGACACCACGATCAACTGCGCCACCGGTGGCCTGCTGGTGCGCGAGTTGAACCTGCTCGAGAAGTACCTGCCGCGCGACGGCAGGTACAAGGACGTCACGTACGACATCCAGTGGAAGAACTTCACGTCGGGTGCGCCGCTGACGAACGAGATGGTGGCCGACAAGCTGGACTTCGGCGCGATGGCCGACTTCCCCGGCTCGCTCAACGGCGCCGCCCACCTGAAGGCCGGCAAGAAGAGCATCTTCCTGTCGGTGCTGTCGGGCAGCACCATCGGCTCGGGCAATGGCATCGTGGTGCCGACGGCCTCCACGGTGCAGTCGCTCGCCGAGCTGAAGGGCAAGCAGATCTCGGTGCCGTTCGCGTCCACCTCGCACGGCATGCTGCTGCGCGCGCTGAAGGCCCAGGGCATCGACCCCGAGAAGGACGTCAACATCCTGACCCAGGCGCCCGAGGTGGCCGGCTCGGCGCTGCAGGCCAACAAGATCGATGCGCACGCCGACTTCGTGCCGTTCGCCGACCTGTTCCCGTACCGCGGCTTCGCCCGCAAGATCTTCGACGGCGCCCAGGCCAACGCGCCCACGTTCCACGGCACGCTGGTGAACGCCGAGTACGCGAAGAAGTACCCCGAGATCGTGGTGGCGTACCTGCGCGCCTCGCTCGAAGCCCACCGCCTGATCACCGCCGAACCCGAGAAGTACAGCGAACTGATCGCGAAGGTGACCGGCATCGAGGCCGAGGTGAACTACCTCTTCCACGGCCCGCTGGGCCTGCAGACGCGCGACTTCACGTGGAAGCCAGAGTACCGCCAGGCGCTCGCGACCTCCATCGACACGCTGCGCATCCTGAAGCGCCACGACTCGGACCTCACCGCCGACACCTTCATCGACGACCAGTACATCCGCGCCGCCTTCAAGCAGTCGGGCCTCGACTACGACGCGCAGCTCAAGGCCTACGACAAGGCGCCGCTGAAGGCGAACGACCACCTGACCGGCAAGCCCATCACCGACTTCAAGCGCGTGGCCCAGGTGTGGGTGGAGGGCGAGCCGAGGGTGCGCCACTACGCCTCGCCCGAGAACGCGTTCGCCGACGCGAAGAAGGCCACGGCCGCCGGCCGCAAGATCCGCGTGATCTTCGCGCACGACGACACGCTGGGCATCAAGCTGCTCGCGAACCAGGCCTGGTTCGCCGCCGACGCGAAGGGCCAGCTGCGCGCGTTCCTGTTGAAGGACTCGGCGGCGAAGTGGGCCGCCGCGAACCAGGGCAAGGTGGTGGACTTCACCGCCGCGCGCGACACCGCCACCCGCGTGGCCCTCGCGCCATGACCTCCGCGGCCGTCCTCGCGCCGCCCGAGGTGGCGCCGGCGCCCGCCGGGTCGCGGCGTGCCGCGCAGTGGTTCGCCGGCACGCTGTCGCTCGTGGCCTGCGTGGTGCTGTGGCACCTGCTGTCGACCTTCCACGTGCGCACGCCGGTCATCACGTTCGCGAACGTGCCGCCGCCGCTGGAGGTGGCCCGCGCCGGACTTGACCTGCTCGGCTCGCCCAAGCTGCTGCAGCACCTCGGCTGGAGCCTCTTCCGCATCGCCGCCGGCTTCGCCGCGGCGGCGGTCGCGGGCATCGGCCTCGGGCTGCTCATCGGGCGTTTCGCCTGGGCGCAGGCGGTGCTCGCACCGCCGCTCGAAGTGCTTCGGCCCGTGCCGGCCGTCGCGTGGATCCCGCTCGCGATCCTGATGTTCCCGTCGTCCGAGGTGTCGATGATCTTCGTGACCTTCACCGGCGCGGTGTTCCCGATCCTGCTCAACACCATCCACGGCGTGGAGGGCGCGGACCCGCGCCTCGTCGCATCGGCCCGCAGCCTCGGCTGCCGCGGCGGGCGGGTGTTCACGCAGGTGATCCTGCCGGCGGCGGCGCCCAGCATCGCGACCGGCCTGTCGATCGGCATGGGCACGTGCTGGTTCTGCCTCGTGTCGGCCGAGATGATCTCGGGGCAGTTCGGCATCGGCTACTACACGTGGGAGTCGTACACCTTGCAGAACTACGCGGGCATCGTCGTGGGGATGTTGTGGATCGGGTTGTTCGGCATGGGCAGCAGTGCGCTGATCCGGCGCGCGGCCCGGTGGCTGATGCCTTGGCAGGAGGCGCGGGCATGAGCGGGCACATCCAGGTCGAACGGGTCGGCATCCACCTCGGCGCGGGGCCCACCCGCTTCGAGGCCGTGCACGACCTGAGCCTCGACATCGCCCCCGGGGAGTTCGTGTGCCTGCTGGGCCCGTCGGGCTGCGGCAAGTCCACGCTGCTGGGCGCGCTGGCCGGGCACCTCGCGCCGAGCAGCGGGCGCATCCGCGTCGACGGCCAGCCGGTCGACGGACCGGACCCCTCGCGCGGCCTCGTGTTCCAGCACCACACGCTGTTCCCGTGGAAGCGGGTCGTCGACAACGTCGCCTTCGGCCTGCAGATGAAGGACGTGCGCGCCGGCGAACGCCGAACGCGGGCGCGCGAGCTGCTCGCGGGCGTGGGCCTCGGCGAGTTCACCGAACGGTATCCGTCGCAGCTGTCGGGCGGCATGCAGCAGCGTGTGGAGATCGCGCGCGTGCTGATCAACCGGCCGGCGGTGCTGCTGATGGACGAGCCGTTCGGCGCGCTCGACGCGCTCACGCGCGTGAAGATGCAGCGGCTGCTGCTCGACGTGTGGTCGCGCGTGCGCACCACCGTCGTGTTCGTCACGCACGACATCGACGAGGCGCTCTTCCTGGCCGACCGCATCGTCGTGATGAGTGCGCGGCCGGGCCGCATCGTCGAGCAGATCGCGCTGCCGTTCGCGCGCCCTCGCGACGCCACGCTCGTCACCACCCCCGAGTTCGCCGCGCTCAAGCGCCGCTGCCTCGCGCTGCTGGAGGAGCCGGACGACGGCGACCCGCTGCCGCGGCTGACCCCGCTCGGCGCCCCTGATGCCACCTGGCACTTCGCTGTCTGAGGAGACCGATCCCATGACCCTGTCCGCCCGCCTGTCGAGCGACGACCCCGCGGTGCGCCGCATCGCCCTGCTCGAACTGGCCGACGACGAGGACGAGGCCGGCCTGCCGGCGCTCGTGTCGGCGCTGTCCACCGACCCCGCGGCCATCGTGCGCGACGAGGCCGCGCGACGCCTCGCGAGCTGGGACACGCCCGAGGTGGTCGACGCCCTCGCGCAGGCCCTGCTCGACCACGACACCACCGTGCGCGCCACCGCGGCCCAGAGCCTCACCGAGTTGAAGGACCCGCGGTCGGGCGAACGGCTGCTGCCGTGGGCCCGCCATGCGGATGCCACGGTGCGCGCCGCCGCGTTGCGTGCGCTGCGAGAGCTGAGGCTGCCCGCGGCCGGTGAACCGGCGCTGGACGCCGTGGCGAGCGACGATGCATCGGTGCGCCGCGAGGCGGTGGCCGTGCTCGGCTGGCTCAAGCGGTCGGACGCGTTGCCCGTGCTCGGGCGCTTGGCCACATCGGACGCCGACCCCGAGGTGCGCCGCGCGGCCGCCGGGGCGCTGGGCCTTGCGGAAGGTGACGGCATCGAGGCGGTGCGGGGCGCGCTCGAGTCCGCGCTGTCCGACGCGGTGTGGGCGGTGCGGGAGGAAGCCGCCAGCACGCTCGCGAAACTGCGCCCGCCCGCGTCCGTCCCGGCGCTGCAGGCCGCGATGGTCGACGACTTCTGGCAGGTGCGCCTGCGTGCCGCCCGCGCGCTCGGGCGACTGAAGGATCCGGCGGCGTTGCCGGAACTGACGGAAGCGCTGGCGCACCCCATCGCGAACCTGCGCAAGGAGGCCGCCATCGCGCTCGGCGAGGTGGGCGACCCGGCCGGCGTGCCGGCGCTGGAGGTGGCCGCCGCCGACGCCGATCCGGAGGTGCGCAAGGCCGCGCGCCTCGCGCTCGGGCGCATCGTGCGATGACCGCCGTGCCCGAAACCGTCGAGCTGAACCCCGCCCGCCTGACGGTGCGCTGGCCCGACGCGGTGGTCGAATGGCCGGCCTCGCGCCTGCGCGCGGCCTGCCGCTGCGGCGACTGCCGTTCGCTGCGGGTCGCCGGCCGGCCGCCCACGGGGGAGGGCGCGGAACTCGACGGCGCCGAACCGGTCGGACGGTACGCCCTGCAACTGGTCTTCCGCGACGGCCACGACCGCGGCATCTACCCCTGGGAACTGCTGCGCGCGGGCTGACGAGGCATGCGGATTGCCTCTGGAGGGCATGTCGTCCGTCTGGAGTCCGCCGTCATGACCCGAGCCCCCTTCGAAGACCGTCGCCACGCGGGGCGCGACCTCGCGTTGCGGCTGTCCCGCTTCGCCCACCGCCCCGACGTCACCGTGCTCGCGCTGCCGCGCGGCGGGGTGCCGGTGGCGGCCGAACTGGCCGCGGCGCTCGATGCCCCGCTCGACGTGTTCGTCGTGCGCAAGCTGGGCGTGCCCGGCCAGCCCGAACTCGCGATGGGGGCCATCGCGAGCGGCGGCACGCGGGTGCTCAACGAGAACGTCGTGTCGGCCCTCGAGATCCACCCCGAGACGGTGGACGCGATCACCGCCGACGAGGCCGAGGAACTCGCGCGGCGCGAACACGCGTACCGCGACGACCGGCCGCCCCTCGACGTGCGCGGCCGCACCGTGCTGCTGGTGGACGACGGCGCCGCCACGGGCGCCACGATGCGGGTCGCGGCGGAGGCGTTGCGGCAACTTCATCCGGTGCGCATCGTCGCGGTGCTGCCGGTGGCGTCGCGCGAGGCCTGCGAACGGGTGCACCAGGTGTGTGACGCCGTGGTCTGCGCCGAGATGCCCGAACCGTTCCATGCCGTCGCCGTCTGGTACGACGACTTCCCTCAGGTGGACGACGACGAGGTGCTGAGCGCCCTGGCCCAGGCCCATCCGGCCGGGGAGGGCGCCGCATGACGGGCCCGGCCACCACCCCCTGGTTCGGCCCCGGCGTCCGCCCGATGCACGTGGGCGTCTACCGGCGCCGCTGGCCCGGTGGACCCTTCGCGTGCTGGGACGGTGAACGCTGGCGGGCCGATGCGGCCACGCCGGAGGCGGCCGCGGCGCACGAGGCGGAGAGCCGGGTGCAGGACGCGGCGTGGCAGGGGCTGGCCGAGGCGCCGGCCGTGTTGTGCCTCACCTGCCGGGGGCACACGGTGATCGATCGGGGGGTGGACGAGGAGACGGGGGCGGACCTGATCAGCGAGTGCCCGGATTGCTGATGCAAACGCGTCCGTCATCCCGGCGCACGCCCAGTGCTGTCGGGGAAAGTTTGGGGGCTCGAAAACTTGCCGTCATCCCGGCGAAGGCCGGGACCCACTGCGTTGATGGAACGCTCGGAAGGTCGAGGCGTCTGGCGTCACGTTTTCTCTTGGGGAGAGGCCGCGCCGGGTCTCGGCCCGGCAGCCGAGTTCCTTTCTTGGCGCCAAGAAAGGAACCAAAGAAGCGCCCCCTGTTCCGGCGGTCCTCCCGGCTGCGCCGGTCGGGACTGCCCTGCGATGCTCGCGGCTTGGGGACTCGCCCACAACTCGGGACCTCGAGGGGTCCCTCAAACACAGTGGGCTCGACCGCCGCTGCGCGGCGGCAACCCCAAGCCGCTGCGCTTCTCGGCAGCTCCAAAGGGGGAACCTCCGGCAGCTCGCTTCGCATCGTGCTGGAGGGGCGAGACATCGCAGGGCGATGTCATCGCGCGATCGAGTCGGCAGAGGACCGTTGGCCCTGAAGAGGCCTGTTCATCGGCCTGATCGACGATGGTTCCGGTTTTCCCCGGACAGCAGTGGGCGCACGCCGGGATCCACCGGCGTCGCAGCGCGCCCCGGCTACGGTGGGCCCCGGCTTTCGCCAAGATGACAGCTCGCTTGCCTACAGAAATTACCTGATCGACCGTGCCCCTCGGGCCCGGGCCCGGTCCCGGGGAACATGCGCGCCGTGCTGCAACCCTTCAGCGGCGTGGGCGGAGTCGGAAGGGGATGCGGTCTTCGGGCTTCGTCGACGCCACGTCGACGGTGGGCGCGGCCACGGACGTCAACCCGCGCACCACGCCCTCGTGGCGTCCGTGAACGGCGGCCTCAAGGCTCGTGGTCGGCGCTGACCTTCGCGAAGGCCAGCTCCACGAAACGCACGAAGGCGCGCACGCGCGGCGACAGCTGGTGGCGCTGCGCGTAGATGGCATAGATGTCGGCGTCGGGCGTGCGGTACTGCGGCAGCACTTCGACGAGCCGGCCGCTGCGCAGGTAGCGGCGCACGTCCCACTCGGCGCGCATCAGCACGCCGTGGCCCTCGAGCGCCCACTTCACCGCGATCTCGCCGTCGTTGGTGGACAGGCTGCCGCGGGTCTTGACGGACTCGGTGCGCTGGTTGGCGCCGCGGCGGCTCGTGAGCTTCCACACGCCGAAGCCTTCGTCGCCCTGGCGGATGCCGATGCAGTTGTGGCGCGACAGGTCCGATGGCGAGCGGGGCGTGCCGTGTTCGGCGAGGTACGACGGCGCCGCGCACAGCAGCCGCCGGTTCTCCGCGAGCCGCCGCGCCACCACACGCGCGTCGGGCGGTTCGCCGAAGCGGATGCAGACATCGTACGCGTCGTCGCTCAGCGGCGGCGGGTTCACCGACAGCTGCAGCTGCACCTCCACCGTCGGGTTCGCGCGCGCGAAGCGCGACACCACCGGCGCGACGTAGCTGCGCCCGAAACCGAGCGTGGCGTTCACGCGCAGCAGCCCGGTGGGCTGGCCCTTCGCGCTGCCGAGCAGCTGCTCCATCTCGTCGATCTCGGAGAGGATGCGCCGCGCATGCGAGAGGTAGAGCTCGCCCTCGGGCGTGAGGTTCATGCGCCGGGTGGTGCGCACGACCAGTGCCACCCCGAGCCGCGCCTCCATGTTCGTGAGCCGCTTGCTCACCGCCGCGGTGGTGAGGCCGAGTTCGCGGGCCGCCGCGCTCAGGCTGCCGGCGGCCGCCAGGGTAGAGAAGAACCCTAGCTCGGAAGGCTGTGCGCCTGGGGAAACCAGCATGGTTTGTTGAAAACAGGTTAAGAGTGAGTTGACTCTAGGCCCGCATCGCGCGCCTGTCCACTCCATAGAGTCCAGGCCATCCCCTGGTATCCCTTGGAGAACGAGATGCGACCGACGACGTGTTCCCCCATCCTGAAGGCCACCTGCGCCGCGACCCTGCTGGTGCTGGCGGGCCACGCCCTGGCGCAGGGCTGGCCCACGAAGCCGGTGACGCTGATCGTGCCGTTCCCGCCCGGCGGCACCACCGACGTGCTGGCGCGCGCCCTCGGCGAGAAGCTCGGGCAGTCGCTCGGCCAGACGGTCATCGTGGAGAACAAGCCGGGCGCCGGCGCCACGCTCGGCGCGGACTACGTCGCCAAGTCCAGGCCCGACGGCTACACGCTGCTGATGGGCGCGGTGCACCACACCATCGCCACCAGCGTCTACAAGAAGCTGCCCTACAGCTTCGAGCGCGACTTCGCGCCCATCACCACCGTGGCGCTCGTGCCCAACGTGCTCGTGATCAGCGAGGCCACGAAGGCGAGCGACGTGAAGTCGCTCGTCGCCCTCGCGAAGAAGGAGAAGTTCACGTACGGCTCGAACGGCAACGGCACGGCCCAGCACCTGATCGGCACGCAGTTCGCGTCGCTCACGCAGACCGAGCTGCTGCACATTCCCTACAAGGGCAGTGGCCCGCTGACCACCGACCTGATCGGCGCGCAGATCACGATGTCGTTCGACACCATCACGCCGGTGCTCCCGCACATCAAGGCCGGCAAGCTGCGGCCCCTCGCGGTCACCACCGCGAAACGCTCCTCGGCGCTGCCGAACGTGCCCACGCTCGACGAGCAGGGGCTGAAGGGTTTCGACCTCGGCACCTGGTTCGGCGTGCTGGCGCCGGTGGCGACGCCGAAGGACATCGTGGCGCGCCTGAGCAGCGAGATGACGAAGATCATCGCGTCGCCCGACTTCCGCAAGCGCATGGAGGAGATCGGCGCGGAACCCATCGGCGATTCGCCCGTGCAGATGGGCCAGCTGATCAAGGCCGACACGGACCGCTACGCGAAGTTGGTGAAGGCGGCGAACGTCACGCTGGATTGACCCGCGTCATCCAGGCGCGCGCCGGGATCCACCGCGGGCCGGGGGCGCAGGCAGGGCCGTGGGCCGCGATGCGAGCAGGTGGGCCTTGAGGAGCAGGGCCGCCGGCGACAGTTCGCGCGCCGCCGCCGTGCCGAGCAGCAGGTGCCGGTGCGCCCAGGGTTCGTCGAGATCGACCAGCACGAGCGACTTCGGCACCGGCGGGCGCAACACGCCCACCGGCAACACCCCGATGCCGAGGTTCGCCTCGATCATGCGGCTCATCGCGTCGAAGCTGCGCACCTGCACGCGCAGCTGCATCGCCTTGCCGGCCACCTGCGCCGCGCGCGAGGTCAGCTCCAGCAGCGAGCTGCCGCGGTTGAGGCCGACGAATTCGTGGTCGAGGCATTCGGCGTAGGTCACCTTGCGGCGTCGCGCCAGCGGGTGCTTTCGCGAGCACAGCACCGCGAGCCGGTCCTCCTGGAACCGCTGCACGTCGAGCCCGTGCGTGGGCGTGTTGTCGGCGAAGATGCCGATGTCGGCCAGCCCGTCCACGAGCGCGCGGGCGGTCTCGCCGCTCAGCTGTTCCTCCACCTCGACGCGGATGTCGGGCTGCGCTTCGAGGAAGGCCGCGAGGCGTTCGGGCAGGTACTCCGTCAGCGAGGACATGTTGGCCCACAGCCGCACGTGGCCGCGCACGCCGCGCGAGTAGTCGCCGAGTTCGCTGCTGAGCTGCTCGAAACCCTGGAACAGCCGCAGCGCATGTTGCATCGCCACATGACCGGCCGGCGTGAGCGACACCCCTTGCGCGGAACGTTCCAGCAGCCGCGTGCCCGAGGCGCTCTCGAAGTCGGCCAGCCGCCGGCTCGCGGCGGACAGCGCGAGGCTGCATGCCTGCGCGCCCTTCGTGATGCTGCCCGACTCGGCCACGGCGCAGAACAGCCGCAGCGTGACGAAGTCGATGCGTGCGGGGTTGATCAACCTGTCCATCCCGGAATTCTACGGACTTCGCAAAACGCGAAGGGTCGTTGTCCACTCGGCAATTCCGCGCCGGGCCGGCGCGGCCTAGAGTTGCCCCATGCAACGAGGAACCGGCATGGACGCACTGAAGGGACTCAAGGTCATCGAACTGGGGCAGCTGATCGCCGGCCCCTTCGCGGGCAAGACACTCGCCGAGTTCGGCGCCGATGTCATCAAGATCGAACCGCAGGAAGCCGGCGACCCGCTGCGCAAGTGGCGGCTGCTGCGCGAGGGCACGTCGGTGTGGTGGGAGGTGCAGTCGCGCAACAAGCGGTCCGTGGCGCTGGACCTGCGCAGCGCCGAAGGCCAGTCGGTGGTGCGCGAACTCGCCCGCGAGGCCGACGTCGTGATCGAGAACTTCAAGCCCGGCACGCTCGAGAAGTGGGGCATCGGCTGGGACGTGATGCACGCGCTGAACCCGCGGCTCATCATGTTGCGCATCTCCGGCTACGGCCAGACCGGACCCTACCGGCACAAGCCCGGCTTCGGCGTGCTGGGCGAGGCCATGGGCGGCCTGCGCCACCTGACGGGCGAGCCGGGCCGCGTGCCGGTGCGCTGCGGCATCTCCATCGGCGACACGCTTTCCGCGCTGCACGGCGTGATCGGCGTGCTGACCGCGCTGTACCACCGCGACGCCCGTGGCGGCGAAGGCCAGGTGGTCGACGTGGCCCTCTACGAAAGCGTGTTCAACGTGATGGAGAGCCTGCTGCCCGAGTACGACGCATTCGGCGCGGTGCGCGAGCGGTCGGGCAGCGCGCTGCCGGGCATCGCGCCCACCAACGCCTACCGCTGCGCCGATGGCAAGTACGCGCTCGTCGCGGGCAACGGCGACAGCATCTTCAAGCGCTTGATGGCCACCATCGGCCGGCCCGACCTCGAGAACGACCCGGCGCTCGCCCGCAACGACGGCCGCGTGGCCCGCGTCGACGAGATCGACGCCGCCATCGAGGCGTGGACGGCGACGAAGCCCCTCGACGAGGTGCTCGCCATCCTCGACGACGCCGACGTGCCGGCCGGCAAGGTGTACGCGGTGGACGACATCGCCCGCGACCCGCAGTACCTGGCGCGCGAGATGATCGTCGACGCCGTGACCTCGGACGGCTCGGTGCTCAAGGTGCCGGGCATCGTCCCGAAGCTGAGCGCCACGCCCGGCCGCATCGCCCACCCCGCGCCGCGGCTCGGTGAACACAACGCCGACGTGGCGGCCGCGGGCGGCTGGCCCGAGCGACGCTGAACCCTTCAGAGGACGAGATCATGCAGGCAGGCAACGGGCTTCGGCTCGCCATCAACGAAGTGGGGACCCGCGACGGGTTGCAGGCGGAATGCCGGTTCGTCGAGACCGACGACAAGGTCGCCCTCGTGGATTCCCTCGGCGACCTCGGCTACGCCAAGATCGAGGTGACGTCGTTCACGTCGCCGCAGGCCATCCCCGCGCTGCGCGACGCCGAGGCGGTGATGCAGCGCATCCGGCGTGTGCCGGGGGTCGTCTACACGGCGCTCGTGCCGAACGTGCGCGGCGGCGAACGTGCGCTCGAATGCCACACCGACGAGTTCAACCTCGTGATGTCGGCGAGCGAGACGCACAACCTCGCGAACCTCCGCATGACCCGCGAGCAGTCGTTCCGCCAACTGCTCGACGTGATGGCACTGGCCCGCGAGGCGAAGGTGCCGGTCAACGTGTCGCTGTCGTGCGTGTTCGGCTGCCCGATGGAGGGCGAGGTGCCGCTCGACGGCGTGCTCGGCTGGATCGACCGCTTCGCCGAGGCGGGCGCCCGGGGCATCACCTTGTGCGACACGACCGGCATGGCGTACCCCACGCAGGTGCAGCAGGTGTGCGAGACGGCGCTGCGCCGCCAGCCGTCGCTCGCCTTCACCGCGCACTTCCACGACACGCGGGCGATGGGCCTCGTCAACACGGTCGCGGCCGTGGAGGCGGGCGTGCGGCAGTTCGACATGTCGCTGGGCGGCATCGGCGGCTGCCCGTACGCCCCCGGGGCGTCGGGCAACGTGGCGACGGAGGACGTGGTGCACATGCTCGAGTGCATGGGCTACGACACGGGCCTGTCGGTGCCGGCGCTCGTCGAGGCGGCGCACCGGCTGGCGGGCCTGATCGGCCACGAGGTGCCGTCGCAGCTGTCGCGCGCCGGCGAGCGGCTGACGCGACACGCACCGCCCGAGGGTTTCGAGGCGATCCGCGAACGCGCGCTGGCGAGGTCCGCATGATCGACCACCTGGACCACCTCGTGCTCACCACCGCGCACGAAGCCGAGTGCGTGCGCTTCTACACCGAGGTGCTGGGCATGCGGCTCGAATCGTTCGTCGGTGGCACGCCGCCGGTCGAGCGCAAGGCGTTCACGTTCGGGGCGCAGAAGATCAACCTGCACGTCAAGGGCCGCGAGTTCGAGCCGAAGGCGCACACGCCGGTGCCGGGCGCGCTGGACCTGTGTTTCATCGCGTCGGTGCCGCTGGACGTGGTGATCGCGCGGTTGCACGCACTCGGTGTCCCCGTCATCGACGGCCCGGTGCTGCGCACGGGCGCCACGTCCCGGATCCGTTCGGTGTACGTGCGCGACCCCGACCTGAACCTGATCGAGATCTCGGAGCCGGCGCCATGAGCCTCCCGACCGTCGTGTTCCTCGACGCCGGCAGCCTGCCGCTGCCGCTGACCTTCACCACGCGCGTCGCCTACGAGCCGCACGACACCACGCGGCCCGAGCAGGTCGCCGAGCGCATCGCGCGGGCCGACGTGGTCGTCACGAACAAGGTGCGGCTGACCCGCGAGCAACTGGGCGATGCGCCGCGGCTGAAGCTCGTGGTGGTGGCCGCGGCCGGCACCGACAACGTCGACCTCGAGGCGGCGAAGGCGCTGGGCATCGCGGTGCGCAACGTGCCGGACTACGGCACCGACTCGGTGGCCGAACACGTGATCGCGACGCTGCTGATGTCGCGGCGTTCGCTGGCCGCCTACGCGCAGGCGGCCGTCGACGGGCGCTGGTCCGCTTCCTCGCACTTCTGCTGGCACGGCCCCGCCATCCGCGGCGTGGGCGGCGCATTGCTCGGCGTGGTGGGGCGCGGCCGCATCGGCGAAGCCACGGCACACCTCGCCCGGGGCCTGGGCATGCGGGTGCTGTACGCGCGCTCGCCGAACCGGCCGCCCGCGGACGACGAACGCGAACTCGATGACCTGCTGGCCGAGGCCGACGCCGTGACGTTGCACGTGCCGCTGAAGCCCGAGACCCACCACCTGATCGACGCCCGTCGCCTGGCCCTGATGAAACCAACGGCCACGCTCGTCAACACCGGCCGCGGCGCCCTCGTGGATGCGGAGGCGCTCGTGCGCGCGCTGCGGTCCGGGCGACTGGGCGGCGCGGCCATCGACGTGCTGGACACCGAACCTCCTTCTCCCTCGCACCCGCTGCTCGCCGAGGGAGTTCCCCACCTGCTGGTGACGCCCCACGTGGCGTGGGCCGGCGAATCGGCTCAGGCGAACCTGGCGTCGAAGGTCGAGGACATCGTCGAGCGGCACTTCACCATCGAAAGAGCCTGACCATGCCGAACCTTCAACGTCGCCGGATCGCCGCCGCGCTGCTCCTCGCCGCCTGCTGCGGCGGGGCCATGGCCGACGGCGCATACCCGAGCAAACCGATCACGCTCATCGTCTCGAGCGCCGCGGGCGGGACGACCGACATCGCCGCCCGCATGCTGGCGGAGCCGCTGGGCAAGGCGCTCGGGCAGACCGTGGTGGTCGACAACCGCGCGGGCGCGAGCGGCGGCATCGCCGCCTCGACCGTCAAGCGCGCCGAGCCCGACGGCTACACGCTGCTGATGCAGTACTCGGGGTACCACGTCATCACCCCGCACGTCGTGAAGAACTCGCCGTGGGAGGCGAAGGACTTCCAGGCCGTGGCGAACGTGCTGGCCGCGCCGCAGGTGATCGTGGTGCGCGAGGGACTGCCGGTGAAGACGCTGGCCGAGCTGATCGCGTACGCGAAGGCGAACCCGGGCAAGCTGACCTACGCGTCGTCCGGCAACGGCTCGCTGCAGCACGTGACCGGCGCGATGCTGGAGCAGCAGGCGGGCATCGAGATGACCCACGTGCCGTACAAGGGCACCGGCCCCGCGCTGCAGGACCTGCTGGGGTCGCAGGTGGACCTCACCTTCGGCACGCCGCCGCCGTTCATGCCGTTCATCCACTCGGGCAAGCTGCGCGCGCTCGCGGTGACCGGCAAGGCCCGCGTGCCGTCGCTGCCCGCCGTGCCCACGGCGGCCGAGGCCGGCCTGCCGAAGCTCGACGCCACGTCGTGGTTCGCGGTGTTCGCGCCGGTGAAGACGCCGAAGCCGGTGATCGACAAGCTGTCGGCCGAGATCGCGAAGGTGATGGCGACGCCGGCGTTCAAGCAGAAGGCGACTGAACTCGGGGCCACGGCCGACTTCATGAACCCGCAGCAACTGACGGACTACAGCACGGCGGAGCTGGGGCGATGGGCGCAGGTGGTCAAGGCGGCGAAGATCCAGGCGGATTGAACAGTTCGTCATCCCGGCCTGCGCTCGTGGCTGTCCGGGGAAAGGCGCGCGCCAGCCAAATACCCGTCATCCCGGCGAACGCCGGGATCCATTGCGGTCGCAGCACGCCATCGCGTGAGCGTGCGAGGCCGCATCCGTTCGCTTCTGACAGGGAGCGTCCGGCGTTCAGTGGGCCCCGGCGTTCACCGGGGTGACGATGGTTTTGGTTTTGGCACCGATCTCGTCGACACCCCGGGGCCGACCGGCTACTTCGCGGTCTTGTTGGCGACCTCACCCAGCATGATCTGGTACAGGATGCGCGCGCTGAGCCGCAGGTCTTCGATCGGCGCGCCCTCGCCCAGGCCGTGGTAGTTGATCGGTGGCCCGAACGCGAGGGTGAAGAGGGGGCCGGCCGCGACGAGGTTGACCACCCCTTTGGCGTCGGTGCCGCCGCCGATGGCCGTCAGCGGCATCGGTGCGCCCACGGCCCGCTCGTAGGCGACGTTGATCCGCTGGAACAGCGGGCTCTGGGGATCGCGCACGTCGGGTGCGGCGGCGTTCGCGGTCGTCACCGCGACGGCCTGCCCCGGCCGTTCCTGCTGGAACCGGTCGACCAGTTGCGCGAAGACATCGGGGAAGACGCTGGCGCCCGGCAGCAGCCCCTCGGTCTTGCCGTCCCACGCCACGCCGTGGTGGCCGAGGGCGTAGCGGATGTCGATCCGGAGCGCCACGTCCTGCGGGCTGGTGGTGACACGCGTCAGCGCGTAGGTCGTCCCGTTCCCCTGTTCGAAGACCTGGTCGTGGCGTTCGAGCAGGTCGGGATGTTTCTCGCCGAAGACGGTCGTGCCCCAGCCCCAGGCCATGAACTGGAGCATCCGCCCGACGTTGTTCGGCACGAGCGTCCCGTCGTCCACCAGGTGGGCGAGGAAGTTCGAGAGCGAGATGACCGGACTGGCGCCGCTCGCGCGGTTCTGCTCCGGCACGGACCCGTGTTGCGCGCCGAGGACCTTCGTGGTCAGCACCACCGCCTTCGCGTCGCGCGACACCTCGAGCGGCGCGCGCCGGTACTGCGGATCGTCGAAGCCGTACTGCTGGTAGAGGCCGGCGACGTCGGCCGCCAGCCGGTCGAGCGCGGCCTCGTCGTCGCCGTTGATGCGCGCGGTCACCGTGTCCGGGATCTGGTTGGTGGCCCCGGGGGCGCTGTCGAAGGCTTCGACGAAGAGGCCGGTGACCGGCGCCGCGCCGCGGGGGAGGGTGAAGACCGGCCGCTCGATGCCCTTTTCGGCGCGGACCGTCCAGGCCGCGTCGAAGACGATGCCGAAGTCGGGCGTCCCCACCTCCTGGAAGTAGTACGCGGTCGAGAAGTCGGTCTCCTCGGACGTGTCGAAGATCAGCTCGATCGACAGCCCGTCGAGGGCGTTGGTTCCGTCGTAGGCGTGCGCCAGCGCGCGCATCACGATGAACCCGAGGACGGCCGGCCCCTTGTCGTCCACGGCCCCTCGGCCCACCAGGAAGGATTGGGGCGTGCCGCGGTGGTCGCGTGTCTCGAGACGCGGCTCGAAGGGCCGCCAATCCGCGTTGCCGGGGGGCACCGTGTCCAGGTGCGCCAGGATCGCGATCCTCTTCGGCCCGGTGCCGAGGCGGAATCCGAACACCCATTGCGTGGGCGTCGTGCCCGCCGTCCCGTGCCACTCGAACGGCTCGAGCTTCAACGTGCGCTGGCCGCGGTTGAACTGCTCGGCCAGCCCCGTCAGGTAGTCGCGTGCACTCGCCAGGTTCTCGACGATCCGCGGCTCGCTTTGCGGGTCGTCCGTGCGATAGGTCTGCAGCGTGACGAGGTGGCTCGTCTCGGGGACGAACTGCTCGGCCAGCATCCGCTCCAGGATCGGGGGATCGTCGACGTCCGAACTGCCGCAGCCCGTCAACAACACGAGGGCCGCGATCGCCAGGCGAGCGTGATGCACGAAGTCGCGTTTCATGCCACTGAGCATTGCCATCATCACCTCCCGCGGTTCAGAGCGTGGGCGAGTATGGCGCGTTCGTCGACGGCGGTCGACGAATCACCCTGTTGCGGTCGAATCGGGCGGTTCGGCGCCGCGTGCGTCCGGCCGGCCTCACACCTGCGCGATGCGCAACAGGTTCGTCGTCCCCGCGGTGCTGAACGGCATGCCCGCCGAGATCACGACCGTGTCGCCGGGTCGACCGAAGCGCTCCGCCGCCACCGTGCGGCACGCCGCTTCGGTCATGCCGGCCACGCTGTCCACCTCGTCGGACACCACCGCGAACACCCCCCACACCAGCGCGAGCCGCCGCGCCGTCTCGATGCGGGGGGTCATGCCGACGATGGGCGCCCACGGGCGCTCTCGGGCCAGGCGCAGCGCGGAGTAGCCCGAGCTCGTGTACGCGACGGTGCAGGCCGCGTGCAGCAGCGACGCCACGTGCCGCGCCGCCTGGCCGATCGCGTCGGCGGCCACCGCGTGCGGCGGCGAGCGCGACGCGTCGATGGCGGTGCGGTACTCGGGGTCGCCTTCCGTGTGGGCGATGATGCGGCTCATCATCCGCACGGCCTCGACCGGGTACCGGCCGCTCGCCGATTCGGCCGACAGCATCACCGCGTCGGCGCCTTCGTAGATCGCGGTGGCCACATCGGACGCTTCCGCGCGCGTGGGCACGGGCGCGGTGACCATCGATTCGAGCATCTGCGTGGCCACGATCACCGGCTTGCCGGTGCGCCGGCACGCCTGGATGATGCGCTTCTGGATCGACGGCACCTGCTCGGCGGGCACCTCCACGCCGAGGTCGCCGCGGGCCACCATCACGGCGTCGGTGACGGCGACGATCGCGTCGAGGCAGTCGATCGCGGCGGGCTTCTCGAGCTTCGCGACGATGCCGACGCGGTCGCCCGCCAGGGCCCGCACCTCGGCGATGTCCTCGGGGCGCTGCACGAACGACAGCGCCACCCAGTCGATGCCCAGCCCGAGACCGAAGTCGAGGTCGCGCCGGTCCTTCGCGGTGAGCGCCGACAGCGGCAGCACGACCCCCGGCACGTTCACGCCCTTGCGGTCGGACAGGCGACCGCCGTTGACGACACGGGTGTCGGCGAAGTCCGCGCCACACCGCTCGACGCGCAGGCGGATGCGGCCGTCGTCCAGCAGCAGGTCGGCGCCCGCGGCGAGGGCCGCGAAGATCTCGGGGTGGGGCAGGGCGACGCGCGAGGCATCGCCTTCGGCGGTGGCGTCGAGGTCGAGCCGGAACGGCGCGCCCTCGGGCAGGTCGACACCACCGTCGTGGAACGTCGCGATGCGCAGCTTCGGCCCCTGCAGGTCGAGCAGCACGGCGATGGGCCGGCCACGTTCGGCCTCGACCTGGCGCACGAGGTCGAGCCGGCGGCGGTGGTCCTCGTGTTTCCCGTGGCTGAAGTTGAGCCGGAACACATCGGCGCCGGCGTCGAAGAGGGCACGGATCGTGGCGATGTCGTCGCTCGCGGGGCCGAGGGTCGCGACGATCTTCGCGTGCTTGCGTTGGCGCATGGGGTTCTCCGGTGGGGGACTCATCCGCGCGTGACCAGGATCGCGCGGAAGTCGTTGACGTTCGTGAGGGTCGGGCCGGTGACGACGGACGCGTCGAGGGCCTCGAAGACGGCGTGGGCGTCGTTGTCGTCGAGGCCGTGGCGGGCCGACAGGCCGCGCGCGCGGGCCCGGGCGAGGGTGTCGGGGCCGACGACGGCGCCGGCGATCTCCTCCAGGCCGTCGACGCCGTCGGTGTCGCCGGCGAGGGCGTGGATGCCGGGCGCCCCTTCGAGCGCGAGGGCCAGCGACAGCAGGAACTCCACGTTGCGCCCGCCGCGGCCCTGGCCGCGCAGGGTCACCGTGGTCTCTCCGCCGGACAGCAGCACGCACGGCGACGGCAACGGCTGGCCGTGGCGCACGACCTGCAGCGCGATGCCGGCGAGTGCCTTGCCGAGGTCGCGCGACTCGCCTTCGAGCGCGTCGCCGAGGATGCACGGGGTGACGCCGGCCTCGCGCGCGACCCGCGCCGCGGCCTCGAGCGCGAGCTGCGGCGTGGCGATCAGCCGGGTCTCGATGCCGGCCAGGCGCGGGTCGCCCGGCTTCGGGGTCTCGCCGTCGCCGGACCGCAGCAGCGCGTCGATGGCCGGCGGCACCGCGATGCCGTAGCGCCGCAGCACCTCCAGCGCCTCGGCGCAGGTGGTGGGGTCGGGCACCGTCGCGCCGGACGCCACGTCGATCGGGTCGTCGCCGGGCACGTCGGAGATCAGCAGGTTGAGCACCCGGGCCGGGTGGCAGGCCCCCGCGAGCCGGCCGCCCTTGATCGCCGACAGGTGCCGGCGCACGCAGTTCATCTCGCGGATGGTGGCGCCGCTCGCGAGCAGCGCGCGGCTCAGTTGCTGCTTGTCGGTCATCGTCACGCCGGGCAGCGGAAGCGGCAGCAGCGCGGAGCCGCCGCCGGACATCAGGCACAGCACGAGGTCGTCGGCCGTGAGTCCGTCGACGAGCTTCAGCATCCGCGTCGCCGCGGCATGGCCGGCGGCGTCGGGCACCGGGTGATTCGCCTCGACGATCTCGATGCGGCGGCAGGGTACGCCGTGGCCGTAGCGGGTCACCACGAGGCCTTCGAGCGGGCCGGTCCAGTGGTCCTCGACGGCGCGGGCCATCGCGGCCGAGGCCTTGCCGGCGCCGATCACGATCAGGCGACCGGGGGGCGGCTCCTTCGGCAGGTGCGGTGGCACGCACCCGGCGGGCTGGGCGGCGGCGATGGCCGCGTCGAACATGCGGCGCAGCAGCCGCGCTTCGGGCGAGTTCGTCATGGGTCAGGCCACCAGCTTGCGCGCGGGTTCGGCCTGCGGCTCGGGGTGGGCCACCACGGCGCGGGTCTCCTGGAAGTCGTGCGTGGCGGGCGGTTCGGCCTGGCCGTCGAGCACGAGGTCCAGGCGTTCGCGGTCCAGCGCGCCCACCCAGCGGGCGATGGCGATCGTGCCCACCGCGTTGCCGATGGTGTTCGTGATGGCGCGGGCCTCGGACATGAAGCGGTCGACGCCGAGCAGCAGCACCATGCCCGCGACGGGGATCTTGCCCATCGACGCCAGCGTGGCCGCGAGCGTGATGAAACCCGAGCCGGTCACGCCCGCCGAACCCTTCGAGGTGAGCAGCAGCACGCCGAGCACCACGAGTTGGTCGGTCATCGTGAGCGGGGTGTCGGTGGCCTGCGCGATGAAGATCGCGGCCATCGTGTAGTAGATGCACTGGCCATCGGGGTTGAACGTGAGGCCGGACGGCACCACGAGGCCCACCACCGGCTTCGAAACGCCCGCGTGCTCGAGCTTGCGCATCAGCTGCGGCACCACCGATTCCGACGAGCTGGTGCCGAGCACCGTGAAGAGCTCGTCACGGATGAACTTGAGGAACTTCCACAGGCTGAAGCCGGAGAGCCGCGCGATGGCGCCGAGCACGATCACGACGAACAGGAAACACGTGACGTACATCGTGCCCATCAGCTTGCCGAGCGACACGACCGAGCCGGGCCCGTACTTGCCCACGGTGAACGCCATCGCGCCGAAGGCGGCGAGGGGCGCGAGCCGCATGACCATGCCCACCACCGAGAAAATGCCGTGGGTGAAGGACTCGAGGAAGTCCACCACCGGCTTGCCGCGCGGGCCCACGTGCGAGAGCGCGACACCGAAGAACGTGGCGAACACGAGGATCTGCAGGATGTCGTTCTTCGCGAGCGCATCCACCACGCTCACCGGCACCAGGTTCATCAGGAAGTCGACGAAGCCGTGCGGCTTCGCGGCCGACGCGGTGTAGCTCGCGATGGCCGTCGTGTCGAGGTGCGCCGCGTCGATGTGCATGCCGTGGCCGGGCTGGACCACGTTGACGACGAGCAGCCCGAGGGCCAGCGCGAAGGTCGACAGCACCTCGAAGTAGATCAGCGCGCGCACGCCCACGCGGCCGAGTTCCTTCATGTTCTCCATGCGGGCGATGCCCAGCACGACGGTCGCGAAGATCACCGGCGCGAACACCATCTTGATCAGGCGGATGAACACGTCGCCCAGGGGCTTGAGTTCGCTGCCGAGGTCGGGCTTCAGCACCCCCAGCAGCACGCCGGCGGCCACGCCGATCAGCACCTGCACGTACAGCTTCGAGAAGAATCGCTTCATGGCATGTCCTCCGGTGGACCCTCGCGTCACGCGGGGCCCTGTGTCTGGATCAAGAGGCGGCGTGCCCGGCCCGGGACGGGCCGGGCGGTCGCGGGCCGGTCAGGCCGCGCGACGGTCGCTGGCCGTGGCGGCCAGGCGGGCGCAGACGGCCGAGGTGACCTGCGCGGTGGTGGCGGTGCCGCCGAGGTCGCGCGTGTGCAGCGACGGGTCGGCCGTGACGGCCTCGATGGCCTGCATCACGCGGACGGCCGCGGCGTGTTCGCCGAGGTGCTCGAGCAGCATCACCACCGACCAGAAGGTGCCCACCGGGTTGGCGAGGCCCTTGCCCATGATGTCGAAGGCCGAGCCGTGGATGGGCTCGAACATCGAGGGGTAGCGGCGCTCCGGGTCGATGTTGCCGGTGGGCGCGATGCCCAGGCTGCCGGCCAGCGCGGCGGCCAGGTCGCTCAGGATGTCGGCGTGCAGGTTCGTCGCGACGATGGTGTCGAGCGTGGCCGGCTTGTTGACCATGCGCGCGGTGGCGGCGTCCACCAGTTCCTTGTCCCACGTCACGTCGGGGAAGTCGCGCGAGACCTGCAGCGCGATCTCGTCCCACATCACCATCGCATGGCGCTGGGCGTTGCTCTTCGTGATGACGGTGAGCAACTTGCGCGGGCGCGACTGCGCGAGCTTGAACGCGAAGCGCAGGATGCGCTCGACGCCCACGCGGGTCATGATCGACACGTCGGTGGCGGCCTCGATCGGGTGGCCCTGGTGCACGCGGCCGCCCACGCCCGAGTACTCGCCTTCCGAGTTCTCGCGCACGATGACCCAGTTCAGGTCGTCCGCCTTGCAGCGCTTGAGCGGGCCGTCGATGCCGGGGAGGATGCGCGTCGGGCGCACGTTGGCGTACTGGTCGAAGCCCTGGCAGATCTTCAGGCGCAGGCCCCACAGCGTGACGTGGTCCGGGATGTGCGGGTCGCCGGCCGAGCCGAACAGGATCGCGTCCTTGCCGCGCAGCGCGTCGAGGCCGTCGGCCGGCATCATCTCGCCATGGGCGCGGAACCAGTCGCCGCCCCAGCCGAAGTCCTCGAACTCGAACGAGAAGCCGGCGCCGGCGCCGGTGGCGGCCAGCGCCTCCAGCACCTGGCGGCCCGCGGGCACCACTTCCTTGCCGATGCCGTCACCCGGGATCGTGGCGATGCGATACGTCTTCATCAGTCTCTCCTCACGTCGAAGCGGCGGATGTGCCGCGGTGAAGAGACTTTAAGAACGGGACGCGCGTGGAATCGGGGCGGAATTCAATGCATTGTTGAATTCGATTCAAAGCTGAAGGTGCCCTCGCCGAGGGCGATCCGGGGTGGGCTCAGGGTTTACCTGGGGCCCGGACGCGGCGGACGCCGGTGTCCCGCACCACCTCGCCGTCCGATTTCGTGAAGTCGGGAATCGGGCCGACGGGCAGCAGTTCGAGCACCACCTCCGACGGGCGGCACAGCGCGGTGCCGAGCGGCGTCGACACGATCGGGCGGTTCATCAGCACCGGGTGCTTGCCGATCTGGTCGAGCAGTTCGTCATCGGTCCACTTCGGATGGCCGAGGTCCAGCTCCGCGTACGGCGTGCCCTTCTCGCGCAGCAGGTCGCGCACGCCGATCTTCATCTCGGCGAGGAGGGCGCGCAGCGTGTCCTTCGACGGCGGCGTCTTCAGGTACTCGATGACCTGGGGCTCGAGGCCGGCGTGGCGGAGGAGGGCGAGGACGTTGCGGGAGGTGCCGCAGGCGGGGTTGTGGAAGATGACGATGGGGCTCATGGGGCGATTGTCCTGCGGGCCGATGCGGGTTTCTCGAAGGCGAGCCTGTCGATCGCCGAGCGCAGCGTGCCTTCGGGCAGGGTCATGCCCATGGCCTTCATGCATTCCTTCAGGCGCCCGGGTTTGTCGAGCAGCGCGGCCTTGGCCGTCTGGAACGCGTCCGCGACGGCGGCGCCGTAGGCGCGTTCGGCCTTGTCGACGCCCGCCCGCGGCAGCCGGCCCTTCGGCGCCATCATGGCCATGTCGATCAGGTCGCGCGACATGACCACCGACGCGGCCCAACGGTCCGTGTTGGCCATCAGCTTCGTGGCCGTGAGGTCGACGGCGGTCATCCGCCACACGCCGCGGATGCGATCGGTTTCGACCGGCGCATCGAAGTCGACCCGGCCCTCGTGGACGATCTCGAACTTGATGGGAACGCCTTCGACCTCGACGGCGGTGCGGATGCCGTACTGGTCCACCTGGGGCTCGCGCACGAGCTTCACGGGTTCCGTGAACGCCCAGCTGAATCCATCGCGATGGACGAGCGACCGCAGCTCGCGATAGCCGTCGACCGAGTCGCAGATGAAGTGGCCGTCGATCGATTCACGGTACTCGCCGTGCGCGAGCGCGATGGCCGTGCCGCCGCCGAACAGGCAGCGGTTCTTCAGGAAGACGTCCGCCTCGAGCCGTTCCAGCAGGAGGCCGATGCGGCGGTGGTGGGGCCGCTCAAACAAGGATGACCCCGTGGCCCACCGTCTGCCTCAGACGGTCGATGAGGTCGCGTTCGCGCGGCAGGACATGGTCGGTGTCGATGTGCCGCCAGTTGCGCTCGTAGAGTTCCAGGGCCTGCTCGGGCGTGATCTCCACGTCGCGCCCCTGCAGGTGCCAGGCGATGCTCCGGAGTTGCGGGTAGTTGTCGACCCGGATGCGCGTGGGCAGGCGTCTCGCCGGAAGCCTGACCTGCCTCGTCGCCTCGGCTTTTTCGTGGTCTTCGGCCAGCAGGTCGAAGTCGGCTTGCAGCCCCAGCGCGGCCATCACCTTCAGCAAGGTGGCGAGCGTGGCCGCCCCATCGCCAGCCTCCAGGCGCGCCAGCGTCACCCGCGTCAAGCCGGCATCGGCGGCCACGGCTTCCGCGGTCTTGCCTCGGCGCAGGCGGGCGAGGCGCAGGCGCTCGCCGGCATGGGCGAGGTGCCGTTGCAGGTCGTGGGGCAGCGGTGGCGCTTTGGCTGGCATGTATCGCATTTTATGCGAAGGGGCATGCGGCGCATCAGGGGCAGGGTTGGAGAACATCAGGGTTGACCCCGGTTTGACGCTTCAAGACGACTGGTCATATTATTTCGGCATGCCGCGCACCGCCGACCCCACCGACATCCCCGAGCGCCTGCTCTCCGCGGGGCTCGACCTGTTCCTGAACCAGGGCTACAACGCCACCGGCATCCAGCAGCTGACCGACCACGCGCGTGTGCCCAAGGGCTCGTTCTACAACCACTTCGCCAGCAAGGAAGCGTTCGCGTCCGCAGTGGTCGAGCGGTATGCCGAGTTGATGCGCCAGTCGTGGGAACGCATGATGGCCGGCGCGCCGGACGAGCCCATGGCGGCCATCCGCCACGTGTTCGCGAAGATGCTGCGCCACCACGACCGCTTCGCCGAATCGCCCGCCGGGTGCCTGATCGGCAACTTCGCGGCCGAGATCGCCGTGTCCAGCGAGGCCTGCCGACAGAACCTGCTGACCGCGCAACTGGCTTGGCGCGAGCGGCTGGCCGGCCTGATCGCCGCCGGCCAGGCCGCCGGCGAGATCCGCGGCGACCTGGACCCCATCGAACTCTCCGCGCTCACCTGGAGCGTGTGGGAAGGCGCCCTTCTCCGCATGAAGGTCGAACGTTCCGTTTTACCCCTGCGCGACAGCGTCGCCCTCGTGCTCGACCGAATCTACCCACCCACCGCCTCCCGCCCATGAACGCCACCACCGACACCTTCCTGACCGACGCGCTGTTCCAGCCGCTGCAGCTCGGCCGCATCCAGCTCGCCAACCGCATGGCCATGGCGCCGCTCACGCGCAACCGCGCGGCCGACGGCAACCTGCCCGCCGAGATGGCCACCGACTACTACAGCCAGCGCGCGAGCGTGGGCCTGATCATCGCGGAGGCCACCCAGGTGTCCGAAACGGCCCAGGGCTACAACGCCACGCCGGGCGTGCACACGCCCGAGCAGGTCGCCGGCTGGAAGAAGGTCACCGACGCCGTGCACGCCAAGGGCGGCCGCATCTTCCTGCAGCTTTGGCACACCGGCCGCATCTCGCACACGCACTTCCAGCCGGGCAACCAGCAGCCGGTGGCGCCGTCGGCCATCGCCGCGAAGGCCAAGACCTTCATCGTGGGTCAGGGCCACGTCGAGACCTCCGAGCCGCGTGCGCTGGCGACGGAAGAGATCGCCGCCGTGGTGAACGACTTCCGCACCGCCGCGGCCAACGCCATCGAGGCCGGCTTCGACGGCGTCGAGATCCACGGCGCCCACGGCTACCTGGTGGACGCGTTCCTGCGCGACGGCTCCAACCACCGCACCGACCAGTACGGCGGCAGCATCGAGAACCGCGCCCGCTTCCTGCTCGAGGTGATGGCCGCCGTGATCGGCGACATCGGCGCGGACCGCACCGCGATCCGCCTGTCGCCGGTCTCGCCCGTCAACGATTCGTCCGAGAGCCACCCGCAGCCGCTGTTCGAGCACGTGGTGCGCGAGCTGGAGAAGCTGCACCCGGTCTACATCCACGTGGTCGAGGGCTACACCGGGGGCCCACGCGACAACGCGCCGTTCGACTACGCCGCGCTGCGCCGCCTGTACACGGGCGTCTGGATGGTCAACAACGGCTACACGAAGGAGATGGCGGTGGAGGCCATCGCCAGCGGTCGCGCCGACCTGGTGTCGTTCGGCCGCCCGATGATCACCACGCCCGACCTGCCGCGCCGCTTCAAGGAGAACAAGCCGCTGAACGAGCCCTTCGCCGATGCGCCGCTGTACGGTGGCCGCGGCCCGCACGGCTACGTCGACTACCCGTCGCTGGCCTGACGCCATGAGCCGCAGGCTGGAAGGGAAGATCGCGCTGGTGACCGGTGGCGCCGGCGGCATCGGCCGCGCCACCGCGCTCGCCTTCATGCGCGAGGGCGCGAAGGTGGCGGTGGCCGACCTCGACGGCGCGGCCGCGCGCGACGTGGCCGACGAGATCAATGCGGCCGGCGGCGAGGCCCTCGGGCTGGCCGCCGACGTGTCGCTCGCCGAAGACGTGGAAGCCATGGTGGCGCAGGTGGTGGCCCGCTTCGGCCGCCTCGACATCGCGTTCAACAACGCGGGCATCGAGGTGGAACACGAACCGCTGCACAAGACCGAGGAGGCCATGTTCGACCAGCTGATGAACGTGAACGTGAAGGGCGTCTGGCTCTGCATGAAACACGAGATCACGCAGATGCTCAAGCAGGGCCACGGCGGCGCCATCGTCAACACGGCGTCGGTGGGCGGGCTGATCGGCGCGCCGCGGCAGCCCATCTACGGCGCCACCAAACACGCCGTGGTGGGCATGACGAAGTCCGCGGGCATCGAGTACGGCCGCAAGGGCATCCGCGTCAACGCGGTGTGTCCGGGCATCATCCGCACCGAGATGACCGAACGCGCCATCGCGCGCGAACCGCGCCGCCAGCAGTACATCGACCAGGCGCACCCCATCGGGCGGCTGGGCGAGGCCGAGGAGATCGCCCGCGCGGTGGTGTTCCTGAGTTCGGAGGACGCGGCCTTCGTGCTGGGCCACCCGCTCGCGGTGGACGGCGGCTACACGGCGCGCTGAGCCCTCTCGAGCTTCCTGATCGCGGCGCCCAGGGCCTGCTTCGTCTTCGCGTAGTCGGCCCACGGGTCGACCTTTCGGAAGGACAGGTGGTCGAGCGTGTTGGCCACCGTCCACTGGCTGCCGCTCTTCACATCGGGCAACTCGTCCCATGAGATCGGCATCGACACGCCGAGCCCGGGCCGCGCGCGGGCGCTGAACGCCGCCGCGGTGGTGGCGCCGTGGCCGTTGCGCAGGTAGTCGATGAAGATCTTGCCGACCCGATTCGCGGGGCCGCTCTTCACGACGAAGCGTTCGGGAATGTGGTGCGCCATGTGGGCCACCACGTCGCGCGAGAACGCCTTCACCGTGTCCCAGTCGAGGCGCGGCGTGATGGGCACCACCACGTGCAGGCCCTTCCCGCCGCTGGTCTTGAGCCACGACACCAGGCCCAGCTCGGTCAGCAGCGCGCGCGTGAGGATCGCGGCCTCCTGCACCATGGGCCACGCCACGCCTTCGCCCGGGTCCACGTCGAACACGAGGCGGTCGGGCTTGTCGATGTGGCGCGACATCGTGTTCCAGGTGTGGAACTCCACCGTGTTCATCTGCGCGGACGCGGCCAGCGCCTTCGCCGTGTTCACCTCCATCAGCGGGTCGTGGCCTTCCCACAGCGACACCGGCAGTTCCTTGATGCCGTCGATGTGCACCTTGCCCAGGTGTTTCTGGAAGAACAGCTCGCCACCGACGCCCTCGGGGCCCCGCACCAGCGACACGGGCCGGCCCTTCAGGTGCGGCAGCAGGTGCGGCGCGATGGCCTCGTAGAAGCGCACGAGGTCGAGCTTGGTGGTGCCGGTGCTCGGGTCGATGACCCGTTCCGGGTTCGACACCTTGACGGAGGATTTGACGATGGCTGGCGCGTCCACGGCATGCTCCCGCGTGATCTGGCGCGCCGGCTTGTCGGCGCGCAGGCTGATGAAGACGGCGTGGCGGATCTGCTGGTCGGGCGTCCACTCGCCGAAGTTCACCTCGGCGATGCGGGTCGGCTTCACCCAGCGGTCCACCGCGCCGGGGCGGCGCGACCAGCGGCTGCGTTTCGCGGGGCCGTCGGATTCGAAGGGCGCCTTCGGGGTCTCGATGGCGGCCAGTTCCTTCCACAGCGCACGCGACGTGTTGGTGTCCCAGCCCGTGCCCACGCTGCCCACCGGCTTCAACTTGCCATGGTCGTCGTGCACGGCCAGCAGCAGGCTGCCGACCTCGCCGTCGACGTTCTTGCGGGCGGTGAAGCCCACGATGACGAACTCCTGGCGCTGCTGGCACTTGAGCTTGAGCCAGCTGGTGCTGCGGCGCGACTCGTAGGGCGCGTCGGTGCGCTTGGCGATCACGCCCTCGAGCTTCATCGCACACGCGGACGCGAGGATGCTCGCCGGGTCGGCCTCGATGTCGGCGCTGAAGCGCACGCGGTCGCCGCCGTGGTCGTCGAGCAGCGCCTTCAGCGCGGCGCGGCGTTCCGAGAGCGGCTCGCCGCGCAGGTCACGGCCTTCGAGGAAGGGGGCGTCGAAGAGGAAGTAGACGATGCGCGCGGTGCGCTGGCGGTCGAAGGCGTTCTGCAGCGCGTTGAAGTCGGGGATACCGTCGTCGTTGAGCACCACGAGTTCACCGTCGAGCCAGCCGGACTTCACGCCCAGGTCGCGCAGCGCCTTCGAAAGTTCCGGCAGCCGCGCGGTCCAGTCGTGGCCGCCGCGGGTGATGAGTTTCGGCACGCCCCGCTCGAAGCGGGTCATCACGCGGTAGCCGTCGTACTTGAGTTCGTACGACCAGGTGCCCGACGACGGCACGCCGGTGGCGAGGGTGGCCAACTGCGGTGACAGTGTTTCGGGGAGGGGCGCGCGTTTCGGGGCGGCGGCCTTGCGCTTCGGCGCCGCGGTCTTGCGGGCGACCGGTTTCGACGTGATGACACTGTCTGGCTTCGCCACCACCACGTCGTAGTCGGCGTGCGACCGGGCGTGGTCGTCGCGCTTCTTGAAGAGCAGCCAGGTCTCCTTGCTTTCGTCGGGGCGCTTGAGCCGCACCATCTCCCAGACACCCTCGAGCTTCTCGCCGCGCAGTTCGAACGACAGCTTGCCGGCCGCGAGCCCCGCACGCGGGTCGTTCAACGGGGTCCAGGTGCCGCGGTCCCACACGATCACGTGGCCGGCGCCGTACTGGCCGGGCGGGATCGTGCCCTCGAAGTCTGCGTACGACATCGGGTGGTCCTCGGTGCGCACCGCCATGCGCTTGTCGGCGGGGTCGTACGACGGGCCCTTGGGCACGGCCCAGGAGAGCAGCACGCCGTCGAGTTCGAGGCGGAAGTCGTAGTGCAGCCGGGTGGCGTCGTGTTTCTGGATCACGAAGGACAGCGCCTGGCCGGCCTTGGCCCGCACGCCGCGCGGTTCGGGCGTCTTCGAGAAGTCGCGCTTGGCCCAGTAGCGGCCGAGCGGGTCGGCGTGCGGTGTCGGCATCGGCGGTCAGGCCCGCTTGCGGGCGGCGGGTGTTTTCTTCGCCGCGGCCTTCTTGGCGGCGGGTTTCGCCGACTTGGCCGCCGGCTCGTTCGCCGCGGCGCCGCGCCGTCCGCCCAGGCTCTGCTTCAGCAGCGCGGTGAGGTCCACCACGTTGGTGGACGTGGCCGGGCCGGCCTCCTCGAGCGGCGTGACCTTCTCCGTCTTGCCGGCCTTCACCCGCTGCGCGATCAGCGCGTGCACCGCTTCGGCGAAGTGGTCCTCGTAGCGGTCGGCCTTCCAGGTGTCGGTCATGTCGGCCACCAGCTGCGCGGCCATCTTGAGTTCGCTGTCCTTCAGGTTCGCGGCCGACTTGCCGGCGGCGGGCAACTTCAGGTCCTCGATGTCGCGGATGTCCTTGGCCCAGCGCAGGGTGTTGAGCATCAGCGCGGGGCCGGCCGGGATCAGCGCGGCGAGGTGTTCCTTCGTGTGCATCACGACCCGCGCGATGCCGATCACGCCCTGCGCCAGCATCGCCTCGCGCAGCAGCGCGTAGACCTTCTCGCCCTTGGCGAGCGGCTCCAGGTAGTAGGGGCGTTCCAGCTGGGTGAAGGGGATCTCCGTGGCCTGCACGAAGGTCTCGATCTCGATGGTCTGCATCGTCTTCGGGTACGCGGCCTTGATCTCGTCGTCGCTCAGGATCACGTAGTCGCCGTCGGGCTGCTTCACGCCCTTCACGATGTTCGCCTTGTCGATCTCCTTGCCGGTGCGCTTGTTCACCCGCTTGTAGCCCACGGGGTCCATCGAGCGCTTGTCGAGCCAGTCGAAGTCGATGCCGGATTCGGTGGACGCGGGGTACAGCGCCACCGGCACGTGCACGAGGCCGAAGCTGATGGCGCCCTTCCAGATGACTCGCGGCATGACGGTTCTCCCAAGCGTGCGGGGAACCATGGTGCGACCGCGTCCCCGCCGGCGGCGTAGGACGTTTCAGCGACCCGCTGTCAGGCGACCGCGCGGGCGGCGAGCCAGCGTTCGAGGTCTTCCGACCCGCCGATGCGTTCGCCGTTGACGAACACCTGCGGCACCGTGGCCTGGCCCGCGATGGCGCTCAGCGCCTTGGAACGGATGGTGGCGTCGAGCGGCACGTCCACGAAGGGGATCTTCGCCTCGGCCAGCATCTTCTTCGCCTTCGCGCAGAAGGGGCACCCCTCGCGCGACAGCATCGCCACCGCGTCGGGGGTCTTGGCGTCGGGCGCGAGGTACTTCAGCATCGTGTCGGCGTCGGACACCTCGAAGGGGTCGCCTTCCTTGTCCGGCTCGATGAACATCTTCTCGATGACGCCGTCGCGCACGAGCATGGAGTAGCGCCACGAGCGGTCGCCGAAGTTCAGGTCGCGCTTGTCGACGAGCAAGCCCATCTGGCGGGTGAACTCGGCGTTGCCGTCGGGCAGCATCGTCAGGTTGTCGCAGTGCTGGTCGCGCGACCACTCTTCCATCACGAACGGATCGTTCACGGACAGGCACACGACGTCGTCGATGCCGTGCTGGCGGAACACCGGCGCCAGCTGGTCGTAGCGGGGCAGGTGGGTGGACGAGCAGGTCGGGGTGAACGCGCCGGGCAGCGAGAAGACGACGACGTTGCGGCCCGAGAACAGGTCACGCCCGTGCACGGTGTTCCAGTCGTTGTCGCGGCGCACGCGGAACGAGACGTCGGGGACCCGGTCGCCTTCCTTGCGGTGGTCGGGTGCGGGGTGGGCCATGGCGGTTCCTCGGAGGGTGGTCGACCCATGAGAATGCGACCGCTCCGCAGCCGCGCGTGTAGGACCGCGCCGCGCCTGTTACTTCTCGGCCACCGCCTTCAGGTTCGCGAGGCCGCGCTCGAAGTCCTTGCCGACGAGGCTGTCCATGCTGGCGAAGAGGCTCATGACCTTGCCGATGAACAGGTTGGGGCCGAACATGGCCCAGGTCACCGTGGTGGCGTCGCCCTGGGTCACCAGCACGAACTCGGCGGTGTTGTGGGCCTCGAACGGGGCCAGGAAGTCGAGCTTGATGACCACGCGGGAGGAAGGCGTGGCCTCGGTGATCTCCATCTGGCCCTTGCCCACTTCCTTGTTGCCTTCCCAGCCGTACAGCGCGCCCTTGCCCTTCGGCGCGCCGCCGTGGGTGCGTTTCATCGCGGGGTCCAGGCGCTCCCAGGGCGACCACTGCTGCCACTGGTGGAAGTCGTCGATCAGCGCGTACACCTTCTCCGGCGGCGCCTTGATCATGGTGGAGCGTTCGACGCGGAAGGTGTCCGGCCGCGTGGCCGCGAGCGCGAGCACCGCGGCGATGATCACCACCACGGCGATGCCGATGTACTTGAACATGCCGTCCTCCGTCCCCTGCCCGGGTTGTTGTGCCGCGGATGCTACTGGGTGGACACGGGGTTCTGCAACCGGCGTTTGCCACCGGAGCGTCCGGGGAGGCGCCCCGAGGGCCCGGGCCTTACTTCTTCGGCTGGTTCAGCAGGTTCTGGTACTCGGCGGACATCTGGTCCATGTACTCGATCGCGGCCTTGTACTGCGTCTCGTGGAACGCCATCAACTTGTCGAACTGGTCCGCCGCCTGTGCGAAGGGGGCGCCGACGGCCCGCATGGAGTCCATCATCGTCTTCTGGGACTTCATCACGAGGTCCCACGACTGGTGGGCCTGTTGCGCGGCAGCCTTCGACTGCTCCCACAGGGTCTTGGCGAGGTCGGTCTGGGTCGGGTTGATCACGGCGTTCTCCTTGGGTGGAAGTCTTCGAACGGCATCGAACGCCGGTCTTGCGGGAGCCCCGGCTGGCGCTGATTCTGCGCCTGCAGGTGTCCGGACTTCAACTGTTCCGGAGACGAACCGGTTCACATCAGGGTTGCGCAGGTGCGTCCGCCATGTGCAGGAGCCCCCACCCGTGCCCGTCCAGGTCGACGAAGCTGTGCGAGTACATGAAACCGAGGTCCTCCGGCTGGTCGTAGGTCGTGCCCCCGGCGGCGAGGGCCTTCGCGACCAGTTCGTCCACCCGCTCGCGGCTGTCGCAGCCGAGCGAGAGCAGCACTTCGACGGCCTGGGAGGTGTCGCAGACCGCCTTCGGGGTGAAGTCGCGGAACCGGGCGTGGGGCAGCAGCATCACCAGGATGGCCTCGTTCATGACGAAGCAGGCGCCGGCGTCACCCGAGAACTGTGGATGTTGCGCGAAGCCGAGGGCCTTGAAGAAGGCGATCGACTTGGCCAGGTCGGCGACCGGGAGGTTGATGAAAACCTGCTGGATCATGGATGTTCCCTCTGATGTCTGGCGGTCTCCCCGCAACCCGTCACGCCGATGGACATCGGGGCCCACCGCCAGCCCGGGCGCCGTGGTGCCGGTGGGTCCCGGCGTTCGCCGGGACGACGCATGTCAGCCCTGCGCCGGCAGCCGCGACTGGCCGCAGTTCATCATCCACGCCGTGCCGTACTTGTCCTCGAGCATGCCGAAGCGTTCGACCCAGAAGGTCTCGCCGAGCGCCATCGTGACCTTGCCGCCCTCGGCCAGCGCGTTGAAGATGCGCGTGCCTTCCTCCACCGAGTCGTACATCAGCGCGAGGGTGATGCCGTGGCGGCCGTGGAAGGGCATGCCGCCGGTGTCGGACGCCATCAGGCGGCGGTCGTTGCCGAGGTTCACCGAGATGTGCATCGTCTGCTGCGCATGTTCCTTCGACATGTTCTGGCAGCCGGGGGAACCGTCGAACTTCTGCTCGTACTCGACGGTGCCGCCGAGCACCTTCGCGTAGAAGTGCATCGCCTCCGAGGCGTTGCCGTCGAAGGTCAGGTAAGGGTCCAGCATCGTGGCCATCGGGAACTCCTCGTGGGGGTGAGTCGGAGCGGCCAGCTTACGCGCGGACGTCTCAAAACACAACCACGAGGTTTACCGAAGGGCTTTCAGGCGATGCGCGAGTAGCGGGCGGTGGTGCGTGCGGTGCGCAGGTGCGCGTCGAACACCATCGCGATGGCGCGCACCAGCTGCCAGCCGGCCGGGGTGACCACCACCGCGTCGGGGGCCAGCTCGACGAGGCCCATGCCGGCGAGCGGCGCGAGGTCGGCGAGTTCGGTGGCGAAACGTTCGGCGAACGGGCCGCCGTGGGCGCGTTCGAACTCGGCGTGGTCGAGGCGGCCGCGGCACATCAGCGCCATGATCGCGTCGCGGCGGGCGAGGTCGTCGGCGTCCAGCGCGTAGCCGCGTTCGATGGGCAGTTCGCCGCGGTCGATCGCCGCGTGGTACTCGGGCAGCGTCTTCGCGTTCTGCGCGTAGGTGGGGCCGAGGCGGCCGATGGCCGAGACGCCCAGGCCCACGAGGTCGCAGTCGGGCTGCGTGCTGTAGCCCTGGAAGTTGCGGTGCAGCCGGCCCTCGCGCTTCGCGACGGCGAGGCTGTCGTCGGCGAGGGCGAAGTGGTCCATGCCGATCAGGTCGTAGCCGTGGTCGCCGAACACCCGGCGGGCCTCGCCCACCATCGCCTGGCGCGCGGCGCCGTCGGGCAGTTCGGCCGGCACGATGCGGCGTTGCGGCTTGAACCGTTCGGGCAGGTGGGCGTAGGCGTAGAGCGCGATGCGGTCGGGGCGCAGCGCGGTGACCTGGGCCAGCGTGCGGGCGAACGATTCCGGGGTCTGGCGGGGCAGGCCGTGGATCAGGTCGACGTTGGTGGACACGAAGCCGAGCGACCGCGCCGCATGGATCAGCGCCGCCACCGACAGGAACGACTGCTCGCGGTGCACGGCCTGCTGCACGGCGGGGTCGAAGTCCTGCACGCCGAAGCTCAGGCGGTTGAAGCCGAGCGCGCGCAGGTGGGCGAGGCGGTCGGCGTCGGCGGTGCGCGGGTCCACCTCGATCGACACCTCGGCGCCGTCGGCCAGCGGGAACGCGGCCTTCAGCATGGTCATCAGGCGTGACAGCTCGGCGTCGGACAGGAAGGTGGGCGTGCCGCCGCCCAGGTGCAGCTGCGTGACCGGCTGCGGCATGCCGAAGGCCTCGCGGTACAGCGCGATCTCCTTGCCCAGCAGGTCGAGGTACGGGCCCGCGCGGTCGTGGTGTTTCGTGACGATCTTGTTGCACGCGCAGTAGTAGCAGACCGATTCGCAGAACGGGATGTGCACGTACACCGAGAGGGGCCCCGGTCGTCGGCGGGCCAGCACGTGCCGCAGGTCGGCGGCCCCGAAGGCCGGCGTGAAGCGGTCGGCGGTGGGGTACGAGGTGTAGCGGGGGCCGTTCTTGTCGAGACGGGCCGGCAGGGCGATGGGGGTCGAGCTCATGACGCCACTGTGGCCGCGGGTGGCGGTTGCGGGGTTGATCTGGCGCAAGGTCCGGGGACGAGCGCGCTCAAACAATCGGTCCGTCCCGATTGCAAAGACCCCGACCATGCGCTTGATCCCCATCACCGCCGCCGAGACGGCGGAACAAACGTCCGTCTGCGCCGGCTGCAGCCTGCGCGAGCTGTGCCTGCCGCTCGGGCTGTCGGCCGAGGAGCTGGGCGAGGCCGGCGAGATGGTGGCCTACCGCCAGGCCGTGGGCCGCGGTGAGGCGCTGTTCCGCCACGGCGACACCTTCCATGCGGTGTTCGCGGTGCGCACCGGCTTCTTCAAGACCCGCACCGTGGGCGCCGACGGCCACGAGTGGATCACGGGCTTCCGCATGTCCGGCGACCTGGTCGGCCTCGACGGGCTCGGCGACGACCGGCACGTGGGCGATGCGCTGGCGCTCGAGGACTCTCAGGTGTGCGTGATCCCGTACCCCCCGCTGATGGCGCAGCTGCGCGACTCGCCGCCGCTGCAGCGGCAGTTCCACCGCCTGCTCGGCCGCGAGATCGCGCGCGACCATCCCGAACGCCTGCCGGGCCGGCTGCGCGCCGACACCCGCGTCGCAGCCTTCCTGCTGGACCTCGCGGACCGGCTGCAGGCCCGCGGGTTCTCAGGCTCGTCCTTCGTGCTGCGCATGACCCGGGCCGAGATCGGCAGCTTCCTCGGCCTCACGCTGGAAACGGTGAGCCGGGCCTTCTCGGCGTTCCAGGCCAAGGGGTGGATCGAGGTGAACCAGCGCGACGTGCGCATCGTCGATCCGGAAGCGCTCGCCGTCACGGTGCGCGCCGAGGTGCCGTGTTGACGCAGCAGGCCGCGCTGCCGGCCCTGGGCCCGGCGGAACGCGCCGCGCTGGACGACGACGCGGCGCTCGCCGGCCACACCGTGTGGACGGACCGCGCGGACGGCACACGCGCGGCGCAGTCGGTGTTCGCGGTGCAGGGCATGTATTGCGCCGCCTGCGCGGGGATCATCGAAGCCGCGCTGCGTTCGGTGCCCGGCGTGCTGCACGCGGAAGTGCATTCGGCCTCCGCCCGCGCGAAGGTGGACTGGGAGCCGGCGTGCCCGGCCGCCTCCGACCTCGTCGACGCGGTGCGCCGCGCCGGCTACGACGCGTTGCCCGCCACGCACGAGGCGTCGCGCACGGCCCGCCGGCGCGAGGCGCGGCAGGCGCTGTGGCAGCTGTTCGTGGCCGCCTTCTGCATGATGCAGATCATGATGCTGACGGCGCCGGTCTACGTGGCCGCGCCCGGCGAGATTCCGCCCGACCAGCTCGCGCTGCTGCGCTGGAGCGCGTGGGTGCTGACGATCCCGCTCGTCGTGTTCTCGTGCGGCCCGTTCTTCCGCGGGGCGTGGTCGGCGCTGCGGCAGCGGCGCATCGGCATGGACGTGCCCGTCGCGCTCGGCATGGCGATCACCTTCGTCGCCGGCACCGCGTCCACGTTCGACCCGACCGGCCCGTTCGGCCACGAGCCGTACCTCGACTCGCTCGCGATGTTCGCGACCTTCCTGCTCGCCGGTCGCTGGCTCGAGCGCCGCGCGCGGCATCGCGCCACCGAGACGCTGGAGGGCCTGCTGCACCGGCTGCCCGACGCGGTGGAGCGGCTGGCCGACGACGGCTCGGCGGCGATGGTGGCCGTGGCGCGGCTGGTGGCCGGTGACCGCGTGCGTGTCGCCGCGGGCCAGGCCTTCCCGGGCGACGGCGTCGTGCTCGAAGGGCATGCGCAGGCCGACGAATCGCTGCTGACGGGCGAGTCGCGGCCGGTGGACCGGGGCGTGGGCGATGCCGTGCTCGGCGGCAGCCTGAACGTCGCCGGCCCGGTGGTGGTGCGGCTCACGACGGTGGGTGACGACACGCGGCACGGGCACATCGTGCGGCTGCTGGAACGGGCGTTGTCCGAACGCCCCGGCGTGCCGCGCCTGGCCGACCGCATCGCCGGCCCGTTCCTCGCGGTGGTGCTGGTGCTGGCCGCCGGCGCGGCCGCCGCGTGGAGCGCGGTGGACCCGGCGCAGGCGGTGTCGGTGGCCGTCGCGGTGCTGATCGTCACGTGCCCGTGCGCGCTGTCGCTCGCGGCGCCGGCCGCGTGGCTGGCCGCCGCGTCGTCGCTCGCGAAGCGGGGCGTGCTGGTGCAGCGGCTCGAGGCCATCGAGGCGCTGGCCGGGGTGGACACCGCCTGTGTCGACAAGACCGGCACCTTGACCCGCGACACGCTGACCCTCGCGTCGGCCGAGGCGCCGGACGACGGCGTGCGGGACCGGGCCGCGTCGCTCGCGGCGCTCTCGCATCACCCGCTGTCGAAGGCGCTGGCCGTCGGCCTGCCCGCCGCGTCACCGCCGTGGGCCGGCGTGCGCGAGGTGCCGGGCTTCGGCATCGAGGCCGTGGACCCGGGCGGCCGCACGTGGCGGCTGGGCGCGCCCGCCTGGGTCGGCACCACGCCGCTCGACGACCGCCCTCAGGTGGCATGCGGTCCCGCGGGTGGCCCGTACGCCCGGTTCGCGTTCGACGAGATGCTGCGCGACGACGCCACCGCCGCGGTGGCCGCGCTGCAGCAGCAGGGCCTGGACGTGCGGCTGCTGTCGGGCGACGCCGAGGCGAGCGCGCGGCGCGTGGCCGGCCGCGTGGGCATCGCCCACGTGTCGGGTGGTGCCACGCCCGACGACAAGCTCGCGGCCATCACCCGGTTGCAGTCGGCCGGTCACCGCGTGCTGATGGTGGGTGACGGCCTCAACGACGGGCCCGTGCTGGCGCGGGCCGACGTGTCGTTCGCGCTGGCGCACGGCAGCGCGCTCGCGCAGCAGCGGGCCGACTTCGTGGTGTTGGGCAGCCGCCTGGCCGCCGTGCCGTCCGCGCTGGCGCTCGCCCGCCGCATGGTGCGCGTGACTCGCCAGAACCTCTTCTGGGCCGCTGCCTACAACCTGACCTGCGTGCCGCTCGCGCTGGCCGGCTGGATGCCGCCGTGGGCGGCCGGCGCCGGCATGGCGCTCAGTTCCCTCGTCGTGGTGCTCAACGCGCTGCGGCTCGCCCGCTGAAGAGACTTCCCATGGACACCCTCTACCTGCTGCTGCCGATGGCGGTGCTGCTCGTGCTCGGCTTGATCGGCCTCTTCGCCTGGGCGCTCGACGCCGGGCAGTTCGAGGACCTCGAGCGCGAGGGCTGGCGCGCCATCGCCGACGAGCCCGGATGCGACGCGCTTGATCCCGGTCAACCCACGAATGAACGTGCGTTTCGACAATGAAGACCAGGATTGAAACGAGGACAAATCCGCCATGAATGACGCAGCAAGAGAGGCCGGCCCGGCGCCGGTCTACAACGACCGGGTGGTGCGCAACTTCACCATCGCCGCGGTCATCTGGGGCGTGGTGGGGATGCTGGTGGGCGTGATCATCGCCGCCCAGCTGACCTGGCCGGACCTCAACCTCGGCATCCCGTGGCTCAGCTACGGGCGGCTGCGCCCGCTGCACACCAACGCGGTGATCTTCGCGTTCGGCGGCTGCGCGCTCTTCGCGTCCAGCTACTACGTCGTGCAGCGCACCTGCCAGGCGCGCCTGTGGGGCGGCTGGCTCGGCGACTTCACGTTCTGGGGCTGGCAGCTCGTCATCGTGGCCGCGGCCATCTCGCTGCCGCTCGGCATGACGCAGGGCAAGGAATACGCCGAACTCGAATGGCCCATCGACCTGCTGATCGCGGTGGTGTGGGTGTCGTACGCGATCGCCTTCTTCGGCACGATCGGCAAGCGGAAGATCCGCCACATCTACGTGGCCAACTGGTTCTTCGGCGGGTTCATCCTGGCCGTCGCGCTGCTGCACATCGTCAACTCGGCGGCCATTCCCGTGAGCTTCACGAAGAGCTACTCGGCCTACGCCGGCGTGCAGGACGCGATGGTGCAGTGGTGGTACGGCCACAACGCCGTGGGCTTCTTCCTGACGGCCGGCTTCCTCGGGATGATGTACTACTTCATCCCGAAGCAGGCCGAGCGGCCGGTGTACTCGTACCGCCTGTCGATCGTGCACTTCTGGGCGCTGATCTTCACGTACATGTGGGCGGGCCCGCACCACCTGCACTACACCGCGCTGCCCGACTGGGCGCAGAGCATCGGCATGGTCTTCTCGCTGGTGCTGCTGGCCCCGAGCTGGGGCGGGATGATCAACGGGATCATGACCCTGAGCGGCGTCTGGCACAAGCTGCGCGACGACCCGATCCTGAAGTTCCTGATCGTCGCGCTGTCGTTCTACGGCATGGCGACCTTCGAGGGCCCGATGATGTCCATCAAGACCGTCAACGCCCTCAGCCACTACACCGACTGGACCGTGGGCCACGTGCACGCCGGCGCGCTCGGCTGGGTGGGCCTGATCTCGATGGGCACCCTGTACTACCTCGTGCCGCGCATGTACGGCAAGACGAAGATGTTCAGCGTGCCGGCCATCGAGCTGCACTTCTGGGTGGCCACCGTGGGCATTGTGCTCTACATCGCGGCCATGTGGATCGCCGGCGTGATGCAGGGCCTGATGTGGCGCGCGGTGAACCCGGACGGCACCCTGGTCTACACCTTCGTCGAGAGCGTCAAGGCCACGTTCCCCTTCTACGTGGTGCGCCTGTGCGGCGGCCTGCTGTACCTCGCCGGCATGCTGATCATGGCCTGGAACGTCTACATGACCGCGCGCTCGCCGCGTGTCGCACCGGCCGCGCAGCCCGTCGCCGTGCCCGCCTGATTCCACCGGACCTCCACCATGGCATCCAACACCAAGAATCCAGGCTTCTTCAGCCACGAGAAGATCGAGACCAACAACCTGCTGATGATCGTGCTCATCGTGCTGGTGGTCGCGGTCGGCGGCATCGTCGAGATCGTGCCGCTGTTCTACCAGCGCTCCACCACGCAGCCGGCGGAGGGGCTCAAGCCCTACACGCCGCTGCAGCTGGCCGGGCGCGACGTCTACCTGCGCGAGGGTTGCTACAACTGCCACTCGCAGATGATCCGCCCGTTCCGTGCCGAGACGCTGCGCTACGGCCACTTCTCCACCGCGGGCGAGTTCGTCTACGACCACCCGTTCCAGTGGGGCAGCAAGCGCACGGGCCCGGACCTGCACCGCGTGGGCGGCAAGTACAGCGACGACTGGCACCGCATCCACCTGATCAACCCGCGCGACCTCGTGCCCGAGTCGAACATGCCGGCCTACCCCTGGCTCGAGAAGGCGAAGGTCGACCCCGCCGACATGGCGCCGAAGATGCGCGCGCTGCGGATCGTGGGCGTGCCCTACACCGACGCCGAGATCGCCGAAGCCGGCGCCGCCGTGAAGGACAAGACCGAGCTCGACGCGCTCGTGGCCTACCTGCAGGTGCTCGGCACCACCCTCAAGTGAAAGGTTTCCAGATGGACGTCAACGACCTCCGCATCGTGGTCACCGTGCTCTCGTTCCTGTGTTTCGCGGGGATCGTCGCGTGGGCCTGGTCCCGCCGCAACCGCGCCGAATTCGAAGCGTGCGGCGAGATCCCCTTCCTGGCCGACCGCGAGGGCCCCCGCTCATGAGCGACTTCTTCAACCACGGCTGGTCGGTCTTCGTGGCCGCCGTCACGGTGGTCTCGCTGATCGCGTGCCTGTGGCTCCTCATCGTCGCCAGCCGCCGCGTGCCGATGGCCGACGACGGCAGCACCGGCCACGTGTGGGACGGCGACCTCAAGGAGATGAACAACCCGCTGCCGCGCTGGTGGGCGGTGCTGTTCGTCGTCACCGTGTTCGCCGGTGGCGGCTACCTCGCGATGTACCCGGGCCTCGGCAGCCACGCCGGCCAGCTCGGCTGGACGAGCGAACGCGAATACCAGGAGGAGCAGGCGAAGGCCCGCGAGACGATGGCGGCGCAGTACGCCCCGTTCGCGGGCCAGCCGGCCGAGGTGCTCGCGAAGGACGCGACCGCCATGGGCATCGGCGAGCGCCTGTTCCTGAACAACTGCGCGGCCTGCCACGGCTCGGACGCGCGGGGCTCGAAGGGTTTCCCCGACCTGACCGACCGCGACTGGCTGTACGGCGGCACGCCGGCGATCATCGAGGAGACGATCCGCAAGGGCCGCCACGGCATGATGCCGCCCATGGCCGAGGCCATCGGCGGGGGCGCGAACGTGTCGAACGTCGCCAACTACGTGCTGAGCCTGTCGGGCAGCCCGCACGACTGGGTCAAGGCGATGGACGGCAAGGAGAAGTTCGCCGCCTGCGCGGCCTGCCACGGCGTGGGTGGCAAGGGCAACCCGGCGCTCGGCGCGCCCAACCTCACCGACAAGGTGTGGCTGCACGGCTGGGGCGAACAGGCCATCGTCAACATCGTGACGCAGGGCAAGTCGAGCGTGATGCCGGCCCACGAGGCCCGGCTGACCGACCAGCAGATCCACGTGCTCGCCGCGTACGTCTGGGGCCTGTCCAACGGGGCCGCCGCGGCCAAGTGACATGAAGGTGATTCCGATCGTGCCGGCGGCGGAGGACGAGCCTCGGTCGATCTGGCTGTACGAGAAGCAGAAGAAGATCCACCCCCGGTCGGTGACCGGGCGGTTCGCCCGCTGGCGCTGGATCATGGTGTGGCTCACGCAGCTCGTGTTCTACGGCCTGCCGTGGCTGACCTGGAACGATCGCCCGGCGGTGCTGTTCGACCTCGACGCGCGCCGCTTCTACATCTTCGAGCTGGTGCTGCACCCGCAGGACTTCATCTTCCTGACGGCGCTGCTGATCCTCAGCGCGTACGGCCTCTTCCTCTTCACCGCGGTGGCGGGCCGGCTGTGGTGCGGGTTCACGTGCCCGCAGACGGTCTACACCGAGATCTTCCTGTGGGTGGAGCGCCGCTTCGAGGGCGACCGCCTCGCCCGCATGCGGCTCGACGCCGCCCCGTGGTCGTGGAACAAGGCCTGGCGCAAGACGGGCAAGCAGGCCGCGTGGCTCGCGATCGGGCTGTGGACCGGCATCAGCTTCGTCGGCTACTTCACCCCCATCCGCGACCTGACCGGCGAGCTCGTGTCGTTCGGGCTCGGTCCGTGGGAGACGTTCTGGGTGCTGTTCTACGGCTTCGCCACCTACGGCAACGCCGGTTACCTGCGCGAGCAGGTGTGCCTCTACATGTGCCCGTACGCCCGCTTCCAGAGCGCGATGTTCGACCGCGACACGATGATCGTGTCGTACGACCCGCAGCGCGGTGAAGCCCGCGGCTCGCGCAGCCGCAAGGCCGACCCCAGGGCGCTCGGCCTCGGCGACTGCATCGACTGCAGCCTGTGCGTGCAGGTGTGCCCGACCGGCATCGACATCCGCGACGGCCTGCAGTACCAGTGCATCAGCTGCGCGGCCTGCGTGGACGTGTGCGATGGCGTGATGGACAAGATGCAGTACCCGCGCGGGCTGATCCGCTTCGCCACCCAGAACCAGCTCGTGAACCGGTGGAGCCGGGCGCAGGTGCTGCGGCGGGTGTTGCGGCCGCGGGTGCTCGTGTACTCCGGCGTGCTGCTGGTGATCGCCTGCGCCTTCGTGGTCAGCATGGCGATGCGCAGCCCGTTCAAGGTGGACGTGGTGCGCGACCGCGGCGCGCTGGCGCGGCTCGTGGGCGACGGGCAGGTGGAGAACGTGTACCGGCTGCAGGTGATGAACGTCACCGAACGCACCCAGCGCTACCGCGTGACGGTGGAGGGCATCGACGGCGCGGTGATCAGCTCGGCCTACAGCCTCGACGTGGGTTCGGCCGACGCCCGCTGGCTGCCCGTGAGCGTGCGCGTGCCGTACGAGACGGCGACCACCCTCGGGCCGGGCGCCCACCCGCTGAAGTTCCGCATCGAGCGGCAGCACGACGGCGCCGACGCGGCCGCCGCCGTGGTCGAGAAGTCGACGTTCGTCGTGCCGCGTTGAACAGGAGCATCCCGTGACGACACCCACTTCCAAGTCCACCGCCTGGTGGCGCCTGCCCATCGTGTGGCTCGTGATCGCGCTGCCCGCGGCCTCGGTGTTCGCCGGCTTCGGCATGCTGCGCCTCGCGTGGACCGACGCCGACGTGGTGCTGGCCGACCCGCCCCGCGTGTCGGCCACCGGCAACGAGGCCCCCGCGCTGAAGGCCCGCAACCACGCCGCCACGGGGGTCCGATGACCCGCCTCGCCGTGCAGATCCTGTGGCCGGCGTTCCTGATGGCTGGCGTGTTCGAGATGCTGCTGTTCGCGGTGGTGGACCCGGGCCAGCTCCAGTGGTTCGGCGGCCCGGCGGTCGACTGGCCGCGCCAGGCGGTCTACTCCGTGACCTTCGTGCTGTGCTGGGGCACCACGTCGACGGCGAGTGCGCTCACGGTGCTGCTGCTGCGCGGGTCGGGTGCGATCAACCGGAACGACCCGTTCTGAGATGGCCGCCGTCGACGTCGCCCTGGTGACCGGCGCGGCCCTGATGGGCCTGGCCGGCGCGCCGCACTGCGCGGCGATGTGCGGGGGCGTGAGCGCCGCCGCGGTCGCGCGGTGTGGCGGCCATTCGCGCGCGTTCCATGCGGGCCGCGTCGCCGCCTATGCGGCGGGCGGCGCGGTGGCGGCGTCGAGTGTCGGGGCGATCGCGCAGTGGAGCGCGATGGCCCCGGCGCTGCGGCCGGTGTGGGCGATGGCGCAGGCCGCAGCGCTCGTGCTCGGCCTGTGGCTGCTGTGGACGGGGCGCCAGCCCGCGTGGATGGCGGTGTCGCGGACACCGACCCTGTCGCCCGCGCTCGCCGCGGGCGGCTGGCAACCCGTCGCCGGCCCGCTGCGCGCCGGCGCCACCGGGGCGGCGTGGATCGCCTGGCCGTGCGGGCTGCTGCAGTCGGCGCTGGTGGCCTCGGGGCTCGCGTCCTCGGCGGCGGGAGGTGCACTCGTGATGGGTGTGTTCGCCGTCGTGTCGTCCGTCGGGCTGTGGGGCGCGCACCGCGTATTCGGCCGCACCGACACCGTCTGGGCGGTTCGGGCCGCGGGGGCGCTGCTCGCCGCGGCGGCCGGCTGGGCGCTCGGCCACGGGCTCTGGGCGAGGTTGATGGCCCTGTGCTGAGCGGCCGTCAGGCCAGCGTCTGCAGCACCATGGCCTGCAGCAGCGTGTCGACGTCGGCCTCGTCGGGCGCCATCGCCCGGGCGGCCTGCGGCGCGCCGTCCAGCAGCGGCCGGTCCACGCGGTCGCCCAGTTCGCGCACGATCACCGGGGGCACGCCCTCGGTCAGCACGCCGTCGTAGAGCCGGCCCAGCAGCGCGAGGGTCTCGGCGAAGGCGGGGGCGTCCGGGGGCGGCAGGCTGCCGAGCTGCACGATCACCACCTGCGCGCCGAGGGCCTGCGTCACCCGCACCAGCGCTTGCGCGGCCGGCGCGTCGGGCGACGGGGTCAGCAGCGCGATGTTCTTGCCGCGCAGCGGGCGCGGCAGGCTGCCCGCGCGGCCGGCGGCACGCAGCTGCGACGCGGTGTCGAACAGCGCGGCGGCGAGCAGGGAATGGCGGGGCAGGGAGGGGTTCATCGCGGGTGGAATCACGGAACCCCGAGCGTAGGGCGATGGGCGGCGGCGTCCTTGACCGGGGTCAAGCCACCGCGCCGGGTTCCGCGCGGGTTCCCTTCTGTCACCGTTCGTTTACACAACGTCACCCAGCGCGACACGGCGTTCTTCGGCCCGTGGGGGGCGAGGCCTACGCTGACGACATTCCAGAAACACACCGCATCGGAGCTGTCCATGACCCCCCTCGCCGTCGCCTCGTCCCACCCGCAGATCCGTGCCGCCGGGCTGCCGTCCACCGGCGCCGGCGACCGCATCGCGGAGGCCCTGCAGCTGGTGCGCGGCTGCGTGCCCATCACGCGCCGGGTGTGCCAGCCGGGCACCGCGATCTACGAGGCGGGCGATGCCTTCCGCGTGCTGCACATCGTGCACGCCGGGGTCTTCAAGCTCGTGACCCGCACGTCGGACGGCCGCGAGCAGGTCACCGGCCTGCAGTTCAAGGGCGACTGGCTGGGCTTCGACGGCATGGGGTCGGGCCGCCACGGCGCCGACGCCGTCGCCATCGACACCAGCGAGATCTGGACGGTGCGCTACGACGACCTTCTGCGCGCCTGCGCGAGCGAACCGGCGCTGATGCACCTGATGCACGTGGCGATGAGCCGCGAGATGACCCGCGACCGCGACATGCTGCTGTCGATCTGCACGCTGCCCGCCGACGCGCGCGTGGCCGGCTTCCTGCAGCAGTGGGCGTCGGCGCTGGCCGAGCGCGGCCTGCGCAACGACCAGATCACGCTGCGCATGACACGCGCCGAGATCGGCAACTCGCTCGGCATGAAGCTCGAGACCGTGAGCCGCGCGCTGTCGCGCCTGGCCCGCGACGGCCTGATCGGCTTCTGCGGCACGGGCCGCCGCGACATCACGATCCCCGACGTCGACGCCCTCGGCGCCGTCGCCGGCCGGCACGCCGCGACGCTTCAGTGAACGTTGGCCGCGAGCGCGCGCACGATCGCGTGGCGCAGCTCGTTTCGCGAGTACGGCTTCGCCAGCAGCTCCCATGACGCGGGAGCGGTCTCGCTGGTGTCGATGAGCGCGGCCGGGTAGCCCGAGACCAGCAGCACGGCCAGGTCCGGGTGCGCGAGGCGCGCCTCGCGCGCGAGTTCGGTGCCGCGCTGGCCGGCGCCCAGTTCGATGTCGGTCAGCAGCAGGTCGAACGGACCCGGCTGGCCGAGGCGCACGAGCGCCTGCTCGGCGGTGGCGCACGGCGTCACCTCGCAGCCGAAGGCCTGCAGGAAACGCACGGCCACGGCCCGCACCTCGGGTTCGTCCTCCACCAGCAGCACCTTCAGCCCCGGCGGCAGGGCGGTGTTCGCCACCACCAGCTCGGGCTCCTCTGGGCGCGCCAGGTCGGCGGGCAGGTACAGCGTGACCGTGGTGCCGTGGCCGGCCTCGCTGTCGAGGCCGATGGCGCCCTGCGACTGCTTCACGAAACCGTAGACGGTGCTGAGGCCGAGGCCCGTGCCGCGGCCCACTTCCTTCGTCGTGAAGAACGGTTCGAAGGCGCGTTCCTTGACGGCGTCGCTCATGCCGGCGCCGGTGTCGGTGATGGCGATCGCGACCCAGAGGCCCTCCGGGTCGTCGCGTTCGAAGGGCACCGAGAGGTCGTCCGGCGGTGACGTCAGGCCGCGGCACGAGAAGCGCAGCCGGCCGCCCGACGGCATCGCGTCGCGTGCGTTGATCGCGATGTTGAGCAGCGCGCTCTCGAGCTGCACCGCGTCGGCGAGGCAGGCCGGCACGTCGGCGGGCACGTCGACGTCGATGCGGATGCGCGGGTCCATCGTGCGGCGGAGCATGTCCGCGAGCGACGTCACCATCGCCTGCACGTCCACGTGGCTCGGGCTCAGCACCTGGCGCCGCGAGAACGCGAGCAGCTTGCCGGTGAGCTCGGCGCCGCGCCGGCTCGCGCGCGTGGACGCGGCGACGAGGTGGCGGGCGTGGTCGTCGTCGGCCACGGCCGGCAGCTCTTCCAGCACCTGCAGGTTGCCCTGGATGACGGTGAGCAGGTTGTTGAAGTCGTGCGCGATGCCGCCGGTCAGTTGGCCCACGCTCTCCAGGCGCTGCGAGTGGCGCAGCTGCTCGTCGCTCTGCACGCGCTGCAGCGTGGCGGCGAGCAGGTTCGACAGCGACATCAGGTAGTGCACCTCGTCCTCGCCGAACTGCCGCGGCGAACGCGAGCGCACGGTGAGCAGGCCCACGTCGCGGCCGCGGTCGGACAGCGGCACGCCCAGCGCGCTCACGAGGCCGCCCTCGAGGTAGGCCGGCGGCACCTGGAAGCGGGTCTCGAGGCGGTAGTCGGGGATCAGCACCGGGCGGCCCTGGGCCAGCACGTAGCCGGGGGTGGTCGCGGGGTCGAAGGGCAGGCGCTGGCCCACCGGTTCGCTCGGCAGCAGGCCCACGCCCGCGGCCACCACGAACTCCATGCGGTTCGGCTCCAGCAGGAACAGCACGGCGGTCTCGACCTGCAGGGCCTCGGCGGCTTCCGCCGGGATGCGCTGCAGCAGCACCTGCGGGTCGAGCGTGTCGACCGCGATGCGGCCGATGCGGGCCACCGATTCGCTGTAGCGCGCGCGGGCCAGGGCCTGCTGCACGCGCGGGTACGCGCCGATGCCGCGGATGGCCGCGACCACGTAGGGCAGGCCGTGGCCCTGCAGCGGACTGAGGGCGATCTCCACCATCACCTCGCTGCCGTCCTTGCGTTTGGCGACGAGGTCCATCTGCGTGCCCATGGGGCGGGGACGGGGCGCCGCGGCGTAGGCGTGGCGGAAGGCCGCGTGGCGGGGGCGGATGCTGTCGGGGACGAGGGCGTCGACGGGGTGGCCCAGCAGCTCGCCGGGGGCGTAGCCGAGGAGAGTGTCGGCCGCGGGGTTGCTCAGGCGGATCAGGCCGGCGTCGTCGACGAGCAGCAGCGCGTCGGGGTAGGCGGCGAACAGGGACCGGTAGAGCGCCGGGTCGGGCAGGGTCATGCCGCCTCCACGGCCGGCACCAGCACGTAGCCGGCGCTGCGCACGGACTTGATGATCTGCGGCAGGTCGGCGTCGGCCTCGATCTTGCGGCGCAGCCGCCCGATCTGCACGTCGATCGTGCGGTCGAACGGGCCGGCGGCGCGGCCGCGGGTGTGTTCGAGCAGGAAGTCGCGCGACAGCACGCGGCCGCCGTGGTGCACCAGCACGCGCAGCAGGTCGAACTCGCCGCTGGTGAGCGCGACCGGGGTGCCGTCGGGGCCGCGCAGCTCGCGTGCGCGTTCGTCGAGGGTCCAGCCGGCGAAACGCCAGCGGGTGCCGGGTTCGGCCTCCACGCGCGCGGCGGGCGGGGCCGGCGGGGTCATGCGGCGCAGCACCGCCCGGATGCGGGCGACGAGCTCGCGCAGGTCGAACGGCTTCGTCACGTAGTCGTCCGCGCCCACTTCCAGGCCCACCACCTTGTCCACCGCATCGCCCCGGCCGGTGACGATCACGAGGCCGCACTGCCAGTGTTCGCGCAGCTGGCGGGCGATCGCGAAACCGTCCTCGCCGGGCAGCCCGAGGTCGAGCAGCACGAGCGTGGGCGGGTCGGCCGCCATCAGCCGCATCAGGTCCCCGCCGGTGTGCAGCGGCGTGACGCGAAAGCCGTGGCCGGTCAGGTAGCCGGTGAGCAGGCGGGTGATGTCGGGTTCGTCGTCGAGGACGGCCAGGTGGGTCGGGTCCAAGGGTCGTCAGGGGGTTGGTGCTGCATCGGAAGCCTGAGCGTACCGCGTTTGCAAGGCGGGTCCGGAGAGGGGCCAACGCCGTGCCGACGCCAGGGGTTTGGAGGTCCCCGGCGTGACCGATTTCCGGATGGGGATCAAGATCACCCGGATGGGGGTGTGCCGGGGGTTCCCGGCTTCCGGTAAAGTGTGCATCTTTATCGGTTAAGTAAAACCGGTTCCAAATTTGACGGATGATCCGTCGGTTTTCTTCGAATCCCGATTCATGTCCCACGTCCACGCCCAAGTCGTCTACCAGATCTTCCCCGAGCGTTTCGCGATCGGGCGGCCGCACGACAGCCGCTCGAAGCTCGCGTTGCCCGTGTACCAGAAGCCGGAATACTCGCTGCGGGCCTGGCACGAGCCGGTGCTGCGCGAGCCCGGTTCGCGCGAGGCCGCGGCGAACCCGGGCCTCTCGTTCTACGGCGGCGACCTGCAGGGCGTGACCGACCACCTGGCCTACCTGCAGGATCTTGGCGCCACCACGCTGTACTTCACACCGATCTTCGAGGCGCCGTCGAACCACAAGTACGACGCTGTGAGCTTCGACCGGGTCGACCCGATGTTCGGGGGCGACACGGCCTTCGCGACGCTGCTGTCGGCCACGCGGGACCGAGGGATGGGTGTCGTGCTGGACGCCGCGCTGAACCACGTGAGCCAGGACCACCCGTGGTTCCTCGCCGCACGCCGCGGCGAGGCGCCGTACCGCGACTGGTTCACCTTCCTCGACCCGAAGAGCCACGCCGAGATCCACTCGCGCGACCCGGCCGTGCTGGCGGAGGCCGACTACCTCTGCTGGTGGGGACACCGCTACATGGCCGAGCTGCGCCTCGATGCGCCCGGGCTCGAGGATCTGCTCTACCGCACCCCGATCAGTCTGCTGCACCGTTTCCTCGACCTGGGCATCCAGGGCTGGCGCTTCGACACCGGCCAGGACATCGGCCTGCCGTTCGTGCAGCGCATGCGCGCGGCGCTGGGGGCAGCGTACCCGAAGGCCGAGCTGCTCGGCGAGCTGATGAACTACGGCGGCGGCTGGGTGGGCGACGACCGCTTCACCGGCGTGATGAACTACTACCAGCGCTCGGCGGTGCTCGGCTGGCTGTCGGGCGACGTGGGCGCGCGCCAGTCGAACGCGGCGCTGCGCGACGGTTATCTCGGCTGCGGCCACGAAGGTTCGCTGTCGTCGTGGAACATGCTGGCGAGCCACGACACCCCGCGGCTCAAGCACCTGCTGCCCGACTGGGCCGACCGGCGCCTCGCCCTCGTCGCGCAGTTCACGCTGCCGGGCATTCCGGTCATCTACTACGGCGAGGAAAACGGCATGGACGGCGCGGGCGACCCCGACTGCCGCCGCCCGATGGAGTGGGACCCGTCGAAATGGGACGGCGCCACGCGCGACTTCTACCGCGCGCTGATCGCGCTGCGCCAGGCGAACCCGGCGCTGTGGCAGGGCCGGCTCACGGTGCTGGGCGACCGCCTCGACGGCAGCGACGCGCTCGTGTTCCTGCGCCACACCGGCCAGCCCGGCGAAACCGCGCTGGTGGTGCTGAACCGCGGCGACCGCGCGTTCGACGCCAGCCTGCTGCTGCCCGACCCGCACCTCTATAGCGGCCTGCTGCTGCGCGATGCGGTGGGTGACGGCTCGGCCGAACTGCTGATGGGTGGGCAGACCCGCGTGAAGGTGCCGGCGCGGTCGGCGGCGGTGTTCCTCCCGGATGACCACCTGCCGAACTTCAAGTACTTCAAGGCGCGGAACCGCTGGGCCTGAACCCGTCCGTCACCCCGGCGAAAGCCGGGGCCCACCGGCCCTCGTAGGCGCTGCAAACGCATGCCGCGCGGTGCCTCGACGGTGGTGGATCCCGGCGTTCGCCGGGATGACATGCTTCAGAGCTGGATGCGCGCCCCCACGGCCGGCGCCGTGGACTGCGTGACCGTGCGCGTGGTGCCATCGTCCATGCGCACATGCACCTTGTAGACCGTGGTGGCGCGGGCCTGCTTCTCGATCTCGTGGCCGGCGAAGCCGCCGCCGACGGCGCCCAGCACCGTCATGGCCTTCTTGCCGTTGCCGCCGCCGACCTGGTTGCCCAGCACGCCGCCCACGACACCGCCGGCCACGGCGCCGACGCCGGTGCCTTCACCCTTCTGCTTGACGGCCACCACCTTCTCGACCACGCCGCAGCTGCGGCATTCGGCGGCGTCTTCCTGCACGACCGGCTTGGTGGACGCATGGTTCTTCGCCGCCTTCGCGACGTTCGCGTGCGGGGCGGGCGCCTCGGCCACCACGGGCTCGGGTGTCGCCTGGTTCTTCACGAGCGCGGTGGACAGCGCACCACCGCCCACGGCCCCGAGCACGCCGACGATGCCGGCGATGGCCCACACGGGCAGCTTGCGGCGCGGGGCGGGTGTTTCCACATGCGAAGCAGCAACAACATCGGTCATTTCATTTCCCTCTTTTTCCTTCGTTCATCGATGGCAGCGGGCTGCACGACTCTCCAACGCCGCCGCCAGACCCGGGGTTTACCCCGTGACGGATCTCACGGTGTAACGAAGGGTTCGGGACTCACGCCCGGGCGACGGAGGTGCCCGGCGCCGGTTCGAGGCAACCGAGCGCCTGCAGCGTGGTTCGCACCGCTTCGTCGAGCGGCGTGTGCGGTTCGGCGCCCAGCAGCGCGACGAGGCGGCGGTTGTCGAGTTGCACCCGCTGTTGCCACAGGTAACGCATCTCCTGCATTTCGCGGAACACGGTGACGAACGGGGACATCAGGCGGAAGAGCCACCACGGGGCGGACCGGATCGGCAGATCCGGCCGCCCGGCCACGCGCGCGATCGCGCGGGCCATGCTCTCGCCGTCGTCGTCCCAGTGGCCGCCCAGGTGGAAGGTGTCGAAGGTCGCGAGGTCGGCCTCGCGTTCGAGCAGACGCACCATCGTCTCCGCGACGTCGGGCAGGTAGGCCCACGCGTGGCCCACGCCCTTCGTGCCGGGGTTGCTGACGGCCGTGACCGGCCGGCCCGGCTTGACGAGGGCCTGCGCGAACCAGCCGTTGCCCGGCTCGGGGCCGAAGAAGTCGCCGGCGCGCACGACGAGCGATCGCACGCCCGATGCGGCCGCGCGCGCCAGCCGCCGCTCCATCTCGACGCGGAGGTGGCCCTTGCGCGAGACCGGGTGCTGCGGCGAGTCCTCGCGCAGCAGCGGGAACGCATCGGGGCCGTGGTTGTAGACCGACCCGGGCAGCACGATGCGCGCGCCGTTCGCGCGGGCCGCGGCGATGGTGTGGTCCAGCATCGGCAGCACGAGCCGGTCCCAGTCCCTGTACCCGGGCGGGTTCACGGCGTGCACGATCACCGAGGCGCCGCGGGCGGCCACCATCACGTCGGCCGCGGCCATCGCGTCACCCTTCAGCCACTCGACCGCGAGGCCGGGGCGGCGGGTGCGCGCCGCGGCCGGGTCGCGGGCCAGGCCGCGCACGTGCCAGCCGCGCTGCAGCAGGGTGCGGGCCACCTGGCCGCCGATGCCGCCGGTGGCGCCGAGGACGAGGGCTGTGGGTCGGGTCATCACGTTCTCCTGAAGTTGTCGATGGGAGGACTGTCGGCGGCCCCGGCCGGACGCACAATTGCCCACCGCCGCATGGCCGCTATAGAAAATCGCATGGCCCTCCCCGAAGAACCGTCCTGGGACCTGTACCGCACGCTGCTGGCCGTGCTGGAGGAGGGCTCGCTGTCCGGCGCCGCCCGGGTGCTGGGCACGACGCAGCCCACGGTGGGCCGGCAGGTGGAGTCGCTGGAGCGCCTGCTGGGCGTGCCGCTGTTCACCCGCTCGCAGCTGGGCCTCGCGCCCACCGACGCGGCCCGCGCGCTGCGCCCCCACGCCGAGCAGTTGCGCGCCACGGCCGCGGCGCTGGCCCGCGCCGTCGGCACGTCGCCGGACGAGGTGGCCGGCACGGTGCGCATCACCGCGGCCGAGGTGATCGGGATCGAGGTGCTGCCGCCCATCCTCGCCGCGCTGAAGGAGGCCCACCCGGCGCTCGAGTTCGAGCTGGTGCTGTCCGACCGCGTGCAGAACCTGCTGCAGCGCGAGGCCGACATCGCCGTGCGCATGGTGCAGCCCACGCAGGACGCGCTCGTGGTGCGCCGCGTGGGCCGCATCGGGCTCGGGCTGCACGCGCGGGCCGACTACCTCGCGCGCCGGGGCACGCCGTCCAGCATGGCCGACCTCGGCGGCCACGCGCTGATCGGCTTCGACACCGAGGCCCCGTTCATCCGCCTGCTGCAGTCCGACCTGCCGGTGCACCGCGGCATGTTCTCGCTGCGCACCGACAGCAACCTCGCCCAGCTCGCCGCCATCCGGGCCGGTTTCGGCATCGGCTTCTGCCAGAACACGCTGGCCCGCCGCAGCGGCGACGTGGTGCGCGTGCTGGCCGACCAGGTGGCGCTGCACCTCGAGACGTGCATCGTGATGCACGAGGACCTGCGCGACGAGCGGCGCTACCGGGTCGTTTTCGACGCGCTGGTGGAGGGGCTGTCCCGTCACGTGGACGTCACGTAAACAATCTTTACGGCGCGCGCGACGCGTGACAGAATCGCGCTTCCGCGTCCGTTCTGGATGCGGTTCCATCCGCCCTCCGCACCGTGAACGACACCACCCGCAAAGTCGCCATCCCCGGCCTGATCGCGCTCGCCTGGCCGATCTTCATCGAGCAGGCCCTGCACATCCTGACCGGGGTGGTCGACACCTTCATGGTCAGCCACGTGTCCGACGACGCGGTGGCCGCGCTCGGCTCCGCGTGGCAGATCGTGGTGCTGTTCCTGATCGTCTTCAGCTTCTTCTCGATCGGCGCGTCGGTCGTGATCACCCACCACCTGGGCGCGAACGACCGCGAGGGCGCCGACCGCATCGCCGCCACGGCGGTGGGCACCAACACCTGGATCGGCCTCGTGGTGAGCCTGGCCGTGTGGTTCTTCGCCGAGCCGATGCTGCGGCTGATGCAGCTGTCCGAGCCGCTGCTGGTGCACGCGGTGCCGTTCCTGCACTGGATGGGCGGCACGCTGTTCCTCGAGGCCATGAACTTCGCGCTGTCGGCGGTGTTGCGCTCGCACGGCCGCACGCGCGAGGTGATGATCGTCACGCTGGGCCAGAACCTCCTCAACTTCGCCGGCAACGCCGTGCTGCTGTTCGGGCTGTTCGGCGCGCCGAAGATGGGCGTGCTGGGCGTGGCGCTGTCCACGGTGTTCAGCCGCTTCGTCGCCTGCGTCGCGCTGTGGATCCTGGTGGAGCACCACACGCACCTCAAGATCCGCATCAGCGACTTCCTGAGCTTCCAGCGCGAGCGCCTGTCCCGCATCCTGCACATCGGCCTGCCGGCGGCCGGCGAGAACATCAGCTGGTGGACCGCCTTCATGGTGATCACCGCGTTCACCGCGCGCATGGGCGACACCACGCTCGCCACGCAGTCGTACACCATGCAGATCGCGATGGTGATGATGCTGTGCAGCCTGTCGATCGGCCTCGCCACCGAGATCCTGATCGGGCGCCTCGTGGGCGCCGGCCAGTTCGAGGACGCCTACGCCGAGTGCATGCGCAGCCTGCGCATCGGCCTCATGGTCACCATGGGCGTGGCCGTCACCTTCGCGATCCTCGCGCCGTACATCCTGGGCCTGTTCACGAAGGACCCGGAGATCATCGCCACCGGGTCCATGCTGATCCGCATCGGGCTGCTGCTCGAACCCGCCCGCGCGTTCAACCTGATCGTCATCAACAGCCTGCGCGCCGCCGGCGACGCGCGCTACCCGCTGTACGCCGGGCTGCTGTCGCAGTGGTGCATCATGGCCTTCGGCGGCTGGCTGTTCGGCACCTTCTTCGGCCTGGGGCTCGTGGGCGTGTGGTGCGCGTTCCTGATCGACGAATGGCTGCGGGGCCTGGCGATGCTGCACCGCTGGCGCAAGCGCCGGTGGCTGAAGTACGCGTTGCGCATGCGGGCCGAGGCCACCGCGACCGCCCCCGCCACGGGTAGGGCCTGTTAACACAACGGGAAGGCTCGCGTGGCTCGTCAAAAGGTCTCCCGCAAGGCGCACGGCGCGGCCCAGGCTATCCGCCTGGGCAAGCCGTGCAACGCGGCGGGAGACCTTTTGACGAGATCACCCTTCGGGCTGGTGCCTGCCAAGGCGCTGGGCCGCGTTGCGCCGCTTGCCCGGGCGGACGCCCGGGCCGCGCGCCGCGCCTTGCCCAGTGCCTTGGCAGGCACCAGCGCGAGCCTTCCCGTTGTGTTAACAGGCCCTAGCTGACCCGTCACAGCGCCTTCATCTCGGCCCGCGTGCGGGCCGCCTGCGCCTCGATCCATTCGCAGAAGCGCCGGGCGTCCTCCGACAGCTGGGCCGGCGGCGGCTTGATCAGCCAGTAGCCGAACGGCGAGGCGAGGTGGCGGCCGGGGAACACCTGCAGCAGCTCGCCGCGCACGATGGCGTCGATGTTCATCGCGATGCGCGCCATCGCCACCCCCTGGCCCGCGAGCGCGGCCTGCACCTGCTGGTGGGTGTAGTTGAAGAACAGCCAGCGGCGCGGCTCCAGGTCGGGCTCGCCCTGCTCGGCCAGCCAGCGCTGCCAGCTGACGAACTCCTGGCTGCCGCGCGGGTTGTCCTCCTCCATCAGCGTGTGGGCGGCGAGGTCGCGCGGGTGGGTGAGCGGCGGGCCGGTGCGTTGCGCGCGTTCGAGCAGCAGGGGGCTCACCACCGGGGTGACGATCTCGTCGAACATGGGCACGGCGTGCGGGGGGATCTGCTCCGGCCGGCAGTAGCGCAGCGAGACGTCCACCTCGCCGCTGTCGTTGCCGTCGGGGTCGACGATGTTGTCGGTGGCGCTGACGCGGATGTCGATCTCGGGGTGGGCGTGCTGGAACTCCTCGAGCCGCGGGATCAGCCACAGGGTGGCGAACGACGCGAAGGTGCTGACGCTCACCACGCGCCGGCCTCGCGCCTGCCGCACCTGGCGCACGGCGCCGTCGAGGCGTTCGAGGAACGGGTCCACCGCGCGCAGCAGCATGTGGCCGGCCTGCGTGAGTTCCACCTTGCGCGTGCCGCGCAGGAACACGACGGCGCCCAGGTCTTCCTCCAGCGCCTGGATCTGCCGGCTGATGGCCGACTGCGTGAGGTACAGCTCGTCGGCCGCCGCCCGGAAACTGAGGTGGCGGGCCACGGCCTCGAACGCCCGGATCGGGCCCACGGCGAGGGGGCGGCGGCGGACGTTATTCATGCTTGAAACGAGATAATCGGGTGCCGGCAACTCATTGGACGCATCAAGATCTCCCCTCTAAGCTTCGCTTCATTCCAGTGTAGATGGAGAAAGCCATGAGCGGACAACTGATGAGCAGGACGCAATCCCGGCGTGACGCCCTCTGGACGCTCGCCCCCGGCGAAGCGCTCCGCCTGACCGTGGGCCCCGGCCCGCGCGAGCTTCGGGTGGTGGAGGGCTGGCTGTGGCTGACCACCGAAGGCACACGCGACCATCCGGCCGAGGACGTGTGGCTGCTGCCCGGCGAACCGATGGAACTGCCGGCGGGCAGCGAGTGGGTGGTGGAGGCCCGCGCGGCCGGCCGCTTCCAGCTGCTGGTGCCGCCGCAGCCGCGCCCGTGGAGCGCGTGGCAGGCGAAGGTCACCTGGTGGCTGCGGGGCTTCCGCCCGGCCGCGCCGCGCGGCCTGCGCGCCTGACCCTGGTGCCTCACGCGCCGCGCAACTGGCGCGGCGACGCCCCCATCGTCTTTTTCATCAGGCGCCGCAGCGCCGTCGCATCGCCGTAGCCCACCGCCTCGGCGATGCGGTCGACCCCCAGGCGGCTCGTTTCCAGCAGCCGCCGCGCCTGCCGCAGGCGCACCGACTGCACCAGGGCCAGCGGGCCCTGGCCGGTGGCGGCCTTGACGCGGCGGGCCAGGGTGCGCTCCGACACGCACATCGCCCGCGCCAGGTCGGCCACGCTCGGCGGGGTGGGCAGGGCCTGCTCGATGCGGTCCACCAGCCCCGCGACGAACGTGTCGCCGCTCGCGAGCAGCGAGGGCACGATGAACGCACCCTGGCGGTCGCGCGCGTCGAGCAGCAGCACGCGCGACACCGCGTCGGCGAGGGCCATGCCGAACCGGGTGCGCAGCAGGTGCAGCATCAGGTCGGCCTGCGCGAGCGCGGCGCCGGCCGTGGTCACCGGGCCGTCGGCCACCACCATGCGGCGAGCGTCCACCGCGCAACCGGGCGAAGCCCGCCGCAGCGCCGGCGCGAGCCACCACGAGGTGGTGGCCTGGCGGCCTTCCAGCAGGCCCGCGGCCTGCAGCAGGAACACGGCCGAACACGACGCCGCCACCGAACCGCCGGCCGACACGTGCGACCGCAGGGCCGACACGACCCGCCGCGCGTCGGCGTTCGCCAGGCGCGCCGCCACGGCCTGCCCGCTGTCGAGACCGAGGCCCGGCACGACCCATGTGCCTTCCCCCAGCAGCGGGCGTTTCGGGAACGGGCGCCCCTTCAGCACGAGGCCGTGGGCCAGCGGCACGTCGACGCCGTCGACCGTCCACACGCGCCAGGAGGGCGCCGTGGCGCCGGTCGACGGGGCCAGGGCGGCGGCGGCTGACAGCACGTCGAGCGTGGCCGAGACGCTCGACGCGAAGGCGCCGGGAAGCACGAGCACGGAGAGGTCGGTCATGTCCGGATTGGCCCTGAAGATGTCGAAACAGACACTGGGATTCTTGGCGGCCGGACGCTCCAATGCAAGCCTCACCACTTCAGGAGACCCTCGTGCCCAGCCTCACCGTCCGCATTCCCCAGGGCGCCTTCCCCGGGCGCCACCGCCAGGAACTCGTGCGTGCGCTCCACCGCGCCGCGCTGTCGGCCGAACAGATCCCGGAGGATCCGGCCCGGCGGGGCATCTGCTGGATCGCGTTCGACGAGGTCGCGCCCGGGGCGTGGACCTGCGACGGCGTGGACGTGGGCGCCCGGCTGCTGCCGTGTTTCCTGGAGGTGGCCGTGCCCGCCGGGGTGCTCGACGACACCTCGCGGGCGAGCTACGTGCGCGACCTGCACGCCGCGTTCGAATCCGCGAAGCCGTCCTCGGACACGCGCACCCTCGCCACCTCGGTGCGGTTGGTGGACGTGCCCGACGGCACGTGGGGCGTGGGCGGGCAACTCTGGCGGCTGCCGGACTTCACGCGCGCCTCGGGGTACCGCCACCTGCGGCACCTCGTGGACCGCTGACCGTCAGTCGCGCGCCACGTAGCGGCGCCAGCCGCCTTCGGGCTGCGCCAGCCGGTCGGCCACCACCGAGAGCACCTTGGGGTTCCACGGCAGGCCCATGTGGCTGCTGTCGACCTCGATGTTCTCGGCCATGCGGCCGCGCTGCAGCACGCAGGCCTGCCACGCCACCATGCCGTCGCTGCGGCTGTAGACCGACGTGGTGGGCACGCCCGGCGTGGTGCGCAGCCGGGCGGACAGCTCGGCGTCCACCGCCGGGGCCTGGCCGTTGAGCGCGGTGTAGAGCCAGCCCACGTTGGTCTCGTGGCCCGAGCCCGCGAACGGCGTGCCGAGGGTCACCACCTGGCGCACGGCATCCGGCGCGAGCTTGGCGATCTCGCGGGCGTAGATGCCCCCGAGGCTCCAGCCGACGAGGCTCGCGCGCCGGCCGTGTTCGTTCGACACCGATTCGACATGGCGGGCCAGCCCGCCGAGCCATTCGTCGATGTGCCCGTGCGGGCCGGTGTTGAAGCCCAGTTCCCAGTCGTAGACGGCGTAGCCGAGGCGCTCGCAGCAGTCGCGCAGCGGCGCGATGGCGCGGCGGTCGGTGGCGAGGCCCGGGAAAAACACCACCGGATGACCGTCCCCTGGGCTCAGCCGCGAGCGGTCCATCACGTTCATGCCGAAGAACTCGAGGGCGGCGCGCATGGGCTCGATGCCCAGCAGGCCGAGGGACGGCGGGAAGGGCAGGAACGCGGTGCTCATGGGATGCCTCTCGTTGAAGTTTGTCTTCATCATGCGGGGGCGTTTCGCGCCGTCGCGTCACCCCGTGGATGATTCGCCGGTCAGCGTTCGCCTACGTGATGCAGCGTAGGCCCTTCCAGCACGAACCCTGCCTGCCGGCCAGTGCCCGCCGATGGTGCGACCCAGAGGTCGAACGCGCCGGGCTCGGCCACCCACCGGCCCGCGGGGCCGATGAAGCGCAGGTCGTCGCGGTCGAGCCGGAAGGTGACCGTGGCGGACTCCCCGGCGCGAAGCGGCACGCGGCGGAACGCCTTCAGTTCGCGCACCGGTCGGGTGACGGACGCCACCCGGTCGTGCACGTACAGCTGCACGGTCTCGACCGTGTCGCGCGGACCGCGGTTCGTGACCCGGGCGGTGACGGTGAGGACGCCGTTCCACGGCAGGCGCGCCGGGCTCGCCGACACGTCCTCGTAGACCACGTCGCCGTAGCCCAGGCCGTGGCCGAAGGGGTAGAGCGGCGCGTGGGGCGCGTCGAGGTAGCGGGTGGTGTAGAACGCATCGGGCTTCGCCGGATCGACCGGGCGCCCGGTGCGCTTGTGGGCGTAGTGGTACGGCACCTGGCCGGGTTCGCGAGGGAAGCTGACCGGCAGGCGGCCCGTGGGGCCGGTGTCGCCGAACAGCACGTCGGCCACCGCGTGGCCGGTCTCGCTGCCCAGGAACCAGGTGACGGCGATGGCCTGCGCGTCGCGCACCGCGCCCTGCAGCGCGAGCGCACGCCCGGTGCGCAGCAGCACCACGACGGGTTTGCCGGTGGCCGCCACCGCCTCGGCCAGCGCCTGGTGCGCGGGCGGCAGGGCGATGTCGGTGCGCGAGCGGGCCTCGCCCGACTGGGCTTCGGTTTCACCGATCGCGAGCACCACCACGTCGGCCCGGCGGGCGGCGGCCACCGCCGAGGCGATGTCGGTGCCGGACGAGACGACGAGGTCGGACGGCCGCGCCATCGCCGCGCGCAGGCCCTCGGCCAATCCGACCGGTGGGCGCGATCCGGGGAACAGCGTCCACGGGCCGTTCAGGTCGCCGGGACCGGACACGAACGGGCCGACGAGCGCGATGCGTTTGCCCGACTTCGGCAGCGGCAGCACCGCGCCCTCGTTCTTCAGCAGCACGAGGGACCGGGCCGCCGCCTCGCGGGCGAGGGCGCGGTGCTCGGGCCAGTCGGTGCGGTCGCGGCCGTCGAGTCCGCGCATCGGGTCGTCGAACAGGCCGAGGCGCTGCTTGAGCCGCAGCACGCGGCGCACCGCGTCGTCGAGCCGGGCCATCGGCACCTCGCCGGTGGCCACCAGCGTGGGCAGGTGGTCGCGGTACAGGCCGCTCTGCATGCTGATGTCGGTGCCGGCGAGGAAGGACAGGCGCGTGGCCTCGCGTGCATCGGCGGCCACGCCGTGGGCGATGAGTTCCTCGTCGGCGGTGTAGTCGGACACCACCACGCCGGTGAACCCCCATTCGCCACGCAGCACGCGGTCGAGGAGCCACGGGTTCGCGTTCGACGGCACGCCGGCGATCTCGTTGAACGAGGTCATCACCGCGAGCGCGCCCGCGTCGAGGCCGGCCTCGAACGGCGGCAGGTACACCTCGCGCAGCGTGCGTTCGGACAGGTCCACCGTGTTGTAGTCGAGCCCGCCCTCGGCGGCGCCGTAGGCGGCGAAGTGCTTGACGGTGGCGACCATGGCGTCGGGCCGCGACAGGTCGGGACCCTGGAAGCCGCGCACGCGGGCGGCCGCGAACGCCCGGCCGAGGAACACGTCCTCCCCCGCGCCTTCGACGCCCCGACCCCAGCGGGCGTCGCGGGCGATGTCGACCATGGGCGCGAAGGTCCAGCGGAAGCCGTCGGCCGCGGCCTCGACCGCGGCGGCCCGCGCGGTGCGTTCGGCGAGGTCGGGGTCCCAGCTCGCGGTTTCGGCCAGCGGCACCGGGAACACGGTGCGGAAGCCGTGGATCACGTCGGCCGCGAACAGCAGCGGGATGCCCAGGCGCGACTCCTTCACCGCGATGCGCTGCGCCTCGCGTTTGCCGGCGAGGCCCTGGCCGTTGAAGAAGCCGGTGATGCGGCCGGCGCGCAGGTCGGCGAGCTGTTCCTCGGCGCTCTGCTGGCGGGTGGCGGGGTTGGCGATCGTGCCGGCCGCCACGGGGGCGAACAGGCTCAGCTGGCCCACCTTCTCGTCGACGGTCATGCGGGCGAGGAGGGTGTCCACCGTGTCCGTGGACGCCGATGCCGCCGGCGCGGCGCCCGCGGCGGCGCACGCGAACGCCGGCAACGCGAGCAGCAGGTCGCGTCGTCGCATGGGTCAGGCGGAACGCCGGCGCTCGGCAATGGCTTCCGCCAGCAGCCGCGCGATGTCGTCGATGGCGTACGGTTTCGCGATGGTGCGCACCGGCAGGTCGACGGTGTCGAGCACCGCGGCGTAGCCGCTCACGAGGATGATCGGCAGCCCGGGGCGCTGCCGGTGCAGCGCGTGCACGAGGTCGACGCCGCTCATGCCGCCGGGCATCACGACGTCGGACAGCACGGCGTCGATGTCCTGGCGGGACGCGGCGATGGCGAGGGCGTCGGGACCGCTGGACGCCACGAGCACCGAGAAGCCGCAGTCTTCCAGCGCCTGCGCGGTGAGGCCGCGCACGAGGGCGTCGTCCTCCACGAGCAGCACCGTGCCGCTGCGGGTGGGCACCGGCGTGGCGAGCGGCGCCACCGTGACCGACGGCACGCCGGTGGAGGCGGGCAGGAACAGCGTCACCGTGGTGCCGCGGTCGAGCTCGCTGCGCACGGTGGCGATGCCGCCGGTCTGGATCGCGAACGCATAGACCTGGGCGAGGCCGAGGCCCGTGCCTTCACCCACCGCCTTGGTGGTGAAGAACGGTTCGAACACCCGGGGCAGCAGGTCGGACGCGATGCCGTGGCCCGAGTCGGTCACGCCCACGGCCACGTAGGGGCCGCCGGCGAGGCCCGGGATCTCGTTGTCGTTGACCCGGCGGTTGAAGGCGCGGACGGTGATGGTGCCGCCGCCGCGGCCCTTCATGGCGTCGCGGGCGTTGAGCACGAGGTTCAGCACGGCCAGCTCGAACTGGACGGGGTCGAGCAGCACCGGCGAAGTCCGGTCGCCCGGGTCGAGCTCGACCGTGACCCCTTCGCGCACCGCGCCCCGCACCAGGTCGGCGAGGCCGTCGAACTGGCGGCCGAGGTCGACGACCTCGCGGTGGCCGGGCTGGGCGCGGCCGAAGCTCATCAGCTGGCGCGTGAGCTTGACGGCCTTGCCGATGGCGCGTTCGCAGGCGCCCAGCGCCTTGGTGGCGCGCGGGTCGGCGCTCAGCTTGCCGGCGAGCTGCACGCCCGAGGACATGGTCTGCAGCAGGTTGTTGAAGTCGTGGGCGATGCCGCCGGTGAGGCGGCCGAGCGCCTCGAGCTTCTGCGTGGCGAGGGCCACGCGCTGCGCGCGTTCGGCCTCGGCCACGGCGGACTTCACGCGCCGCTGCAGGTTGGCCTCGTTGTCGCGCAGCTCGCGGCTGGCCGTGGCCAGCAGCTGCTGCACGACGTCGGTCTCGGCGAGGCCCGTGGGCTTGGGCCGCACCACGTTGCCGGCGCCCAGCGCCTCGGCATCGCTCTGCAGCAGCGCGACCGGGCCCTCGATGGAGCGCCCGAGCCACACGGCCGCGAGCGCCGCCAGGCCCCACATGGCCGCGGAGATCAGCAGCATGGTGCGCAGCGCCTCGAGCGCCGGGCGGGTGAGTTCGTCGCGCGGCACGCCGATCAGCACCGACCAGCCCGAGTCGGGCGCGCGGCTGAAGACGGTGAACACCTTCGTGCCGTCGAGCGTGGTGGTCTCGTGCACGCCGCGCGTGTCGAGCCGCAGGCGTTCGAGCATGTCGGGCGTGGCCGAGCGGCCGATCATCGTGTCGGCGTCGATGCTGCGCGCGAGCACGCGGCCCTTGGCGTCCACCAGCGTGCCGGTCCAGCCGGCGGGCAGCTGCTGCTGGTCGAAGATGCGCTGGAGCTGCGAGGCCACGCTGGCCATCGACACGTGCATGCGCATCTGGCCGTCGCGCATGACCGGCACCCACACCAGGAAGCTCTGCTGGCGCGTGTTCGGCGACATGTACAGGTCGGACACCACGGCGCGGCTGTCCACCTTGCCGAGTTCGGCGGGCGCGGCCATGGGCGCCTGCGGCACCGAGAGCAGCGAGAAGGGCGCCCGGGTGTTGATGAGCGTGCGGCCGGCCAGGTCGGTGAGCAGGATGGCGTTGTCGGCGCTGGGCGAGACGGCGCGGGCCTGCTCGTAGAACGCGCGCAGGTCCTCGCGGTCGAGCGCGGGCGACACGGCGAGCGTCTTGAGCACGCCGGCCCGGTACGCCACCTCGCGGTCGGCCACGAGGCTCAGCGCCCGGGCCGTCTCGGAGGCGGCCGACGTGAGCGACTTGCGGGCCTCGACGTGGATGGTGTACGCCGCGAACAGGGAGATGCCGCTCGTGGGCAGGAGCACCCCGAGGGTCAGCAGCATCAGGCGACGGCGCACCGACGGCGATCGGCTGCGGAGTGGCGCCACGGGGAAGGCGCTGTCGGAGGCCGGGGCTTGCATGGGCCGATTCTAGGAGCAGGATCAAGCCGGACCGGGCCGACGGGACACTCGGTCACAACAAACCTCCGTGACACGACGATGACCTCTGGGGCACACCCTGGCTGGGGTGCGCGACAGCTGGTGGCGCGGCGGTGGCGTCCCTACGCTGGCGGGCATCCCATTCCCGAGGACCCTCCATGTCGGCCGTCCAGAACACCCCCAGCCCGTCGGCTCGCCCGGCACCTCCGCCCGACGACGGCGCGTGGGCCGTCGTGCACGGCGTGCTCGACGTCGCCGGCTTCGTGCCGGGCCTGGGCGCCGTGCCCGACCTCCTGAACGCGGGTCTCCACGCGGTCCGGGGCGACCTCGGCAACGCCGCGCTGTCGGCCGCCGCCGCGGTGCCGCTGTTCGGCGACGCCGCGAAGGGCACGGCCATGGCCGTCAAGGCGGGCAAGGGCCTGGCGGCCGAGGCCGGCGAGGTGGCGGTCAAGCGGGCCGCGCGCGAAGGCGGCGACGGGCTCGGCAGGACGCTGCGCACCGGCCAGCCCTACGAGGCGATGGTGCGGGGCGAGAAGGTGACGCTCGACGACGTGACGATGCGGACGGTCGAGTACGTCAAGCGCGCCCGCGACGAGGCGGCCGACCTGCGCAAGGCCTTCGACGGCGGCAAGCGCAAGGACTTCCTCGTCTCGCTGGCCGCCGACCCGAAGAAGACGGCCGCGCTGCGCGAGGCGGGCTTCTCGCCGGCGGAGATCGAGCGCATCGCGTCCGGCCGGGTGCCGCAGGGCTGGCAGGTGCACCACAAGCTGCCGCTCGACGACGGCGGCACCAACGACTTCGGCAACCTCGTGCTGATCAAGAACGACCCGTACCACATCGCCGTCACCAACACGCAGCGTTCGCTGACGGGCCACCTCGAACCCGGTGGCTCGGCGCGGGTCGAGTGGCCGATGATCCCCGGCTTCGTTTACCCTGCGAAACCCGGAGCCACCGCGCCATGACGGCCACCACCATGTACGACGACCTCGTCTCGAAGATCCACCAGGAACAGCGCGACGCCGGCGAGGCCGTGTTCGCGGGGGCGTCCGAGGCGCGACTGGACGCGCTGGCCGCGCAGGTGCGCGCCGCGTTCGGGGCCGAGCTGCCGGGTGACTACCTCGACTTCCTCCGCGAGGCCGACGGCCTCGACTTCAACGGCCTCGTGGTCTACGACTCGCATTCTTCGCCCGAGCAGCGCACCGGCCACTTCTGGCAGGGTTTCGTCGCCGCCAACGAAGCGTGGCGCGACGACGCGGCGAACCGCCAGTGCCTTGTCTTCGGCGACACCGACACCGACCTGCTGCTCCAGCACCTGCCGAGCGGCGAGTTCCGCCGCGTGGACCGCGTGGGGCGCGACCTGCAGGAAGTCTTCCCGTCGCTGCGCGCGATGTTCGAGCAGGTGCTCGCCGAACGCGCGGCCTGACGGCCTCCGGCGACCCGGGGCACAATCGCCCCGTCATGAAAGTTGTCGGATCGAAGTGGTGGGTGCTGGCCGGTGTCGGGCTGGTGGTGGGCGCGTTCCTGGTGTTCCAGGTGGCGGTGCGGCAGATGCGCGTGGGTGTCGAGCAGGCGCTCGGGCCGCGGGCCACCGTGGGGTCGCTCGGGGTCGGCTGGTCCGGCGTCGTGATCACCGACCTGCGCGTGCGCGCCGAACGGCCGCGCTGGCCGGCCGAAGACGAGTTGCGTGCGGCGCGGGTCGTCGTGGTGCCCGAACTCTCGAGCCTGTTCAGCGACGCGTGGCGCGTGCGCCTCGTCCGCGTGGAAGGCGCGTACGTGTCGCTGCTGCGCAAGCGCGACGGCGGGCTGCAGGTGGTGCCCGGCCTCGTCCGCACGGAGGCGAAGCCGGCGCAGTCGGGGCGCCCCGTGACCATCGGCCGCATCGAGCTGGACGACGCCGCCGTCGAGTTCTTCGACGCCAGCGTGCGCCAGCCGCCTCACCGCATGCGTTTCGAGCGGCTCAACGCGGAACTCGAGGACCTGGCGCTGCCCGGCCTCGACCAGCCGGTGCAGGTCACCCTGTCCGCCGTCTTCAAGGGCCCGAAGCGCGACGGCGACATCACGCTGAGCGGCCACGTGGTGCCCGCGTCGCGCGACGGCGTGCTGAACGCGCGGCTCACCGGCGTGGACCTGATCGCGCTCGAGCCGTACCTGCTCAAGGTGCACGAGGCCGGGGTCAAGCGGGGCACGCTCGACCTCGTGCTCGACGCGAAGGTGGCGAACCACCGGCTCCACGCCCCGGGTGTCGTCACGCTCAAGGACCTCGAGCTCGGCACCGGCAGCGGCGTGTTCGGCACCTTCGCCGGCGTGCCGCGCCAGGCCGTGCTCGCGAGCCTCGACCGCAACGGCCGCATCGAGCTGAAGTTCACGCTCGAGGGCCGGCTCGACGACCCGAAGTTCTCGGTCAACGAGGCGCTGTCGCTGCGCATCGCCGCCGGCCTCGCCGAATCGCTCGGCGTGAGCCTGGGCGGCGTGGTCGAGGGGGTGGGTGGCGTCATCAAGGGCCTGTTCGGGCACTGACCGGTCAGGACTTCCGGGGCACCTTGGCCGGCGCCTTCGCCGCGGGCGGCAGCGAACCGCGGATCGACGCGGCCGCCTGGTCGAGCGCTTCCTTCGACGTCTTGTCGCCGGTGTTGATGTCGTACAGCGCCGCGCTCAGGTGCTTCCAGAACAGCGACATCTCCGGGTTGTTCGGCATCGGGCGGCCGTTGTAGATGGTGTCCATCGACGTGCGGATCTTCTCGTCGCTGTACATCGTCCAGAACATCGCCTTCGACGCCGGCACGCCGATGGGCTTGTCGGCGTTCATCGCCGCCAGGCCCTCGCGCTTGAGCAGGTGGTTCTTCAGGAAGTCGTTGGCCGCGGCCTTGTTGGGCGAGTTGTGCGTGATCATCGCGCCCAGCACGCCCACGAACGGCTTCGGCGCCTTGCCGGCCACGGTGGGCAGCATCGCGACGCCGTAGTTGATCTTTGCCTTCGAGAGCGATTCCCAGGCCCACGGGCCCGTGATCCACATCGCCTGCTTGCCGCTCTTCATGCCGTCCTCGGCTTCCTGGTAGGTCAGGCCGCCCTCGGGGATGGCGCCGCCCTTGATGAGCTGTTGCAGCACCGCGCCGCCGGCCACCGCGCCGGGGTGGGCGATGCCGGTGTCGCTCGGATCGTACGAGCCGTCGATCTTGCGCTGGAACACGTAGCCGCCACCGGCCGAGAGCATCGGCCACGTGAAGTACGGGCTCGCGGTCTCCCAGCCGATCGCGCGCTGGCCCTTCTGCTTCAGCTTGTTGTTGAGCGGGACGATCTCCTCGAAGGTCTTCGGCGGGTTGGGCACGAGGTCCTTGTTGTAGATCAGCGCCACCGACTCCACGGCGATGGGGTAGGCCCACACCTGGCCGTTGAGCGTGAAGGCGTCCCACGCGATCTGCACGACGTCGCGGCGGAACTCGGTGCCGGGCACCACGGGTTCGAGCCAGCCGGCCTTGACCCAGCCGCCCAGGCGGTCGTGCGGCCAGATCCAGATGTCCGGGCCCTTGCCGGCCTTCATCGCCGTCTCGAAGCCCGCGGGGGCGTCGGTCGAGTGCGATTCGTTGTCGCCCGGCGCCTTCGGGCCCGAGACGTCCTCGAACCGGCCCGTGCTGCCGTTGAACGGCATCACGCGCACCTTCGTGCCGGTCTGCCGGGTGTACGCCTCCGCGACCTTCTGCAGCCCCTTGTAACCCTTGTCGTTGTTGATCCAGATGGTCAACACGCCGGGGTCGGCCGCGTGCGCGGCGCCGGCGGAGAGCAGCAGGCCGAGGAGCAGGGACGCCGTGGTGCGGCGGGTGAGGTGCGGGTACTTCATGGGTTCTCTCTCCGAGGATGAAAAAAAGCCCCACCCGGTGCTGGGCGGGGCTCGCGAGTCGTCGGCTGTGTCGCCGCTCGATCAGTTCTTCACGACGTAGACCAGCGCGGTGCGGGGCGGCACCGTGAAGGTCCCCGTGCCGGTGACCACCGACGCGGCCGTGGCCGGACGGCGATCGGTGCCGGTGGCGTGCACCGGGTGCAGCTCCCAGGCCTTGCCTGCTTCCGCCGGGATCGTCAGGGTCTGGGCGACCTTGTCGACGTTGACGAAGTACAGGACGTCCTTGAAGTTCGCGCCGGCGTAGCCGGTGCCGTCGAGGTGGCCGACCAGCACGGTCGGGACCTGCGTGGCGCCGGTGTTGCGGAACGACAGGCGGGCCTTCACCTCGTCGGCCGTGCGCAGGCGGAACAGCGACGAGCTCTTGCGGATCTGCAGCAGGTCACGGAACATGCCGTTCGCCGCCTCGATCTCGGGCTTGCCCGGCTTCATGTTGGCCAGGTTCGCCGCGGCCAGCACTTCCTTCGCGAGGTCCTCGCTGCCCGTGACGGGCAGGCCCACGCCGAAGTTGTTCGACGCGTAGGTCCAGTCGAGGCGGTTGAACCAGTCGCCCGAGTTGAAGCTGTTGCTGTCCATCGACTTCGAGCGCAGCACGTCGGCGCCGGCGTGGAAGTACGCGATGCCCTGGCTGAAGCTGTTGATCGCGACGGCCAGGTTCTGCGCGCGCACGCGGTCGTCGAGCGTCGCGGTTTTCGGCATCTTCGCGGCGAGGGCGTCCCAGAACGTGCGGTTGTCGTGGTTCTCGTAGTAGTTCACCACTTCACCCGGCTGGCTCACGTAGCCCGCGGGGCTGCCGCCGTAGCTGATCTGCTCGCCCGTCTTCGTGCTGCCGTCGGCCACCTGGAACGAGAACGAGCGCAGCGAACCGGCGAGGCCCACGCGGATCATGTCGGCGGCTTCGGTCAGGTCGGCTGCGGTGTGGCCGCTGGCCGATTCGTTCTGGTCGTAGAACAGGCCGCTCACGTAGCCCTGGCGCTTGAAGTCGTTGCCGTCGTCGCAGCAGCCGCCGCCGCGGATGCGGTCGCGGGCACGGTCGCTGAAGGTGGCGATGCCGCTGCCGTTCAGCGAGAGCTGCGAGGCCTGCACGAAGCGCTGGCCGTTCTCCACTTCACCGAAGTTCCAGCCTTCGCCGATCAGGAACACGCTGCGGCCGGCGGCGGTGTCGACGTCGGTCTTGAGCTTCTCCATCACGCTGCGGGGCTGGTGGCCCATCAGGTCGAAGCGGAACGAGTCGATCTTGTACTGGGTGGCCCAGGTCTTGACCGAGTCGATCATCAGCTTGCCCATCATCGCGTTTTCGGTCGCGGTGTTGCTGCAGCAGGTGGACGTCGTGACGTTGCCGTCGCCGTCGAGGCGGTGGTAGTACCCCGGCACGATGCGGTCGAGCACCGACTTCTCGCTCTGGCCGTGCTGGAACGTGTGGTTGTAGACCACGTCCATGCCCACGCGCAGGCCGGCGGCGTGCAGCGAGGTGACCATCTGGCGGAACTCGACGATGCGCGTGGCGCCGTCGGCCGCGTTGCTCGCGTAGCTGCCTTCGGGCGCGGTGTAGTGGTACGGGTCGTAGCCCCAGTTGAAGCAGTCGGTGTCGGCGACGGCCTTGACGGCGTCGCGCGGGCCCGTGGCGTCGCTCGCGCCCGCGGTGATCGCGGGGGTCTTGCAGCCGGTCTCGGGCACGCTGCCGATGTCGTACACGGGCAGCAGGTGCACGTCGGTCAGGCCGGCGGTGGCCAGCGCCTTCAGGTGCTTCATGCCGTTCGACGCGGTTTCGGTGAACGCGCCGTACTTGCCGCGCTTCGCCTCGGGCACCGTGGCGTCGCTGATCGAGAAGTCACGCACGTGCAGTTCGTAGATCGACATGTCCTCCTGCGACGCGAGGGTCGGGGCGGGCGTGGTGTCCCAGCCGGCCGGCTTCAGCGCGGCGGCCGAGAGGTCGGCGATGTACGAACGCTTCGAGTCGGTGGTCAGGCTGACCGAGTACGGGTCGGTGACGCGGTTGCGCACGACGCCGGTGCCGCGGGCGTACACGTCGACGAGGTACGTGAAGTACTTGCCGGTCATGTCGCCGCCGAGGCCCGCGCTCCACACGCCGGTGGCGGCGTCGGGGGTCAGGTCCTTCACGGTGGTGGCGCTGCCCGTGCCGCTGTCGTACACGCACGCGCGCACCTTGCGCGCCGTCGGGGCCCACAGCTTGAGCGAGGTGACGCCGCCGGCGGTGGTGGCGCCGAGGTCGTTCACGGCGGCGGCGGCCGCGTAGCGGTCGTCGAGCGCGCCGGCGACCTGGGTCTCGGTGGCGGTGATGGCCTTGCCGTCGGACGATTCCTCCACCAGCACGAGCTGGCCGGCGTACAGGTCGGGCAGCTTCGAGAGGTCGGCGTCGGCGACGGACAGCACGGTGCCGGCGGCCACGTACTTGAAGCGTTCGGCCGCGGCGGCGGGCACGGTGCCGCCCACGGTCAGCGTGAGCGCGCCGTCGGCGCCGCTCACGGCCTGGCCCTTGGCGGCGGAGATCTTGGCGGTCTTCGAGTGGTACAGCTTGAACACCGACGTGTTCGACGTGCCCGGCCACTGGATCAGCTGGCGGTTCAGCCAGACCGCACCGGCGGTGGTGAGGTTCAGCTGGGTCAGCGCGGCTTCGCTGTTGTAGACCTTGGCGTCACCCTGCAGCAGCCAGACGTCGCCGACCTGGTTGGTCACGGTCAGCGGGCTGTACGCGACGGAGATGTCGGCGGCGCGGCCGTCCTTGTCGTCGTTGCTCGGGTTCCCGGCGCCGCCCATGCCGTGGATGATGAACTTGTAGTCCTTGCGGTTCGCGTCGCCCGTCGGGTTGAGCACGGGCACCTCGAACACGATCTCGTTCGCGCCCGCGGCGTAGCCCGGCATCGCGGTGAAGGGCACCGGCGCGTTCCACTGGTTGATCGTCACGCCGGCGGGCAGGCGGGACGTGTCGACACCGCCGCCGTCCCACATGTGGATGCCCCAGCCGGCGTAGTTGCCGTCGGCGCGGCGGTAGTGCACGCGCAGGGTCTTGATGTCCTGCACGGCGACGTTGGTCTCGGTCGGACCGGTGGCCGAGGCGTTCAGCACCTGCTGGAAGTCGGTGCCGTTGCAGAACGCCAGGTCGGCGTCGGCGGGCGTGGTCGGGGTGGTGGGGCTGTCATCGCCGCCGCAGGCCGCGACCAGCGCGGCCAGGGTCACCGCGGTGAGGGTCGCGTGGCGTCGCCAGGCGCGGGAAGGTGTGTTGCTCATTCGTCGTCCTCGGTCGTTCTTCGGAGCAAGCCTTGTGGGCTCGGTGCAGCCGGATCGAGGAAAACGGGGAGCGGCCGACGTGGGGACGCCGGCATTTTCTTTACCGATCCAGCGTTGCGGATTCTGAATCGGTAAAGTCTTGCGGGTTCAGGGATTTTCCCTGAGACGCGCCCTCCCGGGCGCGTCGAAGGCTACTCAGTGCACGATCTTGCCGTCCGCGCCGAACATCGCGAAGTCGACGTACTGCGACCCGGTGCGGTTCTTCTGCGTGAAGTCGAGCACGTAGCCGCCCACGTCGACCGAGCGGGCCGACACGATGGCCGAGGTCACGCTGCCGGCCGTCGGGTTCGACAGGCCTTCGAGCGTCTTGACCAGCGCCTTCGCGGCGATGAAGCCCTCGATGGAACGGGCCGACAGGTTCGGGTCCTTCGAGGCCTGGCGCAGCGCGAGGTACTCGCGCACCACGGGGCGGTTGGTGTCCTGCGCGAGCGGCAGCACGACCGAGAACGCATAGCCGCGGGCGCCCTTCGGGCCCAGGGCCTTCAGCAGCGCCTCGGTGTCGATGATCGACATGCCGTACAGCGTCGCGGTGCCACCGGCCATGCCGTACTTCTTGACGAACTCGACCGCGGCGGCCGTCGTCGCGCCGAGCAGCACGACCTGCGGCTGGGCCTTGAGCATGTCGGCCACCGCGCCTTCGACGGCGGTGGTGTTGCGCGGGTACGCGGCCTTGGCGGTCAGCGTCACGCCCGTCTTGCGGGACGCGGCTTCGGCGCCCTTCAGCACGTCCTGGCCGAGGCCGTCGTCCTGGTACACGAGGCCCACGTTCTTGATGCCGAGCTGGTTCAGCTGCGTGAACAGGCGGGCCACCTCGTCGTGGTAGCTGGCCTTCACGACGTGCATGCCGTCGGCCTGCGCCACCGAGGCGGCGCCCGAGATGGCGCCCACCATCGTGACCTTGCGCTGCTGCAGCACGCCGTCCTTGGCGAGGGCCTCGAGGTTGGTCGTGCCCACCGTGCCGATCATCGCGACGGGCGATTCGCCGGCGATCAGCTCCTTCGTCAGGCGCACGGTCTCGACCGGGTTCTGCGCATCGTCCCGCGTGACGAGGTTGACCGGACGGCCCCGCACGCCACCCTTGGCGTTGATGGCGTCGAAGTACAGCTTGGCGCCGGCGTTGATCGCCCGGCCGGTGACCCCTTGCGGGCCGCTCATGGGCGCGACCTGGCCGATGACGATCGGTTCTCCGGCCGCCCAGGCGGGCAGGGCGACGGCGAGGGCGAGGCCGAGGATCGCTCGGCGCAACAACGAAGGGAGACGAACGGGGGTGAACATCGGAGCTCCAGGCAGCAAGGGACACGCGACAGGCGTGGACGGCCGGCATGGTAGCGTTAAATCCGGGTTAACCCTAGGGGTTATTGCGTACTGTTTCAGTCCGTTGCGACGTGGTGCACGAATGTTGCTATTCCAGGCGTTCGAACCACCCGCCCATGGATCCATGGAGCCAGTCGGGCTTCCATCTTCCGAACATTCCACTACGGGCGTGGTGGCAGTATGGTTGCGGACACTCCCGTCCGAGGACATTGCGATGACTCCTGAACCCTCCACCCCTCTGTCGTTCGTCAGCGATTCCCCCGAAAGCCCCTGGGCCACGTACCTGTCCCAGGTGGACCGCGTCGTGCCGTACCTCGGCACCTACGCGAAGTGGGCGGAGACCCTCAAGCGCCCGAAGCGGGCGCTGATCGTCGACGTGCCGATCGAGATGGACGACGGCACGGTGCGCCACTTCGAGGGCTACCGGGTGCAGCACAACCTGTCGCGCGGCCCCGGCAAGGGCGGCGTTCGTTACCACCCGGACGTCACCCTCGAGGAAGTGATGGCGCTGTCGGCGTGGATGACGGTCAAGACGGCCGCCGTGGGCCTGCCGTTCGGCGGCGCCAAGGGCGGCATCCGCCTCGACCCGAAGGAGCTCTCCATCAAGGAGCTGGAGCGTGTCACCCGCCGCTACACCAGCGAGATCGGCATCATCATCGGCCCGCAGCGGGACATCCCCGCGCCCGACGTGAACACCAACGGCCAGATCATGGCCTGGATGATGGACACGTACTCGATGAACGTGGGCGGCACCGCCACCGGCGTCGTGACCGGCAAGCCCATCCACCTGGGCGGCTCGCTCGGGCGGGTGAAGGCCACCGGCCGCGGCGTGTTCGTCACCGGCCGCGAGGCGGCGCGCCGCCTCGGCCTGAACCTGCAGGGCGCACGGATCGCCGTCCAGGGCATGGGCAACGTGGGCGGAACGGCGGCCGAACTGTTCGTGCAGGCCGGCGGCAAGCTGGTCGCGATGCAGGACCACACCGGCACGGTCGTGAACCCGGCGGGCTTCGACGCGAAGGCGGTGCTGGAACACGTGAAGCGCGCCGGCGGCGTCGCGGACGTCGCCGGGGGCGAGAAGGTCGACAACGAGGCCTTCTGGGACACCGACTGCGACATCCTGATCCCCGCCGCCCTCGAGGGCCAGATCACCCCGGCCCGGGCGAAGCGCCTCAAGGCGAAGCTGGTGCTGGAAGGCGCCAACGGCCCGACGCTGCCCGAGGCCGACGACGTGATGCACGAGCGCGGCATCCTCGTCGTGCCGGACGTGATCTGCAACGCCGGAGGCGTGACGGTCAGCTACTTCGAGTGGGTGCAGGACTTCAGCAGCTTCTTCTGGACCGAGGACGAGATCAACGTCCGCCTCGACAAGATCATGGTGGACGCGCTGAACCACATCTGGGAGACGGCGGACCGGCACAAGATCACCTTGCGCACCGGCACGTTCGCGGTCGCGTGCGAGCGGATCCTGATCGCCCGGCAGGAACGCGGTCTGTATCCCTGAGCGAAAACGGCGTCATCCCGACGAAAGTCGGGATCCACTCGTCCCGCGGCGCGTCCTCGGACGGTGGACCCCGATGTCCATCGGGGTGACGCCCGTGTTTTGAGCAGAAATGCTGAATTAGGGGTTAACCCTTAATTTGGTGCTTGCAAAACATCAGGGTAAACCCTAGATTTGGGTTGTCGGCACCTGTCGTGCCGTTTTGGAGACCCAGATGACCACCGCCGCCCGCTTCCTGACCTCCCTGCTCCGTGCGCGGGGCGTTCCTTCGGACGTGGCCCGTACCGCGCGCATGATGCGCGAGGCCAACCGCCTCGAGACCACCTCGCCGGCCGCCGCCGCCGCGTTGCGCGCCGCCGCCCGGGAAGTGGTGCTGGCCTGAGGCCCGCCGCGGCGGCCCGGACGGGCCGCCGTCGTCCGGCCCCGGCCGGACACCGGGAAACCGTGCGGTATGTCGCAAATCGACATGCCCGCGGTCCCCAAATGAAAACGCCCGGCGGCTGCCGGGCGTGATCGTGAACAGGCGGCCGGGAGGCCGCCGTCGTTCGGATCAGTACTCCCAGAAGATGCGCTGCAGGTCGGCGCTCGACACGCCCTTGGCCAGCGCCACCGCGGCGAGGATCTTCGCCTTCTGCGGGTTCAGGTCGTGGGCCACGACCCAGTCGTACTTGTCGTCGGGCTGTTCCGAGTTGCGCAGCACGAAGCCGTCGGCGATGCGCGACGAACGCACGATCTGGATGCCGGCGGCACGCGCCTGCTTCAGGCCCTCGACGCCGTAGTCGGGCACGGAGCCGTTGCCGGTGCCGGCGTGCACGATGGCCTTCACGCCCGACTTGATCGCGGTCTGGACGAAGGCCGTGCCCATGTTGCCGGAGCCGTAGACGATGGCGACCTCGGGCAGCGTGGTGATGCTGTCGATGTCGAACTCCGACGTGGTGGTCTGGCGCTTGACCGGCGCGCGGAACCAGTAGGCGCGGCGCTCCACCATCATGCCCAGCGGGCCCCACTGGCTGCCGAAGGCGTTGGTCTTGATGTTCACGCGCTTCGCGGCGTCACGCCCCGAGAGGATGTCGTCGTTCATCATCACCAGCACGCCCTTGCCGCGGGCGGACGGCGACCCGGCGAGCACCACGGCGTCGTACAGGTTCAGCGCGCCGTCGGCCGACAGCGCCGTGCCCGGACGCATCGAACCCACCACGACGATGGGCTTCTCGGTACGGACCACGAGGTTCAGGAAGAACGAGGTTTCCTCGAGCGTGTCGGTGCCGTGCGTGATGACCACGCCGTCGACGGCCGGGTCCTTCACGAGGGCGGAGACCTGCTTGCCGAGCGCCACGAGCTTCTCGTTCGTGAAGCTCTCGGAGGCGATCTGGAAGGCCTGCACGCCCTTCACGTCGGCCACGTCGGCCAGCTCGGGGAGGCCGGCGATCAGCTTGTCGACCGGGACCTTGGCGGCCTGGTACGTGGCGCTGTTCGCCGACGACGCGCCCGCGCCGGCGATGGTGCCACCCGTGGCGACCACGACGACGGAAGGCTTCTTGGTGGGGGCCGCCGTGGTGGCGGTCTGGGCACATGCGGTGAACGGCGCGAGGACGGCGACCGCCAGGAGGGCGGTCACGGAACGGCGCAGCGAAGGCAGCATCGGATTCATGTCGGAAGGCTCCAGGACAAGGGACAGGAAGTGTGCGCTGGATGCAACTGCCGTGCCACTGAATTCGCGGGAGCCCCCGATGCCCGCGTCAGCGCCCTTGACGGCGCTGCTGCCACGCGAGCAATTCGCCCACGATGCCGCGGCGGAACGCGATCACGCACACCACGAAGATGGCCCCGATGATCACGGTGATCCACGAGCCCACCCGGTCGGCCAGGAAGTTCTGCAGGCCGATGATGGTGAACGCGCCGATCACGGGGCCGGCGAAGGTGCCCATGCCCCCCAGCAGCGTCATCAGCACCACCTCGCCCGACAGCGACCAGTGCACGTCGGACAGCGTGGCGAACCCGAGCACCAGCGTCTTGAGGGACCCGGCGAGGCCGGCGATGGCGGTGGACAGGATGAACGCGAGCAGCTTGTAGCGGTCGACGTCGTAGCCGAGCGAGACGGCGCGCGGCTCGTTCTCGCGGATGGCCTTGAGCACCTGGCCGTACGGCGAGTGGACGACGCGCACGATGGCGAGAAACACCGCGGCGAACACGGCCAGCACCACGAAGTACATGGTCAGGTCGTTGGCGAGCGGGATGAAGCCGAACAGCTTGCCGCGGGGCACGCCCTGCAGGCCGTCCTCGCCGCCGGTGAACGGCGCCTGCAGGCAGACGAAGTACACCATCTGCGCCATCGCGAGCGTGATCATCGCGAAGTAGATGCCCTGGCGGCGGATGGCGATCAGGCCCACCACGAGGCCGAGGCCCGCGCCGACGGCGAGGCCGGCCAGCAGCCCCAGTTCCGGCGGCCAGCCGGCGGAGCGCACGAGCCAGCCGGTGGCGTACGCCGCCGCGCCCATGAAGGCCGCGTGGCCGAACGAGAGCAGGCCGGTGTAGCCGAGCAGCAGGTTGAACGCGCACGCGAAGATCGCGAAGCAGAGCGCCTTCATCATGAAGACGGGGTAGAGCCCGATGAACGGCGCGGCGAGCAGCATGACGAACACGGCGGCCCACAGGCGCGGGCCGGTGATGAGCGAGAGGCTGGATTTCATGGCGGGCACCGGGGTGGAGGGCTTGGAGGTCACGGCCGAGGTCAAGTCACTTCTCCTTGCCGAACAGGCCCGCCGGACGGATCACCAGCACGATGGCCATGATCACGAACACGACGATGCTCGACGCTTCAGGATAGAACACCTTGGTGAGGCCTTCCACGACGCCGAGCACGACGCCGGTGAGGATGGACCCGAGGATGGACCCCATGCCGCCGATCACCACCACCGCGAACACCACGATGATGAGGTTGGACCCCATCAGCGGGGTGATCTGGATCACCGGCGCGGCCAGCACGCCGGCCAGTGCCGCGAGGGCCGCGCCACCCGCGTAGGTGAGCGTGACCATCACCGGCACGTTGATGCCGAAGGCCTGGACGAGCGCGGGGTTCTCGGTGCCCGCGCGCAGCGTGGCGCCGAGGCTGGTCTTCTCGAGCAGGAACCAGGTGCCGAGGCAGATCGTGAGCGACGCCACGACGACCCAGGCGCGGTAGTTCGGCAGCACCATGAAGCCGAGGTCGGTGGCGCCCTGCAGCAGCTCGGGCACCGAGTACTGCTGGCCGGACACGCCGAACTGCTCGCGGAACACGCCCTCGGCGATCAGCGCGAGGCCGAAGGTGAGCAGCAGGCCGTAGAGCGGGTCGAGCTTGTAGAGGTGCTTGAGCAGCGTCTTCTCGATCAGCACGCCGAGCGCGCCCACGACGAGGGGCGACAGCACGAGCGCCACCCAGTAGTTCAGCCCGAACTTCTCGAGGCTGAGCCAGGCCACGTAGGCGCCGATCATGTACAGCGCGCCGTGCGCGAAGTTCACGATGCCGAGCAGGCCGAAGATCACGGCCAGGCCCAGGCTGAGCATCGCATAGAACGAGCCGTTGACCAGGCCGAGCAGCAGCTGGCCCAGGAAGGCCTGCACGGGGATGCCGAAAATTTCGTCCATGGGAGTCCAGGAAAACAGGCGGACCGGGCGCCCGCGGAGCGGCGCGCCCGGAGGGTCAGTGGATTACTTCCAGAGCTCGCACTTGGACTCGGCCTTCGTGGTCCACGCGGCCTCGCCCTTGATGGTCTCGACCACGTTGTAGTAGTCCCACGGTTCCTTCGACTGCTCGGGCGTCTTGACCTGCATCAGGTACATGTCGTGCACGAGGCGGCCGTCGGCGCGGATGGTGCCGTTCTTGGTGAAGACGTCGTTGACCGGCGTCTTGCGCATCTGCGCGAGCACCTTGTCGCCGTCGTCCGTGCCGGTGGCCTTGACGGCCTTCAGGTAGTTCAGCGCGGCCGAGTAGTCGGCGGCCTGCAGCGACGACGGCATGCGCTTGAACTTCTCGAAGAACTTGCGGCTCCAGGCGCGCGTCTCGGCGTTCTGGTTCCAGTACCAGCTGTCGGTGATGTACATGCCCTGCGTGTTCTTCAGGCCGAGCGAGTGCACGTCGTTGATGAACACCAGGAGGCCGGCGAGCTTCATCTTCTTCGTGATGCCGAACTCGTTGGCGGCCTTCACGGCGTTGATGGTGTCGCCGCCGGCGTTCGCGAGGCCGAGGATGTCGGCCTTGCTGGACTGGGCCTGCAGCAGGAACGACGAGAAGTCGCTGGCCGACAGCGGGTGGCGCACGGCGCCGGCGACGGTGCCGCCCGAGGCCTTCACGACGTTGGCGGTGTCGTTCTGCAGCGCGTGGCCGAAGGCGTAGTCGGCCGTCAGGAAGTACCAGCTCTTGCCGCCGGCCTTCACGACCGCGCTGCCGGTGCCCTTGGCGAGCGCGACGGTGTCGTAGGCCCAGTGCACGGTGTAGGGCGTGCAGCGTTCGTTGGTGAGCGCGGAGCCGCCGGCGCCGATCACGAGGAAGGGCTTCTTCTTCTCGGCCGCGACACCGGCCATGGCCAGCGCGGCGCCCGAGTTGGTGCCGCCGATCAGCATGTCGAGGCCCTGCTGGTCGAACCATTCGCGGGCCTTCGAGGCGGCCACGTCGGGCTTGTTCTGATGGTCGGCGAAGACCACCTCGACCTTCTTGCCGTTGATGGTGCCGCCGGCGTCGGCGACGGCCATGCGCACGGCCTCGACACCGGCGGGGCCGTCGATGTCGGAGTACAGGCCCGACATGTCGGTGATGATGCCGATGCGGATCACGTCGCCCGAGATCTGGGCCTGGGCGGCGCCGCCGGCCAGCGTGGCGGCCCCGGCGAACAGGCAGGCCGAGGCGATGCGGGTCATCTTCTTGAACGTCATCTGGAGTTCTCCTGTTGGATGAGCAGAGCGGTGGGCGGGCGTTTCAGACGCCCAGGTATTCGTGGAGGCTGTCGAGCTTCGACGGCAGCTCGGCCTGCGTGAAGGCCTGCTGGATGCGGCCGTGTTCCATCACGAGGAAGCGGTCGGCGAGCGGCGCGGCGAAGCGGAAGTTCTGCTCGACCATGAGGATCGTGTAGCCCTTCTTGCGCAGCGTGGTGATCATCTGGGCGAGCTTCTGCACGATGACCGGGGCGAGGCCCTCGGAGATCTCGTCGAGCAGCAACAGCCGCGCGCCGGTGCGCAGGATGCGCGCGACGGCCAGCATCTGCTGCTCGCCGCCCGACAGCCGGGTGCCCTGGCTGTGCGCGCGTTCCTTCAGGTTCGGGAACATCTCGTAGATCTCGGAGACGGCCATGCCCCCCTGCGCGAGCGCGGGCGGCAGCATCAGGTTCTCCTCGGCCGAAAGGCTCGAGAAGATGCCGCGTTCCTCCGGGCAGTAGCCCAGGCCGAGGCGGGCGATGCGGTGGGGCGGCAGCGCGATGGTCTCGGTGCCGCGCACCTTGATGGAGCCCTTGCGGCTGCCGATCAGGCCCATGATGGCGCGCATGGTGCTGGTGCGCCCGGCGCCGTTGCGGCCGAGCAGCGTGACGACCTCGCCCTCGTTCACGTCGAGGTCGACGCCGTGCAGCACGTGCGATTCGCCGTACCAGCCCTGGAGGTTGCGGATTTCGAGGAAGGGGGTTGCCATGGTGTGTCGGTTCAGTGGCCTTGCAGTTGGGCGTCGGCGCTGCCCATGTACGCTTCCATCACGGCCGGGTTCTTCGAGACCTCGGCGTATGGGCCCTCGGCGAGGGTGGCCCCGCGCTGCAGCACCGTGATGGTGTCGGCGATGCTCGAGACCACGCTCATGTTGTGCTCGACCATCAGGATCGTGCGATTGGCGGACACCTTCTTGATGAGCTGGCGGATGCGGTCGACGTCTTCGAGGCCCATGCCCTGCGTGGGTTCGTCGAGCAGCATCAGCTCGGGGTCCATCGCGAGCGTGGTGGCGATCTCGAGCGCGCGCTTGCGGCCGTAGCTGAGTTCGACGGTGGGCAGCGCGGCGTACGGTTCCAGGTCGACCGAACGCAGCAGCTCGAGGGCGCGGGCGTTCAGCGGCTCGAGGCTCGACTCGGCGCGCCAGAAGTGGAACGAGGTGCCGAGCTTGCGCTGCAGCGCGACGCGCACGTTCTCGAGCACGGTGAGGTGCGGGAACACGGCCGAGATCTGGAACGAGCGGATGACGCCGCGGCGCGCGATGCGGGCCGGCGATTCGTTCGTGATGTCGGCGCCGTTGAAGAGGATCTGGCCCCGGGTGGGGATCAGGAACTTCGTGAGCAGGTTGAAGCAGGTGGTCTTGCCGGCGCCGTTCGGGCCGATGAGCGCGTGGATGTGCCCGCGCCGGACCTTGAGGTCGACCTGGTTGACCGCGACGAAGCCCTTGAACTCCTTCGTGAGGCCCCGGGTTTCGAGAATGGTGTCCATCGGATCTTTCCTGGCTTCGAGGTGGCTGGGCGCAGGCGGCGCCCACGGTGGAACAAACGATGGTGGCCCGACGTGTCGTGGACAGTGGACGCCCGAAGAATACGAATGAGGTTGTGCCCCAGCAATGCGCAAAATTACCTTAGGGTGTTCCCTGGACCAACCCCACACCCGCCGGCCGGGTAGGCCGGCGGGTCGTCAGCGCCGTGTCAGCGAGACGGGTTCAGGGTTTCCCGCGCGCTCAGTTGGGGATCATGATGGCGCCGGCCGCCGCGGTGATGGTGTCGCCGGCCGCGGGCGTCGCGGCGATGTCGGGCACGTTCGCCGCCGTGATGGCGGGCGCGAGGCCCGGCGTGCCGCCGCGCGGAACGGTGCGCACCACCTGGCTCGGGGGCAGGGCGGTCTGTTGCTTCATGTGGGCCCACACGATGTCGAGGGCCTTGTTCATGTAGTGGTGCACCGGGATGAACAGCGTGTCGAAGCCCACCACGCCGCCCACGGCGGGGTTGAAGCCGTCGAAGTGCTGGCCGTTGAGCACCTCGTAGTAGCGCAGCTTGCTGGCGCCGCCTTCCACCTTCGAGTTGAAGGCCGCGTAGGCGCGGGCGGTGTGGTTCGGGGGCAGCAGGGTGTCGCTGCGGCCGGCCACGATGACCGTGGGCTTGCCGCGCAGGTTGCCGGACATCAGCACCTCCTTCACGCCGGCCTGCACCCGCGTGCTGTTGGCGAGCGACGTGCCGGTGAGCGGCGCGCCGGTCACGGTGTTCACGCCCGTCACCAGATCGTGCAGGCACAGCAGGCCGTCGAGCGCGCCGTCCACGCGCTGCGTGGAGGGTGACACGCCCACGTGGTACAGCTTCGCGCCGCCCACGGAGTCGTTGTAGACCACCTCGCCGCCGGTGTTCAGGCCGTTGGCCGTGGCGAAGAGGATGGACTGCACGGTGGGCACCTGGGCGACGACGCCGCCGGTGGCGTCCACGTTCGCGAGGCTGAAGCCGCAGACGTTGTCGCCCACCGAGAAGCGGCCGTACGCGACCACGTAGCTCAGCGCGACGTACACGTCGGCCAGCCGGTAGTGCGCGGCGTGCAGCGCGTCGTGGTTGGGGTCGGTCCAGCCGTAGGCGCGCATCTTCGCGAGCGCGTCGTCGGCCTGGGCCGCGGTGGTGGCGCCGGTGACCAGGCCCTTGTCGGCGAGGCTCTGGCAGCGGTTCGTGGCGATGGTCTGCAGCTCGACGCCGGCCACCTGCGTGAACGCGTTGCCGAGCGGCGCGGTGCCGCCGCCGAACCAGCCCGGACGCACGCCGTTGGCGGCCTGCGCGCTGGCGGAGATGGCCGCGCACGGCTCGTAGATCATGCGCCAGGTGAAGTAGTCGGCGAGCGGCCGGCCGGCGTTCGCGACGGCGACGCCGCCGGCGGTCACGGTGACCCCGGCCATCGAGTTGGGCTGCACGTTCGGCTCGGACACAGCCACGGCGTCGATCAGGCCCTCGGTGTCCTGCTCGGCGGCCTGGATGGATTCGCCGCCGCCGTTCGACACCGACGAGGCGATCACGAGCACGTTGCCCGCGTGGTACGAACGCAGGTGGCGGCCGCTCGGCGTGTCGACGGCGGCGTACTCCTCGTTGATGGCCCACAGCGCGAAGCGGATGCTGTCGAGCACGTTGCGGCCCCAGTCCTTCTCCGGGTTCTGCTGCGAGTGGGCGTGCTTGTAGGCGAAGCGGTTCGGGGTGGCGAGCTTGAAGGCGTCGAGCGCGGCGCCGGTGAGGTCGCTCGCGAAGTGGGCGTCCTTGCCCGCGGTGGCGCGCGCGACGAGTCGGCCGTCGATCAGGTTGACCTTGTCGGCCTGCAGGTCGTGGTAGCCCGTACCCTTGCCGGCGTCGGTGTAGGCGACGGCGCAGCCGCGCTTGAGGCCCCACTCGCCCGACGTGCCGATGGCGCCGTAGATGCCCCGCGAGCCGGACGACGGCGCGGTGATCACGCAGGGGTTGTTGCGGTCGAACGTGGCGGGGATCTGCACCATCATGCCCACGTTCTTGCGCCCGGTGCCGTCGTCGGCGAACGCGATGAATTCCTTGCCGGCGATCTTGCCCTCGGCGGTGGTGACCACGCCGGCCGACGTGACGTTCGGGCCGTACAGCGTGCCGTAGCCGCCGCCCGCGGAGAAGTCGACCAGGGCGCGATAGTTCGTGTAGATGGCGCGGCGGCGCAGTTCGGCGGGGGTGGGGTTCGCGGCGTCGGCGAAGCTGGGCGCGGCGCCGGCGATGCCGGTCTTGCCGAGTCCGCCGGTGAGCAGGTCGTCGGTGTTGCCGTCGTAGGCGGTGGACTTCACCGCGCTGAAGCCGGCGGGCAGCTGGTTCAGGTCGGGGCTGTCGTCGTCGCTGCAGGCGCCGAGCGCCAGGGGCAGGCAGAACAGGGCGGCCGTCAGCCGGGTGAGGGTGTGCGTCATCGGATCTCTCTCAGGGAAGAAGGTTGATGAACATCCAGCCATGTGTCGCGTGACACATTTCCGCGGCAACACCACGTCAAACTACCGGTTTCCCACAGTTGAAACCGGGGTCTTTCGGGTCAGACTGGTCGCCGTGGGGCAGGAGCGTACGAGGGCCCCCTCCGTGCCACAACCCGCAAAATTTCCCTAGGGCTTCCCCCAAGGTCATGTCGATCGACCCGCTGATTTCAGACCCCCGCATGGCGTTCGTGTTCGACAAGGCCCCCGTGGGCCTGTGCGTTTCCGAACACCGCATCATCCGCCGCTGCAACGAGAAGTTCGCCGCCATCTTCGGCTACGAGGTGTCCGAGATCGAAGGGCAGTCGTTCGCCATGCTGTACCCCACCTTCAGCGAGTTCGAGCGCATCGGCCAGCTGAGCCAGACGAGCATGCGCGCCTCGGGCCTCTACTCGGACGACCGCATCATGCGGCGCAAGAGCGGCCAGCTGTCGTGGTTCCACTCGGTGGGCCAGTCGATGGACCCCGACGTGCCGTTCGCGGTGGCGGTGTGGATGTTCGAGGACCTGGAGGCCACGCGCCCCGTCACGGTGGAGCTCACCGCCCGCGAGCGCGACGTGGCGAGCCTGCTGGTCACCGGCGCCACGGCCAAGACCATCGCGCGCACGCTCGGCCTGTCGCCGCGCACGGTGGAGCACTACCGCACGAAGCTCATCAACAAGTACGACGTGCGCACCACCCACGAGCTGATCTCGCGGCTGGTGGGGCCGGTGCGCTGACCGGCTGCGGCCGGTCCGTTACGCTCAGCGCGCGGCGCGGGCGCGCCACGCGGCCACGAAGGCGTGGGCGCTGGCCGCGACGTCCTTCGGGGTCATGCCCGGCGCGAACAGCTGCGAGCCGATGCCGAAGCCGGTGGCGCCGGCATCCACCCACGACGCGAGGCTGGGCGCGGTGACACCGCCCACCGGCCACAGGGGCACGCCGCGCGGCAGCACCGACTTGAACGCCTTCAGGCCCGCGATGCCGATCGACTCGGCGGGGAACAGCTTCAGCGCGTGAGCCCCCGCGCGCAGCGCGGTGAACGCCTCGCTCGGCGTGGCCACGCCGGGCGCGCACAGCAAACCCGACGCCTTCGCGTGGGCGATGACGCCGGGGTCGCAGTTGGGCGCCACCATCAGGCGCCCGCCCGCCTCGCGCACGTGGTCCACGTCGTCGAGCGTCAGCATGGTGCCGCCGCCCACCCACACGTCGGGCGGGGCGATGCGGACGAGCCGCCGGATGCAGTCGACCGCGAACGGGCGGTTCAACGGCACCTCGAGCATCTTGAAGCCCGCGGCGATCAGCACCTGGCCGACGGCCTCGGCTTCGTCGGGCACGATGCCGCGCAGGATGGCGACCAGCGGTGGGTCGACGGCGGCCAGGAATTCCGCGGGAGTGTTCTGGGTCATGGGGTCACCCTATGCCTTTCGATGGCGATTTCCAAGAGGGTCAGTCAGGACAGCGCCTGGCGCACGCGCGGTGCAAGATGCCGAAGGGCGGCCAGGTGCACCTCGCGCGGGTCGAGGATGTCCAGCCGCACGCGCATCAGCGCGGCGGCGGCCGCGTGGCCCTCGGCCAGCGTGTGCGAGCCGATGGCGTGCACCTGCGCGGGAGGGTGCTCGCCCCACGCGCGCCGGCGGTCGTGCCATTCGGCGCCCATCAGCACGCCGCTCAGGTACGACGCGGCATGCGACGCGGGCAGTTCGCCCGTGACCACCTTCGCGCGGCAGCCGAACACGGCGTTCGACAGCGCGGTGTCGCGGGCCGCGGCCACGCCGGCCTCGAAGGCGGCCGGCGACGGCACCGGGTCGCGGCTGGCGGCCGCGAGCGTGCCCTGCGTCGACAGCAGCGCGTACAGCTCGCCCGTCATGAAGGTCTGGAACGCCACGAGCCGGCCGTCCCGCACCTCGGCCCACTTGCTGTGGGTGCCGGGCAGCACGAACCAGCCGTCGCGCACGCCGAGCGCCACGGCGCCCAGCAGCTGGGTTTCCTCGCCGCGCATCACGTCCACGCGGCCGTCGCCGCGCCAGCGCACGCCGGGCACGATGGCGACGGGGCGGCCGAGCGACGGCGCGGGCACCGGCACGAGCGCCTGCGCGAGCGATTCGAGCGGCTGGCCGGCGTCGACGTACGGCACCTCCTGCCAGCCCATCGCGCTGCCGATCATCCCGGACATCACCACCGGCACGTCGTCCGCCAGCCCGGGCAGGCGCCGCAGCATGTCGGCGAGCGAGGCCTCGAAGCGCCCCTTCGCCGCGAGCACGCCCTGGTCGTCGCTGGCCTCCGCGGCGCAGGTGCCGTCCGGCGCCAGGAGCCAGGCGCGGCGGTTGGTCGTGCCCCAGTCGATGCCGACGAGGGCGGAGGCGGTTGGGCTCATGCGGTGGGGCTCCGGAGAGGGGTCTCCAATCATCATACAATATGGGTCGGCGGATGCCGGCGAGGCCGATAGACTGCGCCATCGCCACTTCGCCCTCCCGCCACGCCTCCATGGCCACCCAACGCCCGCCTTCCGCGTCCACCTACGTCGGCCGCAACCTGCACGGCAAGGTGGTCAACGAACTGGGGCGCCGCATCGCCGGCGGCGACTACCCGCCGGGCGCCACGCTGCCGGTCGAGGAAACCCTGTGCGTGCAGCTGCAGGTGAGCCGCACCGCGCTGCGCGAGGCGGTGAAGGTGCTGGCCGCGAAGGGGCTGCTCGAGTCGCGGCCGCGGGTGGGCACGCGGGTGCGTTCACCCGAGTCGTGGAACCTGCTGGACCCGGACGTGCTCGCCTGGCGCTGCGCCACGCGGCCCGACCCGGCCTTCCTGATGCAGCTCGCCGAGATGCGCGAGATCTTCGAGCCGGCCGCCGCGGCGCTGGCGGCGCGTCACCGCACCGACACGCAGCTGGCCGCGATCCAGGTCGCGTTCGACGCGATGGCATCCGCGCCCGAACTGGGCGCCTGGGTGCAGGCCGACCTCGCGTTCCACGACGCCGTGCTGCAGGCCACGGGCAACCCGCTGCTGCAGCCGCTGGCCGCGATGATCGGCTCGGCGCTCGAAAGCCTGCTGGGCCTCACGGCCCGCACGGCGGACAACTTCAACGCGAGCCTGCCCGATCACCGTGCCGTGCTGGAGGCGATCCGCCGGGGCGACGAAGCGGCGGCGCAGCACCGCATGGAGGCACTGCTGGCGGACACGCGGTCGTTGATGAAGCGGTCGGCGCCCTTCGTCTGATTCAGGACCTCACGGCGAACACCGACATCGACTGCGCCGGCACCGTGAACGTGGCCGTGCCGTACGCATCCGCCGCCGCGTCCGCGGCGCCCGCCGGAAACTTGCGCGTGAGCACGGCGCTGGCCGGCAACCCGGCCACCGACGCGGTGGATGCCGTGGTCCCGTAGTTGATCACCAGCACCGTGCGTTCGTTCGCCAGCGTGCGCTGGAAGGTGTAGACGAGGCCGTCGACGGACGGGGTGCCGTCGATCCGCCAGGGCGACGGCGACAAACCGCCGGGGGCGTTCACGGTGACCGTGGGCACCGGGTCGACCGCCGTGGACGGGACATCGCCACGCCCGCCACCACAGGCCTGGAGGATCAACAGGGCGGTGGCATACGCCAGCGCGCGCAGCGGGGAGGAGGACATGGGGCGGGCCTGCATCGGTCAGGGACGTCGTGGATTGTCTCCTGATCGATCAAGACGGCCCATCCACGCTAACCCTGTCGGAGGATGCCGCGTGGGCCTGCCGCCCGGGCAGGCCCCGCGAGCCGGTCGTTCAGGCGACGGCCAGGTGCGGCTGCGGCGCGCTCACGCGCGCTTCGGTCGTGGCGTCGAACAGGTGCACGTCGCCCGGCTGCCAGGCCAGCGACACGGTGTCGCCCACCTGGCCGTTGACCTTGCCCGGCACGCGGACCACGAGCGGGCCCACCACCGTGTCGACGAAGGCGTAGCTCTCGGGCCCGGTGGGCTCGATCATCGTCAGCTGGCCGGCGAGGCCGGTGCCGGCGGCCACGAAGCGGATCGCCTCGGGGCGCAGGCCGTAGACCATGTCCTGGTTCGGGTGCGACTGCAGCGCGGCGGCCACCTGCGGGCCCAGCGGCAGCTCGACGCCCTTGGCGAAGAGGCCGTTGCGCTCGCGCTTGGCGGCGACCATGTTCATGGCCGGCGAGCCGATGAACTCGGCGACGAACTTCGTGGCCGGGCGGCTGTAGATCTCGTCGGGCGTGCCGAACTGCTGCAGGATGCCGTCGCGCATCACGGCGATGCGGTCGCCCAGCGTCATGGCCTCGACCTGGTCGTGGGTCACGTAGACCGTGGTGGTCTTCGTGCGCTGGTGCAGCAGCTTGATCTCGGCGCGCATCTCGACGCGCAGCTTGGCGTCGAGGTTCGACAGCGGCTCGTCGAACAGGAACAGCGACGGCTGGCGCGCGAGCGCGCGGCCCATCGCGACCCGCTGGCGCTGGCCGCCGGAGAGCTGGCCCGGCTTGCGGTCGAGCAGGTGGTCGAGCTGCAGCATCTTCGACACCTTGTCGACGAGCACCTTGCGCTCGGCCTTCGGCACCTTGCGCATCTCGAGCGCGAACGCGATGTTCTGCTCGACCGTCATGTTCGGGTACAGCGCGTAGCTCTGGAACACCATCGCGATGTCGCGGTCCTTCGGGGCCACGTACGTGATGTCGCGGTCGCCGAGGATGATGTTGCCCGACGTGGGGTTGTCGAGGCCGGCGATCATCGACAGCAGCGTCGACTTGCCGCAGCCCGAGGGGCCCACGAGGATGATGAATTCGCCCTTCTCGATCTCGAGGTCGACGGACTTGAGGATGTGGTGCGAGCCGTAGCTCTTCTTGACCTGGCGGATGGACAGTGCGCCCATGATGTTCTCCTTAACCCTTGACGGCGCCGGCCGTCAGGCCACGCACGAAATATTTGCCGGCGATCACGTACACGAGCAGCGTGGGCAGGCCGGCGATCAGCGCGGCGGCCATGTCGACGTTGTATTCCTTGACGCTGCTGGTGGTGTTCGCGAGGTTGTTCAGGCCCACGGTGACCGGTTTCGAGTCGGCGCCCGAGAAGACCACGCCGAACAGGAAGTCGTTCCAGATCTGCGTGAACTGCCAGATCAGGCACACGACGATGATGGGCGTGGACAGCGGCAGCACGATGCGCACGAAGATGCGCCAGAAGCCCGCGCCGTCCAGCATCGCCGCCTTGATGAGCTCGTCGGGCAGCGCTGCGTAGTAGTTGCGGAAGAACAGCGTGGTGCCGGGCAGACCGCACAGCAGGTGGACGAGGATCAGGCCCCACACCGAGCTGGCGATGCCCAGCCAGCCGAGCACCTGCGACATCGGCAGCAGCACGACCTGCAGCGGCATGAACACCCCGAACAGCAGCAGCGCGAACAGCGTCTCGCTGCCCTTGAACTTCCACTTGCTGAGCACGTAGCCGTTGATGCCGCCCAGCACGGTGGACACCAGCACGGCCGGGATCACGATCATCACCGAGTTCCAGAAGTACGGCTGCAGGCCGCTGCAGTCCGCGCCCGTGCAGGCGGTGGACCAGGCCTTGCCCCACGACGAGAAGTCGAGGGTGTGCGGCAGCGCGAGCAGCGAGCCGCCGCGGATCTCGTCCATCGACTTGATGGACGTGACGACCATCACGTACATCGGGGCGAGGAAGAAGCCGGCGAAGGCGATCAGCACCGCCCACAGCAGCCAGCGCTGCCAGGTGAGGGAGCGGCTGGGGCCGGTGGCGCTCGCGATCTTCGGCGTCGCGAGGGTGGTGGACGCGCTGCTCATCGCTTCGTGCTCCGGAGTTCGCTGTAGAGGTACGGCACGACGATGGCCGCCACGGTGGCGAGCATCACGGTGGCCGATGCCGCGCCGAGGTTGATCTGGCCGCGCGTGAAGGCCATCGAGTACATGTAGGTGGCCGGCATGTCGGTGGCGAAGCCGGGGCCGCCCGCGGTCAGGGCCATCACGAGGTCGAAGCTCTTGATGGCGATGTGCGACAGCACCATGATGGTGGAGAAGAACACCGGGCGCAGGCTCGGGATCAGGATGCGCCAGTAGATGCGCGGCAGCGAGGCGCCGTCGACCTGGGCGGCCTTGATGATCGAGTCGTCGATGCCGCGCAGGCCGGCGAGGAACAGGGCCATCACGAAGCCCGCGCTCTGCCAGATGCCGGCGATGGCGACGCAGTAGATCGCCTTGTCGGGGTCGACGAGCCAGTCGAACGTGAAGTTCGGGAAGCCCCAGCCGCGCACGGTGTGCTCGATGCCGAGGCCCGGGTTCAGGATCCATTTCCAGGCCGTGCCCGTCACGATGAAGCTGAGCGCCATCGGGTACAGGTAGATCGTGCGCAGCACGCCTTCGTTGCGGATCTTCTGGTCGAGCAGCACGGCCAGCAGCAGGCCGAGCGCGAGCGAGCCGCCGATGAACAGCGTCGCGAAGATCGCGAGGTTCCACGAGGCGACCTGGAAGCGGTCGCTCGCGAAGAGATTGAGGTACGGCTCGATGCCGGCGAACTCGTAGTTCGGCAGCAGGCGCGAGGCCGACACCGAGAAGTACGCGTTCCACAGGATCAGCCCGTAGATGAAGAGGAAGCCGAGGATGAACGACGGCGCCACCACCAGCTTCGGAAGCCAGTCGATGCGCGGCCGTGCCGGCGAGATGCTTGGGGATTGACTCATGAAAGTGGGTGGCCCGGGACGGACTCGTGATCCGCCCCGGGCCGGTCTCCTGCGGGCTAGCTGACTAACGAAGTACCGAAGTACCGGAGATCACTTGGCCTTGGCGGCGTTGACGAGCTTGTCCATCGTCTGCTCGGGCGTGTCCTTCTCGCTGTTCCAGTACTGCGAGACCACGTCCTTGATGGCGCCTTCGGCAGCGCTCGGCACGGCCATGCCGTGGGCGATCGACGGCACGAGGCTGCCCGACTTGGCGGTGTCGACGAAGTCCTTGGCGGACGTCTTCGCGCAGCTGTCGAACTTGTCGAGGTTCATGTTCAGGCGAACCGGGATCGAGCCCTTGTTCAGGTTGAACAGTTCCTGGAAGGCCGGCGACATGATGGCGGTGGCCAGGTTCTTCTGGGCCTTGATGTTCGCTTCGCTCTTCAGCTGGAACATCGCGAAGCTGTCGACGTTGTAGGTGTAGGCCTTCGACGTGCCGGGGGCGGCCACGCATTCGAAGTCCTTGCCCGGCGTCTTGCCGGCGGCGATGAACTCGCCCTTGGCCCAGTCGCCCATCAGCTGCATGCCGGCTTCGCCGCGGATGACCATCGCCGTGGCGAGGTTCCAGTCACGGCCCGGGGCGTTCTTGTCGGTGTAGTCCTTGACCTTCTTGAAGGTGGTCAGCACTTCCTTCATCTTCGCGCTCTTGAGCGTGGCCGGGTCGAGCTGCACGAGGGCCTTCTTGTAGAAGTCCGTGCCGCCGACGCCCAGGGCGACGCTTTCGAAGATGGTGAAGTCCTGCCAGCTCTGGCCACCGTGGGCGAGCGGGATCAGGCCGGCCTTCTTGATGGCTTCGGCGGTGGTGAAGAACTCGGGCCAGCTGGTCGGGGCCTTGGCGTTGGCCTTCTTCAGCACTTCCGGGTTGATCCACAGCCAGTTCACGCGGTGCACGTTGACCGGCGCGGCGATGTAGTGGCCCTTGTACTTCAGGCCTTCGGCGATGGCCTTCGGCAGGTTGGCGTCCCAGTTGTCGGCCTTCGCGACGTCGTCGAGGTTGGCCAGCACGCCTTCCTTCGCCCAGTCCTGCAGGGACGGGCCCTTGATCTGCGCGGCCGACGGCGGGTTGCCGGACACGACGCGCGACTTGAGCACGGTCATGGCGGAATCGCCACCGCCACCGGCGACCGCGAAGTCCTTCCAGGTGTCGCCCTTGGCCTGCAGCGTCGATGCCAGCGCCTTCACGGCCTTGGCTTCGCCACCAGCGGTCCACCAGTGCAACACCTCGACTTCACCGGCGTGGGCCAGCAGCATCGTCGAGCCCAGGGCCAGCGCGGCGGCGGCCTGCAGCGGTTTGACGGAGAACTTGCGCATGTTTTTCTCTCGCTTTCAGTAGGGAGGGTAGGGCATGAGCCCCTTGAAGTCATGGAGAAAAGATGCCGGCAGGGAGGAGCGGGGGCACCCCGGGGCACACCGACCTTCCAGGGAGATCGATGGGCTAGATTCTTAACGAAAGATTAACTGACATTAATGGGTAATAACCCTCACGCCGGGTCCGCCCTGCGGCACGAACGGCCGGATCTGGATGAAAAAGCGGCCGGGGACCGGCCATAAAAAGCGGCCGGTCCGCCTTGGCAACGCCAAGGCCGACCGGCCGCAAACCCCAGAGAAACGCGAGGAACGGGTCAGTACGTCAGACCGAACCCGAAGGGGTACAGCGTGTCGGCGGCGGGGTAGCCCGGCACGTCAGGCTGGTTGTCGAGGATGGCCTGGACCTTGTTCGCGAGGGCGAACGGCATCTTGCCGGCCGGCTTGACGGCGGCGCCGGTGGCCAGCACCTTGCCGCTCAGCACGTCGAGCAGCGCGGTGTTGCTGACGCCGAAGCCGGCGACGATGGCGCCCGCATCCTTCAGACCGCTGGCGTCGTCGAGCACGTACGGCTGGCGGAAGTAGATCGCGAGCACGGTCTTGCCGGCGCCCACCTCGTTCATCACCGCCTTGATCTGGTCGAGCGACGGCGAGACGAGCCACGACTGGGCCGTGTCCATCTGCGAGAAGGACAGCATGCCGTTCTCCCACGGGAACGAACCGCCGAAGTTCAGGCCGCTGTCGGTGCAGGCCTTGCCGGCGTCGTCCGCGGAGTAGTCGGCCGGGGACACGCAGCGGTCGGCCGAACCCCAGCTCTTGCCGGTGGCCGGGTTGATGCGGCCGCCGGTGGCGGGGTCGTTGCTGGCGTAGGTGCTGGTGTACTTCGTCGACGTGCCGGGCACGAGGCGGTTGTTCGACACCTCGACGCGGATGACCGCGACGTCATGGCCCGCGGCGCTCGGACGCGCGCCGTTCACGAGCGCCTCGCCGTCGGTCACCGTGTAGCCGTACTTGTCGACGTCGCTCTTGGCGAGGCCCATCGTGTAGACCTTGGCGCCGGCCTTCAGCGGCAGCGTCTTGACGCCGCCCGCCTGGTCCTTGTTCTGCAGCAGCACGATCGACTTGCGCTGGATGTCGAGGCCGGCCGTGCGGTTCGCATCGCTGCCGATGGCGCCGGCGGCGAGCGTGGTGTCCACGTACGGGTTCTCGAACAGGCCGAGCTGGAACTGTTCCTTCAGCAGGCGCTTGGCCGCTTCCGTCACGCGGGCCTCGGTGACGAGGTTGGCGGTGACGAGGTCCACGATCGTCTTGTTGACGTTGAAGCCCGACAGCGTCTCGGTGCCGCCGTTGATGGCCGCGGCCACGCGTTCGGCCACGGACTTCTTCTCGAGACCCCAGGCGCGGTCGTTGATGATGCCGGTGTCCGAGTTCACGTAGCCCTTGAAGCCCAGCTTGCCGCGCAGCAGGTCGGTCACGATCTGCTTCGAGAAGGCCATGCCGGTCTGCTCGTACGTCACGCCTTCGTAGGTGACGTTGATGGGCACGCCGTAATACGGCATGACGGACGACACGCCGGCGTCGAGCGCCGCCAAGAAGGGCTTGAGGTGGTAGCCGAAGTTCCCGCCCGGGTAGACCTGCTCCTTGCCGTGGGCGTAGTGCGGGTCGAGGCCCATCTCCTGCGGGCCGCCGCCGGGGAAGTGTTTCATCGTCAGCGCCACGGCCGAGTTCGGCGTGACGGAGGTGCCGTCCTTGAGCGTGGTGCCCTGCAGGGTCTGCACCAGCGTCTTCATGATGTTGGCGTTCAGGTCCGCGTCTTCCGTGAAGGTCTCGTGCACGCGGTACCAGCGCGGCTCCGTCGACAGGTCGGCCATGTAGCCGTACATGCCGCGCAGGCCGATGGACTTCCACTCGTTGCCCATCACGGTCGCGAAGTTCTTGATCAGCGACATGTCGCCCGCGCCCAGCGACGCGGCGGCGAGGCCGGCCTCCTTGGGGAACTCGGTGAACGCGCCGGCCGCCTCGCTGATGCCGAACCGCGGGTCCTTCTCGTAGTGGTTGCGCGCGTTCGACTTGAACAGCGACGGGATGCCGAGGCGGCTCGCTTCGCTCATCGCCTGCACGGCGTTCGTGAACTCGGCGGCCTGCTGCGGCGTCACCTGGCCGGCCGCGGGCGTGGCGGTCACGACGCTGCGGAAGATGAAGCGGCGCATCTGCTGCGTCTGCACGAAGTTGGCGGCGTTCGTGGGCAGCGCGCCCGCGGTGCCCGCGTTCATCGTGTCGATGAGCATCAGGCCGGCCTTCTCCTCGAGCGTCATCAGCGACACGAGGTGGTCGATGCGCTCCTGCAGCGGGCGGCGCCAGTCTTCGTACACGTCGAGCGAGCCGTTGCCATTGGCGTCCTTGAACTGCTTGCCGTCGACGGTGAGGACGGCCTTGGTGCGCACGCCGATGACGGGTTGGGGCGTCTCGGCCACCGGGGTGTCGTCGCTGCCGCAGGCGGCCAGCAGCGACGCGCCGAGGGTGCCGGTCAGCAGGATCTTCAGGGCGGCGGGGCGCGAGGCCATGCGGCGGCGCGAGCGAACCAGGGATTCGTTCATGAGTTACTCCAGAAAGTCGAAGGGGTCCCGTCGCGGCCGCAACAGACCAGAAAATTCGTCCAACACCGTGTGTTAACGTTATCTTCGTCGACTTTGTGGAGATTGCTGATGGGGATATCCCTGTGAGAAATCGCCTACATGCGCATTAATTTATCGTTAACAAACCGGCGGGGTGCCGGGAGCGCGGTCAACCCGCGCGGCGCAGCTGGATGTGCACGCGCAGGCCGCGGGGGATGCGGCTGTGCAGCTCGACGCGGCCGTCGTGGCGCTCGACGATCTCCTTCACGATCGCGAGGCCCAGCCCGCAGCCGCTGCCCTCGTGCGTCGCGCGGAAGAAGCGTTCGAACACGGCCTGGTGGTGTTCCGGCGGGATGCCGGGGCCCGAGTCCTCGACCTCGACGATCGCCTTCTGGTCCTGCGCGAGCACGCGCACCGTGACCTCGGCGCCGCGTCCGGCGTAGCGGATCGCGTTGTCGATGACGTTGACCACGGCCTCGCGGATCAGCAGCGCGTTCGCGTCCACCATCACCGGCTGGGGCGCCATGGCGTCCGGGTCGGCCATGCCGAGGTCGATGCCCGCGGCGAGCGCGCGCGGCACCATCTCGGCGGTGGCCTCCTCGACCGTGCGGCGCAGGTCGAAGCGCGAGCGGCCCATGCTGTTGGTGGACTCGGGCTCGGCGCGCGCGAGCGTCAGCAGCTGGCTCACGAGGTGGGCGCTGCGCGTCGCGCTGTCGTGCACGCGCTGGAGCCGGGCCTTGAGCGCGGGGTCGCCGGCCTCCTTCAGCGCCAGTTCGGTCTGGCTCTTGAGGCCCGCGAGCGGCGTGCGCAGCTGGTGCGCGGCGTCGCTGATGAAGCGGCGCTGGCCCGCCACGCTGTGCTGCACCGCGTGCAGCAGCTCGTTCAGCGCGTTGACCAGCACCCGCACCTCCTCGGGCGACGTGGCGAGCTGGATGGGCGTGAGGTTGTCGGGTGCGCGGTCGACCACCGCGTCGCGCAGGCGGGCGAGCGGCGCGAGGCCCGCGCGGATGCCGGCCCACACGATCACCGACATCAGCAGCACGAGCCCGCTGAGCGGCAGCGCCATGTCGACGAGGATCTGGCCGGCGAGCGCGTCGCGGCTCGCGCGGCTCTTGGCCACCTGCACGAGCATCGTCTGCGGCGTGTCGTCCTCGCCCCAGCCCACGTACAGCGCGGCGATGCGCACCGAGACCGGCGTGCCGTTCTGGTCGGCCACCGTGGCGTTGTAGAACACCGGGTCGTTGTACGGCGGCATCGTGGCGCCGTTCGGCGGCAGCGGCAGCTTGTGGTTGCCCAGGATGAACTCGCCCGGGGGCGAGCTCACCATGTAGTAGACCTTGTCGTCGGGGTCGGACTCGATGATGTCGCGCGCCGCGCGGGGGAAGTCGATCAGCAGCCCGTTGCCGAGCGGCTTGACCTGGCGGCCGAGCGCCTGCGACGACTGGTACAGGTTGCGGTCGATCGCGAGGTTGGCGTAGCGCGCCGCCACGTTGTACGTGATGAACGCGGCCGCGGCCCACAGCACGAGCTGCGGGATCAGCAGCCACACGAGCAGGTGCGTGCGCAGCGACCGCGAGCCGGGCGTGAGCCACGGCATCGTGCGCAGGGACTGGGAGAGGCGTTCGATCGGCATGAGCCTGTCACATCGACGCTCGGTCATCCCGGCGAACGCCGGGACCCACCGGGGTCGACGCGCGCAGGATGGCCAGTGGGCCCCGGCCTTCGCCGGGGTGACCGGAGTGCGAAATCATCCCGCCGCTTCGAGCAGGTACCCGAGCCCCCGCACCGTGCGGATGCCCAGCCCCGACCCTTCGAGCTTGCGCCGCAGCCGGTGGATGTAGACCTCGAGCGCGCCGGCCACGGTGCCGGGTTCGTTGCCTTCGCCGGCCCAGGCCTGGCCGATCTGTTCCTTCGTGACGACCTTGCCCTCGTGCGTGAGCAGCAGGTCGAGCAGCAGCCATTCGCGCGGCGACAGGTCCACCGGCGTGCCGCCGATGGCGGCGCGGCGGCCCTCGCGGTCGAAGCTCAGCTGGCCGCTGGTCTGCACCGGCTGGCGCGCCGGCGCGCCCACGAGGCGGGCGCGGCGCAGCAGCGCGCCGACGCGGGCCTCGAGTTCGGGGAAGTCGAAGGGTTTGGTGAGGTAGTCGTCGGCGCCGGCGTTGAGCCCGGCGACGCGGCTCTCGAGGCTGTCGAGCGCCGTGAGGATCAGCAGCGGCAGGGCGGGGCGCGCGGCGTGGGCGCGCTTGAGCACCGTCAGCCCGTCGACCATGGGCAGGCCCAGGTCGATGATGCCGAGGTCGAACGGCTGGTTCAGCAGCAGGTACTCGGCCACCGCGCCGTTGTCGGCGTGCACCACCTCGAAGCCGGCCTGCCGCAGGTTCGCGGACAGGGCGTCGGCCAGCGTCGGATCGTCTTCGGCGAGGAGGAGTCGGGTCGGCGTGCTCACGCGGCGGATTGTGGCATGGGCCCCCGGCCTTCTGGCAGACTCCCGGGCACCATGCCCACCCTGACCCAGGAACTCGTCGTCACCGCGCTGGCCGTCGCCGGGCCGGTCGCCTCGGGATGGCTCTGGCGCGAGCACCGTCGCGGCCCCGCCGTCGCCGTGTTCGTGGTGGCCGCCGCCGTGGCGGGCACGCTGCTCGTGCGCTGGGGCATCACCCCGGGCTGACGCCCGGCGTCAGCCGATGTGGGAGATCCACACCCCGGGGGCGGGGTTGGTCTGGGCGTCCGCGGAACCGGTGGCGGGCACGCTGCCCTCCGGCATGCGCCGCACCGCCAGGCCCACCGACACCATGTCCACCACCAGCAGGTGGAGGATGCGGGAGATCATCGCGACGAAGGTGGAGCTGTCCTCGTCGTGGTCCACCGCGATGCACACGTCGGCCTTCTTCGCGAGCGGCGACTGGGTGGACGTGATGGCGACGATGGCCGCGCCCCGGTCCTTCGCGGCGTCGGCGGCGCGCACGAGTTCGGGCGTCTGGCCCGAGCTCGAGATGAACACCGCCACGTCCTTCGGCCCCAGCACCTCGGCGGCGATGGCAAACACCGACGCGTCGGACCGCGCCACCACCGGGATGCGGAAGCGGAACAGCTTGTGCTGCGCGTCCAGCGCCACCATCGCCGAGTTTCCCACCGCGAACAGCTCGACGCGCGAGGCCTCGCGCAGCAGGCCGATGGTGCGTTCGATGGTCTCGACGTTGAGGCTCTCGCGGAACTGCACGATGGACGAGATGGTGTTGTCGAGCACCTTCGCGCACAGGTCAGACATCGCGTCCTGCCGGCGCACCTGGGTGCGCTGGAACGGCACGGTGCCGGTCAGGCCCGAGCCCAGCTTCAGCTTGAAGTCGGCCAGGCCCTCGAACCCGAGCGAGCGGCAGAAGCGGATCACGGTCGGCTGGCTGACCTCGGCGCGTTTGGCGATCACGCCCACCGCGTCGTTCAGCACCGCGCGCGGATTCTCGAGCACGACGTTGGCCACGCGCCGCTCGGCGGGGGAGAGGCCCTCGCGCGCGTGCCGGATGCGCTCCAGCAGCGGGTTGCCGCCGTCGCGGCTGGGCACGTGGTCCACGAGCAGCGTCGACACGCCGTGGAACGCGAGGTTGTCGGCCGTGAGCACGTACGTGGGGATGCGCGACAGGTACGCGGAGAAGCGCCCCTTCTCCTCGAAGCGCTGGCGGAACGGCGACTTGAGGAACAGGTCGCCCAGGCGCGGCACGATGCCGCCGCCCACGAAGATGCCGCCGGTGGCCCCGAGCGTGAGCGCGAGGTCGGCGGCCACCGTGCCCAGCATCGCGCAGAAGCAGTCGATGGTCTCGGCGCACAGCGCGCTTTCGCCCCGCTGGGCGCGGCGCACCACCTCGGCGGTGGCGAGGTTCGCGGGGTGGGCGGCGTCGCCGTCGCGCAGGGCCTCGTAGATCAGTTCGATGCCCGGGCCCGACACGAGCCGTTCGGCCGAGACGTGCGACATCGACTTCCACACGTGCTTCAGCACGCGCAGCTCCCGCTCGTCGATGGGCGAGAAGCTCGTGTGGCCGCCTTCGCTGGCCAGGCTGATGTAGCGGTCGTTCGCGGGGATCAGCGCCGACACGCCGAGGCCGGTGCCCGGCCCGAGCAGGCCGATCACGCCGTCGGTCGCGGCCACGCCGCCCCCCACCTGCACGCGGCCGGCCTCGCCCACGCCGGGCAGGGCCATCGCGAGCGCGGTGAAGTTGTTGACGACCAGCAGCGTGGACAGGCCCAGTTGCTGCTGCACGTCCTGGATCGAGAACTCCCACGCGCGGTTCGTCATGCGCACCCCGTCGCCGTCGATGGGGTAGGCGATGGCGAGCGCGCCGTGTTTCGGGCGCAGGTCGGGCACCGTCTCGAGGTACGCGCGCACCATGGGCACGAAGTCGGCGTAGTCGTCGCACGGCAGCACGGCGATGCGCTCGAAGCGGCCGCGCACGCGCTCGATGCAGAAGCGGGCGTAGGTGGCGCCGATGTCCGCGAGCAGCCGCGGCTCGGCCTCGCCGGCGTCGAGGTCCGTTGCCATCAGTTCGGCCAGGTGCGGATCGGTGGAGACGACGTTCGGGTGCATGGGGGTGCAGGAGGAATCCTGCACCCACTGTACCGAACAACGGCGGGGCGCATGCCGGCGGTCAGGGCGCGCGTTCGATCAGCACCCAGCGCTGCGCCGCGAGGGCCACGCGGCCGCCGGCGACGATGCCGGGCTGGCCCGTGTAGGCGTCGCGCACCTTCGTGCCGTCGGGGAACGTGTCGCCCGTGACGATGCTGGCGCTGCCCGCCGCGTTCATCGCGACCACCACGCGGTCGCCGCTTGCCTTGTCGATGCGGCTGAACGTGAAGGGCGCCTGCGCGAGCGGGCGGTGTTCGCCGCGGGCCAGCGCCACGTGGCGCTGGCGGAACGTACCGAGCTTGCGCCAATGCGCGAGCAGCGCGGTGTCCGCGGTCGACCAGTTCATGTCCGAGCGCGTGGCCTGCTGCGGGTCGGAGTCGGGCACGGGGCCGGCCGGGCGGGCCGTCTCGTCGCCGTAGAAGATCTGCACGGCGCCCGGCGACAGCATCAGGCCGGCGCCCGCCTCCTCGAGCTTCGTGCGGTCGAACAGCGAGGTGTCGTGCGACGACAGGTAGTTCAGCGCGGTGTAGCCGGGCCGGCCGGACAGCAGCTTCGCGTAGCGGTCGAACATCGCGTCCGGCTTCGCCACGTCCGCCTGGAATTCGAAGTTGATCAGCGCGTCGAAGCCGTGGTCGTGCAGCATGTCGCGGTCGGGTCCCTTGCCCCAGTACTCGCCCACCATCCAGAAGGGTTCGTCGTCGATCTTCTTGCCGGGGTTCTTCGCCTTCCACTCGGCCAGGGCCTTCGTGGCCGTGGTCTTCAGCTCGGCCCAGGCCGCGGGCTCCACGTGCTTGACGGTGTCGGCGCGGAAGCCGTCGATGCCGTACTCGCGCACCCAGTCGGTGAGCCAGGTGATCAGGTAGCCGCGCACGGTGGTGTCGGGCAGGTCGCGGGCGTTGGTGTCGGGTTTGCCGGGGTACGGCTGCGGCGCGGGCGTGGTGTCCTTCGCGGCGGCCTTGCGGGCCTTCTTGCCCTTCGGCGCGGGTGCGGGCGGCGGCGGGGTGAACGGCTCGCGCTTCTGCAGGAAGGCCGGCAGCTTCACGAATTCCGTGCTTTCGGTGCGGAAGTCGGGCAGGTAGGCGAGCTGCATCGTCTGGTCGTCGCGGCCGCCGTCGATGTAGCCGGGCAGGCCGGCGCGGACCCAGTCGCGGCCCCACCACTGCGTGAAGTTGAAGTTGTTGTAGTCGATGTAGCCGTGGTAGTCGGCGAGGGTCGCCTTCTCCGAGTCGGGCCACAGCACCTTGAGGCCGAGGTCCTTGGCGCTCTGGATGTCGAGGTAGCCCGGGTGGTTCATGACCACGTCGAACAGGATGCGGATGCCCTGCGCGTGGGCGGTGTCCACCATCTCGCGCAGTTCCTCGGGCGTGCCCATCGACTGGTCGAGGGTGGTGAAGTCGAGCGCGTAGTAGCCGTGGTAGGCGTAGTGCTTGAATTCCTTGTTGCCACCCACCACCCAGCCGTGGATCTGCTCGTACGGCGCGGTGATCCAGATGGCGTTGACACCCAGCTGCTTGAACCAGCCCTGCTTGAGCTTGTTGGTCACGCCCTTCAGGTCGCCGCCGTGGAAGGTGCCGATCTCGTCCTTGCCGTCCTTCTGGCGGCCGTAGGCGTGGTCGTTCGACGGGTTGCCGTTCTCGAAGCGGTCGGTGATCAGGAAGTAGACGATCGGGTTGTCGGCGAAGGTGCCCGGCACGGCGGCCGGGGGCTTCGCCGCGGCCGAGGCCTGCGCGGCGGCGAGGGGCTCCTGCACCGGCGCGGGGGTGGAACACGCCGTGGCCAGCATCGCCAGCACGGTGGCGGCGACGAGCCGCATCGGGGTTCTGTGGTTCACGGCGTGTCGTTCCGGTGGGTCAGTTGGTGCAGGGCTTGGCTTCGCGGGCCTTCTTCGCGTCTTCCAGCGACGTGTAGATCTTGCGGTCGCCGCTGTTGACCCAGATCTCCTTGGTCGCGTTGGCGTCGAACGCCATGTCGCGGCCGCCCTGTTCCTTCGAGTCGCCCTTGTGGATGATGTAGTTCACGCGGCCCTTGGTGAAGTCGTCGGTCTTCACGGTCCAGAAGACCCCGAAGTCGTTCTTGCCCGAAACGGGCATCGGCTTCTGCCACTCGATGCCGGCCAGCGGAACCCCGCCGTCCTTCCACAGGTGCGCGCCCCAGCCGTCGTAGGCGTTGTCGCAGCGGTTGTAGTTGATGGTGGCGGTCTGGGCCTGGGCGCCCAGGGCGCAGGCGGCCAGGGCGACGGCCACGGCGATCTTCAGGGTCGAGCGGATGTCTTTCATGGATGAGACCTCGAGTTCAACGTGATGGAACGGGGCAGCCGCCCCGGGCTGGGGGAAACGAATTCCGGAGCGCTGAAGCTCAGCCTTTGATGCCACCGGCCGTCAGGCCGGAGATCATCCATTTCTGCGCCAGGATGAAGACGACGGTGATGGGCAGGCCGGACAGGATGGCCGCGGCCGCGAAGTCGCCCCACAGGTACTTCTGCTCGTAGAGGAACAGCTTGGAGCCGACGGCGAGCGTGAGCTTGGCTTCCTCGTGCAGCAGGATGGAGGCCACCGGGTACTCGATGATGGCGCCGATGAACGCGAGCAGGAACACCACCATCAGGATGGGCACCGCCATCGGCAGCAGCACGAGGCGGAAGGCCTGCCACGGCGTGGCGCCGTCCACCTTCGCGGCTTCCTCGATCTCCACCGGGATGGTGTCGAAGTAGCCCTTGATGGTCCACACGTGCAGCGCGATGCCGCCCGAGTACGCGAGCAGCAGCGACCAGTGGCTGTCGATGCCGAAGGTGGGGAACACGTTGCCGATGCGGTCGAAGATCGCGTAGATGGCCACGAGGGCCAGCACCGACGGGAACATCTGCATCAGCATCAGCCCGGCGAGCGAGGCCTGCTTGCCGCGGAACTGCATGCGCGCGAACGCGTACGCCGCGGTGGTGGACAGGAACAGCGTGACGATGGCGGTGAGCCCGGCCACCTTCACCGAGTTCCACAGCCACAGCAGCACCGGGAAGTCGGGCTTCACGAGGCGGCCGTCGGGCGCGGTGTACGAGATGCCGAGCGCGAGCTTCCAGTGCTCGAAGCTGATCTGTTCGGGGATCAGGCTGCCGGCGGCGAAGTTGCCGGGCCGCAGCGAGATCGACAGGATCATCAGGAACGGGAAGATCACGACCAGCACGAGGCAGATCAGGAACAGGTGCGCGAGCACGACGCGCCAGCGGTGGGACTTGTCGACGACGATGGCCATGGTGTTTTCCTCAGCGCGTTTCTTCGCGGGCGATCTTCGTGAACCGCATCTGCACGAGCGAGATGACGGCGACCATCGCGAAGATGACGGTGGAGATGGCGGCGGCCAGGCCGAACTGCTGGCCGGAGTCCTGGAACGCGATGCGGTACGTGTAGGACACCAGCAGGTCGGTGGTGCCCGCGGGCACGCTGGTGTCGAGGAAGTCGGGCCGGCCGCCGGTGAGCAGCGCGATCAGCACGAAGTTGTTGAAGTTGAACGCGAACGCGGAGATCAGCAGCGGCGTGAGCGGCTTGAGGATCAGCGGCAGCGTGATGCGGAAGAAGTTCGTCAGCGGGCCGGCGCCGGCGACGGCCGAGGCCTCGTACAGGTCCGACGGGATGGCCTTGATGAGGCCCATGCACACCACCATCATGTACGGGTAGCCGAGCCACACGTTGACGATCAGCAGCATGATCTTCGCGAGCGTCGGGTCCGAGAACCACGCCGGCTTGATGCCGAACAGCGCGTTCAGGATCAGGTTGATCTCGCCGAAGTTGTTGTTGAACAGGCCCTTGAACACCAGGATCGAGATGAAGCCCGGCACCGCGTAGGGCAGGAACAGCATGATGCGGTACACGCCCTTGAACTTCAGCGCGTCCCAGTTGAACAGCACGGCCAGCAGCATGCCCAGCGCCGCGGCGAAGAACACGGTGAGGGCCGAGAACATCACGGTCCACACGAAGATGCGGATGAACGGCTCGCGGAAGGCGCTGTCGGTGAAGATGCGGCGGTAGTTGTCGAGGCCGATGCCCACCTGGAAGCCGGGCTGGATCTGCTGGCCCGCCTGGTTCTCGTAGAAGCCCGTCTTGAAGTTGGCGGTCAGAACGTCGCCGGTCTGCTTGTTCAGCAGGGTGCCGTCGCCGCGGGGTTCGTAGAGCGGGGCCACGGCGCCGAACTGGCGCAGGCCCGTCATGCGGATCTTGTGGCCGTCGGGCAGCGTGAACGTGAGGGCCTTCAGCGCGGCCTGGCGCGCGATCAGTTCGCGCAGCTGCAGCGGCTCGCCGAGGGCGATCTTCACCTGCTCGGCCGGCTCCACGGTGAGTTCGAGCGGCGCGGTGTTCTTCAGCGCGAGCGGGCCGGACACGTACGCGGCCTCGGTGTCGGGGTCCTCGAAGCGGGCGCGGAACTCGGCGCCGTCGGCGTGCAGCGTGAACTGCAGGGTGCCGCCCTCGACCTGGTAGGTCTCGTCGATCAGGTACTGGGTGGCGCGGGGGAACTTCAGCAGGTTCTTCGAGCTGTGGTTCGTGAAGCCGATGCCCATCGTGTAGATCATCGGGAACACCACGAAGATCAGCGCGGCGCCGATGCCCGGGAACAGGTAGCGGTAGGCGTAGGCCTTCGACGAGGAATAGATCCACGCGGCCAGCGCCGTGATCACGAGGATGGTGCCTGCCAGCAGGGTCTCGCCGGCGGCATGCACCATCACCACGACATACAGCGCGACCAGCAACACCGCGGTCAGCAGCACGGGCGCCGACCAGCGCGACAGGGACATCTTCAAGCTCATGGCAACAAACGAAAGGAAGGAAAACCCGCCGGGGCTCGTGGCTCCGGCGGGTGGGGTCACGACAGGATTACTTCGTCGTGATGCGTTTGGCGGCGCCGTCCAGCGCTTCCTTCGGCGACTGGCGACCTTCGGTCATGTTCTGCAGCGCCGATTGCATCGACGACCAGAAGCGACCCATTTCCGGGTTGTTCGGCATCGGCGAGCCGTCCTGGGCGCTGGCCATCGTGGCCTGGATGTTCGGGTTGCTCTTGAGCTCCGCGAACAGGGCCTTGCTGGCCGGCGTGCCCAGTGGCACGTCGTCGTTGATCTGCTTCAGGCCGTTGACGCTCAGCATGTAGTTTTCGATGAACTCGGTGGCCACGTCGCGGTTCGGCGACGCCTTCGAGATCATCGCGCCCAGCACGCCGACGAACGGGGCGGCCTTCTTGCCGGCGACGGTCGGGATCTTGGTGACGCCGTAGTCGATCTTGGCCTTCTTCAGGTTGTCCCACGACCACGGGCCGTTGATCATCATCGCGACCTTGCCCTGGGCCATGCCGGCTTCCATCTCGGCGTAGCCCGCGCCCTTGGTCATCACGCCGTCCTTGACGAACTTGGCGAGCAGCTCGGCGCCCTTGAGCGCGCCGGGGTTGTTCACGCCGGTGTCGGTCGGGTCGTACGTGCCGTCAGGCTTGAGCTTGAACACGTAGCCACCGTTGGCGGCCAGCAGCGGCCAAGTGAAGAACGTGTTGTTGTAGTCCCAGAGGATGGCCTTCTTGCCCGAGGCGGACAGCTTCTTGTCCAGGGCGGCGATCTCCTCGAAGGTCTTCGGCGGGTTCGGCACGAGGGCCTTGTTGTAGACCAGCGAGACGGCCTCGATCGAGATCGGGTAGCCCCAGGTCTTGCCACCCACGGTGAAGGCCTTCCAGGCGAGCGGATCCACGTCGGCCTGGACCTTCTTGCCCGGGGTCACGGTCTGCAGCAGGCCGCCGGCGATCCACTCGCCGATGCGGTCGTGCGGCCAGATCCAGATGTCCGGGCCCTTGCCGGCGGCGGCGGCCTGCTGGAACTTGCCCGGGGCGTCTTCCGGGTGCTCGACGACGACCTGCACGCCGGTCTTCTTCGTGAACTCCTCGCCGACCTTGGCCAGGCCGTTGTAGCCCTTGTCGCCGTTGATCCAGATCAGCAGCTTGCCGGGTTCGGCCGCTTGCGCCTGCAGCGCGAAGCCACCGGTCAGGGTCATGGCCGCGGCGGCGGCCAGCAGTTTGATCTTCTGGCGTTGGATCTTCATCTTCGGTTCTCCTTCAGTGGATGCCTTCTCAGGGCAGGGTGAGGCCCTGTTCGTCGAACAGGAAGCAGCGTTGCGGGGGCAGGGTCAGCCAGGCGGTGTCGCCCGTGTTGAGGGGGTTCTCGGGATCGGTGCGCACCGTCAGCGGCTCGGGCGAATCGCCCACCGTGACGTGCAGGTACGTGGTGTCGCCCAGGTGCTCGGCCAGCTGGACGAAGGCCTTGACGGCCTCGTCGGTGCGCGTGCCGGTGGCGACGATGTGTTCGGGGCGGATGCCCAGCGTGACCTTGGCGCCGGTGGCGAGGCGGCCGGTGTCGGACGACACCGGCACGCAGGTGCCGTCGTTCAGTCGCACGTGGTTGCGGTCGTGCAGGACGCCGTCGATGAAGTTCATCTTCGGCGAACCGATGAAGCCGGCGACGAAGCGGTTGACCGGCTTGTGGTACAGCTCCATCGGCGTGCCGACCTGCTCGATGCGGCCGGCGCTCAGCACCACGATGCGGTTGGCGAGCGTCATCGCCTCGACCTGGTCGTGGGTCACGTAGATCATCGTCGTCTGCAGCTCGCGGTGCAGGCGCGAGAGCTCCACGCGCATCTGCACGCGCAGCGCGGCGTCCAGGTTCGACAGCGGTTCGTCGAACAGGAACACGCCCGGCTTGCGCACGATGGCGCGGCCGATGGCCACGCGCTGGCGCTGGCCGCCGGACAGCGCCTTCGGCTTGCGCTCGAGCAGGTGCTCGATCTGCAGGATCTGCGCGGCGCGCGTGACGGCCGCCTTCATCGCGTCCTTCGTGAAACCGGCGAGCCGCAGGCCGAACGCCATGTTCTCCGCGACGCTCATGTGCGGGTAGAGCGCGTAGCTCTGGAACACCATCGCGATGCCGCGCTTGGCGGGCGGCACCTCGTTCACCTGCTGCTCGCCGATCCACAGCTCTCCGGCCGTGATCTCCTCCAACCCCGCGATGCAGCGCAACAGCGTGGACTTGCCGCAGCCCGACGGGCCCACGAACACCACGAACTCGCCGTCCTGGATCTCGAGGTCGATGCCGTGCAGCGTCTCGACCTCGCCGTAGGACTTGCGCAGTCCCTTCAACTTCAGATGTGCCATGTGTGTACCGTCCGCGGGATCAGGCCGTGATCTCGCCGAAATAGAAGCCGTGGCCCGGCAGCGTGAACCGCTGGCCGGCGCGCTGCCCCTGGAGGGCCGGGTCGAGGTGGGTGGCCACCGCGAGGCTGTCGGGCACCGCGAGGGCCAGGTCGACCGGGTCGGCGCCCAGGTTGAAGACGCACAGCAGTGTGTTCCCGTCGCTGCCGTTCTCGGGCGAACGCACCAGTGCCAGCACGGGTTCCGGCGCGTCGACGAAGCGGATGTCGCCCGTCACCAGCGCGGGCTGCGTGCGGCGCCAGGCCAGCAGGCGGCGCATGAAGTTCAGCGGCGAGGCCGGGTCGGCCTCGTTGACGTCCACCGCGCGGGTGGCGTGCTCCGGGGGCACCGGCAGCCAGGGCTCGACGTCCACGCCGCGGCTGAAGCCGGCGTGCGGCTGGGCCTGCACCCAGGGCATCGGCGTGCGGCAGCCGTCGCGGCCCTTGAACTCGGGCCAGAAGGTGATGCCGTAGGGATCCTGGATCTTCTCGAACGGGATGTCGGCCTCGGTCAGGCCCAGCTCGTCGCCCTGCCACCAGCAGACGCTGCCGCGCAGCGAGACCAGCATGGCCATCGCGACCTTGCTGTAGTTCGTGCTCGCACCGGGGCCGCCCCAGCGGGTCAGCACGCGGGCCACGTCGTGGTTGCCGTACGACCAGCTGGCCCAGCCGTCGTGCATCTGGGCCTCGAGCTCCTCCACCTCGTTGCGGATGTGGCCCGCGGTGTTGTCGCTCGTCAGCAGGTTGAAGCTGTAGGCCATGTGCAGCCGGTTGCCGCCGCGGGTGTACTCGGCCATGACCTTCAGCGAGTCGTCGTCGCCGATCTCGCCGACGCTGGCCGCGCCGTACTCGTTCAGCAGCGCGCGGATGCGCTCCAGGTACGGCACGTTCTCCGGCTGCGTCTTGTCGTACAGGTGGCGCTGCATGCCGTACGGGTTGCTCTCGCCCACGCTGCGCGTGTCGCGCTTCTCGGCCGGCGGGTTGTCGCGCAGCTGGCGGTCGTGGAAGTGGAAGATGCAGGCGTCGAAGCGGAAGCCGTCCACGCCGCGGTCGAGCCAGAAGCGGATGTCCGACAGGATCTGGTCCTGCACTTCCGGGTTGTGGAAGTTCAGGTCCGGCTGGCTCGCCAGGAAGTTGTGCAGGTAGAACTGGCGGCGGCGCGAGTCCCACTGCCAGGCGGACCCGCCGAACACGCTCAGCCAGTTGTTGGGCGGCGTGCCGTCGGCCTTCGGGTCGGCCCAGACGTACCAGTCGGCCTTCGGGTTCGTGCGGCTGGCGCGGCTTTCCTTGAACCATTCGTGCTGGTCGGACGTGTGCGACAGCACCTGGTCGATCATCAGCTTCAGGCCCAGCTCGTGGGTGCGGGCGATCAGCCGGTCGAGGTCGTCGAGCGTGCCGAACAGCGGGTCGACGTCGCGGTAGTCGGCGATGTCGTAGCCGAAGTCCTTCATCGGCGACTTGAAGAACGGGGAGATCCAGATCGCATCGACGCCGAGGCTGGCGATGTACGGCAGGCGGTCGATGATGCCGGCGATGTCGCCCACGCCGTCGCCGTCGTGGTCGGCGAAGCTGCGGGGGTAGACCTGGTAGATCACGGCGCCGCGCCACCAGGTGGTGTCGGCGGCGGTGGCGAGTCGGGGGATGGAGGTATTCACGGGACGGGACTCGGCGTCGGGAGGGTCAAACAGTAAAGCGCAAACGGAACGGATCTTCAATGCCATGGGCGCCGCACGGGGCGGCGCACATGGCGCTGAAGGCAGGGCCTCCGGCTCGTGACCGGGGGACCTGCCGGGGTTCGAGGGTGGGGACGGTCGGCATGTTCCTCGGGGAAATTCCTGCCAACCGTTCCGTCAACCTCGGTGGATCACCACCAGGCTTCCACTTGGACGCCGTAGGTCATGCCGTGGGTGTCGTCGCCGAACACGCCGTTGGCCACGGTGCCCATGGCATCGTTCCACTTGGCGTAGGTGGCGAAGGCACGGAACACCGGGCGGGCCCAGAAGCCGCGGCTCAGGGACAGTTGCGGGGCGATCGTGAACTTGGCCAGCTTGCGGGTCGGGTCGCCGCCGGACTTGCCCTGGTCGTAGCCGGCTTCGGCCGCGAGGCTGAAGTTGTCGTTGAAGGCGTACTGCGGGCGGACGCCGAAGCTGATCCACTTGCTGTCGCTGCCGTCCTTGTTGTTGATCGTGGCGTACGACGCGGTGGCCATGCCGCTCACGTTCGTGTTCGGCAGGTCGAAGAAGAAGGTCTCGTGGACGCGCCAGGAGTTCTTGCCTTCCGAACCTTCGTCGCCGGCCGTGTACGTCGGCGCCCACTCGTAGGCCGCGCCCAGCTTGCTGCCGTAGACGAAGGCCAGCTTGTTGTAGCCGTTGCCGAACAGGTTGCTCTGGGTGTGCTCCAGGAACAGCTGCACGCCCTTGCCTTCGGCGGTGGTGCCGGCGGTGCTGCCGAACAGGTAGACGAGTTCGCCTTCCAGCTTGCCGTTCGGGTTCGTCGCCAGGTCGTAGCCGCGGAAGCTCAGGCGCTTCGTGACGACGTCGCTGGCCGGGTGGCCGTTGCCGGTGTTGCCCGAGTTGCCGCCGGGCGCGGACGCGTCGGTCGAGCTGTTGCCGTTGCGCGAGTGGTACGCGAAGGCGAACTTGGCCACGTCGCCCAGGGCGATGTCCTCGATGCCGGCGCCCGGGCCGCTGTTGTTCCAGTAGTAGTAGTCGTTGATGTGGATGTCGTGGCGGTTGTAGTAGCGCTTGCCGATCCACACCTTGGCGTTCTCGAAGGAATTGCCCTCGCCGAAGAAGCCGCCGCCGATGAAGTAGTTCTGGCGGCTGGCGATCTCGTAGTTGTTGTTGTTGACGCTCTCGAAGTCGTTGGCGTTGTCTTCGCGCAGGGCCAGCATCAGGTTGTACTTGGCCCAGGCGCCGTCGGCCTTGCCGAACGGGGCGACGACCGCGGCTTCGCCGTAGCTGTCGCACTCGTTGCCGAGGCGGTACTTCGCGCGGATGGGCCAGTAGCCATCGCCACCGAAGCACTGCAGGCCACCACCCTTGCTGGTGGAGCCGACCTGCGTGCGCAGGTAGCCGTGGAACTCAACGCCTTGGGCGAACACGGCCGGCGCCAGCGTGACCGCGGCGGCGGCCACGGCCAACATCTTGAACTTCTTGATCATCACGGAGGGACTCCTCGTCTAGTTGCTGCTCGATACCGACCGCGAGCCTCAATGGGCCCTTGTGTGTCGGCGGTTGGGGGAAACGGTTCTGGCACTGGCGACCCGGAGCGCGCGCCGCGGCCCACGCCTGGAAGGCGGCCTGCGGGGGTTCGACGGGGACGATGTAGTGCGACATGAATGAGGTGTGCGGTGCAGCACCCATCAGAAGTAGCTTGACTACAACCTCAGGTGCCATTTGCGACTGGGGTGGACTTTAGGGTTCGTACTGAATCGAGAAACAGCGGGATAACCCTAGTGTTGCTTTGGGCCAAACCCTAATGGTGTTGGTCCTCAGTTGACGTTTGTGGACGATCTCAGGGCCTTGGAATACGATGCCGGCATGTAGTCTGAATACAAACGGACTGCAAAAAAGGGCCCGGCGTGTCGGCGGGGCGCCACATTTCCATGACCAGGGACCTTGTTTTGAACCAGCAATTCACGTATCCGCGCCTGCTGGGCGACATCGGCGGCACGAACGCCCGCTTCGCATGGCAGGAGGCCGAAGGGGCCCCCCTGACCGACATCGCGACCTACCCCGGTGCCGATTACGCAACAGTTCTCGACGCGATCAGGGAATACCTCAGGGTCCACGCGAAGGCGCAGCCGCGCTGGTGCGCCATCGGCATCGCGAACCCGATCACGGGCGACCGGGTGCAGATGACGAACCACCACTGGTCGTTCTCGATTTCCGAGGTGCAGCGCGACCTGGGCCTCGACCGCTTCCTGCTCATCAACGACTTCACGGCGCTCGCGCTGTCGCTGCCGGCGCTCGAGCGCCACCAGCTTCGCCAAGTGGGTGGCGGCGACGCGGTGGAGGGCGGTCCCATCGCGCTGCTCGGCGCGGGCACGGGCCTCGGCGTGTCGGGCCTGCTGCAGACGGCGGGCGGGCAGAGCGTGCCGCTGAACGGCGAGGGCGGGCACGTCACGCTCGGCGGCGTCAACGAACGCGAGGACGCGGTGATCGCGGTGCTGCGCCGCCGCTACGGCCACGCGTCGGCCGAACGCGCGCTGTCCGGCCCGGGCCTCGTCGCCCTGTACGACGCCCTCTGCGAACTCGACGGCGTGCCGGCGAAGCCGGTGACGGCCGCCGAGCTGACCGCGGCCGCCCAGGGCGGGCAGGACCCGCAGGCCGTCGAGACCGAGGCGCTCTTCTTCTCGCTGCTGGGCACCGTGGCCGGCAACCTCGCGCTGTCGCTCGGCGCCCGGGGTGGGGTTTACATCGGGGGGGGTATCGTGCCGCGCCTCGGTGACCGTATCCTCTCGTCAACCTTCCGCAGCCGGTTCGAGAGCAAGGGGCGGTTCCAGCCGTACCTCGCGTCGATCCCGGTGTTCGTCGTGTCGGCCGAGGTCTCGCCGGCCCTGATCGGCGCGGCCCGCGCCCTCGACGTTCTTTGATGTCCTGATCGTCCTTCTCCTGGAGACCTGTTCGATGACCCACCTGACCGCGTTCCGCCGCGCGACCGCCGGCGCCCTGCTCGGGCTCGCCTTCGCCCTGCCCGCGCACGCCCAGAAGCCGCTCGACTGGGCGCTCGGCGGCACCCCGCCGAAAGAGGCGCCCGGCGAGAAGCTCGTCTTCCGCATCGGCGAGTCCAGTGGCCTGCAACTCGTGCCGCGCGAGGACGGCAGCCCGCCGAACGACCAGCCGCGCACCGTCGACCCGACCGTGCTGCGCCAGCAGCTGCTGCTGCTCTCCTACGTGACGCCGAAGGGCGCCGTGGAGTCGCTGTTCTCCGACGACGAGGCCGGCGACCTGTCGGGCCCGCTCGCCCGGGCCTTCGCGATCGCCAAGCCCACGCAGGACGTGCTGCTGTTCTCGTCGTCGCGCCGCGACTCGTACTTCGTCCCGCCGGTCGGCTTGACGGCCCGCCTGTTCCTCGTCGCCGACAAGCTCAACGTGATCGTCGCGCAGCCGCGCGTCGACTACTACGGCCAGTGGCGCATCAACCAGAGCGTGCGGCCGAACCTCGAGTTCGGCTCGCGCGCGAAGGGCAGCACCACGAAGCTGCAGGCGCCCGAAGGCGTGCTGAGCCGCGCCGACTGGGGTGTGCTGCCGCTGGTGGCGGCGGCCACCGCACCCGCGCCGGCACGCACCGCGCCGCCGGCGATCCCGCCCGCGCCCGCCGTCCAGGCCGCGCCGGCCGTGGCGCCCGCGCCCGCACCGGCCCCCGCCGCCGCGCCGGTCACCGATCCGGAAGCCCGCCTGCGCACGCTGAAGCGCCTGCGCGACGGTGGCCTGATCAGCGAAGAGGAATTCCAGCAGAAGAAGGCGGAGATCCTCAAGACGCTGTGAAGCGTCTCGTCATCCCGGCGAACGCCGGGATCCACCGTTCGCGCCGCACCCGGGCGGGCGGTGGGCCCCGACTTTCGTCGGGGTGACCGCCTCCGTTCAGGACTCCGGCGTGCGCTTTTCCTGCAGCACGGCCTTCGAGCGGCGCAACTGCGCCACCAGCTCGGGGCCGCGCGCGAGCGCCACCGACACGGCCAGCACGTCCAGCACCGCGAGGTGCGCGAGGCGCGAGGTCATCGGGGCGTAGACGTCCGGGTCCTCCGGCACGTCGACGTTCAGCGAGATGTCGCAGGCGCGCGCCAGCGGCGAACCCGGCACCGTGAGGCCGATGGCCGTGGCACCGGCCTCGCGGCCGATCTCGACGCTGCGGATCACGTCGCGCGTGCGGCCGCTGCCGGAGATGGCCACCAGCACGTCGCCCGGTTCCAGCAGCGAGGCGGACATGGCCTGGACGTGCGTGTCCGACAGCGCCGCCGTGGGCACCCCCAGGCGGAAGAACTTGTGCTGCGCATCCATCGCGACGATGCCCGAGTTGCCGACGCCGTAGAACTCGATGCGCCGCGCCGCGCAGAGCGCCTCGACGGCGCGCGTGAGCGACGACGGGTCGAGGTGGTTGCGCACGGTGACCAGCGCGGCGATCGCGCGGTCGAACACCTTCGCGCCCACCTCGGCCGAGGAGTCCTGCGCGTTGACGTCGTGGTGGATGTACGGCAGCCCGGTGGCGAGGCTCTTGGCCAGGCGCAGCTTGAACTCGCGCAGGCCGCTGAAACCGAGCGCGTTGCAGAAGCGCGCGATGGTGGGCTGGCTCACGCCGGCGCGCGTGGCCAGCTCCGCGAACGAGAGGTCGATCACCTCGTTCGGGTGCTGGAGCACGTAGTCGGCGGCCTGGCGTTCGGACGGGCGCAGCTCGTCCCGCGCGGCCTCGATGCGTTGCAGCAGCGTGGCGGTGGCGGGTGAGGGGTCGGGTGTTTTCGGGGTGGCGCGGGAACGTGGCATCGGAGGGACTCAGGGACTCCAGTACATCCTAAGCGGTCGCGTGCGATGGGCCAGCAAGGCATCGATCGGCAGCGGGTTGTCCGCCCGGGCCGCGCGGGCCTCGGCCGACAGCATCGCGCCCTTCTGCGTGCCCTGCACGAGCAGCGCGACGTGCGAGGCGGCCAGCAGCGCGGCGAGGTTCATGCCGAGGCGCGCGTGCGGCGCCACCGGCGGCTCGATGGCGACGAGCGCGGGCGCGGCGGCCGGGTCCAGTGCCTCGGCCAGGCCACGGGCGCGCGGGAACAGCGAGGCGGTGTGGCCGTCCTCGCCCATGCCGAGCACCACGGCGTCGGCGCCGTCGAGCAGCGCCTTCAGCGTGCGCGAGCGTTCCTCCACGGCTTCGGCCGGGTGGTCGGCGCGGGTCTTCAGCGACACGAACGTGGCCGCCGCGGCGTGGCGGGTCAGCAGCCGGTCGCGCACGAGGCGCTCGTTGCTGTCGCCCGACGCGGGGTCCACCCAGCGCTCGTCGACGAGGGTGATCGTCACGCGCGACCAGTCGAGCCGCGACCGCGCCAGCTCGTCGAACAGCAGGCCGGGGCTGCGGCCACCGGACACCGCGAGCGTCGCCGCGCCACGCGCCTGGAGGGCGGCCGAGAGCAGGCCGACCAGCTCGTGCGCGAGCGTCTGGGCCGCCTGCAGCGGGTTCTCGAAGGTCGCGAGGTCCGGCTCGCGGAGGGGATTCGGGGTCATGGTGGTGTTTCGGTAGTTTCTCTACAGATCGGGTGGCGTCAGGGCGCCGGCCTGCAGTGTGATGTCAGTGTCAATGGGGGCAATCAGGGGAATCGAGGCTGGAAATCCGTTTGGGAACCGTGTAGCATTCCTACAAGAGTTTGGAAGTATCGCCCAAAACATCGATTCAGATCGATCCGGACAACATGTCACTTCATCCCGTGGTCGCGCGAGTGACCGACCGGGTGCGCGCACGCAGCGCCACCCTCCGCGCCGACTACCTCGACACCGTGGCCGCCAGCAAGTCCGCTGGCGTGGCACGGGGCGCCGTTGCATGCACGAACCTCGCGCATGCCATGGCTGCCCACCCCTCGCATGAAAAGCTGGTGTTGCGTGAGGCCCACCGGCCGAACGTGGCCGTCGTCACGTCGTACAACGACATGCTGTCGGCCCACCAGCCTTATGCGGACTATCCCGCGCGCATCAAGCGCGCACTGCACGGCGCGGGCGCCGTCGGCCAGGTGGCCGGCGGCGTGCCGGCCATGTGCGACGGCGTCACGCAGGGCCAGCCCGGCATGGAGCTGTCGCTGTTCTCGCGCGACGTGATCGCGATGTCCACCGCCGTCGCGCTGTCGCACGGCGTGTTCGACGCGGCGATGTGCCTCGGCGTGTGCGACAAGATCGTGCCGGGCCTGCTGATCGGCGCGCTGCACTTCGGCCACCTGCCGGTGATCTTCGTTCCCGCCGGGCCCATGTCCACCGGCATGAGCAACGACGAGAAGGCGAAGGTGCGCCAGCTGCACGCGAAGGGCCAGGTCGACCGCGCCGCGCTGCTCGAGGCCGAGAGCAAGGCGTACCACGGCGCCGGCACCTGTACCTTCTATGGCACGGCCAACAGCAACCAGCTGTTGATGGAGGTGATGGGCCTGCACCTGCCGGGCGCGGCCTTCATCCCGCCCGACTCGCCGCTGCGCGCCGCGCTCACCGAGGCCGCCGCCGTGCGCGTGGCGTCACTCACCGCGCAGGGTAACGAGTACACGCCGCTGGCGCAGGTCGTCGACGAGCGGTCCATCGTCAACGCCATCGTCGCGCTGCTGGCCACCGGCGGCTCCACGAACCACACCATCCACCTCGTCGCCATCGCCCGCGCCGCCGGCATCGTGATCGACTGGAGCGACTTCGACGAACTGTCGAAGGTGGTGCCGCTGCTGACGCGCATCTACCCGAACGGCACGGCCGACATCAACCACTTCCACGCCGCCGGCGGCATGGGCACGCTGATCGGGAACATGCTGTCCGAAGGCCTGCTGCACGAGGACGTGAGCACGGTGGCCGGCCCCGGCCTCGGCCGCTACGCGGAAGAGCCCGTGCTGAACGAATCCATGGCCGTGACCTGGCGCGCCGCGCCGGCTGCGAGCCACGACACCGGCGTGCTGCGCCCCGTGGCCGACCCGTTCAGCGCCGACAGCGGCCTGCGCATGCTGACGGGCAACCTGGGCCGCGCGGTCATCAAGGTGTCGGCCGTCAAGCCGCAGCACCGCCGCGTCGAGGCGCCGGCCGTCGTGTTCGCGAGCCAGGCCGAGTTCCTGCAGCGCTACAAGGCCGGCGAACTCGACCGCAACTTCGTCGCCGTGCTGCGCTTCCAGGGCCCGAAGGCCAACGGCATGCCCGAGCTGCACCAGCTGACGCCCGCGCTCGCCAACCTGCAGGACAAGGGCTTCGCGGTCGCGCTCGTGACCGACGGGCGCATGTCCGGCGCGTCGGGCAAGGTGCCCGCGGCCATCCACATCACCCCCGAGGCGCTGGGCCGGGGGCCGATCGGCAAGGTGCGCGACGGCGACATCGTGCTGCTCGACGCCGACCACGGCGTGCTCACGGTGCACGTGCCGGCCGGAGAATGGGCGGCCCGTCCGCTCGCCACCGCCCCGGCGGGCGCCCAGCGCGGCATGGGCCGCGAACTGTTCGTCGCGGCGCGTGCCGCGGCCGGCACGGCCGAGGAGGGCGCCTGCACCTTCGGCTGGCCTTCCGTCTCCTCCAAGGAAATGACCCATGAAAACGCCTGACATCCTCGCCCTCTCGCCGGTGATGCCGGTCATCGCCCTCGAACGTGTCGCCGACGCGGTGCCGCTGGCCCGCGCGCTCGTGAAGGGCGGCATCCGCCTGCTCGAGGTCACGCTGCGCACGCCCGTCGCGCTCGAATGCGTGCGCGCCATCGCGGCCGAGGTGCCCGAGGCGGTGGTGGGCGTGGGCACCATCACCACGCCGGCCGACCTGGAAGCCTCCGTGCGCGCCGGCGCCGTGTTCGGCGTGAGCCCCGGGGCCTCGGCCTCGCTGCTCAAGGCCGCCGCGGCCGGCCCGCTGCCGTTCGTGCCGGGCGTGATGACGCCGTCGGACGTGATCAACGCCGTCGAGTCGGGCTTCAACACCCTGAAGCTCTTCCCCGCGGCGCAGGCCGGCGGGCTCGAGATGCTCAAGGCGCTGGGCGGGCCTTTCCCCCAGGTTCGCTTCTGCCCCACGGGTGGTGTCACACTGCAGTCCGCCCCGGCGCTGCTCGCGTTGAAGAACGTGGTGTGTGTCGGTGGCTCGTGGCTGACCCCGAAGGCGCTGATCGACAGCGGCGACTGGGCGGCGATCGAAACCCTGGCCCGCGACGCCGCGGCCCTCCGCTGATCCGCTGACACCGACACCACCATGTTCGATCACCAATCGACCCCCTGCCGCAGCCTGGTGCTGTTCGGCGCCACCGGCGACCTGGCCCGCCGCATGCTGTGGCCGTCGCTCTACGCGCTGCACGCCGACGGCCTGCTGCCCGACCACTTCGCGCTGATCGGCGCCGCGCACTCGAAGCAGGAGCCGGCGAAGTTCGCCGAACTCGTGCGCAACTCGGTGCTGGGCTCGGCCAACGCGGCGATGTTCGACGAGGCGAAGTTCGCCACGTTCATCGCGCGGGTGAGCTACGTGTCGGTCGACGCGTCGAGCGAGGCCGGCATGCAGCCGCTGCGCGACGCGCTGGCGCCGCACGAGGGCGGCACCATCTTCTACCTGTCGACGTCGCCGCACATGTTCGGCCCCATCTGCCGCACGCTGGGCGCCTGGGGCGTGCACCCGGACAGCCGCGTGGTGGTCGAGAAGCCCATCGGCACCGACGAGAAGAGCGCGAACGCCGTCAACGACGCCATCGCCTCGGCCTTCGCCGAGCCGCAGGTCTTCCGCATCGACCACTACCTCGGCAAGGAAGCGGTGCAGAACCTGCTGGCGCTGCGCTTTGCCAACGCCATCTTCGAGCCGCTGTGGAACGCCAACGCCATCGAGCAGGTGCAGATCACCGTCGCCGAGACCGTGGGCGTCGAAGGCCGCTGGGGCTACTACGACGGCGTGGGCGCGCTGCGCGACATGGTGCAGAACCACCTGCTGCAGCTGCTGTGCCTCGTCGCCATGGAACCGCCCGCGAGCTTCACGCCGTCGGCCGTGCGCAACGAGAAGGTCAAGGTGCTGTGGTCGCTGCGGCCCATCAACGGCACCAACGTGCACACGCACACCGTCACCGGCCAGTACTCCGAAGGTTTCGCCGGCGGCCAGTCCGTCCCGGGCTACCGCGACGAGGCGGGCGCCAACAAGGTCAGCGACACCGAGACCTTCGTGGCCCTGCGCGCCGAGATCGACAACTGGCGCTGGGCCGGCGTGCCGTTCTACCTGCGCACCGGCAAGCGCATGCAGCGCCGCTCCAGCGAGATCGCGATCCACTTCAAGAGCGCGCCGTACAACATCTTCTCGGGCATCGGCGCCACGCTGCAGCCGAACGTGCTGCTGATCAAGCTGCAGCCGGAGGAAATGATCACGCTGAGCCTGATGCACAAGCTGCCGGGCCGCAACGACATGCAGCTGGGCCAGGTGGGCCTGAACCTGTCGCTCGGCGACAAGTTCGCCGGCACGCGCCGCCGCATCGCCTACGAGCGCATGCTGATCGACGTGCTGGCGGGCAACCCGTCGCTGTTCGTCCGCCGCGACGAGGTCGAGGCCGCGTGGAAGTGGATCGACGGCATCGTCGAGGGCTGGCGCCAGACGGGCCACAAGCCCAAGCCGTACGGCGCGGGTTCGTGGGGCCCGAGCGCGGCCATCGGGTTGCCGGAGCGCTTCGGGCATTCCTGGAACGAGTGATCGATCCCTTGGTGAGATGATGTCGGGATGCCCACGCCCGACACCCTCCTCGCGTTCTTCGGCATCGCCGTGCTGCTCTGCCTGAGCCCCGGCCCGGACAACGTCTTCGTCCTTTTCCAGTCCGCCCTCAACGGCCGCGCCGCCGGCTTCGCCGTCGTGCTGGGCCTGGCCACGGGGCTGCTCGGGCACACCGCCGCGGTGGCGCTCGGCCTGGCCGCGCTGGTGGCCGCGTCCGAGACGGCGTTCACCGTGCTGAAGCTCGCCGGCGCCGCGTACCTCGTGTGGCTCGCGTGGCAGGCCTTCCGCGCGCCGGTCGGGCCGCTGTCGGCGCAGGCCGAGGCCGCGCCGCTCGGTCGCATGTACCTGCGGGGCGTGGTGATGAACCTCACCAACCCGAAGGTCACCATCTTCTTCCTCGCTTTCCTGCCGCAGTTCGTCGACCGAACCCACGGCAACACCGGCGTGCAGGTGCTGTGGCTCGGCGCGGTGTTCATCGTGGCCACGCTGCTGACCTTCGGCGCCATCGCCTTTTTCGCCGCCACGTTCGGGCGGGTGCTGCAGCGGTCCGAACGGGCGCAGCGCGTGCTCAACTGGGGCGCCGGCACGGTGTTCCTGGGTCTGGCGGCGCGGCTGGCCTTCGCGCAGCGCTGAGAATTCAATCGCAAGAGTCGGGGTGATGGCCGGGGTCGCCGCCGGCACCATGGGGTCTCCGTTAGATTGACGAGGCCGTGACCATGAAACGAGACCTGCCCCCGAATTTCGCGACCGACGACGCCCGCTGGGCCGCCGTCGCCGCGCGTGACGCGTCCGCGGACGGACGCTTCTTCTACGGCGTGGCCACCACCGGTGTCTACTGCCGCCCGTCGTGTGGCGCACGCCTGCCGTTGCGCGGCAACGTGAGCTTCCACCCGACCACGGAGGCCGCCGAGGCGGCGGGCTTCCGGCCGTGCCGGCGTTGCCGGCCGGACGGGCCCACGAAGGCGCAGCGCCAGGCCGGACTGGTGACCGCGGCCTGCCGCGCCATCGAGTCGGCCGAGACCCCACCCGACCTCGAGACGCTGGCCGCCGCGGCCGGCCTGAGCCCGTACCACTTCCACCGCGTGTTCAAGGCGGTGGCGGGCGTGACCCCGAAGGACTACGCGAAGGCCCATCGGGCCGGCCGCGTGCGCGACGAACTGACACGCGCCGGCACCGTCACCGAGGCGTTGTACGACGCGGGTTACGCGTCCAGCGCGCGCTTCTACGACGACGCGTCCGGCGTGCTGGGCATGGCGCCGAGCGCGTACCGGCAGGGGGGCGCCGACGCGGTGATCCGCTTCGCCGTGGCGCAGTGCAGCCTGGGCGCGCTGCTCGTGGCGGCGACCGACAAGGGCGTGTGCGCCATCGCGCTCGGCGACGACCCCGAGCCGCTGGTGAAGGAGCTCCAGGACCGGTTCCCCCGCGCCGAGCTGCAGGGCGGCGACGCCGCGTTCGAGGCCACGGTCGCGCGGGTGGTGGGCGCCATCGAGCGGCCCGGCACCGCGGTCGACGTCCCGCTCGACATCCGCGGCACCGCGTTCCAGCAGCGCGTGTGGCAGGCCCTGCGCGAGATCCCGCCGGGCCGCACGTGCAGCTACACCGAGGTGGCCGAACGCATCGGCGCGCCCACGGCGGTGCGGGCGGTGGCGGCGGCGTGCGCGGCGAACACGCTCGCAGTCGCCGTGCCGTGCCACCGCGTCGTGCGCAGCGACGGCGGCCTGTCGGGCTACCGCTGGGGTGTCGAACGCAAGCGCGCGCTGCTGGCCCGCGAGGGGGACGGCGCGTGAACCTCGACGACGTCGACTGGGGCCGGGTCGAACACGAGCTGGACGCGCAGGGCCAGGCCGTGATGCCCGGCCTGCTCGACGCGGCCACCTGCGAGGCGGTGGCCGCGATGTACGCGCAACGCGAGCGCTTCCGCAGCCGCGTGGTGATGGACCGCTACGCCTTCGGCCGCGGCGAGTACCAGTACTTCGCGTACCCGCTGCCCGAGCCGCTCGCGGCGCTGCGGCCCGCGCTGTACGCGCGGCTGCAGCCCGTCGCCAACCGCTGGAACCGGGTGATGGACATCCCGGTGTCGTACCCCGCCGACCACGCCGACTTCCTCGCCCGCTGCCACGACGCCGGCCAGGTGCGGCCCACGCCGCTGCTGCTGCAGTACGGCGCGGGCGACTACAACTGCCTGCACCAGGACCTGTACGGCGAACACGTGTTCCCGCTGCAGGTGGCGGTGCTGCTGTCCGCGCCGGGGCGCGACTTCACCGGCGGCGAGTTCGTGATGACCGAGCAGCGGCCCCGCATGCAGTCGCGTCCCATGGTGGTGCCGCTGGGGCAGGGCGACGCGGTGGTGATGGCCGTGCACCACCGGCCGGTGCAGGGCACGCGCGGGCCGTACCGCGTGCAGCTGCGCCATGGCGTGAGCGAGGTGCGCTCGGGTCACCGCCACACGCTGGGCCTGATCTTCCACGACGCGACATGACCGCCGGCCTCTTCGACGAACCGCGGGAACCGCTGGGCGACGGCGCCGTGCTGCTGCGCGGCTTCGCGCTCGACGAGGCCGATGCGCTGTTCGCGGCGGCGCGGGCCGTGATCGCCGAAGCGCCGCTGCGCCACATGGTCACGCCGGGCGGGCTCGCGATGGCCGTCGCGATGACCAACTGCGGGCCGCTCGGGTGGGTGTCGGATCGCCGGGGCTACCGGTACCAGGGCACCGATCCGTTGTCCGGCGAGCCGTGGCCCGCGATGCCCGCGGTGTTCCGGTCGCTCGCGGGACGGGCCGCGTCGGCCGCGGGTTTCGACGGCTTCGAACCCGACGCGTGCCTCGTGAACCGCTACGAGCCCGGCACGCGGCTGTCGCTCCACCAGGACCGCGACGAGACGGACCACGGCGCCCCCATCGTGTCGGTGTCGCTCGGGCTGCCGGCGGTGTTCCTCTGGGGCGGATTGAAACGCGCCGACCGGCCGCACCGCGTGCCGCTGGTGCATGGCGACGTGGTGGTGTGGGGCGGGCCGTCCCGGCTCGTGTTCCACGGGGTCGCTCCGCTGGCCGCCGGCGAGCACGATCGCCTCGGCGCCCAACGCGTGAACCTGACCTTCCGCAAGGCCGGCTGATCTCGGGTATCGTCCCGCGATGACCTCCACGACGGCCCCTTCCGCGACGCGTGTGGCCGTGGCGGGCCTGCTCTCGCTGGCGGTCGCGATGGGCATCGGGCGTTTCGCCTTCACGCCGCTGTTGCCGGTGATGCTCGGCGAACACCTCGTCGACCTGACCGGCGCGAGCTGGCTCGCCACCGCGAACTACATCGGCTACCTGCTCGGCGCGCTGATGTGCACGGCGCAGCCCACGTTGTGGGCGCGCTGGAAACGCCCGCCCATCGACGCCGCCCGCTGCGTGCGCGGCGGGCTGGTGGCCACCGCGCTGCTCACCGCGGGCATGGCGCTGCCGGTGCCGGCGCTGTGGCCAACGCTGCGGTTCCTCGCCGGCGTGGCGAGCGCGGTGGTGTTCGTCTACACGTCGGGCTGGTGCCTCGCGCGCCTCTCGGGGCTGGGCAAGCCGGCGATGGGCGGCGTGATCTACGCGGGCCCCGGCGTGGGCATCGCGGCCAGCGGCCTGCTCGTGGGCGCGGTGATGGGCGCGGGCGGGACGTCGCCCGTCGGCTGGGTCGTGTTCGGCCTGCTCGCGGCGGCGCTCACGACGACGGTGTGGCCCACCGTGCAGGGCGTGGCCCACGCGACGGCCGCGACGTCGGCCGCGCCGGGTCCGTTCACCGCGGAGAAGGGCTGGTTCGTGCTGGGCTACGGCCTCTCGGGCTTCGGGTACATCATCACCGCCACGTTCCTGCCGGTCATCGCGCGCGAGACCCTGCCGCCCACCGCGTGGCTGAACTACTTCTGGCCGCTGCTGGGCTTCGGCGTGGTGGTGGGCGCGCTGCTCGCCACGCGCGTGCCGCGCCGCATCGACTTCCGCAATGCGCTCGCGGTGTGTTTCATGATCCAGGCCGTGGGCGTGGTGATCGGCGTGTGGGTGCCGGGGGTCGCGAGCTTCGCGCTGGGCAGCCTGCTCGTGGGCCTGCCGTTCACGGCGATCAGCTTCTTCGGCATGCAGGAGGCGCGGCGCCTGTCGCCGGCCGCGCCCGCGGGGCTGATGGGCCTGTCCACCGCGGTGTACGGCGTGGGCCAGATCGCCGGCCCGCCCGTGGCCGCCTGGGTGCTGGCGCACAGCGGCACGCGGGCCCAGGGGTTCGCGTGGGCGCTCGAGGCGGCCGCAGCCTCGCTGGTGCTGGGCGCGGTGATCCAGCTCGTGCTGGCACGGGCGCACCCGCGCCCGCCCGCTCAGTGAAGGCGGATGGAACCGAGCCCGAACAGGCCGATCACGCCGATGGCGATCAGGTAGATCGCGACGATGAAGTTCAGCAGCTTCGGCATCACGAGGATCAGGATGCCGGCGATGAGCGAGATCAGCGGGGTCAGCGACAGGTGGATGTTCAAGGGCACTCCGGGGGTTGGATACGACGCGGCACTGTAGCGCGCTTCACTCGCGCAGTTCGGCGAGCGTCGCGGTCACCTTGCGCACCTTGCCCGCGCGCGACACGGTCAGCGTGACGTTGTCGCCCGGCTGGAAGCGCTCGAGCGCGGTGAGCATGTCGTCGAGGTCGGACACCGCCTCGTCGTCCACCGCCTGGATCACGTCGCCCTGCACGATGCCGCCCTCGGCCCCGCGCAGGAACGGCACGAGGCCCGCCTTCGCGGCCGGGCCGCCCGGGGCCACGCGCACGAGCGGCAGGCCCTTGGGCAGGCCGAGCGCGCGCGCCATGCCCTCGGGGCCGGACGTCACGCCGAGCGACGGCCGCACCATGCGCCCGTCGCGGATCAGGCGCGGCACGATGCGGTTGACCTCGTCGACGGGGATCGCGAAGCCGATGCCGGCGCTGGCGCCCGACGGGCTGTAGATCGCGGTGTTCACGCCGACCATGCGGCCGGCCGAGTCGAGCAGCGGGCCGCCGGAGTTTCCGGGGTTGATCGCCGCGTCCGTCTGGATCGCGCCGCGGATGCTGCGGCGGGTCACCGATTCGATCTCGCGGTCGAGGGCGCTCACGATGCCCACGGTGAGGCTCTGGTCGAGCCCGAACGGGTTGCCGATCGCGTAGACGCGCTGGCCCACGACCAGGTCCTTGCTGGCGCCGATCGCGATGGGCGGCAGCTTCGCGCGCGGTGCGTCGATCTTCAGCACGGCGATGTCGCGGTCCGGGAACACGCCCACCAGCTGCGCCTTGTGGCTGCTCTGGTCGGACAGCGTGACCCGCGCCGCGTTCGCGCCCTGGATCACGTGGTAGTTGGTGACGATGTGGCCCCGGTCGTCCCACACGAACCCGGTGCCGGTGCCCTGCGGCACCTGGTGGGTGCGGGCCGAGAAGAAGTCGCGCTCGAGGCCGAGCGCGGTGATGTTCACGACCGAGGGCGACGCGCTCTTGAACACCGCGATGTTGTTCTGCTCCTCGGCGGTCAGCGGGCCGCGCGGGGCCACGGCCCGCGGCGGGGCGTCGGGGCGGGCCAGCGCGGGGAACGTGGCGGCCAGCAGAACGGTGCTCAGGAGGAGTCGGCGGGTGACGGGCTGGGGCATGGTGTCGGGGCAGGCGAGTGGCGTCCGGGCCCCATGTTAAGCACGGGCGGAGGCGGAACTATTGCGCGGCGCGGGATGTCGGGCGGGGCCGGAGGACGGCTACGATGCGCGGCACCTCCACGGCCGGTCCGACCATGAACCCTGTCACCACCGCGAGCTTCGTGTTCCTGGCCGCGCACCTCGTCGCGCTCGTCGTGCGCGGGTACGACGACACCACCCTCGCGCTCGTCGTGAGTTCGCTGCTGATGTTCGCGTGTTCCCTGTCGAGCGCCGTGCACGTGCTGGGCGCGAAGGCGGCGCTGAAGTTCGTCGCCATCGCCGTCGTGCTGGGGTGGTTCGCCGAGCAGATGGGCGCGTCGCACGGCTGGTTCTTCGGCGAGTACGACTACACCGACGTGCTCGGGCCCCGCATCGGCGAGGTGCCCGCGGTGATCCCGCTGATGTGGTTCTCGCTCTGCTACATGGGCTACGTGATCGCGAACCTGGTCGTGTGGCGCGCACCGGTCGACGGCTCCCCGCGGTGGTCCGACGCGGTGGTGCTGACGCTGCTGGCCGCGATGGTGGTCACGGCGTTCGACCTGGGCGCCGACCCGTACTTCGTCTACACGCTCAAGGCGTGGATCATGGTCGAGAAGAACGGCTGGTGGTTCGGCGAGACGGTGGAGGGCTTCTTCGGCTGGATGTCCGTGTCGTTCTGCATCGTGTTCCTCTTCCGCCTGACCCTGCGCCACACGCCGCCCCTGCCGTGGAGCCCGGTGGGCCGCCGCCACGCGCTGGTGCCGGTGCTGATGTACGCCGGCTTCATGGTGTTCCAGATGTGCGTGAGCCACCCGATGGAGCTGCGCACCATCGCGTTCTTCGCGATGGGCATGCCGATCCTCTGTGCGCTGGCCGGCTGGCAGCAGTGGCTGCCGTCGCGGAAGGACACCCGATGAGCGACCTCGACCTCGACCTCGACCTCGACCGTTTCCAGCACGTCGCCGACCCGCTCGCCGACGACACCGTGGCCGCCGTGCTGGGTCGCTGGTCCGACATCGACCTCGCCGAACGCCTGCGGCGCATCGGCGTGATGAACCGGCTGATCGCCGGGTGGACGACCAACGCCGACCTCGACGGATGGCGCGCCGTGGGTGAGGGCGTCACGCCGGCCATCGCCGCGCCGATCGAGGCCTACGTCCAGGCGGGGCGCCATCTGCCCGCGTGGGCCGACACGGCGAAGATCGCCCGCGCCGAACGGCTGTTCTTCGAGCAGGGGCCGCTGTCGTGCCTGCTGCTGTTCTGCCGCAGCCTGCCCGAGTGCTACGTGGTGCCCGACCTGTCGGCCGTGCTGCAGGTGGCGGGGCAGCTGACGCAGCACACCGACTACCGCGTGCGGTCCACCGCCGCGATGATCTTCCCCGTCATGATGGACGGCGGGCTCACCACGCCGCAGGGCGGCGGGGTCGCCCAGATCCTGAAGGTGCGGCTGATCCACGCGACCATCCGCCACCTGATCCTGCACGGGAACCCGTCGGAGGTGTCGGGGATCGTGCCGCCGCTGGCGCTGGCCGCGGCGCCGAAGTCGATGCACGAGGCGCTGCTGGCCCACGGCTGGAACGTCGACGCCGACGGCCTGCCGTGCAACCAGGAAGAGCTCGCGTACACGCTGCTGACCTTCGGCCACTGCTTCCTGTCGAGCCTGCACCGGCTGCACCTCGGGCTCGGCCCCGACGAGGAGGGCGCGTACCTGCACGCCTGGAACGTCGTGGGCCACGTGCTCGGCATCCGCCGGGAGCTGATGGTGGAGACCACGCCGCAGGCGCAGCGGCTGTTCGAGGCGATGCAGGCCCGCGGCCGCGCCGACCCGGTGTCGCCCGACCCGCGTCCGGCCCTGGCGGCCGCGCTGATGGGCGCGATGGCCGCGGAGATCCCCCTCGCGGTGGCGAAACCCATGCCCGCGCTGATGACCCGCCACCTGTGTGGCGCCGCGACGTCCGCCGACCTCGGCTTGAACGGGAGGGTGTCGTGGCTGTCGCGGGCGCTCTTCGCGGTGGGCATGGGGGTCGTGGGCGTGATCGACCGCGTGGCGCGGCGCGTGTGGCCCGATTTCTCGCTGTCGCGATTCGTCGTGCGGGTGCTGGGCTACCACGTGGTGACGAAGCTGCTGATGGACCAGACGCGGCCGCTGCAGCTGCCCGACCACCTGCTGTCGCGCGTGCGGGACGTGGTCGCCGCGTGGAGCGACGACCCGAAGGCGCCCCGCTGGCTGAACGTGATGGAAGACCGGTTTACCACGACCGGTACGTGGAAATCCGTGGTTCGCCGATGACGGCGGCGGGAGTGTCCCCCCGATAATGGCGCGCCGCTCCTGCATTGCCGCGGGCGGCCCCCTCCCGCTCCACCACCCCATGCCCTCCCGCCGCGCCCGGTCGCTGTTCCTCTGGTGCCTTGCCCTCTTCATCGGCGGGCTGCTGTGTGCGTCCGGCCTCCGGGCCCAGGACACCGGCGGGCGCGCGCTCGTGCTCGACGGCGGCAGCGAGAAGGTCGACGTCTGGTCGGTGGCCACGCTGCGCTTCGATGCCACCCGGTCCCGCACCCTCGACGACGTGCTGGCGGACCCCGAGGGGTTCAGGCCGCCGGAGACCGACCACCCCACCTTCGGCGTGCGCAAGGACGCCCTGTGGGTGCGCGCGCCACTCGACGTGCGTTGCCAGAAGCGGTGCCCGTGGGTGCTCGACATCGACTACACGGCCATCGCCTACATCGACGTGTTCCTCCTGTCGGAAGGGCGGCTGGTGCAGCGCGTCGAACTCGGCAACCTGCGGCCCTTCGCCGACCGCCCGCTCGGCGCGCGCACGCACGCCGCGGTGCTCGACCTGCGCCCCGGCAGCCGGCAGGAGCTGGTGCTGCGCATCGAGACCAAGGGCGCCATGATCGTGCCCGTCACGCTGAACACGCCGGCCCAGTTCCATTCGCGGGCGCTCGACGAGCAGATGCTGCAGGGCCTGCTGTCGGGCCTCGGCATCTGCCTGCTGCTCTACAGCATCGCCCAGGGCATCGGGCTGCGCGAGGGCCTGTTCCTGAAGTACGCGGTGATGATCTCCGGCAGCATCCTGTTCTCGGTGCTGCAGTTCGGCATCGGGGCGCGGTACCTGTGGACCGACAGCCCGTGGGTCGAGACCCACATCGGGCCGCTGTCGGCGCTCATCGCGTCGGTGGGCTCGTTCCTGTTCATCGAGCAGGTGCTGGCGGGGCCCGACACCAGCCGCGCGTTCAGCCGCATCATGAAGGGCGGCGCGGTGTTCGCGGCGGCCACGGCGGCGGCGTACGTGGCGGGCGCGATCGACACGCGCATCGTCAGCGCCATCGTGAGCATCCTCGCGCTGATCCCGGTGCTGATGGGCATTCCGGGCGCGGTCAAGCGGGCCGTCCGCGGCGACCAGGTCGGCGTGTGTTTCCTGATCGCGTGGGCGGTGTATTTCTTCGCCACCGCGGTGATGATCATGGTCATCAACGGCCGCGCGCCGGTGAACTTCTGGACCATGCACTCGTTCCAGTTCGGCGCCACGGTGGACATGCTGCTGTTCATGCGCGTGCTGGGCCTGCGCATGAAGGACATCCACACCCAGGCCCGGCACGCCACGCTCGAACGCGACGCCATGCGCTCGCTGGCCCACACCGACCCGCTCACCGGCCTGCCGAACCGGCGCGGCCTGAACGGCGCGTTGAACGCGGCGCTCGCGCGGTCGGGCGACCACCGCAACGTGGCGGTCTACATGCTCGACCTCGACGGCTTCAAGCCGGTGAACGACCGGCACGGGCACGACGTGGGCGACGAGCTGCTGATCGCGGTGGCCGGGCGCCTGCTGTCCAGCGTGCGCCGGGGCGACACGGTGGCGCGGCTCGGGGGCGACGAGTTCGTCGTGATGTCCGAGCAGCTGACCGGCGAGGACGACGCGCGGCTTTTCGGCGAACGGCTGCTGGCCGCCTTCGACGCGCCGTTCGACATCGACCCGCACAGCTTCCGCGTGGGGGGCACCATCGGCTACGCGCTGTCGCCGGCGGACGCCTCCGACGCCGTCACGCTGCTGAAGTTCGCCGACGCGGCGATGTACCTCGGCAAGGAATCCGGCAAGGGCTGCATCCGGCGGGGCGGGGCGGCGGTGCTGCGTGAAACCTCGTCCCCGGACGGCGCGCTGGCCTGGCCGCAGCCGCCGGAGGGGCAACCCACTGCGTAGATCCCACTACGGGTTTCCCGACCATTGACGGCCTCTCGGTTAACGTTAACAATTCAATCTTCAGGCCCTGATCGGGGTCGACTGGAGCGTTCGATGAAAACCTGGTTCCGTTCCCTCGCCGCCGTGGCCGTGTCCGCCGTGATGGCATCGTCCGCCTGGGCGTGGCCCGACAAGCCCGTCACGCTGCTGGTGCCGTTCCCGCCGGGCGGCTCCACCGACAGCCTGGCGCGCACGCTGGGCGCGAAGCTGCAGACGGACTGGAACCAGACCGTCCTCGTCGACAACAAGCCGGGCGCCACCGGCACCATCGGCGCGGGCCAGGTCAAGCGCGCCGCGGCCGACGGCTACACGATCCTCGTGTCCTCGCTCGGTCCGTTCGTGATCGCGCCGCACCTGATCAAGAACGTGCCGTACGACGCGTCGAAGGACTTCGACCTGCTGATGGTCGCCGTGCAGGCGCCGAACGTGCTGGTCGTGCCGGCGGTGTCGCCGTACAAGACCGTGGCCGACGTGCTCGCCGCGCTCAAGAAGGAGCCGGGCAAGATGAGCTTCGCGTCGTCGGGCAACGGTTCGTCCGACCACCTGACCGCCGAACTCTTCTGGCAGCAGACGCACACCGAGGGCCTGCACGTGCCGTACAAGGGCGGCGCCCCGGCCATCAGCGACCTGCTGGGCGCCCAGGTGGATGCGTCCTTCCAGAACATCAACGCCGTGATCTCGCAGATCCAGGCCGGCAAGCTGCGCGCGCTGGCCGTCACCGGCGACAAGCGCTCGGCGCTGCTGCCGCAGGTGCCCACGCTGTCCGAGTCGGGCGTGAAAAACGCCGACGTGTACTCGTGGCAGGCCATCGCGGCGCCGAAGGGCCTGCCGGCCGACGTGCGCGCGAAGCTGCACAAGTCGCTCGTCGCCGCGCTGCAGGACCCGGCCGTGCACAAGAAGCTGACCGACGTCGGCTTCGAGATCGTCGCCAACACACCCGAGCAGTTCGCCCAGTTCCAGGCCGCGGAGTTCGCGCGCTGGAAGAAGGTCATCGAGACCGGCAAGATCACCGCCGACTGAGCCGGCTCACCCATTTCCCAGGGAGTTATTCCACATGTCCACCCCGAAGGTCGTCGACCTCAACGTCATCCCCGTCGCAGGCCGCGACGGCATGCTGCTCAACCTCAGCGGCGCGCACGCGCCGTACTTCACCCGCAACATCGTCATCCTGACCGACAGCGACGGCCACACCGGCGTCGGTGAAGTGCCGGGTGGCGAGAAGATCCGCCAGACGCTGGAAGACGCGCGCCCGCTGCTGATCGGCCAGCCCATCGGCGACCACCTGCGCCTGTTGCAGGAAGCGCGCGCCGCGTTCGCCGACCGCGACAGCGGCGGCCGCGGCCTGCAGACCTTCGACCTGCGCATCGCGATCCACGCGGTCACCGCGATCGAGTCCGCGCTGCTCGACCTGCTGGGCCAGCACATGGACCTGCCGGTCGCCGCGCTGCTCGGCGAAGGCCAGCAGCGCGACCGCGTCGAGATGCTCGGCTACCTGTTCTTCGTGGGCGACCGCACGAAGACCGGCCTCGAGTACCTGAACCCGGGCGACGAACCCGACGAGGCCGACGGCTGGAAGCGCGTGCGCCACGAGACCGCGATGACGCCCGAGTCCGTCGTGCGCCTGGCCGAGGCCGCGTATGCGCGTTACGGCTTCAACGACTTCAAGCTCAAGGGCGGCGTGCTGTCCGGCGAGGCCGAGGTCGAAGCCGTCACGGCGCTGCACGAGCGGTTCCCGAAGGCGCGTGTCACGCTCGACCCGAACGGCGGCTGGCTGCTGAAGGATGCCATCCGCCTGATGCGCGACATGCACGGCGTGCTCGCGTACGCGGAAGACCCGTGTGGCGCGGAAGAGGGTTTCTCGGGCCGCGAGGTGATGGCGGAGTTCCGCCGCGCGACGGGCCTGCCCACCGCGACGAACATGGTGGCCACCGACTGGCGCCAGTTCCAGCACGCGCTGTCGCTGCAGTCCGTCGACATCCCGCTCGCCGACCCGCACTTCTGGACCATGGCGGGTTCGGTGCGTGTCGCGCAGACGTGCCGCGACTGGGGCCTCACGTGGGGTTCGCACTCGAACAACCACTTCGACATCTCGCTCGCGATGTTCACGCACGTGGGCGCCGCCGCCCCGGGCCGTGTCACCGCGATCGACACGCACTGGATCTGGCAGGACGGCCAGCGCCTCACGAAGGACCCGCTGCAGATCAAGGGCGGCTTCGTCGAGGTGCCGAAGCGCCCGGGCCTCGGCATCGAGCTCGACATGGCCGAGGTGATGAAGGCCAATGCGCTGTACCAGCAGCACGGCCTCGGCGCGCGCGACGACGCGATGGCGATGCAGTTCCTGATCCCCAACTGGAAGTTCGATCCGAAGCGCCCCTGCCTCGTGCGCTGAAGCCCCGGAAAGTCCCCCCGGATCGCGGGAGCTCCCCCGCGCGAGGCCCCGGATCCGGGTGATTTTTCACAAAGAACCCCGCAGGTCGGGGGCCGGTCCCGATGCGCGCTGTCACACACGAGGCGTACAGTGGGAACCAGACGGCGGTGCGGCGTACCCGCTCATCCGCACCAAGAAGACCGGCAATGTCTCGTGACCGGCGCCGTCGCCATCTTCACGAGCCCACGACCCCGCCGTCGTGGCGCCTCACCACCACGGTCGCCGAACGCGGCCTCCCGCCATCGGGCCAGCGCGAATGCGCCGACGGCCGCGCGGGATCGTTGCGCGCCGACGTCGTGCTCTCGCCCGGGTGCTGGATGTTCACGAACAGCGTGCGCAGGTCCGGCGTCGACGTGACGCCCGTGACCTCGCATTCCTTCGGCCCCGTCAGGAAGCGCCGCACCTCGCCCGTGTCCGGGTGAGCCACCAGCATCATGTTGTTGCCGAGGCCGGTGGCCGACGACGACGTGTCGGTCTGGATCCACAACATGCCGCGCGGGTCGATCCACAGACCGTCGGGGCATGCGAACACGTCCCCCGCGATCGTGCCGCCTTGTTCGGGTGACCCCGCGAGCACGAAGTGCGACCACGAGAACGCCGTGCCGTCGAAGTCGCCGTCCTCCTGCCACCGGATGACCTGGCCGGTGGTGTTGCGGTCGCGCGGGTTCGCCGCGTCCGCCGGCGGCTGGCCCGGCGTGCCCCGCTTGCTGTTGTTGGTGAGCGAGCAGTAGACCTCGCGGCGCGTCGGGTCCACCGCGATCCACTCGGGCCGGTCCATCTTCGTCGCGCCGAGCAGGTCGCTCGCCTGGCGGGTCTTCACCACCACCTCGCCCTGGTCCGCGAAGCCGGCCTCGGCGGTGAGCGGGCCCAGGCCGTGTTCCAGCGGCAGCCAGCGCCCGCGCCCGTCGGCATCGAAGCGCGCGACGTACAGCGTGCCGTGGTCCAGCAGCGCACGGTTCGCCGCGGCGCCGCCAGGGGCGATGCGGTCGCGGCTGACGAACTTGTAGACGTACTCGAACACCGCGTCCTCGCCCGAGTACACGACGGCCCGGCCTTCGCGGGTCACCGCCACGGTGGCGCCTTCGTGCGCGGCGCGGCCGAGCGCGGTGCGCTTGACCGGGGTGGACGTGGGGTCCATCGGGTCGATCTCGACGATCCAGCCGAAGCGGTTCGGCTCGTTCGGGTGGCGCACCGCGTCGAAACGTTCGTCGTGGTCGGCCCAGCGCATGCCGACGCCGCGGCGTGTCAGGCCCCAGCGGGCCGCGTGAGCGTCGGGCCGTTCCGGGCCGTTGAAGTAGATGATGAAGTTCTCTTCGCCGGTGAGGTAGGTACCCCACGGCGTGATGCCGCTCGCGCAGTTGTTCAGCGTGCCGATCACCTGCCGGCCCGACGGGTCGGCGGCGGTGCGCATCAGCGGATGGCCCGCGGCAGGGCCACCCACCGCGACGGGCGTGAGCGTGCTGATGCGGCGGGCGTACGGCGAGGGGCGCACCACGTGCCAGCGGTCGCCATCGCGGGCGACCTCGATCACCGAGACGCCATGCGCCGCCTGGCCCTTGCGCACCTTCTCCGCGCTCCAGTTCGCCGTGCCGTCGGGGTGCAGCAGGCCGTCGTCGATGTACTCGTGGTTCATCACGAGCAGGCCGCGGTCGGAGCCGTCGAGCGCGAAGTAGTGCATGCCGTCGTGGTGCATGCCCATCTGCGCGGCCTGCTCGTCGGCGGTGTTGCCCGCGTCCGGCCGGAACGCGGGGAGGTTTCCGGCGATGCCCACCGGGTCCCCCCACGGGGCGATGACCTGGGCGGAGTAGCCGTGTGGCACCACCACCGTGTCGGCGCTGGACAGCGGGACGGACACGAACCCCAGTTCCTTCTCGGGTCGCACCGGCACCTGGCGGCACGCGCCCAGCGGCCCGAGCAGCGCACCCACCGCGGCGCCCAGCCCCCCGCGCAACAGCGTGCGCCGCTCGGGCAAGGACACGTCGTGGATCGACGGGTTCGCCGACCGGTTGCTGTCTTCCATCGTGTCGAAGTCTTTGGCCATGGCCCATTCTGTGCCATGCTCGCGCGACCACAACACCGGGGATCCCATGTCCACTGCCGCCGCCATCGTCGTCGCCCTCATCGGGCTGCTGCACATCTACATCCTCGTGCTCGAGATGTTCCTGTGGACCAAGCCCGCGGGCCTGCGCGCTTTCGGCCAGACGCCCCAGAACGCGGAACTGACGAAGGTGCTCGCCGCCAACCAGGGCCTCTACAACGGCTTCCTCGCCGCCGGCCTGCTGTGGGGCGTGTGGCTCGGCCCGGCCGGCGACGCCGTCAAGGTGTTCTTCCTGCTGTGCGTGCTGGTCGCGGGCCTCTACGGCGCGGCCACCGCGTCGCGCAAGATCCTCTTCGTCCAGGCCGTGCCCGCGCTGATCGGCCTCGCGCTCGTCGCGCTGTCGTAGTCCCATCCCTACGCACAGGGGCGCGCAGGTCCGATGGGCCTCGCGCGCGTTCGTTGGTGCAATGAAGGCTCCGTGAACATCCTCCGAAGGAGACCACCATGGCCTACGACAAGCACGCTCCCGAACGCGATGCGAACCTCGATCCGATCACCCGCGAGCCGGGCGCGCATCCGGTGGGCACCGGTGTCGGCGCCGCCGCGGGTGGCATGGCCGCCGGCGCGGCCGTGGGAACCGTCGCCGGACCCGTGGGTTCGGTGGTCGGTGCCGCGGTGGGCGCCGTGCTCGGCGGCCTCGCCGGCAAGGGCATCGCCGAAGCCATCGACCCCACGGTCGAGGACGACTACTGGCGCGCCAACTACCGCGCCCGCCACTACGTCGACGCGGGCGACACCTACGACGACTACGGCCCGGCCTACCGCTACGGCGTGGACCGCTACGCCCAGTCCGCCGGCCGGCCGTACGACGAGGTCGAGCCCGAACTCTCGCACGACTGGGGCGCCGCGCGCGGCACCTCGCGCCTCGACTGGGACCGCGCGCGCCACGCCACGCGCGACGCCTGGAGCCGGCTCGACGCCGGCAAGTGACGGGGCCAGCCATGCTGAACACCGTCTCGGACCACTACCACGCCTTGCGGGAGGAACTCTTCCGCCTGCAGGCCCAGGATGTGCGCGACATGCCGGCCATCGAACGCGTGCTCGACGCCCTCTCGGCGGAGTACCGCCGCCTCAAGAGCGAGGACGGGCAGCATGGCAACAACCCCATCGAATGGCGCCACGGCGAACCGCCGGTGCTGACGCTCGACGCCGAGGACGTGCTGCCACTGCCGTGACAGCCCGCGGCGCGGGGATGTGGTGCAATCTGCCGCCACGTCCTCCTGCGCCGCCGAATGCCCGAACCGTTGCCCTCGTCCCGTGACGTCGCGATCGCCGCGTGGGTGACGGCGCTGCGCGCCGGGGCCGACCCGGCGGCGCTGCAGGCACTGCCGGTGCTGACGCCGGACGAATCGGCCCGGGTGATGGAGGCGATGCGGGGCGTGCCCGACGCCGTCCCGGTGAACGATCCGCCGCGCGCCGACGGACCGCGCTTCCGCCCCCGCCTCACGCTGCAGACGCTCGGCCGCGGCGAGGGCCTGCTCGGCATGCGGCCCTCGGGCCCGTTCGGGCCGCGCGGCACCGCCGTCACCATCGCCTTCGTCGACTGGGTCTACACGCTGCCGTCGGGGGCCGTGGTCGAGGTGCCCGCGCCCACGTCCGTGCTCAACAGCCGCGCGCCGGCCCGCATGTCGACCACCGACACCGAGGGGCGCGCCGTGACCCTCCACCGCGATGCCCGGCTCGAGGCCGACGCGATGGACCAGGTGTGGGGCCTCGGCCTCCACCCGCTCGACGCCTCGACGCTGCAGTGGCGCGACCGCGCCTACGTGTCACCAGGCGCGCCCCTCTGGTCGCTCGAACAGGAAGCCCGCTTCGCCGACCTGTGGGCCGACGGCCTGCCGGGCCTGCGCGCCACCGGCTGGCGCATCGTCGTGCGCCCCGGCTTCGCGCACGAGAGCGTGCCGGTGCAGGCGTGGCGGCTGGTGCTGGACCCCGTCAGCGGCGACGTGCTCGGCAAGGAGGTGGCGGGGCCGCTGTCGCCGCGGCCCGTGGCGGTGGGCGCGTTGCGCCAGCCGAAACGGGAAGGCTCCTTCATGCTGAGCCTCGGCGTGGAGATCGACGGCGAGACCTGGGACCTCGCGCCGCTGCTGTGGGACCTGCTGCGCCGCGACAGCCGCTGGCTCGACGCGCGCGCGATCGCCGCGATCCCCGACGAGGCGGTCGTCACGCTGCGCGCGCCCGGCGGCCGCCGGGTCGAAGCATCCGCCGCGCCGCTGAAGGCCATCGTCGGCACGATGGTGGACCTGTTGACCGGCCCCGAGGCGCCGGCCGGCCCGCTGCGCCTGTCCGACTGGGACACCCGCCGCCTCGACGCGCTGCGCGCGAGCCTGCTCGACACGCAGGCCGAACGCGCGGGCGAGCAGGGCCGCTGGGCGCTGACCGGCGACGTCGGCCTGCGCGAACTCGCCACGCGGCTCGAGAAGACCGCCGAGCCCGCCGCCGTGGCCGACCCGCCGGGCCTCGCCGTCACGCTGCGCGACTACCAGCGCCGCGGCGTCGCGTGGCTGCAGTACCTGCGCGCACAGCACCTCGCCGGCATCCTCGCCGACGACATGGGCCTCGGCAAGACCGCGCAGGCGCTGGCGCACCTGCTGATCGAGCAGCAGGCCGGCCGGCTCGCGGGTGCGCCGGCGCTGGTAGTGATGCCCACGTCGCTCGTCTTCAACTGGCAGGCCGAGGCGGCCCGCATGGCGCCCGGCCTGCGCGTGCTGACGCTGCACGGCCCCGACCGCACGGACCGGCTCGCCGACGTCGCGACCCACGACGTGGTGCTGACCACGTACCCGCTCGTGTGGCGCGACATCGACGCGCTCGAGGCCGTGCCGTTCCACCTGCTGATCCTCGACGAGGCGCAGACCGTCAAGAACCCGGCCGGCCGCGCCGCCCACGCGTTGCGCCGCCTGCGTGCCACCCACCGCCTGTGCCTCACCGGCACGCCGCTCGAGAACCACCTGGGCGAGCTGTGGGCGCAGTTCGACTTCCTGATGCCGGGCTTCCTCGGCGACCAGCGGACGTTCGCCCGCCGCTGGCGCAAGCCCATCGAGGAGAACGGCGAGACGCTGCGCGCCGAGCTGCTGCGACGGCGCGTGCGGCCCTTCATCCTGCGCCGGCGCAAGGACGACGTGCTGTCCGAACTGCCCGCGAAGACCGAGGTGATCGAACGCGTGGAACTGCAGGGCCGCCAGCGCGCGCTGTACGAGAGCGTGCGTGTCGCGTCCGACGAACTCGTGCGCCGCGTGCTCGTGCGCAGCGGCTTCGGCGGCGGGTTGATCTCCATCCTCGACGCGCTGCTGAAGCTGCGCCAGGTGTGCAACGACCCGCGCCTGCTGCAGAACCGCCGCATCGCGAAGGACATGGAAAGCGCGAAACGCGAGCGGCTGCGCGAGCTGTTGTCGTCGCTGGTCGCCGAAGGCCGGCGCGTGCTGGTCTTCTCGCAGTTCACCGCGATGCTGTCGCTCGTGCAGGGCGACCTCGACGAGCTCGGCCTGCCGTGGCTCGCGCTGACGGGCGACACGCCGCCGTCGCAACGGGGCGATGTCGTCAGGGCATTCCAGGCCGGCGAATGCCCGCTGCTGCTGCTGAGCCTGAAGGCCGGTGGCGTGGGCCTGAACCTCACCGCGGCCGACACCGTCGTCCACATCGACCCGTGGTGGAACCCGGCCGTCGAACGCCAGGCCACCGACCGCGCGCACCGCATCGGGCAGGACAAGCCGGTGTTCGTGTTCAAGCTGATCGCGGCCGGCAGCATCGAGGAACGCATCCTCGACCTGCAGGCCCGCAAGGCCGCGCTCGCCGACGGCGTGCTCGGCGAGGACGAGGGCCTCGCGATGAAGTTCTCGGCGGCCGACCTCGACGCGCTGCTGGCGCCGCTCACCCCCACCTGATCCACAACGAAGGAGACAAACATGACCCTCAAACTCGAAGGCAAGTCGATCGTCATCACGGGCGCCGCGAGCGGCATCGGCCGCGCCAGCGCGCTGCTGTTCGCGCAGGAGGGCGCGAAGCTGCTGCTCGTCGACCGCGCGGACGAGGTCGAGGCCACCGCCACCGCGGTGCGCGAGGCCGGCGGCACGGCCGAGGCCCGCGTGGCGGACGTGTCGAACGAAGCGGAGGTCGAGGCCTTCGTCGCCGCGGCCGTGTCGCGCCACGGCGCGCTCGACGGCATCTTCGCGAACGCCGGCATCAGCGGCGGCGTGCGGGCGCTCGACGAACTCACGGCCGAGGACTGGCTGCGCGTGCTCAACGTCAACCTGATCGGCGCGTTCCTCGCGGTCAAGCACGCCGCGCGCGTGATGGCGCCGGCGGGGCGGGGCGCGATCGTCTGCACCGCGTCGGTGGCGGGCATCCGCTCGGGCGCGGGCGGGCTGCCCTACAGCGCGAGCAAGGCCGGCGTGATCAGCCTCGTGCAGACCACCGCGAACCAGCTCGCCGGCACCGGCGTGCGCATCAACGCGGTGTGCCCGGGCCTGATCGAGACCGGCATGACGCAGGCGATCTTCGACCGCGCGCGCGAACGCGGCAACGAACACAAGATCGGGCAGCTCAACCCGCTGCGCCGCAGCGGCCAGGCGCGCGAGATCGCGAACGCGGCGATGTTCCTGCTGTCCGACGGCGCCTCGTACGTCAACGGCCAGGCGCTCGCGGTGGACGGCGGCCTCACGAGTTCGCTGCCGGTCGTGCCACCGCGGGCTTGAAACATTGAGCGTCGCCACCACAACACAGTGTTGCTTGCCCTCGCGCCGCTCGAAGCTCACAATGCGCTCCATGTTCAAGACCACCGCTCTCACCTGCAACGCCCGCCTTCACCCGGTGGCGCGCACGGGTGAGCGCGTGAGCTGCTTGAAAGACTAGCCTTTCGACTCCGGTCGGAAGGCTCGCTGCCTTCCGGACCGTTCCCTTCGAAGAACCCCGGTCGGCATCGCCTCCGGGGTTTTTCGTTTTCCGGGATCCACCATGTTCAACACACGCACCTACGACAAGCTGATCGCGACGATTCGCTCCCGCCAAACCGCGGGAGGCTTGCACTCGCGCTTTGGCCACGACATCCGGCAAGTGAACCGCCGGCGCTGACCCGATCTGTTTCGTGGGGGCGCCGGCCCCACACGAAAGAGATCACCATGAACACCCATCCCATCCGCAACATCGGCGTCATCGCGCACGTGGACGCCGGCAAGACCACGACCAGCGAACGCATCCTCTTCCACACGGGCAAGAACCACCGCATCGGTGACGTCAGCCATGGCGACACCACGATGGACTTCGACGAGCAGGAACGTCGTCGCGGCATCACCATCAACAGCGCGGCGACCACCGTGTTCTGGAAGGGCGCGCAGATCAACCTGATCGACACGCCGGGGCACATCGACTTCAACATCGAGGTCAACCGTTCCCTGCGCGTGCTCGACGGCGCGATCGTCGTGTTCGACGGCGTCGCCGGCGTGGAGCCGCAGACCGAGACCAACTGGCGCCTCGCGGACCGCTACCACGTGCCGCGCATCGCGTTCGTCAACAAGCTCGACCGCGTCGGGGCGGAGTTCCCGCGCGTGGTCGCGATGATCGGTGAACGCCTGGGCGTGAAGACGGCCGTGCTGCAGTGGCCCATCGGCGCGGAAGGCGACTTCCGCGGCGTCGTGGACCTGCTCACGCAGAAGGCGCTCACGTGGACCTCGGACGAGGTCGGCGGCCACCTGCACGAAGGGCCCGTGCCCGAAGACCTGCGCGCGACCGTGCAGGCCTGGCGCGCGAAGCTGATCGACCAGGTGGTGGAACAGGACGACGACGTGCTGGCCGCGTTCCTCGACGGGAACGAGCCGACCGTCGAGCAGCTGCAGGCGTGCATCCGCAAGGGCACGCTGGCGGGTGCGTTCGTCCCGGTGCTGGCCGGCGCGGCGTTCAGGAACAAGGGCGTCGAGCCGCTGCTGGACGCGGCCGTGGCGTACCTGCCCGCGCCGGGTGAAGTGGCGGCGCAGGCGGGGCAGCCCGAGGCCGATCCGGACGGGCCGCTGGCCGCGCTCGCGTTCAAGGTGGTGGCCGAGCCCACCGGCACGATGGTCTACGTGCGGGTGTACCGCGGCCGCTTGAAACCGGGCGACGTGGTGCTCAACGGCAACACCGGCAAGCGTGAACGCATCGCCCGCCTGTACGAGGTGCATGCGAACAAGGTGGAGGAGCTGGACGTGGTGGAAGCCGGCGGCATCGCGGCGATCGTGGGCCTGAAGGACACGGTCACCGGCCACACGCTCACCGACCCCGCGACACCGCTGGTGCTGGAAAGCATCACGGTGCCCGAGGCGGTGATCGATGTGGCCATCGAGCCGAAGACGCAGGAAGACCAGCAGCACCTCGGCAAGGCCCTGGCCGCGATGGTGCGCGAGGACCCGAGCCTCCGCGTCCGTCAGGACGCGGAGTCGGGCCAGACGCTGCTGTCGGGCATGGGCGAGCTGCAGCTCGAGGTGTCGGTGGAGAAGCTGCGCACGCGACATCGCGTCGAGGTGACGGTGGGCCGGCCGCAGGTCGCGTTCCGCGAGACCTTGTCGCACGCGGTGGAGGTCACGCACCTGCACAAGAAGCAGTCGGGCGGCCCCGGGCAGTTCGCCGAGGTCGTGTTGCGCTTCGAACCGCTGGCGCGGGGCGACGGTGTCGTGTTCGAGAACGAGAGCGTGGGTGGTGCGGTGCCGCGGGAGTTCGGGCCCGCGATCGAGGCGGGCATCCGGAAGGCTGCGCAGACCGGGGTCGTGGCGGGGTATCCCACCGTCGACTTCAAGGCGACGCTGCTCGACGGGCGCTTCCACGAGCGCGACTCGTCGGCGATGGCGTTCGAGCTGGCCGCCGCCGCGGCCTTCCGCGAGGCGGCCGCGTTGGCGGGCGCGTCGCTGCTGGAGCCGGTGATGGCGGTGGAAGTGACGACGCCGGCCGAGTTCGTGGGCGACGTGCTCGGTGACCTGAGCCGCCGCCGCGGCCTCGTGCGCGGGCAGGACACCCGCGGCAATGCCGCGGTGGTCGATGCCCACGTGCCGCTGCGCGAGATGTTCGGCTACATCGGGCACCTGCGCGCGATGTCGTCCGGACGCGCGCAGTACGCGATGCAGTTCGAGCGTTACGCCGAAGCGCCGGCCTCGGTGCTGTCGGCGGTGCGTGCAGGCTGACACCCTGTCCGCGAGGGAGCGGTCCGCAAGGGCCGCTCCCTTTTTTTTCATGCCGATGGAGGAAGGGGTTTGCACTTCCCTAGTCCGTCGTTTCAGATGTTTCAGCCCCCTACCTTGAACGTTGAAGGGCAGGGCGCCAGTGACGAAAGTTCCTCGGCCGCGCGGATCGTTCGCGCGGGTTCAACCCAAGGAGGAAATCATGACGATGAAGTCACTGAGGAAACTGGTGTCGGGTCTCGTCGCGGCCTGCGCCGTGGCGGTGCCGTTCGCGGTGTCCGCGCAGTCCACCACCGCGTGTGGCGAAGGGGTCAAGGCGGAGGTGATCAAGACCCTGGACGCGGCGGCGTCGCTGAGCGAGGCCGAGGTGCTCAAGGTCGAGGCGCAGCTCTACGACAAGTACAAGAGCTGCGGCACCATCGACGCGGCGCAGGTGCCGGCGGCCGATCCGATCTTCACCGCCGCGCGGCAGTGCGGCGCGAAGGTGTCGGCGCTCGGCAGCCTGTTCTACGAGGAGATGTCGTGCTGCGGGTACGACCCGCAGCGGCGCACCTTCGCCTGCCCGGTGAAGGTCAAGCAGCGGGTCGGCTTCGGCGGTTCGCCGCTGCCGGGCAGCCGCCTGCACGTGCTGAACTGCGTGGCGGACGCGGCCGGGGTGCTGCAGCCGGTGGGCTCCGACAGCGTGCACCTGTCGGACTCGAAGCTCGCGCCCACGTGGCAGTTCGCGGTGGTGGCCCACGCCACCGACAACCTGCCGCTGGTGCAGCCGATGAACGGGCAGGCGCGCCGGGCCCGTTCGATCCTGTCGTGGAACCTGCGGCCCACGGGTTGCAACTACCAGCCGGTCTGGGGCAACGCGCTCGACTACGCGATCCGCCTCGACCAGTAGTGAGGCCGCGGTTCAGCCGCCCGACGCGGCCAGCGACTCCTTCAGGAGCTGGCGCAGCTTCTTGCGGCCGTCGGCGTTGGTGGCGCGCCAGGCCTTCAGCGCCGTCGCCAGGAACTGCTGCTCGGACGGGCTGAGGCCGGCCGGCTCGCGCTCTTCATCGAGCCAGCCGGCCGGCTTGCCGCAGTGCTGCTCGATCTGGCGGGCGAGCTTGTCGCCGATGGGTCGGGCGGACTTGATCTGGCTCCACATGCTGGGCGAGATCTCGAGCCGGGCCGCGAAGGCCTGCTCGAGGCCTTTCGGCGGGGCGCCCGAGGCCATCGCCGTCTCGGCGAAGCTCTGGAACAGGTTCAGCGCGTTGCGGCGCCGCTCGAGGGTGGTGTTGCTCACGGGGGACTGCGGAAAAAAATCTGTTGCGCGGATTGTCGCAAAGGCTTGACGCCTCGGTAAAGACTATTTACGATCGATCCATCGAATTGCAAGACCACCGTTCAACCCCCACACCACCGCCTGGAACCTCCGTGAAATTCAACCGCACCACCCCACGCACAGCGCCCGCTTCGGGCCGTGGCGTCGTGTCGCTCCGAATTTGTGCGTCCACGTCGTCGTCGGGTCTGAAGCAGGTCTCCGAGGGTCCCGGGCCAGGCTGAGTCTCAGCCTCCTCTCTGATTTTTCAGAGGCCCGGGTTCCGCCAAGGACCCGGGCCTCTTGCATTTCCACGGTGCTCCGCCATGGGGCACGACGTTTCACTTCGGGTGTGTCTTCGCACTCCGGGCCGCGCGAACAGGTGCGAGCGGCATGGGATGTGCGCGACCGGTCCCGGTCTCGTGCAGCGAGGCACCCCTTCGACGGAAGGGCTCGCGCGAGGGGCACAACCGAAGTGGAACCGCGTCCATCCAGCCGGTTTTTCGCTGTCGTCGTCGACTCACGAGGGAGACTCCCATGCAAAAGAAGCAAATCCAGAACAAGTTCCTGCTGCAACTCGAGGCCCTGAAGCCGCGCAACCCGTTCGCGGCACTCGGCCGCCAGCGGGCGGCCGGCAGCCACGCGCCCGTCAAGCGCACCCGCGACAAGGACGAGAAGGATCTGGTCCAGCGGCTGCGGGAGGCCGGGCTGTGAACGCGCGGGCACTCGCCGGCATGGCCGTGACCGTGTTGATCGCCGTGGTGGCCTTCGCGCTGCTGGTTGGCCGCTGGGCTGCACGCGACGCGGGCTTCGGGTAACCTTCGGTCCGACACCGATTCCGCAGCCGAGATGGACGACCATACCGCCCGCGCACTGCCAGGTGCCGCTGCGGGCGGCGTCCCAGCCAAGGCAGTCACACTCGACCTCGACGGCAGCGCCGGCGAGGGCGGTGGCCAGATGCTGCGTTCGGCGCTGACGTTGTCGATGTGCACGGGCCGGCCCTTCCGCATGCGCCACATCCGGGCGGGCCGCGAGCGGCCCGGCCTGCTCCGCCAGCACGTGGCCTGCGTGGCCGCGTCGCAGGCCATCAGCGGCGGGGCGGCCGAGGGCGCCGAGGTCGGCTCCACCGAGGTGGCCTTTTCCCCGGGCGAGGTGCGCGCGGGCGACCATGTTTTCGGCGTCGGCAGCGCCGGCAGCTGCACCCTCGTGCTGCAGACCGTGTGGCCCGCGCTGATGGACCAGCGCGCGCCGTCCCGCATCACGTTGCGTGGCGGCACCCACAACCCCGGCGCGCCCCCCTTCCATTTCATCGAGCGGGCCTACGCGCCGCTGATGCGCCGGCTCGGCTGCCCGTCGGAGCTCCGCCTGCGCCGCCACGGGTTCTACCCGACCGGCGGCGGCGGCATCGAGGTGGTGCTGACCGGCGCGGACGAAGGCCCGCCGCGGCCCTTCGACCTGCTGGAGCGCGGGGCGTTGCGCAGCGGCTACGCCGAATGCCTCGTGGCCGCGGTGCCGCGCCACGTGGGCGCCCGTGAACTCGACACGCTCGGCCGCGCGCTGGGCTGGTCCGGCGACCAGCTGCGCCTGCCGCTCGTGCGTCAGAACGAGGGCCCCGGCAACGCGCTGATGGTCACGCTCGAGCACGACGGGCTGGTCGAGCTGTTCACCGCCTTCGGCGAGAAGGGCGTGAGCGCGGAGACCGTGGCCCGGAACGTGGTCCGCGAGGTGCGCGCGTACACGGCCGGGCGCGCGGCGCTCGGGCCCTGGCTGGCCGACCAGTGGCTGCTGCCGCTGGCCCTCGCCGTCTGGCGCTCGGGCACGCCGGCCGCGTTCACCTGCTCGTCGCTGTCGTCCCATGCACGATCGAACCTCGAGCTGATCGGGCGCTTCCTGCCGGTGACCTTCCGCACCGAACCGGCCGACGGCGGCTGGCGCGTCGACATCGTGTCCTGACCCTCTGTTACGCCGAGGAGCCCCTCTTGTGCGGGCCTGTGGACCGGTCTATAACGGACAACAACGCCTGCGGGGGGAGTCATTCCATGTCCAGGGTCCGAGCCCGTCACGAAGGGCCTTGCCGATGACGGGGTCGCGCCGAACCCCGTGGCCATCGGCCTGGGCCCGCTGGGGCTGGGTGTGGCTGGCCGCCCTCGCCGCCGGCGCGGCCTGGGCCGTCGACGACCGGCCCGTCGACACCGCGGACACCCCTGAAACCGAACTCCGCACCAAGGCCGCCTACCTCTACAAGTTCGGCGCCTTCGTCGACTGGCCGGCGAAGGCGTTCCCGTCGGCCGACGCCCCCGTGGTGATCGCGCTGTTCGAGGCCGACGCGCTGGCCGACGAACTCTCGCTGGTGGTGGGCGGGCGCCGCCTGCAGGGGCGGCCGGTCGCGGTGCGCAAGCTGCATGCGGGCGACCCGATGGCGGGCGTGCACGTGCTCTTCGTGGGCCGGGGCGCCGACCCGCAGGACGCGCTGTCGCTGGTGCGCGGCCAGCCGGTGCTCACGGTGGCCGACACCGCGCTGCCCTCCACCGTGCGCAGCATGATCCGCTTCCAGATGATCGACGGCCGGCTGCGCTTCGACGTCTCGCTCAAGGCCGCGGAGCAGGCCAGCCTCGGCATCAGCGCGCGACTGCTCGCGGTGGCGCACCACGTCGACACGGGGACGGCGCCATGACCCTCCCCACCCACCCGGACGTCGGATGAACCCGCCGGTCCAGCGCACCGTCAGCCGCAAGCTGGTCAGTGTCGCGCTGCTGACCACCCTGGTCGTGCTGGTGCTCTCCATCGCCGCGCTGTGCGCCCACACGCTGCGCACCGACTACCGCCGGCTCACCGCCGACATGCGGGTGCAGTCGGAGCTGATGGGCCACATGACCGCGCCGGCGCTCGCCTTCCACGACCGCGCGCTCGCCCGCAACAACCTCAACCTGCTGCGCCTGCGGCCCGAGGTGCTCGCGGCCACGCTCTACGACAGCCACGGCAACGTGTTCGCGACCTACACCGCGCCGGAGCAGCCGGCGAAGGCGCCGGTCGAGGTGGAGCAGGACGGCGTGCACGTGGAGGGCGGCGAGCTGGTGGTGTTCTCGCGCATCGTGCAGGACAAGGACGTGCTCGGCACGCTGCACCTGCGCGTGGACCACGGCCTGTACGACCGCCTCGCGGGGCTGATCGCGATCGGCCTGCTCGTGACGGCGATCGCGATGGTGGTCGCGTACCTGCTGTCCACGCGCCTGCACCAGGCCGTGACCGCGCCCATCCTGTCCATCGCCGAGATCGCCCGCGACGTGGTCGAGCGGCGCGACTACTCGCGCCGCGCGTCGAAGGCGAGCGACGACGAGATCGGCCTGCTCGCGGACTCGTTCAACGACATGCTGAGCGAGATCCAGAAGCGCACCGAGGCGCTGGAACGGTCCAACCAGGAGATCGCGCGCGAGGTGGGCGAACGGTCGCTCGCGCAGCAGGAGGTGATGCGGCTGAACGCCGAGCTCGAGCAGCGGGTGCGCGAACGCACGCTGCAGCTCGAGGCCATCAACGAGCAGCTGCTGCAGGCGAAGGCGGTGGCGGACAAGGCGAACCAGGCGAAGTCGGAGTTCCTGTCGAGCATGAGCCACGAGTTGCGCACGCCGCTCAACGCGATCCTCGGCTTCACGCAGCTGCTCGACAGCGACGCGGTGCCCATCCCGACCGCGAAGCGGCACGAGTACCTGAACCACATCCTCAAGGCCGGCAAGCACCTGCTGGTGCTGATCAACGAGGTGCTCGACCTGGCCAAGGTCGAGTCGGGCACGCTCTCGCTGTCGCTCGAGACGGTGAGCCTCTCCGAGGTGTTCCGCGAATGCCGCGAGATGATCGAACCCACCACCACCCAGCGGCGCGTGCGCATGACCTTCGCGCCGGCGTCCGGCCTGCACGTGGTGGCCGACCGCACGCGGCTCAAGCAGGTGCTGCTGAACCTGCTGTCGAACGCGGTCAAGTACAACCGCGAGGGCGGCGCGGTGGCGGTGGAAGGCCGCAGGTCGGCCTCGGGCCGGGTGCGCGTCACGGTGCAGGACACCGGCAAGGGCCTCGACGCCCGCCAGCGCGCGCTGCTGTTCCAGCCGTTCAACCGCCTCGGCCAGGAAGCCGGGCCGGAGGAGGGCACCGGCATCGGCCTCGTCGTGACCAAGCGGCTCGTGGAGCTGATGGACGGCGAGATCGGGCTCACGAGCACCGTCGACGTGGGCAGCGTGTTCTGGTTCGAGCTGGCCTCGGGCGACGGGGTGTCGCCCGACGGGGCGCCGGCCGACGGCGACACGCGCCGGGACCCGTCGCCGCTGCCGCCGGCCGAAGGCCGCCGCACCGTGCTGTACGTGGAGGACAACCCGGCGAACCTGCGGCTCGTCGAGGAGATCGTGGCGCTGCGCACCGACCTGCGCCTGATCTCGGCGGCCGAGGGCGGGCTCGGCGTGACGATGGCGCAGGCCCACCGGCCCGACGTGATCCTGATGGACCTGAACCTGCCGGGCATGGGCGGCGTCGAGGCGCTCGAGCGGCTGTGCGACGACCCGCGCACGCGGGACATCCCGGTGATCGCGCTCACCGCGAGCGCGATGCCGCGCGACGTGGACGCGGGCCTCGCGATGGGCTTCTTCCGCTACCTCACGAAGCCGCTCGACGTGGCGGTGTTCCTGGCCGCGCTGGACGACGCGCTGGCGGAGTCGGTGCTGCGCGCGCGCTGAGCGTCCGGGTCAGAGGAACCGTTCGAGGAGGCGGCGCGACGCCTTGTCGAGCCCGAAGCGGTCGCGGATCAGGAACTGCACGCCGCGTTCGTCGGCGATCAGCAGCGCGCCGCCGCCGAGGCGGCGGATGTTCTCCTCCACCTCCAGCACGAGGCGGGTGTCGCCGCGGTCGGTCTCCACGTCCCACGTGGTGGGCGTGGCGAAGGTGGACACGGACCGGATGCGCAGGATCACCGGCGTGAACTCGCGCTGCGCCAGTTCCTCCTCCAGCAGCCGGCGCGGCGCCTCGGCGAGCTGGCTCAGCCGGTCGATCCAGGCGAGTTCGTGGCCGTCCGTGCCGACGATCGAGATGCCTTCGTCGGGCGCGGCGATGGGGAAGGCGCGCACCGGGATGCAGTTCTCCGAACGTGTGCCGTCCGCGGCGATGTGGACGAGGTGGCCGTGGGCGTTGCGCTCCAGGCGGAACGCGGGGTGGGTGAGGGCGGTGTGGGTCATCGTCGTGTCCGCTCGGGTTCAGGGGTTGCCGGCCGGATGGGCCGCATGGGACACGGGCTCCGCGGGCGGCAGTTCGTTGCCGTCCTCGTCCACGCGGCGCAGCTGCGCCTGGTAGAGACGCCAGTACGCGCCCTGTTTCGCGATCAGCTCGTCGTGCGGGCCCACCTCGACGACCCGGCCGCGGTCCATCACGACGAGGCGGTCGGCCTTGCGCAGCGTGGAGAGGCGGTGCGCGATGGCGATGGTGGTGCGGCCCTGCACGAGGTTGTCGAGGGCCTTCTGGATTTCCTTCTCGGTCTCGGTGTCCACCGACGACGTGGCCTCGTCGAGGATCAGCAGGCGTGGGTCGATCAGCAGCGCGCGCGCGATCGAGATGCGCTGGCGTTCGCCGCCCGACAGGCCCTGGCCGCGTTCGCCCACCAGCGAGTCGTAGCCCTGCGGCAGCCGCAGGATGAACTCGTGCGCGTGCGCCGCGCGCGCGGCGGCCACGATCTCGGCCCGGGTGGCCTCCGGCTTGCCGTAGGCGATGTTCTCGGCGATGGTGCCGAAGAACAGGAAGGGCTCCTGCAGCACGAGGCCGATGTGGCGGCGGTAGTCGGAGACGGCGTAGCGGCGGATGTCGTGGCCGTCGACGTGGATGGCGCCGTCGGTCACGTCGTAGAAGCGGCAGATCAGGTTCACGAGCGTGCTCTTGCCCGAGCCGCTGTGGCCCACGAGGCCGATCATCTCGCCCGGCCGGATGTCGAGGTCGAGGCCGCGGATCACCGTGCGGTTGCCGTAGCGGAAGCCGATGTCGCGCATCTCGATGCGGCCCTTCGCGTTCGCGAGCGGCACCGGCTCGGCCGGCTCGGGCACGTTCGAGACGTGGTCGAGGATGTCGAAGATGCGCTTGGCGCCCGAGGCCGCCTTCTGCGTCACCGACACGATGCGGCTCATGGAGTCGAGCCGCGTGTAGAAGCGGCCGATGTACGCGATGAACGCGGTCAGCACACCCACCGTGATCTGCTGGTTCGCCACGAGCCAGATACCGAAGGCCCACACCACCAGCAACCCGATCTCGGTGAGCAGCGACACGCTCGGCGAGAACAGCGACCACGTCTTGTTGAGCCGATCGTTGACCTCGAGGTTGTGGACGTTGGCCGTGCGGAAGCGCTGCGCTTCACGGCGCTCCTGCGCGAAGGCCTTCACCACGCGGATGCCGGGGATGGTGTCGGCCAGGACGTTGGTGACCTCCGACCAAACGCGGTCGATGCGCTCGAAGCCCGTGCGCAGGCGGTCGCGCACCTTGTGGATCATGTACGCGATGAACGGCAGCGGCAGCAGCGTGACGAGCGCGAGCCACGGGTTGATCGAGAACAGGATGACGGCCGTCATGGCAATGGTCAGCACGTCGATCGCGAAGTCGAGCGCGTGCAGCGACAGGAACACGCAGATGCGGTCCGTCTCCGACCCGATGCGGGCGATCAGGTCACCCGTGCGCTTGCCGCCGAAGTAGTCGAGCGACAGCTGCAGCAGGTGGTCGTAGGTGGTGGTGCGCAGGTCGGCGCCGATGCGTTCGGAGACCAGCGCGAGCAGGTAGGTGCGCGCCCAGCCGAGGCCCCACGCCGCGAGCGCGGCGGCGAGCAGCCCGCCCAGGTACAGGCTGACCTTCCAGGGGTCGATCTGCGCGCCGTTCTGGAACGGGATCAGCACGTCGTCCATCAGCGGGATGGCGAGGTACGGGGGCACGAGCGATGCCGCCGTGGACATCAGGGTCAACGCGAAACCCAGCGCGAGCTGTTTCCGGTAAGGGTGTGCGAAACGCCACAGACGCAGCAGCACCCACGTCGACGGCACGGGTTCGACCTCTGCGGAAAACGACGTTTCCTCGTCGGGTTCCAGGGGTTCGGCGTGACGTCCCTCACGAAGTGCGTCGACCCGTTGCTCGAACGCCTTCACGAATTTCAGCGATTGGGCGTGCGCGCCGAGCGTGAATCGCCAGAAAGCGAGCCGCGAGCTTGTATCGAGGAGTTCGAGCGTCGCGACGCCGGCGTGATCGAAGGACCGCATCGACAGGTCCGGAGACAGTGTCCAGGCCTGCCATGCGTCGCTGTTTGGCGACAAGTTCAGCACCCGTTTTTCGGTGAGCGCGACAAGGCCGAAACCGAAGCGCAACGAGGCCGGATCGAGGTCAACCGCGAGTGTGGCCAGCACGTTCTCATTCGGGGCGAGTTCAGCTCGCAGGGCCGCAAGAGCTTTCTCGGTGCGGGCTTCCAACGTCAGAACGGAATCGAGTAGTGGCATGGTGATGATGTCGTACCGCGGTGCAGTGCATGGGTCCGCTTTCCGCAGCGGGGTCGGGAATTCTCGCCGAAGCGCGCCGTTTCGTGTTTCATCGGAGGGAGCCGGGCATTTCCATACGGCGCACAATTGCGGGCTGGACCGGATCCTTCCGGTCATGACCACCTTGCCCAAAAAACCGCCCAAAATGACGAAGAAGGCCGACATCCAGCTGCAGCGCATCCGCTACCTGCGGGGTCCCAACATCTGGACGTACCGCCCGGTGCTCGAGGTCTGGCTCGACCTCGGCGAACTGGAAGACCATCCCTCCAACGTGCTGCCCGGCTTCAATGAGCGCCTGCTCAAGATGCTGCCCGCGCTGATGGAACACCACTGCGGTGTCGGCGAACGCGGCGGCTTCATCCAGCGCCTCGAAGGCGGCACCTGGGCCGGCCACATCCTCGAGCACGTGGTCATCGAGCTGCTGAACCTCGCCCGCATGCCCACCGGCTTCGGCCAGACCCGCAGCACCTCGCAGCGCGGCGTCTACCGCATGGTGTTCCGCGCCCGCGACGAAAGCGTCGCCCGCTCGGCCCTGGCCGAAGGCCACCGCCTGCTGATGGCGGCCATCAACAACGAACCCTTCGACGTCGACGCCGCCGTGGCGCGCCTGTGCGAGAAGGTCGACGACTGCTACCTCGGTCCCAGCACCGCCCACATCGTGGGCGCCGCCGCGGACCGCGCCATCCCGCACATCCGCCTGAACGCCGGCAACCTGGTCCAGCTGGGCTACGGCGCCAGCCAGCGCCGCATCTGGACGGCCGAGACCGAGATGACCAGCGCGATCGCCGAAGGCATCGCCGGCGACAAGGACCTGACCAAGAAGCTGCTGGCCGCCGTGGGCGTGCCGGTGCCCGAAGGCCAGGTCGTCTCGTCCGCCTCGGAAGCCTGGGACGCCGCCGAGGACATCGGCCTGCCGGTCGTCGTGAAACCCACCGACGGCAACCACGGCTGCGGCGTCACGATGGACCTGTCCGAGCGCCGCGACATCGAGGCCGCCTACGACGTGGCCCTGAAGCAGGGCAGCGAGGTCATCGTCGAACGGTTCATCCGCGGCCATGAACACCGCCTGCTCGTGGTGGGTGGCCGCGTGGTCGCCGCCGCGCGTGGCGAACTCGCCACGGTCACCGGCGACGGCACCTCCACCGTGCTGCAGCTGGTCGAGAGCCAGCTCAACACCGATCCCCGCCGCGGCGAGAACGAGGACTTCCCGCTCAACCGCCTCGACTACAACGAGGACGAAACCCTCGGCATCGAGCTGCAGCGCCAGAACCTGACCACCGACTCGGTGCCTGCCGTCGGCCGCGTCGTGCTGATCCAGCGCAACGGCAACCTGTCGTTCGACTGCACCGACCAGGTGCACGCCGACGTCGAACACGCCGTGGTGCTGGCCGCCCGGGTCGTGGGCCTCGACATCGCCGGCGTCGACCTGGTGTGCGAGGACATCTCCAAGCCCCTGCACGCGCAGGGTGGCGCCATCGTCGAGGTCAACGCGGGCCCCGGCCTGCTGATGCACCTGAAGCCGGCCGTGGGCGCGCCCCGCCCGGTCGGCCGTGCCATCGTCGACCACCTGTTCCCCGAGACCGAAGCCGGCGCCGGCCGCATCCCCATCATCGGCGTGGCCGGTTCGCAGGACACCCACACCATCTCGCGCCTCGTCGCGTGGCTGGTGCACCTGAGCGGCCGCCGCGTGGGCCTCGCGTGCCGCGACGGCCTGTTCCTCGACCGCCGCCGCGTCGAGCAGGCCGACTCGGCCCGCTTCGAACCCGCGCACCGCCTGCTGATCAACCGGGCCGTGCAGGCCGCGGTGATCGAGAACGGCGCCGAATCCATCCTGCGCGACGGCCTGGCCTACGACCGTTGCCAGATCGGCGTGGTCACCGACTTCGAGGGCTGGAAGTCGCTCGCGAACTACGACGTCCAGGAAGCCGACCAGATGACCAAGGTGCTGCGCACCCAGGTCGACGTGGTGCTGCCTGAAGGCGTGGCCGTGCTGCACGCCGCCGACGACCGCGTGGCCGACCTGAAGTCGCTGTGCGACGGCAGCGTCATCCTGTACGCGCTCGACGGCAAGAACGAGAAGCTCGTGGCGCACCGCGCCGAGGGCGGCCGCGTGGCCTTCATGCGCGACGACCACGTGGTGCTGGCCACGGGCCACAGCGAAACCACGCTGAACAGCCTGCGCCGCAGCCGCGTGCGCAACGACGAACAGGGCCTCGCCCGCCAGCGCGTGCAGCTGGCCGCGGTGGCCACGGCCTGGGCCATGGGCATCTCGCTCGACCTGGTCGCCGCCGGCATCGAAACGTTCGACTGGGACCTGCGCCAGTCGCGCCCGGTGGTGGCCAACAAGGCCGCCCGCTGAACGATCTCCCGCGAAAGCACACCCACATGGAAGTCTCCCGCATCCGGGCCCTGCGCGGCCCTAACCTCTGGAGCCGTCACACCGCCATCGAGGCGATCGTGACCTGCGCCGTCGACGAACGCGCCAAGGCCGAGATCCCCGGGTTCGAGCCGCGCCTGCGCGCGCTCTTCCCGGCCGTCGGCGAGCTGCGGCCGCACGGCTACGTCGGCAACATCTCGCTGGCCCACGTGCTCGAGCGCGTGGCGCTCGCGCTGCAGGCGCAGGCGGGTTGCCCCGTCACGTTCAGCCGCACGTCGGCCACGCTGGAGCCGGGTGTGTTCCAGGTCGTCGTCGAATACAGCGAGGAACCCGTGGGCCGCAAGGCCTTCGAGCTCGCGCTGGCGCTGATCGATGCCGCCCGCCGCGACACCGCCTTCGACGTGGCCGCGGCCATCGCCGAGCTGCGCGACACCGATGAAGACGTGCGCCTCGGCCCCAGCACCGGCGCCATCGTCGACGCCGCCGTCGCCCGCGGCATCCCGTACCGCCGCCTCACCGAAGGCAGCCTCGTGCAGTTCGGCTGGGGCTCGCGCCAGCGCCGCATCCAGGCCGCCGAGGTCGACTCCACCAGCGCCGTGGCCGAGTCCATCGCGCAGGACAAGGACCTCACCAAGCTGCTGCTGCGTTCGGCCGGCGTGCCGGTGCCGCTCGGCCGCCCCGTCTCCGACCCGGACGACGCGTGGGCCGCCGCCATCGAGATCGGCCTGCCTGTCGTGCTCAAGCCGCAGGACGGCAACCAGGGCAAGGGTGTCACCGTCAACATCGTGACGCGCGACCACCTGAACATCGCGTACAAGGCCGCCGCCGAGTACGGCGAGGTGATGGTCGAGAAGTTCCTGCCCGGCAACGACTTCCGCCTGCTGGTGGTGGGCGACAAGCTCGTCGCCGCCGCCCGCCGCGACCCGCCGCAGGTGATCGGCGACGGCGAACACTCGGTGCGCCAGCTCGTCGACATCGTCAACCAGGACCCGCGCCGCGGCGAGGGCCACGCCACGTCGCTCACGAAGATCCGCTTCGACGAGATCGCGATCGCCCGCCTGAAGGTGCAGAACCTCGAGCCCGATTCGGTGCCCGTGAAGGGCCAGCGCGTCATCCTGCGCAACAACGCGAACCTCAGCACCGGTGGCACCGCCACCGACGTGACCGACGACGTGCACCCCGACGTGGCCGCCCGCGCCATCGAGGCCGCCCAGATGGTGGGCCTGCACATCTGCGGCGTCGACGTGGTGTGCGAGAGCGTGCTCAAGCCCCTCGAGGAACAGAGCGGCGGCATCGTCGAGGTCAATGCGGCCCCGGGCCTGCGCATGCACCTGTCGCCCAGCTACGGCAAGGGCCGCAACGTCGGCGAGGCCATGGTCGCGAACCTGTTCGGCCCGGGCGACGACGGCCGCATCCCGGTCGTGGCCGTCACCGGCACCAACGGCAAGACCACCACGGCGCGCCTGATCGCCCACATCATCGCGGGCAGCGGCATGCGCATCGGCATGACCAACACCGACGGCGTGTACGTGAACGGTCGCCAGATCGACAGCGGCGACTGCAGCGGCCCGCGCAGCGCACGCAACGTGCTGATGCACCCGGACGTCGACGCGGCGGTGTTCGAAACCGCCCGCGGCGGCGTGCTGCGCGAGGGCCTCGGCTTCGACCGCTGCGACGTGGCCGTGGTCACGAACATCGGCGCGGGCGACCACCTGGGCCTGAACTACATCACCACCGTCGACGACCTGGGCGTGCTCAAGCGCGTGATCGTCCAGAACGTCGCGCCCACCGGCTACGCCGTGCTGAACGCCGCCGACCCCATCGTGGCCGGCATGGCCGCCAGCAGCCCGGGCGGTGTCATCTACTTCGCGGTCGACCGCCAGCAGCCCGTGATGGCCACGCACCGCGCGCAGGGCCACCGCTGCGTGTACGTCGACGGCGACGCCATCGTCGCGGCCGAGGGCCCGTGGCGCGAGAAGGTGTTCCTCCGCGACATCCCCATCACCCGCAACGGCACCATCGGCTTCCAGGTCGAGAACGCCATGGCGGCCGTCGCCGCCGCGTGGGGCCTGGGCCTGCACCCGGACACCATCCGCCGCGGCCTCGCCAGCTTCTCGAACGACGCCGACAACGCGCCGGGCCGCTTCAACGTGATGTCGTACCGTGGCGCCACGGTGATCGCCGACTACGGTCACAACCCCGACGCGATGCGGGCGCTGGTGTCCGCGGTCGATGCGCTTCCTGCGAAGCGCCGCTCGGTGGTCATCAGCGGCGCGGGAGACCGCCGCGACGAGGACATCCGCGAGCAGACCGTGATCCTCGGCGACGCGTTCGACGAGGTGGTGCTGTTCCAGGACGCCTGCCAGCGCGGCCGTGCCGATGGCGAGGTGCTCGCGCTGCTGCGCGACGGCCTGGCCGGCGCGAAGCGCACGAAGGACGTGCACGAGGTGCGCGGCGAGTTCGTCGCCATCGACCTCGCGCTCGACCGCCTGCAGCCTGGCGACCTGTGCCTGGTGCTGGTGGACCAGGTCGAGGAAGCGCTGGCCCACCTGGCCGCGAAGGTGGCGGAGGCCACGGCCGAGACCGCCTGACGCCTCGCTCCTCCCTCTCGACGGGCCGCCATGTGCGGCCCGTTTCCTTTGGCGCGCGCGTTTGCCGGTTTCCGCGTGCGCCGTGATGAAAACCAATCGGTCCACAAGGGCAACGCACCGCCGCGGGCGGTTTCGCGTTTAATACGTACTAACCCTCGTGGATCGATAAAGATTCTACGCAGACGGAAAAACGATTTCCGCATGAGAAAAGAATCTTCACGGGGTGGAGGAGATATTCCTCAACACACTCAGGGAGAGAGTTTCATGAAAAACGCAATCTGGCACGCGCTGGGCCTCGGCCTCGTGGGATGGTCCACCGTGGCGACGGCCGCCGGGGAAATCAAGCTGCAGCAGGTCACGTCCATCGTGTCCAGCAAGTACGGCATCTCGCAGCAGGGCAGCACGTTCGAGGCGAACGTCGCCAACCTGGCGTACAACAAGCAGGTGTTCGCCCACTACAAACGCGAGGACGGCGTGTGGGTGGACCTCCCGCTCACGTACAGCCGTCCGCTGGGGACCACCGGTCGGGAGATCTGGACCACCGCGTATTCCCCGCCGCTCAATACCACCACCGACCTGCAGTTCGCGCTGAAATACGTGGTCAACGGCCAGACGTACTGGGACAACAACAATGGCAGCAATTATTTCGTGCCGAAGGATTCCGGTGTCCACCTGGGCGCGGGTATCAACATCCAGAACCTGTACTACCAGCCGACCGTCCGCCTCGGGGTTTCGGACGCCTACGTGTACGGCGCGGCGGCCCTGCGCAACCTGGCCGTGTCGAAGGACGTGACCATCGTCTACTCGACCGACCAATGGGTCACCACGAAAAGCACCACCGCGTCGTACTCGCCGAACCACTGGGCCGGCGCGTACAGCTCGGCGGCGAACCCGAACGCCGACGGCATCGAGGTGTGGCCTTTCACGCTGAACGTCGGCGCGGGCGCCTCGCAGGTCGACTACGCGATCCGCTACACCGTCAACGGCGAGGTGCACTGGGACAACAACGGCGGCCAGAACTACCGTTCGGCCCTGGTGCGGCAGTAAGGGGGAGGGCGCGGGGCGTCAGCCCCGCGCGGGTGGGCACAGGATGCCGATGAACATCGGGCGCAGGTACAGCTCGGCCACGTTGTCCTCGGTGATCTCGCCCACCCAGTGTTTCAGGCCCGCGGCGCCGCTGATGAGGCCGGTGCCGATCTGGCCGGCGATGGCCTGGTCGATGACCCGGATCGAGCCGTCGACCATGCCGTCCACCACCACGCCGGTCTGGCGGGTGGTGAGCCGGTTCATCGTGCGGCTCACCTCGGCGCGGCGCCCCGGGTCCACGAGGGCGCTGATGGCGCCCAGGCGCAGCAGCGGGCCCTCGGCCGACAGCTGGAAGCGCGACAGCGCGCGGGTGCTCGCGCAGGCGCGTTCCCAACCGGTGCCGAACCCGCGGTCGCTCAGGGCCAGCGCCGAGCGGATGATCTCGAAGGTGCGCTCGAAGCACGACCAGACGAGGTCTTCCTTGTTGTCGTTGTGGTGGTAGAACGACCCCTTGGTGACGTTCAGCTGGGCCGAGATCTTGTCGACCGACGCGCCGCGGTAGCCGTGTTCGTTGACCATGTGCGAGGCCGCGCGCAGGAAGGCCTCGGCCACCGGGTCGGCGTCGCGGCGGAACTGCCATTCGAGTTCGACGCGGGTGGGTTCGGTCCAGGCGACCCCCTGGCCGGCACTGCCGTTCACGAGGATGTCGCTCACGCGGGCGGCCACGGCCTCGTACTCCACGGCCTCGTGGCGCACGATCCATGCGCGCATCCAGTGGCCCATCGACACCACGCCGTACGCGCGGGCATTGAGGTCGGCGCGGGCAAGCGCCACCGTCTCGGGGCCGCGCAGCAGGTCGCGCACCTTGCGGAAGAGCGCCGTGTACGCGTTCGACACCTCCTCGAACTGCGGGCTGGGCAACGCGCGCATGTCGTTGAACAGCACGAGCGGCGGGTGTTCTCCCAGATCGACCGACGCGAACAGCAGCGCCAGGCCGCGGAAGTACGCGGCGACCCGTCCGGCCACGGACCGTTCGCCGCGGGCCTCGTCGGCCACCTTCGAGAAGGCCTCGATGGAGCGCTGGAAACACGCGCTCGCGAGGTCTTCCTTCTTGCGGTAGTAGTACGTGACGCTGTTGGTCACGAGCCCCACGCTGGCGGCGATCTCGGACAGCGTGGCGCCCTTGACCCCGTGCTGGTTGAACTGCAGGGCGGCAGCAGCGAGGATGGCCTCCCGCTTTTCCTGGTAACGCTGGGTCTGAGGGGCAGACGTCGTCGACGGCATCGGGGAGGCTCGGGGGAAGGGCTGTGGGCCCGGATTATGCCGTCCGGACCACGCGGCTTTCGTTGCTGCTGTGTTGCATGGGCGCCGGGGCGACGGCCGTGGTGGTGGGCGGGTGCACCAGGTGGCATGCCACGGCGCGTCCCCCGCCGGTGGGGGTGAGCACGGGGTCCACCGTCTTGCAGACGTCGGTGGCCATGGGGCAACGCGGGTGGAAGCGGCAGCCCGAGGGCGGTCGCAGCGCACTCGGCACCTCGCCCCGCACCGGGATGCGCGGACGCTGGCGCTCCACCTCGGGGTCGGCCACCGGCACCGCCGACATCAGCGCCTGCGTGTACGGGTGCAGCGGGCGCGCATAGAGGTCGTCGCGGCTGGCGATTTCGACGATGCGCCCGAGGTACATCACCGCGATGCGGTGGCTGATGTGCCGCACCACCGCGAGGTCGTGGGCGATGAAGAGGTACGACAGGCCGAGGCGCTGCTGCAGGTCGACGAGCACGTTGACCACCTGCGCCTGGATGGACACGTCGAGCGCCGACACCGGCTCGTCGCAGATGATCAGACTGGGCTCGAGCGCGAGGGCCCGCGCGATGCCGATGCGCTGACGCTGGCCGCCGGAGAACTCGTGCGGGTAGCGGTCGGCCATGTACGGCAGTAGCCCCACGGTGGCCAGCAGGCCCGCCACCCGCTCGTCGTACTCGGCCTGGCTCGACACCAGCTTGTGCACCGCGAGCGGCTCGCCGATCAGGTCGCGCACCCGCATGCGCGGGTTCAGCGACCCGTACGGGTCCTGGTAGACCATCTGCATGCCGCGGCGCAGCGGGCGCATCTTCGCCTTGTCGAAGTCGGTGATGTCCTGGCCCTCGAACACGATGCGGCCGCCGGTGGGCTGCAGCATGCGCAGCGCGGCCAGGCCCGTGGTGGACTTGCCGCAGCCCGACTCGCCGACGAGGCCCAGCGTCTCGCCGCGTTTCAGCGAGAACGACACGCCGTCGACGGCCTTCACGCTCGCGCGCGGCTTGCCGAACCAGTTCGGTGCGACCGGGAAGTGCACCGACAGATTCTCGACCCGCAGCACTTCGTCGGCCGAGGCGGGGAGGGGAGCGAGGTGGTCAGACATCGGCGAAACACGCTTTCTGGTGGCGGGGCTCGGGGCCCTGCACCACCGTGAGTTCCGGGCGCTCCGCGCGGCAGCGGTCGTGGGCCAGCCGGCAGCGCGGGGCGAACGCGCAGCCGACGGGCAGCGCGGCGAGGTCGGGCGGCTGCCCGTCGATGGGGATCAGGCGCTGGGTGGTGTCGCTGTCGAGTCGCGGCACCGAGGCCATCAGGCCCTGGGTGTACGGGTGTTTCGGGTTCTTGTAGAGCGCCATCGCGGGCGCCGTCTCCACCACGCGGCCGGCGTACATCACCACCACGCGGTCGGCATAGCGGGCCACCACGCCGAGGTCGTGCGTGATCAGCACGAGCGCGGAGTTCGCCTTCGTGGCCAGTTCCTTCAGCAGGTCGAGGATCTGCGCCTGCACCGTCACGTCGAGCGCGGTGGTGGGTTCGTCGGCGATGATGAGCTGCGGCTCGCAGGCCATGGCCATCGCGATCATCGCGCGCTGGCGCATGCCGCCCGAGAACTGGTGCGGGTAGGCGTCGCGGCGCGACAGCGCGTCGGGCATGCGCACGCGGCCGATGAGATCGACGGCGCGTTCCAGCGCCTGCTTCCACGGCGTGCGGCGGTGCAGGTTCACCGGCTCGGCGATCTGGTAGCCCACGGTGAGCGCCGGGTTCAGCGACGACATGGGCTCCTGGAAGATCATCGCGATGCGGTTGCCGCGCACCGCGCGCATCTGCGCGTCGGTGAGCTTGAGCAGGTCCTGGCCGTCGAAGAGGATCTCGCCCTTCTCGACGCGGCCCGGGGGTGACGGGATCAGCCGCATGATCGACATCGCGGTCACGCTCTTGCCGGACCCCGACTCACCCACGATGGCGACGGTCTCGCCCGCGTCGACGTCGAACGACACCCCGTCCACCGCGGTGACGTGGCCGCGGTCGGTGCGGAAGCGGGTGGTGAGCCCGCGGATGCGCAGCAGCGGCGCGGCCATCGTCAGTACCCCATCTTCTTCTTGAGGTCCTGGTCGACCCACATGCGGGCGTGGATCGGGCCGGGGCGCACGGCGCCGGCGCGCAGCTCGCCGCCGTAGTTCTTCACCCACGGCCACCAGGCGGTGTAGACGTACTGCACCGGCAGCCAGATGTACGGCGCCTTCTCGATCACCTCGCGCGTCATCAGCTTCGTCATCGCGAGGCGGCGGCGTTCGTCGGGCTCGGTGAGGACGGCGGTGAGGCGGCGGTCGAAGTCGGCGTCCGCGTACATCGCCACGTTCCACTGCTGGCCCGTCACGAACTGCTTGCGAAGCGACGTGGTGGGGTTCGTGGGCGAGTTCGTCATGAAGTAGCCGGCCGAGTGCTTCTTGCTGTTCATCGCCGACAGGAACGCGCCGTACTCCAGCTGCTGGATCTCCATCGTGATGCCCACCTTCGACAGGTAGCTGCCGAGCATCGCGAGCAGGTCGGCCTCGGCGGTGACGGCGGTGGACTGCACCTTGAACGTGAAGCCGTTCGGGTAGCCGGCCTCGGCCAGCAACTTCTTCGCCTTCACCGGGTCGTACGTGAACAGCTCCTTGACGGCCGGGCCCATGGCGTCGAGCCCTTCGTACGAGCCGATGTAGTCGGGGTGCTGCGGGTAGCCCATCATCTCGGCGTGGCCGCCGAAGTACGACTTCAGGATCTCCTGCTTGTTGATGGCCATGTTCATGGCGCGGCGCACGCGGATGTCATCGAACGGCTTGGTGTCCATGCGCATCGCGAGGAAGGTGCTGGACATGCCGAGCCAGCGCGACCACTGCAGCTTCGGCGCGCTCTTCTTCAGCTCGTCGACGGCGCTCCAGCGCACGGCCTCGAGCACGTCGATCTTGCCGGTGCGCAGGCCGGTGAGCCACGTGGCCTCGTCCTTGATGGTGCGGTAGACGATCTTGTCGGCGAACGGCAGCTTGTACTTCTGGCCGCCGATGGTCTCGATGTCCCAGTAGTTCGCGTTCTTCGTGTACGTGTAGGAGTTGTTCTGCACGTAGTCGGTCAACATGAACGGGCCGGTGCCGTTGACGTTCTTCCAGTTGTTGGCGCCGGCGGTCACCACCTCCTTCGGCACGATGCCGGAGTAGTAGCCCCAGCCGAAGCGGTAGTCCCACTCGGCGTTGTACGAGTTCAGCGTGAACACCACGGTGTGCTTGCCCGTGGCCTCGACCTTGTCGACGTGGTCGAAGTAGTTCGGCACCTTCTTCGGGCTCTTGTTGAGCCGCTCGTAGGCGTACACCACGTCGTCGGCCACCAGCTCGCGCGACTCCATCACGCCGGGCTTGGCCGGGAACATCACGCCCTTGCGCAGCTGGATCTCGATGCGCAGCGGGTTCTGCTTCATCTCCCACTTCTCGGCCAGCTCGCCGCGCAGCGATTCGGGCGGCAGCCAGGCGTCGGCGTAGTACGGGTACGGCCCGCCGTTGCGCTTGGACTTCGACAGGTCGGCCGCGAACAGCTGTTCGTACACGAGGCCCGTGTCGACGTTGTGCTTCCAGTTGAAGTCGGCCGGGTCCCACGACAGCGCGCCGATGGTGATGTACGGCGTGCCGATGGTGAGCTGGCCACCGTACTGCGGCTTGGCCTGCTGCGCCATCACGGCGGCGGGCAGGGCGGCCAGGGCGAACGCGGCGATCAGGGGGCGGAGGGCCATGGGAGAGTTCCTTTCCGTGAAGACAGCAAGAAGGGGTCAGCGGCTGCCGCGCATGCGCGGGTCGAGCAGGTCGCGCAGGGCGTCGCCGAACACGTTGGTGGCGTAGACGACCAGGGTCAGGCACAGGCCCGGCGCGAGCGCGAGCCACGGGCCCTGGAACATGAACTGGCGACCGGTGCCGGTGAGCATGCCGCCCCAGGTGGGCGCCGGCGGCGGCACGCCGAGGCCGAGGAAGGCGAGGCCCGACTCGGCGAGGATCACCGCGCCGATGCGCGTGGTGAACAGCACGATCACGGGCGGCAGCACGTTGGGCACGATGTGCTTCCAGAGGATGCGCGGCGTGGAGGCGCCGATGGACTGCGCCGCGTGCACGTACATGTTCTCGCGCACCGACACCACCGCGCTGCGCACGATGCGCGAGCCGCCGATGCCCAGCAGCAGGCCGAGCGTGAGGATCACGGTGCTCATGCTGGGCCCCATCACCGAGACCACCACGATCAGGATGACGAGGTCGGGGAAGCTCATCCAGGCATCGACGAAACGCTGCACCAGCATGTCGATCTTGCCGCCGAGGTAGCCGCTCACGACGCCGATCAGCAGCGACACGATCGTGGCGAGCGTGGCCGCCGACAGGCTGATGATCACCGACAGTTGCGCGCCGTAGAGGCAGCGCGACAGCACGTCGCGCCCGAGGTTGTCGGTGCCGAACGGGAAGGCCCACGACGGGGGCTTCAGACGTTCGATGGGGTTGATCTCGTTGTACGCGTGCGGCGCCAGCACGTCGGCGAACACGCCGCAGAACAGGAACACGAGGAACAGCACGCCGCCGGCGGCGCCGAGGGGCTTCTCGCGGAACATGCGCGCGGTCAGGCGCCAGACGCGGTTCGCGAGCCGGGCGCCGGGGAACACGCGACGGCGGGGGGCGACGGCCAGCGTGGCCGAGGGGGCGGTCTGCAGCGTCATCCTTGCCTCACGCGGGGGTCGAGCAGGCCGTAGCTCAGGTCCACGGCCAGGTTGATGAGCATCACGGCGACACCCACCACGAGGAACACGCCGGTGATGACCGGGTAGTCGCGCTGGCTCACCGCGTCGATCAGCAGCAGGCCCATGCCCGGGATCACGAAGATCTGCTCGATGATCACCGCGCCGCCCACGAGCAGCGGCGCCTGCAGGCCCACGAGCGTGATGACCGGGATCAGCGCGTTGCGCAGCGCGTGCCGCCACACCACGCGGCGTTCGTCGAGGCCCTTGGCCCACGCGGTGCGGATGTAGTCCTGGCGCAGCACCTCGAGCGTCATGGTGCGCGTCATGCGCATGGTCACGGCCGACAGGCCCATGCCCAGCACGGCGGCTGGCAGCAGCAGGTTCTTCAGGTTCTGCAGCGGGTCGTCGGCGAAACGCACGAACTCGACCGGCGGCGACCAGCCCCACCAGATGGACGGGAACACCATCACCATCGTGCCCACCCAGAAGCTGGGCACCGCCAGCAGCAGGATGGAGAACGAGCGGGTGATGTAGTCGCCCGCGGTGTCCTGGCGGATGGCGGAGTAGACGCCGATGGGCACGGCGAGCACGAGGGCGAACACGAGGGCGATCAGGCCCAGCTCGAAGCTGACGGGGAGGCGCTGGGACAGCTGGTCCCACACCGAGTCGCCGGCCCAGAGCGACTGGCCCAGGTCGCCCCGGCTCACGATGCCGGTGATCCAGTGCAGGTACTGCTGCCACATGGGCTTGTCGAGGCCCAGCGTGGCGAGCAGCTGGTCGCGGGTCAGTTGCTGGGCCGAGATGTCGTTCTCCGACAGCATCATGTCGATGACGTCGCCCGGGATCAGGCGCACGGTCACGAACACGATCAGGCTGGCGAAGAACAGGGTGGGGATCAACCCCAGCAGGCGGCGGATGGCGTAGGTGCTCATCGCCCGGAGCCTTCAGGTTCGTGAACCTCAGGCCCGCATACCCATTCTTCGGTTTCGCGGGAATTGGTGTGCATGCTCGTCCAGTGGAGTGGGGGGCAGCGGGGCTTCGGGCCCCAGGGCATCATGTCCCAGTAGCGGCAAAAGATTGCGAGGGCAAACACCTAGGGGTGTCCAAATTGGATTTCGACGCCCGGCAAGGGCCCATACCGCCACTTCTAAACGTGTCACCTAAGTGCGGAAAGTTCCATCTCTTTCTGCTAACGTGACCGCACGCCCGAACTCACCCCCTGAAGGAGCACCATGGATTTCTCGATGTCGCAGCGGCAGCAGCACTGGCAAGGCCGCGTGAAGGACTTCATGCAGAAGCACGTCTACCCGGCCGTCCCGGTCTACGTCGCGCAGATGAAGGCGTTCGGCGAGAACCGCTGGCAGGTGGTGCCGGTGGTCGAGGAGCTGAAGGCCGTCGCGAAGGCCGAGGGCCTGTGGAACCTGTTCCTGCCGAAGGACTCGCTGCCGGAGGACAGCCCCTACCGCGGCGCCGGCCTCACGAACCTCGAGTACGCGCTGTGCGCGGAAGAGATGGGCAAGGTCGGTTTCGCCTCCGAGGTCTTCAACTGCTCGGCGCCCGACACCGGCAACATGGAAGTGCTGGCCCGCTACGGATCCGACGCCCACAAGAAGGAATGGATGGAGCCGCTGCTGCAGGGCAAGATCCGTTCGGCCTTCCTGATGACCGAACCCGACGTGGCGTCGAGCGACGCCACCAACATCGAGACGTCCATCCGCCGCGACGGTGACCACTACGTCATCAACGGCCGCAAGTGGTGGTCGTCGGGCGTGGGCGACCCGCGCTGCAAGATCGCCATCGTGATGGGCAAGACCGACCCCGACGCACCGCGCCACGCGCAGCAGTCGCAGGTGCTGGTGCCGCTCGACACCCCCGGCATCGAGATCGTCCGCATGCTGCCGGTGTTCGGCTTCGACGACGCGCCGCACGGCCACGCCGAGGTGGTGTTCCGCGACGTGCGCGTGCCGGTGTCCAACCTGCTGCTGGGCGAGGGCCGCGGCTTCGAGATCGCCCAGGGCCGCCTCGGCCCGGGCCGCATCCACCACTGCATGCGTTCCATCGGCAGCGCCGAGGTGGCGCTCGAGAAGATGGTTCGCCGCCTGCAGGCCCGCACGGCCTTCGGCAAGAAGCTGTCCGACCACTCGCTGTGGGAGGAGCGCGTGGCCACCGCCCGCATCGACATCGAGATGACCCGCCTGCTGTGCCTGAAGGCGGCCGACATGATGGACAAGGTGGGCAACAAGGTGGCCCGCCTGGAGATCGCGATGATCAAGGTGCAGGCCCCGCGCATGGCGCTGCGGATCATCGACGACGCCATCCAGGCGTTCGGCGCGGCCGGCGTGTCGAGCGACGCGGGCCTGGCCAAGCAGTACGCCAGCATGCGCACGATGCGCATCGCCGACGGTCCGGACGAGGTGCACAACCGCACCATCGCCCAGCTCGAGTACGGCAAATACCGGGCCTGATCGACCCGGCCTGGAGCGTCAGCCTTGCAGCGCCTTGCCCACCTCGTTGCGGCCCTGCACGCTGCCCGACTCGGGCACGTGTTCGTCGTCGCGCGCCGAGATGGCGTCGAACTGCTCGGCGATGCGCTCCGGCGTGTCGGCGTCGAAGCCCAGGTGCACGCCCTGCGTCATCGTGACGTAGGCGCGCTCGAAGGTGCCGGCGCCCGCGCACAGGATGGTGCGGCTCGGCGCGTCCTCGCTCACGAGGAACAGCAGGCCCGGGGTCACGGCCTCGGGCTTGAGCTTCTCGAGGATGGCCGCGGGCATCAGGCCCTCGGTCATCGCGGTGGCCGCGGTGGGCGCCAGGCAGTTGACGCGGATGTTGTCCTTCGCGCCCTCGATCGACAGCGTCTGCATCAGGCCCACCAGGGCCATCTTCGCGGCGCCGTAGTTCGACTGGCCGAAGTTGCCGTACAGCCCCGACGACGAGGTCGTCATCACGATGCGGCCGTAGCCCTGCGTCTTCATCAGGTCCCACACGGCCTTCGTGCAGATGGCCGCGCCCATCAGGTGCACGTCCACCACGAGGCGGAAGTCGTCGAGGGTCATCTTCGCGAAGCTCTTGTCGCGCAGGATGCCGGCGTTGTTCACGAGGATGTCCACGCGACCCCAGGCGGCCACGGTGTCGGCCACCATCGCCGCCACGGCGTCCACATCGGTGACCGACGCGTTGTTCGCGCGCGCCTCGCCGCCGGCGGCCACGATCTCGCGCACCACGGCCTCGGCCGGCGTCTCGCCGTCGGCGTTCGCGCGCCCGAAGTCGTTCACCACCACCTTCGCGCCACGTGCCGCGAGGGCCAGCGCGTGCTGGCGGCCGAGGCCGTTGCCCGCGCCCGTGACGATGGCGACCTTGCCGTCAAAACGAATGCTCATGTTTCTTTTCCAGTGATCCGGGTGGGTTGTGCAGGAACCGAGCGGTTGCTCGGTCCGGAGGCCGACACCCTATCAGATGCCGGTGTCGCGCGGCAATCGCGCCAAGCCACCCATTTCTCGCTTTTCCCTGAACTTCAAAGGAGACATCCATGACCACCCTCTTCTCGCTGGCCGGCAAGGTCGCCATCGTCACCGGCTCGTCGCGCGGCATCGGCCGCGCCATCGCCGAGCGCATGGCCGAACACGGCGCCAAGGTCGTGATCTCGTCGCGCAAGCCCGAGCCGTGCGCCGAGGTGGCCGCCGCCATCAACGCGAAACACGGCGCCGGCAGCGCGATCTCGGTGCCCGCCAACATCTCGTCGAAGGACGACCTCAAGCACCTCGTCGACGAGACCACGCGCCAGCTGGGCCAGGTCGACATCGTCGTGTGCAACGCCGCGTCGAACCCGTACTACGGCCCCATGGCCGGCATCGAGGACGACCAGTTCCGCAAGATCCTCGAGAACAACGTGATCGCCAACCACTGGCTGATCAACTTCGCCGTGCCGCAGATGGTCGAGCGCAAGGACGGCGCCATCATCATCGTCTCGAGCATCGGCGGCCTGCGCGGCTCGCCGGTGATCGGCGCGTACAACATCTCGAAGGCCGCCGACTTCCAGCTCGCGCGCAACCTCGCGGTGGAGTACGGCCCGCACAACATCCGAGTCAACTGCATCGCCCCGGGCCTCATCAAGACCGACTTCGCGAAGGCGCTGTGGGAGAACCCCGAGACGCTCAAGCGCGCCACGTCCACCACGCCGCTGCGCCGCATCGGCGAACCCGACGAGATCGCCGGCGCGGCCGTGTTCCTCGCCTCGCCCGCCGGTTCGTTCCTGACGGGCCACGGCCTCGTCGTGGACGGCGGCGCCACCATCTGACCCCCTGACGAACCCTCCGCCGCACGATGGACGACCTCACCGGATTCCGTGCCCGCACGCGGGCGTGGCTCGAACAGAACTGCCCGGCGGAGATGCGCCGGCCCGTCACCAGCGAGGACGACACCTGCTGGGGTGGCCGGCGCTGGACCTTCGCGTCGCCGGCCCAGCGCACCTGGCTCGAACGCATGGCCGAACGCGGCTGGACCGTGCCCACGTGGCCGCGCGAGTACGGCGGCGGCGGGCTCTCCGGCGAGGAGGCCAAGGTGCTGCGCCAGGAGATGCGCGCGCTCGGCTGCCGCTCGCCGCTCGACAGCTTCGGCATCTGGATGCTGGGCCCGGCGCTGCTGAAGTTCGGCAACGAGGCGCAGAAGCGCGAGCACCTGCCGAAGATCGCCCGCGGCGAGATCCGCTGGTGCCAGGGCTACTCGGAGCCCGGCGCGGGCTCCGACCTCGCGTCGCTGCAGACCCGTGCGGAAGACCGCGGCGACCACTTCGTCGTCAACGGCCAGAAGATCTGGACGTCGTACGCCGACAAGGCCGACTGGATCTTCTGCCTCGTGCGCACCGACCCCGGCGCGCGCAAGCACACCGGCATCAGCTTCGTGCTGTTCGACATGGCCACGCCCGGCGTGAGCGTCAAGCCCATCGTGCTGATCTCGGGCAAGTCGCCGTTCTGCGAAACCTTCTTCGACGACGTGCGCGTCGAGAAACACAACCTGGTCGGCCCGCTCAACGGCGGCTGGGACATCGCCAAGTACCTGCTGACCCACGAGCGCGAGATGATCGGCGGCATCGGCGACCGCGCGAGCGCGCGTCCGCTCGGTGCCACCGCCGCGTCGTTGGTCGGCGTCGACGAACGCGGCCGGCTCGACGACCCGGGGCTGCGCGCCCGCATCGCCGCCTTCGAGGTGGACGAGGCCGCGTTCCGCGCCGCGATGGAACGCGCCGCCGACCTCGCCCGCGCGGGCCAGGGCAACCCGGCCTTCTCGTCGGTGCTGAAGTACCTCGGCGCCGAACTCAACAAGCGGCGCCAGGAGCTGCTGATGAGCGCCGCCGGCAGCGACGCGCTCGACTGGGAGAGCGAACGCACCCGCCACGGTGCGCTCGCGCGGTCGTGGCTGCGCAGCAAGGGCAATTCCATCGAGGGCGGCACGAGCGAGGTGCAGCTCAACGTGATCGCCAAGCGTTTGCTCAACCTGCCAGGAGCCTGACCCGATGCCCCTCGTTCTCACCGAACAACAAGGCCAGCTGCGCGACAGCGCCCGCGACTTCCTCGCCGACCGGTCGCCGGTCTCCCGCCTGCGCGCGCTGCGCGACCAGCGCGACGAACGCGGCTTCGAGCCCGCGCTGTGGGCGCAGTTCGCCGAGATGGGCTTCACCGGCATGCGCGTGCCGGAAGCCCACGGCGGCCTGGGCCTCGGCCATGTCGAGGCCGGGGTCCTGATGGAGGAGATCGGCCGCCACCTCGTGGCGTCGCCGTTCCTCGCGTCGTCGCTCGCCGTCACCGCGCTCGTGCGGGCGGGCACCGAGGCCCAGAAGGACCAATGGCTGCCGGGCCTCGCGACCGGCGAGGTCATCGCCACCCTCGCGGTGGACGAGGCCACGAAACACCGGCCGTCCGCCATCGCGCTGCGTGCGCGCGACGAGGGCGACCACTTCGTGCTGTACGGCCACAAGACCTTCGTGCTCGACGGCCATGTCGCCGGCCTGCTGGTCGTGGCCGCGCGCACCGACGCCGGGGTCACGCTGTTCCTCGTCCGGGCCGCCACGCCGGGCCTGCGCGTGGAACGTTCCGCGATGGTCGACGCCCACAACGCCGCCCGCCTCACGTTCGAGGGGGTGCGGGTGCCGGCCTCCGCGGTGCTGGGCGCGGCGGGCGCCGGAGGGCCGGTGCTGGACGCCGTGCTCGACGCGGGCCGCGTGGCCGTGGCGAGCGAACTGCTCGGCATCGCCGACGAGGTGTTCGCCCGAACGGTGGCCTACCTCAAGGAGCGCCACCAGTTCGGCAAGGTGATCGGCGAGTTCCAGGCGCTGCAGCACCGCGCCGCGCTCCTGCTGTGCGAGATCGAGCTGGCCCGCGCGGCCGTGCTCAAGGCCCAGCAGGCGCTCGACGAGGGCCTCGAGTCGGCCGCCGAACTCACCGCGGTGGCCAAGGCCAAGGCCGGGTCCGCCGCCACGCTGGCCGTGCAGGAAGGCGTGCAGCTGCACGGCGGCATGGGCATGACCGACGAATTCGAACTGGGCTTCTTCATGAAGCGCACCCGTGTCCTGCAGGAGCTGTTCGGCGACGACTCGTTCCACGCCGACCGCCTTGCCCACTTCAGGAAGTACTGACATGACCGACGCGAAACCCTGGCCCGTGATGTCCATCGAGCGGGCCCACGAACTGATGACGGCGCCCGGCTCGGCCTTCGAGATCGAGGAACGCGTGATCCGCGGCGTGCCGCTGCGGGTCTGGAAGAACGCGCCGGCCACGATGCGCGAGGTGTTCCTCGTGGGCCGCGCGCACGGCGCCGCCACCTTCCTCGTCTACGAGAACGACCGTGCCTCGTTCGAAGGCTTCGCCCGCGCCACGCTGGTGCTGGCCGAACGGCTGCAGCAGCAGGGCGTGGTGAAGGGCGACCGCGTCGCGATCGCGATGCGCAACGTGCCCGAATGGCCCGTGGCGTACTTCGCCGCGCTGCTGGTGGGCGCCATCGCCACGCCGCTGAACGCATGGGGCACCGGCAACGAACTCGAGTTCGGCCTGAGCGACTCCGGCGCGAAGGTGGCCATCGTCGACGCCGAACGCTGGGACCGCATCGAGCCGCACCTGCCGCAGTGCCCGGCGCTCCAACGCGTGTTCGTCGCGCGGATCAAGGGTTCGGTGTCGAACCCCATGGTCACGCCGCTCGCCGACGTGATCGGCCCGGTCGACGGCTGGGCCGACCTGCCCGAGCGGCCGCTGCCGGCCGTGCCGCTGTCCCCCGAGGACGACGCCACCATCTTCTACACCTCGGGCACCACGGGCCGGCAGAAGGGCGCGCTGGGCACGCACCGCGCGTCGATCAGCACCGTGCTCGCCAGCAGCTTCTCGGCGCAGCGCAACTTCTGGCGCAAGGGCGAGCCGGTGCCCAGGCCCGAGGACCGCAAGTTCCAGCGCGCGGTGCTGCTGGCCATCCCGTTCTTCCATACCACCGGCTGCCAGGCCATTCTCTGCGCGGCCGTGTACGGCGGCACCAAGATCGTGTGCCTGCATCGCTGGGACGTCGAGCAGGCGATGGGCCTGATCGAACGCGAGCGCTGCACGCAGGCGGGTGGCGTGCCCACCATCGCGTGGCAAATCATCGAACACCCCGAACGCCACAAGTACGACCTGTCGAGCCTCGAGAGCGTGTCGTACGGTGGCGCGCCGGCGTCGCCCGAACTCGTGCGGCGCATCAAGGAGGTGTTCCCGTTGTCGGCTCCGGGCCTCGGCTGGGGCATGACCGAGACGTCCGCCACGTTCTCGAGCCACGGCGGCGAGGACTACGTGCGCAAGCCCGACAGCAGCGGCCCCGCGCTGCCCATCTGCGACATGAAGATCGCCGACGAGGCCGGCAACGCGCTGCCGCCGGGCCAGGTGGGCGAGCTGTGGGCCCGCGGCCCCAACGTGGTGAAGGGCTACTGGAACAACCCCGAGGCCACGGCCGCCACGTTCGTGGACGGCTGGGTGCGCACCGGCGACCTCGGCTACATGGACGACGAGGCCTTCCTCTTCATTGTCGACCGCAAGAAGGACATGCTGATCCGCGGTGGCGAGAACATCTACTGCACCGAGGTGGAGGATGCGTTGTACGCCCACCCGGCCGTGATGGACGCGGGCGTGGTGGGCCGGGCCCACCGCACGCTGGGCGAGGAGCCGGTGGCCGCGGTGACGCTGAAGCCGGGGCAGTCGGTGAGCGAAGCCGAGCTGCGTGCCTTCGTGGGCGAACGGCTCGCGGCGTTCAAGGTGCCGGTGCGCATCCACTTCAGCGCCGACATGCTGCCGCGCAACGTCAATGGCAAACTGCTGAAGCCCGAGCTCAAGAAGCTGTTCCCGCCGGAGGTCGCATGAAGGAACCCACCCCCAACATGAAGGCGCCGCTCGCGCCGCTGGCCGGCGCCGTGCCGCACCGGCCGGCGTGGTTCGACGCGGCGCTCGCGCGCGCGCCGGAGCGTTCGGTGGTGGACGTGCAGGGCACCGGCATCGAGGTGCTGACGTGGGGCGAACGCGGCCGGCCCGGTCTGCTGTTCCTGCACGGCAACCGGGCGCATGCCGACTGGTGGAGCTTCATCGCGCCGTACTTCGCCGACACGCACCGCGTGGTCGCGATGTCGTGGTCCGGCATGGGCGGCTCCGGGTGGCGCGACACGTATTCGATGGACACGCTGGTCGAGGAGATGGACCAGGTGGCCGAGGCCACCGGCCTGTTCGACGCACCGGTCAAGCCGGTCGCGGTGGCCCACTCCTTCGGTGCGTTCGTGACCCTGCGCTACGCGGCCGACAGAGGCCAGCGTTTCGCCGGCGCCGTGATCGTCGACATGCCGATGACCCGCCGCGAGGACGGCCCGCGCGAGCGCCATGCCGAACTCCGCGACAACGCCGTCTACCCCGATGCCGCGTCGGCGCTGGCCCGTTACCGGTTCGCGCCGCTGCAACCGTGCGAGAACCTGTTCATCGCCGACCACATGGCCCGGCTGTCGCTGAAACCCACGGCCGACGGCCAGGTGACGTGGCGTTTCGACCCGTACTTCTGGCGCACGATGCGGGTCGGAAGTCCGGCCAAGGACATGATCGCGAGCCGTTGCCCCGTGGCCGTGATGTGGGGCGGCGACTCGGTGCTGATCGACAAGCCGCACCTGGACCACGTGCGCTCGAAGTACGCGTCGGGCATGCCGTGGATCGAGATCCCGTCGGCCGGCCACCACGTGATGGTGGACCAGCCGCTCGCCTTCGTGACGGCGCTGCGCGGGCTGCTGTCGGGCTGGCCGCGGGCGCCCCGTTCGGCCGCGGCGACCCCGGTGACGCCGGACGTGGCGGTCAACGGACCCTGAGGGCGGAACTCATCAGTCCTGGGGATGTGCGCCGGCGGTGACTTCCTAGACTCGGGCCCTTGAACGTCGACCTTTCCGGCTCGGCACGAGGACACCCGATGACCACACGACTCAAGCGCTCTTCCACCGTCGCCGCGCTGGTGGCGGCCCTGGCCCTGGCCGCCTGCGGCGGTGACGACGACACGCCGGCCCCGGGCGGTGGTGGCGGTGGGCCGCCGGCGTCGACGCTGATCTCGGGCACCGCGGCCGCCGGCGCGCCCATCATCGGCAAGGTGACGGTGCGCGACAGCGCGGGCACGCAGAAGACCGTGGACATCGCCGCCGACGGCACCTACACCGTGGACGTGACGGGCCTGGTGGCGCCCTTCCAGTTCCGCGCGGTGGGGTCGGTGGGCGGGCGCGACATCGCGCTGTCCTCCGCCGCCACGGCCGCGGACGTGGGCAACACGATCAACATCACGCCGTTCACCGACCTGATCGTCGCCAACGTGGCGGGCCGCGCGGTCGACAGCTTCCTCGCGGCGGGCGACTTCGCCAAGCTCACCACCGCGGACTTGAACGCCGCCCGCGACACGCTCACCCAGCGCCTGCTGCCCGTGCTGCGCGAACTCGGCGTCGCCGACTCCTTCGACCTGCTGCGCACGGCCTTCGCGGCCGACCGCACGAAGTTCGACGCCGTGATGGACGTGGTGCGGGTGTCGGTGGACCCCGCCACCAACCAGGCCGTGATCCGCGACCTGGTCAACAACCAGCAGATCCAGGACGACCTGGCGAGCAAGGCCGACAGCACGCCCATCCCCGCGCCGGCCGCGGGCTCGCTCACCGGCGCCGTGACCGACCTCCAGCAGATCGACGCGGTGTTCGCGGCCATCAACGAGCTTTTCAAGAACGTGCAACCGGCGAGCGACAACGTGGCGCTGCGCGCGCTGTTGTCGCCGGACTTCCTCGACTACGGCGTGGGCCTCGAGGAATTCCTGTCGCCCGAGTACATGCCCGAGGCGGGCGGCAAGCTGCGCAACGCGGTGATCCAGCGCCGCGCCGACAACGGCGACCTGCTGGTGGGCTTCGAATACGTCGGCCCGGGCGGTGACGTCGACCGCGGCGAGTGGTTCTTCCGCAAGGACGACGCCGGCAAGTGGCGTGCGGCGGGCAACCAGCTGCCCGCGGACGTGAGCCTGTCGCCCGTCAACCACCGGAGCTTCTTCGGCGGCACGGTCAGCTTCAGCCGGCACCTGGAACTGTGGATCGACTCGGCCGTGAACGGCGTGCAGAGCGCCACGCTGACCGGGCCCGGCCTCAGCGGCGGCGCGGTCACGTACCGGCGCAGCACCGGGTCGGCGGCCACGAACTTCAACCTCGTGGACGGCGCGGGCCTGGACCTGCACACGTCGTGGATCCCGGAGTGCGTCACGGCGGGCCAGGCGCCCTGCATCGCCTTCACGAACGTCGGGGTGGACACGGCCTACACGCTCACCCTGCGCGACCAGGCCGGCGCGGCCGTGGGGGCGCCGATCGTGCTCACGCTGCAGCGCCCGCCGGTCTCCAACGCGGACGCCCAGGCCAACGCCTCGAAGTGGTTCGCCAGCTTCACGGTGTCGCCCGCCAGCTTCCGGCAGCTCGCCGAGGGGTCGAACATCACCGTCCAGTGGACGCCGCCGTCCGAGGCGGGGTATCGCGTGGACCACATCGGGCTCACCAGCGGGGACATCGCGTTCAACGGCGACCCGTCCGCCACGGCCACGAGTTTCGTGCTCGGGACCTGGTCGGGCGCGGCCCCGCTCAACGCGCCCGGCATGTGGGTGCACGTGGAGGGTCCGTACGGCCGCCTCTACGTCACGGGGCAGCCTTACCCGCAGTGATGCGGGTGTGGGGGGGAGCGCCCGGTCCCGCACCTCCGCCGGCAACGCCATCAGCCGCCGGGCCGCCGGCGACAGGTTAGGCGTTGCTGCGGTGGGTCACCACGAGGCGGCGCGGCATCGTCGTCTCCTTCAGCACCACCTCGCGCAGCGGGCGCTGGCGCTGCTCGACGGGTACGAGATGGTCTACGCCGGCAAGACGCCGAGCGCGGAGGACATCGTCGCGCTGTTCGGCCGGCACGACCCGGTGGCGATCATGTACGCCACGACGGCGTGGGCGAGGCCGCGAGGGCCGCGGCGCCGTCGCTGAAGGTGATCGCCAAACACGGCAGCGGCACCGATACGATGGACAAGGCCGCCGCCGCGCGCCGTGGCATCCAGATGCTGGCCGCCGCCGGCGCCAATGCCGCCGCGGTGGCCGGGCAGGCGCTGGTACTGCTGCTGGCCTGCGCGAAGAGCGTGGTGACGCTCGATGCGCGCATGCGCGCCGGCCACTGGGACAAGGCGACGCGCAAGGGCATCGAGCTCGAGGGCCGCACGATCGGCCTCGTGGGCCTCGGCGCCATCGGCCAGCGTTTCGCGCGTTTGGCCCACGTGATGGACATGCGCGTGCCGGGCCAGAGCCCCGCGTCGTGCCGAGCCCGCACATGGGCGGGGTCACGGCCGATGCCTACGTGAAGATGGGCGTGGCCGCGGCGCGCAACGTGCTGGGCGTGCTGCGGGGGTGATCAGTCGGCGGTGACCTTCGCGCGGCGGATCACGTCGCCCCACTTGGTGGTCTCCGCCGCGATGAACCGCTCGAACTCCTCGGGCGTGTTGCCCACGGGCACCGTGCCCATGCCTTCGAGCCGCGCGCGCACGTCGTCCATGCGCACGATGCGCGCCACCTCGTCGGCCACACGCTTGACGATGTCCTTCGGAGTGCCCGCCGGGGCGAGCAGGCCGGCCCACGTGCTGCCGGTGAAGTTCGTCAGGCCCTGCTCGACGAACGTGGGCACGTCGGGTGCGGCGGGCAGGCGCTTGTCGCTTGCGACACCGATCAGCCGCACCTTGCCCGTCTTGCCGGGGTTGATGAGGCCGGAGGCCGCGTCGAAGAACAGCGACACCTGGCCGCCCATCAGGTCGGTCAGCGCCGCCGCCGCGCCGCGGTAGGGAATGTGGACCATGTACGTGCCGGTCTGCGCCTTCAGCAGCTCCGTGGTCAGGTGCGCGGCCGAGCCGTTGCCGCTGGACGCGAAACTCACCTTGCCGGGGTTCGCCTTCGCGTAGTCGACGAGTTCGCGCGCCGTCTTGAACGGGGCGTCGTTGTTGACCGCCGCGATGAGCGGCGAGACCCCGATCAGCGACACCGCCGCGAGGTCCTTGCGCGGGTCGTACGGCAGCTTCGGGTACAGCGTGGTGTTGGCGGCGTACGCGGCGATCACGACGCCGAAGGTGGTGCCGTCGGGCGCGGCCTTCGCGATCGCGTCGGTGCCGATGATGCCGTTCGCACCGGGTCGGTTGTCCACCGTGACGACGACACCCAGGCGCTCCTGCAGCTTCTGCGCGACGAGCCGCGCGGTGACGTCGGTGAACCCGCCGGGCGGGTAGGGCACCACGATGCGGATGGGTTTGGCGGGCCAGGTCTCCGCGCGCACGGCCGGCGCGACGAGTGTGGCGGCGAGGCCCGCGGTGAAGCGGCGACGATCGATCCGGGACATGGCGTGATCTCCCAAAAACGAGTCATCCCGGCGAATGCCGGGACCCTGTGCGTTGTCGAGGTGCACGGGGTCCCGGCCTGCGCCGGGATGACAGTGGTTGCTGCGGTTACTTCAGCGAGCTGAGCTTCACCTCTTTCACCTTGCCACCTTCGATCACGGCCACACGCGTGTCCGCCAGCGTGCCGCCCTTTTCGTCGACGCCATCGAGGCTGTTCGGGTTGTGCGCCGGGGTCAGCTGCTTGGCCGCCTTGTCGAGCGCCGCGCGGATGGCGGTGGCGTCGGTCACGGTGCCGGCGACCTTCATGGCCTCGGCGGTGAGGTACACGGCGGTGTAGTTCAGCGAGACTTCCGAGCTGGGGATGCGGCCCGGGTAGGCCTTCTGGAAGCGGGCCACGAAGTTCTGCGCGTCGGGGGTCTTGTCCTCGACCAGCGGCAGCACGCCGATGGACCCTTCGAGCGGGCCGTAGCCGCCGATCACCTTGGCCATCTCGTCCATCTTGGCCTGGTCGATGATCACGAAGCCGCCCTTGAAGCCCAGTTCACGGGCCTGCTTGACGACGAGGCCGGTGGGCTCGGAGGCGCCGCCGATGAACATGACGTCGGGCTTGGCCGCCAGCGCGCGGCTCACACCGCTGTAGAAATCAGCGGCGCGGTTGTACGACATGGGGTTCTCGATGACCACCTTGCCGCCGGCGGCTTCCCATGCGGGCTTGAACACGGCGGTCCAGGCCTTCGCGTAGTCGTGGTCGCCGTGGGCGAACGCGAGGTTCTTGCCGTACTTGGTCATCGCGTGTTTCACGAAGGCCGGCACGTAGGACGTGAATTCGGGCGGGATGCGCAGCGTGAGCTTGTTGCCGCGCGCGGTGACCTGCGGCACGCTGGTGTACGACAGCAGCAGGTACTTGTTCTGCTCGTTGTTCACCTGCAGGGCCAGGCTGCCACCGGAGTGCGGCACCAGGATGGCGGGGGTCTTCGATTCCTGCACCAGGCGCTGCGCGTTGATGGCGGTCTCGGACGGGTTGTACTTGTCGTCGAGCGCGACGATCTCGAGCTTGTACTTCTTGCCCGCGACGTCGAGGCCGGCGGCGTTGATCTCGTTGACGGCCATCTGCATGCCGTCGAGCACGTTCTTGCCGTAGAGCGCGGCGCCACCGCTCAGCGGGCCGGAGAAGCCGATCTTCACGACCTCCTGGGCCATCGCCGGGGCGGCGAAGGCCAGGCCGAATGCCGCTGCGGCGGCGACCTGCTTCACGTTGAATTTCACGTTCATCTGCTATCTCCTGGTGGTGGGACGGTCTGACGAAATCGTCGTGCGACGTACGCTCTTCTGGGAACGGTAGTTTGATGGCGAGCGTTGACGGACCGATATGGGGGGAACTGCTGAGGAACCACACCCAGGAGAAGGCGAGTGAAACAAAGCCGCAGTCAAGCAACACGCGAGCCCGGGTTTCCCGGGCGACCCGTGGCGCCCCCTGGGGGCAGGAGGCGCCAGCCGACTGGGGGGCTCTATTTCATTTCAGCGCGCTGAGCTTGATCTCCTTGACCTTGCCGTTCTCCACGACGGCAACGCGCGTGTCGGCCAGCGTGCCGCCCTTGTCGTCCACGCCGTCGAGCGTGTTCGGGTTGTGGGCGGGGCTGAGTTCCTTCGCGGCCTTGTCGAGCGACGCGCGGATGGCGGTGGCGTCGGTCACGGAGCCCGAGGCCTTCATCGCGCCGGCGAGCAGCCACACGGCGGTGTAGTTCAGCGAGACTTCCGAGCTGGGCACGCGGCCCGGGTAGGCCTTCTGGAAGCGGGTCACGAAGTTCTGCGCGTCGGAGGTCTTGTCCTCCACCAGCGGCAGCACGCCGATGGCGCCTTCCAGCGGGCCGTAGCCGCCGGTGACCTTCGTCATCTCGTCCATCTTGGCTTGGTCGATGATCACGAAGCCGCCCTTGAAGCCCAGTTCACGGGCCTGCTTGACGACGAGGCCGGTGGGCTCGGACGCGCCACCGATGAACATGACGTCGGGCTTGGCCGCCAGCGCGCGGCTCACACCGCTGTAGAAATCAGCGGCGCGGTTGTACGACATGGGGTTCTCGATGACCACCTTGCCGCCGGCGGCTTCCCATGCGGGCTTGAACACGGCGGTCCAGGCCTTCGCGTAGTCGTGGTCGCCGTGGGCGAACGCGATGTTCTTGCCGTACTTGGTCATCGCGTGTTTCACGAAGGCCGGCACGTAGGACGTGAACTCGGGCGGGATGCGCAGCGTGAGCTTGTTGCCACGCGCGGTGACCTGCGGGACGCTGGTGTACGACAGCAGCAGGTACTTGTTCTGCTCGTTGTTCACCTGCAGGGCCAGGCTGCCGCCGGAGTGCGGCACCAGGATGGCCGGCGTCTTGTACTGCTGCACCAGGCGCTGCGCGTTGATGGCGGTTTCGGACGGGTTGTACTTGTCGTCGAGCGACACGATCTCGAGCTTGTACTTCTTGCCCGCGACCTCGAGGCCGGCGGCGTTGATCTCGTTGACGGCGAGCTGCATGCCGTCGAGCACGTTCTTGCCGTAGAGGGCGGCGCCGCCGCTCAGCGGGCCGGAGAAGCCGATCTTCACGACCTCTTGCGCGAAGGCGGAACCGGTGAAGGCCAGGCCCAGGGCGGCGGTGGCGGCGAGGTGCTTCAGCTTGAATGTCACGGTCATCTGTCTACTTCCTGTGAAACAACGATCAAGGGGACGATGGCCCCCACCGGCTCGTGACGGTGCCGGTGGGCGGACCCGGGAAAGGTGAGAGGGGGACGGGGGCGCGAAGTTCAGGCGCCGATGTAGGCGCGGCGCACGGCCTCGTTGTTGAGCAGGCTGTCGCGATCGCCTTCCATGACGATGTGGCCGCCTTCGATCACGTACGCGCGGTGCGCGATCTTCAGCGCGGCGAACGCGTTCTGCTCGGCGAGCAGCACCGTGGTGCCGGCGCGGTTGATCTGCTGGATCACCTCGAACACCTGCTTCACCACGAGCGGTGCGAGGCCGAGCGACGGTTCGTCGAGCAGCAGCGCCTTCGGACGGCTCATCATCGCGCGGCCGATGGCCACCATCTGCTGCTGGCCACCCGACAGCGAACCGGCGGGGTCGTCCTTCTTCTGGTCGAGGATGGGAAACAGCGCGAGCACCTCGTCGAGGCGCTTCTTGTTGCCCGCCGAATCCCGGCGGTGCACGTAGGCGCCCAGCATCAGGTTCTTCAGCACGCTCATCTGAGGGAACAGCTTCCTGCCTTCCGGGCACTGCACGACGCCCGCCTCCACGATCTGGGCGGCACGCATGCCGACCAGCTCCTGGTTGTGGAAGCGGATGCTGCCGCCGGCGGCGCGGTGGATGCCGCTCGTGGTCAGGAAGATGGAGCTCTTGCCGGCGCCGTTGGCGCCGAGCAGCACGACCAGCTCGCCTTCCTTCGCGTTGAGGCTGACGCCGTCGAGCGCCTGGAAGCTGCCGTATTTGAGCGAAACGTTCTCAAGCGTCAGCATGTTCGCTCCCGAGGTAGGCGTCGATCACGGCGGGGTTCGCGCGGATCTCGGCGGGGGTGCCTTCGGCGATCTTCTCGCCGTAGTTGAGCACCATGATCTTGTCGGCCAGGCTCATGATCATGTTCATCTTGTGTTCGATCAGGCCCACGGTGAGCCCGTGCTTGACCATCTTGCGGATGAGCTCGGCCAGGCCCGCGGTCTCGTCGGGGTTCACGCCGCCGGCCGGCTCGTCGAGCAGCACCACCTTCGGGTCGGTGGACAGCGCGAGCGCGAAGGCGACGCGCTTGCGTTCTTCCTGCGAGATGTCGCCGGCCATGCGGTTGGCCATGTGCGACAGGCCCACGAAGTCGAGCGCGTCGCGCGCCTTCTCGCGGCACACCTTCTCCTCGGTCTTCAGGCGCGACGAACCGATCAGCACGTCCCACAGGCCCGAGCGCGTGCGCAGGCGGTGGCCCACGATCAGGTTGTCGAGCACCGAGGCGTTGTCGAACAGCGCCGTGGTCTGGAAGGTGCGGGAGACGCCCAGCTTCGCGACCTCGTCGGTGCGAAGGTGGGTGACATCGGTGCCGTCGAGCGTGATGCGGCCCGAGGTGGGCTTGTGCACGCCGCTGATCAGGTTGAAGAACGTGGTCTTGCCCGCGCCGTTGGGGCCGATGATCGCGTTGATCTTGCCCTTCTCGATGGAGGTGCTGACCTCGTTGACGGCCGCGAGGCCGCCGAAGCGTTTGCTCAGGTTCTCGATCTTAAGCATGGGTCGCGCCTCCTTGCGGGGCGGTCGTGTTGACGGGCTGGGCGGCCTTCGGCGCGGCCAGCTTCTTGGCTTCGTTCGACGCGCGGCGCGCCTTCCAGGCGAGGTAGCTGCCGACGATGCCGTTCGGCACGAAGATCACGAGGAGGATGATCAGCGGGCCGAAGACGACGTAGCGGTACTCCTGCAGGAACTGCAGGTGCTGCGACAGCCACGGCATGCCGATGGCGCCGAGCAGGGGGCCGAGGATGGTGCCGATGCCGCCGATCAGCATGAAGGTGGTCATCTCGAACGTGTGGTGCGTGCCCGCGAGGTCGGGACCCAGGAACCGCACGAAGCCGGCGTACAGGCCGCCCGCGAGGCCGGCGTAGAACACCGACAGCAGGAACGACAGCAGCTTGTTGCGCGCGAGGTTGATGCCCAGCGACTCGGCGAGCTCGTCGCTGTTGCGGATGGCCATGAACGTGCGGCCGAGCAGCGAGGTGACGATGCGGTGCATGACGAACGCGCCGACCACGAGGAACGCGAACACGAGGTAGTACAGCGCGCGCGGCTGGTCGAACACGTAGCCGCCGAAGCCGGTGGGCGCCGGGATGCCGATGATGCCCACGGTGCCGTGCGTCAGCGATTCCCACTTCTCGATCACGAGGAACATGATGTAGCCCACGCACAGCGTGAAGATCGAGAAGTAGTGGCCCTTCAGTCGCAGCGACACGAAACCGAGCGGCAGGCCCACGACGGCGGTGATCACGCCGGACAGCGCGAACGCCACCCAGAACGGCACCTGGTGGTCCACCGTCAGGATGCCCACCACGTAGGCGCCGAGCGCCATGAAGCCGCTGTGCGCGAGGTTGAACTGGCCGGTGTAGCCGGTGATCAGGTTCAGGCCCAGCGTGGCCAGCGCGAAGATGTACGCGGTGGACATCACCGTGAGGTGATAGTCGTTGCCGGTGACGAACGGAAAGACGAGGCCGGCGAGGACGAGCAGCGTCCAGCCGATGCGGCCTTCGAGGTACTTCATGTCAGCGCACTCCCTTGGTGAACAGGCCCTGCGGGCGCACCGACAGGATCACCACCAGCAGCACGAAGGCGATGATGTCCTTGTAGTCGGACGAGATGTAGAACGCGCCGAAGCTCTCGGCGAAGCCGATGATCAGCCCGCCGACGATGGCGCCGGGCACGCTGCCCATGCCGCCGAGGATGATGATCACGAAGGCCTTCGTGATCACGAGGTTGCCCATCGCGGGGTACACGAGGTTGATCGGCGCGTAGAGCGACGCGGCGATGGCGGCCAGCGCGCCGGCGATCGCGAAGGTCAGCATCGCGACGCGGTTGGCGTCGATGCCCACCAGCGAGGCGCCGTCGCGGTTCTGCGCCATCGCGATGATGGTGGAGCCGGTGACGGTCTTCTTCAGGAACAGGTGCAGCACGACCATCATCAGGAAGGCCGCGGCGATGATCAGCAGGCGTTGCACCGGGGCGGTGAGGCCGGCCAGTTCGACGATGCCGCTGTACGGCGACTGCATGCGCTGGAAGTCGGCGCCCCAGATCAGCTGGGCCGTGGCTTCGAGGAACAGCATCATGCCGATGGCCGCGATCATCGGGTGCAGGCCGCTGTGGTGGCGCAGCGGGTGGAACACGAGGCGTTCGGCCAGCGTGGACAGCACGGCCACGACGGCGGCGGAGCCGGCCATCGCGAGCCAGTAGTTCACGCCGTAGCGCGTCATCAGGTGGAACGAGACGAAGGCGCCGGCCATGTAGAAGGCGCCGTGCGCGAAGTTCGGCACGTGCAGGATGCCGTACACGAGCGTGAGGCCGAGCGCGACGAGGCTGTAGATGCCGCCGAGTGTGAGCCCGTTGAGCACCTGCTGCAGGAATTGTTGGAGGAAATCCATCGGGTCAGTCCTTCCGCGCGGGGACGGTGGAGGGATTCACGATGGGCGTCTGCTCGGGGCTGTGGCCGCGACCCGTTCGGGCAGGCATGGGCATGTTCGTCACGCTCCTGTATCGAGAAGAAGAGAGGTTGGCGACCGCCTGGGATGCGGTCGAGAGATCACCCCGGGGAGGGGCCAACCGCACGTTGCGCTCCATAGAACGCGGCCCGATCTTGCTGTGATGTCGGTCCACCGTCAACGTCGAAATTCTGCATAGCGGAACATGCAAGGGCAAACACTGAGAGGATTTTTCCCGCCTTGTCGCTTGGGAGACCCTGTGTACCGGTAACTACGTACATGCTCCGCTAAGCGCCCAAATGGTGTCTTCCCCGTGACACGGGCTCCCGGGCGCGATGACCCCGCCGTTCTCCGGGGTCGGACTTGCCGCTCCGCCTGAGCGGTTGTATATTCCGCTGTGCAGAAGCGTGTTTTGCAAATACACGTGCAAGCGGAGGCCTTGCACGCTGCGTCACAGGGGCCGTGTTCGAGCTCCGTTCAACATCAAAGGTCGATTCATGAAAGTGCTGGTGGCAGTCAAGCGGGTGGTGGACTACAACGTGAAGGTTCGCGTGAAGAGCGACGGCACGGGTGTGGACATCGCGAACGTGAAGATGAGCATGAACCCGTTCGACGAGATCGCCGTCGAAGAGGCGGTGCGGCTGAAGGAGAAGGGTGTGGTCACGGAAGTGATCGCCGTCTCGTGCGGCCCGACGCAATGCCAGGAAACGCTGCGCACGGCCATGGCCATCGGCGCGGACCGTGCCATCCTGGTCGAGAGCACCGACGAATTGCAGCCGCTGGCCGTGGCCAAGCTGCTGAAGGCGCTGGTCGACAAGGAACAGCCGTCGCTGGTGATCCTGGGCAAGCAGGCCATCGACGACGACAACAACCAGACGGGCCAGATGCTGGCCGCGCTCGCCGGCCTGCCGCAGGCGACGTT